>JAESGJ010000017.1_pt1 | contig 461448 bp, 417 predicted proteins | sample 9266241 | NCBI WGS metagenome assembly JAESGJ01 (sample SAMN14514841, study PRJNA621669) | algae metagenome | isolation source: Brasilonema octagenarum HA4186-MV1 and co-occurring heterotrophs from wet... | place: USA: Manoa Valley, Hawaii | collected 2009-07-20
GCCGCGAACGGACCGGCATTGGCCGCGTGCCCGCGGATCGGCGGCAGCGCCCGCCCGCCCGAGAGCCGCAGGGTGAGGCGGCCCTCCCCGTCCATGGCGTCGCGCGCGTTGACCGCCATGTTGACCAGCGCCGTCTCGAACTGGCTGGCGTCGGCGCGCACGAAGCACGGGCTCTCGGGCAGCTCGGCCCCGACCCGGATGCGCGCGCCCATGATCTGGTCGAGCATCTCGGCGATGGCCTGCAGGCGGGCGCCCGCGTCGAAGATCTCGGGCTTGAGGGCCTGGCGGCGGGCGAAGGCCAGAAGCTGGCCGGTGAGCTTGGCGGCCCGATCGACCGTGTCGGACACCGCGTCGAGGTAGCGCGCCTTGCGCACCTCCGGAAGGTCGGGCCGGCGCAGGAACTCGACCGAGGAGCGGATGATGGTCAGCAGGTTGTTGAAGTCGTGCGCCACCCCGCCCGTCAGCTGCCCCACAGCCTCCATCTTCTGCGACTGGCGCAACGCCTCCTCCGCCTGACGGAGCTGCTCCTGCTCGCGCAGGCGCTCGGTGACGTCGGTGCCGTACTGGAAGGCGCCGATCCGGCGCCCCTCCGCGTCGCGCAGGGCCGTGAAGGTCAGCTCGTAGCTCGCGCGCCGGACGTCGGGATCGCCGAAGGCCTCCACGACCGTGAAGTCCTCGCCCGCCAGCGCCCGCCCCCAAACCGCCCGGGTCGCCGCCCGGTGCGCGGGCCAGGGCTCCAGCAGGGCGAGGAGGTCGTCGCCGATGCGGGGCCGCACGCCGTACAGGCTCTCGAACTCGTCCGCGCAGGCCCGGTTGAGCGCGAGCACGCGGTACTCCGTGTCGAGCGCGGCGACGAGCGCGTCCGTGGTCTCGAACACGTCGGCCCAGAGCTTGCGCTGGGCGAGCGCCTCCGCGACGCGCCGCTCCAGCACGGCGTTCACCTCGCGCAGGCGCTCCTCGGCGCGCCGGCGGTCGTGGATGTCCTCGACGACGCCGTACCAGCGCAGGATCGCGCCGTCCGCGTCCCGGCGCGGGTAGGCGCGGGCGCGCATCCAGCGATAGGTGCCGCTGCGGGCGGCGCGGATCCGGTAGTCCACGTCCACCGGCTCGCCCGAGGCGAGGCAGGCGGCGAAGACCGCCTGGGTCGGCGCGATGTCGTCGGGATGGAGCGCCCGCGCCCAGCCGGCGCCCAGCGGCTCGCCCGGCGCCTGCCCCGTCAACTCGAGCCAGCGGTTGGAGTAGGAGGTGATGTTGCCCGCCGTATCGCAGGTCCAGGGCACCTGCGGGTTCAGCTCGACCGTGTGTCGGAAATGGTCCTCGCTCTCGCGCAAGGCGGCCTCGCCCAGCACCCGCGCCGTGGTCTCGGCGGTGACGCAGAGCAGGCCCGCGATCGCGCCCGCGTCGTCGCGCACGGGCGAGTAGGTGAAGGACCACCAGCTCCGCTCCGCGCGGCCGTCGCGCGAGAGGTCGAGCATCATGTCGGTCAGCACCTGGCTCTCGCCCGCGAGCGTGGCCGCGACCAGGGGCTCGATCGCGTCCCAGATGCTGGCCCAGACCTCCCGGAACGGGCGGCCGAGCGCGGTCGGCAGCCGGTAGCCGAGGAGCGGCCGGTAGGCGTCGTTGTAGAAGCAGAGCAGGTCCGGCCCCCAGGCGAGGAACATCGCCGTGGGGCATTCGAGCATCAGCGAGAGCGCGTTGCGCAGGGCCGGCGGCCAGGTCTCCGCCGGGCCGAGCGGGGTCCGCGCCCAGTCGCGGGCGCGGATCTCGTCCCCGGTGGTGCCGCCCCGGGGCAGGAAGGCGAAGGGATCGCTCACGCCGCCGGGCACCGCGGGCCCCGCGGCAGGGCCGTGGACCGGGCGACCGGCGCGGGAAGGGGAACGGGACGGGAGACGGGACGCGGACCGGACATGGATGGCATATCCGTTCTCCGCCGGCTCGGGACAAGCGGGCAGCCTGTCACAAGCGTGCGGCCTGCCCGGCGCGCGACCGACCGCTCAGAAGTTGGCACGCGCCTCGATGCTCGAATAATAGCCCGTGCCCTGGATCCGGTCGCGCACGTAGCCGACGGCGAGCGACATCTGCACCGGCCCGAAGCTCAGGCCGGACAGGTGGGCGCCGACGCGGTACTGCCGGAAGAAGTCGTCGCCGAGGAACAGCGCCTCGGGCCCGATATACACGCCGTCGGCGACCATGTAGCCGACCCGGAAGCGGGAATAGTAGGCGTTGAACTTGGTCGAGTAGGAGCCGTAGGCCGAGACCATGGTCCGGTCGGTCGGGTTGGCGTAGAAGTTGGCCGCCACCCGGAAGCCGACGCCGGTGCCGACCACCGGGTTGCCGGGATCGAGGATCGAGAGCTGGTTGCTGCGCACGTTGAAGCCGATGAAGCCGGCGAGCGCGGCGTCCCGCCAGACCCACTCGTAGCCGCCCATCAGCGAGCCTTCCTGCTGGTAGCCCGTCACCCGCGAGGCGACCTGCTGGCCCGGATAGGAGTAGGTGCCGGCGATGCCCTCGACGCGCACCCGCGCGCCGCTCACGGTCGGGGGCGCGCCGAGCGCCGCCGTGACCGTGACCGAGCCGAAGGCCGAGCTGTTCGAGGTGATGCTGGTCGAGCCGTCGACCGCGACCGCCCAGCTGTCGTCGACCGCCTGGGCCTGCGCGCCGGTGTACCAGTCCGCGCCGCCCGAGGAGACCGGCAGGTCGGCCGCGCGGGCCTGGGCGGCGGCGAGGACGGCGAGTCCCGCGAGACCGACCCTGAGACAAGTCCTGACGGATTGATCCCGGTGTGGAGAAACCACGGCCGCTCGCTCCCGGATACGCACACGCTAACGCACCGATTTCTCCGCGATGAGGGTTAACAAGCATTTCCCGCGGACTGAAAAATATCGCGCCGCGCGGCCCGGAATACCTGCCTCTCTGCCGGCTGATCAGTTTCGGGGTATGAAAGTTCGGAGGCGGCGTCCCGGGCGCGGGCCGCTCAGGCGGCGCGGGCCTCGGGCGCGCCGAGCAGCGCCGCGAGGTCTTCCTGCCGGAAGGGCTTGTCGAGCTGCAGGAAGCGGCGGGCCGCCGCCGGCAGGTGCCCGTGCGGGCTCGCCAGGATGACGCGGATGCCGGGATGCCGCTCCACCACGGTCGCGGCGAGCTGGAGGCCGGTCATCACCGGCATCGACTGGTCGGCGATCATCGCGTCGTAGGCGTCGCTCTCGGCGAGCAGCGCCAGCGCGTGCTCGCCCGAGGCCGCCTGCGTGACGCGGTGGCCGAGTTCGGCGAGCGCCTCGGCGACGCTCGCGCGCACGAGGCTGTCGCTCTCCACGAGCAGGACCCGCAGGGCGCTGGCCCAGGCGGGCGGCTCGGCGGGCGCGGCGCGCTCGGCCGCCCGCAGCCAGATCTCGGCCAGGAAGCCCTCCTCGCCGCCCCCGTCCGAGAGGAGGCGCCACGCGCCCCCGGCCTCGGCGACGAGCCGCGCGGCGGTCTCGATCCCCGCCAGCCCGGCCGCGCGCGGCACAGCGCCGGGCAGGCGCCGCCCGCTGGCCAGCAGGACGTGAACGTAGGGCCCCGCGCCCAGGCCGAGGCCGGCGGGGTCGTCCGTGCCCTCGTCCACCCGCTGCTCGGCCGCCCCGATCGCGAAGCCGTGCAGGCCGTGATCGCGGAGGTGGAAGGCGACGTTGAGGAGCGCGATCTCCAGGATGCGCTCGGCACAGAGCACCCGCGGCAGGTCCGCGGGGACGCGGTCGATCACCGGGGCGTCGCGCAGGACGTTGCCCTGCAGGAAGGGCAGGAAGGCCGCGACCGTCGCGGCGAGGTCGCTCTCGCCGACGCCCTCCTCCGACCCGCGCGCGAGGCTCAGCATGCGCCGGGTCAGGGCGGCCCCGCGCTGAGCCCCTGCCAGCGCCGTGTCGGCGAGCCGGGCGAGTTCCGGGTCGAGCCCGGGGCGGCGCCTGAGCACGCCGAGGTTGGTGAGCACCACGGTCAGCACGTCGTTGAAATCGTGGACGATGCCGTCGGTGACGCGGCGCAGGACATGGCTGCGGCGGCGCTCGTTCAGGCCAACCGGCGTGTCGGCAGCCGCCCCGAATTCGCGGCTGAGCGCGTGCACGCAGGCGCGCCCCGCCGCGTCGGTGCCGCGCAGGAAGCGCACCAGCACGCGCGCGCCGGCCCCGCCGGCGTCCGGCCGGGTGCGCAGCACCGCGTCGTGCGGGCCGTCGGCGGCGAGCGCCGCCCGCAGGGTCAGGTCGAGGAGGGCGTGGTCGGCGGGCTCGAACCGGGCCGCCAGATCGGTGAGGTCGGCCGCCCGGTCGGCGGGCGCCCCGGCCTCGTCCGGGTCCGACCAGATCACCTGCCGGGTCTCGGGATCGATCTCCCAGCAGGTCCAGCCCGACATCGCCTCGAAGGTGTGCAGCCGGCCGCGCACGCGGTCGAGCCCGGAATCGGCGCGGGCGAGCCGCGTGTCGGCGTTGCGGCCCCGGTCGTGCAGCGAGCCGGTCAGGGCCGCGATCTCGCGCACCGCCGAGGCGGGCGCCTCGCCCCCCGCGGACCCGTCCGCGAGGCGCTGCAGGGGGCGGGCGGCGCGGCCGCCGAGCATCCAGCCGAGGGCGGCGGCCGCGAGCACGAGGGCGAGGCCGAGGCCCAGCACGCGCCCGTCCGGCCCCGTGCCGGCCCGGCTCGCCGCCGACGCGTAGCCCGTCACCAGCCAGCCCGGGTTGGCGAGGTCCCGTCCGCCCCGTGTCGGCGCCGCGGCGTGCGGGCGCGGGTCGTCGGCGGCCGGCGGGGTGCCGGCGAGCGCGCGGCCGTCGGCGGCCGTCACCGTGAAGGCGAGGTCTGCGGGCAGCGCGAGGGCACGGCGCACGCGGGCCCCGATCTCGTCGAAGAGGGCCGGCGCCGCCCGGAGCTGGAGACGGTCGGACCGGCCGGGGGCGCCTAGCGCCAGCGCGACCGTGAACGCCGCGTCCGCCTCGGGCCCCGCCACGACGGCCTCGGCGTTGCGCGCCCGCGCGAACCACGGCTCGCGCGCCACGCTGGTGCCGAGGCGGCGCGGTTCGCCCGCGGCCCGCACCGTGCCGTCCGGGCCGATCAGGACCGCGTCGCGGTAGCGCGGGTTGAGGGCGAGCCAGTCCCGCACGAGGTCCGCGCGCGCCGCGTCGGCGAGATCGGGATCGTCGGGACGCAGCAGCAGCGCGACGTTGCGCGCGTCCGCGACCGCGCCGGTCAGCGCCTCGTCCACGGCCTCGGCGAAGCTGCGTGACGCCTCGGGAATCCCGCGCAGGCCCGGATCCGGATCGATGCGCGGCGCGGGGAGGCCGCCGCCCAGGCAGGCGAGCGCGAAGGCCGCCGCCGCGATGCCGGCGAGCTGGGCCGCGTTCAGGACCTTGAGCGGGATCCGGACGGAGTCCAGCATGCGGGGGCACCGGCACGGTTTGCTGAGGGAAGGCCCTCGGGCTTCCGTAGCTCCCACGAGGCGGCCAAGCCGCTTAAGGGCGGGTTAACACCATCGGCAGGGCGCGACAAAATACCTCTTCAGGTTGTGATTTTCTATTCTATTACTCGCAAAACGAGCATCCGACCGCGTTGCTGCACCGCACGGTCAGCGGGCGGGACAGGCCGGCATTAAAGTAGTTTTCACGACGCGCGGCTCATATCGCGAGATCAATCCTTTACGGCGGCGCCGAAAACACATCCCCCCTCCGGCCAAGCCAGCCCGACCATGCGCAGGGTGCACGGTACAGGATCGTACGCAGCTCGGCCCGCGTCTTCCGGAGGAGACAGAAAATATGTTCCCTGAGCGACAAAGCGACATAATCTGGTGATGAGGGGATTCCTGAACTTGGAGCGGCTGGCGTGATGTGGGCGGTGCGGTGGCTGGCCTGGATGGGGGTGACGGCGGCCGGCCTCGTCCTGCTGAGCCAGCCTGTCGGCACGCAGAACCAGCTCGCCATGAGCCTCGCCGCGATGGCGGCGATGATCGGGCTCTGGCTCTTCCTGGATGGGCCGCGCAGCCGCTTCGTCTTCCTGGCGATGGGGAGCCTGGTGGTGCTGCGCTACATCCTGTGGCGCGTCACCGACACCCTGCCCTCGCCGGGCGACCCGGTCAGCTTCGGCTTCGGGCTGCTGCTGCTGATCGGCGAATTGTACTGCGTCTTCATCCTCTTCGTGAGCCTGATCATCAATGCCGAGCCGCTCCGGCGCCGGCCGCCGCCGGCCGCGGCGGCCGCGGATCTGCCCGCCGTCGACGTCTTCGTGCCGAGCTACAACGAGGACGCCGCGATCCTGGCGATGACCCTCGCGGCCGCGCGGCAGATGAACTACCCGCCCGACAAGCTCACCGTCTGGCTGCTCGACGACGGCGGCACCGACCAGAAATGCGCCGACCCGACGCCCGAGAAGGCCGCCGCCGCCCGCGCCCGCCGGGCCGAATTGCAGGCGCTCTGCGCCGACCTCGGCTGCCGCTACCTGACCCGGGCGCGCAACGAGCACGCCAAGGCCGGCAACCTCAACAACGGGCTGGCCCACGCGCGGGGCGCGATCGTGGTGGTGCTCGACGCCGACCACGTGCCCTTCCGCTCGTTCCTGGCCGAGACGGTCGGCTACTTCGCCGAGGACCCGAAGCTGTTCCTCGTCCAGACCCCGCACGCCTTCCTCAACCCGGACCCGATCGAGCGGAACCTGCGCACCTTCGCGCGCATGCCCTCCGAGAACGAGATGTTCTACTCGGTGACGCAAGCCGGGCTCGACAAGTGGAACGGCTCATTCTTCTGCGGCTCGGCGGCGCTCCTGCGCCGCACGGCGCTCGACGAGGCCGGGGGCTTCTCCGGCATCACCATCACGGAGGATTGCGAGACCGCCTTCGAGCTGCATTCGCGCGGCTGGACCAGCGCCTACGTGGACACCCCGCTGATCGCGGGCCTGCAGCCCGACACGCTCGCCGACTTCATCGGCCAGCGCTCGCGCTGGTGCCAGGGCATGTTCCAGATCCTGCTCCTGAAGAACCCGGCCTTCCAGCGGGGTCTGAAGCCGATCCAGAAGATCGCCTACCTGTCGAGCATGACCTTCTGGTTCTTCCCCGTGCCGCGGCTGATCTTCATGTTCGCGCCGCTGTTGCACATCTTTTTCGACCTGAAGATCTTCGTGGCGAGCGTGGACGAATCGATCGCCTATACGGCGACCTACATCGTCATCAACCTGATGATGCAGAACTACGTCTACGGCAAGTTCCGCTGGCCCTTCGTCTCGGAGCTGTACGAGTACGTCCAGGGCCTCTACCTGTCGAAGGCGATCGTCTCGGTGATCTGGTCGCCGAGGAAGCCCACCTTCAACGTCACCAACAAGGGCGCGACGCTCGATCACGACCACCTCTCGTCGCTCGCCGGCCCCTTCTTCGCGGTCTACGCGCTGCTCGCGACCGGCTGCGCGGTGGCGGCCTACCGCTACCTGTTCGAGCCGGGGGTGACGAACCTGATGCTGGTCGTCGGCCTGTGGAACCTCTTCAACCTGCTGACCGCGGGCGCCGCCCTCGGGGTCTGCGCCGAGCGGCGGCAGCTGGAGCGCATGCCCTCGCTGCCGATCGATCGGCGCGGACACCTCACGCTCGGGGGCCGGGCCGTGGACGTGGCGGTGGAGCGCGTCTCGGCGGAGGGCTGCACCGTGCGGATGCCGGCGGCCGCGCTCGGCCCGGGGGCCGGCCACCGGCCGCTGCCCGGGACGCTGGCGGTCGTGCCGGTCGCGGGCGCGCGGGCCGCCGGCGCCCTGCCGGTGGTGCTCGGCCCGGTCGAGCGCGTTGGCGACGAGGCGGTCTGCCGCCTCGCCTTCGGCGCGCTGCGGACCCAGGACTACGTCGCGCTCTCCGGGCTGATGTACGGCGACGCCGCGGCCATGCGCCGCTTCCAGATGCGGCGGCGGCGGCACAAGGACCTCTTCACCGGCACGCTGCAATTCGTCTGGTGGGGCCTGACCGAGCCGGTCCGGGCCCTGCGCTACGCGCTCGCGGGCGAGCCGGCCTCCGCTGCCGACACGGCGCCGGCCGCGGCCCGGGTCGCGGCGCCCGCCTACGACGCGCCGGAGCCCGCCGCCCCGGGAGCGCGGCCGGTGCCCCCGAGCCCGGCCCCCGCCCCGGTCCCGGCCGCCCGCCCCGTCGAAACCGCCCGGCTGCCCGCCGAGGCCGAGAGCGACTGGGTCCGCCTGATGCTCGACTTCGAGAACGACCGCGCGCTCGCCGGGCAGGACCGGCGCCGCACCGGGACGGCGTGAGCGCGCGATGAGGTCCCGCACCCGACATTCGGCCGGTGGCTTGGTCGGCGCGCTCGCACGGGCCGCGGTGCTGATCGCGGCGCTGGCGGCGTCCGCAGGGCTCGCCGCCGGGCCCACCGCCGCCCAGAGCTTCCTCGGCGCCGGCCCGGCCGAGCGCCTGACGGTGCCGCCGACCGGCGACGCCCTGCGTCCGCCGCCGCCGCCGCCCGCCGCGCCGGCCCGGCCCGCCGCGCCCGAGGCCGAGCGCCGGATCTCCCCGCAGGCGGCGATCGCGCCGGCCCGGCGCTTCCCGGCCGGCACGCGGGGCTACCGCCTGTCGGGCGAGGAGGCCTCGCTCGCCTTCCCGGTCTACCTCACCGAGGCCCAGGCCCGGGGGAGCGCGCGGCTGCGCGTCTCCTACATCTCGTCGATCTCGGTCGCGCCCGAATCCTCGGAACTCGTGGGCAGCGTCAACGGCCAGCGGGTCGGCTGGACCCGGATCCAGGCGCCGGGCGCCGTGAAGGTGGTCGAGTTCGTCCTGCCCGAGGGCCTGCTGAAGGCGGGCTACAACGCCGTCACCCTGGCGGCGAGCCAGCGCCACCGTGTCGATTGCTCGATCGAGGCCACCTACGAGCTCTGGACTCAGATCGATCCCTCCCGCTCCGGCCTCGTGGTGCCGCCCGCGGGCGACCTCGACCTGAAGACGCTGGCAGCGCTGGAGCCCGACGAGAGCGGGGCGCTGCCCGTGGGCGTCATCCTCGCCGAGAAGCCGAGCCTGGAGCGCCTGGAGCGGATGATCGGCGCCGTACAGGCAGTGGCCCTGGTCGGGCGCCTCGCGCGGCCCGCCGTCACGTTCGGCGCCCCGCTCAATGGGCGCACCGGCGTGAACCTCCTGGTCGGCACGGCGGCCGAGATCCGCGGCTACGAGGGCATCGAGGAGGTCGGACCGATCACCGGGCCGCGCCTCGCCCTGCTGCCGCAGCGGGGGAGCCGGGCGCCGGTCCTCGTGGTCACGGGCCCCGGCGGGGCGGACGTGCGCCAGGCCATCGCCACGCTCGCGGCATCGGGCCAAGCATCGGGCCAAACATCCGGCCAAGCATCGGGCCAGGGCGAAGAGGGCCCCGCCGGGACGCCGGCCGGCACGGACCTCACCACCCTCACCCGCGGCTATCCGATCCGCGGCGGCGAGGATCTGACGCTCGAGCGGCTGGGGGTGGCGACCCGCGAGTTCAGCGGCCGCCAGCTCCGGGTCGCCTTCGAGGTGCGCTTCCCGGCCGATTTCGTGCCGGCCGACTACGGCAAGGTGATGCTGCATCTGGCCGGCGGCTACGCGGCGGGGCTGGAACCGAGCGCCCAGATCGTGGTGGACATCAACGGCCGCAACGCGGCGAGCGTGGCGCTGCCCTACAGTCGCGGCGAGGTCTTCGACGACAGCGCCATCCCGCTCCCCCTGAGCCTGTGGCGGCCGGGCCTGAACCGGGTCGAGATCAGCGCCCAGCTGCCGGCGCTGGCGGACCGGGCCTGCGACACGCTGGCGCCCGCCATGAAGCGGGCCCGCTTCCTCTTCCTCGACCGGACGCGCCTCGTCGTGCCCGCCCTCGCCCGCGCGGTGCGCCAGCCCGATCTCGCCGCCGTGAAGGCCGGCGCCGTGCCCTTCCTGGCGCCGGGCGCCCGCCCGCGCCTCGTCCTGCCGACGCCCGACCGCGACTCGGCGGACGCCGCCGCGACGCTCGTGGCCCGGCTCGCCATCGCGGCGGGCCGCGTCATCGACTTCGAGCTCGCCACCGACGAGCGGGCGGGCGGAGGGGCCGCAGGCGGCGGCGCGAGCCTCGTTGTCGCCCCGGTGCGCGCGCTCAACCCGGTGACGCTCCAGGCGGTCGGCCTCGATCCGGACCAGGTCCGGCGGATCTGGGAGGGCCGGGCCGAGACCGTGGCCACGCCCGGCCCCTTCGGGACCGAGGGCGTGCTCACCCTCGACCGGCTGCGCCGCAACCTGCCGATGCGCTGCGCCCTGCCGCCCTCCGCGACGCCCCTGCGCGTTGCCTCGGCGGCGCAACCCCCGGCGCCGCCCGCGCCCCAGCGTCCCGCCGGCCCCGCCGCCGCGCCGGCCGGGGGGGCGTCCGCCGCCCCCGCGGCGGTCCCGCCCGCCCCCGCCAGCGAGGCCGAGCTCATCGCCCGCTGGGACGAGTCCGTCCGCGGGACGAGCGTGCTGCCGGCCGTTCTGGCCGGGGCCTGGGACGGGCTCGTCCGGCACGCGGCTCAGGCGCGCGAGACGGTCTCCGGCTGGACCGACGGCGCGCCCAGCGAGGCCGTCCCGCTCAATCCCCGCGCCTCGCTGATCGTGGCGGAGGGCGGCGCCCGCTTCGACGAGACCACCGTGCTGGTCACCGCCCCGAACCCCTCGATGCTCAAGGCCTCGGTCTCCTGCCTGGTCGATCCCGTGGTCTGGACGCGCCTCGTCGGCCAGGCGGCCTTCCTGGACGCCTCCGACGGCAACCTCAGCATCGTCGAGCCCAGGAGCGTCGGGCTGATCGAGACGCAGCCGCGCAGCCTCGCCAACCTCCGGCTGGTCTCGGCCGCGTGGCTCTCGCTCAATCCCGGGATCTACGTCGGCATGACGCTGCTGATGGCCCTCTGCCTCGGCCTCGCCACGACGGCCCTGGTGCGCCAGCTCGGCCGGAGGAACACGTGAGCCTCGCCACGCGCGCGCGCGCCGCCCTCCTCGCGGCTCTCCTCCTCGCGGCGCTCCCGGCGGGCGCCCCCGCGCGGGCTCAGGACGCCCAGCAGGGCGAGGCCGTCACCGTGCCGCCCGCCACCGCCGTGCCGGGCGCCCCCCAGCCCGCGGCCCCGAGCCGCCCTGCGTCGGGTCCGGCGCTGGCCGGCAGCCTCGGCGACGATCCCGGCTGGCGCGCCTACCGGGCCCGATTCGTGACCGAGCGCGGCCGCATCGTCGACACCGCCAACGGGCTGATCAGCCACAGCGAGGGCCAGGGCTACGGCCTGCTGCTCGCCGTGGCGGCGGGCGACCGCGCCGCCTTCGAGCGGATCTGGGGCTGGACCCGCGCCAACCTGATGGTGCGCACCGACGAGCTGATCGCCTGGCGCTGGACCCCCGACCAGCGCCCCGCTGTCTCCGACATGAACAACGCCACCGACGGCGACATCCTCGTCGCCTGGGCGCTCACCGAGGCGGCGGAGGCCTGGGGCGAGCCGTCCTACCGCACGGCCGCGCGCCGCATCGCCGTCGAGTTCGGCCGCAAGACCATCCTGTTCAAGGACCCGCACGGGCCGCTGCTTCTGCCGGCCGTCTCCGGCTTCTCCGCGCGCGAGCGCGCGGACGGGCCCCTCGTCAACCTGTCCTACTGGGTCTTCCCCGCCCTGCAGCGGCTCGCGATCGTGGCGCCGGAATACGACTGGGCGGCGCTGATCCGCAGCGGCGTCGCGGTGCTGCGCGGGTCGCGCTTCGGTCCCGCGAGCCTGCCGACCGAGTGGATCTCGGCCAAGGAGGAGAGCCTGCGCCCGGCCGACGGCTTCCCACCGCTGTTCTCGTACAACGCGGTGCGCGTGCCGCTCTACCTCGCCTGGGCCGGCGTCGGGCGCCCGGAGGACTACGCGCCGTTCCAGGCGCTCTGGGGCGGCATCGACCGCGAGCGCCTGCCGATCGTCGACACCCGGGACGGCCGGCCCGTGGAGTGGCTGAGCGAACCGGGCTACACGGCGCTGCCGGCCCTCGTCGCCTGCGCGCGCGACGGCACGCCCATCCCCGAATCCCTGCGCACGGTGCAGGACAACCAGAACTACTATCCGACGACCCTCCACCTGCTCGCGCTGACCGCGGCCCGGATGCGCTACCCGTCATGCCTCAGATCGTGACCCCGCGGGCCGGCCTCGCCCTCGCGCTCCTGCTCGCCGGGGCGGCGCCCGCCGCCGCCCAGGGAGGCTCCTCCGGCAGCAGCTCCGGCAATCCCGCCGACAATCCGGCCGGCGGGGCGGCGGCCCCGCGGGTGGTCTACGGCGACGGCGCCCGCGCGCCCGCGATCCTGGTCGATCCCGAGACCTCGACGACCCCCGGCATGGTCGACGAGAGCGCGCTGCGCTACTACGCCTCGCAGAAGCAGACCGCCCGCATGAAGGCGGAGATCGCCCGGCTGCGGCGGCTCTACCCGGGCTGGAGCGAGCCCGCCGACCTCGACAGCCTCCAGCCGAGCCCGCCCGAGGAGGCCCCGCTCTGGGACCTCTTCACCGCGGGCCGCTTCCAGGATCTGCGCGCCGCGATCGACGCGCGCCGCTCGGTCGATCCGGCCTGGCAGCCCTCGGAGGAACTGGCGCGCAAGCTGCGCCGGGCCGAGTTCCGCAGCAGCGTCCGGGCGGCGGGGAAGAACCCGGAGGCGGTCGTGGCCCTCTACCGCGCCGACCCGAGCGCCCTCGACCCCGCCGACGTCGAGAGCATCTGGACGATCGCGGACGCGCTGGCCGCGACCGGCGCCGCCGAGGACGCGTTCAACCTCTACAAGTCCGTGCTCGACGGCAGCGGCGACGCCGGCGCGCGCCTCGCCACGATCCAGAAGGCCATGGCCCACATCAAGATGGACCAGGCCGAACGCCTGATCGCCATGGGTCGCCAGGACCCGGGTCGCCAGGACCCGGGGCGTCAGGATCCGGGGCGTCAGGGCGCCGAGGGCGGTTCCGAGTTCGACGCGATCCGCCTCGACATCACCCGGGCGCGCATCGCGGCCTTCCTGCACGACGAGCCGGCCCAGACCCCTTCGGTGGCCGACCTCACCGCCTTCCAAGCCTATGCCCGCAAGAGCGGCGACCCGAGCCAGACGGGGCTGCTCGGCTGGTACGCCTACAAGCGCCGCCAGTTCCGCGAGGCGCTCGAATGGTTCAAGCAGGCCATCGCCCGCGGGGGCGACGCGATGGTGGCGCACGGCCTCGCCCACACCCTGCGGGAACTCAACATGATGCGCGAGGCCGAGGAGGTCGCCTACGCGTGGCGCGACCGCTTCGTCGGCAACGAGCTGCTGTTCATCGACATCCTCGAGCGCAAGCTGACGCTCGCCAACCCGCCCTTCATCGAGCCCGCCCGGATCGAGCGCTACGCGAAGGTGGTGAACGCGACCGCCTCCGGCGAGGGCGCGCAGGGGCTGGCGTGGTACGCCTACAATTCCTGCCAGTTCGACGCGGCGCTGGAGTGGTTTCAGCGCGCCGTCGCGTGGCTGCCGGGCGAGAGCACGGTGTTCGGCTACGCGCTCACCCTGCAGCGGCTGAAGCGGCAGCGGCCCTATCTGGAGGTGGTCAACCGCTACGACGGGCTGTTCCCGAAGGTGGTCGAGATGCTGTTCCGCGAGGATACGGGCGGACCGCCCCTGCCCTGCGCGAACCAGCCGCCGCCGGCCCCGGCCGGTCGGGGCGCCGCGCGGCCGGAGCCGCCGAGGCCCGACCCGCAGGCCTCCTACGGCCGCGTGCCGCGGCCCGACGCGGGCGGACGGGGCGAGGCGGTGCCGCCGGCCGTGCAGCGCAACGAGTTCCCGCTCGCCGTGCCCCTCGACAACCCGCTGCGCTATCCGCCGGCCTCGGTGCAGCGCGCGCTCGCCGAGGCGCCCGCGCCCGGAACCTACGCCCGTGAGCCGGCCACGCAGAGCCCGCCCCTGGTGGCGCGCCGCGTGCCGGGCGCGGGCACGATGCCCTACGAGCGCTACGGCTACACCCTGCTGCGCGGCTACAACGGCCTCGACAAGCCGGAGACCCTGGGCCCGCCGCCGCAGGGCACCCTCTGGCAGGACCAGCAGGCCGAGCGCGGCCGCAACGCCGCCGAGGGCGACCGCTTCTCGGTGCCGGGCCGCGCCGCCTCCGAGCGCTCGGCCGCGAACGACAAGGGCTATCCGTGAGACCAGGCCTCCGCGCGCTCGCCCTCGCGGCCGCCCTCGCCCTCGCGGCCGCCGCGGCCTGGCCCGCCGCGGCCCAGCCCGCGCCGGTCCTGCGCCTGCCCGGCGCCGGCCCGGTCGAGGCGGTGATCGAGACGCGCCTGCGCGACGGCTTCGACCAGCGCATCCGGTACGAAGGCGGCGATGGGCGCAACCACGCCGAGATCGCGCTGCGCAACGAGACCGGCGACCTCCTGCTGGCCTTCCCGCCCCGGCTCGCCAAGCCGAGCGAGTTCGGCATCGCGGGCGAGATCGCGGTGCGCTTCCCCGGCCAGGTCCTGCGCGTGCAGGCCGCGCCGCGCCGGAACGTCTACGGCCCGGTCGGCATCGCGCTCGGGGCCGACTGCCTCTACGCGTGGCAATGGTTCGAGCGGCCGGCCGTCGGCGCCCGCGCGGCGGGCAACGGGCTGTTCGGCCCGCTCTCCGCCGCGACCGCGGGGCGGCGCGCGCTCTCGCTGCGGATCCGCCTCTGCCGCACGGCCGAGGCCAGCCTGGCCGACCTCGTCGCCGCCGTCGAGCACATGACCATCGCGCTGCCGGGCGCCACGGGCCTCGCCGGCCCGGCCCCGCTCGCCGCCCGGCCGCCGGCGGCCCGCACCCACCGGCGCAAGCCCCGCCCCGCGCAGGCGGCGCGGCCCGCACCGGCCCGGCCGGCGCCCGAGGCGCGGCCGCAGCCCGAGCCGCGCCAGGAAGCCGCCCCCGCGCCGGCCCCGCCGCCCGCCGCCCGCCAGCAATCCGCGCCGCTGGTGCCGCCGCCCCCGCAGCCGACGCCCGGCGATGCCGGCCGCCGCTACCTCGCCCCGACCGCGCCCGAGACCCAGGCCCCGGCCGCCCAGCCCGCGCCCGGCCAGCCCGCACCGGCCCCGGGCACGCAGCGCTACATCACCGAACCGCCGCGCTCGCCCGAGATGCCGAGCCCCGCCCCCGGCCGCGGCACGGGCGAGAGCCTGTCGCGCGACCTCCCCTCGGAAGCCTACCGCCCGCCCCCGGAGCGCGGGGGACGCTGAGGCCGCCGGTCACGCCGCTCCCGCGACCGGCGCCGCGATCCCGAAGGTCTCGCAGACCGTGCGCCCGGCCGCGAGGCCGGCCTCCCACTCCGCCTCCCGGGCGAGCTTGGCCTCGGCGTCGCCGATGCGGGCGCGCACCGTGGCGGGCGAGAGCGCGACCAGCCCGTCGTCGTCGCCGATGACGAGGTCGCCCGGCGCGACGAGCCGCCCCCCGACGACGACCGCCGCGTTGACCGCCCCGCGCTCGGCGGAGGAGGGCCCGCGCGGCGTGACCGCCCGGGTGAAGACGGCGAGGTCGGGCCAGCCCGCCAGGATCGCGACGTCGCGGATCGCCCCGTCGCAGACGAGGCCCGCGCCGCCCCGGCGCCGCAGGTGGCCGCCGACGATCTCGCCGATCATCGCCGTCTCGGCGCGGCCGCCGGCCGCGATCACCAGCACGTCGCCCGGGCCGATCCGCTCGACGGCGTGCAGCACCGCGCCGAAATCCGGCGGCTCGCACAGCGCCGTCACCGCGCGGCCGAACAGGCGCGGCTGGCGCCCCGGCGGATTGAGCGGCCGGATCGCCGGGTCGATCTGGTCGGCCCCGCGGGCGAGGTCGGCGGCCACCGCGGCCGGCACCGCGCGCCAGCGCGCGAGCTCGTCCTCGCTCAGGGTGTCGGCGGGTGGGGCGTGAATCGTGACGGGCATCGGATCTCCGCTTCGTCGAAGGCCAAGCTGCTGTAAGAGGGCGCACGGCCGGGCCTCGGGCGCCGGCCTCACGGCACGACGCGGGCGGACCATACCATGACAGGCTCGGCCAACTCCCTGGACGCGGCCCTCGGACGGATCGGGACGGGCCGGTTCCAGGCCCGGCTCCTCGGGATCTTCGGCCTCGTCTGGGCGGCCGACGCGATGCAGGTGCTGGCCATCGGCTTCGCGGCGCCGACGCTCGCGGCCTCCTTCGGCATCGCCGTGCCGCAGGCGATCCAGGTCGGCACTGCCTTCTTCCTCGGCATGATGCTGGGCGCCTGGGGCTTCGGGCGCCTCGCCGACCGGGTCGGGCGGCGGGCGGTCCTGATCGGCACGGTGCTGGCGGACGCCGTCTTCGGCCTCGCCTCGGCGCTGGCGCCCGACTTCACGAGCCTGCTGGTGCTGCGCTTCCTCACCGGCGCCGCCGTCGGCGGGACCCTGCCGGTGGACTACGCCGCGATGGCCGAGTTCCTGCCGGCCGCCCGCCGCGGGCGCTGGCTCGTGCTGCTCGAGGCGTTCTGGGCGCTCGGCACGCTGGCGCTGGCGCTGGCGAGCTGGGCGGCGGCCGCGTGGGGCGGACCGGACGGTTGGCGCTGGATCTTCGCGGCCACCGCCCTGCCGGCGCTCGTCGGCGTCGCCCTGCGCTTCTGGGTGCCGGAATCGCCCTATTTCCTCTGGCGCCGGGGCCGGCTCGACGAGGCCGACCGGGTGCTCGCCCGGATGGCGGCGGCGAACGGGCGCTCGCACCAGGCGGGCACGCTCCGGCGCGAATCCGAGGCCGGCCCGCGCCCCCGGCTCCTCGCCCCGCCCCTGCGGCGGCCGTTCCTGCTGATCCTGACCGTGTGGCTCCTGGTCTCGATGGCCTATTACGGGCTGTTCGTCTGGCTGCCCGCCCAGCTCGCGGCCTCGGGGCTCGGCTTCCTGCACGCCCAGGGCTTCCTCGTTCTGGTGGCGCTCGCCCAGCTGCCCGGCTACGCGCTCGCGGCCTACGGAGTCGAGCGCTGGGGGCGGCGGCGCACGCTGATCGGCTTCCTGCTGGCGGCGGCCGCCGGCTGCTCGCTCTACGTCGCGACCCGCGATCCCCTGGTGATCTCGGGCGCGACCCTGCTGATGAGCTTCGCCATGCTCGGCGCCTGGGGCGCGCTCTACGCCTTCACGCCGGAACTCTTCCCCACCGCCGCCCGCGCCACCGGCATGGGTGCCGCCGGGGCGCTGGCGCGCGTCGGCGGGCTGCTCGCGCCCTCGGCGCTCGGGCTCGTGGTGGCGGTGAGCTTCGCGGCGGCGATCGGGCTGTTCGCGGTGCTCCTCGCGCTCGCCGCCCTCGCGGTCGCGGGGATCCGCGAGGAGACGCGCGGGCGGGTGCTGGACTGAGACCTACTCGTCCGCCTTCGCCTTGGCCGGCTTGCTCGCCGCCTTGGCCTGCTGCGCGGGCTTCGGAGCGGGCTTGGCGGCGGCCTTGTGCGCCGGCTTCGCCTTGGCGGCCGGGATCACGGGCGCCTCGGCCGCCGTGGAGGTGTAGGCGGTCGCGCTCTGGGGGATGCCGGATTGCGGCTTGCGCGCGGCGGCCTTGGGCGCCGCCTTGGCGGCCAGGGAAGCGGGCTTCGCCGCCGGCTTGGCCGGCGCGTTCGCCCTGGCCTCGGCGGCCCGCTCCTTCGCCTGCGCGAGCTTGGCCGCCCGAGCCTCCTTCGCGGCCTCGCGCTTGGCCTTGGCGGCCTCGAGCTTGGCGGCGCGGGCCTCCGCCGCGGCGGTCTTGGCCGCGTTCTCCTGCTCGGCCAGCAGGGTCTGTCCCTCGGCCGGGCTGCGGCCGATCCAGACCGCGACCGGCTGCAGCGGCGCGCGCGGCGGCAGCGCGCGATTGCGGACCGCCGCGGTGCTGAAGGCCGCCAGCGCGGCGGCCGGCGAGGCGGCGGCGGTCTGGCCCATGAACTGCGCGATCGCGCCCTCGGCCCCGTTGCCCGCGATGGCGCCCGGTCCCTCGTCGATCGCGGGGGCCTTGCGGCCGCCGCAGATGAAGGGCCGCATGTCGGGCGGCGCGGCGCTCGCCGAGGCCGGCAGCGCGTCGAGGCTCTGGCTGGTCCAGCCGGGCGACTGGGTGAAGGCGTAGTCGAACAGGTCGGCCGTCTTCAGGTCGCGCTCGCGCGCGCTCGGCTGGCCCATCACCACGGCGATGATCCGGCGCCCGTTGCGGGTCGCGCTCGCCACCACGTTGAAGCCGCCCGAGCAGATGAAGCCGGTCTTCATCCCGTCGGCGCCCGCGTAGCGGCCGAGCAGGCCGTTGTGGTTGGCCATCACGGCCTTGCCGAACTGGATCGCCGGGATCGCGAACAGGTCGCGGTTCTGCGGGAAGTCGCGCATCAGCGCGCGGGCGAGCACCGCCATGTCGCGGGCCGAGGTCCATTGCCGGGCGTCGGGCAGGCCGTTCGGGTTGTACCAGCGGCTCTCGTGCATGCCGATGCGCCGCGAGGTCTCGTTCATCATGTCCGCGAACCCCTCGACGGAGCCGCCGAGGCTCTCGCCGATCGCCCAGGACACGTCGTTGGCCGACTTGACCATGATGATCTTGAGGGCGTTGTCGAGGGTGAGCTGGGTGCCCGGCCGGAAGCCCATCTTCGAGGGCGGCTCGGCGGCGGCCGCCGGCGAGATGGTCACGAGCGTGTCGAGGGAGGCGCGGCCCTGCCGCACGAGGTCGAGGGCGACGTAGGCCGTCATCAGCTTGGTGATGGAGGCCGGGTACCACGGGTCGGTCGCGGCCTGCCCGTAGATCACCTTGCCGGTCTCGGCGTCGACCAGCAGGATCGGCGCCGTGGCGGCTTCGGCCGCGCCGACGAGGACCGCGAGCGCCGCGACCGCCCCTGCGAGACGCTTCAGAATTCGATTCGACATCCGGCCTGACTTCGGTGTGGAACGCCGCGGCTGTGCCCGAGACCCGCCGCCCCTTCGCACCGCCGAACGCCTCGGCGGAGGTAGGACGTGTCGGTCGTCCGGCGAGCCCGGTCGAACGGATCTGCACCCCGGAAGCCTTCAACGCGGCTACCGTGGCGAGAGCATGGCGCCCCCGCGATGGCGGATCCAGCCCGGGTCGCCTATCTGGCTGGCTTGTGCACCGCGCAAAGGTCGCGGCGGGGCCTCACGGCGGGACGATGGCGTACGCGGTCAAGGAACTCTTCCACACCCTGCAGGGCGAGGGCGCGCAGGCCGGCCGCGCGGCCGTGTTCTGCCGGTTCGCCGGCTGCAACCTCTGGTCGGGCCGGGAGGAGGACCGCGCGAGCGCCGCCTGCCGCTTCTGCGACACGGACTTCGTCGGCATGGACGGGCCGGGCGGCGGGCGCTTCGCCGAAGCCGATTCGCTGGCCGAGGCCATCGGCTGGACCTGGGAGGGCGGCGCGCACGCGCGCTACGTGGTCTTCACCGGCGGCGAGCCGCTGCTGCAGCTCGACGCCCCGCTGATCGACGCGGTCCACGCCCGCGGCTTCGAGATCGCGGTCGAGACCAACGGCACGCTTCAGGCCCCCGAGGGCATCGACTGGATCTGCGTCAGCCCGAAGGGGGCGAACCCGCTGGTCCAGCGCGGCGGCCACGAGTTGAAGCTCGTCTTCCCCCAGGCCGGGATCGATCCGGCCGCGCTCGCCGACCTGCCCTTCCGCCACCGCTTCCTGCAGCCGATGGACGGCCCGGCCCAGGCCGAGAACACCCGCGCGGCGGTGGAATACTGCCGCCGCGACGCCCGCTGGCGCCTGTCGCTCCAGACGCACAAGATCCTCGACATTCCCTGAGGCGCGCTCAGCGCGGCCCGCCGCCCCGGCGCATGGCGATCTCCTGGCCCTCCTGGCGCACAGCGCCCGAGGGCGCCTCGGCCGCGTTGGGGATCGGATGCATGCCCTCGTTGGCCGTCCGGGAGGTGGGCCGGCCCGCGGCCGGGTCACCGGCCGCCCGCTTCATCGCGAGCGCCCGCCGGGCATTCGCCACGAGGCCGCCGCGCGTGGCCTGCACGCGCCGCCGCTCGTGCTCCTTGTTGGCGCGCTTCACCGCGGCGGCGAGCAGCGCCGCCTTCTCGCGGCTGCCCGCGTCGTCGCTCGCGGGCCGCGTTCCGGACGGGGCGGCCCGGCCCCGGATCTCGCGGCGCTGGCGCTGGGCGATGCCGCGGGCCCGGTCGCGCCGCTCGCGCAGGCGCCGCAGCAGGTCGAGGAGATCCCCGTCCCCGATGGACTGGATGCGCGGATGGTGGGTCTGGCCGACGAGCTCGGCCTCGTCGGCGGTGAGCAGGCGTGCTTCCCGGCGGCTGGAGACGGACATGGGCGATCCTCCCTGAAGGCTTCGCGTGGCTCTCCGGGCGACCACGGGCCGCCCGACGATGCTAACGCAAAGCCCCACGGGAAGCGCCGTTCCATGCCTTGTCCCTGGGCGTGCGCTCGCTCACACCGGGATCAGGACCGAAGGATGATCATCGAGGCCGCCCCGCGGGGACGGCCCGGTCAGGCGGCGCGTCGTCGCGCCACCGCGGCGTAGGTATCGACGACCGGAACCGGCGCGAGCGCGCCGGTCGCCCGCAGGATGCCCTGGGCACCGGCAAGGGCATCGGGGCGCAGCTCCAGCCCGAGGAAGCGCGGGCGCTCGAACGGGCCCGGCATGGCGAGATCAGCCGCCACCGCCCCGTCGAAGCCGAAGCGGGCGTAGTAGGGCGCGTCGCCGACGAGCAGCACCGCGCCGTGGCCGAGCGCCTCCGCCCGGCCGAGCGCCGCCTGCATCAGCACGCTGCCGAGCCCCTGGCGCTGGATCGCCGGATCGACGGCCAGCGGGCCAAGCAGCAGCGCGGGGCAGCCGCCCGCATCGACGTTCCACAGGCGCACGGTGCCGACGAGCCGGCCGGCGCGCGTCGCCGTGAAGGCGAGGCCGCGCGCGGGGAGACGTCCTTCGCGCAGGCGCTCGGAGGTCTTGGCGAAGCGGTTCGGGCCGAAGCAGGCGTCGAGCAGGCGCTCGCGCGGCGCGACGTCGGCGGCGTGCTCGGTGCGGATCTCGATCATGACCGATCATCCCCGGGGATCGATGAAGGGGGCGTGGACACGAGGCCGCCCGGACCGCGGAGCGCGGCCGGACGGGGATCTGCAAGGCTTTGCAGCGTGGGGTTCGAGACCCCCTGAGCGCGGAGCACGTTCCGCGCTCCGAGCGCCGGGTCAGATCACGATCTGGCGCAGGGGCGGGAAGCCGTTGAAGGCCACCGCCGCGTAGGTCGTGGTGTAGGCGCCCGCGCCCTCGATCAGCACCTTGTCGCCGATCGAGAGGGAGACCGGCAGCGGGTAGTGCTGCTTCTCGTAGAGAACGTCGACCGAGTCGCAGGTCGGCCCGGCGATGACGCAGGGGCTCATGCGGTCGGCGTCGTGCTCCGTGCGGATCGCGTAGCGGATCGACTCGTCCATCGTCTCGGCGAGGCCACCGAACTTGCCGATGTCGAGATAGACCCAGCGCACCTCGTCCTCGGCCTGCGACTTCTTCGAGACCAGCACCACCTCCGCCTCGATCAGGCCGGCGTTGCCGACCATGCCGCGGCCCGGCTCGATGATCGTCTCGGGGATCCGGTTGCCGAAATGCTTGGTGAGCGCGCGGAAGATCGCGTCGCCGTAGCTCTCCACGCCCGGAACCGCCTTGAGGTACTTGGTCGGGAAGCCGCCGCCGAGGTTGACCATCGACAGGCCGATGCCCCGGGTGGCGCAGTCCTGGAAGATCGCCGAGGCCGAGGCCAGCGCCCCGTCCCAGGCCTCGGTGTTGGCCTGCTGCGAGCCGACGTGGAACGACACGCCGTAGGCGTGGAGGCCCTGGCGGTGGGCGTGCTCCAGCACGTCGACCGCCATCTCGGGCACGCAGCCGAACTTGCGCGAGAGCGGCCAGTCGGCGCCCGCGCCGTCGCAGAGGATGCGGCAGAAGACCTGGATCTCGGCCGTCTCGACGGCGGCGGCCTGCGCCGCGCGCGCGATCTTGTCGGCCTCGACCTCGCAGTCGATCGCGAACAGGCGGATGCCGAGCTTCAGCGCGCGGACGACGTCGCGCTCCTTCTTGATGGTGTTGCCGAAGGAGATGCGGTCGGGCGAGGCGCCGGCGGCCAGCGCCATCTCGATCTCGGCGACGGAGGCCGTGTCGAAGCAGGAGCCCATCTCGGCGAGCAGGCGCAGCACTTCCGGGGCCGGGTTCGCCTTCACGGCGTAGAACACCCGGGTGTCGGGCAGCGCACGGGCGAACGCCGTGTAGTTGTCGCGCACCACGTCGAGGTCGAGCACCATCACCGGGCCCTCGTCCTGGCCGAGGTCGCGGCGCACGCGCAGGAAGTCGCGGATACGGTCGGTCATGAGCGTTCCCCAGCAGATATCGGCTGCGCCCGGCCTGTGCGGGCGCATGATGTCGATCGTGACGGCCGTGTGGGGCCGTCGGCGTCAGGGGGCGATGCGTCGCGGCACCCGCACGCGTTGGAGACGCGCGGATGAACGCGGGCGCGGGAAGCACCCGGAAGCTGCCGTGGATTGGTAGGGGGAAACCCCAACCGCACGCCGGGCAAGGATAAACAAGCCTCTTCGGTGCCGGCCTTTGGAGGGCCGACGAGACCAAAAAAGCCCGTTCGTCGTTGCTTTAAGCTGCGTCCCCCGTGGAGAGCGGGGTTCGCCGGTTTCGCCTCCGGCTGTCGGTTGTTGTCGGGGTCTGGTGTCGCCACCCGGATGCCGGCCGTAGGGATCCACCCTTGCGACCATCGATCCTTTAAGACCCCTGGCGGCTGTCCGGCAGTTGACCGGATGCCCACCAACCGACACGCGGCCACAGGCACGTGCGAAATTGGGCAAGCGCGATATACGGCCGACGGCACTCCGCCACAAGGCGCAAGGCTGTGTTTTCCGGGTGGAATCCACCGACGAACCCGCCTGTTGCAGAAACGCCGCGGCACCGTCGCGCGGGCTTCCCAAACAGGCGCCGTGCGGGCATGTCGTTCCGTCAGGGACGACGTCCCGGATCGGCCAAGCGGTCCGGCCGGGACGGGCACGCACCCGGAGCTTGAGCGCCACCATGGTCCGCCCGACGATGCCGCCCGCCCGCCCTACCCCGGAATCCCCCCGGTGAGCGCAGTCCGCGCACGCACGGCGTCGCACCCGCCCGCGCCCGCGGAGACCGCCGTGCCGCACATCGTCCTGCGCCCCGCGCGGCGCGCCGACCTCGACGCCCTCGTGGCGCTCGAGCACGCCGCCTTCGCGACCGACCGGGCCGAGCGCAGGGCGATCCGCCACGCGATCGACTCGGCCACCATGAGCGTCATTGCGGCGCTCGCCGTCGAGGATGGAGAGGAAATTCTGGTCGGGGCCGCGGTTCTGGAGCGGCGGCGCTCCAGCCGGATCGCGCGGCTCTCCTCGATCGCGGTCGCGCCCTCGCGCGGGGGGCTGGGCATCGGCGGTCGGCTCCTCGACGCCGCGGAGGCCGAGGCTCGCGCCCACGGCTGCGACCGCCTGCGCCTGGAGGTCCGGGCCGACAACGGCGCCGGCATCCGGCTCTACGAGCGGCGGGACTACGCGCGCTTCGCGGTACGGCCGGACTACTACGAGGACGGGATGGAGGCCTGGCGCTACGAGAAGGCGCTGGGGGAGGCGTAGGACGCGGCAGAGGCGCGGATCATTCTTTCTCCGGCACCTGTTTCGAGTGGGACCGATGCGTCCGCGCCGCTCTCCCTCCCCCTCTGCGGGGGAGGGCTTTGCGTGGAGCGGAAGGGCGCTCGGTCCAGGGACCGTGCGACGCACGAGGAGAATGGCTTCCCCTCGCGACGATCCGGCTCTGTCTCAGTCGCAGCTCTCCTTGGTCACCGTCTTACGGTCGCCGTACTCGTTCGTCTTGGTGACGGTCTTCGAGGCGCAGCCGTCGCTGGTCTCGCGGGTCTCGACGGTCTTGCGCTCGACGGCGGGCCTGTCGACCACGACCGTGTCGGGGGCGTCGCGACGGATCACCGTGGTCTCGGCGCTGGCGGCCTGCGGGAGAAGGCCCGCCAGGACGAGGGCGGCGGGGACGAGAAGGCGCATGGGTCGTGCTCCGTGAGAATCCGAATGCCCAGGAACGGTAAGCCTCGCCTTGCGGTTCCGGAGGCCGCAGCCCCGCAACCCGGGGATGCGGAGGGATGGACGACGAGCCGGTGGGGCCGCGTGATCGGTGGGATCGTGACCGGGACAGCGGGAGCCGGGACGGGAGCGGTCGGGGAAGCTTTGACGATTAGGGAATCCTTGGCGGCTCGCGCGCTAGCAGGGCATCAGTCCCGTCCCCGGGCGGTCCGGGAGCCGAGCAGGGCTGCCCGATGGCCGTGATCGTCGCCTTCGTCCTGAACGCCGGCCTGAGCTTCGGGCTCGGGCTGCTGCTGGCGATGCTGCTCGGGCCGGCCGATTTCGGGCGCTTCGCGCTGGCCACGGCCGGCGCCATCGTTCTGAACACCCTGCTGCTGGAATGGCTGCGCCTGTCGGCGACGCGGTTCTACTCGGACCGGGTGCGGCTCGACGCGCCCTGGATCCGGCACAGCCTCGACCGGGCCTACGGGCTGATCGGCCTCGCCCTGATGGCGGCGGCGGCAGTCGCGCTGGCGGTGGGCTACCGCGAGGGGCCGGACGGACGGGCCGCGATGCTCGCCGGCACGATGGTGGCCGCCGTCGGCAACGGGGTGTTCGACTACCACGCCGCGCTCGCCCGCGCCCGCTTCGACGGGCGTCTCTACCTCGGCCTGATGGCGGCCAAGAACGTGCTGGCCTTCGTCGGGATGGCGGGGGCCGCATGGCTCCTCGTCCACCCCGCCTGGGTGCTGGCGGCGGCGGGCATCGGCCCGATCCTCTCGGTGCTGATGCTCTACGGGCCCCTGCGCGATCCGGCATCGAGCCCGGTCGGGGCGCGGATCCGCACGACCTGGCGGCAGTTCCTGGCCTACGGCCTGCCCCTGATCGCCGCGACCGCGGTCTACCAGCTCCTGCCCTTCCTCAACCGCGGCGTGATCGCGGCCCATGGCGGCTTCGCGGAGGCCGGCTACTTCGCGCTCGCCGCGGACGTGGCCGGCCGCAGCATCACGACGCTCGGCACCGCGCTCGACCTCCTGCTGTTCCAGTTCGCGGTGCGGGCCGAGGAGCAGCACGGGCGGGCGGCGGCGGAGGCGCAGGTGGCGCGCAACGCCGCCGTCGTGGTCGCCCTGCTCATGCCCTGCGCGGTCGGATTCTGGGCCGTGCTGCCGGCGATCCAGGGCCTCGTCGTGCCGGAGGCCTATCGGGGGCCCTTCGGCTTCTACGCCGGCCTGCTGCTGCCGGGCCTGTTCTGCCTCGCGATCATGTTCTACGCCCTCAACCCGGTCTTCCAGATCCGCCGCCGGACGCTTCCCGTGATCGCAGCGGCCGGCGCCGGGCTCGCCGTCAACGGGGTCGGCCTCCTCGTCCTGCCGGGTCTCGCCGGGCCGGCCGGCGTGCCGCTCGCCCAGACGGCGGGCCTCTGTACCGGCTGCGCCTGGCTCGGCTGGCGGGCGCTCACCGGCCCCGACCGGCTGCGCCTGCCCTGGGGGACGCTGGCGGGCGCCGCGGCCGCGAGCCTCGCCATGGGGGCGGCGCTGGCGCCCTTGCGCCACCTCGAACCGGCCCGGGCGCTGGCGCTCCAGCTGCCGATCGGCATCGCGCTCTACGGCGGCCTCGTCTGGGCCTTCGACATCGCCGGCCTGCGCCGGATGGTCGAGGGGGCGCTGCGCCGCCCCCCGGCGGTGCCGGCGGAGTGAGACCGTTCGTTTCCGGTTGAATGGTTCGGCCGTGTGAGCATGGATCGCGCCGCGCCCCCTCTCCCTACAGGAGAGGGGACCCGCGCCTCATCGTGAGTGGGTTCGCAGAACCGAACGGTTCAACCGAGTCCCGTATGAAACCCCTTCCTCCTCCGCGACACAGCCAGTGCTTGAATCGCCGGTATGCTCCCGCATGATCCTGTCCTAAGAACGCTTCAAGAAAGCCGGCCCGAGGCCGGCGCGTCAGGGCAGGAAACGATGGGTTCATACGAGCCTCGCGACGAGGACGAGGCGACCGGCATGGTGCGCGAGGCCGCCGCGCGCGGCGCGCGGCTGCGGCTCGTCGGCGGCGACACCAAGGCGCGCCTCGGCCGCCCGCCCCAGGACGAGGCCACGCTCTCGGCACGGGGGTTGTCCGGCATCACGCTCTACGAGCCCGCCGAGATGGTGGTGGCGGCCCGCGCCGGCACGCCGCTCGCCGAGGTGCAGGCGCTGCTGGCCGCCCGCAACCAGATGCTGCCCTTCGAGCCGATGGACCACCGGGCGCTGCTGGGCTCGACCGGCAAGCCGAGCTTCGGGGCAGTAGCGGCGATCAACAATTCCGGGCCCCGCCGCATCAACGCGGGCGCGGCGCGCGACAGCCTGATCGGCGTGCGCTTCGTCAACGGGCGCGGCGAGGCGATCAAGTCCGGCGGGCGGGTGATGAAGAACGTCACCGGCCTCGACCTCGTGAAGCTGATGGCGGGCTCCTACGGCACGCTCGGCCTCCTCACGGAGGTCACCTTCAAGGTGCTGCCGGTCCCCGAGCGCGTCGCGACGCTGGTCTTCCCCGGCCTCGACGACGCCCGCGCGGTCGAGGCGCTGGCCGCAGCCCTCGGCTCGCCCTTCGAGCTGACCGGCGCCGCCCACCTGCCGGCCGGGATCGAGGGCGGGCAGGCCCGCACGCTGATGCGCCTCGAAGGCTTCTCGGACGCGATCGATTACCGGCTCGGCGAATTGCGCCGCCTCCTGAAGCGCTTCGGCGCGCCGGAGGTGGTGGAGGCCGCCGACCTCTGGGCCCGGATCCGCGACGTCGCCCCCTTCGCGGGCACGGGCGCGGCCGTCTGGCGCCTCTCCACCGCGCCCACCCGCGGGCCGGCGCTCACCGCCCAGATCGCCCGGACGCTGCCGGCCCGCTGGTACTACGACTGGGGCGGCGGGCTCGTCTGGCTGGAGACCTCCGTCGAGGGCGATGCCGGCGCCGCCGCGATCCGCGCGGCGGTCCAGGCGCAGGGCGGTCACGCCACGCTGGTGCGGGCGCCCGACGCGGTGCGCGCCGCCGTGCCGGTGTTCGAGCCGCTCGCCGAGCCCCTGATGCGCGTGACACAGGGGATCAAGGCCGCCCACGACCCGGCCGGAATGTTCAACCCGGGCCGGATGTATCCGGGCGTCTGAAGGATTTGGCCGCCCCTGACGGGCGAGGCTGAGGAACAGGACCGTGCAAACCAGTTTCAATCCCGCCCAGCTGGCCGACCCGGCGATGGCGGCCTCGGAAAAGATCCTGCGCACCTGCGTGCATTGCGGCTTCTGCACCGCGACCTGCCCGACCTACCTGCTCCTGGGCGACGAGCTCGATTCCCCGCGCGGGCGGATCTACCTGATCAAGGACATGCTGGAGGGCGGCAAGGCGGCCTCGGCCGAGGTGGTCAAGCACGTCGACCGCTGCCTCTCCTGCCTCTCCTGCATGACGACCTGCCCATCGGGGGTGCACTACATGCACCTCGTCGATCATGCCCGCTCGCATATCGAGAAGACCTACCGGCGCCCGAGCGACGACCGCCTGATGCGGGCGCTGCTGGCCTTCGTGCTGCCGCACCGGGGACGATTCCGGCTGGCGCTGACCGCGGCCCGGCTCGGCCAGCCCTTCCGCGGCCTCGTGGCGCGCCTGCCCCGCGTCGGCAACCGGCTCGCCGCGATGCTCGACCTCGCCCCCGCCGCGCTGCCGCGCGCCAACCCGACCAACCGCGTCGGCAGCTTCCCGGCCCCGAGCACGGGCGCGCCCCGTCGCCGGGTGGCGATGCTGCGCGGCTGCGCCCAGAGCGTGCTGCGCCCGGACTTCAACGAGGCGGCGATCCGCCTGCTCAACCGCCACGGCGTCGAGGTGGTGCACGCCACCGAGGGCTGCTGCGGGGCGTTGACCCACCACATGGGCAAGGACCACGCCTCGCACGCCCAGGCCAAGCAGACGATCGACGCCTGGACCGCCGAGATCGAGCGCGGCGGCCTCGACGCGATCCTGGTCACGGCGTCCGGCTGCGGCACGACGATCAAGGATTACGGCTTCATGTTCCGGGACGACCCGGCCTACGCCGAGAAGGCGGCCCGGATCTCGGGCCTCGCCAAGGACGTCACCGAGTACGTGGCGGCCTTGGGCCTGATGGAGCCGGTGGTCGAGACCGACCTCGTGGTGGCCTACCACTCGGCCTGCTCGATGCAGCACGGCCAGGGCATCCGCACCGAGCCGAAGGCGCTCCTGAAGCGGGCGGGCTTCACCGTGAAGGACGTGCCCGAGGGCCACATCTGCTGCGGGTCGGCGGGCACCTACAACATCCTGCAGCCCGAGATCGCGGCCAAGCTGCGCGACCGCAAGGTCGCCAACATCGAGCGCACCCGCCCCGACCTCATCGCCACCGGCAACATCGGCTGCGCCACCCAGATCGGAAAGGGCACCGACATCCCGATCGTCCACACGGTCGAGCTGCTCGACTGGGCGACCGGCGGCCCGAAGCCCGCGGCGCTCGAGCGGGTGCGGCGCGAGACGCTGGTCGCTGCGGAGTAGCGGATAAGCCGTTCAGAGCAGCTGGTAGCTCACCGGGATCCAGCGGTAGCCCGTCCCTGCGCGGACCACGTAGCCGAGCGAGGGGAAGCTGGTGTGGTAGCCCGCCACCAGCAGCGCCTCGCGGGCGGCCATGTCGTAGATCCGCTCCCGCGTCCGAGCGCCCTCGGCCTTGTCCATGTCGAACAGGGCGTGCCAGCCGGGCCGGGCGAGCGAGGCCACCTCGTGGTGGGCGCAATCGCCCCAGACGAGCAGTCGCTTGCCCCCGCTCTCGACATGGTAGGCGAGGTGGCCGGGCGTGTGGCCCGGCGCCGCCAGAGCGCGGATGCCCGGCACGATCTCGGCGCCGTCCGCGACGAGGCGGGCGCGCTCCACGAGCGGCAGGAGGTGGCTGCGGAAGACCTGCGCCGAGCGGTAGGCATTGTCCTCCGGTGGGCCCCCGAGCCGCTCCGGCGCCCGCCAGAAGTCGAACTCCGCCCCGCCGACGACCAGGGAGGCTCGGGGGAAGGCGGCTTGCCCCGCCTCCATCAGGCCGCCGATATGGTCGGTGTGGCAATGCGTCAGGACCACGTGGGTGATCGCATCCGGCTCGATGCCGACGGCGCGCAGGCGTGCCGCGAGCCGCCCGCCCGCGGGTCGCGGCACGAAGCCGACCGCGCCGTTGCCGGTGTCGAACAGTACGCGCTCTCGCCCCGTCTCGACGAGGACGGGCGTGAAGCCCGGCTGGAAGCGGTTCGGCGGCAGGCGGTTCTCGCGCATGAGTTCTTCGACCTCGGCGCGCGGGCGATCCTCCCCGACGATCGGCCAGGGCCCGTCGATCAGGCCGGCCGCGTCGAGGAGCATCGTCACCGTGAAGCCGCCGAGGGCGAACCGGTAGTGCGCCGCGGATTCGAGCCCGAGCGGAGGCGTCTCCGCGATGGCGCGGGTCGAAGCGCCCAGAAGCGCGAGGGGCGCGGCCGCCGCGAGGTGCCGCCGGGTCAGGTCCGTCATCGTCCGATATCCTCCCGCCGCGCGACCGGCTAGGATCGGGCCGCACCGCTCCGGGCGATGAGAGCGGAATCGGGAGGCGTGCGCTTGTACGAACCTGCTGCGCCCCCCGGGGCGGCACTCGGCCCGTTCTGGCATGTGGCGGGTGCCCACACCTTCTTCGCCGGGCCGCTGCGCTACAACGCGGCGCACCAGCACGGCGCGCCCGTCTATCTCGCCGGGCTCTACGGCCCCTTCCGCATCCGGGTGCAGGGCCAGGACTGGATCCGTTGCCGGACGGCCCTCGTTCCGGCGGGTCTCCTGCACGAACTCGACGTGGACGGCGCGCCGCTGGGCGTCCTCTACCTCGAGCCCGGCGCGACCGGCCCGGAGGCGCTCGTCCCGTTGCTCCGCGGAACGACGGAATCCGGCGGCGCCCTCCTGGGCACGGCCGGGGAGGTCGCTCCGCTGCGCGCCCTGTGGGAAGCGCGGGACGCCGCCCGCTGGGCCGGGGACGCGCTCAGCGATCTCACCGCCTTCTCCGGGCGGCGCGGCGCGAGGCCCCGCGATGCCCGCATCTTGCGCGTCGTCGCGAGCCTGACCCTGCGCCCCGATCCGGGCCGGTCGGCCGCGCAGCTCGCCCGCGCGGTCGGCCTCTCGGATTCGCGCCTGCAACACCTGTTCACGCGGGAGGTCGGCGTGCCCTTCCGGCGCTACCGGGCCTGGGCCCGGATGCGCCGGGCGATCGAGGCCGTGGTCGCGGGCGCGAACTTCACGGCGGCGGCGCACGCGGCGGGCTTTGCCGACCAAGCGCATTTCGCCCATGATTTCCGGCGGACCTTCGGAGCCCCGGCCTCCAACAGCCTGCTCGACCTAAGACGCTGAGGCGACGACGTGATGCGGCGAGCCGGCGTCCGGAGAGGATCGATGTCCACCACCGCGTTCCGTGTCGCGCACCGCCTCGCGCTCGTCCTTCCGGCGCTCTCCCTCGCGGCGGCGGTCGCCCCGTCGCCCGCGGCCGCTCAAGCGCCCGCGCCCGTGAAGATCGGCCTCTCCGCGCCGCTCACCGGGCCGGACGCCGCCTTCGGGCAGGGCCTGCGCCTGGGAGCCGAGCAGGCGGTAGCCGAGATCAACCGGGCGGGCGGGACGGGCGGGCGCCGGCTGGTCCTCGTGGTCGCCGACGACGCGGGCGACCAGCGCCAGGGCGCCGTGGTCGCCCGCAAGTTCTTGGTCGAGGGCGTGCGGCTGGTGGTCGGGCCGCTCGAATCCTCGGTCGTGGCCGCGGTGGCGCCCCTCTACGAGGCGGGCGGAGCCGTGCTGCTGACGCCCGGCGCGAGCTACCCGGCGCTGACCGCGCAGGGCCTGTGGAACCTGTTCCGCCTCGCGCCCGGCGACGCCCAGCAGGGTGCGGCGGCGGGTGCGTGGCTCGCTGAGCGCGAGGGTCCGGTGGCGATCGTGCACGACCGCTCGACCTTCGGCCGCGGTCTCGCCGACGCGGTGTCGCGCACCCTGCGCGCCCGCGGCAGGCCCGAGGCGCTGTTCGAGAGCCTGCCCCGCGGCAGCCGCGAGGCGGGCGACCTCGTCGGGCGGCTGAAGGCCGTGGGCGTGCGGGCGGTGTATTTCGGCGGCTTCGGCGCCGAGGCGGCGGTGCTGGCCCGGGCGATGCGGGAGGCCGGGCTCGACGCGACCCTCGTGGGCAGCGACGGCCTCCTCGACCGCGACTTCGCCGCCGCGGGTCCGGCCGCCGAGGGCACGGTGATGACGGTCCTGGCCGACCGCCGGGCGCCGGAGCCGCGCGGCAAGGCGCCCCCGCGCGGGCCGGAGGCCACTCTCGTCGCGGGCTCGGCCTACATGGCGGTCGAGGTGCTGGCCCAGGGGCTGGCCCGCGCCCGCAGCCCGGATGGGCGCCGGGTCGCCGAGGCGCTGCGCGCCGGCCCGGTCCGCACGAGCCTCGGCGAGGTCACCTTCGACGGGCGGGGCGATCCCGGCAGAGACGCCGTCGTCCTGCGGGTCTGGCGCCGGACGCCGGACGGGCGCGTGGACTACGCGGGCAACGAGCCCTGAGGTGCCGGGCGCGATTCCTGTCGAGGAAGGCGTAGCTTGCGCCCGCATGCCTTGCCGCAGGACGCGGCTGCGATTACATCCGGGCGCGTCTGCCGACGTTGCGGGCCGGCCTGCCGAGGATCGGAACCGCAACGGCGACGTTCCAACCGATCGAGCCAGAAGACGCATGCATGCCGGAACGCCTGTTTCCAGACGGTCCGACTGGAGAAGGTGAATGGCAAAAGAAGAGTTGATGCAGTTCGACGGTCTCGTCCTCGAGATCCTGCCCGATGCGCGGTACCGGGTCCAGCTCGACCAGGGCCACGAGATCGTGGCCTACACCGCCGGCAAGATGAAGAAGAACCGCATCAAGACGCTGGCGGGCGACCGCGTGACCGTCGAGATGTCGCCCTACGACCTCGAGAAGGGCCGCCTCGTGTTCCGCCACAAGGACGAGCGCTCCTCCGGCCCCCGCCCGCCCATGCGCGGCGGCCAGTTCCGCCGTCGCTGAGCCGGCGTTGAGCACGCCAGCCGCGGCCGGCTCCCGGGCGGGCCGCGCCTATCTGCTTCTCCTGTTCACGATGCTGGTCTGGGCCGGCAACGTGGTGGCGGCCCGCTGGGCCCCGGGGCAGGTCTCCCCCCAGGCCCTCACCACCCTACGCTGGTTCTTCCCCGCCGTGATCCTCGCGGTGCTCGCGCGGCGCCACGTCCTGGCCGACCGCGAGAGCCTGTCCCGATACTGGCCGCGCATCCTCGTGATGGGCGCGGTCGGCTACACGTTCTATTCCAGCCTGTTCTACGCTGCGGGCGCCCATACGGGCGCGGTCAACATCGCCCTGCTGCAGGGGGCGATACCGATCCTGGTGCTCGTGCTGAACTTCCTCGCCTACCGGCAGCCCGTCTCCTGGGGCCAGGGTCTCGGCGTGGGGGTGACGCTGGTGGGCGTGGCGGTGGCCGCCTCGCACGGCGACCTCGACACCTTTCGCAACCTCGCCTTCAACCGCGGCGACCTGCTGATGCTGGCGGCCTGCCTGCTCTACGCGGGCTATACCGTCTCGCTGGCCAACCGGCCCAGGATGTCTGGGCTCGCCTTCTTCGCGGCGCTGGCCGCGGCGGCCTTCGTGACGTCCCTGCCGCCCCTCGCCGCCGAGTGGGCCGCGGGCCGCCTCGTCCAGCCGACGCCGACGGGCTGGCTGATCGTCGCCTACGTGGCGCTCGGGCCCTCGCTCACCTCGCAGCTCAGCTTCCTGACGGCGGTCGAGCTGATCGGTCCGAACCGGGCCGGCCTCTTCATCAACCTCGTGCCGATCTTCGGTGCCGGGCTCGCGGTGCTGATCCTCGCCGAGCCCTTCGACGGCGCCGACGCGCTGGCCCTCGCGCTGGTGCTCGGCGGCATCGCCTGCGCGGAGCGGCTGCGCCCGCGGACCGCGCCGCCGGTGCTGCCGCCCGCGGAGATCGTCACGCCCCGGCCGCGCGGCGGCCGGGGCGGACCGACCGCGTCGGCCTACTCGCAGACGCGCACGCGGCGGAAGTAGACGTCGCCGTAGGCGTCGATGTAGCGCCGCCGCTCGAAGTGGCAGACCGGGCCGATCACCTCCTCCTCGACGTAGACCGGCCGCGGGGCGCGGTAGACCGGCTTGCCGGGGTAGTAGGGGTCGGCCGTCGCGGCGCCGAGCGCACCGCCGACCGCGAGACCACCGAGCACGCCCAGAGCCGCGGCCCCGCCGGGACCGATGCCGTCGCGGGCCTGGGCGGCCGGCGCGGCGACGAGACCCCCGACGACGAGGGCGATTGCGAGACTGCGAACCATCTTGGCTTGTCCTCTGGACCGGCCGCACTGATTCTTCGACGGGCGTCCGGCTTCTCCGCGAGAACAGCCCTGCTTTTGGGGCAATTCTTCGGCGGCGGTCGGCGCGGTCCGGCTCAGAGCCGCGCCAGACGCAGGGCGAGAGGCCAGCGCACGCGCCGGCGCACCGCCGGATCGCCCCAGGCAGCGGCCAGATCCCGCGCGAAAACCGGGAGCGGACTCGCGCCGAGGGCCGCCTCCGCCCCGCGCAGCGCCGACCACGTGCCCGCGTAGCCGACGAGGTCGGCGAGGCTCCACTCGGCCTCGATCGCCAAGTCGGACACGGTCGCCCGGTCGGGCAGTTCGGCGAAGGGGAACGGCAGGGTGCGGTAGCCCGCCTCGACATGGGCGCGCTCCGCCGGCCAGTAGGGGCCGACCACCCGCGTGTAGAAATGTCGCAGCACCTCCTCCGCCGCCCCATCGAGGTGGAGCACGCCGTAGGCGATCAGCGCCAGCACGGCGCCGGGCCGGGCGACGCGCCGGGCTTCGGCGTAGAAAGCCGGCAGATCGAACCAGTGGGCGGCCTGGGCGGCCGTGATCAGGTCGGCGCAGGCCGCCGGAAGCCCGCTCGCCTCGGCAGGCGCCACCCGGAACTCGATCCGCGGGTGCGGCCGGGCCTCGGCGATCTGCGCGGCGCTCGCGTCCGTCGCCACGACCCGGTCGAACGAGCCGGCCAGCAGCCGGGCGAGCTGCCCGTTGCCGCAGCCGCAATCGAGGGCGAGGCCGCGCCCCGGGGCCAGCGCCGTGAGCGCTTCCGCCAGGGCCGCCGGGTAGGTCGGGCGATGGGTCGCGTAGCCGGTGGCGGCCGCCGAGAAGTGGTCCTTGAAGGATGCGCCTGCCATCGTCGCCTCGTCCCGTGGATCCCGATGGTACCGCGCTTGACGCGGCAAGCCGATCCGGCCTGAAACGGGCGGATCATCGGCAACCCGGAAGACCCATGACCCGACGCCTCGCCCTCGCCGCGCTCGCGCTCCTGCCGCTGACCGCAGCGCCCCTCGCGGCGGCGGAACCCGACCCGACCGTGCTCGCCGCCGTGAAGGCGCAGGACAAGCCGCTGCGCGAGACGCTGGCGGGGCTCGTCAACGTCGATACCGGCACGGGCCAGGTGCCGGGCCTCAACACGGTCGAGGCGACCCTGCGCGCGCGCCTGGAGGCTCTCGGCGCGACCGTCGAGGCGCGGCCCGCGCCCGCCTTCGGCGGCAACACCCTGATCGGCCGGATCAAGGGATCGGGGCAGGCCAAGCTGATGCTGCTCGTGCACTACGACACGGTCTACGGCGAGGGCGAGGCCGGAAAGCGCCCCTACACGGAGCGGGACGGGCGCGCCTACGGCCCGGGCGTGGCCGACGCCAAGGCCGGCATCGCCATGATCCTGCACACGCTGGCCGCCCTGCAGCAGATGAAGTTCACCGGGTTCGGCGAGATCACCGTGGTGTTCAACCCGGACGAGGAGCGCGGCTCGCGCGGCTCGCGGGACGTGATCCGCGAGGTCGCCGCCGGACAGGACGCAGTGCTCTCCTTCGAGCCGACCTTCGCGGACGAGGCGGTCGATGCCGCCACGATCGCCACGAAGGGCATCAACTACGCGAGCCTCACCGTGAAGGGCCGCTCGGCCCATGCGGGCGGCGCGCCGGAATCCGGCCGCAACGCCGTCACCGAACTCGCCCATCAGATCCTGCAGCTGCAGGATCTCGGCGACAAGCCGAAGGGCACGAGCCTGAACTGGACCGTGGTCTCGGGCGGCACCAAGCCGAACATCATCCCCGACCAGGCCAAGGCCGAGGGCGACATGCGCTACTTCGAGGCCTCCGAGTACGATCGCGTCCTGACCCAGGCCCGCAAGATCATCGAGACCCACAGGGTCCCCGACACGCAGGTGACGTTCGAGCTGGCCAAGGGCCGCCCGCCGCTGCCCGTGAACCCGGCGACGCGCAAGCTGGGCGAGGCGGCGCAGGCGATCTACCGCGAGGTCGGCGGCGACCTGAAGCTCGTCGAGATCGGCGGCGGCACGGACGCGGCCTACGCCCTCCAGCCCGGCAGCCCGGAGAAGCCCGTGGTGCTCGAATCCCTCGGCGTGGTCGGTGGGCGCTACCACAGCCCCGACGAGTTCGCCGTGCTCGACAGCCTGACGCCGCGCCTCTACCTCGCCACGCGCCTCGTCATGCAGCTCTCCGGCAAGGACGCCCGCTGAGGCGGCGGGCTGGCGGAGCGCCGGGGCCGTCCCACATCCCGGGGCCCGGACGCGGAGCCCCGCCATGACCCAAGACCTTCTCGCCCACACGGACGCGGTGCTGTTCGACGCCTACGGCACCCTGTTCGACGTGCACGCGGCGGTGCAGCGCCACGCCGCGGCGGTCGGGCCCGACGCCGGCCATCTCTCCGAGGTGTGGCGGAACAAGCAGCTCGAGTACAGCTGGGTACTCGGGCTGGCCGGGCGCTACCGCAGCTTCTGGGACCTCACCGAGGCGGCCCTCGACCACGCGCTCGCCCTGCACCCGGCGGTGGACCGGGCCTTGCGTGAGAAGCTCCTCGACGCCTACCGCGACCTCGACGCCTATCCTGAGGTGGCGAGCGTGCTGGAGCGACTGCGCGCTCGGGGCCTGCGGACGGCGATCTTCTCGAACGGCGACGCCCCGATGCTGGCGCGCGCCGTCGCCTCGGCCGGCTTGGGCGACCATCTCGACGCCGTGCTCTCGGTCGATGCCGCGGGGGTCTTCAAGACGGCGCCGGCCGCCTACGCCCGGGCGCTGGAACAGGCCGGGGCGGAGAAGAGGCGCGTCCTGTTCTGCTCCTCGAACCGCTGGGACATCGCGGGCGCGACCGCCTTCGGGCTGCGCTGCGCCTGGATCAACCGGAAGGGTCTGCCCGACGAGTACGCGGATCTGCAGCCGGCGGCGGTGCTGGCGGACCTCCGCGGGCTCCTGTCGGAGCGTTGATCCGATCCCGGGCAATCCGCGTCACGGCAGGCGGAAGACGCGCCTGCCGACGCGCGCCCAACACGATTGTGCACGTTCCGTTGGCGGATTCTTAAACATCCGGGCGCTGAACTCGTCCCGCACCAGCGGGAGAGTTTTGAGCGTGCGCACCACCCTGTCCTTCGGGCCGATCCGTCACGGGGCGCGCGCCGCGCTCGTCGGGGCCCTCCTCATCGCCGCGGCAGTGCCGGGCGAGGCCCGCGACGGCCGCAACGGCGCCCTCATCGGCGGCCTCGCGGCCGGCGTCGCCGGCGGCGTCGTCGCCGGGGCGCTGCTCGGCGGCGCCGCCAACCAGCCCCCGCCGCCCCCGCCGGTCGAGGAGTACCGCCCGCGCCGCGTCGTCGTCGAGGAGCCCGAGGAGGTCGTCGTCCGCCGCCCACGCGGACCCCTCTGCCACTACGAGCGCCGCAAGGTGTGGCTCAACGAGGAAGACTTCACGTACAAGCGCGTCAAGGTCTGCGAGTAGCGCGACGCCGTCCCCTCCCCCTCCGCGGGGGAGGGAGACCACGCGCGTCACTTCACCACGATCCAGTCCTCCACCACGAGGGCGTCGAGACCCGTGGTGTAGAACATTAGGATGGCGTCCTCCGCCGTGTGGAGGATCGGCTTGCCCATCACGTTGAAGCTGGTGTTGAGCAGGATCGGCACGCCGGTGATCTCGGCGAAGGCCGCGATCAGCCCGGCATAGGCGGGGTTGCGCTCCGCCGTCACGCTCTGGAGCCGGCCCGTCCCATCGGCGTGAACCACCGCCGGCACCCGATCGCGCACATCTTCGCGCCAGACCAGCGTGCGCTCCATGTAGGGGCTGTCGGCGTAGTCCTCGAACCAGTCCGGCCCGGCCTCGGCCAGGATCGAGGGCGCGAAGGGCCGGAAGGCCTCGCGGTACTTCACCTTCGCGTTCAGCGCGTCCTTGGCGCCGGCCGGCCGCGGGTCGGCCAGGATCGAGCGGTTGCCGAGCGCGCGGGGGCCGAACTCCGCCCGGCCCTGCACCCAGCCGACGAGCCCGCCCGCGGCCAGGACGCGGGCCGCCTCCCGGGTTACGCCGGGCAGGCCGAGGCGGCGGGCGCGGGGCTCCTGCTCGGCCAAGCGCTCCATCGGCTCGGTCGAGACGCCGGAACCCAGATAGGGCGTGAGCGGGCGCGCCTGCGCCTCCGGGCCGGTCCAGTCCGGATGGTCGGCCGCGAAGGCGAGCCAGGCCGCGCCCACCGCGTTGCCGTCGTCGCCCGGCGCGGACGGGACGTGGAGGTTGCGGAAGGCCGAGCGCCCGAGCACGCGCCCGTTGTAGGAGGAGTTCAATCCGCAGCCGCCCGCGATGACGAGGTTGTCGTGCGGCGCGAGCGCGGAGGCCTCCGCCACCAGCACGTCCATCAGTTCGCAGAAGATCTCCTGGCCGGAGCGGGCGAGGTCGGCCCAGCCCCCCTCCCCCACATCGGCCGGACGGCGGGCTCGGATCTCCGCCGCGACCGCCTGCACGGTGGCGTCGTCGGCGAATTTCAAGCGCCCGTTCTCGACCACGTAGAGGCGGCGCAATTCGTCCATCAGGTCCGGGTCGGGGCGGCCGTAGGGGGCGAGCCCCATGATCTTCCACTCCTCGCCCTTCACTTGGTCGAAGCCGGCCAGATCCGTGACGAGGCCGTACAGGAAGCCGACCGAGCCGCGCCCGCGCTGGCGCCGCACCTCGGCGATCCGGCCGTCCCTCAGGCTGTAGATCGCCGCCGCCCCGGTCTCGCCCATGCCGTCGACGACGACGGCCGTGGCGTCGCGGAACGGGCTGCCCCAGAGGGCGTAGGAGGCATGCGCCAAGTGATGGGGATAGCGCGCCTGCGCGACGATCTCGGCCCGCGCCGCGGCGCCCGTGCCGCGGCTCTCCTGGTTGAGGGCGAGCAGGGTGCCGTAACCCGCCCGGGCCTGTGCCAGCGCGAGGTCTGCGATGAAGATGCGCTCGGCCCGCTCGGGCACGAAGGAGCGGTTGAGCGTCGTCGGATGGGCGGCGAGCGCCATCAGGTCGAAGGCGCCGCTCGCCTGCTGCCCGCGCAGGAAGTCGGAGAACTGCTCGCCCCAGCTCGACGCCACCACGATCTCGGAGCCGCGGGGCACGTATCGTTCGAGCAGGCCGATCATCCGGCCGGCGGGATCCGGCTCGCAGTTCGGCGCGCGCTTGTACTGCAGGACGCGCTCGGTCCCCTCGGCGAACAGCACGCTCCCGTCCGGCCCGACGAGGGCCACGGCGGGATCGTGGAAGGTGGTGGCGAGGCCGAGATAGTAGCGCATGGCCCTCCGGTTATTCCGCCCCGGCCCGCGCCGCAACGCGCGCCCGCGCCGGCGCCAGCCCGAGCAGGACCGCGCCGACGAGGCCGGAGAGGAGCGAGCCGGCGAGCACGCCGAGCTTGGTCTCGGTGGCGTGGGCGGCGTCCGCGAAGGCGAGGCCGCCGATGAACAGGCTCATGGTGAAGCCGATGCCGCAGAGGATCGCGACGCCGTAGACCTGCGCCCAGCTCGCGCCGGCCGGCCGCTGGGCGAGGCCCGCCGCGACGGCGAGCCGGACGCTCGCGAAGACGCCGATCTGCTTGCCCAGGAACAGGCCGAGCGCCACGCCGAGGGTCACCGGGTGCAGGAGGGCGTCCGGGGCGAGCCCGCCGAGGTTCACGCCCGCGTTGGCGAAGCCGAAGATCGGCACGATCGCGTAGGTGACCCAGGGCATCAGCGCGTGCTCCAGGCGGTGGAGCGGCGAGGTCGGGTCCTCGGGGCGCCCCGGGCTCGGGCGGATCGGGACGGTCAGCGCCAGGAGAACGCCCGCGACCGTGGCATGCACCCCCGAGCGCAGCACGAGGAACCAGAGCACGGCGCCGAGGACGAGATAGGGGGCGAGCCGCGTCACGCCGAGGCGGTTCAGGGCGATGAGGGCCGCGAGGGTCAGGCCCGCCCCCGCCAGCATCGGCAGGTCGAGCCCCCCCGTGTAGAACAGCGCGATGATGATGACGGCGCCGAGGTCGTCCACGATGGCGACCGCGCTCAGGAAGACCTTGAGCGAGACCGGCGCGCGCGATCCCAACAGCGCCAGCACGCCGAGCGCGAAGGCGATGTCGGTGGCGGCCGGGATCGCCCAGCCGCGGGCGGTGGGCTGACCGGCGTTGAAGGCGAGGTAGACCAGCGCCGGCACAACCATGCCGCCGAGCGCGGCGAGCCCCGGCAGGATCCGGTCGGGCCAGGTGCGCAGGCGCCCGTCGAGGGCCTCGCGCTTGATCTCCAGCCCGACGAGCAGGAAGAAGATCACCATCAGGCCGTCGTTGATCCAGTGCAGCAGGCTCAACGGTCCGAGATGGACGTGGAGGGCGTGCTCGTAGGTCGGCCCGAGGGTCGAGTTCGCCACCACCAGGGCGAGGGCTGCCGCGGCCATCAGGACGAGGCCGCCGCCCGCCTCGCTGGTGAGCGCCGTGCGGATCGCGGAGAGGGGTCGGGCCTGTCTCATGGCCCCCGGTTGCCCCGAATGGCGGCGCAGTTCAATCCCGCGTGATCGCGTCGGGCCGCCGAAACCCGGCCCGCGCCGCGAGCGAAGACCTGCGGCGGCCGCGCCCGGCCGCACCCGGAGCCCCCATGCTCACGACCCTCGGCCTCGCGACCCTCGCCGGCCTGCTCTCGACGCTCTCGCCCTGCGTGCTGCCGCTGGTGCCGATCGTGCTGGCGGCCGCCGCCTCCGAGCACCGGCTGGGGCCGCTGGCGCTCGCGGCCGGGCTGGCGCTCGCCTTCACGGGGATCGGGCTGTTCGTGGCCACGGTGGGCTTCGCGATCGGGCTCGACGGCGACGTGTTCCGAAGCCTCGGGGCGGTCCTGCTCGTCGGCCTCGGCCTCGTGCTGATGCTGCCGCCGCTGCAGGCCCGACTCAGCGTGGCGCTCAGGCCCGCGGGCGCCTGGGCCGGCCGGCGGCTCGGCGCGGTCGCGGGTCGGGGCTTGGGCGGCCAGTTCGGCGTCGGTCTGCTGCTGGGCGCGGCCTGGAGCCCCTGCGTCGGGCCGACCCTCGGGGCGGCCTCGCTGCTGGCGGCGCGGGGCGAGAATCTCGGCGCGGTGGCGCTCACCATGCTGGGCTTCGGGCTCGGCGCGGCCGCGCCCCTCCTGCTGCTCGGCCTCCTCTCGCGGGAGGCGCTGGCGCGCCGCCGCGGCGGGCTCGCGGCTTTCGGACAGGGCGCGAAGACCGCGCTCGGCGCCCTGCTGGCGGTGCTGGGGCTCCTCGTGCTGAGCGGGCTCGACAAGTGGGCGGAGGCGTGGGCGGTCGCGGCCTCGCCCGACTGGCTCACCGCGCTGACGGTCCGGTACTGAGCCCAGGCTTCGGCGCGCTCCCGCGAACGTGAACGGCCACGGCGTGGCCGCCCGCGAAGGCCCGTGACAGATGCGCTCCGGTCACCGCAACCGGAATCCTTAACCCATCATGGCACCGCGCGAACCGATCCTCACCCTCGTGCCGATCGCAGACCTGCGCCCGACGCAGATGACCGTGGGCTACCGCGAGGTCGAGGAGAAGCGCCGCCGCTGGCGCCAGCACGATTCCGAGAAGAAGGAGAAGTTCCTCGGCTCGCACATGATCCCGACTCTGCTCGGCCCGAAGAAGCGCCACTACCTCATCGACCACCACCACCTCGCCCGCGCGCTCCAGCTGGAGGGCGTCGAGGCGGTGCTGGTCACGGTCGTGGCCGAACTGCACAAGCTCGACAAGGACGCCTTCTGGACCGTGTGCGACCACAAGTCCTGGGCTCACCCCTACGACGCCGAGGGCGTCCGGCAGGATTTCAAGGCGATCCCGAAGGCGGTCGCGGACCTCGCCGACGACCCGTTCCGCAGTCTCGCGGGCGAGCTGCGCCGGGCCGGCGGCTTCGCCAAGGACACCACGCCCTTCAGCGAGTTCCTCTGGGCCGATTTCCTGCGCCGGACCATGAAGGCCAAGCAGGTCGAGGGCGACTTCCCCTCGGCGCTGGAGCGGGCGCTGCAGCTCGCCAAGTCGGAGGATGCCGGCTACCTACCGGGCTGGTGCGGGCCGGTCACGGCCTGACGGCCCCGGCCGGCGGGCGGGGCGCCCGAAAAATGCCCCGCCGCGGCACCACGCTACGGCAAGCTTGCGCCGGCAAGGTGTCCGCCGCGCGCACGCTCTCGACGCCTGCCCGCTCGACCCGCTAGACGGAGCCTCGATGCCGATCACGCCGCGCCTCGTTCTCGCCGCCGCCCTCAGCTTCCTGGCCGGCGGCCCGCTCCAGGCGCAGGACCGGGGGACGCTGACCCCGAAACCGCTGCCGCCGCTCGCCAACCCGGACGATCCCGCGACCCCCGCCAAGGCCCTGTTCGGCCGCGCCACCGGGCCCACCGGGGGGCCGGCGCACGCCTACGGCTCCTACGCCAAGGGCTGCTTCTCGGGCGGCGAGGCGCTCTCGGTGGACGGGGCGACCTGGCAGGTGATGCGGCTCTCGCGCAACCGGATGTGGGGCACCCCGCCGCTCGTCGATTTCCTGGAGCGGCTGGCGGGCCAGGCCCCGCGGGTCGGCTGGCCGGGGCTCCTCGTCGGCGACATGTCGCAGCCGCGCGGCGGGCCGATGCTGACGGGCCACGCCTCGCACCAGCTCGGCCTCGACGCCGACATCTGGCTCACCCCGATGCCCGACCGCCGCCTCACCCGGGCCGAGCGCGAGGAGATGTCGGCGACGAACGTGGTGCGCGCCGACCGGCTCGACATCGACCCGCAGGTCTGGACCCAGCAGCACCACCGCATCATCCGGCTCGCCGCCGAGCAGCCCGAGGTGGCGCGCATCTTCGTGAATCCGGCGATCAAGCGGGCGCTCTGCCGCGAGGCCGGGGGCAGCCGCTGGCTCTCGAAGGTGCGCCCGATGTACGGGCACAACTACCATTTCCACATCCGCCTCGCCTGCCCGGCCGGCCAGGGGGCCTGCGACGACCAGGCGCCGCCCCCGCCCGGCGACGGCTGCGGCGAGGAGCTGGCCTACTGGTTCAGCGACGCGGTGCTGAACCCCAAGCCCCCGAAGGTGAAGCCGAAGCCGCGGCCCCCGATGACGCTGGCCGCGCTCCCCGCCGCCTGCCGGGCGGTGCTGAAGGCGCCCTGAGCCGGACCGATCGCGCAGCCACCGGAGACCGACCTTGACCGAATCGACCACCGGGCCGACGCCCCGCCGGCCCGACCACGACATCGACCCGCTCTTCCTGGCGCGCCGTTCGCCGCGCCACTTCACCGGCGAGGCGGTGCCGGAAGCCGAGCTGATGCGGATGATCGAGGCGGCGCGCTGGGCGCCCTCCTCCTACAATTCGCAGCCCTGGCGCTTCCTCTACGCGCTGCGCGACGACGCCAACTGGGCGACTTTCCTGGGCCTCCTCGTGCCGGCCAACCAGAAATGGGCCCAGGATACCGGCGCGCTCCTGTTCCTGGTCTCGAACAGCCGGATGAAGGTCGGGGACGAGCTCAAGCCCTCGTGGAGCCACTCGCTCGATGCGGGCGCGGCCTCGCTCGCCTTCCAGCTCCAGGCGGTCCGCCAGGGCTGGCACGCCCACGGCATGGGGGGCTTCGACCATGCGCGGGCACCCGAGGCGCTGAACCTGCCCGAGCACCACCGGATCGAGGCGGCCTACGCGGTGGGCCGCATGGTCGCCTGGGACGACCTCACGGAGGAGCAGCGGACCCGCGAGACCCCGAACGGCCGCCGCCCGATCGGCGACTTCACCCATGCGGGGCCCTTCCCGAAGGCGGGGTGAACCGCGCTGCGACGCGGCAAGTCTTTGGTCCGTGAACGGAAAGTCGCGTCGGGCGCTTGCAAGCGCTCGGCGAGTCGGGGCAGGATTCAAGGCCAGACGGGCGCTCCGGAGCCGGAATCCATGACCAACGAAGGACCCGACCACGCCGCCGGGCTGCAGGCGGTGGCCGACCGCTACGGCGTCGGCCTCGACGCCGTGCGCCACCTGATGCACGCGCTGGAGCGCGGGCAGGGCAACATGGCACAGTTCGACCATCCGGACCTCGGCGGCATGGGCCAGTGGTCGGCGGGCGGCATGATCATGGTCGGCGACATGTTCAACACCGACCTCAAGGCGCGGGTCTCCGGCCTCTGCACCGAGCTCGCCGCGGCGCTGCCGCCGGGCGGCTGGTCGGCGGGCGGCGCGCCCGAGAGCCAGCGCGGCGGCGGCACGTGGTGGCCGGCCGACCTCGGTCACCCCGCGAGCACCGGCTCGCAGAACGGGCTGCGCTACGCCTACTTTCCGGAGAGCCGGCGCCTCGCGATCGAGTCGGGCGCGGGCGTCGCGCTCTACGACACGGGCGACCACCACATCTCCGGCGTCTCGCAGGCGAACGGCGCCCTCAGCTTCTCCGGCCCGCAGGGCGCAGTCGCTGTCGAGCACCTGCGCCGGATCGGCGCCGAGGCCGCGCGCCAGCCCGCGGCCGAGATGGCGTCCGCCCCGTCCGCGGCGCCGCAGGCTCATGCTCCGAGCCCCGCGGGCCCGCTGTCCGGCGACGTGCTCGGCACGATCGAGCGGCTGGCCGAGCTGCACGGCCGCGGCGTTCTGACCGATCAGGAATTCGCAGATAAGAAGGCGGAGCTGCTCGCCCGCCTCTGATCGGGGCGCCATATCGGATCCGCGGCCGGCCCGGCCGCCGGCCCCGGCACCTCACTTGGCCCTGACCCGCGACCTGCTCGACATCCGCCGGATCTACCACGAGGCCGCCGTGCCGGATCACCGGCGCGGCGCCGAGATCCTGGCGCGCTTTCCGGACGCCGAGCGCATCCTCGTCCCCTCCCACTGGAACATCCCGGAGCTGCACGGCAACGCCGGCTCAGTGGAGGACTGGGTGCGCCTCAAGCGCTCGACGCTGGTGCTCGGGGTGAAGAAGGGGCTCACCATGCGCCCGAACGGGCGCAGCGCCCACTTCATAGCGCCCTCGACCTCGAACGGCTGCGCCATGGCCTGTGCCTACTGCTACGTGCCGCGCCGCAAGGGCTTCTCCAACCCGATCTCGCTCTTCGTGAACACGGAGGCCGCCTGCGCGGCGATCGCGCGGCACGCTCGGAAGCAGGGCCGGCTCCCGGAGCCCGACCAGATCGATCCGGCCCACTGGGTCTACGATATCGGTGAGAACGGCGACCTCTCGGTCGATGCGGCCCTGACCGAGGGCGTGCGCGACTTCGTGGCGCTGTTCCGAGATTTACCCAACGCCAAGGCCTCCTTCGCCACAAAGGCGGTGAACCGCGACCTGCTGGGCTACGATCCGCAGGGCAAGACCCGCATCCGCTTCTCGCTGATGCCGGACAAGATCGCCCGGGTGGTGGACGTGCGCACCGCGCCGATCCCGGAGCGGATCGCGGCGATCGACGACTTCGTGGCCGCCGGCTACGAGGTCCACGCCAACTTCTCGCCGGTGATCCTCTACGAGGGCTGGGAGGCCGACTGGCGGACGCTGTTCGAGCAGATCGCGGACGGCCTCTCGGCCCGCGCCCGCGCGCAGCTCCGGTGCGAGATCATCATGCTGACGCACAATGCGGGGCTGCATCAGGTCAATCTCGGCTGGCACCCGAAGGCGGAAGCGCTGCTCTGGCGGCCCGACATCCAGGAGACGAAGGTCTCGGAAGGGGGCGGCGAAAACGTGCGCTACCGGGCCGGCTGGAAGGGCCGTTGGCTCGCCCGCTTCAAGGCGCTCCTGGCCGAGACCCTGCCGGACTGCACCGTGCGCTACGCGTTCTGAACCGCGGCTCGGGCGGCCGCGTTGGCGCGGGGATCGGACGGGAGAGCACCAGTGACGGACCACGCAGCCCATATCGCCGAGGCGGTCGCGATCGCGCGCCGGAACGTGGATGAGGGCGGCTCGCCCTACGGCGCGGTGATCGTGCGGGAGGGCGCCGTGCTCGCCCGCGCGGCCAACACGGTCCACCGCACGAACGACCCGAGCGACCACGCCGAGATGGTGGCCCTGCGCGAGGCGAGCCGCCTGCTCGGCAGCCGCGACCTCTCGGATTGCGTGATGTACGCGAGCGGCCAGCCCTGCCCGATGTGCCACGCGGCGATGCGGCTCGCGGGCTTTCGCGCGGGCTACTTCGCCTACGCGGCCGAGGAGGCCGAGACCTACGGGGCGGGCTCGGCGACGATCTACGCGGAGCTGTGCCGCCCGCTCGCCGAACAGCCGATGCGGCTGGAGCATCGGAGGCCGGAGGGGGAGAGCCCCTACCCGGCCTGGGCGGCGAAGAAGCGGGGGTGAACCGCGCCGCGCCCCCTCTCCCATAGGGAGAGGTCTGCTTTCGCAGAAAGCCGGGGTGAGGGGTATGACGTCTCAGGACGGCGCTCGGCATCGACGCGCGTTCAGGGCGCCGCCTACTCTGGGAGTGTCATACCCCTCACCCTATCCCTCTCCCTATGGGAGAGGGGACCCGCGCCCTACCGTCGCCCGCCCGCGGCCCGCAGGCCGCGCGCCGGTGACGCCGCGCCGTCCTCCTCGAACAGCTCGGCGAGCTTCTCGGTCATCGCGCCGCCGAGGTCTTCCGCGTCGATGATCGTCACGGCGCGGCGGTAGTAGCGCGTCACGTCGTGGCCGATGCCGATGGCGAGCAGCTCGACGGGCGAGCGCGTCTCGATGTCCTCGATCATCCAGCGCAGGTGCCGCTCGAGGTAGTTGCCGGCATTGACCGACAGGGTCGAATCGTCGACCGGCGCGCCGTCCGAGATCACCATCAGGATCTTGCGCTGTTCGGGGCGGCCGAGCAGGCGCTTGTGCGCCCAGTCCAGCGCCTCGCCGTCGATGTTCTCCTTCAGAAGCCCCTCGCGCATCATCAGCCCGAGGTTCTTGCGCGCGCGGCGCCAGGGGGCGTCCGCCGATTTGTAGACGATGTGGCGCAGGTCGTTGAGGCGGCCCGGGTTCGGCGGCTTGCCGGCGGCGAGCCACGCCTCGCGGCTCTGGCCGCCCTTCCAGGCGCGGGTGGTGAACCCCAAGATCTCGACCTTGACGCCGCAGCGCTCCAGCGTGCGGGCCAGGATGTCGGCGCAGGTCGCCGCCACCGTGATCGGCCGGCCGCGCATCGAGCCCGAATTGTCGAGGAGCAGCGTGACGACGGTGTCGCGGAAATTCGTGTCCTTCTCCTGCTTGAAGGAGAGAGGCTGGAACGGGTCGATCACCACGCGGACGAGGCGAGCCGGATCGAGCTGGCCCTCCTCCAGGTCGAAGTCCCAGGCGCGGTTCTGCTGGGCGAGCAGCCGCCGCTGCAGACGGTTGGCGAGGCGCCCGACCACGCCCTGCAGGTGCGAGAGCTGCTTGTCGAGATAGGTGCGCAGCCGCGCCAGCTCGTCCGGATCGCAGAGATCCTCGGCGTGGATGACCTCGTCGAAGCGGGCGTTGAAGACCTTGTACTCGGGCCCCCGCGGGGTGTTGTCGGCCCGCTGCGGCGGGCGCCAGGACTCGCCGGCCTCCTCGGAATCGGCCTCCTCGGCCTCGTCGGGCAATTCGCCCGAGGGCGCGTCGGCGGCCTCCTGCGAGCCCTCCTCGATCTCATCGGAGGCCTCCTCGGAGGTCTCGATCTCGGCGCGGTCGCCCTGGGACTGCTCCTCGGCCTCGCCCTCCTGCGGGCTCTGGTCGCTGTCCTGGGCCTCGCCCTCCTCGTCGGTCTCGTCGTCCTCCGGGTCGAAGGGCGTCTCGTCCGCCATGTCGAGGGAGGAGAGGAGGTCGCGCACCGAGCGCGCGAAGGCGCGCTGGTCCTCGATGGAACCCAGCAGCCCGTCGAGGTTGCGCCCGGCCTTGGCCTCGACGTGGTCCCTCCACAGATCGACGATGCGCTGCGCGGCGGCCGGCGGCGCCTGCCCCGTCAGGCGCTCGCGCACCATCAGCGCGACGGCGTCCTCCATCGGCGCGTCGGCCCGATCCGTAATGGTCTCGTACTTGCCGCCGCGATGGTAGCGGTCCTCCAGCATCGCCGAGATGTTCGAGGCGACGCCCGCCATCCGGCGCGCGCCGATCGCCTCGACGCGGGCCTGCTCGACCGCGTCGTAGACCGCGCGGGCCGGCGCGTTCTCGGGCGCGAGGCGGCGGTGGACGGCGACGTCGTGGCAGCCGAGGCGCAGCGCCATCGAGTCGGCGTTGCCGCGCAGCACCGCGACGTCGTGGGCGGAGAGCTTGCGGGGCGGCTCGGGCAGCCGCGCCTTGTCCCCCGTCAGCGCCGGCCGGTCGGTGGCGTAGGTCACCTCGATCTCGGAGCGGCGCGCGATGGCGCGCAGGCACCCCGCCACCGAGCGCTTCAGGGGCTCGGCCACGGGCTCGCGGCGCTCACCGGGCTTGCGGTTGGAGATGGACATGCGGGGCTACCGGTCGGCCTCGTACTCGAAGGGACGGTTCAGGATGTCGTCCCAGCTGTAGGGACACTCCGCGGGCAGGGTCTTGGGGGAACGCCGCATCTCGCGGGCGGCTCGCAACCGGGCAAGCCGGAAGCCGTCCTCGATCGCCTCGCCGACACGCGACTTGAGACCCGGGTTCCGGCGCAATTGCCGGTCGATCCGCACGCGCTGCTCGGCGATGGTCAGGGACCAGCTCCGGGTCCGACGCTCGGGCTGGTGGTCCCATCTGAGGGCGTGGGCCAGAAGCACGTCGATGGCGCTCTCGAGCTTGTCGTACTGCTCCGAACCCACGTCGCTCAGCTCCTCGGCGATGTTGTCGAGGTCGAGCGCTTCCACCCGGCCGGCGCGAAGCAGCGCCACCTGCTCCTGGACCCAGGTGTAGAGGTCGTCCGCGCAGCGCGTCCGGCCCTCGGCGCGCGGGGCCGGCGGGGCGTCCTCGCGGGTCGGGGCCGGCGGCGCCATCGCGTCCTCCATCGGGTCAGCTCAGCGCGACGTTCACCGCGCTTTCGGGCAAGTCCTTGCCGAAGGCGCGCTGGTAGAACTCCGCGACCAGCGTCCGTTCCAGCTCGTCGCACTTGTTCAGGAAGGTCACCCGGAAGGCGAAGCCGATGTCGCGGAAGATGTCGGCGTTCTCCGCCCAGGTGATCACCGTGCGGGGGCTCATCACGGTCGAGAGGTCGCCGTTCATGAAGGCGTTGCGGGTGAGGTCCGCCACGCGCACCATGCGGTTGACGATGTCGCGGCCCTGGTCGCCCTGATAGTGGGTCGCCTTCGAGAGCACGATGTCGACCTCGCGGTCGTGCGGCAGGTAGTTCAGCGTGGTGACGATCGACCAGCGGTCCATCTGGCCCTGGTTGATCTGCTGGGTGCCGTGATAGAGGCCCGACGTGTCGCCGAGGCCGACCGTGTTGGCGGTCGCGAAGAGCCGGAAGGCGGGGTGGGGGCGGATCACCCGCTTCTGGTCGAGGAGCGTCAGGCGGCCGGACACCTCCAGCACGCGCTGGATCACGAACATCACGTCGGGCCGGCCGGCATCGTACTCGTCGAAGACGAGCGCGACATTGTTCTGCAGCGCCCAGGGCAGGATGCCGTCTTGGAAGGCGGTGACCTGCTGGCCGTCCTGCAGCACGATCGCGTCCTTGCCGACGAGGTCGATGCGCGAGACGTGGCTGTCGAGGTTGATCCGGATGCAGGGCCAGTTCAGGCGAGCGGCGACCTGCTCGATATGGGTCGACTTGCCGGTGCCGTGATAGCCCGTGACCATCACGCGGCGGTTCTTGGCGAAGCCCGCCAGGATGGCGAGCGTGGTCTCGCGGTCGAAGATGTAGTCCGGGTCGAGATCCGGCACGTGCTCGTCGGCTTCCGAGAAGGCGGGCACCTTGAGGTCGAGGTCGATGCCGAACACCTCGCGGACCGAGACGTGGCGGTCGGGCATCGCGGCGGGCTTGTCGTCAGAGAGCATACGGGACCTCGTGGGGGCGGGCTCCGACGGCGGGTGCCGGATGACCTCGCGGATTCTCGGACCGGGCGGGCCGCGGACAAGCCGCGGTGCCGGCCTTCCTTAGCCGTCGTCGCGGCGGAGCGCCAAGGGGGCGGCGGCACGCGGGACGCGACGTCCGGGATCACCTCCATATAGGGAGCCCGCCGCCGTTGTCCGCCCGCACCGCGCGATGGCGACGCGCGGCGGGTGCATCCTTCGTGCCGATCCCGTCCCCGCCTGCTCCGGCCGAGGGCGCCCTAGCAGAGCCCGGCACCGCGCAGCACGTCGTGGGCGCGGATGATGTCGCGCAGGCGGTCCTCGAAGGAGCGGTCGCCGCCGTTGGCGTCCGGGTGGAAGCGCTTCACCAGCACCTTGTACTGCGCCTTGATGGCGGTGGCGTCGGCGGTCTCGTCGAGGCCCATCACGTCGAGGGCCTTGGCGACGGTGGCCGAGTGGCGCGGGCGCTGAGGCTCGGCCTTGCGGCGGGCCTCCCCGAGCCCTTCCGCCCGCAGGATGCCCAGCGGATCGACATAGGCCCAGTCGCGCTGCGGCTCCGATTTCGGCTTGGTCGCGCCGGTCTTGTTCACCCCCATCGCCCAGGTCGGCCGGTGCCCGATGATGGCGTCCTTCTGGTAGGCCTGCACCGCGGCGTCGTTCATGCCGTCGAAGTAGTTGTAGGTCGCGTTGTAGGCGCGCACGTGGTCCATGCAGAAGCGCCAGTACTGGCCCTCCGCCTTGCGGCCCTTGGGCGCGCGGTAGAGCCCCGGCCGGCCGCAGCCCGGGGTCTCGCAGACGGGCCCGGTCTCCTTCGCGTCGTCGCAGGAGGGCTTAATCCGGATGCTGTCGAACAGGCGCGAGTTGAGATCCATGACGGGGCGATTATGAGGGGGCGGACCGGAGACACAAGGCCGGCGGGCCTGATGCCGCATGCGGTGGATCGGGGTTGACGGACCGGCCGCCGGCGCCTCCGCCGGGAATCGAGGGTTTTCAGCCGATGGCGACGTTGCGGGACTGGATCGAGGAGACGCTTCGGACGCAGCTGGCGCCGACGCGGCTCGATGTGGTGGACGAGTCCCACCTGCACGCGGGCCATTCCGGATGGCGCGAGGGCGGCGAGACGCATTTCCGCCTCGACGTCGTCTCGGCGGCCTTCGAGGGCAAGAGTCGGGTGGAGCGTCACCGTCTGGTGAACGGGCTGATGGACGAGGCGTTCAAACGTGGGCTCCACGCCCTGGCACTGAAGGCGCGCACGCCCGGCGAGGCGGCCTGACCGGGCACCCGAGCCCCAACGGAGATATGGCGATCGTGGCCCTGGTCTGCACCCCTCAGATCGCCATCGCGGACGATGAGTTGGAGGAGAGCTTCGTGCGCGCCTCCGGCCCCGGCGGACAGAACGTCAACAAGGTCTCCACGGCGGTCCAGCTGCGCTTCGACGCGCGCCGCTCGCGCGCGCTGCCCGACGCGGTGGCGGTGCGGCTGATGCGGCTCGCCGGCCACCGGCTCACCCAGGACGGGGTGATCGTCATCAACGCACAGCGCTTCCGCAGCCAGGAGCGCAACCGCGAGGACGCCCGCGAGCGGCTCGCCGCGCTCGTCGCGGAGGCCGCGGTGCCGCCGACGCCGCGGCGGGCGACCCGGCCGACGCTCGCCTCGAAGAAGCGCCGCCTGGACGCCAAGAACCGCCGCGGCGCGGTCAAGCGCATGCGCGGCGGCCCCGGGGAGGATTGAGGCCGCCGCGCCTCAGGCGAGCGCCTTGGCCTTCGCGACGGGCTTGGAGCTCGGCGCGGCGTCGGGGGCCGGCGAGAAGCCCGAGACCAGCTCGCTGCCGGGCTTGGCGATCGTGAGGACGAGGGCGATGAGGGCGAGCAGCGCGGCCAGGGCCGCCGGGACCAGGAAGGCGGTCTCGCCGTAGCGCAGCTGCAGCACGCCGCCCATGATCGCCCCGAAGCTCAGGCCGCCCCAGAGCGGCGCTTGGATCCAGAACGACGAGGCGACCGATCCCATCAGCAGGTTGGCGAGGCCGGTGCCGAAGCGGACCACCGCGCCGGTGACGTAGGTGAGCGCGAGGCTGCGCCCGCCGTCATCCTGCAGGATCGCGTTCTGCAGGCCGAGCGCCAGGATGATCGGGTAGGCGTGCAGCGGGTAGGCGTAGGTGCCCCAGGGCATGAAGAGGCCGAGCCCGAGCAGGACCGCCTCGATCGTCAGGAGCGCGGCGAGCCGCCAGCGCCCGAACAGGGCGGCGAGCAGCGTGCCGAGGAACGCACCGAAGCAGAACACGATGATGGTGCTGGCGACGCGCGTGACGTTCTCCCAGTCGCTGTTGGCCACCGCGACGCCGAAGCGCGTGGTGTTGCCCGACATGAAGGACATGAAGAGCTGCGAGAATTCGAGGAAGCCGATCGAGTCGGCGCAGCCCGCGAGCACTGCCAGCGCGACCGCGAAGGGGATGCGCGTGGTGGGGCTTGCCGGGAACGACTTGTCCGCCGGCGCCTCTTTGCGCGTCTCCGTCATGCGCTCTTTCCTTTGTCACACGTCTTGGGAACCGCGTGATAAGCGCGAAAGACGGCAATGGTTCAGTGTTCGTGGAAACACGATGTGTTTTTCCTCAGCACGATGACCCGGCCCGGAACATCCCGGCCCCGTTCGCGCCGGATCGCCGCAGGGATGCGCAGCGCGGTCGCGAGCCCGGCGCCGCGCGCCGCCGTCTCTAGATGGGCGTCGGGGTGCGCGAAGCGCCCGTCCGCGCCCAGGCGCGCGGCGTCCACCGGGTCTCCCGCCGCCGCCTCGTCCGGAGACTGCACCGTGAAGGCGGCCAGCCCGCCCGGGCGCAGCACGCGGCCGATGCCCGCCAGCACGGGACCGAGATCGGCGAGGTAGATGAACACGTCGGCCGCGAGGCAGAGATCGGCGGAAGCCCCAGGCTCGCCCGCCAGGAACGGGACGAGGTCGCCTTCCGCGAGGCGGTCGTAGCAGCCCTTGGCGCGGGCGAGCCGGAGCATCGCGGGCGAGAGATCGACGCCGCCGAGATGGCCCGCCCGGTCGCGGATCGCCGCTCCCATCAGTCCGGTGCCGCAGCCGAGATCGAGCACGACCGCGAAGCGCGCGGGCGTGTCCGGCACCGCGTCGAGGGCCTGCCGCAGGAGGGCCGGGCCGCGATAGCCGAGCCCCTCGACGAGGTGCCGCTCGAAGCGGCCCGCGTAGCCGTCGAACAGGGCGCGCACGTAGGCGCTCGACAGGGCGGCGTCACCCCCGCCGAGCCGGGCCCGGTGCAGGCCGGCGCCGATCCGGTCCTCGGGGTCCAGGCCGCGGGCGGTCTCGAAGGCGTCGAGCGCGGCGCGCAACTGCTCCTCGGCCCCGGTCGCGGCGTGCAGGCTCTCGCGGGCGCGGCCCAGCAGCAGCCAGGCCGGGGCGTAGCGCGGCGCCCGCTCGATCGCCTGCTCGGCCATCTCGGCGGCGCCCAGGGCGTCGCCCTCCGCCAGGCAGGCCTCGGCGTAGACGTAGCGGCGGTCGGCGAGCAGGTCGCCGGAGGAGTGCTGGGACGCGTGCTGGGACATCGGGGCGTGCTGAACGGGGCGGGACGGGCGCCCTATATACCGGCGCCCAGACACGGACCATCATGCCGCTCCGCGCCAGCGACCTCCTCACCCTCACCCGCGAAGGGCTCTACTGCCCGCTCGGCGACTTCCACGTCGACCCGACCTGGCCGGTGCCCCGCGCGCTGATCACGCACGGCCACGCCGACCACGCGCGGGCCGGCCACGGCCGGGTGCTGGCGACGCCCGAGACCCTGCGGATCATGGCGGTGCGCTACGGCGCCGAGTTCTGCGGCACCCGCCAGGAGGCGGCGCTCGGCGATCCGATCCGGATCGGCGAGGTCACGGTGCGGTTCGCGCCGGCCGGCCACGTGCTGGGCTCGGCCCAGATCGCGATCGAGCGGGAGGGCGTGCGGGTGGTGGTCTCGGGCGACTACAAGCGCGCGCCGGACCCGACCTGCCTGCCCTTCGAGGTGGTGCCCTGCGACGTCTTCATCACCGAGGCGACCTTCGGCCTGCCGGTCTTCCGCCACCCCGACACGCGCGGCGAGGTGCGGCGCCTGCTCGAGTCCGTGCGGCTCTTCCCCGAGCGCGCCCACATCGTCGGCGCCTACGCGCTCGGCAAGGCGCAGCGGGTGATGGCGCTGCTGCGGGAGGAGGGCTGGGACCGGCCGATCCACCTGCACGGGGCGATGGAGAAGCTGACCGAACTCTACAAGCAGGAGGGCTTGCCGCTCGGCGACACCCCGAAGGTCGTGGCGGCCGAGCGCAAGGACCTGCACGGCGCCATCGTGCTCTGCCCGCCCTCCGCGATCCAGGACCTGTGGTCGCGCAAGTTTCCCGATCCGGTGACCTGCTTCGCCTCGGGCTGGATGCGTGTGCGCGCCCGGGCGCGCCAGAAGGGCGTCGAGCTGCCGCTGGTGATCTCCGACCATTCCGACTGGCCCGACCTCTGCCGCACCATCCGGGAGACCGGGGCCGGCGAGGTCTGGGTCACGCACGGGCAGGAGGACGCGCTGGTGCACTGGTGCGGCACGCAAGGCATCCGCGCGAAGCCCCTTCATCTGCTGGGCTACGGCGATGACGGCGAGGCCGAGCCGGCGGCCGGCCAGGGGGCCGGGGCGGAGGAGGCCGCCGCGTGAACGCCTTCGCCGAACTCCTCGACCGCCTCGCCTACGAGCCGCGCCGCAACGCGAAGCTGCGCCTGCTGCAGGACTACTTCGCCCGGACCCCGGACCCGGAGCGCGGCTACGCGCTGGGTGCCATGACCGACACCTTGAGCTTCCGCGAGGCCAAGCCCGCCCTGATCCGGGCGCTGGTGGAGGAGCGGGTCGATCCGGTGCTGTTCCGGCTCTCGCACAACTACGTGGGCGACCTCGCCGAGACGACCGCGCTGATCTGGCCGGGGCCGGATGCGGGGGAGGCAGGGCTCGGCCACAACAACCCGCCCCCGCCGACGCTGGCCGAGGTGGTGGAGACGCTCGGCACGACGGCGAAGAAGGACCTGCCGGCCCACCTCGCCCACTGGCTCGACGCGCTCGACGAGACCGGGCGCTGGGCGCTGCTGAAGCTCGTCACCGGCAACCTCCGGGTCGGCGTCTCGGCGCGTCTGGCCAAGACGGCGGTGGGCGCGCTCGGCGGCCACGAGGCCGACGCGGTGGAGGAGGTCTGGCACGGGCTCACCCCGCCGTTTGCCGGGCTCTTCGCCTGGGTCGAGGGCCGGGGCGAGCGCCCCGAGACCCTGAACCCGGCCCCGTTCCGGCCGCCGATGCTCTCGCACCCGATCGAGGAGGAGGCCGACCTCGACCGGCTCGACGCGGAGGATTTCTCCGGCGAGTGGAAGTGGGACGGCATCCGGGTCCAGCTCGTCGGCGGCCGCGACCGGGACGGCGCCCAGGTCGCCCGGGTCTATTCCCGCACCGGCGAGGACATCACCGGAGCGTTCCCGGATCTCGCCGAGGCGATCACCTTCACGGGCAGCCTCGACGGCGAGCTGCTGATCCTGCGCGAGGGCCGGGTGCAGAGCTTCAACGTCCTGCAGCAGCGGCTCAACCGGAAGGCCGTCACCCCGAAGCTGCTCGACGAGTTCCCGGCGCATGTGCGCGCCTACGACATCCTGGCGGCGGACGGCGCGGACCTGCGGGTCGAGCCGTTCGAGACCCGCCGCGCCCACCTCGAAGCCTTCGTGGGCCGCCTCGATCACGCCCGCATCGACCTCTCGCCGGTGGTGCCCTTCGCGAACTGGGCGGAGCTGGCGGCGGCCCGCGCCGACCCGGCCTCGGTCGGCGCCGGGGAGGACGCCGACGCGATCGAGGGCGTGATGCTGAAGCGGCGCTCCAGCCCCTACCTGCCGGGCCGCCCCAAGGGGCCCTGGTGGAAGTGGAAGCGCGAGCCCCACATCGTGGACGCGGTGATGATGTACGCCCAGCGCGGCCACGGAAAGCGCTCGTCCTTCTACTCGGACTACACGTTCGGGGTCTGGCGGGAGGGGCCGGAGGGCGACGAGCTGGTGCCGGTCGGCAAGTGCTATCACGGCTTCACGGACGCGGAACTGCAAAAACTCGACCGCTACGTCCGCAACCACACCACCAAGCGCTTCGGGCCGGTGCGCGAGGTCGCCTACGGCCGCGACGCCGGGCTCGTGCTCGAGATCGCCTTCGAGGGCGTGCAGCGCTCGACGCGACATAAGTCGGGCGTGGCGATGCGCTTTCCCCGGGTCAGCCGGATCCGCTGGGACAAGCCTCCGGCCGAGGCCGACCGGATCGACGTGCTGGAGCGCATCCTCGCCCGCGGCGAGCGCGAGATCGCGCCGGGCCAGACGCTGGAGGAGACGCGATGAGACAGGGCCGGATCGGCGGGATCGAAGACTTCTCGGCGGGCGCGGTCGAGCGGCGGGCGGGCGCGCGCCTGACCATCGCCACGCCGGGCCAGGGCTTCACCGACTTCACCGAGGCGGTCGCCGCCTTCGTCCGCCAGAGCGGCATCCGGGAGGGGCTCGTCCACGTGTTCTGCCGCCACACCTCGGCCTCGCTGACCATCCAGGAGAACGCCGACCCGGACGTGCAGACCGACCTGATGAGCGCGCTGGACAACCTCGCCCCGCGCGGGGCCGGCTACGTCCACGGCGCCGAGGGTCCTGACGACATGCCGGCCCATATCCGCACCCTGCTCTCCGATTCCGGGCTGACGGTCCCGGTCGCGGGCGGCCGGCTGGCGCTCGGGACGTGGCAGGGGATCTACCTGATCGAGCATCGCGACCACCCGCACCGGCGGCAGATCGTGCTGAGCGCCGTGGGGAGCTGAGGGATTCCAGGGCTCCGCCCTGGACCCGCCAAAGCTCTCGACCTTTGGGATCCGGAACGTGTCAGAGCGTCCGGTACATCACCAGGGCGTCCACGTCGCCCTGGCTCGGATGTGCGAAGGCCTTGGGCAGGCGGCCGACGATGTCGAAACCGAGCGATTGCCAGAGGCGCACCGCCCGCACGTTCGTGCTCACCACGAAGTTGAACTGCACCGCGCGGTAGCCGCGCGAGCGGGCGAGCTCCAGCGCGTGCTCGCACATCCGCCGTGCCACGCCGCGGCCTGTCGCCGACGCGCCCGTCATGAAGCCGAAATTGCAGACGTGCCGCCCGCCGCCGGCCTGGTTCGGGCGGATGTAGGCGGTGCCGAGGACGACCCCGTCGACCTCGGCCACGAAGGTCTCCTTTTCGGGGGCGAACCAGTAGGCCAGCGCCGCCGCCCGGTCCATGTCGCGGTCGAGCGTGTAGGTCTCGCCCGCACGGATCACGGGCTCCAGGATCGACCAGAGTGCGTCGGCATCCTCGGGGCGGGCGCGGCGGATCAGCATGGCGTCACGGCCCGGCTCGCTCACAAGAACTTCGCCGGGTCCGTCTCCGGCGGGGGCACCGCCACGTCCACACGGTTCCACCAGCCGCCACCGAGCGCCTGGAACAGGGCCGCGGTGTCGGCGTACTGGGTCGCACGCGCGGAGGCCGATGTGACGAGCGCCGAGAGATAGCTCTGCTGGGCGATCAGCACCTGCGTGGCGTTGATGGCGCCCGCCTCGAACTGCTTGCGGATCAGCCCGAGGCTCTCGCCCGTGGCTTTCTCGGCCGCCGACGCCGCCGCGACCGCCCGCGCATCCGCCTGGAGCGCCCGCAGCGCGTCGGCGACGTTCTGGAAGGCCCCGACCACGGTGGCGCGGTACTGCGCCTGGGCCTGGGTCAGCGCCTCCTCCGAGGCGCGCTGGCGCCGGTAGAGCGTGCCGGCATCGAAGATCGGCGCCGTCGCCTGTCCGATGATCGTGAAGAAGCCCGCGCCCGGGTTCAGGAGCTGGGCGATGCGCACCGCGCTGGCGCCGCCGGTCGCCGAGATGGTGAATTGCGGCAGGCGGTTGGCCACCGCGACGCCGACGCCGGCGGAGGCCTGCTGCACCAGGGCCTCGGCCGCCTTCACGTCCGGGCGCTGCTGCACGAGGCGCGAGGGCAGGCTGACCGGCAGCCGGGTGGGCAGGCGGAGCGCTGCCAGCGTGAAGGTCTGCGAGACCTCCTCGCTCGGCAGCCGGCCGGTCAGCGCCGTGAGCAGGTTACGCTGCTGGGCGAGCTGCTTCTCCAGCGGCGGCAGGAGTTGCTGGGAGACCGAGAGCGCGGCCTGCTGCTGCACCACGTCGGCGCCCGCGATCTGCCCGAGCCTGAGCTGCTTGTTGTAGAGGTCCAGAACCTCGGTCTGGGCCTGGATCACCCGCTTCGTCGCGTCGATCTGCGCGCGCAGGGACGCCTCCTGGATCGCCGCCGTCACCACGTTGGCGGTGAGGCTGAGATAGGCGGCTTCCAGCTGGAAGCGCTGGTTCTCGGCCTGGGCCTCCAGCGCCTCGATCTGGCGGCGGTTGCCCCCGAACACGTCCGGGTTGAACGACACCGTCACCTGCGGGGTGTAGAGACTGTAGAGGTACTGGGTCTGGTTCTGCAGCGGCGACTGCAGGTCGAGCCCCGGCGCGCGCGACCCTTGCGCCTGCGGCGTGGCCGAGAGCGTCGGGAACAGCGTGCCCTTCTGCGCGAGCACGTTCTGCTGCGCGATGCGCAAGCTGGCCTGGGCCGCCTCCAGGTTCGGGTTGTTGGCGAGCGCCTCCTCGACGAGGCGGTTCAGCGCCTTCGAGCGGAACAGCTTCCACCATTCCCCCGGGATGTCGGCGCCCGAGACGAAGCTCTGGTCGGCCGAGCCGCCCTGGCGCGTGGTGATGGCGTCGGCCGCGCTCGGGTTCTTCAGGGGCTCGCGCGTGTAGCGGGTGACCGGCGGGTCCTCCGGGGCCACGAAGTTCGGCCCGACCGCGCAGGCGGAGATGCCGGCGCAGAGCGCGGCGCAGAGCGCGCCGGCGAGCAGGCGGGACGCGGCCCGCGCCCTCCGTCCATGTCCTGCCACCATGGCGCCGCCGGTCCCCACCTTGGCATCGTGCCACCCGTAGAGGGACGCCGGGACAGTCCCTGTCAACGCTGGCCCGCGGCGCAGCATCGCGGCCGCGCGCGCCTGTTGCGCCCGCATCACGCCGCTGCCGTGTGGTGGTGCTGGGCCGGCACGGCGTCGCGGTTGGTCTTCCGCCGCGAGAACAGCGAGATCAGGACGGGGAGCACCACCAGGATCAGGTTCGGGGCGAGCAGGATGCCGCCGACCACCACCAGCGCCAGCGGCTTCTGCACCTGCGAGCCGATGCCGGTGGAGACGGCCGCGGGCAAGAGGCCGACGCAGGCGGCAACGCACGTCATCATCACCGGCCGCATGCGCACGATCGAGGCGTGCCAGACGGCCTCGGCCCGCTCCATCCCCTCGTCGAGGAGCTGGTTGTAGTAGGCCAGCAGGATCACGCCCTCCATGGTCGAGATGCCGAAGAGCGCGATGAAGCCGATCGCCGCCGAGATCGAGAAGGGCGTCGCCGTGAGGAACAGCGCGAGGATGCCGCCGATCATCGCCATCGGGATCACCGAGAGCGTGAGCAGCATGTCGGTGACCGAGTTGAAGTTGATGAACAGCAAGAGCGCGATCAGCACCAGGGTCAGCGGCACGACCAGGCTGAGGCGGGCCACCGCGTCCTGCAGGTTCGTGAACTGGCCGACCCACTCCATGTGGTAGCCGGCCGGCATCTCCACCTCCTGGGCGACGCGGGCCTGCGCCTCCAGCACCGCGCTGCCGAGGTCGCGCCCGCGCACCGAGAACTTCACCGGGATGTAGCGCTCCTGGTCCTCGCGGTAGATGAAGGCCGCGCCGGAGACGAGTTCGACGGTGGCGATCTCCGAGAGCGGCACCTGCACCACGCCGCCGTTCGGGTTCGGCGCGCCGATGGTGATGTTGCGGATCGTCTCCAGCGAGGAGCGATACTCCTTCGCCAGCCGCACCCGCATCGGGAAGTGCCGGTCCGAGCCGTACTCGTAGAGGTCGCCCGCGGTCTGGCCGCCGATCGCGGCCGCCACCGTGGTGTTCACGTCGCCGATGGACAGGCCGAAGCGGGCGGCCTTCTGCCGGTCGACGTCGATGCGCACCGTCGGCTGTCCGAGGGATGCGAAGACGGCCAGATCCGTGATGCCGGGCACCGTCGCGAGCACGCCCTTGACCGCCTCGGCGGTCTTGGTGATCTGCGCGAGGTCGGAACCGTAGATCTTGACCGAGTTCTCGCCCTTCACGCCCGAGGCCGCCTCCTGGACGTTGTCCTCGATATACTGCGAGAAGTTGAACTCGATGCCGGGAAACTCCTGCTCCAGGCGCTTGGAGAGGTTGCGGATCAGGGTCTCCTTGTCGAGGCCCTTCCGCCACTGGTCGATGGGTTTGAGCGGCGCCAGGATCTCGCAGTTGAAGAAGCCGGTGGCGTCGGTTCCGTCGGCGGGCCGGCCCTGGTGCGAGATCACGGTGACGACCTCGGGCACCTCCTGGAAGATCTTGCGCAGGCGCTGCACGGAGGCGTTGCCCGCCTCCAGCGAGATCGAGGCCGGCATGGTGCCGCGCACGTAGAGGTTGCCCTCCTCGAGCTTGGGCAGGAATTCCAGGCCGAGATTGCGCGCGGCGAGGCCCGAGACGAGCAGGATCGCCAGCGTCACGGCCAGCGACAGCACCCGGTTGCGCAGGCCGAACTTCAGGATGATCTCGTGGCCGAAGCGGAGCAGCTTCACGATCAGCGTGTCGCGCTCCTCGACGTGCTTGGGCAGGATGAGCGCCGAGAGGGCCGGCGAGACCGTGAAGGTCGCGATCAAGCCGCCGACCAGCGCGTAGGCGTAGGTCTTGGCCATCGGCCCGAAGATGTGGCCCTCGACGCCCGTCATCGTGAAGAGCGGCAGGAAGCCCACGATGATGATGGTGGCCGAGAAGAAGATCGCCCGGTTCACCTCGGCGCCCGCGATGGCGATGGTGCCGAGCCGGCCCGTGAGCCCGCCCGGCGCCCGCTGGCCCTTCGAGAGATGCGGCTCGGCGAGGTGCCGGAACACGTTCTCGACCATGATCACGGTGGCGTCCACGATGAGGCCGAAGTCGATCGCGCCGAGCGAGAGGAGGTTCGCGGAATCGCCCCGCACCACCAGGATCAGGATGGCGAAGCCCAGCGCGAAGGGGATCGTCGCCGCCACGATGATAGCGCTGCGGAGCGATCCTAAGAACAGCCACTGCACCACGAAGACCAGCACCACGCCGAAGACGAGATTGTGCATCACCGTGTGGGTGGTGGTGTGGATCAGCCCCGAGCGGTCGTAGATGCGCTGGATCTTCACGTCGGGCGGCAGGATCGTGGAGTTGTTGATCCGGTCGATCTCGGCCTCGACGCGTTTCAGGGTCGGCAGGCTCTGGCCGCCGCGGCTCATCAGCACGATGCCCTCGACCACGTCCGGCTGGTCGTCGTGGCCGACGATGCCGAGCCGCGGCGCGTTCGAGACGCGCACCTCGGCAACGTCCTTAACCAGCACCGGCACGCCGTTCACCTGCGTCAGCATCGTGTCGCGGATGTCGTCCATGTCGCGGATCAGGCCGATGCCGCGCACCACCGCCGCCTGCTCGCCGACGTTCAGCGTCTGCCCGCCGACGTTGATCGAGGAGTTGTTGAGCGCCGTCACCAGCTGGACGAGCGTCAGCCCTTGGGCCTGGAGCCGGTTCAGGTCGACCGCGATCTCGTACTCCTTGGCCTTGCCGCCGAAGGCCGTCACGTCGACCACGCCGGGGATCGCTTTGAAGCGGCGCTGCAGCACCCAGTCCTGCAGGGTCTTCATGTCGGCCGACGAGTAGCCCGCCGGGCCCACGAGCTTGTAGCGCATGATCTCGCCCACCGGGCTCGTGGGCGAAATCTGCGGCTGGGCCCCGTTCGGCAGGGGCGGCAATTGCGAGAGGCGGTTGAGCACGCGCTGCAGCGCCTGCTCGTACGTGTAGGCGTAGTTGAACTGCACCTTCACGTCGGAGAGGCCGAACAGCGAGATCGTGCGCACGACCGTGGCGTTCGGGATGCCGGCGAGCGCGACCTCCAGCGGGATCGTGATGTAGCGCTCGATCTCCTCCGCCGACTGGCCGGGATTCTGGGTGATCACGTCCACGAGTGGCGGGACGGGGTCTGGATAGGCCTCGATGTTGAGCTGGGTGTAGCTCGCGTAGCCGAGGCCCATCATCACCAGGAAGCCCAGGAAGACCAGGACCCGCTGGCGGAGCGAGAAGACGATCAGGCTGTTCATGGCGGCGCCCCCCGGCTCCCTCAGGAGGCCTTGTCGCCGGAGGCGGCCCGGTCGATGAACAGGGCGCCGCGGGTGACGACCTCCTCGCCCGGGCTCAGGCCCTCGACCACCTGCGCGTTCTCGCCGTTGATCAGCCCGAGCTTCACCGCGCGGGCCACGATGCTGCCGTCGGGCCTCGCCACCCAGACATGGGCGGCAGCGCCCTCGTAGACGATCGCGGCCATCGGCACCGCGGGCGAGGGCTGCGGCTTGCCGGTGACGATGGTGAAGGTCGCGAACATCTCGGGCTTCAGCAGCCGCTCGGGGTTGTCGACCTCGCTGCGCACGGCGAGCCGGCGCGTCGCCGGGTCGAGGCTGGCCGCCATGTAGTTGACCCGCGCCTTGAAGATGCGGGCGCCGAAGCCGGCGACCCGCGCCTCGACCTCCTGGCCGATGCGGATCTTCGGGATCTCGCTCTCGCGCACGTTGGCGATCAGCCAGACGGTCGAGAGGTCGCCGATCACGAAGACCGGGTCGCTGGAGGGGGTGAGGTACTGGCCGACGCCCACTTTGCGCTGCACGATGGTGCCGGCGATCGGCGCCCGGATCTCGACCTCGGGGTTCAGCCGGCCGTTCTTCTCGAAGCCCGCGATCTCGGCATCGGTCTTGCCGAGGAGGCGCAGGCGGTTCTTCACCGCGTCGAGCGTCGCCTCGGCGGTCTTCAGGTCGCTCTGGGCCGCGATCACGTCGTTCTGGGCCGACTGGTAGTCCTTCAGCGCCACGGCGCGGGCGGCGAACAGCTCCTGCTGGCGGGACGCGATGGTCTGGTCGAGCTTCAGGAGGGCCTGCTGCTTCTGCAGGTTGTTGAGGGCCGTCTGGTAGTCGTTCTGCGCCTGGACCATGTCGGTGGCCTCCAGCGTCAGCAGCACGGCGCCGGCCTTCACCTCATCGCCCGCCCGGGCCAGAACCTTCGTGACCCGGCCCGAATACGGCGCGGCCACCGGCACGTTGTCGTCCTCGTTGAGCGCGATGCGCCCCTCCGCCATGCCCTCGGGCCGGAAGGTCATGGTGGCGACCGGGTGAATCTCGAAGGCGGCGCGCTGCTCCCGCGTCGGACGGAAGACGCGCTCGCCCGAAGAGGCCGTCTCGGCCCGCTCGGCCGCCTCTTCCGCCGCCTCGCCGCCCCCTGTGAGGTCCCGGACGTAGGCGATCGCCCGCTCGGCCGCGTCGCGCACCGGCTGCGGGAACACGGCCACCGCGGCCACCAGCGCCACGCACAGGAGCAGCGCAGCGGCGACGGGCAGCAGGCCGACCCGGCGCGCGGTGCGCGCCTCGCCGCTGCGGGCTTCGGGCTCCAGAGGATTGCGGGCGTCCATCGTGGTCTCGGGGTCGGTCCGCAGCAGGTTCGGCACCGCGGGCCGGCGCGCGATTCGCGCCCGCCTTCGCCTGCTCGCATCGAGACGACCCTTATCGCTTTTCTGTGGCAGAAGAACCGGGCGGCCGACGAGTTTTGACCGCGGTTGCAATTTAGCACTGACGACAATTTGATGAACGCGGCTCGCATCTTGGGCGATGGGCGCACGGCCGCCGTGCCGCCGCCGCGGGCGCCCCCGCCTCCCTGTCCTGACCCGACCTGGATCCTGCCCCGGATCCGGGAGGGCGCTCCCGGGTTGGCCTGAGAGGGTGGGCGGCAAGGGCAGGTGGGAAGAGAGCCGATGGTCCAGCAGATCCCGGTCGATCCGAACGCGCGCGCGGACGACCCGCGCGCCGACGCCGAGCGCGACGACGCCACCCACGAGGTCCGGCCCGACCTCGCCTACCAGCGCCACGTCATCGCCAACGTCGCCTATGTCGGGCGCCCCGGCGAGGCCGGCTGGGTGCTGGTCGATGCGGGCTTTCCCGGCACCCGCGGGCGGATCGAGGAAGCGGCCGAGTCGCGCTTCGGCGGCGCGCGGCCGGCCGCGATCCTGCTCACCCACGGGCATTTCGACCATGTGGGCGTGCTGGAGGACCTGGCGGCGGCCTGGGACGTGCCGGTCTACGCCCACCGCCTGGAGCGGCCCTATCTCGACGGCAGCGCCGCCTACCCGCCGGGCGACGCGAGCGTCGGCGGCGGCGCGATGGCGCTGGCCTCGCCGCTCTTCCCGACCAAGCCCGTGAACGTCGCCGCGCAGCTGCGCGACCTGCCCGAGGACGGCAGCATCCCGGACTTGGCCGGCTGGCGCTGGATCCACACGCCCGGCCACTCCCCGGGCCACGTCTCGTTCTGGCGGCAGAGCGACCGAGCGCTGATCGCGGGCGATGCCTTCATCACCACGGCGAGCGAATCGGCCTACGAGTCGATCGTGCAGACCCCCGAGATCCACGGGCCGCCCAAATACCTGACCATCGACTGGCCGGCGGCGCGCGACTCGGTCCGGGCGCTCGCCGCCCTGAAGCCGGATCTCGCCGTCACCGGGCACGGCCGCGCGCTGGCCGGCACCGAGTTGCGGCGCGGCCTCGAGGCGCTCGCGGCGGATTTCGACCGCATCGCCGTTCCGGACCAGGGCCGCTACGTCGAGCGGCCCAACCGCGCCGAGGACGGCTCGGCCTACCGGTCACCCTGAGGCGGGCCGGCCCCGGCCCCGGCCCCGACCGGCCGACCGCTTCCCTCAATGGGCCGGCAGCGGACCGGCCGTCGGGCGGCCCCGCATCGCGAGGGCCGTCGCGGCCGCCCCGACGACCTCCACCAGCGCGAAGGCGAGGAGCGGCATCGGGGCGAGGTCGGCCATCACCAAGAGGACGAAGGCGGCGGCGAGGCAGGTCCGGACGACGACGCTCGCGCCGATCAGCGGCCGGTCCTCGTGCCGCGCGAACAGCGCGTCGTAGGCGGCGAAGCAGAGCATCAGGAGCCCGACGACCCGGAAGAGGTAGGGCTCGCCCGCCACGCCGAGCAGCCGCGCCACGCCCTCGGGGGCGAGCAGGAACGCGAGGCCGGCGGCGGTGAGGTAGGCGGCGTGGGCGATGACGGTCCTGGCCGGCGCGCTCATGCCGGCCTTCATGGCGGTTCCCATAGCGAACCTCCGCAGAAGATCTTGCAAGTAACCGTTTGCGCAAGATTATTACACACCCAGCCCGAAGAGCGCCGAAATCACGCATGTTAATGCCACCCCGAACGATCCCGTCGGTCCGGCTCGATACGGATCACGCGGTCTGAAACATCCACCCGCGGCGGAATGTTGCGCCGCACCGCCGAGACGTGCTTTGATCATCGGGTTCGCTAAAGGCGATACGGGAGAGCCCAGTCCGGCCGGAGACGGTCGGGCATGGCGCCGACGGAGCAACCACCCCCGGAAACTCTCAGGCACAATCACCGTATCGTTGGACAATCTGGAGAGAGGCGCCCTCGGGCGTCCACCGAAGGAGAAACCTCGCGGCGCGAGCCCGGGGGAAGCTCTCAGGTAACCGCGACAGATGGGGGCAGGCCGGAAACGCGCGTGAGGCGCCTTCCGGACGCACGCTGTCGTGGAGAATCCGGATGTCGGCACAATCCGTCGAGACCGCCCCCCTTCTCAAGACCCCGCTGGACGACCTGCATCGGCGCCTGGGCGCCCGGATGGTGCCGTTCGCCGGCTACGCCATGCCGGTGCAGTACCCGGCGGGGCTGCTCAAGGAGCATCTGCACACCCGCGCCGCCGCGGGCCTGTTCGACGTCTCGCATATGGGTCAGGTCGCCCTCCGGGCCGGCGATGTGGCGGAGGCCGCCCGGGCCCTGGAGGCGCTGGTCCCGGCCGACATCCTCGGGCTGAAGCCGGGGCGCCAGCGCTACGGCCTGCTCACCGGCGGGCAGGGCGGCATCCTGGACGACCTGATGGCGGCCCATCTCGGCGACCGGCTCGTCCTCGTGGTCAACGCGGCGAACAAGACGGCCGACCTCGCGCATCTGCGGGCCAACCTGCCCGCCTCGGTCACGGTCGAGGAACTGCCCCGCGCGCTCCTCGCCCTGCAGGGGCCGGGCGCGGAGGCGGCGCTCGCCCGGCTCGCGCCGGAGGTCGCCGCGATGCGCTTCATGGATGCGCGGGCGGTGGACATCCTGGGCGCCGCCTGCGTCGTCACCCGCTCCGGCTACACGGGGGAGGACGGGTTCGAGATCTCGACGCCGGAGGCGTCGGCCGAGCCGATCGCCGAGGCGCTGCTCGCCGACCCGGCCGTGCTGCCGATCGGACTCGGCGCCCGCGATTCCCTGCGTCTCGAAGCGGGCCTCTGCCTGCACGGCGCCGACATCGACGCGACGACGAGCCCGGTCGAGGCCGCCCTCGGCTGGGCGATCTCGCCGGCCCGGCGCCGCCGCGGGGCCCGTCCGGGCGGCTTCCCGGGCGCCGAGCGGATCCTCGCCGAGCTGGCGACGGGCACCGGGCGCCGCCGCGTCGGCCTGCTCGCCGAGGGTCGCGCCCCCGTGCGGGCCGGCGCGCCGCTCTTCGCCGACGACGAGGGGAAACCCGTCGGCCACGTCACCTCCGGCGGCTTCGGGCCGAGCCTCGGGGCGCCCGTCGCCATGGGCTACCTGCCCTGCGGCCTGACCGAGCCCGGCACCCGGGTCCGGGCCGAGGTGCGCGGCCAGCGCCTGCCCCTCACCGTCGCCCCCCTCCCCTTCCTCCCCGCCGGCTTCAAGCGCGGCTGAACCCTCCCGGAGCCAGACCCATGCTGAGATACACCCAGGAGCACGAGTGGCTGCGGCGCGAGGGCGACGTCGTCACGGTCGGCATCACCGCGCACGCCGCCGAGCAGCTCGGCGACCTCGTCTTCATCGAGCTCCCGAGGGTCGGGGCGAAGCTCACCCAGGGCGCCTCCGCCGCGGTGGTCGAGTCGGTCAAGGCCGCCTCCGACGTCTACGCGCCGCTCGACGGCGAGGTGACGGAGATCAACGAGGCGGTGGTGACGAATCCCGAGAGCGTCGGCTCCGACCCCGAGGGCGAGGGCTGGCTCTACCGGATGCGACTCGAGGATCCCGCCGCCTTCGAGGCCCTGATGGACGCGGCGGCCTACGCCGCCCTGCCGAAATGAGGGAAGGGCCCATGACCCACTACGACCCCTACGACTTCGCCAACCGCCGCCATATCGGCCCGACGACGGCCGAGATCGGCGAGATGCTCGCGGTCTGCCGGGCTGCCAGCCTCGACGCCCTCGTGGACGAGACCCTGCCGCCCGACATCCGCCAGGCGGCGCCGCTCGCCTTCGGCAAGCCGCTGACCGAGCGCCGCGCCATCGAGACGATGCGGGCGACCGCCGACAAGAACCGGCTCCTCGTCTCGCTGATCGGCCAGGGCTACCACGGCACCACGATGCCGCCGGCGATCCAGCGCAACATCTTCGAGAACCCGGCCTGGTACACGGCCTACTCGCCCTACCAGCCCGAGATCAGCCAGGGGCGGCTCGAGGCGCTCCTGAACTTCCAGACGCTCGTCTGCGACCTCACCGGGCTCGACGTGGCCAACGCCTCGCTGCTCGACGAGGCCACCGCCGCGGCCGAGGCGATGGGCATGGCCAACCGCGTCGCCGCCTCGAAGCAGGACGCCTTCTTCGTGGACCGGGACTGCCTGCCCCAGACCATCGCGGTGCTCAGGACGCGGGCCGCGCCGCTCGGCTGGCGCATCGTGGTGGGCGATCCCTTCGCCGACCTCGATCCCGCGGCGGTCTTCGGCGCGCTGTTCCAGTACCCGGGCGTGAACGGCGCGATCCACGATTTCTCGGGACCGATCGCGGCGCTCCACGCGGCGGGCGCCGTCGCGGCGGTCGCGGCCGACCCGCTGGCGCTCACGCTGCTCAAGCCGCCCGGCGAGATGGGCGCCGACATCGCGGTCGGCTCGATGCAGCGCTACGGCGTGCCGATGGGCTTCGGCGGCCCGCACGCCGCCTACATGGCCACCCGTGACGCCCACAAGCGGGCGCTGCCGGGGCGCATCGTCGGCGTCTCGGTCGATGCCCACGGCAAACGCGCCTACCGTCTCGCGCTCCAGACCCGCGAGCAGCACATCCGCCGCGAGAAGGCCACCTCGAACATCTGCACCAGCCAGGTGCTGCTCGCGGTCATCGCCGCGATGTACGCGGTCTACCATGGCCCGGCAGGCCTCAAGGCCATCGCCCAGCGGGTGCACCGCGACGCGGTGCGGCTCGCCGATGGCCTCACCGGTCTCGGCTTCCGGGTCGAGCCCGAGCACTTCTTCGACACGATCACCGTCGCGGTGGGGCCCTTCCAGGGCGTGATCCTGAAGAGCGCCGTGGAGAACGGGGTGAACCTGCGCAAGGTCGGCGACGACCGGATCGGCATGACGGTGGACGAGCGCACCCGTCCCGACATCCTCCAGGCGGTCTGGCGCGCCTTCGGCGGCCACGAGGTACCCTACGACGAGGCGTGGCCGGAGCAGCGCCTGCCGGAGGGCCAGCTGCGTACCTCGCCCTACCTGACGCACCCGATCTTCCACATGAACCGGGCCGAGAGCGAGATGACGCGCTACATGCGCCGCCTCGCCGACCGCGACCTCGCCCTCGACCGGGCGATGATTCCCCTCGGCTCCTGCACGATGAAGCTCAACGCCACGGCGGAGATGCTGCCGATCTCCTGGCCGGAATTCTCGGAGATCCACCCGCACGTGCCCGACGACCAGGCTGCGGGCTACCACCAGCTTATCGGCGACCTCTCCGAGAAACTCTGCGCGATCACGGGCTACGACGCGATCTCGATGCAGCCGAACTCCGGCGCGCAGGGCGAGTATGCGGGGCTGCTCGCCATCCGCCGCTATCACCGCGCGCGCGGCGACACGCACCGCACCGTCTGCCTGATCCCCTCCTCGGCCCACGGCACCAACCCGGCCTCGGCGCAGATGTGCGGGATGAGCGTGGTGGTGGTGGGCGCCGACGCCAACGGCAACGTGGACGTGGAGGATTTCCGCAGGAAGGCCGAGCAGCACGCCGACAGGCTCGCGGCCTGCATGATCACCTACCCCTCAACCCACGGCGTCTTCGAGGCGCGGGTGCGGGAGATCTGCGCGATCACGCATTTCCACGGCGGGCAGGTCTACCTCGACGGGGCGAACCTCAACGCGCTGGTGGGGCTCGCCCGGCCCGGCGATATCGGGGCCGACGTCAGCCACCTCAACCTGCACAAGACCTTCTGCATCCCGCACGGCGGCGGCGGGCCCGGCATGGGGCCGATCGGCGTCAAGGCGCACCTGATCCCGTTCCTGCCCTCCGATCCGCGCAGCGGCGAGGAAGGCGCGGTCTCGGGCTCCGCCTACGGCTCGGCCTCGATCCTGCCGATCTCGTGGAGCTACTGCCTGATGATGGGGGGCCGCGGCCTCGCCCAGGCGACGCGGGTGGCGATCCTCGGCGCCAACTACATCGCGGCGCGCCTCGGGGGCGCCTACCCGATCCTCTACGCGGGCGAGCGGGGCCGCGTGGCGCACGAGTGCATCGTGGACCTGCGCCCCTTCCAGAAGAGCGCCGGGATCACGGTGGACGACGTCGCCAAGCGCCTGATCGACAGCGGCTTCCATCCGCCGACCATGAGCTGGCCGGTCGCCGGCACGCTGATGATCGAGCCGACCGAGTCCGAGACCAAGGGCGAGATCGACCGTTTCTGCGACGCCATGCTGGCGATCCGCGAGGAGATCCGGGCGATCGAAGAGGGGCGGGCCGACCGGGCGGACAACCCGCTCAGGAACGCCCCCCACACGGTCCAGGACCTCGTCGGCGCCTGGGAGCGGCCCTACTCGCGGGAGGCCGGCTGCTTCCCGGCGGGCAGCTTCCGGACCGACAAGTACTGGCCCCCGGTCAACCGCGTCGACAACGCCTACGGCGACCGCAACCTCGTCTGCTCCTGCCCCCCGCCGGAGAGCTACGAGGCGGCCGCCGAGTGAGGCGGACCCGGCCCTCCCCCGTTCGCGGGGGAGGGTTGGCGCAGGGCTCCCGCGCGGCGTAGATCCGGCCGGCGCCGCTGTCCGGGCGCACAAGGGAGTCCTACCCATGCCTCTCGACGCGTCCGCACGCGGCGTCTACCCGATCGCCCCGACGCCGTTCCACCCGGACGGCCGGATCGACTTCGACTCGATCGACCGGCTGACCGAATTCTACCTCGGCTGCGGCGCCACGGGCCTGACGGTGCTCGGCGTGATGGGCGAGGCACCGAAGCTCGACCACGCGGAGGGCCTCGCGGTCGCCACCCGCTTCATCCGGCGCGCCGGCAACCTGCCGGTGATCGTCGGCGTCTCGGCGCCGGGTTTCGCCGCGATGGCCGGGCTTGCCCGCGCCGGCATGGAGGCGGGTGCGGCCGGCGTGATGATCGCGCCGCCCAACACCCTGCGCACCGACGACCAGATCGCGACGTATTATCGGCAGGCGGCCGAGGCGATCGGCCCCGACGTACCCTTCGTGATCCAGGACTATCCGCTGAATTTCTCCGTGGTGATGACGCCTGGCGTGATCCGCCGCATCGTCCAGGAGAACGCCAACTGCGTCATGCTGAAACACGAGGACTGGCCGGGCCTGGAGAAGATCTCGCAGCTCCGCGCCTTCGAAGCCGACGGGGCGATGCGCCGCATCTCGATCCTCTGCGGCAACGGCGGCCTGTTCCTCGATTTCGAGTGCGAGCGCGGGGCCGACGGCGCCATGACCGGCTACGCCTTCCCCGACATGCTGATGGATGTGGTGCGCCTCGCACAGGCCGGCGAGCGCGACCGCGCCCACGACCTGTTCGACGCGCATCTGCCCCTGTTGCGCTACGAGCAGCAGCCGGGCGTCGGCCTCGCGATCCGCAAATACGTGATGGCCCGGCGCGGCCTCATCGCCTCGGACGCACAGCGCAAGCCCGCTGGCGGCATGAGCGCCACCGCCCGCGCGGAGGTCGAATACCTGCTCGCCCGCCTCGCCCGGCACGATCCCCGCGCGGCGGTCTGACGCGTCGCGCGGCGTGCGGCCTCAGCCCTTCGTAGCGGTGACCGCCAGCTCGGGCCGGTGGTTCAGGGTCTGGAACACCACGCAGTAACGCTCGGTCAGCTTGAGGAGCTGGTCGAGCTTCTCCTGCGGCGCGTCCGTGTCGAGGGTGAAGCTGAGGCGGATGGCGCGGAAGCCCACCGGCGCCTCCTTGTCGACGCCGAGCGTGCCGCGGAAATCGAGGTCGCCCTCGGCGCTCACCTGCCCCGAGCGCAGCGGGATCTCCAGGGCGGTCGCGACCGCCTTCAGGGTCACGCCCGCGCAGGCGACGAGCGCCTCGAGCAGCATGTCGCCGGAGCAGAGCTCTGCGCCGGAGCCTCCCGTCGCCGGGTGCAGGCCCGCCACCGCCAGGGCTCGCCCGGTCTCGACCTTGCAGGCGACGCCCGTGTCGTCGAGCGAGCCCTTGGCCCGCAGGGTGACGACGGCGGAATCGGGGCTCTGGCGGTACTGGTCCTTCAGCGGCGCCTGAAGCGCGCGCAGGCTGGTGGCGTCCATCGGGGCGTTCCTTCGTTGTTGGCCCCAAGCGGTTAGCCGCTGGCGCGTCGGGGCTCAACCGGGAGGGGACGCCTCGGCGACGTACGGGCGCGGCGGCGCGCACCGCCAGGACGACGCCGGAGAGGGATACAGGAAGGCGGACGGGTCGGGGCGGTCGCCGCTCAGCTCTTCTTGCGGAACGCGTCGAGGCTGACCACCTCGGCGCCGCTCTCCTCGCCCTCGCCCTCCTTGCGGGCGGGGCGGGCGGGCTTGTCCTCGCCCTTGTTCCCCTGCGCGGCCGGGGCGGGCAGCACCTTGGGAACGCTGCTGCCGACGGTCGCGAGCCCGGCGCCCTTCGGCTTCAGCTCGCTCGGCTCCGAGGCGGCCCCGCGCGGGCCCGCGCCCTTGGCGGCGGCCGGGTGCTCGTCCTCGCCCTCGGGCGCCTCGGCGTTCTCGTTCAGGTCGAACTTCAGGCCGAACTGGACGGAGGGGTCGAAGAAGCCCGTCAGCGCGTCGAAGGGCACCAGCAGGCGCTCGGGCACGCCCGAGAAGGACAGGCCGACCTCGAAGGCGTGCTCGGTGACGCCAAGGTCCCAGAACTGGTGCTGGAGCACGATCGTCATGTCCTGCGGGTACTTCTCGCGAAGCGCCTGCGACATGCGCACGCCCGGGGCCTCCGTCCGGAAGGAGACGTAGAAGTGGTGCTCGCCCATCAGCCCGTCCCGGGCCGCGTCGGTCAGCACCTTGCGCACGACGCCCCGGAGGGCTTCCTGGACGAGGAGGTCGTAGCGGATCAGATCGTCTGCCATCTGCGGTCGTGCTGCCCGGCGTCCTCGGCCCGACGACCTTGACCGCGTGTGCGGACGATGCCGTTCGGAAAAACTGAAAGTGGAGGCTTCTGTTGCCAGGTGCCTCCGAACCCCGCCTATGCGGTGCTACCCGCTAGGACTTCAGGTCGGTATTGGGGACCGCTTACGCAGCCACCGCCACCGGAGCAAAGTTGTCGTTGGCAACTATTGCAAAGGCCCGATAACGGCGGAACCATGCCGAGCGAAAGCTCTACCTTTACGCCCTCGTCGATCCTATTTCGCCCCCGCCGAAGCACAGGCCGGTCCACGCGCGCCTTGCGGCAGCATGTCCTGGGCTCGGGTGGAGGCGCCGGGTACCGCCCCCGGGTCCGATAGGTTTATTCCGAAGAACGTTTATCGCCATAGCCGGCCTCGCGACCGGCAAGGGGAATATAGAGGGGATCGCCCCGGTTTTGAAGCCCGATCCTGTCATGTCGATGCCGGATCCCGCGCCTGTTGCCGGAAGCGCCCAGTCGCCCCTGCCCGCGCCGGCCCCGCGGCCGTCCGGATGGCGCGCCGGGCTGCACCTCCTCGGGACGCTGGCCCTCGTCCCGCTCTATCTCGGGGCCGCCAGCCTGATGGCGCTCGCCTGCGTGCGGGTGGGTGCCGACCTCATCGCCGGGATCGACCCCTTCCTGCCCCCCAACCGCCGGCCGTTCATCGGCGCGATGGCGCTCGCCCGGCGGGAACTCGCGGTGGACATCCTGCGCCAGGTCTTCCTGGCCGGGCTCGTGCTCGGCACGGCCCTGTGGTGGGACGGCGCGGGCTGGCGCGCGCGGCTCGCTCTCGACCGCGAGCGGCCGAACGGCATGCGGGCGCGCAACCTCCTCCTCGTCCTGCTGCTCTGGCCGCTCGCACACATCCTCTGGGTAAGCACCACCGCGACCCTGTTCGGCACGAGCTTCGGCCAGGGCACGCGGCTGTCGCCTCTGCTCACCCCCGCCGCGGTCGCGGCCTGGCTCGCCTACGTGGTGGTGCTGGCCCCGCTCGCCGAGGAGCTGCTGATGCGCGGCGAGATCTTTCGCCGCGCCCGCGCCGTCCTGGGCCCCGCCGCCGCGATCCTGCTCACGGCCGCAATCTTCGCCATCGCCCACATCTCGGTCTCGGGTCCGTCGGGCTTGAGCCTCGCCCGACCGGTCTCGCTGCTGCCGCTGGCGCTCGCCCTCGGAATCCTGCGCTGGCGCACCGGCCGCCTCTGGCCCTGCATCGCGCTGCACGGCTGGAGCAACCTCGCGCTGATCGCCTACGTGCTCTGGCCGGGATGAGTACCGTGCCGCTCCGGCACAGGCCTCCGTCCACACCCGCGGGAATGCGTTGAGGCCCCGCCCTGATATGATCCCGCGCGAGAGAGGGATCATGCAAGCCTACCACGACCTGCTGCGCCGCATCCTCGACCATGGCGTCTCGAAGGAGGACCGCACCGGCACCGGCACCCTGTCGGTGTTCGGCCACCAGATGCGCTTCGACCTCAGCGAGGGCTTCCCGCTCGTTACCACGAAGCGGCTGCACCTGCGCTCGATCATCCACGAGCTGCTCTGGTTCCTCACCGGCGACACCAACGTGCGGGCGCTGCAACAGAACGGCGTCACCATCTGGGACGAGTGGGCGGACGAGCACGGCGATCTCGGCCCCGTCTACGGCAAGCAGTGGCGCTCCTGGGAGAAGCCGTCAGGCGGCACCGTCGACCAGATCGCCTGGGTGGTGGACGAGATCCGCCGCAACCCGGATTCGCGCCGCCTCGTCGTCTCGGCCTGGAACCCGGCCGACCTCGACCGGATGGCGCTGGCGCCCTGCCACTGCCTGTTCCAGTTCTACGTCGCGCAAGGCCGGCTCTCCTGCCAGCTCTACCAGCGCTCGGCCGACGCCTTCCTCGGCGTGCCCTTCAACATCGCGAGCTACGCGCTGCTCACCCACATGATAGCGCAGGCCACAGACCTCGCGCCCGGCGACTTCGTGCACAGCTTCGGCGACGCCCACCTCTACCGGAACCACCTGGAGCAGACGCAAGTACAGCTCACCCGCGAGCCCCGCCCCCTGCCCCGCCTGCGGCTGAACCCGGCGGTGCGCGACCTCTTCGCCTTCCGCTTCGAGGACATCGCGATCGAGGGCTATGAGCCGCACCCCGCGATCGCCGCGCCGGTCGCCGTCTGAGGAGATCCGATGTCCGCGCCCCGCATCACCCTCGTCGTCGCGGTCGCGCGCAACGGCGTCATCGGCCGCGACAACGGCCTCGCCTGGCACCTGCGCAGCGACCTCCAGCGCTTCAAGGCCCTCACCATGGGCAAGCCGATGCTGATGGGCCGCAAGACCTACGCGTCGATCGGCCGGCCCCTGCCCGGCCGCCGCACCCTGGTCCTCACCCGCGATCCGGCCTTCGCGGCCGAGGGCGTCGCGGTGGCGCACGACTGGGCCGGCGCGCTCGCGGCCGCGGCGGACTCCGAGGAGCTGATGGTGGTCGGCGGGGCCGAGATCTACCGCCTCGCCTTGCCGCACGCCGACCGCATCCACCTCACCGAGGTCGCGGGCGACTACGCAGGCGACACCTATTTCCCCGCCCTCGAACCGGGGGCGTTCCGCGAGACCGCGCGCGAGGCGCACGAGGCGGGCCCGCACGACGAGAGCGCCTTCGCGTTCGTGACCCTCGACCGGGTCCGCTGACGGCGCCGCCGCGGCAGGGCCGCGTTAGCCAAGGTCACCGGGTCGCGGGCGGCGGGCGGTTGCCAAGGGACCCCGCGATGCCCACCTGCGAGCCTTGACAGCAGCGACGCTGGCCCCGCAGGTGCTTGGGACAACTCCGGAACGGTGTCTCGGGGCCCTCCGGGCAGGCGGGGCCCTGCGGGCAGGGATGAGTACGGGCGCGGCGACCGTCTGTGCATGAGGCGCGGACGGCGTTCCGCCGCGGGCAGGAGATATCGGCTGGCATGCCTTGGAGTAACCAGAGCGGCGGCGGCGGGGGCGGCAACGGGGGCCCGTGGGGCAACCGCGGCGGCAACGGCGGCGGAGGACCCTGGGGCAATGGCGGAGGCGGCAAGCAGCCGCCGAACCTGGAAGAACTTCTGCGGCGCGGCCAGGACCGCCTGCGCGGGGTGATACCGGGCGGCGGCGGGGGTGGCGGAGGCGGCGGCGGCCTCCTCGGCAGCGGCAAGGGCATCGCGGCCGTCGGCGCGCTCGCCGTCGCGGTCTGGCTGCTGACCGGCTTCTACACGGTGGCGCCGAACCAGGTCGGCATCGAGACCATCTTCGGCCGCTACGTCGGCTCGAAGGGCGAGGGCCTGCGCTACAACTTCCCCTACCCGGTCGGCGCGGTGACCAAGCCGAATGTCGGCCAGGTCAACTCGATCCAGGTCGGCTTCCGCTCCTCGGGCAGCGGGCGCACCTCCATGCGCGACGTGCCCGACGAGAGCCTGATGCTCACGGGCGACGAGAACATCGTCGATCTCGACTTCGAGGTGCAGTGGCGCGTCAACCCGCTCAAGGCCTCGGATTTCGTGTTCAACCTCCAGAACCCGGAGGGCACCATCAAGGCCATCGCCGAGAGCGCGATGCGCGAGGTGGTGGGCCGGCGCAACATCCAGGCGATCCTCACGAACGAGCAGTCGAGCGTGGCCCAGGAGGTGCGTGAGATCCTCCAGGCGGCGCTCGACGAGTACGGCGCGGGCGTGCGCATCGAGGTGGTGCAGCTCGTCTCGGTCAACCCGCCGCCGGAGGTCCGGCCGGCCTTCATCGACGTGAACGCGGCCCAGCAGGACGCCGACACCGTCCAGAACGAGGCCAAGACCTACGCGAGCCGCGAGGTGCCGCAGGCCCGCGGCCGCGCCGCCCAGATCGTGCAGGCGGCCGAGGCCTACAAGACGAAGGCCACCGCCGACGCCACCGGCCAGGCGGCCCGCTTCGACGAGGTCTACGCATCCTACAAGGTCGCGCCGGCGGTGAGCCGCGAGCGGCTGTTCCTGGAGACGATGGAGAAGGTGCTGGGGTCCGTGAACAAGGTGATCATCGACCAGAACGGGCAGGGCCCGTCCGGCGCGGCCAGCGCCGGCGTGCTCCCCGTTCTGCCGCTCGCCGAGTTCGGGGGCCGCGTCCAGGGCAACACCCAGACCGGAGCCGCCCGATGAACGGCCAGACGCTCCGCACCGGGCTCGCGGTGATCGCGGCCGCGATCGCCCTCGCCCTCTACGCCTCGGTCTTCACCGTCGGTCAGATGCAGCAGGCCCTCGTCCTGCAGTTCGGCCGCGTGCGCGCCGTGCTCAACCAGACCGGCGAGGACCGGCCGGGCCTCTACTTCAAGATCCCGTTCATGGAGAACGTGGTGGTCTTCGACAAGCGGGTGCTCGACCTCGACCTGCCGGTCCAGACGCTGCTCACCGCCGACCGCCAGAACCTGGAGGTCGATGCCTTCGCCCGCTACCGGATCATCGATCCGCTGCGCTTCTACCAGTCGGTGAACAACATCGCGTTGGCCAACCAGCGTCTGGCGAGCTTCACCAACTCGGCGCTGCGCAACGTGCTGGCCCGCTCGACCCGCGACGCCATCGTCAAGACCGAGCGCACGCGGCTGATGAACGAGATCCAGGAGGACGTGAACCGGCAGGCCAAGGCGCTCGGCATCCAGATCGTGGACCTGCGCATGACCCGCGTCGATCTGCCGGCGGCGAACTCCTCGGCCGTGTACAAGCGGATGAAGACCGAGCGCGAGCGCGAGGCCGCCGACATCCGGGCGAACGGCGACCAGATTGCCGCCACCATCCGGGCCAAGGCCGACCGCGACGTCACGGTGCTGCTCGCCGAGGCGCAACAGACCGCCGAGAAGCTGCGCGGCCAGGGCGACGCCGACAAGAACCGGATCCTCGCCGAGGCCTTCGGCAAGGACGCCGACTTCTTCGCCTTCTACCGCTCGATGCAGGCCTACGAGACCGGGCTGAAGGGCCCCGAGACCCGGCTGGTGATCAGCCCGACCTCGGACTTCTTCCGCTACTTCAGCGACCCGCAGGGCCGCGCGCCGCAGGGGAGCGCGACCCGCTCCGAGCCCGGAGCGACCGGCTCCACCCAGCCGGCGCGCTGAACCCGGACCTCTCCCGAAGGGCCCCTGCGACCATCGCGGGGGCCCTTCGCACTTGAAGACGGCCCCGCGCCACCGAATCTATGCCTTCGCTCCGTCCCCGCTCCGGCGGGTTCGGACAGGCCGGGCCACCGGCCCCAGCACTGCAGGAAACGCGCCCTTGAAGAGGTCGACCATGAATCCCGCCCCGGCCTCCGGCCGACCCGTCCTCGCCCGCGCGCGCGGCCTGCTCGCGGCCACCCTGATCGGTGTCTCCGTCGCGGGTACCGCCCTGCCGGTGACCGCTCTCGCCCGCGGCCCGGAATCACTCGCCGACCTCGCCGAGCAGGTCACCGACGCGGTGGTCAACATCGCGGCCTCCACCACGGTCGAGCAGCGCTCCAGCCGCAGCGGCCCCCAGCTTCCGCCCGGCACGCCCTTCGAAGACCTGTTCGAGGAGTTCTTCAACAAGCGCGGCGGGCGCGGCGGCGGTGGCGAGAGCGAGCAGCCGCGCACCCAGCGCAAGTCGAACTCGCTCGGCTCCGGCTTCATCATCGACGCCTCCGGCATCGTGGTGACGAACAACCACGTCATCGGCGACGCCAACGACATCCAGGTCATCCTGCACGACGGCACAAAGCTGAAGGCCGAGATCATCGGCAAGGACTCGAAGATCGACCTCGCGGTGCTGCGGGTGAAGCCCACGGCCGAGCGTCCGCTCAAGGCGGTGCCCTTCGGGGATTCGGAGCGGCTGCGCCCCGGCGACTGGGTGATGGCGATCGGCAACCCGTTCGGGCTCGGCGGCTCGGTCTCGGCCGGCATCGTCTCGGCGCGCGGGCGCAACATCGAGTCGGGCCCCTACGACAACTACATCCAGACCGACGCGGCCATCAACAAGGGCAATTCCGGCGGCCCGCTGTTCAACATGAACGGCGAGGTCATCGGCATCAACACGGCGATCCTCTCGCCGACCGGCGGCTCGGTCGGCATCGGCTTCGCGGTGCCCTCGGCCTCGGCCAAGCCCGTGATCGACCAGCTGCGCGAGTTCGGCGAGGTGCGGCGCGGCTGGCTCGGCGTGCGCATCCAGAACGTGGACGACGCCACCGCCGAGGCGCTGGGCCTCAAGGGCGGCGCACGCGGCGCGCTGGTGGCGGGCGTGGACGAGAAGGGTCCGGCCAAGGGCGCGGGCCTCGAGGTCGGCGACGTGATCACCCGCTTCAACGGCAACCCGGTGAAGGCCTCGAGCGACCTGCCCCGCATCGTCGCCTCGACGCCGGTCGGCCAGAAGGTCGACGTCATGATCGTGCGCAAGGGCGAGGAGCAGACCAAGGCCGTCACCCTCGGCCGCCTCGAGGACAACGAGCGGCCCCAGCTCGCCAACGCCCGCCAGCCCGAGCCCGAGAACGCCGTGCGGCAGGCGCTCGGCCTCAACCTCTCGGGCATGACGGACGAACTGCGCCGCCGCTTCTCCATCAAGGAGACCGTGAAGGGTGTCGTGGTCACCCGCGTCGATCCGAACTCCACCGCCGCCGACAAGCGCATCCAGCCGGGCGAGGTCATCGTCGAGGTCGGCCAGGAGAGCGTGAGCAGCCCCGCGGAGGTGACGAAGCGCGTCGACGCCCTGAAGAAGGAGGGCCGCAAGTCGATCCTGCTCCAGGTCGCCGACGCGAAGGGCGACGTGCGCTTCGTGGCGCTCGGCCTCGAGTAGGACGTCTTCGGGCTCACGCCCGATCGGACAGGCTGGCGGCGGGGGCGGATGACATCCTCCCCCGCCGCTTTCGTATTTTTAATCCTGGCCCGCGCGGCGGTTCAGCGAACCTTCATTGCCGATAGGGTTCCATGCGGCTCAGTCACCGGGGCTCCCGAGGCGCCCCGGTCCAGCATTCTCCCGAACTGCTGCAACCTCAAACCACGGTTCGCCGCGTGAAGATCGCTGTCATCGCCCATCTCAAGTATCCGATCGGCCAGCCCTACGCGGGCGGCCTGGAGATGCACACCCACCTGATGACGCGGGAACTCCGGCGCCGCGGGCACGACGTCACGCTGTTCGCCTCGGAAGGGTCCGACCCGGCCCTCGCCACCGTCGTCTGCCCGCCGACCGGCGAGGATCTGGGCGATGCCGAGCGCTGGGCCGCAATCGAGGCCGCCGAGCACGCGGCCTACCGCGGGATCCTCGACGCGGTGGCGGCGGGCGGCTTCGACCTCGTGCACAACAATTCCCTGCACGCCCTGCCCCTGCGGGAGAGCGGCCTCTTCGACATTCCTTGGGTTACGGTGCTGCACACGCCGCCCTTCGACTCCCTCGTCGGCGGGATCGAGGCGGCACGGCCGGACATGCGCTACCTCGCGGTCTCGCAGACGCTGGCGCGCGAGTGGACCGACCTCATTCCCGGGCTCGACGTGGTGCCGAACGGCATCGATCTCACCACCTTCCCCTACAGCGCCGATCCCGACCCGCAGGCCTACGCCTTCTGGTTCGGCCGCATCGTCCCCGAGAAGGGCCTGCATCTGGCCATCGACGCCGCCCGCGAGGCCGGCTTCCGCCTCGTCTTCGCCGGGCCGAAGCTCAACCCGGCCTACTGGGAGAGCGAGATCGCGCCGCGGCTCGGACCCGACCTGCAGCATCTCGGCCATCTCTCGCACCACGACCTCGCGGCCCATCTCGGCCGCGCCCGGGTGGCGGTGGTGACGCCGCGCTGGGAGGAACCCTTCGGCCTCGTGGTGGCAGAGGCCATCGCCTGCGGCACGCCGGTCGCGGCCTTCCGCCGGGGCGCCATGCCGGAGATCCTCGACGCGTCCTGCGGACGCCTCGCCGACGCGGACGACGCGAGCGACCTCGCCCGCGCGATCCGGGGCGCGGCGACGTTGAGCCGCCGCGCCTGCCGCGACCGGGTGGAGGCGCATTTCGACGCCGCCGTGATGACCGCGCGCTACGAGGCGGTCTATGCCGAGATGCTGGCCGAGCAGGCCGCGCCGCGGCTCATCCTCAGCGCGGCGGAGTGATCCCGTGAGCGCCGTCGTCTGCATCCCCGCCCGCAACGAGGCCGAGCGGCTGCCGCGCCTGCTGCGCTCGCTCGCCGCGCAGTCGGGGCTCACCGAGACCGCGCCGCTGCGCGTCGTGGTGCTGGCCAACAACTGCGACGACGGCACACCGGGGATCGTGCGCGAACTCGCCGTCGCGCTACCGACGCTCGCCGTGCGCACGGTCGAGGCGACGATCCCGGCGCCCGACGCCCATGTCGGCACAGCCCGCCGGATGGCGCTGGAGGCCGGCGCCGACTGGCTCGCGGCCGAGGGCCACCCCGACGGGGTGCTGCTCACCACCGACGCGGATGCCTGGCTGCCGCCGGACTGGCTCGCCGCCAACCGCGCCGCCCTTAGGACGTCGGACGTGGTCGGCGGCCGCCTCGTCATCGATGCCGAGAGCGCGGTGCCGCCGGCGCTGGCCGAGTTGCACGCCCGGATCGAGCGCTACTGGTCGGGCGTGCGCGCGCTCGAAGACCTGATCGACCCGCCGCCCCACGATCCGGCCCCGCGCCACGGCGACCACACGGCGGCGAGCCTCGCACTGCGGGCCGACCTCTACCGCGCGGTCGGCGGCCTGCCCGCCCTGCCCTGCGGCGAGGACAACGCGCTGGTGGCCCGCCTCACCCGGCAGGGCGCGCGCCTGCGCCACTGCCCCGCCGTCGCGGTCCACGTCTCTGGCCGCCGCGAGGGCCGGGTCAGCGGCGGCATGGCGACCGAGATGGCGCGCCGCGAGGACGCGGCGGCGAGCGGCGGCCCCTACGAGCTGCCCGAGGCCGCGCACTGGCTCACGCTGATCGAGCGCCGCGCCGCGCTGCGCCGGGCTTGGCGCCGCGGCGAGGCCGCCCGCCGCACCGTCTGCATCGGCTTCGGCCTTCCGGCGGAGACGGTGGCTGCCATCGAGACCGAGATCGCGGACGGGAGCTGCCCGAACGACATCGCCTACGTGGAGCGCGTCCACGCCCAACTCGAGGCCGCGGCGCCGCCCGCGCGCTTCGTCGCCCTCGACGCGGCCCTGGCCGATCTGGAGCGGATCGCCCGCACGCTCCGGGCGGCCGCGTAGCGCTGTCGCTCGGGGACTTCGGAGTCCAGGCGTCGCAATCGGCGGTGCGTTCGGCATGATCCGTACACCGGACGCCGGACCGATCCCGAGTCAGTGAGCCCGAACCGCGCCGCGCTCCCTCTGCCGCCAAGGGTGTGGGAACCCGCGCATCACGCGGTAAACCGTCCAGCCCGCCCGGATCACGCCCTTCGGATCCCCCAATGACGCGCCCCATCGGCTACTATGTCCACCATCAGGGCGCCGGGCACTTGCACCGGGCCTGCGCGGTCGCCGCCAGGCTCGATCGCCCCTGCGCACTCCTCGGCACCTTCGCGGGCCTCGACACCGCCGGTGCGCCGGGTCCCGTGATCGACCTGCCCGACGACCGGCTCGCGGACGGCTTCGACGGGCGGGACGGCGAGGTCGAGCGACCCACGAGCTTCCACTACGCACCGCTCGCCCATTCGGGCCTGCGCGCCCGGATGGCCCGCATCGCCACCTGGGCGGCGGAGGCCGACCCGGCACTCCTCGTGGTGGACGTCTCCTGCGAGGTGGCCCTGTTCGCCCGGCTGTTGTCGCTGCCGACCCTGGTGGTGCGACTCGCGGGCACGCGCACCGACCTGCCGCATCTGGAGGCCTTCCGCAGCGCCGACCGGTTGATCGCCCCCTTTCCGGAGATCCTGGAGAGCGCGGCGACCCCCGATTGGGTGAGGGCCAAGACCCATTATGCCGGCCTCCTCGGACCGGCACTCGCCGCTCCCAGCGGGGACGACGGCTCAATCGCCGTGGTGTTCGGCCGCGGCGGAGCGGGCGGCACCCTCGCCGATCTGGCCGCAGCCGCGCGGGCATTACCGGAGCGGGACTGGCACGTGCTCGGGCCCGTGACGGGCGCGGCGGCGGTTCCGGCGAACCTGCATCTTCACGGCTGGGTGGCCGATGTGGAGCCCTGGATCGCGCGCGCGACCCTGGTGGTGGGAGGCGCTGGCGACGGGGTCGTGGCGGCAGTGGCCGCCCGCGGAAAACGCTTTGTCTGCCTGCCCGAAGAGCGGGCCTACGGCGAGCAGGTCGAGAAGGCGCACGGGCTCGGCCGAATCGGCGCGGCCGTCGTGCATGAGGGCTGGCCGGAAGCCTCTCGTTGGCCTGGGCTCGTCGCGGCCGGCCTCGCGCTCGATCCGCGACGGATTGGCGCCCTGTCCGAACCTGGGGCCATGGCCCGCACGGCCGTGCTCATCGCGGAGCGGGCGGCTTGGTGGGAGCGCCGCGGGGACGCGGCGCCAGCCTAGGACCTGTCGAGACGGTCCGCCGCACGGTTGGGCGCGGCGGCATCGTGCACGTCCTTAAGAAATGAGGTCGAGCTTCGCCGCCTCGATGCCGGCTGCGCGCAGCGTGTCCGGCAGGGCTGAGAAATCGCGGTACCCCGCCTCACGCGCCATGGCGTCGAGGGCGGTCTGCTCGTCGGCGGCCGAACCCGTCCAAAGAACGGCGCCGTTCGACTTCTGCTTGATCTGGAAGATGCTCATTGCACGCCTTCGGAAAGACTGCTCTCGCTGTGCGGTCTCAACGTCCGTGCGAGCGATGGGTTGCAGATCCACGGGCGGCAAGTCCTCGAGCCGCAAGTCCGCATGACTGCATCGACGCGAGCCGGTCCTTGCCGCGTTAACCGGGCCTCAACGGTCCTCGGCCTGGAGTTGCGGGCTCGCCCGCGCGATCCTGTCGAGAGCCCGATGCCCCCTGCCCTCCCGCTGACCGAGATCGAGCGGCTGCCGGCCGATCCGGAGTTGCGCGCCGCGATCCGCGGCTGGCGCGTCGCGCTCGCGCAGGAGCGCCGCATGGCGGACAACACCGTCGAGGCCTACAGCCGCGACCTGCGCCAGTTCCTGATCCATCTGGAGCGGCGCGGCGGCACCCCGAGCATCGCTGGCCTCGTCGCGCTCAAGCCTCGCGACATCCGCGGCTTCATGGCGGCGCGCCGGGCGGACGAGGTCGGCGGGCGCTCGCTGATGCGCATGCTCGCGGGCCTGCGCTCCTTCGCCCGCCACTTGGAGCGCGAGGGGCACGGCGTCGTCGCCGCGCTCGGTGCCGTGCGCTCGCCGAAGGTGGAGCGGCGCCTGCCGCGCCCGCTGCCGGTCGCCGCCGCGAAGGCGCTGACCGATCCGGAGCTTCGCGCGGGCGAGGACCGCGAGCCCTGGATCCTGGCGCGCGACGCCGCCGTGCTGGCGCTGCTCTACGGGGCGGGCCTGCGCATCTCGGAGGCCCTGGGCATCCGGCGCGAGGACGCGCCGCTGCCGGGCATCGACGCCGTGACCGTGCTCGGCAAGGGCGGCAAGCAGCGCATGGTGCCGGTGCTGCCGGTGGTGGCCGAAGCGGTGGCGGGCTACGTCGCCGCCTGCCCGCACCCTCTACCCGCGGAGGGGCCGCTCTTCGTGGGCGCCCGCGGCGGGCCGCTCTCGGCCCGGGTCATCCAGTACGTGGTGGCCCGCGCCCGCGGCGCGCTCGGGCTCCCGCAGAGCGCCACGCCCCACGCGCTGCGCCACTCCTTCGCCACGCACCTCCTGGCCCGCCAGGGCGAGTTGCGCGCGATCCAGGAACTGCTCGGTCACGCCTCGCTCTCGACGACGCAGCTCTACACCAGGGTCGATGCCGCCCGGCTGATGAGCGCCTTCGAGGCGGCTCATCCCCGGGCAGGCCGAATGCCGGTGCCGCGCCCGCGGGCGGAGGCCTAAGCGAAACCGAGCCCGGGGACACCGCCGAAGGACCTCCGGCCCTTCGGAATCACGGCTTACTCGGCCGCGTCGCGGGCACCCTGGCCGAAGCGGCGCTCGATGTAGTCGGTCACCAGGGTCTCGAAGTCCTTGGCGAGGTTGGCGCCGCGCAGGGTCGTCGCCTTCTTGCCGTCGATGAAGACCGGGGCGCTCGGGCTCTCGCCGGTGCCGGGCAACGAGATGCCGATATCGGCGTGCTTCGACTCGCCCGGGCCGTTCACGATGCAGCCCATCACCGCGACGTTGAGGCCCTCGACGCCCGGATAGGTCTTCTTCCATTCCGGCATCGAGCGCGCGATCCAGTTCTGGATGTCGCGGGCGAGCTCCTGGAAGGTGGTCGAGGTGGTGCGGCCGCAGCCCGGGCAGGCGGCCACCAGCGGCACGAAGGTGCGGAAGCCCATGGTCTGCAGCAGTTCCTGCGCGACCTTGACCTCGACCGTGCGGTCGCCGCCGGGCTCCGGCGTCAGCGAGTAGCGGATCGTGTCGCCGATGCCCTCCTGCAGGAGCACGCCGATCGCGGCCGACGCCGCCACGACGCCCTTCGTGCCCATGCCCGCCTCGGTGAGGCCGAGATGGATGGCGTAGTCCGAGCGGCGGGCCACCTCGCGGTAGACCGCGATCAGGTCCTGGACCGCCGAGACCTTGGCCGAGAGGATGATACGGTCCTTCGGCAGGCCCAGATCCTCGGCGCGCTGCGCGGAGGAGAGCGCCGACTGCACCATCGCCTCGCGCATCACGGCGCGCGCGTCGATCGGGCGAGGCGACTTCGCGTTCTCGTCCATCAGGTGGGTGAGGAGTTCGCCGTCGAGCGAGCCCCAGTTGGCGCCGATGCGCACGGTCTTCCCGTAGCGGATCGCCTGCTCGATGATGGTGGAGAACTGGGTGTCCTTCTTCTCCTTGAAGCCGACGTTGCCGGGGTTGATCCGGTACTTGGCCAGAGCCTCCGCGCAGGCCGGGTGGTCGGAGAGGAGCTTGTGGCCGATGTAGTGGAAGTCACCTACCAGCGGCACGTGGACGCCGATGCGGTCCAGGCGCTCGCGGATCTTCGGCACGGCCGCCGCCGCCTCGTCGCGGTCGACGGTGATGCGCACCAGTTCCGAGCCCGCGCGGGCGAGCTGGGCCACCTGCGCCACCGTGGCGTCGATGTCGGCCGTGTCGGTGTTGGTCATCGACTGGACGACGATCGGCGCGCCGCCGCCGACCGTGACCGCGCCCTCGCCCTGGCCGACCTGCACGCCGGCGGTGCGGTGACGGGGGGCGGGTCCGGCGATCTCCGGCCCTGCGCCGGCCAGCGGGTTCGCGGGGCGGGTCTCGGCTTCCATGGCTTCCATCGGGGGACCTTCGCTTCAAGGCCTCGGGCGCGTCGGGGCGGGTCCTCGAGGACCCGGGCCGCCCGCTGCCGTCGCGTCTGTCTTCAGGTACGATTCGGGTCGCGCGCGGACCGCGCACGGAGAGGTTTAGCTGCGGTCGATCCGCCGCAACGTCAAGCCACACCACCGTACGGAGTGCAGAACGGGCCCTTTTCGCGGGTCTCATGTCGCATCCGCGCACGGATGTCGAGTTCGCGCCGCGCCGCGGTGCCATGCGATCGCGCACGGCGCGCGGAATTTCGGTCGGATCCTCGGGCCCGTTCCGCCGTTCGACCGTACCGGTCATGACCGGGCATGCGCGGCCTTGCCGTCGCCCGCTGCGACGCAACATTTGTAACTGCAGCGCAACATCCCATGTTCGAGGACATGATGAGCGAGCATCCTCACGGGTCCGAACCCGCCAATCCTGCAACCGCCGTCCCGAGCGCGGACGTTGCCGTCCCGGTCGGAGACGCGGTCGAGACCAGCCACCCGCCCCGGCAGATCCTGGCCGGCCCCAGGGCCGAGAAGAACGTCGCTCTGGCGCTCCAGGGGGGCGGCGCGCACGGCGCCTTCACCTGGGGCGTCCTCGACCACCTGATCGAGGACGGGCGCCTCGGCTTCGAGGCGGTGACGGGCGCGAGCGCGGGCGCGATGAACGGCGTCGTGCTGGTGGACGGCTGGCTGAAGGGCGGCCCGGAGGGCGCCCGCGAGGGGCTGGAGCGCTTCTGGCGCGAGGTCAGCCTCGACGGCGATCTCGGCCCCGCCACCCGCAGCTTCGTCAGCAACCTCCTCGGCCTCTGGAAGGGCAACCCGGTCGCCGAGTTCTGGACCAAGGCGCTGACGCCGAGTCCCTACGTGTCCAACCCGCTCAACATCAACCCGCTGCGCAAGGCGCTGGCCGCCCAGGTGGATTTCGAGCGTCTGCGCGAGGCCGAGACCGCCGGCATCTACGTCTCGGCCACCAACGTCTGGACCGGCAAGCTCGCGGTGTTCGAGCGCGAGCGGCTGACCGTCGATCACCTGATGGCCTCGGCCTGCCTGCCGACTGTGTTCCAGGCGGTGGAGATCGACGGCGTGCCCTACTGGGACGGCGGTTATCTCGGCAACCCGCCGCTCTACCCGCTGCACCGCGGCGCCCAGACCCGCGACATCCTGCTCGTGCAGATCAACCCTGTGGAGCGGCGCGAGACGCCCCGCACCGAGCGCGAGATCCAGGACCGGCTCAACGAGATCACGTTCAACGCCAACCTGATGCGGGAACTGCGCGCGATCGACTTCGTGGACGGGCTGATCGAGGAGGGCGTGCTCGGCCAGGGCCAGTACCAGCGCGTGCTGGTCCACCGCATCGACGGCACCGACGCGTTGGAGGATTACAACGCCGCCTCGAAGCTCGACGCCCGCTGGCGGGTGTTCCTGCGCCTGCGCGACAAGGGCCGCCGGGCGGCCGAGGCGTGGCTCGGCGAGCACTACGACAAGATCGGGCGCTCCTGCAGTCTGGACCTCGAATCCGCCTACCAGTAACCCGGCCCGGCAAGCGGTGGTGCCCGCGCCGGGACGCGCCCCAGGATCGTCGGGTGTGCAAGGACACGGCCGGGGCATTCCGGCCGGCGCGGGCGGGATTACGCGCGCGGGGTCCGACGTTCAAACCGTATGAGCCTCGACAAGATGAAGCGTCCCGACATCGTCGATCTGCTGGTGCCCCTGCGGCGCTACGCCCGGTCGCTCACCCGCGACACCCTCCGGGCCGACGATCTCGTGCACGACACCCTGGTGCGCGCCCTCGAATCGCAGAACAGCCTGCGGCCGAACACGAACCTGCGCACCTGGATGATGACGGTGCTGCACAACGTCTTCATCGACGACCAGCGCCGCAAGCAGGTGGAGCTGCGCCACGCCGACGCCCTGGTGCAGATGAGCGACGAGATGGCGCCTCCGGCCCAGGAGGGGCAGGTGCGCCTCGCCCAGATCCGCGAGGCCTTCCTCACCCTGCCGGAGGAGCAGCGCGCCGCGCTCCACCTCGTCACGATCGAGGGCATGGCCTACGCGGATGCCGCGGCCGTGCTCGGCATCCCGATCGGCACGCTGATGTCGCGGCTCGGTCGCGGCCGGGCGGCGCTCCGGGCCTTCGAGGAGGGCGCCCGCAAGGGCCAGGAGGGCGGCTCCAGCACGCGCCCGCGCCCGGTGGAGCGCACGCCGCTGCGCCTCGTCGCGCGCGACGGCCGGCCCGAGCCGGAGAACGCCCCGGCACCGGAGCCGTTCTCCCGCCGCGCCCTACGTGGTTGGTAGGACCGCGCGCCATCCTGACACCGCCCGCGACCTGACGGAGGCCGCGACGACAGAAGTCCGAGACGACAGGACGACCCCGATGATCGACCCGATCACAGACGGCGATCTCACCGCCTACATCGACGGCCAGCTCGACATGATGCGCCGCCTCGACGTGGAGGCGCACCTCGCCGAGAACCCGGAGACTGCGGCGCGGGTGATGGCCGAGTTGCACGACCGCGACGCCCTGCGGGCCGCCTTCGCGCTCCAGCCGGGCCCCGGCCCCGAGCGCAACCGGCAGGTCGCGCGCCGCCTCGATCGCTCCATGCGCTGGCGCCGGGTCGGCGCCCGGCTGAAGCGGGCGGCCGCGATCGCCGTGATGGTCGGCGCCGGCTGGCTCGCCCACGACGAGGTCGGCCGCTTCGGCGTCCCCGGCACCATCGCCGCCCCGGTCGACCCGACCCTGATCGAGGACGCCCAGCAGGCCCGGCAGGTCACGCAGATGCGCGCCCGCATCGCCTCGCAGCACGGCAATGGAGCCTACGACCGTGCCGCGATCGAGGCCGCGACCGGCATCCAGTTGCCCAGCCTGCCGGAGAGCTGGACGGTGCGCGACGTGCAGATCTTCCCGGCCCGCCACGGCACCGGCGTGGAGATCGTCGCGGATGCGGGCGGCCTCGGCGAGATCTCGCTCTTCGCGACGCATCGGCGCGGCAACGGCCCGCTGAACGAGATCGCCCAGGCCGGCGACGGCACGACGGTCTACTGGAACTCCGGCCGGTCGGCCTACGCCCTCAGCGGCAACAGCGACGAGGACACCCTGCGGGCGACCGCCGCCCGCATCGCCGCCGCCTCGCCGTGAGGTAACTGGATCTTGGAGGGCCTGAGACCCCTTCGGCGCCCGAGGGCGCCGGCAGGCGGGGTCCGGGATTGGGCCCCTCGCCCGGGCGGAGCCGGGACGACGGTCCCGATCGCAGGGCTCTGCCCTGCACCCGCCAAAGGTCTCGACCTTTGGAATCCGGGACATACCCCCATGCGGCCCTCGACAGCCCGGAGGACGGGTGCGAAACAGCCTCCATGCGGGCTGATGACCGAGAACCTGAACCGCCGGGCGAGGCGCCCCTCGACGCGCTGTTCGCGGCGGCGCGGGCCGCGCGCGAACGAGCCCACGCGCCCTATTCCCGCTTCAAGGTCGGCGCGGCCTTGAGCGACGAGCAGGGCCGGGTCCATGCCGGCTGCAACGTGGAGAACGCGGCCTACCCGGTCGGCACCTGCGCCGAGGCCGGGGCGATCGCCGCGATGGTGGCGGCCGGCGGCACACGGATCCGCGCGATTCTGGTGCTCGGCGAGGGCGACGGCCCGGTGACGCCCTGCGGGGCCTGCCGCCAGCGGATCCGCGAGTTCGCCGAGAGCGCCACGCCCGTCCACGCGGCCGGGCCCGATGGAATCCTGGCGAGCTTCACCCTGGAGGCGTTGCTGCCCGCCTCGTTCGGCCCGGAGACCCTCGGTGGCTGAGATCGCCGCGCGGGCGGCGGAGATCCTGCGCGCCGCGGGGTTCGGGGGGCCGCACGCCTGCGCCGTCGTCACCGGCACCGGGCTCGGTCGCGTCGCCGGGATGCTGGAGGAGCCGGGCGCGCTCTCGTACGGCGAGATCCCGGGTTTCCCGCAGCCCGGCGTGACGGGCCACGGCGGCCGGCTGCACCGCGGCCGGATCGCGGGACGTTCCGTCCTCGTCATGGAGGGGCGCGCCCACCCCTACGAGCGGGGCGAGGCCGCCGCGATGCGCCTGCCGCTCACGGTGCTGCGGATGCTGGGTGCCCAGCGGCTGCTCCTCACCAACGCCTCCGGCTCGCTGATGCCCGAGGCCGGCCCCGGCAGCCTCGTGATGCTCGCCGACCACATCAACCTGTCGGGGATGAATCCGCTCGTCGGCGAGCGCGACGACGCCCGCTTCGTGCCGATGAACGCGGCCTACGACCCGGACCTGCGCGCGCGCCTCGCCCGGGCCGCCGCTGCCCGCGGCCTGCCCCTCCGCGAGGGTGTCTACGCGTGGTTCTCCGGCCCGAGCTTCGAGACCCCGGCGGAGGTCCGCATGGCGGGCCGGCTCGGGGCTGACCTCGTCGGCATGTCGACGGTGCCGGAGGTGATCCTCGCCCGCTTCCTCGGCCTGCCCGTGGCGGCGGTCTCGGTGGTCACGAACTGGGCCGCGGGCATCGCGGGCGGCGCGCCGCACCACGCCGAGACCCAGGCGGCGGCCCGCGCCGCCGCGGACGACCTCGCCGGCCTGATCCGGGCCTTCGTCGCCGATTTTCCGGAGACCGCCCCCATGACCGCTTCCATTGACGCCGCCGTCGCGGCCCGCGCGCTGCCGCTCCTCGACCTCACCGATCTCGGCGACGCCTCCACGGAGGCGTCTGTCGCGTCGCTCTGCCGGGATGCGCGCGCGGGCGCCGTCGCGGCGGTCTGCGTCTGGCCGCGCTTCGTCCCGGTCTGTCGGCGCGCGCTGGAGGGAAGCCCGGTGCGGATCGCCACGGTGGTCAACTTTCCCGAGGGCGGCGAAGACGTCGAGGCCACCGTCGCCGAGACCCGCGCGACGCTGCGCGACGGCGCGCAGGAGATCGACCTCGTCCTGCCCTACCGCGCCCTGCTGCGCGGCGATGCGGACACGGCGCAGGCGATGGTCGCGGCGGTGCGGGCGGCCTGCGGCCCGGCCTGCCTCAAGGTGATCCTGGAGACCGGCACGCTCGCCGAGCCGGGGACGGTCGCCGCCGCGAGCCGGCTGGCGCTGGCGGCGGGCGCGGACTTCATCAAGACCTCGACCGGCAAGAGCCCGGTCTCGGCGACCCCCGAGGCGGCCGAGACCATGCTGGCGGCGATCCGCACATCCGGCCGGCCCGCCGGCCTCAAGGTCTCGGGCGGCCTGCGCAGCGTCGCCGACGCCGCGACCTATCTGGCGCTGGCCGACCGCTTGATGGGGCCGGGCTGGGCCTCGCCGACGACGATGCGCCTCGGGGCCAGCAGCCTCTACGGCGCCCTGAAGGCGGCGCGGGAGGCGGCGTGAGGCTCCCGCAGGAGACGATCCGGCGCAAGCGCGACGGTGAGGGACTCGACGCGGCCGAGATCGCGGACTTCGTCGCGGGCCTGACCGACGGCCGCGTGACCGAGGGGCAAGCCGCCGCCTTCTGCATGGCGGTGTTCTTCCGCGGGCTGACACTCCCTGAGCGCGTGGCGTTGACCCGGGCGATGACGCATTCGGGCACGGTGCTCGCCTGGGACCTGCCCGGCCCGGTGCTCGACAAGCACTCGACCGGCGGCATCGGCGACACGGTGAGCCTGCCGCTCGCCGCGATGGTGGCGGCCTGCGGCGGCTACGTGCCGATGATCTCCGGGCGCGGGCTCGGCCACACCGGCGGCACGCTGGACAAGCTCGCCAGCATTCCGGGCTACGACGCGGTGCCGGGGCTCGGCCGCTTCCAGGCGGTGGTGCGGGAGGTCGGCTGCGCCATCATCGGGCAGACCGCTGAGCTGGCGCCCGCCGACCGGCGCCTCTACGCGATCCGGGACGTGACCGGCACGGTCGAATCCCTCGACCTGATCACCGCCTCGATCCTCTCGAAGAAGCTCGCGGCCGGCCTCGACGGGCTCGTCATGGACGTGAAGGTCGGTTCGGGCGCCTTCATGGCGGGGCTGCCGGAGGCGCGCGCGCTGGCCGAGAGCATCGTCGCGGTGGCGACGGGGGCGGGCCTGCGCACGGTGGCGCTCGTCACCGATATGGACGCGCCGCTCGCCTCCGCGGCGGGCAACGCGGTCGAGGTCGCGTACGCCCTCGATTATCTGTCCGGGCGGCGGCGGGACGAGCGCTTCCACGCGGTGACCCTGGCGCTCGGCGCCGAGATGCTGGTGGCCGGCGGCCTCGCCGCCGACACGGCTGAGGCCTCGGGGCGGCTCGAGGATGCGCTCGCCTCGGGGCGGGCCGCGGAGCGGTTCGGCCGGATGGTCGCCGCCCTCGGCGGGCCGGTGGACCTCATGGAGCGACCGGAACGACACCTGCCGGCGGCGCCCGTGGTGCGACCGGTGCGCCGGGACGGGCCGGTCGCCGGGATCGCGACGCGGGAGATCGGGCTCGCGGTGATCGGTCTTGGCGGCGGCCGGACCCGGCCGGAGGACGGGATCGACCCGCGGGTCGGCTTCACGAACCTCGCCCGGCCCGGCGAGGCCGGCGACCTCATCGGAATCGTCCACGCGGCGGATGCCGCGGCGGCGGACCGGGCGGAGGCGGCCCTCAGGGCGGCCTATCGCCTGGGCGAGGCGACGCCCGAGGGCGCCGCCGTGCTGGAGCGGATCGGCTAGATCATGATGGGGGACAGTGGAAGCCGATTTTGCGAGAATAGCATGCGAAGACGGTAACCTAGAGCCTGCTGCCGCTTCTGTGGAAAAGCAGCAAGCTCTAAAGCATCGTCCCGAATGGTGGCTTCCGGCTTTCGGAAAAGGTGATGCGAAAACAAGAGGCGGGCTGGATCCCGTATCCAGATCGAAGCTCTTGATCCCGCGGCGCCTACCAGCCGCCGTGATGGTGGCGATGGCCCCAGCCGTGATGGCGATGGCCCCAGTGCCGGTGATGATGGTGGTGCCCCCAGCCATGGTGGCGATGGCCCCAGCCGCGGTGGTGGTGGTGCCCCCAGTGGCGGGGACGATGGTCGTGGTGGTGACCCCAGCCGTACTGTACCGGCGTGATGCCGTCCGCGGCCGCGATCGGCGCGGCGGCGAGCGGCGCGGCCTGGGTGGCGGGCGCCGCGGCGAGGAGCCCGCCGGCGAGCGCGAGTGCCACCAGCGCGCGGCGGCCGAAGGAACGGGATGCGGGCTGCGTGGTCTGCACGGGCGCTCTCCTGATCGTGTCGGAGCCGGCGTCGTTGCCGGCCGATGCGGAAGAGACTGGCGCGGCCGGCCTGAACACCGGCTGAGGCGGTCGTACAGGATTCCGTCGCCGCCTCAGCCGCCGGGCGGCGCGCCGAGCAGGGCGAAGGCGAGCGGCGCGCCGGCCAGGAACGCCAGGATCCCGCGTCGCGCCCGGCCCTCCGGCAGGCCGGCGACAAGACAGGCGCAGCCCACCGCCGTGATCCCCGCGAGCGGCAGGTAGTAGCGGGGATAGGCGTCGAGCCGCCAGCCGGTCGCGAGGTGGTTCAGGTAGCCGAACCGCACATGGGCGGCGAGCACGAGGCCGATCGCCGCCCAGCCCGCCACCGCCAGCGGGTCGAGCGGCCCCGCGCGCCCCGCGCCGAGGCGGGCGAGGGCCGCGCCGGCTCCCGCGAGGCTCAAGCCCATCAGAGCGAGCGGCAGGGCGAGCGCAGCGGTTCCCACGGGGCCCGGCTCCGTCAGGACCGGCATGAACTGCACGGCGAACAGGGCGGCGAAGTTCGCGAGGTAGGCGGGGAGCCCGAGGCGCGCGCCGTCCCAGCCGGCCTCGCGGGCGCCGTCCCGCATCATCGCGAGGTGCCCCGGCACCTCGGGCACCGGGCTGCCGTATTGCGCGAGGAGAACCGCGTAAGGCGCGGCGGCGAGCGCCAGGGCGAGCGCGGCGGCGATCAGCGCGGTGCCCGGGAGCCGCCCCCGCACGACGAGCCGGAGGAGGACCGGCCCGGCGCAGCCGCCGATGAGGAGAAGCGCGGTGAACTTCGCGAGCCCGGCCGCGACGACGCCTGCCAGCACCGCGGCGAGCCAGGCGCGGCGCCCCCCGCAGAGCAGGCGCTGGAGGCCGAGGACGGCGAGCGCGCCACCGAGGATCGCGAGGTTGTCGTTGTTGACCGCGCCGTTCAGGGCGAGCGCGGTCGGGATGGTGACGAGCGGGATCGCGTAGGCCCAAAATTCGGGCCGGGTCCGGGCGAGCCCGGCGGCGAGCAGCAGCAGCGCGCCCATCGCGGCGGTGGCGAGCCCGACATTGATCAACCGGAGAACCAGAAGTGCCGCCGGGTCCGCGCCGATCGCGGGGCCGAGCCGGGCGAGCGCCGCGTAGTAGGGCGGCGGGTGGTTGAGGTAGTTCGGCAGGTCCGTCGGCGCGAGGCTCGCGGGATCGAGCATGCGCAGGGCCCGGAGATCCGGCCAAGGCGCGCGGTCGCGCTGGATCTGCGCGACGTAGGAGACGTGAGCGACCTCGTCGAAGCCCTTGGCGATGTCCTTGCGCAGGGCGTTCGCTACCCCGCCGAGGCCGAGCAGCAGCACGAGCAGCAGAAGGATGCCGCGGCTCGCCACGGGCCCCGAGGTGGCTCTGTCGGGCGGCGCCATGCGGATTGTCCGAACTCCCCTCCCCTGCCGCGGCCCCGGGAGACCGCGGCAGGCCGGACCCTATCGCCCGGCCGCAGCGCGCAGCGGTGCCAGGGCCGAGGACGGGGCCAGGACCGGCGGTGCCGGGGGACGCGCCTGCATCGCGGCGGGGGCCGCGAGAGGCGCGGCGAGCGGCGCCGCGGCCGCGCGCTGGCCGGCCGCGGCGTGGCCGTAGACACCGCGATGCTCCGGGTTCGGCTGAAGCCGGTCGGTCAGGCCGATCACGGTCTCGGCGGCGCCGAGCACCAGGGCGCCCTCGGGTGCGAGGCAGGCGGCGATCCGGTTGAGGATGTCGGCCTTGGTCGGTGCGTCGAAGTATATCAGCACGTTGCGGCAGTAGACCACGTCGAACTGGCCCAACCCGTCGAAGGCATTTAACAAGTTGAGCTGCCGGTAATCGACCATCGCCCGCAGGCTCTGGGAGATCTGCCAGCTCTCGCCGACCTGGGTGAAGTGCTTGATCAGCCACTGCACGGGCAGCCCGCGCTGCACCTCGAAATGGCTGTAGATCCCGGCTCTCGCCCTCTCGATCACCTCGGTCGAGAGGTCGGTCGCCACGATCTCCACCTGCCAGCCGGCGAGCCGGGGGGCGGCCTCTTGGAGGAGCATCGCCAGGGAATAGGGCTCCTGCCCCGTCGAGGCCGCCGCGCACCAGATCCGCAGCCGGCGCCGGCCCGCGTTGCGCTGGAGCGCCTGCGGCAGCAGCACGTCGCGGAACAGGTCGAACGGCGAGCGGTCGCGGAAGAAGAAGGTCTCGTTCGTGGTCATCGCCTCGACCACGGCGCGCTCGGCCGCGCCGTCGCGCCCGAGCTTCAGCAGGGCCACGAGATCGTGCAGGTCGCCGAGGTTGAGCCGGCGGCAGACGGGGCCGAGGCGGCTCTCGACGAGGTAGCGCTTCTCCGCCGTCATCGCGAGGCCGGAGCGCTGCTTGAGGAAGCCGCGCAGGAACTCGAAATCGCTCTCGGTCATGCCGGCTGCCCCATGATCAGGCCGCGGAGCGCCGGGCCGATCTCGGCCAGCGGCAGGACGGCCTGGGCGAGCCCAGCCTTGGCGACGCTGCCGGGCATGCCCCAGACGGTGCTGGTCGCCTCGTCCTGGGCGAGCACGGGTCCGCCCGCATCGACCAGCGCGCGCGCGCCGTGGGTGCCGTCCGAGCCCATGCCGGTGAGGATCACCGAGACGGTGGCGGCCCCGAAGATCTGGGCGGCGTCCTTGAACAGCACGTCCACCGCCGGCCGGCAGAAGTTCACCGGCGGGCCGTCGTCGAGGCGGATGATCGGGTCGCGGCCCGCTCCGCCCACGAGGCCCATGTGGCGCCCGCCGGGCGCCACGTAGATGCGGCCGGGCTGGAGCGGCTCGTCGGCCTTGCCCTCGGCGGCCGGCAGGCCGAGCCGGGCGGCGATGTGCTCGGCGAAGACCGCGGTGAAGATCGGCGGCATGTGCTGCACGATGAGCGTCGGCAGGCGCCTGAGCGTCGCGGCCCCGATCTTCTCCAGCACCTCGTTGACCGCGCGCGGACCGCCCGTCGAGGAGCCGATCAGCAGCACGCGGGGCGTGTTCGGCCGCGCCTTCGGCCGCAGGGTGAAGGGGGCGGACAGGCGCGAGACCGGGGCGGCGGGCGCCGCCGAGGCCGGGGCCGGCATCGGCGCGGCGGGCTCGTGGGCGGGCGGAGCGGTGACGGGTGCGGGCCGGCGGCCGCGGGCGCGGACCGCGCCGAACAGGCGCACGCGCTCGACGAGCTCCGCCCGGAAGGCGTCGGAGGTGGTGACGCCGCGGTTGCTCTCGGGCTTGGCGAGGTAGTCCACCGCGCCGAGTGCCAGGCATTTGAGCGAGATGTCGGCGTTGCGGGTGGTCAGCGTCGACATCATCACGACCTGCAGGGTCGGGCTCGCGGCGAGCATCCGGGGCAGCGCCTCGGTGCCGTCGAGTTCCGGCATGTCGATGTCGAGCAGCACCACGTCGGGGTCGTGCCGGCCCATCATCTCCAGCGCGATGCGGCCGTTCGAGGCGGTGCCGACGACGTTGAAGCCGGCCTCGCCGATCCAGCGGGCGACGAGCCCGCGCACCACGGCGGAATCGTCGGCGATCAGCACCCGGATCTGGCCCGGCGCGGGCTGGGACCCCGCCGGGAGGGGAGCGCCGGCCGGCCCCCTGAGCGGCGCGCGCGGCGCGAGGTTGAGTGGGGCAGCCAGCATCGGTTCACGCCTCGGTCACGGGTCGCGGAGGACGGGCCGGGCGCCTCCTCCCGTTGGGGCGCGTGTCCGGGCGTCGTTCGGTCTTCGCGCCGCCCGCGCACGGGCGGCTGGGTCTCGGATCATCGCGCCGCGGGTTCGGCCCCGCGGCTCTCAGGCGGCCGTCGCCTGGAGCACGCCCACCTGCTCGAGCTTGGCCGTCAGGATGTCGCGGTCGAACGGCTTCATGATGTACTCGTCCGCGCCGGCGCGGAGCGCGCGCGCGATCGCGCCGACGTCGTTCTCGGTGGTGCAGAACAGGATCTTGGGCCGGTCGCCGTCCGGCATGCGGCGGATCTCCTGCAGGAACGCGTAGCCGTCCACGTTCGGCATGTTCCAGTCGAGCAGGATCGCCTCCGGCATTGCCTGCTTGCAGACCTGGAGCCCCTCGGCCCCGTCCTCGGCCTCCGCGGCCGTGAAGCCGAGCGTCTCCACGATGCGGCGCGCGACCTTCCGGATGACGGCGGAATCATCGACGATGAGGCAGGTCGGCACGGACATCCCCGAGGCTGTTCCCGAAGCGGTTCCCGACGCGGTTGCGAAAGCGGTGGCCATGGCGCTCCCCCGGCTCAGGCGGCGGTGGGCTCGGCGCGCTCGGCGCCGAAGCTGAGGAGCCCGTCAACGTCGAGGATGACGAGGAGCTTGCCGTCCAGGCGATGCACGCCGAGCGCGAGGTTGCGCCAGCGCGCGTCGAGGTTGATCGGCACCGCCTCGTGCGTGTCGGGCCCGAGCTTGAGCACCTCGCCGACGCCGTCGACCACGAGGCCGAAGGTCTCGCCGGCCTGCTCCAGGCCGATCGCCATGCCGGCCCCTTGCGTCTCGGCCCTGGGCATGCCGAGCCGGCGGCGCAGGCAGATCGCCGTGACGACGCGCCCGCGCAGGTTCAGCAGGCCGACGATCTCCGGGGGTGCCAGCGGCACCGGCGTGATGCCGGTGGGGATGAACACGTCGTGCACCCGGTTGATGGCGAGGCCGAACATGGTCTCGCCGACGAAGACGGTGACGAATTCCTGGGTGGCGCCGTCCTTGGCCGCGGCGGCGGCCGCGGCGTTGCTGTTGGCGGGCTTCATCATGGCGGTGGTCCGGTTTGAACGGGCGTGGCGGGGTCGGGCGCGGGCCGCGCCTCGGGCATCGGGGTCAGGCAGCCTCGGCGAGGCTCGGCGCGTCGATCTCGGTGAGCGCCGCGATCAGGCCGCTGCGGTCGAACTTGGCCACGAGGTCGCTGATCGCGAGGCGGCGCGCGCGGTCCACGGTCTCGGCCCCGACCGCGGCCGAGAGCCCGATCACCGGCAGGCCGGCGATCGGGTGGCCGGCGGCGCGGATCGCCGCGACGAGGTCGAAGCCGCTGCGGCCCGGCATCTCCAGGTCCGTCACCACCACGTCGATCCGGGTCTCGCCCGAGAGGATGGCCATCGCCCGCTCGGCGCCCTCGGCCGCGATCACGCCGTAGCCCGCGGCCTTGAGCACCGGGGTCAGCATGTCGCGGAAGAAGGCCGAGTCGTCGACCAGCAGCAGGGTCCTGGCCACCTTCGTCGGCCGGCGGGGCCCGCGCGCCCAGTCGTCGTAGGCGAGCGGCAGGAAGTGGGCGATGTTGATGATGTCGGTGGCCCGGCCCCGCAGCACCGCCGAGCCGATCAGGTCCGAGCGTTCGGCCGCGATCTCGATGTCGAGGCGCTCCTCGACGATGTCGACGATCTGATCGACCACGAGGCCCATCGCCCGCTCGCCGTCCGAGAACACCACGAGCGCCTGGGTGCCCTCGGTGCGGATCTGGATGGTCTCGTCGGCCACCACCAGCGGCATCAGGCGGCCGCGGTACTGGATCAGCGGGCGGCCGCCGAGCCACTCGACCTTGGTGGCGTCGATCTCCTCGAGGCGCGTGACGAGGGAGAGCGGCACAGCCTTGAAGGCGCCGTTGCCGCCCTTGAAGACGAGGAGCGTCGTCTTGGCCTCGCCGGCCTCGACCTCCTCGGCCTCCATCTCGGCCGGGATCGAGCCGGCCTGGGCGCTCTGGCTGACCTGCCGGGCGACGCCGTTCGGATCGACGATGAGCACGACCGCCCCGTCGCCCAGGATGGTGTTGCCGGCAAACAGCGAGAGGTGCCGGAGCTTGGAGGACATCGGCTTCACGACGATCTCCTCCGTGTGGAAGACCTCGTCCACCAGGATGCCGAAGCGCTGGCGCCCGACCTGGGCCACCACCACGAAGCCCGTCTGGGTCTCGGCCTCGGTCGCCTCCTGCCCGAGCAGGCTCGTCAGCGTCACGATCGGCAGGAGGCGCTCGCGCAGGCGCAGCACCGGCGCGCCGTTGATGCGCTCGATCTTCTGGGCGGCGGCGGGATCGACCCGCACCAGTTCCAGCACCGCCACCTGCGGCACCGCGAAGCGGCTCTCGCCGGCCCGCACGATGAGGGCCGCGACGATGGCGAGCGTCAGCGGGATCTTGATGGTGAAGGTGGTGCCGCGGCCCGCCTGGGTGTTGATGTCGATGACGCCGCCGATGGTCTCGATGTTGGTCTTGACCACGTCCATGCCCACGCCCCGGCCCGAGACCGAGGTGACGGCGGCCGCCGTCGAGAAGCCGGCGTGGAAGATGAACTTGGCGACCTGGGCGTCGGTCATCTTCTCGACGTCGGCCTGGGAGGCGAGACCGCGCTCCACCGCCTTGCGGCGGATGGCGGCCAGATCCAGGCCCTTGCCGTCGTCGGCGATCTCGATCGTGATCGTGCCGCCCTCGTGGTAGGCGGCGAGCCGGATGGTGCCGCGGGCGGGCTTGCCGGCGGCCACGCGCGCGGCAGTCGATTCCAGGCCGTGGTCGGCGGAGTTGCGCACCATGTGGGTGAGCGGGTCCTTGATCACGTCGAGGACCTGCCGGTCGAGCTCGGTCTCGGCGCCGAGCATCACCAGCTCGATCTGCTTGCCGAGTTCGGCCGAGAGGTCGCGCACCACGCGCGGCAGCTTCTGCCACGCGTTGCCGATCGGCTGCATGCGCGTCTTCATCACGCCTTCCTGCAGCTCGGCGGTGACGTGGCTGAGCCGCTGCAGCGGCACCTTGTAGCTCGAATCCTCGTGGCGCCGGGCGATCTCGAGGAGCTGGTTGCGGGTGAGCACCAGTTCCGAGACCATCGTCATCAGGTGCTCGAGGGTATCGACGTTCACCCGGATGGTCTGGACCTTGCCCGGGACCTCGCCGCCCTCGGCGGCGGGCGCGGGGACCTCCGCCTTCTGGGCGGCGGGCGCCGGGACGGGCGCAGGTGCGGGCGCCGGCGTGGCGGCGACCGGCGCGAGCGCGGCGGCGACCGGGGCCGCCACGGGAGCCGGCATGGAAGCGGGGATGGAAGCGGGGGCCGGGAGCGGAGCAGGCTCGTCGTCGGGACCGGGCGCGGCCAGGAAGGCGGCCTCCAGCTCGTCCAGGCTGACCTCGCCGGGCTTCAGCTCGCGCTCGACGGGTGGCGGCAGGACCGGCTCGGGCGGCGCGGCGACCGCGACCGCCGGCACCTCGCCGGCCGACATGCGGTCGAGCGCCTCGATCAGGTCGTCGTCGGAGCCGGCGGGCTCGGTGCCGGCGATCTCGAGATCGGCCAGGATCGCCTTGAGCCGGTCGAGGGTCGCGAGGATGAGGGTGACGGAGGCGCCGCTGACCGGCATGCCGTCGCGGAAGCGGCCCATCAGGGTCTCGGCGGCGTGCGCCAGCGCCTCCAGGCGGGGCAGGCCGAGGAAGCCGCAGGTGCCCTTGATGGTGTGCACCAGACGAAAGATGTTGCGCAGGATGGTCTCGTTGTTCGGATCCTGCTCGAACCGGACCAGCTCGGTATCGACCGTATCGAGATGCTCACTGCTCTCGGTCAGGAATTCACGCAGCAGATCGTCCATCGGCGATACTCAGATTGTGCCCGCACAAGTGCCGGTGCTGGGGCAACTCTGAGCGCGTCCGGTTAGAAAAGGGTTTCCCGGGAGGGCCGCCGCGAGCGATCAGGAAAGATTGATGACGGTTAAATCGGGTTCCGGAGAGGATCGGACTGCTTTCGCGGCCGGGATACGGCCAAACGTGGTTAACGATCTCGAAATGAAACGCTCGCCCGGTCGCCGAAATGCGGCTTCAACTGGGATCTGCGGGACGCCCGGCGCTCGAATACGGGGCCGGCCCGAGCGAGCGGAAGATTTCCCGCACCCCGATGATCCACACGGCAGACCTGTTCGGTCATCAGGCCTTCGGAACGCCCGTTCGAAGGACGTGCCGGGCGCCAGGGCGACGTCTCCCGGATCATGCCGGAGCCGCGACCGACCCCCTCTCCCATAGGGAGAGGGTTGGGGTGAGGGGTATGACCTGACAGGACTGAGCACGCCATCGACGCGCGTTCAGCTCAGCGCTTTTACTGGAAGCCTCATACCCCTCACCCTGTCCCTCTCCCTATGGGAGAGGGGACCCGCGCCGCACGCTGCGGCGCGGTGCAAACCGCCCTGCGACGGCCCGGCTCATAGAGGGAGACAGGGGAGCGCGGCGGGAGCCGCGCGCGGGGAGAGAGGCCCGCCGCAAGGCTCAGGCGAGGGCGGTGTCCGAGGAACTGTCCGGGGCGCTGTCGGAGGGGCGGTCCTCTTCCGGCGTCGGCTCGGTCTCGGCCGGCGCCTCGGCGGCGGCGGGCTCGGCGCGGATCGTCACCGTGTCGCCCTCGATCGCGAAGGTCACGCCCATGCCGGCGGCGCGCGCCACGAGGCCCGCGTAGAAGGCCAGGATGCCGTGCGCATCGACCGTGCCGGTCTCGGAGGTGCCGGCCATCAGGCCCTCGACATGGGGCGGGATGCGGGCGTGCGGTCCCTTCGCCTTGAGCACGATCAGCGGCGCGTCGCCCTCGCCCGTCACCGCGACGTCGATATGGCCGCCGCGCGGGATCGCGCCGGTCGCGATCATCACGAGGTTGAGCAGGAGCTTGACCTTGTTCTTCGGGAAGAGCGCCTGCGGCGCGCTCCAGCTGAGCTGGGTCTTGTCGTCGGCGAACATGCCGCGCGAGACCTTCTCGGCATCCGCGAGGTCGATCGAGGCGCCGGCCGAGCCCGCCGCCCCGAAGGCGATGCGGGCGAATTGCAGACGGGCCGAGGCCTGCCGGGCGCTCTTGCGGATGAGGTCGAGGGCGAACTCGCGCATCGACTCGTCCTGGTCGTCCTCCAGAACCTCCAGGCCGTTCACGATGGCGCCGACCGGGCTGATCACGTCGTGGCAGACGCGGGAGCAGAGCAGCGCGGACAGGTCGAGCGCTTCGAGGTTCACGGTGGTCATGGCACGCTCCGGGCGTTCTTAACAGTTCCGGCGGGTTCGGCTCGCGGGCCGTGAACCGCCCGGGATAGATGCCGACGAGGGCTTTGGAAAGCGTTACGGATCGGCCTCGCGCGGTCCGGATCGGCCCGCGACCGGCCGGTCGACAGGCGTCGACAGGCGCGCGGGGCTCGGGCATGACGGCGCGATGACGCGGACGGGCGGGCACGGGATGGACGAGACGGAGCGCGAGGGCATCGCCCGGCGGCTGGCCGAGATCGCCTGCGCGGCGGGCGAGGTTCTGCGCCACCACCACGCGAAGGGCTGCAGCCACAGCCTGAAGCCGGACGGCTCGCCCGCGAGCGTGGCCGACATCGAGGCCGAGGCGCTGATCCTGGCAGCCCTGGCCGAGCGTTTTCCGGATATCCCGGCGGTGGCCGAGGAGACCTGCCACGACCGGAAGCCGGCCGCGCGCTTCTTCCTGGTCGATCCCCTCGACGGGACGCGGGAGTTCCTGGCCGGCACGCCCGAATACGCCGTCTGCATCGCGCTGGTGGCGGGGGAGCGGCCGGTCGCGGCGGCGCTGGCGGCGCCCGGGCTCGGCCGGATCTGGTGGGCGGGCACCCGGGCCCTGGAGGCGGAGATCGCGCAGGGGCGCCCCGGCGAGCCCCGCGCGGTGCGGGCGCGGCCGGCACCCGCGGACGGGCTCGTCGCGCTGGGCAGCCGGCGCCACGGCGACCCGGAGACCGAGGCCTGCCTCGCCGCCCTGCCGGTGGCCGCGCAGCACCCGGTCGGCTCGGCGGTGAAGTTCGGGCTCGTCGCGTCGGGCGAGGCCGACCTCTACGTGCGCTGCGGTCCGACCATGGAGTGGGACACGGCCGCGGGCGACCACATCGTGACGGCGGCGGGCGGGTGCGTGGTGACGCCCGGGGGCGGCCCGCTCGCCTACGGGCGCCACGCGGCGGGCTACCGCAACGGCGCCTTCGCGGCGCTCGGCGACCCGCGCCTCGCCGGGCGCCTCGCCCTGCCCGTCAGTTCGGGGAGCGCGGCAGCGGCTCGATGAGCCGCGCGAGCGCGGGCCAGCGCGCCTCGGCCCGGTCGGCGAGGCCCGGATCGGCCACGAGCCGCGCCCGGCGCTCCGCGTCGCGGAACAGGTAGAGCCGGCCCCCGAGCACCGCGAAGACCAGCGGGTCGGCATCGACGATCCGCCCGTCGAGCACGCCGACCGGGTCGTTGCCGTCCAGGCGCGGCGCGTAGAATCCGGGCCCGGCCGCGAAGGCGGCGCGGTTGCCCGCGCTCGCGAAGCGCCACGCGCGTCCGCCCCAGGCCAGCTCGAACCGCTCGGCGCCGGGACGCGGGCCGCCGGGCAGGAAGTAGCTCACCGCGTCGAAACCGCGCAGCGCCAGGGTCGCGGGGAGCTCCGCGGGGACCTGCGCGGGGGGCGTCGGGGCCTGCGCCCCGGCCGGCACCGGCCCGCAGGTGAGGAGGGCGAGGAGCCCGAGCTTACGGCGCGTTAACCACATCCTCGCTCTTATGCCGCACGGTGCCGCGCGGCGACAGGCGCCCGCGCACCCCCGGTTTGCCGCATTCGCGGCGCCGAATCGCGCCACGCGGAGCCGCAACGATCGGCGGAGGAGGAAGCATGACGGGCCCCAAACTCCACAGCCCCGCCCGGCGCCGGGCACTGTCCGGCGTCGCGGGCCTCGCCGCCGGCCTCCTGCTCGCGGGCGCCGGCGCGGCCAACGCGCAAGGGCGCGGCGAGGACGGCATGCCCGAATCCTTCCGCCCCGGCGAGATCATCGACAACGGCCACCGCTTCTTCGGCTCGGTCTCGCGCGGGCTCGCGCTGACCGTCGAGGAGGCGACCCGGCGCTGGGGCCAGCCGAACGGCTACATCCTGGGCCAGGAGGCCTCCGGCGCGATCGTCGGCGGCGTGCGCTACGGCGAGGGCACCCTCTACACCCGCAACGCCGGCCAGCGGCGCGTCTACTGGCAGGGTCCCTCCCTCGGCTTCGACGTCGGCGGCGACGGGGCGCGCACCATGATGCTCGTCTACAACCTGCCCTCCGTGCGCAGCCTCTACCGGCGCTACGGGGGCGTGAACGGCTCGGCCTACTTCATCGGCGGCTTCGGCATGACGGCGGTCGTCAACGACAACACCGTGGTGGTGCCGATCCGCAGCGGCGTCGGCGCGCGGCTCGGCATCAACGTCGGCTATCTCAAGTTCACCGACCAGCCGACCTGGAACCCGTTCTGAGCCCGGGCCGGTCCGCGACGGCCAGGGGAAGGGCCACGGCAAGGGCCACGGCAAGGGCCACGGGAGGGCCGCGTCCGGCGGGCTGGCCCGGGGCCGCGCCCTTCACTAGTATGAGGGCACGTATGTGGCGGGTCCGGCGGGACCCGGTCGGCGAGCGGTTCCGCGCGTGATCGAAACCCTGATGATCTTCGCTCTCGGCTTCCTGGCCGCGAGCCTCGGCGGCCTCCTGCTCCTGCCGGTGCTGAACGCCCGCGCGGCACGCCTCGCCCGGCGCCGGGCCGAGGCCCTGGTGCCGCTCGCCCCCGCCGAGATCGCGGCCGAGCGCGACTTCCTGCGCGCCCGCTTCGCGGTCCAGCAGCGGCGGCTGGAGCGCACGGTCGAGGCGGTGCGGGCCCGGCGCCAAGCCGACATGGCGGCCATCGGCGCGCGCACCATGGAGGCCGCGCGGCTCGCCCGCGACCTCACCCGGCGCGAGGGCGAGGTCGCCGACGGGCTGGCGCACAAGGCCCGGCTGGAGGGCGAGCTGGAGAGCGCCCTCGGCGAGGGCGCGGCGAGCCTCGCCACCCTGCGGGCCCTGGAGGAGGCGCATGCCGACCTCCTCGACAGCCTGCTCGCCGCCCGGCGCGCCGGCCCCGCCGGGGACGGGCGCGCCGCGGGGATGCCCGAGACCCGGGAGGACCTGGAGGAGCGGGAGGTCCTGCTCGCCCGCCTCTCCGCCGCGGAGGACGCCCTGGCGCAGGCGCTGTCGGCGCGCGAGAGCGCGGTCGAGCGCGAGAACGCCGAGCTGCGCACCCGCATCGCGGAGCTCGCCGACAGCCTCGCGCCGCCGCGCGAGCGCCTGCCCGTGGCCGGCGCCTTCTCGGCGGCGCGCGGCTGAGACGGCGCCGGACGCCGATAGAGGCCGGAACGCGGCGCCCCCACGCGGGCCTTCCGCGTGCGAAATCGTGCACGAGACGCCTTGTTTCGACCACGCAAAAGCATCATCGGAGCGTCATCCTCCGGCAATCGAGATGGAACGAGCCACCATGGCCCTGAAGCTGACGACCCTCGCCCTCGCGCTCGGCGTCACCGCCGTCAGCCTGCCCGCCGCGGCGGAGCAGGCGCAGCAGACGCGGCGCGGCAACGAGACGCTGAAGAAGTACTGCACCGGGGACTACCTGAACTATTGCGGCAACCTCGCCCCCGAGGATCCGGCGCTCGACGTCTGCTTCGAGAAGAACTGGAAGTCGCTGTCGGAGAACTGCCGCCGGGCGATCGACGCCTACCAGGCGACCCAGAACCCGAAGGGCGGCAAGCGCGGCTGAGGCCGCCGCCGCCCGATCCGGGCCTCAATCCTTCACGACGAGGGCCGGGGCGGCGGCGACCGCCTCGCCCGGCACGAGCCCGCAGCGCAGCGCCGCGTCCGGCGGCAGCAGCGGCTCGAGGAGTGCGCGCCGCTCCGCCAGCGACGCGATGGCGCGCTCCGCCCCGACCCCGTCGGGGCTCGGCAGGGCCGCGAAGAGATGCTCCAGGGCGTAGCGGTAGCGCCCGACGCGCGCGCCCGCCTCCAGGCGCACCCAGGCGATCAGGCAGCGGTTCTCGGCGACCCGCATGGCGGCCTGCCGCACGTCCCAGTCGTCGAGGGTGCGGGCGAAGGGCAGGCCGGCCAGCCGGCGCCCGTCCGCCGCGACCACGACGGCGGCGGTCGCCGCAAAGGCCGGGATCAGCCGCGCGTCGGCGCCCGCATCGTCGGCGAGCCGCCGGTAGAGCGACACCTGCGAGCGCGCCGGCACGGCCGCCAGCCCGTCGAAATAGGCGGCCACGTCCCGCACCAGGAGCCCGGGCGGCAGCACCCGCGTCCGGCTCAGGTTACCCAGCACGTCGTGGAAGGCCTGCCCGGGCGCCGCCGGCATCAGGAAGCGCCAGGCGCGGTCGCGCAGCAGGCGCTCGTCGTCGGTCAGCGGCAGCAGCGCGGCGCTCTCGCCGCGCTCGCGGGCTGAGAGCGTTCCGGTCGTCTCCACGAGGCTGTTCCAGGCGCCGGCCTTGGGGCGACCGAAATCGCCCTCCTGCGCGCAGGCCGCCAGCAGCGGCAGCCAGGCGGCGAGAAGCGGCAGCACGGAGACGCCTGCGACGCTGCGGCGCAGGCGGCCCGGGATCGGGTGCGCCCTGTCCATGGAAGCGGTTCCGTTCGCCGGCGTTCAGGAGGCGCGGCTGTAGCGCACGCCGAGGAAGAGCAGGATCTGGCCGCGGCGCTCGTGCGTCTCGGCGGGGCGGCGGCGGCGCGCGAGCGGCCGGAACGGCAGCACCGCGGCCGCCGTCCGGGGACGGCGCGCGAGCTCGGGCGCGGCCTCGTTGGCGGCGCGCAGGGGGGTCGGCGGTGGGGCGAGATAGGTCGAGAGCTGCATCGGGGCACCTGTCGGCTGCGAAGGCTGTCCGCCCGGGTCCTCCGGAAAGGGCGTCGGCAAGGGGTCAGGCCTGAACGGTCGTCGGAGGCCAGATCAGCACGCGATGGTTAACGGAGCCTTGACGCGGCCGCCCCGGACTTGGCGCGGGTCTTGCTTGTGGCTGCCGGCCCATGGCGGGCGTTTCCTCCCTTGACTTGGCCCTGCCCCGACCGGCAGGGCCATTTTCTTGTCCGCCCCCGGCTCCGCGCCGCGGCCTTCTTCTCGCCGGAATTCTTGACGGAAGTCGGGACGCGCCGTGCGGACGGGTCGGCGGCGGCGGGACGGAACCGTCGCGGGTTCCGGCGCTTGCATAGCGGCGGCGCGGCCCGATATGCCGGGCGACGCGCGAACGACGTTCGGGATCGACAGACAAGGACACGGCTGGATGCGACTGGACACGGCACCCCTCATGCGCGCGGCACGGCGCCGGCCCCCTTCGCTCGCGATCTTGTCCCTCGGTCTCGCCCTCGCCGCCGTGACGGCGGGTCCGGCCGCGGCCCAGCGCGAGGACCAGGGCCTGCAGCTCGGCTGCGCCAACGACTATTTCCGCCTCTGCGTCGGCGTCGATCCGAACAGCCCGGACGCCGAGCGCTGCATGACGCGCAACCGCAAGCGCCTCTCGCCGGAATGCCGCGCCGCGATCGGCGACTACGACCGGCGCACCGGCGGCAAGTCGATGCCCGAGGATTAGGGCCGGGCGTCTCCCAAGGCCCTTCCTCTCGCCCAAGGCCCCTCCCCTCGCCACGGGGGAGGGCTTATGCAGGCGGCCTGCGAGCCCCCGCCACCTCCGGCGGACGAACCGACGAGGCCCCGACATGGCGCTCACCGTGGCGGTCCAGATGGACCCGATCCAGGCGATCCGGATCGCCGGGGACACCACCTTCGCCCTGCTGCTCGAAGCGCAGGCGCGGGGCCACCGGCTCCTCTACTACACCCCCGACCGGCTCTCCCTGCAGGGCCGGCGCGTCACCGCCCGGGTCGAGCCGCTCACCGTGCGGGACGTCGAGGGCGCGCACGCGACGCTGGGCGAGATCCAGCGCATCGACCTCGCGGAGGCCGACGTGGTGCTGATGCGCCAGGACCCGCCCTTCGACATGGCCTACGTCACGGCCACCCACATGCTGGAGCGGATCCACCCGCGGACGCTGGTGGTGAACAACCCCGCCGAGGTGCGCAACGCCCCGGAGAAGCTCTTCGTCCTCGATTTTCCCGAGCTGATGCCGCCGACGCTCATCACCCGCGACAGGGCGGAGATCGAGGCCTTCCGGCGCGAGCACGGCACGATCGCCATGAAGCCGCTGCACGGGCACGGGGGCGCTGCGGTGTTCCGCGTCTCGGAGACCGACCCGAATTTCGGCTCGATGTACGACCTGTTCGCCACGACGTTCCGGGAGGCCTGGGTGGTGCAGCGCTTCTTGGAGAAGATCACCGAGGGCGACAAGCGCATCATCCTGGTCGATGGCGAGCCGATGGGCGCGATCAACCGGGTGCCGGCGGCGAACGACATCCGCTCCAACATGGTGCGGGGCGGAGCGGCGGCGGCCTCCGACCTGAGCGCGCGCGAGCGCGAGATCTGCGCGACGATCGGGCCGGAGCTGAGGCGGCGCGGCCTGATCCTCGTCGGCATCGACGTGATCGACGGGCACCTCACCGAGATCAACGTGACCTCGCCGACCGGCATCCGGGCGATCCGGCGGCTCGGCGGGCCGGACCTCGCGGTCGCGGTCTGGGACGCGATCGAGGCGCGGCTCGCGGCCCGGACCTGAGCCCGAGCCGGCGCGTCCTACGGCCTCCGATCGAGTGGTTCACCTCCTACGGGATCCGGTTGAAGCGTTCGGTCTTGCGGATCCTCTCGGGATGAAGCGCGGGTCCTCTCTCCTGTAGGGAGAGGTCTGCTTTCGCAGAAAGCCGGGTGAGGGGTATGAGGCTTCCCAGAAAGGCGTTGAGCTGAACGCGCGTCGATGGCACGCTCAGGTCGGGAACGTCATACCCCTCACCCCAACCCTCTCCCTATGGGAGAGGGGGCGCGGCGCGGTTCACCGCACACGGGATCCGGTCGAAGCGTTCGGTGTTGCGGATCCTTTCAGGATGAAGCGCGGGTCCCCTCTCCCATAGGGAGAGGGACAGGGTGAGGGGTATGACGTAGCCGGGTAGGGCACAGCCTGAACGCGCGCCGATGGTGTGCTCAGGTCTGAAACGTCATACCCCTCACCCCAACCCTCTCCCTATGGGAGAGGGGGCGCGGCGCGGTTCACCCGACACGGCCGAACCCTTCAACCGCAAACCGCATCACCCCAGCGCGCAGGTCGATCCCCCGGCCGCCCGTCGGAGATAGGCGGCGTCGAACTCGGCGACCGAGCGCAGCCGCTCCGCGTCGAGGATGACGAGGCGCCGGCCCTTCAGCTCGATCAGCCCGTCGTGCCGCATCTCCCGCAGGGTTCGGTTCACGTGCACGCTGGTGAGCGCCAGGGTGTCGGAGAGCGCCACCTGCGTCAGCGGCAGCTCGTAGCCGTCGGGGCCCGCGAGGCCGACCGCGCCGAGTCGCACCGACAGCTCGCAGAACAGGTGGGCGAGCCGCTCGCGGGCGGAGCGCCGCCCCACGCTCACCAGCCACTCCCGCGCGACCGCCTCATCGACGCTGCGCGCGATGCGCAGCGCCCGCGCGATCGCGGGATGCCGGTCGAGGAGTGCCGCGAAGACCTCGCGCGGGATGCGCGCGACGAGGCAGGCCGAGAGCGTCGCGATCACGTGGTCCATCGGCCGCGGGTCGGTGACGTCGCAATCGGAGACGTCGCCCGGCAGGAGGTAGGCGAGGATCTGGCAGGACCCGTTCGGCCGGTGGCGGGCGCGGCAGACGAAGCCGCGCAGCACCGCGATCACCGTGTCCGGAACCTCGCCCTGCTGTAGGAGATCGGTCTGCCCGACGAAGCGGCGCGCCCGCCCGCAGACCCGTTCGAGGGCGGCGAGGTCGGCCGCGTCGAGATCGACGAAGCCGCCGAGCTTGCGCGCCAGCATGTCGGCGCCGTCCGCCTCGGCCGTACGCGGCGGCGGCTCGAACGGGAACGCGTCCATCACGGCATTCCGCCCACCGCACCGGCCCGCGAGGCGGCCGCCGCGCACGGCTCGGCGAAGGATCGGGATGCGCCGACGGGGGGGCTCATGCGCGCCCGCGCCCCATGCGTCGGCGGCCGGGCGATCCGGGATCCGCGTGCCTATGCCTGCTCAGCTTCATCCAGCGGTTGTAGGGAGGCCCGCCAGCGGGTGCCAGGGTTCGGGGCCGATCGGTTCGATACCGAACAGAAGCTCGCCTCCCAACACTGCGAACCGACACTCAAGTCTTAACATGGATTAGTTCATGAAGATCTTGCTCTGCTAGTGGTTTCCCGGCCCGGCGCGCGATCCGCGGCGCGTTCGAGCCCAGCAGATCAAGAATACCGAAACCCGATGCCTGTAATCCGGTCCGCGCGTGGTGAAGACGAGGTCTCGGAGCCGCATCGATCAGAGATCCGAAACCGATTGCTGCGCGCGCTCGACCCCTCCGATCTCGCGCGCCTCGCACCGCATCTCCGGCCCGTGGACCTGCCGCTCGGGCTGTCCCTGATCGCCCCCGGCGAGGCGATCGCGGCCTGCGTCTTCCCCGAGAGCGGCTTCGTCTCCGTGGCGACCGCGCACGGGCAGCAGCGCGTCGAGATCGGGCTGGTGGGCAGCGAGGGGCTGGCGGGGGCCGCGCCCGCCCTCCTCGCCGACGCCGTGACGCCGCACGCCCACGTCGTGCAGATGGCCGGATCCGGGCTGGCGATCGCGCCCGCGGCGCTCGCCGCGGCGGCGGCGGAGAGCGCGAGCCTGCGGGCGACGCTGCTCGCCTACATCCAGACGCAGCTGCTCCAGCTCGGCGAGACCGCCCACGCGCACGCCGCGCTGAACCTCGAGAGCCGGCTCGCGCGCTGGCTGCTGATGTGCCACGACCGGGTCGAGGAGGACGAACTCGCCCTCACGCACGAGTTCCTGTCGCTGATGCTCGGCGTGCAGCGGGCCGGCGTCACCCTGGCGCTGCAGGGCCTGGAAGGCGCGGGCCTGATCCGCAACCGGCGCAAGCGCGTGCTGATCCTCGACCGCGGCGGCCTGGAAGCCCTGACCCACGGCAGCTACGGCGTGCCGGAGGCGGCCTACGCCCGCCTGCTCACGCCGCCCCCTACGCCTCGGCCCGCGGGGTCGCGTTGAGCTCGGCCCAGTCGAACTCCTCCTCCAGGCGATAGTAGGCGTCGTCGCCGATGCGGCCCTCCCGGCGCAGGCGCAGCACCGTGTCGCGCGCCGCCGCGATGGCGCGCCGGCGCGCCGCGTCGGCGGGCAGGGATTCGGGCGCGACTCCCTTCTCGTGGCGCTCGGCCTCCTCGAGGGCGGCCGCGAACTCGGCCCGCAGCGCGGCCGCCGCGTCGGCCTCCTCCGCCTCGCCCAGGCTGTCGAGGGCCGCCGCGTAGGCCTCGGCCCGCGCCTGTCCCGCCTCCAGGCCCACCGGGTCGTCGTCCTCCAGGCCGAGCCGGCGCAGCAGGGGGTTGAGGGTCAGCCCCTGGACCGTCAGCGTGCCGAGCACGGTGAAGAAGGCCGTGAACACGATGAGGTCGCGCTCGGGGAAGTCCGGCGGCAGGGCGAGCGCGGTCGCGATGGTGACGATGCCACGCATGCCCGCCCAGGAGATCGCCAGCGCCGGCCGGAAGCCCGTCGAGCTGTCCCGCCCCCGGATCCGCCCGCGCAGGCCGTTGGCCGGCAGCACCCAGAGCAGGCGCACCAGGACCACGGTGGCGAAGACCGCCGCCGCGAGCCCGATCGCCCGGGCCTGCTCGCCCCCGCTCAGCCGGTCGAGGATCGGGCCGATCTGCAGGCCGACCAGCACGAAGGCCAGCACGTTGAGCACGAACACCGCCGTCTCCCAGACTGCGTAGGAGACGATGCGGGTGCGCGGCGCGGTGATGCCGGGGCTGTAACGCGCCACCGTGATGGCGAAGCTGACCACCGTGAGCACCCCCGACAGTTCCAGCCGCTCGGCGACGAGCCAGATGCCGAAGGCGGCCACGAACTGCATCACGATGGCGCTCGCCGCATCGGGGAAGCGGGGAGCGACCGCCACGAAGCCGCGGGCGAGCACCGGGCCGGCGATCAGGCTGCCCACCACGCCGAGCAGGAAGGTCGGCGCCACCTTGGCGGGGTCGAAGCTGCCGGCCGCCGCCGCCGCCACCCCGAGCCGGTAGATCAGCAGCGAGCCGGCATCGTTCAGCAGGCTCTCGCCCCGCAGGATGGTGGTGAGCCGGTGCGGCAGCGAGACGTGGCGCAGCACCGAGAGCGCCGCCACCGCGTCGGGCGGGGCCACGACGGCGCCGAGCACGATGCAGGCGGCGATGGGCATGCCGGGGATCATCAGGTGCGTCACCAGGGCGACCGCCGCGGTGGTGGCCGCCACGGCCCCGAGCGCGAGCCCGCCGATCGGCCGCCAGTTCGCCTTCAGGTCGCGCAGCGAGGTGTCGTAGCCGGCGTCCAGCAGCACGGGCGCCAGGAACAGCGCCAGCGCGAGTTCCGGATCGAGGGTGAGGTCGGGCACGCCCGGCACGAAGGCGAGCGCCGCGCCGCCGAGCGCCAGGAAGGCCGGATAGGGTGCGCCGAGGCGCCGGGCCAGCGCCGCGAGCAGGACCGCGCCGAAGAGGACGGCGACGACCCATTCGAAGATCAACATGCGCGGGTAAGAGGCAGACGACGCCAAGCGTTCCGCCTGCGGCACGGCGTATCACAATTGCAGGTTGTTAAAGCCGTCCCCCAGACCGCGCGGCCTTCCCGGCGGCTATCCAGGCGGCTTACCCGCGTCTAACCCGTTCGGTACCAGCGGTCAGGACCCGAGATGCCCGAGACACCCGTCTTCGCCCACGGCGCCGTTGCCGCGCCGCACGATCTCGCGGCGCGGGCCGGGCTGTCCGTGCTGGCGCAGGGCGGCAACGCGGTCGAGGCGATGGTCGCGATGGCGGCCTCGATCGCGGTGGTCTACCCGCAGAGGAACGGCCTCGGCGGCGACGGCGTCTGGCTGGTGCGCGAGCGCGGGGGCCGCGTGCGCGGCTTCGAGGCCTGCGGCCCGGCGGGCCGCCTCGCCACGATCGAGCGCTACCGCCGGGCGGGCCACGAGGCGATTCCCGCCCGCGGCCCCGACGCGATGGTGACGGTGGCGGGCGCGGTCGGCGGCTGGCGCCTCGCCCTCGACTTCGCCCGGGCGCTCGGCGGGCGCCTGCCGCTCGGGACGCTGCTCGCCGACGCGATCGCCCAGGCGCGCGACGGCGTGCCGGTCTCGCCCTCCGAGGCGCGCTGCCTGCCCCGGGACCTGGACACGCTCCACGACGCCCCGAACTTTTCCGCGACCTTCCTGAAGGACGGCAAGCCGTACGGTGCCGGCGCGGTCCGGGCGCTGCCGAGGCTGGCGGCGACCCTGGAGCAGCTCGCCCATGCGGGGCTGCAGGACTTCTACCGCGGCGATGTCGGCCGCGAGATCGCCGCCGACCTCGCGCGGCTCGGCGCGCCGGTCACGCGGGCGGACCTCGAGGGCTTCGCGGCCGTCGAGCGCGCGCCGCTCGCGCTCCGGCGGCGGGACGCCACGCTCTACAACGTCCCGCCCCCCGCCCAGGGGCTCGCCGCGCTGATGATCCTCGGCATCCTCGACCGGCTGGACATCCGCGGGGCGCAGAGCCCGGCGCACCATCACGGGCTGATCGAGGCCACGAAGCGGGCCTTCGCGGTGCGCGACCGGGTGGTCACGGACGTCGCGCACCTGCGCCACGACCCGGCCGCCTTCCTCACGCCCGAGCGCCTCGCTCGGGCGGCCGCCCGGATCGACCTGCGGCGCGCGGCCTCCGTGCCGCTGCCCGCGCCCGGTGAGGGCGACACGGTCTGGATGGGGGCGATCGACGGGGAGGGCCTCGCCGTCTCCTACACCCAGTCGGTCCACGGGGCGTACGGCTCCGGCACGGTGCTGCCCGCAACCGGCCTCTGCTGGCAGAACCGCGGCACGGCGTTCTCCCTCGACGCGGGCGCGGTGAACCCGCTGGAGCCCGGCCGGCGCCCGTTCCACACCCTGATCCCGGCCCTGGCCGCCTTCGACGACGGCCGGGTGATGAGCTACGGCAGCACGGGCGACGACGGGCAGCCGCAGGTCCAGGCCCAGATGTTCTCACGATACGCCGATGACGGGATGTCGGTGGCGGACGCCGTCGATGCGCCGCGCCTCCTCTACGGCCGCACCTGGGGGGCGCCCGCGCCCAGCGTGAGGGTGGAGGACCGCCTCGACCCGGGCTGCATCGCGGCGCTGCGCCGCCTCGGCCACGCGGTCGAGGAGCTGGGCTTCCCCGACACCGACGCGCTGGGCCATGCCGGCATGCTGGTGCGCCACCCCCGCGACGGGCGCATCGCGGCCGCGCACGATCCGCGCTCGGACGGAGGGGCGCTGGGGCTGTAGCGGGAGCAGCACTTCCCGGGCATACGTCTCAGGCGGCCCCCTCAGCGTCCTCCCGCCCCCCTCTGCGGAGGAGGGAGAGCGGCGCGGTAGGATCGGGAGCGGCGCGAAGACACCACGCCCTGCGGCCCCGCGTGATCGGGCTGGGGATCGTCCCCCTCCGATCTCGGATGGAAACTCCCGATGGCCGACGGCATCACCCAGGCCGCCTACTGGAACGGCGAGGTCAGCCAACTGGCTGGTCGCGGCCGGTTGAGCCTCCCGCGTCAGATGCCGCGCGCAGCCGACTCAAGGCCGCAGGGAGGCTCTCGGATCACGGCCATAGCCGCTCGCGTTGCCAAGCCTGACTGTCCATCGCTCTACGGTAGCGCAACCGCGTATGCCGACGATCCCCGTCAGCCTGCCAGAACTCGACTTCGGTTGGCTGGACCGCGTAGACAGTCCAGCCGGTCGATACGATGAATGGGTCTCCCTCGATCAGATGGCGTTGCTCGGCCAGGGCGATATCCAACGCCTCATCACCTTCGAGGACGTCGCTCTGACGAGCGAGTAGCGCGCTCGCTCGCGATCCAATCGGACGTGCCAAGAAATCAGCTTCGCAGATCTCGCGGCTCAGTTCGCTGACCTGTCCACGGAGCCGAACCTGGCGGCCGAGTGGCTGCCAGTAGAAGGTGAGTGCGGCCTGCGGGCAGAGGGCGATCTGACGGCCCTTGGGGCTGAGCTTCGTACTCGCGAAGTGCCATCCATCGGCATCCACGTTCTTGAGGATCAGGACGCGCGCATCGGGGCAGCCTTCCGCGTCCACGGTGGAGAGCGTCATGGCGTGCGCCTCCGGTATCCCATGGGTGATCGCATCCTGCAGCCACACCCCGAACAGGCTGGCCGGCTCGTCCGGAGCAGCACCAGTATCGAAATCGCGATAGGGGCCTGCGAGGGACTTCAAACCTCGAAGCTGCTCCTTGAGTGACATGGACCTGCTCCGCGTCGGCGCCCTCGACTGATCTCGCATGGCAACGCCACGCACCGCAATTGCGCGCTGCCGGGAGATCGCACGATCCTTCCGGGCGACTCTGCCGGCCGGACAGGCTCGCCGGCTTATGCCTCGCCACCCACTCGGATCCGCGCTAGCATCTACCCCGACGCACCGCGCCGCCGCGCCCCGCCCTGGGGCGCCCTGGCCAAAAGTCCAACTTGATTCGCGAGCCCCGCTGCCGTTGGCTGCGGGTGCGCAGCCGAGCAGAAGCCGACGCGCCACAGGCCACCAAAAGGCCGGGCCGCCGCACGGAGGAGACCCCACCATGAACAAGCCGGAATTCCTGGCCGACGCCAAGACCAAGGCGCCCTTCTCGGCGCGCTACGACAACTTCATCGGCGGGCAGTGGGTCGCGCCCGCGGCCGGCCGCTACTTCGAGAACACCTCGCCCATCACCGGCAAGGTCGTGTGCGAGGTCGCCCGCTCGGACGCGCAGGACATCGAGCGCGCGCTCGACGCCGCCCACGCCGCCAAGGAAGCCTGGGGCCGCACCGCGCCGGCCGAGCGCGCCCGCATCCTCCTCAAGATCGCCGACCGGATGGAGGAGAACCTCGACCTGATCGCGCTCGCCGAGACCTGGGACAACGGCAAGCCGATCCGCGAGACGACGCACGCCGACATCCCGCTCGCCATCGACCACTGGCGCTACTTCGCCGGCTGCGTGCGGGCGCAGGAGGGCTCGATCTCCGAGATCGACCACGACACGGTGGCCTACCACTTCCACGAGCCGCTCGGCGTCGTCGGCCAGATCATCCCGTGGAATTTTCCGATCCTGATGGCCGTGTGGAAGCTGGCCCCGGCGCTGGCTGCCGGCAACTGCGTCGTCATCAAGCCCGCCGAGCAGACCCCCGCCTCGCTGCTGGTGCTGATGGAGGTGATCGGCGACCTGCTGCCGCCGGGCGTGGTGAACGTGGTCAACGGCTTCGGCCTGGAGGCCGGCAAGCCGCTCGCCTCCTCGCCCCGCATCGCCAAGATCGCCTTCACGGGTGAGACGACCACCGGCCGCCTCATCATGCAGTACGCCTCGCAGAACCTGATCCCGGTGACGCTGGAGCTCGGCGGCAAGTCGCCGAACATCTTCTTCGGCGACGTCGCCAACGAGGACGACGACTTCCTCGACAAGGCGCTGGAGGGCTTCACCATGTTCGCCCTCAACCAGGGCGAGGTCTGCACCTGCCCGAGCCGCGCGCTGGTGCACGAGTCGATCTACGACCGCTTCATGGAGCGCGCGATCAAGCGCGTCGAGGCGATCACGCAGGGCTCGCCCCTCGACCCCGCCACCATGATCGGCGCCCAGGCCTCCTCGGAGCAGCTCGAGAAGATCCTCAGCTACGTCGATATCGGCAAGCAGGAAGGCGCCCAGTGCCTCACGGGCGGCGAGCGCAACGTGAAGGAGGGCGAGTTCGCGGGCGGCTACTACATGAAGCCGACCGTGTTCCGCGGCCACAACAAGATGCGCATCTTCCAGGAAGAGATCTTCGGGCCCGTCCTCTCGGTCACGACCTTCAAGGACGACGCCGAGGCGCTCTCCATCGCCAACGACACGCTCTACGGCCTCGGCGCCGGCGTCTGGACCCGCGACGGGACCCGCGCCTACCGCTTCGGCCGGGCGATCCAGGCCGGCCGCGTCTGGACGAACTGCTACCACGCCTACCCGGCCCACGCGGCCTTCGGCGGCTACAAGCAGTCCGGCATCGGCCGCGAGACCCACAAGATGATGCTCGACCACTACCAGCAGACCAAGAACATGCTGGTCAGCTACTCGGCGAAGAAGCTCGGCTTCTTCTGAGACGCGCTCCTCTCGAGAGGAACCTTGCCCCGGCCGCGAGGCCGGGGTTTTTTCGTATCGGGCGGGCAGCCCCGTGCTCTCCCTCCCCCCTCTGCGAGGGAGAGAGAGCGCGGCGGGTGTCATACCGTTTCCGGTTGAAGAGCTCGGTCTGAGGCATCGTCTCAGGACGAAGCGCGGGTCCCCTCTCCCAGAGGGAGAGGTCTGCTTTCGCAGAAAGCCGGGTGAGGAGTATGAGGCTTCCGAAAGAGGCGGGGGCCTGAACGCGCGTCGATGGCGTGCTCAAGTCTGTGAGGTCATACCCCTCACCCCAACCCTCTCCCTATGGGAGAGGGAGCGCGGTGCGGCTCACCCCCACGGCCGAACCATTCGACCAGAAACGGTGTCAGTCGGCTTCGTGGATCCGCCCCCTCAGCGCCGGGAGGCCGGGCTGCCGGCCGGGAGGCCGGTGTTGGACGGCGGTGTGCTCGGGGGCAGCGCGCCGGGACCACCGGTGGTGTTGACCCCGCCGCCGGGTGGGCCATCGAAGCCGACGACGCCGGAGGGCGTGCCGGGCGCCGGGCCGGCGCCGACGCTGCCCGCGCCGGCCCCCGGATCGACGCCGGGCGGCGGGGCGGCCGCGGCGGGCAGCGCCAGACCGATGAGCAGGGCGGCGAGGAGGGAGCGGGCGGGCATGACGGTCCTGAGGCTGGCGGCGGAATCGCGCCGGGCCAACGCACCGACATCCGAAAGGTCCCGCTGTGGCCGGACGATTCGCGCCCCAGATAGCCACCATACCGAACGGGAGGACGACCCATGAGCGAGGCAACGGGCATCGAGACCACCACCGCCGAACAGGCCGACGCGGCCGGCACGCCGCTGCTGGTGACCGCGACGCCCGCGGCGCTCGCGCTGATCGAGGAACTCAGGGCCGACCACGGCCCGGTGATGTTCCACCAGTCGGGCGGCTGCTGCGACGGATCCTCGCCGATGTGCTATCCGGTCGGCGACTTCATGATCGGCGACGGCGACGTGCATCTCGGGCAGGTCGGCGGCGCGGACTTCTACATCTCCCGCACGCAGTTCGCGGTCTGGAAGCACACCCACATCATCCTCGACGTGGTGCCGGGGCGCGGCGGCATGTTCTCGCTGGAGAACGGCCGCGAGAAGCGCTTCCACATCCGCTCGCGCCTGTTCACGGAAGCCGAGAACCGGGCGCTCGACGGAGCGTGCAAGCTGTAGGCGGCTCAGCGCGCCTCGTTGCGCGCGCTCGCCTGGGCCTCGGCGCGCCGCTTCTCGTCGGTCGTGAGGCCAGACAGCGTCTGGTCGAGCCAGGCATCCGACAGCCCCTGCTGGGCCGCCAGCAGGTTCCAGGTCGCGGCTTCCAGCAGGTTCTTCTGCAGGCCGCGGCCGACCGCGTAGAGCCGGGCGACGCGGTTCTGCGCGATGGCGTTGCCGCGCTGGGCCGCGTGCAGGAAGTAGCGGGCGGCGCGCGCCTCGTCCTTCGGCACGCCGTTGCCGTTGAACAGCAGGATCGCGAACTCGACCTCGCCGGCCAGGTCCCCGTTGTCGGCCGCGCGGCGGAACCACTCGGCGGCCTGGGAGGGATCCTTCGGCACGCCGCGGCCCTGCAGGTAGAGCACGCCGAGCCCGTGCTGGGCCGGGCCGATCTCGTTCTCGGCGGCCTTGCGCAGCAGGGTCGCGGCGCGGGCCTCGTCCTCGGGCTTGGCCGCCCCGATCAGGATCAGCGCGAGGTTGTAGGCGGCCGTCGGCGAGCCCTTCTCGGCGGCGCTCTCCAGCCAGCGCCGGCCGGCCTTGAGGTCCTTCTGGACGCCGCGCCCGTCCATCGACATCAGCCCGAGCGAGGACATCGCGGCGGAATCGTTCAGGGCGGCGGCCAGCCGATACCACTCGGCCGCCTTCACGGGGTCCTGGCGGACGCCGAGGCCCTGGTTGTAGAGCTCGCCCAGCAGCGTCATCGCGGCGGCGTCCCGACGGTCGGCCTCGATGCGCTTCGTCGCCTCCCGGAAGGCGGTGACGTACTGGCCCTTCTGGTAGGCGCCGTAGGCGAAATCGGGCTGGCCACCGCCGCGCGGCAGGGCGCCGCCCGTGTAGTTCGGCGTGTAGGGGCTCGGCAGCTCGCGCATCGGCGGCTTCCCCGCCTGGTCCTTGGCCGGCTGCTCCGTGGCCTTCGGCGTCAGGGCCGGGCTCGGAGCGGGCGTCTGCGCCGCCAGGGCGGCGCCCGGGACGAGCGCGGCGAGAACGAGCGCGAGCCGCCTCATGCCGCGTCTCCCAGCGCCTCCTGCGCGCGGGCGACCGCCGCCGGGTCGGCGAGCCAGAGCGCGCTCTCCAGGCCGACGAACTCGGCCCCCGTGGCGGCGGCGTCCGCGATCTCCGCCTCCGTGCAGGCGACGGCGATGCAGGGCGTCTCGAAGATCTCGGCCCACCACGCGGCGCGCTCGCGCACGCCCTCGGGGTCCGGCGCCGCCCCGTCCGGGTAGAGGCCGCCGAACATCAGGTAGTCGGCCCCGCCCTCGCCCGCATCCATCGCGGCGTGGCGCGTCTCGAACCCGCCGGTGCCGAGGATGCGGCCCTCGCGCAGGCGCTCGCGCAGGTCCTTGAGGCCCGCCGGCTTGTCGACGTGGACGCCGTCCGCGCCGCCGCGGGTGGCGACGCTGACGAGATCGCCCGCGAAGCCGGGGCAGGCGACGACGAGCGCGGCCTCGTGCGCCTGCACCGCGGGCGCCGCGCGCTTGACAAGCGCGGTCAGCGCTCGCTCGTCGGCGGGCGCCAGCCGCAGGATCACCGCGGCGACGTCGCCGGCCGCGCAGGCCGCCTCGATGGCGGGCAGGAGCCCGTCGAGGTCGCTGGCCGCGGTTCCGTGCGGGGTGAGCAGGGCGAGGCGTTGCTGGCTCATGCGGGTCAGGCAGCCGCCTCGATCTTCGGGTCGAGCGAGCCGCTGGCGTAGCGCTTGGCCATCTCGGCGACCGAGATCGGGCGGATCTTCGAGCCCTGGCCGGCGGTGTTGAACTCCTCGAAGCGCTGGCGGCAGAGCTTCGTCATCGCCTCCATGGCGGGCTTCAGGTACTTGCGCGGATCGAACTCGGCCGGGTTCTCGGTGAGGATCTTCCGGATCTGGCCGGTCATCGCCATGCGGTTGTCGGTGTCGATGTTGATCTTGCGCACGCCGTGCTTGATGCCGCGCTGGATCTCCTCGACCGGCACGCCCCAGGTCGGCTTCATCTGGCCGCCGTACTGGTTGATGATGTCCTGCAGGTCCTGCGGCACCGAGGAGGAGCCGTGCATGACGAGGTGGGTCGTGGGGAGCCGCCGGTGGATCTCCTCGATCACGTTCATGGCGAGCACGTCGCCGTCGGGCTGGCGGGTGAACTTGTAGGCGCCGTGGCTGGTGCCCATGGCGACCGCGAGCGCGTCGACCTTGGTGGCGGCCACGAACTTCACCGCCTCGTCCGGGTCGGTCAGGAGCTGGTCGTGGGACAGCACGCCCTCAGCGCCGTGGCCGTCCTCGGCCTCGCCCTCGCCGCTCTCCAGCGAGCCCAGCACGCCGAGCTCGCCCTCGACCGAGACGCCGGCCCAGTGGGCCATCTTGGTGACGTTGCGGGTGATCTCGACGTTGTAATTGTAGTCGGCCGGGGTCTTGCCGTCGGCTTTCAGCGACCCGTCCATCATCACCGAGGTGAAGCCGTACTGGATCGCGGTGGCGCAGGTGGCTTCGTTGTTGCCGTGGTCGAGGTGCATGCAGACGGGGATGTGCGGGTAGATCTCGACGAGACCGTCGATGAGCTTCGCCAGCACCACGTCGTTGGCGTAGGCGCGCGCGCCCCGGCTCGCCTGGAGGATGACCGGCGAGTCGGTGGCGTCGGCCGCCGCCATGATGGCCAGCCCCTGCTCCATGTTGTTCAGGTTGAACGCGGGCACGCCGTAGCCGTACTCGGCGGCGTGGTCGAGGAGCTGCCGGAGGGTGATGCGTGCCATGGTTCGATCCTCGTCCGATGCGGCCTTGAGCCGGTCTGTCCCGTGCGGGCCTATATAGGTGCCGCCGCGCCGCGAGCCCGCGCGCAGCTGTGAAAAACTTGGGCGTATCTGCAAGCGATCGCTCGCTCACACCGTCTTGGCGGCCGCCGAACAGATGTCCCGCCCGAACCACCACGCGCCCCCTCTCCCGTGCGGGAGAGGGTTGGGGTGAGGGATGAGAACTGTCCGGAGAGGGCTGGCCATGGCCGCGGAAACAGAACGCCTCTTCAGGCACGCTCCGGGCCCCTCACCCTGTCCCTCTCCCGCACGGGAGAGGGGACCCGCGCCCGATCCGGAGATGTCTCAGCCCTTGGCCCGCAGCGCCTCGACACCCGGCAGTTCCTTGCCCTCCAGCCATTCGAGGAAGGCGCCGCCCGCCGTCGAGACGTAGGAGAAGGCCTCGCCCGCCCCCGCATGGTTGAGGGCCGCGACCGTGTCGCCGCCGCCCGCCACCGAGACGAGCTGCCCGGCCTTCGTGCGCTCGGCCGCGTGGCGGGCCGCCGCGACGGTGGCGGCGTCGAAGGGGGTCAGCTCGAAGGCGCCGAGCGGGCCGTTCCAGACGAGCGTCGCCGCCTCGTCGATCGCCGCGTCGATCTCGGCGACCGAGGCCGGGCCGGCGTCGAGGATCATCGCGTCCTCGGGCACCGCGTCGACCGACACCGTCTCGCTGGCGGCGTTGGCCTTGAACTCCCGCGCGATCACCGCGTCGACCGGCAGGATCACCCGGCAGTCGGCGGCCTCCGCCGCCCCGAGGATCCGGGTCGCGGTCTCGGCCAGATCCCGCTCGCAGAGCGACGTGCCGACGGCCTTTCCTTGCGCGTGCAGGAAGGTGTTGGCCATGCCGCCGCCGATCACCAGCATGTCGACCTTGGCGACGAGGTTCTGCAAGAGGTCGATCTTCGAGGAGACCTTGGCGCCGCCCACAATCGCGATGACCGGGCGCTTCGGCGCCTCCAGGCCCTTGGTGAGCGCGTCGAGTTCGGCCTGCATCAGCCGGCCGGCGAAGGCCGGGAGCTTATGGGCGAGCCCCTCCGTCGAGGCGTGCGCCCGGTGGGCCGCCGAGAAGGCCTCGTTGACGTAGACGTCGCCGTTCTCGGCGAGCGCCGCCACGAAGGCCGGGTCGTTCTTCTCCTCGCCCGCGTGGTAGCGGGTGTTCTCGAGGAGCAGCACGTCGCCGTCCTTCAGGGCCGCGACCGCCGCCGCCGCCGCCTCGCCCACGCAGTCGTCCGCGAAGGCGACCGGGCGGCCGAGCGCCTCGGCGATCGCCGGCACCACCGGCTCCAGCGAATCCTTGGGCTCGCGCTTGCCCTTCGGCCGGCCGAAATGGGCGAGCAGGATCACCCGCCCGCCCCCGTCGGCGATCTCCCGGATGGTCGGCACCACGCGCTCGATGCGGGTCGCGTCGGTGACGCGCCCGCTCTCCATCGGCACGTTCACGTCGACGCGCAGGAGGACGCGCTTGCCCTTGAGGGATCCGGCGTCGTCGAGGGTGCGGAAGGCGGTCATGCGGGCTCGCGTCTGGAAGGTGAGATTACTGCGCGGTAGTCGGGGCGGCGCGCGGCGGCAGCAGGGAATCGAGGTTGAGGCGCTGCACCGCGACCATCAGCACCACGGTGAGCACCGCGGTGATGATGGCGGTGAGCACGAGTGCGCCGGTGCCCGGCAGGCGCCGGGTGCGGTCGGTGAGGCCGCGGACCTCGTTGCGGAGCGCCGCGAGGTCGGACTGGCGCGCGGCCTCGTTCATCCGGGTCGCGGCGTTCTCCATCTTGTCCTCGACGCGCGACAGCAGCGCCTCGGAGCGGGCGTACTTGTCCTCGATGCGCGCGCACTTGTCCTCGATCCGGGCGAGCTGGTCGTAGACCTGACCCGTCACCTGACCCGTCACTTGGCCCGTGGGCGTCGCGGCGGAAGACGGGGCGGGCGGGACGGTCGCCGGGACGGGCGCCGGCTTCGGCGGCGGCGCGCCTTGCGGGGCGGCGGGGCTCGTCGGCGGGATGAGGCCCGATTCGGGCGACTTGGTCGGCGCGGCGTCGGTCATCGGGGGCATCCTGCGTGATCGGAAGGCGAGAACGAGGGCCGTCGGCCATCCCGCGCGGGATGGCCCGGAAGTGCCGCCGCCCGCGCCCCGGTTGGGGGGGCGCGGGCGGCGTGGACGTCAGATCAGCTTGGCGAGCGCCACGGCCGTGTCGGCCATGCGGTTCGAGAAGCCCCACTCGTTGTCGTACCAGGACAGGATGCGCACGAAGGTGCCGTCCATGACCTTGGTCTGGTCGAGGTGGAAGGTCGAAGAGTGGGGATCGTGGTTGAAGTCGATCGAGACGTTCGGCCGGTCGGTGACGCCGAGCACGCCCTTGAGCGGGCCGGCGGCCGCCGCCTTGATCGCCTCGTTGATCTCCTCGACCGTCGTGGCGCGCTTGGCCGTGAAGACGAGATCGACCGCCGAGACGTTCGGGGTCGGCACGCGGATCGCGGTGCCGTCGAGCCGGCCCTTCAGCTCCGGCAGGACGAGGCCCACCGCCTTGGCGGCGCCCGTCGAGGTCGGGATCATGGACAGGGCGGCCGCGCGCGCCCGGTACAGATCCTTGTGCATCTGGTCGAGCGAGGGCTGGTCGTTGGTGTAGGAGTGGATCGTCGTCATGAAGCCGCGCTCGATGCCGACCAGCTCGTTGAGCACCTTGGCGACCGGGGCGAGGCAGTTCGTGGTGCACGAGGCGTTCGAGATCACGAGGTGATCCGAGGTCAGCTTGTCGTGGTTCACGCCGTAGACGACCGTGAGGTCGGCGCCGTCGGCGGGCGCCGACACGATGACGCGCTTGGCGCCCGCGTCGAGGTGCGCCTTGGCCTTGTCCCGCGAGGTGAAGATGCCGGTGCACTCGAGCGCGATGTCAACGCCGAGGTCGCGGTGGGGCAGCTCGGCCGGGTTGCGCACGGCCGTGACCTTGATGCGCTTGCCGTCCACGACGAGGAAGTCGCCGTCCACCGCGACCTCACCCGGGTAGCGGCCGTGGACCGAGTCGTAGCGCAGCAGGTGCGCGTTGGTCTCGACGGGGCCGAGATCGTTGATCGCCACGACCTCGATGTCCTGGCGGCCGGCCTCGTGGATCGCGCGCAGCACGTTGCGGCCGATGCGGCCGAACCCGTTGATGGCAACCTTCACCGTCACGGCGTGACTCCTTCCTGATCGGGGGCGCCGCGCCTTGGGCGTCCGAATTCTGCGTTGAGAGGGCGGCGTCCGCGCCGGCCTTCCGCGTGCGGGACCGCTCTAGGAGCGTCCGGGCTGAACCGGCGATGAACCGTGACCGTGGCGGCTTGAGCGTGCCGCGAACCTGTCGCGTCCGACCGCACCGGGCCGCCCGGGATCGTCCGATCCGCGAACGGCGCGCGCGTAGGCCAAAAGACCGGCCAAAGGACTGTCACAGGTCGATATTCCGGCACGTTGCGGCCCGCGGCCGCGGGCCCGGCGGGGCACGCGGCGGCTGTCTAACATGGCCCCCCCACCTGTCAAACGCACCGGCGTGACAATCAGGGGTTACCCCCCGGCTTACCCGCGCTCCCGGTGGGTTCCCCGCGGGATAGCGGGGCGAACCGCGGGCGCCGGACTGGAAATCCGCGCCGGCTTTGGGGAAAACCGGATTCCAGCCCGCCCGCGGGCGAGGCCGGCACCGGAAGCTCGACGCCCCATGAACGCTGCGACCGACGCTGCGACGAACGCTGCGACCTCCCCGCCGGCCGCTCCGGCCGAACCCGCCGTGGCCGACGCGCTCGCCCGCCTCGGCACCGCGCTCGCCCGGCTGGAGGCCGTGGTGGCGCGCCGCGTCGAGGCGGCCGCGGCGCCCGACGACCGCGACACCGAGCTCGCCCTGATGGAGCAGGACCGGGCCCGGCTCGCCGCCGCGCTCGATGCCGCGACCGCCCGCCTCGCCGCGGTCGAGGCCGCGGCCGAGGCGGCCGGGCGGCGCGTCGACCGGGCGATCGGCGCGGTCGAGGACGCGCTGGGCAGGGGCGCGTCGGGACGGGACGCGCAGCCCGAGGAGGCGCGCTGATGCCTCAGGTCCAGGTCACGATCGACGGCAAGAGCTACCGCATGGCCTGCGGGCCCGGCGAGGAGCCCCACCTCACCGCGCTGGCCGAGGGGCTGGGCCGGCGCGTGGCCGAGATGCGCCAATCCTTCGGCGAGATCGGCGACATGCGCCTGCAGGTGATGGCCGCGCTCACCATCGCGGACGAGCTGGCCGAGGCCCGGCGCCGGCTGGCGGCGGCGGAGGCCGAGACCGCCGCGCTCCGGGCCGAGACCGAGCGCCTCGCCGAGGCCCGCGCTCTCGAATCCGGGCAGCTCGCCGCGGGGGTGAGCGAGGCGGCGGAGCGGATCGAGCGCATGGTCCAGGCGCTGGCGGGCTCGGAGCCGCGGGAGGGTTGATACCGTTTCCGGCTGATCAGCTCGGCATCTCCTGCACGCCGTCATCCCGGGTTCGCGTCCGACGCCCCGGAATGACGGCAGGGAGAGCCGGACCGAACCGATCAACCGGAAACGGTATGATATGGCCTAGGGCTGATCGGTTCGGCCCTGTGGGGTGAGCCGCGCCGTGCCCCCTCTCCCATAGGGAGAGGGTTGGGGTGAGGGGTATGACGCTTCAGAGTGAGGCGTCGAACTGAACGCGCGTCGATGGCGTGAGCTGTCCTGATACGTCATACCCTTCACCCTGTCCCTCTCCCTATGGGAGAGGGGACCCGCGCTTCGTCCTGAGGCGATGCGTTGACCGGACCCATCGACCGGAAACGGTATGAGCGGCGGGATCTGGTCCTGGCGCGCCGGCCCAGCGATGGCCGGGGCCGGCGACCGTCGCGGTCGACAGCGCGGCGGAATCCGTGCATCGGGTCGGCCTCGGCCCGCCGGCGCCGCGCCCCGCTGCGCCGGCCACGGCCCGAGCGGAGGGCGGCGCGCCGCCCGGCGGAGCTTTCTCGACCGTGACAGGCGACCTCCCCGCGCCCGCCGCCCTGCGGCCCGGGACGCCGCCGGTCCCGACGCTGGCGGGCAATGCGGCGCTCGGCGTCACGCAGATCATCCTGTGGGGCGGCACCTTCTTCCTGATCGCGGTGGTCGCCGGCCCCATCGTCGCGTCCACCGGATGGCCGCAGGGCATCGTCGTCGGCGCCCTCTCGCTGGCGATCTTCGTGTCGGGGCTGCCCGCGCCGCTCGTCGGGCGCCTGATCCGGCGCCACGGGGGCCGGCCGGTGCTGGTGGCGGGTTCCCTGCTCGTCGCGGCGGGCCTCGCGCTGATGGCCGCCGCGACGAGCCTGCCGATCTTCCTGCTCGCCTGGGCCGTCGCCGGGATCGGCATGTCCGCGAGCCTGTTCGACCCGCTCTTCGCGGCGATCGGCCAGGCCTACGGGACCGCGGCGCGCGGCGCGATGACCCAGATCGCGATCGCGTCGGGCTTCGCGGTCTCGCTCTGCTGGCCGGCCACGAGCTTTCTGGTCGAGCGGATCGGATGGCGCGGGGCCTGCCTGACCTACGCGGTGCTGGCGGCCGTCGTGGTCGCGCCGCTCTACGCCTGGGCCGTGCCCCGCGCGGCGCGGGCGGGCGTGCTTGAGGCCGCGACGGGCGCCGATCCGGCGGCCGGGCCGTCGGCGCCCGCGCGCCTGCCCGGCGAGCACCTCCTGGCCGCGACGTTCACGACGGCTGCCATGATCATGACGGCGGTCTCGGTGCAGCTCCCGCTGCTGCTGCAGGCGCTCGGCATCCTGGGGGGCACGGCGGTGGCGCTGACGACGCTGATCGGCCCGTCCCAGGTCGGCGTGCGGGTGATCGAGCTGGCCTTCGGCCGCCGCGCCCACCCGGTCTGGTCGCTCCTGATGTCGAGCGCGAGCGTCGGGCTCGGCCTGCTGCTCCTGGCGACGCTGCCCGCCGCCGCGTGGCTCGCGATGATCCTGTACGGGGCCGGCAACGGCATGCGCACCGTGGTGCGGGGCACGCTGCCCTACGCGCTCTACGGGCAGCGCGACTACGCGGCGGCGATGGGCCGCCTCGCCCGCCTGCCGCTTCTCGGGCAGGCGGTGACGCCGCTCGCCTGCGGCTACCTCGCGGAGTGGTTCGGGCCCGTGACGCTCCTGCACCTGATGCTCGCGGTCGCCCTGCTCAACCTCGGCCTGTCCCTGCTCGTCGTCCGCCACGCCCTGCGCCCCGCGGCCGGCACGGCCTGACCGGGAGGCTCAGGCCGGCAGGGCGATCTCGACCGCGAGGCCGCCGAGGTCCGAGGTCCCGAGCGTGAGGGAGCCTCCGTAGAAGGCGGCGAGTTCCAGGGCGATCGGCAGGCCGAAGCCGTGGCCGGGCTGGCTCTCGTCGAGGCGGGCCCCGCGCCGCAGGATCGTCTCCCGCGCGGGCGGCGGCAGGCCCGGCCCGTCATCCGCGATGCTCACGAGGACCGCCGTATCCGTGCGCCGCGCCGCGACGCGGACGCGGCCCCGGCACCACTGGCAGGCGTTGTCGACGAGGTTGCCCAGCATCTCGTCGAGGTCCTGCGGGTCGCAGGCCACGCCGAGGCCGTCCGGGACATCGATCGCGAACGCGATGGCCTTGTCCGCGTGGATGCGCAGGAGGGCCAGCCGGAGGTCGGCGAGGTGCGCGGCGAGGTCGGCCCGCGCCCGCACGGGGCCGCCGGCGGCGGCCGCCCGGGCGCGGCGGAGATGGTGGCGGATGCGCTGGTCCATGCCCGCGACGAGCCGCGCGAGCCCGCGGTCGCGCTCGGAGCCGGTCTCGGCCAGCGCCAGCGAGAGGGTGGCGAGCGGCGTCTTGAGACCGTGGGCGAGGTTGGCGACGTGGGCCCGCGCGTGGTCCAGATGCGCCGCGTTCCGGTCGAGCAGGGCGTTCACCTCGGCCACCAGGGGGCGCACCTCGGCGGGCTGCCGGTCCGGGAGCCGGTCCAGGGTCCCGGCGCGGATGCCGGCGATCTGGTCGCGCAGGCCGCGCAGCGGGCGCAGGCCGAGCCGGACCTGGACGAGCACGCCCGCGAACAGGAACAGGCCGATCACGCCGAGGCAGAGGGCCAGCGTGCGCAGGGCTTCCAGCACGGGCCCGCGCAGGGCCGCGGCCGGCGCGGAGGCGACGAGGACGGTCGGCGGATCCTCGCCCGTGCCGGGAACGGTCAGCACGCGCAGGATCAGGCTCTCGCCCCAGGGGCCGAGGCCGTCGGCGGGCACGAAGGCCTCCGCCCTCGCGCGCCGGGCCGGCAGGTCCGGGACGGAGAGGACCTGTCCCGCGAGCGAGGCCGAGCCGAGCCGGTCGCCGCCGCGGCTGACCTGCCAGTACCAGCCGGAGCGGGGCCGGTCGAAGGGCGGCCCGTCGCGCGCGCGACCGAGCGAGAGGCCGCCGCCGGGCGCCGGGCGCAGGTCCGAGACTAGGGCGAGGATGCGGTCGTCGAGGCGGCCGTCGACCTGGCCGCGCACGAAGCGGTGCAGAATGAAGCCGACCGAGAGGGTGGCGGCCAGGAGCGCGATGCCCAGGACCGCGCCCGCCGCCAGCAGCAGGCGCCGCTGGAGCGAGCCCGGCGGGCCGAGCAGGCCGCCCCGCGCCGCTGCCCCGGACTCGCTCACGCGGCGGATCCGGACATCAGGCGGTAGCCGAGGCCGCGGACGGTCTCGATGGTGGCGGGCGCGATCTTCCGGCGCAGGCGCGTGATGATCACCTCCACCGAGTTCGAATCCACCTCGGCGTCGCCGTCGTAGACCCGCTCGATCAGCTCGGTGCGCGGCACCACCGCCTCCTTGCGCAGGATCAGGCAGCCCAGCACCCGCCATTCGAGGCCCGTCAGCCGCAGCGGCAGCCCGTGATGCTCGAAGCTGCCGAGCCCCGGGTCGTAGACGAGCGGCCCGCAGGCGATCCGGGGCGCGCCGTGGGCCTGGGCGCGGCGCACCAGGGCGCGCAGGCGCATGACCAGCTCCTCAACCCGGAAGGGCTTGACGAGGTAGTCGTCGGCGCCGGCCTTGAAGCCCGTGACCTTGTCGCTCCAGCCGTCCCGGGCGGTCAGGACGAGCACCGGCATCGTGCGCCCGGCCGCGCGCCAGTCCTGCAGCACCGAGACCCCGTCGCGGCCCGGCAGGCCGAGGTCGAGCACGACCGCGTCGTAGGTCTCGGTCTCGCCCAGATGCCCGGCATCGATGCCGTCGCGCGCCCGGTCGAGGGCGAAGCCCTCCGCGCGCAGCGCCCTCGCCAGTTCCCCGGCCAGCGCGTCGTCGTCCTCGGCCAGCAGGATCTTCATCGCGGTCCGGTCTTCCGAAAGGCGCCGCCCCTAGCGGCCGCCGTTTAACCGAACCTGAACGGCGCGGTTCAGGATAGGTTTCGGGCCCCGTCCTAGAAGTCCGCCGACCCGAGAGGGACACCGGACACGAGGACATCCGATCACCATGAGCCAGAACACGATCATCGCCGCCGCGCCGGAGCAGCCCCGCAAGCCGGAGCGTCCGCGGGGCGGGCGCAACCGCCGCGGCCTCGTCGTCGGCGCCATCGCCGCGCCGCTGGCGCTCGGCGCCGCGGGCCTGTCCCTGGCCCAGTCCGGGCAGACGGTCGCGCCGACGCCGGTCGCCCCGACCGCCATCTCCGCCCTCGCGCCCTCGGGCGCGATCGCCGCCCGGGGCGAGGTCGCCGAGATCTTCGGCAACAAGTTCGTCCTGCAGGACGGGACCGGCCGGGCCCTGGTCGAGACCGGCCGCGCGGGCGAGGCGGCCCCCCTGGTCGCCAAGGGCGAGACGGTGACCGTCCAGGGCCGCTTCGAGAAGGGCTTCCTGCACGCCCGGGTGATCACGCGGGCCGACGGCAAGCCGGTCGAGCTCGGCCGGCCCGGCGGTCCTCCCGGCCCCGGCCTCGACTGGGCGCGGGACAAGGTCGGTCTCGGCCCGAAGCCGGACCTGCCCGCGCTCACCGCCGCGGTCGAGCGAGCGGGCTACGGCGACGTCCGGGTAACGGGGCGCGGGCCGCGCCATCTCGAGGTCGCCGCCAAGGCGGCGGACGGCACGGAGCGCCTGCTCCACGTCGATTTCGACGGGCGCATCCGCGAGCGGCCGCTGCTCTGACCCGGATCCGCGACGCGGCCGGCGGACCGGGGCACCGGCCCGCCGGGGCTCCTCGGCCCCAGTACAGTGCTGGCGTCGGCGGTGGCCGTACACCGCCGGCGCTCCAGAGACCATCGCGGCCTTGTGATGGACTATTCCGGAACGTGGCCGCCGCGAAGAACTTGAGCGCCCGCCGACTATAGAGCTGCCGTGTCTGGGCGGGACGGGTCGAACACGAGAGGGGGACCTTCTCCATGCTGGACCGACGCCCGCGCGGCGGCTCCCCGGAGCGCGCCGTGGTCCGATCCATGGCCCGTCTTATGTCCCGATCCATGGCCCGATCCATCGTCCAAGCCACCCCGCTCCGGGCGGTTCGGCACGCGCGCGGCGTCGCGCGGCCATGAGCGCGCATGACGGCGTCCTCGTCTTCGCCCATGTCGGCGACCTGCACCTGACCGTGCCGGACGCCCCGAACGCGCGCGACTACCGCGCCATCCTCGACCAGATCGGCGCGGCCGAGGGGCTCGATTTCGTCTTCCTGCCCGGCGACAACGCCGATAACGGCCGGCCGGACCAGTACGCGCTCGTGCGCGCCGGCCTCGACGGGCTGCGCCGGCCCGTCCACGTCATCACCGGCGACCACGACATGGAGGGCGGCGGGCTCAATGCCTTCTACGCCGGCCTCGGCGTGCCGCGCCTGCCCTACGCCGTCACGGTCTCGGGCACGCGCTGCCTGTTCCTCGACATGTGCGGCCCGGGCTCGGGCGGGCCGGACTTCCGGCTCGGCTCGGACCAGATCGCCTGGCTCGAGCGCGAGCTCGCAGCGGCCGAGGCTGCGGGGCGGCCCTGCGCGCTGTTCATGCACAGCTACCCGGCCGACCTGACGGCCGACGACGAGAGGTCCCGCGTCGCCGACCTGATCCATCGCGGGCCGGTCCGCCTCGTCGAGATGGGCCATACCCACTACAACGAACTCGCCAACGACGGCCGCACGGTCTACGCGGCCTGCCGCTCCACCGGCCAGATCGAAGAGGGCCCGGTCGGCTACGCGGTCGCCGCCCTCGACCGCGGCGCGGTCGCGTGGCGCTTCAAGGAGCTCGGCCGATCCTGGCCCTTCGTGCTGATCACCGCGCCCGCCGACCGGCGGCTCGCCCACGCCGACGATCCGGCCCGCGCGGGCGACGCGGAGATCCGCGCCGTCGTGCTCGGGGCGGCCGGGATCGCCCGATGCGAATGCAGCCTCGACGGCGGCCCCTGGCAGCCGATGGCGCGCGGCGCGGGCGAGCGGCTCTACCGCGTTCGCCTCGACGGGGCGGCCGGCGCCCGGCGCATCGCGGTGCGGGCGTGGGACGCGGAGGGCGGCCGCGACGAGGACGCGGTCGAGCCGGCCCGCGCGGGCGCCTCGCCCCCGGTCTCGAAGGGCGTCGGCAGCGACGCGGACGCCCTCGGATCCTGGCCGGAGAAGGGCCTGCTCGGAACCCAGCTCGGCCCGAACCGGAACGGGCGACACTGGTGAGCCGCCACCCGTTCCCGACCGCCTGACACCCACCGAACCATACCCTGAGAAGGAAGCCCGACGCCGATGGGCGCGCTCACCCTGACCCCGAACGTCGCGACCTGGAGCATCGCCGCGCTGGCGACCCTCGGGGTGATCCTGCGCCCCTTCGCCTGGCCGGAGGCGATCTGGGCCACCCTGGGCGCCGTGCTCCTCGTCGTGCTCGGCCTGATGCCGTGGTCCGTCGCCCTGGAGGGCGTGGCCAAGGGAACCGACGTCTACCTGTTCCTCGTCGGCATGATGCTGCTCTCGGAGGTCGCCCGGAAGGAGGGGCTGTTCGACTGGCTCGCGGCCCACGCGGTGCGGGCCGCGCGGGGCTCGGCGACGCGGCTGTTCACGCTCGTCTATCTCGTCGGCACGGTGGTGACGGTGTTCCTCTCCAACGACGCCTGCGCGGTGGTGCTGACGCCGGCCGTGTTCGCCGCCACCAAGGCCGCCGGGGTGAAGCAGCCGCTGCCCTACCTCTTCGTCTGCGCCTTCATCGCCAACGCGGCGAGCTTCGTGCTGCCGATCTCGAACCCGGCCAACCTCGTCGTCTTCGCCGAGCACATGCCGCCGCTGGGACGCTGGCTCGCCACCTTCACCCTGCCCTCCCTCCTCGCCATCGTGGCGACCTACGTCGTCCTGCGCCTGACCCAGAACGGCGCGCTCAGGGCCGAGACGGTCGCGACCGACGTCGAGACCCCGGCGCTCGGACGCGGCGGCACGATCGCGGCCGTGGGCATCCTCGCCACCGGCGCGGCCCTGATCGGCGCCTCGGCCGCCGGGATCGAGCTCGGCCTGCCGACCTTCGTCGCCGGCCTCGTCACCACGCTCGTCGTCGTCGCGGTCAACCGCGGCGGCCTCGTGGAGGTCGCCCGGGACGTCTCGTGGAGCGTGCTGCCGCTGGTGGCCGGGCTGTTCGTCCTGGTCGAGGCCCTGGAGAAGACCGGCGTGCTGGGGATGCTCGCCGCAATGCTGAGGCGCGCCGCCGAGGCCGATCCCGCCGCGACCGCCTGGGCGGGGGGCGCCCTCGTCGCCTTCGGCTCGAACCTCGTCAACAACCTGCCGGCGGGCCTCCTGGCGGGCGCGGCGGTGCAGGCCGCCCACGCCCCCGAGACGGTCGCGGGCGCCATCCTGATCGGCGTCGATCTGGGCCCCAACCTCTCGGTGACGGGCTCGCTCGCCACGATCCTCTGGCTCACGGCAATCCGGCGCGAGGGCGAGGACGTCTCGGCCTGGAGCTTCCTCAAGCTCGGGCTTCTGGTGATGCCGCCGGCCCTCGCCCTGGCGCTCGGCGCCCTGATCCTCGCCTGATCCCAGCCACCGCCGATCCGGAGACCTGCCCCCCGTGACCGCCGCCCTGCTCTACCCCTTCATCATCGTGGCCGGCGCGCTCCAGGCGCTCGGCAATTCCATGAACGCGCAGCTGCGCGGGCACTTGGTCAACCCGTTCCTGGCGGCCTCCGTCTCGTTCCTGCCGATCGTCTTCGTCTTCGCGACGCTGTTCCTGGTGATGCCGACGCCGCTGCCGGGCCTGGACAGCCTCGCGGCCATGCCCTGGTACGCGCCGCTGGGCGGGGTGGCGGGCGCGGTCGCGGTGTTCGGCGGCCTCGCCTTCGTCGACAAGGTCGGCGCGGGCCCCTTCAACGGCCTGACGCTGACGGCCAACATCCTGACCTCGCTGGCGCTGGACTCGTTCGGCCTGTTCGGGCTGCCCGCGGCCGGGTTCAAGCCGCTGCCCTGGCTCGGCGGCCTGCTCATGGCGGTCGGCGTGACCTTCATCGCCCGGGTCACGCCCGACAAGGGCACGGATTCGGGAGGGACGGACGCGGGTCACGGCCTCAACCCGCGGCTGCTCTACCCCTTCATCGTCGTGGCGGGCGCGCTCCAGGCGATCGGCGTGGTCTGGAACGCCCAGCTGCGCGGCGCCCTGGTCAACCCCTGGCTCGCGGCCCTGGTCTCGTTCCTGCCGGTGGTGTTCGTGTTCGTGCTGGTCTTCCTGCTGCGCCCGAGGCCGCTGCCGCAGCGGACCGACATCGAGGGGGTGCGCTGGTGGATGCCGCTGGCCGGCCTCACCGGCGCGGTCGCGGTGTTCGCGGGCCTGCTCTTCGTGGACAAGGTCGGGGCGGGCGCCTTCAACGGCCTGCTGATCACCGCCAACCTCCTGACCTCGGTGGCGCTCGACCATTTCGGCTGGCTCGGCATGAAGCAGGTGCGGGCCGGCGCGGCGCGCCTCGGCGGGGCCGCCCTGATGGTGGCCGGGATCGTCCTGATCTCGCTGTTCTGACGGCGCAGGCCCTAGTCCAGCCCGAGCCAGAGCCCGTCGGGCGCCTCCTCGACGGGGAACAGGCGCAGGGGCCGGAAGGACCAGCCCGGGGAGACCGACCCGTCCCGCAGGTCGAAGGAGGCGCGGTGCCGGGGGCAGCGGAGCCGCCCGCGGACGCAGTGCCCGAGGGCGAGGTCGGCGCCCTCGTGCGGGCAGGCCCGTTCGGCGGCGACGATCCGCCCGGCGTCGCGCACGAGGATCAGGTGGTGCCCGCCCGCGAGGACCGGCACCGGGCCTCCGGCCTCCAGGAGGTCCGCCGGGCCGATGCGGATCCGCGCCACCTCAGCCCCCGAGATAGGCCTCCCGCACGTGCGGGTCGGCGATGAGGGCGTGGCCCCTTCCCGCCAGCACGGTGCGCCCGGTCTCGAGCAGGTAGGCGTAGTCGCACAGTTCGAGGGCCGCGAAGGCGTTCTGCTCGACGAGCAGCACGGTGGTGCCCGCATCGCAGATCGCGCGGATCACCGCGAACATCCGCTCGACGATGTTCGGGGCGAGGCCGAGCGAGGGCTCGTCGAAGAGCACGAGCTTCGGACGGCCCATCAGGGCGCGGCCGATCGCCAGCATCTGCTGCTCGCCGCCCGACAGCGTGCCGGCGGCCTGGTCGCGGCGCTCGGCGAGGCGCGGGAACTCCCCGTAGATCCGCTCGAGGTCCGCCGCGATGCCCGCCCGGTCGCGCCGCAGGTAGGCGCCCATGGCGAGGTTTTCGGACACGCTCATCTGCGGGAAGACGCGCCGCCCCTCCGGGCAATGGGCGATGCCCTCGGCCAGGATGGCGCGGGGCTCGACCCCCGCGATGTCGCGTCCCCGGAACCGGATCGTGCCGGAGCGGGCCGGGACCAGCCCCGAGATGGCGCGCAGCGTCGTGGACTTGCCGGCCCCGTTCGCGCCGACGAGTGCCACGAGCTGGCCTTCCCGCACCTCGATCGTGAGCCCCTTCAGGGCGGTGACGTGGCCGTAGCCGCAGACGAGGTCGCGGATCTCAAGCATGGGCCGCCTCGCTCACTGAACCTTGCGCCTCGCAACCTTGAGCCTCGGCGGCGGCGCGCCGGGCGGCGCTGCCCTGGCCGAGATAGGCCTCGATCACCGCCGGGTCGCTGCGGATGGCGGCGGGCGGGCCCTCGGCGATCAGGCGGCCGTAGTTCAGCACGACGATCCGGTCGGAGACCTCCATCACCATCGGCATGTCGTGCTCGACGAGCAGGACCGTGATGCCGCGCTCGCGGATCTGCCGGATCAGGCGCACGAAGACCCGGGTCTCCGAGGCGTTCATGCCCGAGACCGGCTCGTCGAGGAGCAGCATGGCGGGCTCGGTGGCGAGCGCCAGCGCCACCCCGACGAGGCGCTGCTCGCCGTAGGCGAGCGCACCCGCCCGCTCCTGCGCGCGGGCGGAGAGGCCGACCCAGTCGATGAGCGCCGCCGCGCGCTCGCGCAGCGCCCGCTCGCTCGCGCCCGCCCGTCCGAGGAGCGCGTCGAGGAGCGGCGCGCGGCTCATCCGGCCGCCCTGCCGGTGCAGGCCGATCATCACGTTGTCGAACACCGTGTCGTCCGGGAAGACGCTGGTGCGCTGGAAGGTGCGGGCGAGCCCCAGGCGCGTGATCTCGTGGGGCTGGAGGCCCTTGAGGCTCGTGCCGCGGAAGCGCACCTCGCCCTGGCTGGGCTTGAGGAAGCCCGTCATCACGTTGAAGGCGGTGGTCTTGCCGGCCCCGTTCGGGCCGATCAGGCTGACGATCTCGCCGGGCTGGACGTCGAAATGCAGGTCGGCGATGGCGACGAGGCCGCCGAAGCGCACGCCGACATGATCGACCGAGAGGATCGGGCTCATCGCTGCACCACCGGGCTGGGTTCGAGGACGGGCGCCGGCCGGGCGGGCCGGCGCCGGACGAGGTCGGCCAGCCCCGGCACGATGCCGCGCGGCATCACGAACAGGATCACGATGAGGACGAGCCCGTAGACGATCCACTGGGCCTCGGGCGCCATCACGGGGCGGAGCGCGACCGGCAGGAGGCCGAAGATCAGGCCGCCGACGACCGGGCCCATCAGGGTACCCTTGCCGCCCGCCACCACCATGATGACCATGCTGACCGTGGTGGTGAAGGCGAAGACGTCGGGATCGATGATGCGCAGGTAATGGGCGTAGAGGCTGCCCGCCGCGCCCGCCATCGCGGCCGAGATCACCGCCGCCACGGTGAGCGTGCGGGTGGCGTTGATGCCGACCGAGAGCGCGAGCGACTCGTTCTCCTTGAGCCCCCGCATCGCCCGCCCGAACCGCGAGCCGACGAGGCGCGCGACGACGAGCCAGCAGAGCGTGCCGACGGCGAGCACGAGGTAGTAGTTCTGCAGCTTCGTCCTGAGCGTCCACGTGCCGATGCCGGGCAGGCCCAGCGTGATCGCCGGGATCCCGGTGAGCGCGAGCGGTCCCTGCGTCAGCTCCACCCAATTGAGGGCGACCAAGCGCACGACCTCCGCGAAGGAGATCGTGACGATGACGAAGTAGGCGCCCCGCACCCGGAAGGAGAGGCGGCCGATCAGCCAGCCGCAGGCACCGGCCGCGAGGGTCGCGAGCCCGAAGCCCACGGCCGCCGGCCAGGGCTCGTGCACGATGCGGTAGCCGAAGCCGAGATCCACCTCGAAGCCGAGGCTCGTCAGCGCGCTCACGTAGGCGCCGATGCCGAAGAAGGCGATGTGGCCGAGGCTGAGCTGCCCGGTGAAGCCGAGGAGCAGGTTCAGGCTGAGGGCGCCGATCGTCAGGATGCCCGTCACGATCAGCGCGTTGAGGAGGTAGGGGCTGGGGCCGAGCGCCAGCGGCAGAGCGACGAGGGCCGCGAGCAGCGCGAGGGGGAGGAGCCGGCTCATCCGATGCGCTCCGCCTTCGCGAACAGGCCGGTCGGCTTGTAGAGCAGCACCGCGATGATGATCAGGAAGCCCATCGCGTCCCGGTAGCCGGAGGAGACGTAGCCGGCGCCGAGTTCCTCGGCGAGCGCCAGGATGAAGCCGCCGATGGCCGCCCCCGTGACGTTGCCGAGGCCGCCGAGGATGACGATCGCGAAGGCCTTCAGCTCGGCCAGGCCCCCCATCTGCGGGTAGACGACGTAGACCGGGCCGAGGAGCGCGCCGGCGGCGGCCGCCAGGGCTGAGCCCATCGCGAAGGTCGCGGTGTAGATCCGCCGCACGTTGACGCCCATCAGCGCCGCCGTGTCGGCGTCCTGGAAGGCGGCGCGCATGGCGAGGCCGAGCTTCGTCCGGTTGATCAGCGCGTAGGCGAGCCCGATGAGGGCCAGCGCCGCGCCCAGCACGAACAGGCGCAGCCACGAGACCGAGACCGGGCCGATCTGCAGCGGCGCCTCCGGGAAGGGCGAGGGGATCGCCTTGGCAACGCCGCCGAAGATCCAGAGCGTGCCCGACTGGAGCGCGATGCCGGCCCCGATCATCACCAGCATGGTGGTGTCGATGTCCTGGCCCCGGAACGGGCGCAGGAGCAGGATCTCGATCGCCGCCCCGAACAGGAGACCGCCGAGGATCGCCACCGGCAGCGCCAGGAAGAAGTTCAGCCCGAGCGCCGCGACGGCGAGGTACATCAGGTAGGCGCCGACCGTGTAGAGGGCGCCGTGCGTGAAGTTCACGACGTTCATGATCCCGAAGATCAGGGTCAGCCCGATCCCGAGGAGCGCGTAGGTGCCCCCGAGGATCGCTGTGTTGACGAGGTGCTGGATCAATTGGTCCATGGGCGGCCCTCCCGATGGCGAGCGTGCGGTGGGTGTGCCGGGCCGGCCCGGAGGCCGGCCCGGGCGGCCTCAGAGCGTCGGCACGACGACGCGGCCGTCCTTGATCTCGATGAGGTAGACGTCGGGTTTGCTCTGGCCGCTCTCCCGGCCGGCGGGGCCGGACTTGGCGAAGCGGATCGGGCCGTTGAGCCCGGTGAAGTCCACCGACCAGAACGCCTTGGCGATCGCGGCGGGCTCAGGCTTCCCGGCCCGCTCGATGGCGTGGGCGATCGCCCGGATGCCGTCGTAGCCGCGAAAACTCTCGGTGACGCCGGCGAACTCGTAGCCGCGCCGCTTCCACTCCGCGATGAAGGTCTCGGTCGCCTTCGGGTCCGGGGTCTTCTCGGGGATCCAGGGCAGGAAGGTGGTGAGATGCATCGTGCCGTCGGCGGCCGAGCCCGCCTGCGCGATGATCTGGTCCGGGTTCTGGGAGCCGCCCGTGGTGATGACGCGCTTCTTGAGGCCGAGCGCGGCCATCTGCTTGAACAGGAGCACGAGCTGGTCGACGGCGCTCGTCACCATGATGGTGTCGCTGTCGGAGGCCTTCAGCTTGGCGAGCTGGGCGCTCATGTCCTGCGCGCCCTGGTCCATGATCTCGACGAGGCCGACCTGGACGCCCTTGTCCTTCAGCATCTTGCCGAAATCGGTCGCGGCGCCGCGGCCGAAATCGTTGTTGAGCACCAGGAAGTCGACCTTCTTCATCCCGAGCTTGGCGACCATCGGCGCGAAGGTCTCGGCCTCCAGCGCCGAGGGCGGCGAGATGCGGAAGACGAACGGGTTGCCCGAGGTGGTGATCTTGCCCGACGAGGAGGTCTCGACCAGCATCGGCACCTCGTAGTCGGCGAGCTTGGGCATCACCGCCAGCGTCAGGCTGGAGCCCCAGGCCCCCATCAGCACCGGGGTCTTGTCGCTGGTGATCAGCTTCTCGGCGACGGCCGCGGCCTCGGTCGGGTTGCTCTTGTTGTCCTCGACCACGAGCTCGATCTTCTTCCCCAATACCCCGCCGCGGGCGTTGATCTCGTCGGCGGCGATCCGGGCGCCGTTGACCACGTACGTGCCGGAGGCCGCGAAGGGCCCGGTCAGGGGCTCGTTGACGCCGATGCGGATCGCGTCCGCCCGCGCGCCCGTGGCGGCGAGCGCCAGCAGGATCGCGGTGGTGAGGGTGAACCGGCCGGTCATTCTCGGGTCTCCTGGGGGGCTGGGATCGGAAGGATCAGGCGCGGCCGCGCCACGCCGCGAGGCGGGCGCGGACGAGTGCGGCGAGCAGGCGCAAGGGGTTGAGGCCGGCCGCCGCCGGGGCGGCGGCGCCCGAGAGGCGGGCGTCGAGGTTGCGGGCGAGATCGGCCGTGATGCGGCCGGCGAGGTCGCGCACGAGGCCGGGGCGGCCGAACTGCGCCAGCGGCCCGGTCAGCGTGTAGCCGACGTCGAGCAGGACCCGGGCCGTGCCGGGGGCCTCGCCCGGGCCGACGCGGTAGCGGATCTGCCCTTCCGTGGCCGAGCGCCCGCCCGCATCGGCGCCCGCGCCGCGCACCGTGCCGCTCAAGCGTTCCGGATCGTGCGCGATGCGGGCGCGGCCCCGGAAGGTCGCCCCGATCGGGCCGATCCGGACCTGCAGGCCGCCCTCGACCTCGTCCGCGGCGGGCCGCCCGGTGAGGACGGCGCCCGGCAGGCAGGCGGCCACCGCCTCGATGTCGCCGAAGAGCGCGAAGACGGCCTCCGGCGGGTGGGCGAGGTCGATCGTCTGGGTGAAGCTGTGGGCCGGCGTGAAGGCGGCGCCGAGATCGCTGACGGAAGCGGGCGCGGCGGCGGGCGCCTTCGCGGGAACGGGGACGGGCCGTGCGACGGGCGTCGCGTCCGCCGCGCCGATCCGCGCGCCGACCGGGCCGAGGGCGCGCTCGGCCCCGCTCACGGGCCCGATGCCGCGGGCGCGCCGCTCCGCGATCACGCTCGTCACCGCCCGCACGATGCCCGCGTAGCCGGTGCAGCGGCAGAGATTGCCCGAGAGGCCGACGCGGATGCGGCGCTCGTCGGCCTCGGGCAGCCGCAGGACGAGGTCGCGCGCGGCCACCAGCATGCCGGGCGTGCAGTAGCCGCACTGAAGGGCGTGCTCGCGGTTGAAGGCCGCGCGGAGGTCCGCCGCGATCGCGTCGCCGTCCAGACCCTCGACCGTGGTGATTGCGGCCCCCGCGCAGGCCCCCGCGAAGGTGAGGCAGGCGCGGGCCGGCTCGCCGTCGATGAGCACCGTGCAGGCGCCGCAGACGCCGTGCTCGCAGCCGAGATGCGTGCCGGTGAGGTCGAGGCGCTCGCGCAGCACGTCGCCCAGATGGCTGCGCGGCTCGGCCTCGACCCGGCGGGCCACGCCGTTGACGGTCAGGGCGAGGGCCAGGGTGCCAGGGGTGCGGACCGGTGGGTCGGCCAGGGCGGCGCTCATGCGGCCTCCGGAAGCGACTGGGGAGAAGGCTCGGCCGCCTGCGCAACCGCGCGGGCGAGCACCGTGACGTGGACGTGGCGCGCGACCGCGTCGGCCATGCCGGCCGCGTGCAGGGCGGCGTCGGCAGCCCCCGGGTCGAACCGCTCGGCGAAGTCGGGGCCGATACGGCCGCCGAAGAGCGGGCTCGCGTCGGCGAAGAGGAGCGGCGGCCCCTCGACGGCGCCGATCACCGCGCGCCCGCGGCCCGTGCCGGGCTCGATCAGCACCGCCCCGATGGCGTGGGCGAACTCGCCGATCTTGGCGCAGTGCTTGACGTAGCCCCAGGCCGCACCCGCGGGCCGCGCGGGGACCCGGACCGCGACCAGGATCTCGCCGGGCCGCAGCGCGACGTCGAGCGCGCCGGTGACGAAGGCCTCCAGCGGCAGCGTCCGGAGCCCGTCGCGCCCCGCGATCTCGACCGCGGCGCCGAGCGCGGTGAGCGCGCTCACCCAGTCGGCGGCTGGATCCGCGTGGGCGAGGCTGCCCCCGACCGTGCCGCGGTTGCGCACCGGCCGGTAGGCGATGGCCGACGCGACCCGCCGCAGGGCGCCGCCGGTATTGTCGGGCACGCGGCCGTCCTCGATGTCGGCGTGCGTCACGCAGGCGCCGAGCACGAGGGTGCCGGCCTCGAGCCTGGCCTGCCGGAGTTCGGGCACGCCGGTGATGTCGAGGACGAGGTCCGGCTCGACGAGGCGCAGATTGAGCATCGGCCCGAGCGACTGGCCGCCCGCCATCAGCTTCACGGAGCCGGGGGCCGTCGCGAGGCGGTCGAGGAGCGCGGGCAGGCTCGCCGGGCGCTCCCAGGCGAAGGGGGCGGGCTTCATGCGGCTTGCCTCGCGCGGGCCGGAGCGGATCTCGCCTTGGCGGCGAGCACCGCCTCCACGATCCGGTGGGGGGTGACGGGGCTGTGCAGCATCTCGACGCCGAGGGTCCTGAGCGCGTCGTTGATCGCGTTGGCGAGCGCGGCCGGCGGCGCGATGGCCCCGCCCTCGCCGATGCCCTTCTGGCCGAAGCGCGTGTAGGGCGAGGGGGTCTCCATGTGGTCGATGCGGGCCATCGGCACCTCGGCGGGGCCGGGCAGCAGGTAGTCCGCGAAGGTGGAGGCGAGCGGCTGGCCGCGGGCGTCGAAGCGCATCTCCTCGAAGAGCGCGGTGCCGATCCCTTGCGCGAGGCCGCCGTAGATCTGGCCGTCCACGACCAGCGGGTTCACCAGCGTGCCGCCGTCCTCGACGATCGCGTAGTCGAGGATCTCGACCGCCCCGAGATCGGGATCGACCGCGACGACGGCCGCGTGCGCCGCGTACGAGAAGGTGCCGGAATCGCGCTGCGGCTTGTAGCCGGCGGTGACCTCGAGCCCGCCCGGATCGGTGTCGGGGGCGAGATCCTGCGGGCGCCGGTACCAGGTGCGGGCGATCGTCGCGAGCGGCACGTCGCCGTTCGGCCCGACCACGTGGCCCCCTTCGAAGCGGCACGCCTCCACCTTCGCCTGGAGCAGGTGGGCGCCGATCCTGACGGCGCGGTCGCGCAGTTCCTCGCAGGCGGCGGCGACCGCGCCGCCCGCCATCACCATCACGCGCGAGCCCCAGGAGCCGGTCGAGTAGGGGGTCATCGCGGTGTCGCCGTGGACGAGCCGGGTGCGCGCCACCGGCACGCCCAGGATCTCGTGGGCGACCTGGGCGAGCGTCGTCTCCAGGCCCTGGCCGTGCGAATGGGCGCCGATCCGGAGTTCGAGCCCGCCGTCCGGGGTCAGCCGGGCGGAGGCCTGCTCGTGGCCCGGCACCATCGGGATGCCCCAGCCGGAATAGACCGAGGTTCCGTGCGCCGCCTGCTCGCAGTAGATCGACAGGCCGAGGCCGATGCGGCGCCCGTCCGCCTCGCCACGCTCCTGGCGGGCCCGCACCGCCGCGACGTCGATGGCCTTGAGCGCCCGGGCCAGCGCCTCCGGGTAGTCGCCGCTGTCGAAGTGCTTCCGGGTGATGTTCTCGAACGGCATCTGCCCGGGCCGCACGAGGTTCTTCTCGCGCACGATTTCGGGCGCGATGCCCGCCTCGCGGGCGACCGCGTCGAGCACGAGTTCGAGGGCGAAGCAGACGCCGGTGCGGGCCACCCCGCGGTAGGGCAGGATCGGGCACTTGTTGGTGGCGACCGACCACGTGCGGCAGCGGTAGGCGGGGAAGTCGTAGGGCCCCGGCAGGATGCTCGCCACCTGCGCGGCCTCCAGGCAGGCCGAGAACGGGTAGGCCGAGTAGGCGCCGGAATCGACGGTCGCCTCGCAGTCGATGCCCCGCAGGGTGCCGTCGCGCTCCGCGTAGGCGGTGATGCGGTAATGGTGCTCGCGGCAATTGGCGTTGGCGGTGAGGTGCTCGCGCCGGTCCTCCAGCCAGCGCACCGGGTGGCCGCAGCGCAGCGCCAGCCAGCAGAGCGCCACGTCCTCGGCGAGCAGGATCGCCTTGTAGCCGAAGCCGCCGCCGACATCGGGCGAGACGATGCGGATGCGGCCCTGCTCGATCTGCAGGCACTCGGACAGGCCGTTGCGCACGATGTGCGGCATCTGGCTCGCGGTGTGGACCACGATCTGGTCGAGGCGGTGGTCGAGCTGGACCACGGTGCCGCGGCCCTCGATCGGCGCCATGCATTGCCGCCCCGTCGAGATGGTGCGGCTGACCCGGATCGGCGCGTCGAGGGCTGCCGCGATGTTCACGTCGACCAGCGTTTCCAGGAAGACGTTGTCGCCCCAGTGCTCGTGGACCAGGGCGGAGCCGGGCTCGCGCGCCGCCAGCATGTCGTGGACGGCCGGCAGCTCCTCCAGGTCGAGCACGACCGCGGCGGCGATGTCCTCGGCCTCGGCGCGGGTGGGCGCCACGCACATCGCCACCAGCTCGCCGACCTGCCGGACCTTGTCCGTCGCCAGCACCGGCTGCTCCGAGACCTTGAAGCCGGGCAGTCCCGAGACCGCGCGGATCGGCAGGACGCCGTCGAGGTCGGCGGCGGTGAAGACGCGGTCGCGATAGGCCTCCGGCACGTGGATCGCCCGGATGCGGGCATGCGCCAGGGGGCTGCGCACGAAGGCCACGTCCTGCATCCCGGGCAGGCGGATGTCGCCGACGTACTGGCCGCGCCCGCGCATCAGGCGGTCGTCCTCCTTGCGGGGCAGCGGCGCCCCGACGCCCTCCTGGCTCATCGGACGCCTCCGAGCAGATCCTGCGCCGCGCGCACCAGCAGGCCGTCCGCGCGCAGGAATTCGTTGAGGATCGAGAAGTGGTCGGCGCCGGGCACCGGCAGCAGCGCGCCCGGCGCGTGGTGGGCGGCGCGCAGGGCGTGGAGGTTGCGCGCGTCGTGGACGAGGGCCGGCAGCTCCCGGCTGCCGTAGGCGATCGTCAGGGGCTTCTCCACGACCGGCAGGCGCAGGGGCGAGAGGGTCGCGATCTCGTCGTCGGAGAGTTGCAGCTTGTCGTTCAGGTAGGTGTCGCGGATCGGTGCGAGGTCGTAGACGCCGGAGAGCGCGAGGCCCGCGGCGACCGCCGGGTGGCCGAGATGCAGCGCGGCGAGCTGCGCGCCGGCCGACCAGCCGGCGAGCACGACCGGGCCGCCGACCCCGTGCTCTGGCCCGTGGCGGCCGAGCCAGTCGAGGCTCGCGCCGATCTCGGCGACGATGTCGGCGAGGCGCGCCTCCGGCGCGAGGCTGTAGCCCGGCATCGCCACCGACCAGCCGGCCTCGTTCAGGCCTTGCGCGAAGCAGGCGAAGTCGGCCCGCGCGTTGCGCTGCCAGTAGCCGCCATGGACGAAGACGAGGCAGGGCGCGGCGGCGCCCGCCGGGTAAAGGTCGAGGGCGGTGCGCTCGGCACCCGCATACGGGATGTCGAGGGCGGCCGGGTGCGCCGCCCGGTAGGCGGCCGACGCCGCGTTGCGCGCCGCCACCTGCGCGGCGCTGTCGGGCACGCCCGCGTTGTTGTCGTAGCACCGGCCGCGGGCCGGGGCGTCCAGCTCCGCCCAGCGGCGGCGCGGATCCGGCGGCGTCGGGTCGTCGAGGACGAAGGCGGGCATGGACACCTCGGGCACGAGCATGTCAGGCCGCGACCGCCTGGGGCAGGATCGGCGAGTCGGCCTCGAAGCGCCGGCCCGCCCGCAGGCAGAAGGCGGGGCGGAGCAGCCGCTCGGCCACGACCTTGGTGTCCTCGTTGTCGCGCAGCAGGAAGCGGCCGCGGTCGTCGTGCAGCACCGAGACGTCGGCCACGCGCCCGACCGCGAGGGCGCCGAGGCTGTCGCTCATGCGCAGCATCTCGGCCGGATGGGAGGTCACCATCGGCACCACCTCCTCCAACGGGATGCCGAGCGCCATCATCGAGCTCATCGCCTGGGTGAGGCTGAAGCGGGCTTGGCCGAGGAAGGGGTGGTTCTCGTCGTCGTGGTGCTCGTCCGGGGTGCCGGCGGGCTTCGGGGCCTCGGGCACCTCGGTGTTGTAGCCGTGCATGTCGGCGCCGAGCGTGTAGGGGATGACGCCGGCCGGCAGCGAGGCGCGGGCCACCCGGTAGGAGAAGTGGCTGCCGTGGCCGACATCGACCTTGAGGCCCGCATCCATCGCCCGCCGGATGATGTGGTGGACCTCGCCCGCCTCGTTGATGAAGCCGCCGGGATGCCGGGTGAAGGGATGGGCCAGCACGTCGCCGGGGCGCAGCAGCGGGATCACCCGCTCGACGATGGTGTCGGCGTCCTCGCCGTTGGCGCCCGATTCCGGCAGGCCCCAGAGCTGGCCGAAATGCACGTAGAGCGGCAGGTCCGCCCGCCGGCTGATCTCGGCGGCCATCTCCATCACCTTGATGCCCCAGCGGGCGAAGCCGCCGATCTCGGCGTGCCCCTTGATGCCGCGCACGAGGTCGCGGTTCTCGACCGCCGACTTCACGGTGGCGTCGATGTCGACGCCGTCCGGGCTGTAGAGGTTCGGGTAGAAATGGCCCTCCAGGCCGCCCACGAGATAGGCCGACAGGAAGGCCAGCACCCGCGTCTCGGCCCGCTCGGCGATGAAGTGGCGGAAACCCGGGAGCGTCATGCAGCTCGGGCCGCCCTGGTCGATCACCGTGGTGACGCCCGAGCGCACGCCGACCATGTCGGGGTTCAGGCCGAAGCGGCCGGTGACGTACTGGTAGACGTGCCCGTGGGTGTCGATCATGCCCGGCAGCACCAGCTTGCCGGAGACGTCGACGACCTCGGCCGCCGCGGAGGGCAGGATGGTCTCCTCGACCGCGGCGATGCGCCCGTCCCGCACCGCCACGTCGCGGATGCCGTCGATGCCCGAGGCGGGGCAGATCACGCGCCCGCCGCGCAGGACCAGATCGTAGCGGCGCGGGTCTTGGCGCAGATCATGGGGAGCGTTGTCCATCTCTCGACCTCGTGATCCCGGCCGACGCGGGCCGGCCTCGTTCTTGCCAAATGCGAAGCATGCTTCGTATCGGCATCCTGCATGTGGCGTGCCAAGGATGGAAGGATTATTTGAGCGTGATGATGGACGAGGGCCTGGATGTCGTTTCAACGCAGGCGCCGCTGGCGGAGGCGCCGGCGGCACCGCAGCTCTGGCCGCTTTCCGAGCGCCCCGGCTTCCTCGCGCGCCGGATGCACCAGATCCACGTCAGCCTGTTCTCAGAGCGTTGTGCCGCTTTCGGCGTCACGCCGCTGCAGTACAGCCTGCTCTCGCTGCTGCGCGACCTGCGGGAGGCCGACCAGACCACGCTGGCAAACGCGGTCGCCCTCGACCGGACGACGACGACGGGCGCCCTCAAGCGTCTGGCTGCCCGCGGATTGGTCAGCCGCTCGACCTCGCCGACGGATCGCCGCGCGCAGATCTGCCGCTTGACGGAAGAGGGCGCGGCGCTGCACGGCGCGATGGAGCCGGCCGCGCGCGCCGCGCACGCCCTGACGGTGGCGGGCCTGACGCCCGCGGAGCGCGAGCGTCTTACCGAACTCCTGGGCCGCGTCATCGCCGGCCACGATCACCGGAGGGGGCAGGCCGAGATCGCGTAGCGCGACGCCGGGTCGCGACGCCCCGCCCCGCTGTCGGGCGACCTCACGCCGAGTTCGTGCGCACGGAGCAGGCCTCGGGCGCCCGCTCCAGCTCCCGGAGCATGGATTCGGCGGATCGCGCCGCGCGGTCGGCCAGCCGCCGCACCCGCGCGAGGACGGCGAGGAAGCCGTCGAGCCCGTCGGCCGCCGACGACGCCTCGTCGAGCGCCTCGAGGTCGCGGCAGGCGGCGGCGAGGTCGCAGAAGCCCATCATGGCCGCGGCGGAGGAGAGCGCGTGCGCGCGGTGGCGCAGCCGTGCGCGCACCTCCTCGACGGCGGGATCCCCGTCGAAGCCGACATCGAGTTCGCAGACGAGGTGGCGCAGGACCTCGCGCAGGCGCGACGGCGCGAGGAGGCGGCGCACCGCGCTGCGGGCGGCCGCGTCGCGCTCGGCCGCCGCGGGCGCCGGCCCGGCCGGCAGCCAGCGCTCGATGGTCCCGCAGAGCGTGTCGCGGTCGAAGGGCTTGCCGACATGGTCGTCCATGCCCGCCTCGTGGAAGGCCGCGACCTGGTCCGGGAGCACGTTGGCGGTCATGGCGATGACGGGCAGCCGCGCCGCCGCGCCGGGCAGGCTCCGGATCAGGCGCGTGGCCGTCATCCCGTCCATGCCGGGCATCTGCACGTCCATCAGCACGAGGTCGAAGCCCCCCGCCCGGACCGCCTCGACGGCCGCCTGCCCGTCCGCCACGGCAACGACGGCGTGCCCGGCCCCCTCGAGCACGGCGCGGGCAAGCTCCCGGTTGATCGGCGAGTCGTCGACGAGCAGGAGCCGGCCGGCGCACCGCGCCACCGGGGCCGAGGCGACGGCGGGCACGGATTCCGGCGCCGAGGCCCGCGGCATGCGGACGGTGAACCAGAACGTCGAGCCGCACCCGTCGACGGAGGAGACCCCGATCTCGCCGCCCATCAGCCTGACGAGGTGCCGGCAGATCGCGAGCCCGAGCCCGGTGCCGCCGTAATCCCGCTGGATCGAGCCGTCGACCTGGCTGAAGCGCTGGAACAGCCGGCTCTGCTTCTCCTGCGGGATGCCGATGCCGGTGTCGATGACGCGGAAGTGCAGGCGCTCGTCGCCCGCGATCCCGACCTCGGGCGCGATGTCGAGGGTGATGGAACCCGCGCCGGTGAACTTCACCGCGTTGTTGAGCAGGTTGAACAGCACCTGCCTGAGGCGGTTCTCGTCCCCCAGCAGCCAGCGCGGAAGGGCCGGGTCCATCCGCAGCCGCAGGTCGAGGCCCTTGGCGTCGGCCTGTCCCCTGACGATCAGGACGCAGGTCTCGACCAGGGCCGGCAGGGCGAAGGGGCGCTCGACCAGCGCGACGGCGCCGGCCTCGACCTTCGAGAAGTCGAGGATGTCGTTGACGACGGTCAGGAGCGCGCTGCCCGACGACCGGACGAGCTCGGCCTGACGGCGGTTGCCCGGGTCGAGGCGGCCCGAGGCCAGCATGAGGTCGGTGAAGCCGATGACGGCGTTGAGCGGGGTTCGGATCTCGTGGCTCATCGCGGCCAGGAAATCCGTCTTGGCCCGGTTCGCCCGCTCGGCTTCTGCGCGGGCCGCCTCGGCCACGGCCTTCGCCTCGGCGAGCGCGATCTCCGCCTCCTTGCGGGCGGAGATGTCGAGGGTCAGGCCGATGACCCGCCTCGAGCGTCCCCCGACATCCGTCTCGACCCGGCCGATCGCCGCGATCCAGCGCATGCCGCCCTCCCGCAGGGGGATGCGGAACTCCGTGGTGTAGCTCCCGCCGCTCTCGACGGCCCGCTCCAGGTCGGCGAGGACCTGGGGCACGTCGTCGGGATGGGCGAGGCGCGTCCACTCGCGCGCGACGTCGATCTCGATCCCCCGCTCCGGCAGGCCGTGCTGGCGGGCGCATTCCGCGGAGAGGCGCACGCGGCCGGTGGCGACCTCGTAGCTCCAGGTCCCGGCCTGGGCCGCCCGCATCTCGGCCTCGTGCCGGTGGCGCTCGCTGAGGTCCATGGCGATGCCGAGGAAGCCGAGTTCCTGCCCGTCCTCCGCCCGCAGGATGCTGACGTTGAGCAGCACCGGTAGGCGCTCACCGCCCCTGGTCAGGTAGGTCCAGGCGTCGGAATTGGGCTGGCCGAGCCGCGCCCTGGCGACGAAGACCTCGAAGCCCGGCTCGATCGTCCGTCCGAGTTCCAGCGACAGGCGCCGTGCCTGCTGCACGACCTCGACCGGATCGTGGAAGAGGGCCGGGCTCGCCCGGCCGACCAGCGCGTCGGCGGCGTAGCCCAGCATCCGCTCGGCGGCCGGGTTGAACAGGGTGATCGTGCCCTGCATGTCCGTCGCGATGACGGCGTAGCCCGCATGGTCGAGGACGGCCCTCTGGAGCGCCGAGCCGGCCTTCAGCGCCGCGGTCCGCTCGGCCACCTGCCGCTCCAGGGAGGCGTTGGCCGCACGGATGCGCTCCTCGCTCTCGACCTGGCGCGTGATGTCCCGGATGACGGTGGCGACGCCGGAGACCGTGCCGTCCGGCGCCCGGATGGGCGAGGCGCTGACCTGGACCGGCACGAGGCCGCCGTCCTTGCGTGCGCGGACCGTGCAGTAGGGCGCGACCGCCCTGCCCTGCCGGATCCGGACCAGGGCTTCCGCCTCCTCGCGCAGGAGATGGCCCGGGACCACCAGATCCTCCGCCCGTCGCCCGATCGCCTCCTCGGCCGTGTAGCCGAACAGCTGTTCGGCCGCCGGGTTGTAGTCGGTGATCACGCCCTCGAGCGTCTTGCCCACGATGGCGTCCTGGGCACTCTCGACGATGGCGGCGAGGCGCCCCGTCTCGATGGCGGCGAGCACGTCGCGGCGCCGCCCGGCGAGGTGGAGATAGATCAGGCCCGCGACCAGCAGCGCGCCGACGAAGACGATGACGGCGACGGTGACCGGCCGCGCGCGGTTCAGCCCCGCCAGGAACGGCGGGCGCGCGGCCACTTCGACCTCCCAGGTCCGGCCATGGATCGCCAGGCGCCGGGTGGCGACGAGGCCGCCGGCGGGCGCCGCCGCCTGACCGCTGTAGAAGCGTACGACCGCCTCGGGCGAGACGTCCCGGATGGCGACGTCGAACTCGTCGCCGTCGATGTCGAGGCCGGCCAGGACCTCGTCGATGATGAGCGGCGCGTAGGTCCATCCCACGGTCGCGGCGCGGCGCTCGTCCGGGGTGCCGGCGGGGGCATCGAGACGCGTGACGGGCAGGTAGAGCAGGAAGCCCCGCTCCTTCAGCCCCGTCGCCTGCACGAGCGTGATCGGGGCCGTCATGGTCGCGGCGCCCGTCTCCATGGCCTGGCGCGCGGCCGCGCGCCGGTACGCCTCGGAGGCGACGTCGAGGCCGAGGGCCTCCCCGTTGCGGGCCACCGGCTCGACGTACTGGATCACCCAGCGCTCGCCGTCGTGGGGTTGGAGCTGGCGGATCTGGAAGTCGGGGGCGCCGTCGCGCCGCGCGGCCATCGTGAACGCCGCCACCTCGGCGGCCGGCACGCGGCGGATGAACCCGAACCCGCGCGCACCGGGAAACTCGCGGTCGACGTCCCGGGTCCGCGCGTACTGGCCGAAGCCCGCCCGCGTGATGCCCGCATCCCCGGCCACCGCGACGGCACCGCGGGCGCCCTGGACGGCGTAGGCGTAGCGGGCCATGCGCCCCTCGACCAGGGAGGCCACGCGGGTCGCCGCGACCTGAAACCGCTCGGAGGCGACCCGGGCGTTCCAGGCCTGCATCCCCTGGGCGGCCCCGAGCGCGGCGAGGAGGCCGAGGACGACGACCGCGAGCGCCGCGACGCAGGGGGCCGGGCACGCCACCGCCCGCCCGTGGAACGTGACGTCCTTCGTCCCGGATGGCGCCTCCGGCACCCCGTCCCGCGATCCGAGCCACGCCATCCGCGATCATCCCCACCCGAAGATCGTCACGCGCTCGGATGCGCGGCCGGATGCGCGGCCGGATGCACGGCCTGTCGCACCCGTCGTCCGGACCGGGTCCCGCATCCCTGCCCGGCTCGCACATCGACGCGTGCACGGGAGCCTCCCGCTCCCGGCACCCGATCGCGCCTGATCCACACGAAAACGCTACGATACATGAGGCCTAGGCGACCAGTAGGCTTCACGGGCTTGTTTCGAGGCGCAATAGGCTACTTGGACTATCGTCGTTGCGGGGGCGCCGCGTTCGAGGACCGTCGAGGATGACCCGCATCACCGGCACGGCCGTCATCGCCGACGACGATCCGTTCTTCCGCATCGCCCTCGCCAGCATTCTGACGGGGCCCCTCGGGATCGCGGAGGTGCATCAGGTCGGCTCCCTCGACGAAGCGCTCGAGGCGCTGGCCGAGCGGCCGGACATCCGCGTCGCCCTGTTCGATCTCGCGATGCCGGGCATGGAGAGCGCCGCCAGCCTCTCGGCGGTGCGGGAGTGCTTCCCGGACGTGCTCACCGTCGTGGTGTCCGGTTCGACCGACCGTGAGGACGTCTTCCTCGCCCTGCGGACCGGCGCCCACGGCTTCGTGCCGAAGGGATCGTCCGTGGAGGCGCTGATCCAGGCGCTGCGCATGGTCTTCGACGGCTTCGTCTACGTGCCGTCCTTCGTCACGCAGGGGCCCGGCGCGGCCGCGCCCCTCGCGAGGGGCGGGACGAACCGGGGAGAGCCCGCCGGGGACCCGACGGCGTCGCTGACGCCGCGCCAGCGCCAGGTGCTCGACCTGATCGTCGCCGGACAATCGAACAAGGAGATCGCCCGGTCGCTCGCGCTGGGCGAGGGCACCGTGAAGATCCACGTCGCGGCCCTGCTCAAGGCGCTCGGCGTGCCGAACAGGTCGGCGGCCGCGGCCTGGGGCGGCGCCAACCTCGCCCGGCAGCGCGGCGCACTAGACCGTTGGGTCTATTCGAGAACCTCGAACCGCCCATCAGGCTGAGGTGACGGCCCCGGCGGGCCGTGGCCTAACGGGTTCGACCGATCCGAGCGCCGAGATGCCCCCGTTCCCGACCCGATGGCTGATCCGATGCCCGATCCGATGCCCGATTTCGACCCGGCGACGCACGGACAGGTGGCGATGCTCCTGGGCGCGGAGCGGGCCGAGGAGATGCTCGGCCTGCTCCGCGGGACGATGGCGACGCTCTCCCGGATGTCCCAGGCCGAGCTTGCGAGCCCGGACGGTCTGAGCCTCGTCCACCGGCTCAAGTCGGAGGCGGGCCTGATGGGATTCGGGCGCCTCTCGCGGGCCTGCGCGGTCGTCGATGCGGCGCGGGCGGGCGGCGCCGTCCCCCGCGCGGCCCTGGGCGAGCTCGGCGCGGCCATCGGCTGGGCCCTGCGCCTCGCCGACGCGCTGCAGGAGCGCAGGCCCTGTCCGGCCCCCTGACGCCCACCCGCGGATTGAACGGGGGCGGAGCGGGGGCACGGCGGGGCGATCACCGGGCAAAGCGCCGCGGCGTTCCCCGTCGGCCATCCCGCGCGGCGCGGCGTCGAGAAGGCCCGAGCGACGCCGCCATCGCTGCGCAGATCCGATATTGCACCGCGACCGACCAGGCCACATCCGCCGCATTCGATCCCGCCACAAGGAAGAATCAGGATCACTCCAAACAAGGGCGACATAGATCCGATCCCAAAACACCGATTTTATCACCAAGACATAGTTTTCGATATTCCACACAGGGAGGAAGCAATCCGCCTCGGAGGAGCAAAGCATGCCGATGACGGTCAGCGCACCAATCGCCCGGCTCGTCGATCTGGAGGATTCGGACCAGGATGCGTTCTGCAGTACCATAAGGTCTCGGAGACGCATTTCCGCCCGCGACGACGTCTTCAAGGAGGGGTTCGCCAGCCGGTACATCAGCCTGATCCTCTCGGGCTGGGCCTACCGCTACAAGCAGCTCGAGGACGGGCGCCAGCAGATCCTCGGGTTTCTCTTGCCCGGCGACCTGACGGAAGCCTCGCCCGTCAACGGATACCTGCTCGATCACTCCGTCGGCGCCCTCACCGACCTCATCTGCGCGGACATCTCTCACGAAGCGCTCGCGACGGTCTGCCTGAGCCGGCCGGCGATCCAGAAGGCCCTGGCCGGAGAGGCGCTGGCGATGTCCTCCATCCAGCGCGAGTGGCTGATGAGCCTAGGCCAGCGCACGGGAACGGAGCGCCTCGGCCACCTGCTCTGCGAGTTGTACTGGCGCCTCGGCCGGATCGGCTCCGTCCAGGCCGAGACCTTCACGCTGCCGGCCACGCAGGGCGATCTCGCCGCCGCGCTCGGCCTCTCCACGGTGCATGTCTGCCGGAAGTTCGCCGAGCTTCGTGAACTCGGTCTGGTTCAGACGTCCTGGAAGAAGGTCCACATCTGCGATGTCGCCCAGTTGCAGGCCCTGAGCTGCTTCCGACCCGACTACCTCTACTTCAGCGAGGCTTTGACGGGCGGCCATGGCTGGGCAGCCCATGGACCGGGCAGGCCCCCGGCCCACGAGGACGACATCTTCAGCCGCTCGAACGTTCCGCGCTGCCGCCGCCTGAGGAGCGAGCTCGAGGCGGCGGACTTCTCGCTCCTCCGGGAACTCGGCAGGTCGGGAACCTCGCATTGCGGCGCCGGATACAGCGTCCCGGGCGCCATCCTGAAGGCGTACTGCCAATCCGCCCTGAACTGCAGGATGGCCGCCCTGTCCGGATGCTTCGGCCGAAACGAGGCGAGCACCATCAAGATATAGGCTTCGCGCCGGATGGACCCCAAGACGCGTCCCAGGCCCGAACTGGGCAGCCGGCTCCTCGAGGGCTACCACATCGTCGCATCGCGGGGCGACGCGGTCACCACGGACCTCGTATGCCTCGACGCCGAGACCGATCTCGACGCGCTCATCGAGGCCGACCTCGCCTGCCTGCTCGTACCCGGAGAGATCGTCGATCTCTATCACGGCGATCGGTTCGTCGGGCGCGTCAGGGGCTGACCGGACGACCCGCCCGAGGGAAGACACCTCCCGCGACCGGCCATCCCGCCGGATCGCGCGGCCATCGGGGAGCGGCGCCGGAACACGGGACGCCACGGGGAGGCGGCATCGGATTACAGGTCCCGGCCGGCGCGAAGATCCGCGCAGGCTGCCGAATGGATCCGATTGCTCATCAGAACAAAGGGCACCCCGGATCGCTCGCAGTACATCGCAGCACATAGGCGGCGACGTATAGAGTCCTATCGTGCAAGCAACGCCGCTTATCTGCGACGTGGCGGGCAACGGTTTCGAAACGTTCAACCTATAGATGTGCGTCCTCTCCCATACGTCCCCACGGGCGATGGAGCGGACGGACGCAGGCGGACGATGAGGACAGGCCCTCGGGCGACACGGATCGTTGCAGCGTGGACCGGGCGGCCGTTCGGCGACGCCTGCCGCACGGTTCTGGGTGCCCGATACCGCTTCGCCGCGTCCCGCAGCGGGGCGACGGCCGTCGAGTTCGGGCTCGTGGCCCTGCCGTTCCTGGCCCTGGCCGGCGCCTCCCTGGAGGCGGGCATCACCTATTTCGGCCAGGGCATCCTGCAGCAGGCCGTGACCGATGCGGGCCGTCAGATCTACACGGGACAGTTCCAGACGGCGAATGCGGGCGTCACCGACAAGGCGACGCTGATCAGCAACTTCCGCACCGCGATGTGCTTTCCGGGGGGACGTCCGCGGATCACCACGTTCTCCTGCGCGAACGTGAGGATCAGCATCACGAAGGCGGCGAGCTTCGGCGCGGCCTCGCCCGCCCAGCCCACCGTCACCGACCCGAGCACCGGCACCTCGGACTGGAACCCGACGTTCTCGAACTATGCCTGCGCACGGGCGAGCGACGTGATGGTGGTGCAGGCCGCCGTGGACGTGCCCGTGTTCTTTCCGCTGCTCGGGTCGGCCTACGCCGCCCTGCCCGGCCGGCGCCGGCTCCTCCAGGCGGCCACCGTGTTCCAGGTCGAGCCCTTCAACTCGTCCAGCGCCTGCCCGTCGGGCACCTAGCATGGCCGCCCCGCCATCGATCGCCCGCCGAGCGGGCAGCTTCCGGGACGATGCGCGCGGCGTGGCCGCCATCGAGTTCGCGCTGGTGCTGCCGCTCCTGGTCGCGCTCTATTTCGGCTTGACGGAGCTGGTGCGGGCCGTCGACACCGGCCGCAAGGTCACGCTCTACGCCCGCGCCATCGCCGACCTCTCGGGCCGGGCCACCAACGGCAGCCCCACGACGGGCGACATGGCCGCGATCCTCGGTGCGTCCGACGCGATCATGCGGCCCTACCCGACCGCGAGCCTGCAGGTCGCCATCCACGCCATGGGCGTCGAGACGATCTCCGGCAACCTGTACGGCGGCGTCTGCTCCAGCTACCCGCAGAACGCGCGGCCCGTGCTCACCATCAACGGAACCAACGGCCTGCCGGCGACGCCCGCGACGTTCAACTACGACGGCGCCCGCTACGTCCTGGCCGAGGTCAGCCTCCCTTACGCGCCGGTCATCGGCTCGAATCTCTACCGGTGGATCTTCGGGCCGCGCGGCCTCGTGTTCAGCCGGCAGATCTCGTGGGCCCAGCGTCTCGACAAGGGCGAGGTCGTCATGCCGGGAGGTTCGAAATGCCCGACCTACTGACGCCCTCGCCGCAGCGCGCCGGAGCGGGGCGCAGGCCGCGCGGCCAGGGGCTCCTCGCACGCCTCGCCCAGGCGCGCGGCGGGCAGGTCGCACTCACCTTCGCGCTGCTCGCCATGCCGATCCTCTTCGCGGCGGGCGCGGCCGTCGATTACGGCCGGCGCAACGCCGCCAAGGCCCAGCTGGACGCGGCCATCGACGCCGCGGTCCTCGGCATCATCGCGCGCAAGACGAACACGATCACCGCCGACATGCTGGACAGCGCCCGCGCGCAGTTCATGGCGGACGCGGCCAAGGTGCCGGGCGTCACCGTCACCTCTTTCGTTCCCGTCCCGATCCCCGGCGTCTCGCAGGTCGGCCTGAACGCCACGTACACGGCGACCGTGAGGACGACGCTCGGCAACCTGATGAAGGTGCCCACCATGGGCATCTCGGGCCAGTCCGGCAGCCTGCGCAACGTGGCCCAGTACATCGACTTCTACCTGCTGCTCGACAACTCCCCCTCGATGGGGCTCGCCGCCACGGCCGCCGACATCAGCAACATGAAGCGCGTGGCCGGCGGCTGCGCCTTCGCCTGCCACCTCCTCAACAGCAACGGAACCGAGAACACTAACGACAACTACAATATCGCCAAAAGGAACAATGTAAAGCTGCGCATCCAAGTCCTTCGGGACGCGGTCGCGAACCTCGTGGACTCGGCCAAATCGAGCATGAGCCTGATCCAGCAGTTCCGCATGGAGATGTGGACGTTCAGCGACATCCAGACCCGCCTGATCCAGCTGACGAACAACCTCGACCAAGTGAGGACCGCATCGGGCCAGATCGATCTGGCCTACTCCTATCAGGACCAGCGCGACAACCAGACGGCCTTCGAGCGCGCGATCGCCAAGATGACCGCCACCATCCCGGCGAGCGGCACGGGCGTGACCCCCCTGGATCCGATCCGGTTCCTGTTCTTCGTGACGGACGGCGTGCAGGACACGCCGATCGACGGCAAGATGAGCAATCAGAGCGCAGGGTTCAAGATCAACGGCAACCGCTTCATCAGCGCGATCAATCCCGACACTTGCCAGGCGATGAAGAACAAAAACATCAAGATCGGCGTCATCTATACCCAGTACCTACCTTTGTACGACAACGACTTCTACAACGCGTACGTCAAGCCGTTCGAGAACAAGATCGGCCCCCTGCTCAGCGACTGCGCCACGGACGGGCTGTATTTTTCCGTCACGACGAACGGAGACATCAACCAAGCCATGCAGCAGCTCTTCACCGCCGCCCTCTCGTCCGTCAGGATAACCAACTGAGCGGCGTCGCCCTGTCGCCCCGGGCCGCGCATCCCGCACGCGCCGCGGACCGGGTGCCCGGTGCCGGGCGGGCGGCCGACGGGGCGGCGCGGCGGAAACGCCGGACGACGCGCGGTCCCGCGGCGGCCGTTACATTCCCCGATCCGCTGTCGTGCCGGAGTCGTTGCACGCGCGGCCCCGAGCGCGAATGATGGCGCGGTCGGTCCCCGGGCCTCGATCGATCCCCTCGACGAGCGTCCCCCGGGATCGGTGACGCACGTCCTCGCCCGCCCGGCCCAGGCCGCGGCGGGCCTTTTTCGGGCTCGCAGCCCCCGCCCGACGCGGTCGATCCATAGCCTCGGCACGCGCAGGGTGTGGAATCGGGGGATCCCCGGGCGCCGTCGTCGCGGGTGAGGAACCATCGGCGCGCCGTCCCTCTTGCCAACCCGTCAACTTCAGCAAGGGACGGCTTCATGGCCAAGGACGTGACGACCTACACCATCAAGGAGGCGCTCGCCGCGCGCGTCGACGACCATGTCGAGATCGCGGTCGAGACGCAGGACGGCACGAAGCTCAAGCTCAAGGCGACGCCCGACCAGCTCGACGCGCTGGTGGGAGACCTCGAAACCATTCTCGACGCGGACGACGCCGCGGCCTGATCGCCGCGCCGATCCTCGCCGGCGGCCGGGTCAACGGGCGCCGGCATCGGCCGGCACCGCCGCGATGCCGGCGCCGGCCGCCCAGGCGGCGAGGTCCTGCTTGCGGATCGCCGCCATCATCTCCGGGGAGCGGTCGGGCGTGCAGCCGAAGGCGGGCACGCCGAGCGCCGCGAGGCGGGCGGCGAGCCCCCGGTCGTAGGCGGGCACCCCCTCGTCGGAGAGCGCCAGCAGGGCCACCATCTGCACGCCCGAGGCGACGAGGCGCTGGGCTTGAGCCAGCAGCCCCGCCTCGACCCCGCCCTCGTAGAGGTCGGAGATCAGGACCAGGACCGTGTCCTCCGGTCGGGTGATGCGCTGGGCGCAGTAGCCGACCGCCCGGTTGATGTCCGTGCCGCCGCCGAGGAGCGCGCGCATGGAGATCAGGGTCGAGACGAGGCTCACGTCGGGCTGGACCGCCTCCAGCATCTCGGGCTCGGCCAGCATGCGCTTGAGGTCGAGCCGCTCGAAGGCGTCGCGCTGCATCACCTGCACCACCGAGGCCGGGAAGCTTCGCGGATGTCGCCGAGCCAGCGCGGCACCGAGGGAGCGGAGGCGCTCAAGGACCCCGTACGGTCGGAATCGTAGAGGGCGCCCATCGCCCGGTCGAGGCGCAGGTCGTGCTCGCGGAGGCGGACCTGCGTGCCGTCCGACGGCCCCCCGCCCAGGACGAGGCGCCAGCGGCGCAGGCGCTCGGCCTCGTCCGCGCAGTCGGTCTCGCTCATGCGGCGTCTCGGGTCGTGCGTGCCGGCTCGGGCCCGAGCAGGAGGCGCAGGATGGGCAGCACCTGCGCGGCCCGCGCCGCGTCGAAGAATTCGGGCCCGGCCGGCCCGGCGACGGGCGCGCCGCCCGGCCGGGCCAGCGCCTCGCCGATCATCCGGCGCTCGGGCGCGGCGATCGTCGCGACGGTGCGGCGCACCAGCGGCAGCAATTCGGTGAAGGTCTCGGGATCGAGGCCGGAGAGCCAGTCGTCCACCACGCCGAGCAGGCCCTCGCCGTGAATCAGCACCGTGCCGCTGTCCTCGAGGAAGCCCTCGATCCAGGCGGCGGCGGGCAGCGCCCCGGCGGCGCGCGGAAGACGGCGGCGCACTCAGCCGGCCCTCCGGTCGCGATCATGCCCCTCGACGTGCCCCTGCGCGGCCCCGCCGACCGCGCCGACGAGGCCGCGATCGCCGCCGCGGCGCGGGAGGCCGGAAGGGCGGCCGTCGCCGAGGACCGGCCGAGCCCGGGTGCTCCCGGGCGACACCGCGCTCGACGCGGTCGGGCGGGTTCCGGGAGGGCAGATCTGATGCCGCGCTTCGCCGACCGGGCCTCCGCGGCGGACGGGCCGATCGCGTTGTGGAATCCGCCTCCTGTTCGGGCGCGACCGGGTGAACGACGCCGCCCGCGTCGCGGGTCTGCACGCGTTCGGCGCGCGGCACGGCGCCAGCCCACCGTGGACCGGAGCCTGCGCCGCGTCGAGCGGCAGGCCTCGGCGGGGCCGTCGGCGGGTGTTGCGGGGGGGCGACAAGGCCGACCTTCATGCTTCGTTAACCACTTCGCGCCGTCGCAAACCGCCCCCCGGACCGCTATGGTGGGAGCAGAGACAAACGCCAGTCCGCCGCCATGACCACCGCCGCCGAAAACCTCCTGCTCCAGCATCGTGAAGTCGTGGCCGTGACGGTCACATCGGGGGCTTTCTTCGCGGCCCTGTTCTGCCTGACCTGGATCATCGCCTGATCCGGCCGCGGAGAGGCGGAGCGTTCGGGCTCCCCGGTTGCCTGTGGCGTGGGTCACCTGCGGCCCGGGCTCTGCCCCGGGACTGAAGCCAAGTATCCGCACCAAGGATCCGCGCGATCCGGCTTCCGGCCGATCGCCTTGGTATGGTCCGTCCTCCGTCACCTCGGAGCCGCGAAGCGGAACCCGCGGTCCATGAACAAAGCCGCGCGTCGTCCCGATGCTTCGGTGTGCATGGATCCCGGCTTCGCTCGGCGAGCGCTCCGGCAAGCCCTCGGCAATGACGGCGGTGAAAGCCCGACAGGCCCCATCGACCGGAACCTGTAGGATATCCGCGGCGTGCCGTGCGGTCGCGCCGCTGCGCGGCTCTGTTCCCCGGTGCCCGAGACACGTAGGTCCGGGCGTGCGGGACACGGAGGACGCACCTCACCGGCCACGGCCGGCGATGGGCGGCGCGCCCCCGCACGGCTCGGGGCCCGTGACGCTCTTCACTCTCCGCGTGCAGGGAGAGAGCGGGCGCGCTGAGCGCAGCGAGGCCGATCCTTGAGCGTGCGGTTGCCGTGCCCTGCGCCGCCTTCCGCCCAGCTAGACGAAACCGCCGCTCTGTCACTCGGCCTCTGGCATGCCAATTGACACCCCGGGCGAATCGGCACAGTCTCGCCTGGTATACAGTAGACCAAAACGGAAGAAGATGGGTCTCGCGCCGCGGGATCCCGACCCGAGCGGCGTTGAGGCCGGCGGGCCGGATGTTCACTGCCGAACTCGGCCCCGTCAAGGCGGGCCGAGACCGTCGGCGGCGCGGCGCGACGCTTCACGAGCCCCGGCCGGCCCGGACGCCGACCGTGCCCGCCACCCGACCAGACCGCCCGAAGGCGGCGCCGCGGACGAGACGCAGGAGGAAACCATGGACCGCAACGCCCAAGATCCGAGCATTCGCGAGACGAGCGCCCAGGACCGGATCCCGCTCGACCGCGTCGAGGAGAAGGTCGATCACATCGAGAGCCCCGCCGCCGACGAGCCGGAACTCACCGACGGCTTCAACCTCGTCATCGACGCGCTGAAGCTCAACGGCATCGAGACCATCTACGGCGTTCCGGGCATCCCGATCACCGATCTCGGCCGCCTCGCGCAGGGCCGCGGCATGCGCGTCGTCTCCTTCCGCCACGAGCAGAACGCCGGCAACGCGGCGGCGATCGCGGGCTACCTCACCAAGAAGCCGGGCGTCTGCCTCACGGTCTCGGCCCCGGGCTTCCTCAACGGCCTGACGGCGCTGGCCAACGCCACCACCAACTGCTTCCCGATGATCCTGATCTCGGGCTCCTCCGAGCGCGAGATCGTCGACCTGCAGCAGGGCGACTACGAGGAGATGGACCAGCTCGCCGTCGCCAAGCCCCTCTGCAAGGCGGCCTTCCGCGTGCTGCACGCCTGCGACATCGGCATCGGCGTGGCGCGCGCCATCCGCGCGGCCTGCTCGGGCCGTCCGGGCGGCGTCTACCTCGACCTGCCCGCCAAGCTGTTCTCGCAGGTGATGGACGCCGCGGCCGGCGAGGCGTCGCTGGTCAAGGTGATCGATCCGGCCCCGGCCCAGCGCCCGGGCGAGGACGCGATCCGGCGGGCCCTCGACGTGCTCAAGACCGCTGAGCGCCCGCTCATCGTGCTCGGCAAGGGTGCGGCCTACGCCCAGGCCGACGAGGCAGTGCGCGCGCTCGTCGAGCAGAGCGGCATCCCCTACGTGCCGATGAGCATGGCCAAGGGCCTGCTGCCCGACACCCACCCGCTCTCGGCGGGCGCGGCGCGCTCCACGGCGCTCAAGGATTCCGACGTCGTCCTGCTGGTCGGCGCCCGCCTGAACTGGCTCCTGTCGCACGGCAAGGGCAAGACCTGGGGCGCGCCGGGCTCGAAGAAGTTCATCCAGATCGACATCGAGCCGAAGGAGATGGACTCGAACGTCGAGATCGTCGCGCCGGTGGTGGGCGACATCGGCTCCTGCGTGCAGGCGCTCCTCGACGGGATGGGCAAGGACTGGAAGGCGCCGCCCTCCGCGTGGCTCGACACGCTGAAGTCCAAGAAGGAGGCCAACGTCGCCAAGATGGAGCAGAAGCTCCGTCGCAACGTCGCCCCGATGGACTTCCACGGCGCGCTCGGCGCCCTCAAGACCGTCATCGCGGAGCGGCCCGACGCGATCCTCGTCAACGAGGGCGCCAACACCCTCGACCTCGCCCGCGGCGTCATCGACATGTACCAGCCGCGCAAGCGCCTGGACGTGGGCACCTGGGGCGTGATGGGCATCGGCATGGGCTTCGCGGTCGCGGCCGCCATCGAGACCGGCAAGCCGGTGCTGGCGGTCGAGGGCGACTCGGCCTTCGGCTTCTCCGGCATGGAGGTCGAGACGATCTGCCGGTACGACCTGCCGGTCTGCATCGTGGTCTTCAACAACAACGGCATCTACCGCGGCACCGACACGGACCCGACCGGGCGCGACCCCGGCACCACGGTCTTCGTGAAGGATTCCCGCTACGACCGGATGATGGAGGCCTTCGGGGGCGTCGGCGTGAACGTCACCACCCCGGACGAGCTGAAGCGGGCCGTGGATGCGGCGATGGACTCGGGCAAGCCGACGCTGATCAACGCGGTGATCGACCCGCAGGCGGGCAGCGAGAGCGGCAACATCGGCAACCTCAACCCGCAGAGCCAGCTCAAGAAGAAGGCCTGATGCGCCGCCTCCCCTGAGGCGAACGCCCCGCGCCGCGGCCCTCCCGGGGGCCGCGGCGTTTCTCGTTTCCGGACCCGGAGTTCCCGATGCTCGACGGCCTCCCGCTCGATCCCGCCCTGGCGGGCCGCCTGAGCGCGCGCCCGCGCCTGCCCGACCGTGAGCCGCTGCCGCCGGGCCGCCACGCCCTCGGGCTGTTCCCGGAGCGCGACGCGGTGCTGGTGGTGCCGGAGGGGATCGACCCGCGGGCCCCCTCCCCGCTCGCGGTGCTCTTCCACGGCGGCGGCGGCAGCGCCGAGCGCATCCTGCCGATGCTGGAGGAGCACGCGCGCGCCCGCGGCTTCCTGCTGCTCGCGCCGCAATCCCTCTTCCCGACCTGGGACCTCGTGATCGCCGGCAACGGCCCGGACCGGGAGCGGCTCGACGGGGCCCTCGCCCACGTCTTCGCGCGCTACCTGATCGACCCGCGCCGCCTCGCCTTCGCGGGCCACTCGGACGGGGGCAGCTACGCCATGTCGATGGGCCTCACCAACGGCGATCTCGCGAGCCACGTCGTCGTCTCGTCGGCCGGCTTCCTGACGGTGCAGATGCAGGCGGGCAGCCCGCGCCTCTTCCTCTCGCACGGCACGCGGGACGAGCAGATCCCGATCGACCGCAGCGCCCGCAGGCACGCGCGCCTGCTTCGGGAGGCGGGCTATGACCTGACCTACGTGGAGTACGAGGGGCCGCACGCCTGGAACCCGGACGTGGTGACCCGCGCCGTGTCGTTCTTCCTGGACAATCCGGCAGAGGCCTGAGACCGGGACAGGTGCGGACTGACGGCGCCGGCGACCCCGCCGCGGCGTCGCCGCCTGCCCAGGATCACAACTCCATCAGCTCAGCCATGCAAGAGGCTGCTCGCGACCCGTTGCGGACCCACCATACCCATGGCTGAATGCCCTCCATGGTGGGCGAACAGGATGAAGCGATCTACCGTGAAGTGCCCGGCGGCGCGGAGCTTCTGCGTTGGTTCGGTCGCGTCCCGAGCTTTCACGACGCTGAGATTTTGAGCCTCGATCTTCGACGCAAAGGGCAGAGCACGCTTCGCCTTCATGGCTGGATCACGACGGACAAGGTCGGCGAGGGCGGCTTTCTCGTGCTCGAACGAAAGGCTATCGTGTCGTTTGCCCTTGATGGGATCATGGATCTGCAACTCGATGGCTTCAGCAAACAGAACGTCATCGGTGGGCTGATCCTGCGCTGTGCGCCTGACCGCCCCGAACGGCGGGGCTACCTTGCGCTCGATCCGTTGCCAGGAGACATCGAGATCGAGCTTGAGCCCTGCTACGGCTTGGATGGTCTGATCCGTGCGCGCTCCGTCTCCATCACCTTCCGACCGGGCGCGCCGGATGATGACGACGCCTAACGTCCGCTCACTACCGATTTCGTTGAAAAACTCGGGGCCGGTCCGAAGTAGTATCGCGCCCGGAGCCTGTCGGACAAAATCTTGCTGCCGCGCCCCTCAGGATACGTTGCGATCGTGGCATCGTCTGGTCGATAGAAGACATATATTCTCCTACGACCTATGTTGTGCAATACTTGGCGCGCCGCCTGGGAGTTTTTCAACGAAATCCACCCCGAGCGGCCCTTCGCACGGTCAATTGATCGGGAGACGGGGCAAAACGACGAGACGGCGCGCCCCGTCGGGGACGCGCCGTCTCTTGGAACCGGAGCCGTCGAGCCGCGCCGGGAGGGCGCGGCCCGGGCTGACGTCAGACCGCGCGCGCTTCCTGCAGCGCCTTGATCTGCTCGGGCGTGTAGCCGAGGTCCTGCAGCACCTCGCTGGTGTGCTCGCCCAAGAGCGGCGAGGCCTTCACCTCGACGTCCATGCCGGAGAACTTGATCGGGCTGCCGACGGTCAGGTACTTGCCGAGCTTCGGGTGGGGCACCTCGACGATCGTGCCGCTGGCGCGCAGCGACGGATCGTCGGCGATCTCCTTCATCGAGAGAACCGGCGCGCAGGGGATGTCGAACTTGCGCAGGATGTCGACCGCCTCGAACTTGGTCTTGTCGGCCAGCCAATCCTCGATGAAAGCGAAGATCTGGAAGATCTTGTCCTGGCGCGCGCGGGGCGTGTTGTAGGCCGGGTCGTCGATCCACTCGGGCTTGCCGAGCGCCTTGCAGATCGGGGCCCAGGCATGGCCCTGGATCGTGAAGTAGATGTAGGCGTTCGGGTCCGACTGCCAGCCCTTGCACTTGAGCACCCAGCCCGGCTGACCGCCGCCGCCCGCGTTGCCGCCGCGCGGCACCACGTCCGAGAACTCGCCGTGCGGGTACTGCGGGTACTCCTCGAGGTAGCCGAGCGCGTCGAGGCGCTGCTGGTCGCGCAGCTTCACGCGGCAGAGGTTGATCACCGAATCCTGCATCGAGACGGCGACCTTCTGGCCCTCGCCGGTCTTGTTCTTCTGATGGAGCGCCGTGAGGATGCCGATGGCCAGATGCATGCCGGTGTTCGAGTCGCCGAGCGCGGCGGCCGACACGGTGGGCGGGCCGTCCCAGAAGCCGGTGGTCGAGGCGGCGCCGCCCGCGCACTGCGCCACGTTCTCGTAGACCTTCAGGTCCTCGTAGTGGTGACCGTCCGAGAAGCCCTTCACCGAGGCGAGGATCATGCCGGAGTTCAGCTCCTGGATGCGGGCCCAGGAGAAGCCCATGCGGTCGAGCGCGCCGGGGCCGAAATTCTCGACCATGACGTCGGATTCGCGGATCAGCTTCTCGAGCACTTCCTTGCCCTGGGGCGTCTTGGTGTCGAGCGTCAGCGAGCGCTTGTTGGAGTTCAGCATCGTGAAGTAGAGCGCGTCGGCGTCGTCCACGTGGCGCAGCTGCGTGCGGGTGACGTCGCCGGCGCCCGGCCGCTCCACCTTGATCACGTCGGCCCCGAACCAGGCCAGGAGCTGCGTGCAGGCGGGACCCGCCTGGACGTGCGTGAAGTCGATGATCTTGATCCCCTCGAGCGGCTTGCTCATCTGAAGCGTCTCCCTAGCGATTGTATGTCGAGTGCTTGACGACGAAAGCTTAGATTTATCGAAGTCTTGGTGCTCCGAATCGTACCGGGCGGCTCCGTCCGCGTTCGTGTCGTGCCCTGTCAGGCCGGCCCCTCAGGCGGGGACCGGTTCGAGTTCCGCCAGGCGGCGGCGGAGCTTGCGCTCCTCCTCCCAGCGGGCGGTGTCGTCGCGGATCACCGCGACGATGCCGGTCACCTCACCGTCGGCCGCCTTCATCAGGCCGACCGTGAAGGCGATGGAGAGCGGACGGCCGTCCCTGTGCAGGGCCGGCACGCGCAGCACCTCGCTGCCGTAGCGCGTCACGCCCGTCCGCATGGTCTCAGCGTAGCCGGTCCAGTGCCGGCGCCGGTGGCGCTCCGGGGTGATCAGGTCGAGCGTCTGACCGAGCGCCTCGGCCTCCGGGAACCCGAAGATCCGCTCCGCGGCCGGGCTCCAGACCGTGATGACGCCGTCGGCATCCGAGACGACGACCGCGTCCCCGGAAGCCGCCACGACCTGTGCGTAATCGACGTCGCGGCTCATTCCGCCTCCGCTGTCGCGTGCCTCTGTCGTGTGGGTCGGGCGCGTCTCCGCGCCCGACCGAACCTCTCGCGTGCGGGCCGCAGCGGAGGCGCCAGCTGGGACCGCCGCCGGTGTGACGGTCCATGCCACGCCTCTCTCCGGGATGCGGGCCGCTCTCGGACCGGTGCGGAGCCGTTGCATCGCGCCGTCCAATTGGAATGTGGTATGCCAGAATGGTCCGGGCGGTCAAGGCAGGGCCGGCGGGACCGATGTAAGACTGACCGGGTTTTGTAATTCCGCCCGGAACGGCCGCGGTTACTTCACAAGATCTTGTCGCAATGCACCATGCGCGCGACGGCACCGCGCCGCCTTGCGGCAGGCGCTTCGTTGGTGGACTGTATCCCACAACATGCGAGGACGGGAAGCTGCCATGGAAGAAGGACCCGGCATCACGCTGCGTCAGGTCTCGGCCTACCGGTTCGAGCTGGATTTCGGGGCGGCGCTTCCGGCCCTGACGGTGGACGAGGCCGAGCCGGTCGGCCGCGGTGAAGGGCCCTGCCCGGAGCAGCTTCTGGTCGCGGGCGTCGCGAACTGCCTCTCGGCGAGCCTCGTCTTCGCGCTGGGCAAGTTCCGGCAGGAGGCCGGAGGATTGGAGACGCGGGCCCGCTGCCGGATCGCCCGCAACGCGGAAGGCCGCCTGCGGATCGTGGGCATCGACGTCGCGATCACCCTCGGGACCGAGGCGCGCACCCTCGACCGGATCGACCGGGTGCTCGCGCAGTTCGAGCGCTTCTGCACCGTCTCCGAGAGCGTGAAGGCGGGCATCCCGGTCGCCGTCTCGGTCAGCGACCGGGAGGGAACACGCCTGCACGCGACGGGCTTCGGTGAAGACGCAGCCGATTGAGGGAGACACGACCATGCAGCAGGCAGGATCGGGCGCCGGGGCGCCGGAAAAGCTCGCGGGTTTGTTCAACCAGCGCGCCAACGCGGGCGACGTCGCGGGCCTCGTCGCGCTCTACGAGCCGGAGGCGGTGCTGGCGGCCGGCGACGTCGTGGCGACGGGCCACGCGGAGATCGAGCGCTTCTACACGGACCTGCTGGCGCGCCGCTCCGAGTTCCCGGCCGCGACCGTGCTCCCGCCGGTCCGCAACGGGGACCTGGCGCTGACCTTCGCCACCCTGCCGAACGGCGCCCTCTCGGTCGAGGTGGCGCGCTGCGGGCCGGACGGGCGCTGGCGCTGGGTGATCGACCAGCTCAAGGTGCGCCTGCCCAAGCCGGCCTGAGGCCCGGCATCCTCCGGGGCTCCGCCCCGGACCCGCCGACGGTCCCGACCTCGGTGATCCGGGACCTTCCGCACCTGAGCCGGCCTCAGGTCCGCGGCAGCGTGTGCAGCCAGTCGCGCAAGGGCACCATGGCCTCCTCCCGGCGCGGCTCCAGCATCAGCGCGTGGGCGAGGCGCGGCACGATGTGGGGGCGGCAGCCGTAATAGGCGCCCGTGCGCCAGACCTCGTCGGCCGGGATGAAGCGGTCGTCGGCCCCGCCCAGCACGAAGCTGCGGGGCGCCTGCCAGGGCAGCGGCGCGAAGGGCGGCCAGCCCTGCAGCTCGGGGCCGACCAGCCGGGACTCCTCGCCGACCCGCGCCACGAAGCGCCGGAAGCTCGCCGCATCCACGTCGTCCGAGAACAGGCCCGCGCGCAGGATCGCGGGGTCCGCGGCCCGCGCCCCGTGCAGGCTCATCGCCAGCACCGCGCGAAACAGGTCCGGCGTCAGGAGGCCCATGCGCAGGGCCGAGGGCGCGAGCCCCCAGGGGGGCACGGAGGCCAGCAGGGCCATGCCGAGCGGCCGGCCGCCGGCGCGGACCCAGTTCTGGACGACCGCGCCGCCGAGCGAGTGGCCGACCACCACGAGCGGGCCGCCGAGGCCGCGGGCGGCCCGGTCGAGGTCGTCCGTGTAGTCGGCGAGCCGCCACGTCGCGAGGCGGTCGCGGCCCCAGCTCTCGCCGTGCCCGCGCAGGCTGAGGGCGCAGGCCTCGAACCCGGCCTCGGCGAACCAGGGCAGCACGTGCGCGTCCCAGATCCAGGCGCCGACCGAGATGCCGTGCACGAACAGGAGCCGCGGCCGCCCGCCGTCACGCGCCGGCTTTCGGCGGATGATCTCCAGGGAGCGCTCCGAGTCCCCCACGCGCGCCGCGCTCATCCCCGGACCTGCACCCCGTCCCCAACGCCCGGCGGGCTTCAACCATGCCGGGGCGCGGCGATCCAGTCCCGCACGCCCCCGGCCGAGCGGAAATCAGCGAGCGCGTGCACGCGCGCCTCCGGCAGGGCGTCCCGCGCCATGGTGGCGAGCGCGTGGCCGGGGCCGAGTTCGAGCACCGCCTCGGCGCCGAACTCGCGGGCCGCGGTGAGGCAGGCCGCCCAGTCGATCGTCTCTGAGATCTGCCGCGCGAGCTTGTCGAGGCCCGCACGGGCGTCGAACACGGCCGATCCGTCGAGGCCGGCGACGAGACGCGGCGCGCCGGGCCCCGGCCGCTCCAGGGTCTCGGCCGCGAGGCCGTCCCGGAACCGCGCGCCCGCTGCGGCGAGCAGCGGCGTGTGCGAGGGGGTGCGGACATCGAGCAGCACGGCGCGCTGCGCCCCGGCCGCCAGCGTCTCGGCCCGGAGCGCGTCGAGGGCGTCGCGCGGGCCGCCGACCACGGCGCTGTCGGGCGCGTTGCGGATGGCGAGGTGGCAGCCGTGGCGCTCCGCCAGGGCCGCGACGCGGGCGAGCGCGACGCCGCGGATGCCGGCGAGCCCGAAGCCCGGGCCAGAGGCCGCATCCATCGCCTCGGCGCGGGCGGCGGCGAGCCGCAGAACCGCCTCGGGGGCAAGGCGGCCGGCGCATCCCCAGGCGGCGAGGTCGCCGACGCTGTAGCCGGCCACGATCGTGCGGGCGGGCAGGACCGGGGCGATCACCCGCCAGCCGGCGAGCCCCGCGACGCAGCAGAGGATCTGGCCGGTCCGGTTCCCGTGCAGGTCCGCGCCGGGCGTCCGGACGAGGTCGCGCGGGTCGGCGCCGCCGAGGAGCGGCCGGGCGGCCTCGAAGACCGCGCGCGCCTCCGGGGCGTCGCCCGTGAGCGCGAACATCTCCGGGCCCTGGCCGCCCTGGCCGGAGAGCAGCACCGCGAGCGTCACGGGCCCGTCTCCAGGGCATCCACGAAGAGGGTCATGGCGAGGAGGTCGGCCGCGCCGCCGGGGCTGAGCCGGCGGGCGACGAAGGCGCGGTGCAGCGCCGCCGCCCGCGCGAACCAATCGTCGCGCGCGACGCCGCCCGCGCGATCGAAGCGGGCGGCGGCATCCCGGGCGAAGCGGTAGCCGCCCTCCCCGCCGCGGTGGAGCAGGTTGGTGTCTTCGAGCGCCGCGACCAGCGCGAGGCAGCAGCCGACCCGGGCGGCGTTCGCATCGCTGGGGCGGAGAGCCCGCGCGCGCCGCAAGGCCGGCAGGCCGACCCGGTAGAGGGTCGGGAACCCGGCGGCCGCCTCGGCCGGCGCGCCGCCGACCCGGTGGCGACGCCGCGCGCGGGCGCCCGGCGCGTGCAGGAGTTCCGGCCCGCCGAGGATCCCCGCCGCGTGGCGCTCGCGCACGTGGGCGCCGAGCGCGCCCGCGGGCAGCGGGCCGGGCCCGAGCGCGCCCGCGGCGGCGGCGAGGAGGCCCAGGCCGAAGATCGCCCCCCGATGGGTGTTCACGCCGCCCGTCGCCGCTCGCATCGCGGCCTCCGCCTCGAGGCCGATACGGCGCAGCGCCGGCATGGCGAGCCCCGCCGCCCCGGCGCGGGCCAGCGCGGCGAAATGGGGTTCGAGGGCGGAGGCGCTCGCCGCGAAGGTCGCCGCGTCCATGTCGGCGTGGCTGCCGCTGTCGACCCGGCTGACGAGGCCGGGCTTCGGGTAGGTGTCGAGTTCGAGCCGCAGCGCCGCGACGGCGAGCGCGGCCAGGTGCGCGCTGGGCGCTACCGCCCCCCTCCCCCCTCTGCGGGGGAGGGTACCCTGCGAAGCAGGGGTGTCGGGACGAAGTCCCGCAGAGAGGGGAACGACGGTGCAGGATCGGGCTGGACCCAGCGTGAGAGCCGCCTCCCTTCCGGAAGCCGGGTTCCCCTCTCCCGACCCGGCCTTACGGCCGGCCCACCCTCCCCCGCAGAGGGGGGAGGGAGATGGGGAGGGCGCGCCCGTCATGCGGCTTCCCGTGGCAGCAGTTCCGCGACGTCGCGCATCTCCAGCCGGTCGCGGTGCTTGGCGAGCACCGGGCCGCCCGCCTCGTGCAGCTCCCGCCACTGGATCCCGGCCCCATCCGAAAAGATCACCTCGCCGTCGATGCGCATCGGCGCCGCCGCCGCGATCCCGGCGAGGCCGGCGAGGAAGCCAGCGGGCAGGTCTGCGACCGGCCAGAGCAGGTCGAGGTCGGAGGCGGGGGAGAGGTAGGCGAGCCCGGTCAGCGCCTGCCAGAGCAGGGCCCCGAACGGGCGCGGGACGATGCCGTGCGCCGCGCCGAGCGCGAGCAGCGCGTCGATCGTCGGCCGCCACGCCTCCGGGGCCGTCGCGCGCGCCTGCGCCAGGGTCGGCGCGGGCAGCGGGGTCAGCGCCGCGGACGGCAGGGCGAGGCCGATCCGGCGCTTGCCCGCCGCGGGCGGCAGCGGCAGGCCGAGGGGCACGCGGGCGCGATCCTCGCCCGGCGCGTAGCGGCGCACGATCAGCGGGCGGCCTCGGACGGCCCAGTCGGCCACGAGCGGCGCGCCGTCGAGGTCCGGCCGCCGCGCGACGAAGTCCGCGAAGGCCTGCGCCTCGGCCCGGACGAGGTCGTGGCGCCGCAGGTCGTCAGCCACGCCGGGCCTCGGCGGCGACCGCGGCGGCGACGGCCTGCGCCACCGGCCGGCCGCCGCGCTCGGCGCCGAGTCGGTCGCGGACGTCCTCCGCGGGGAGCCCGGCGATCAGGTCGCGGACCTGCGCGTCGAGCGGCCGGGCGGGGTCGAGCACCGCGTGGACCGCGCCCGTCGCCACCATGTTGTCGAGCCCCGGCGCGAAGACCGGCGTCGACTTCGCCATCTCCTCGAGCCGCTCCAGCGGCAGCTTGGTGACGCGGGCGACCGAGGGCAGGTCCATCACGCTGGGGTTGGCGCCGGGCAGCGCCGCCAGCACCCGCGTGGCCAGCGCCGTCGCGATGAAGGCGCCCGCCGCCGAGTGGCCGTAGATCAGGCCGACGGTCGGGTGGCCGGCGCGGTCGGCGAGCAACAGCGCCTTGGCGAGATGGGCCAGGCACTCGTTGAGGCCGAGCAACTCGTCGCGCCGGCTCATGCGCTGGCTGTCGGAATCGACCAGCACGAGGATCGGCACCCTGTCGCCCGCCCGCACCGCGTCGAGCACGGCGCGCGACAGGGCGAGCGCGCCCTCGACGCCGAGCGGGGTGTCCCCGTCGATCCCGATCACCGCGGCCTCGGCCCCGTCGAAGGGCGCACGTCCGGTGACGAGCCCGTCCGCCACCCGGACGGCGTGGCCCTCGGGAAAGAGCGAGGCAAGGATCTCAGCGAGCGTCATGGTGCGCCTCCGCCACCCGGGCGACGGTCTCGTCGAAGGAGGCCGTGGTCATGGCTGGCACCGCGTCCGGATCGTTGACGCCCATCCGCGCCCAGATCTCGGTGGCGTCGCGGCAATCGCCGAAGCGGGCGATGCGCGCCTCCAGGCGGGCCTGCTCGGCCTCCAGCGTGGCGAGATCGAAGGCGGGCGCGCGGCCGATCAGGTCGAGGGCGGCGGCCCGGAAGGCCGCCACCGTGTCGGCCGCGAAGGCGTCGGCGCCGCCGATGAGCCGGCGGTGCTTGCCTCCCATGGTGCGCCAGACCAGCGCGCGGTCGCGGGAATCGAACTCCTCGGCGCCCTGGTTGGTCTCGATCACCTCCGGCCCCGAGACCGAGATGCGCCCGCCCTCGGAGACGGCGAGCCGCGAGCAGGCGCCCGCGATGAGGCCGCCGCCGCCGTAAGCTCCCGCCCGGCCGCCGATCAGGCCGATCACCGGCACGCCCGCGGCGCGCAGCTCCGCGATCGCCCGCATCGCCTCGGCGATCGCGGTCTCGCCCGCGTTGGCCTCCTGCAGGCGCACGCCGCCGGTATCGAACAGGATCAGCACGGCGGCGGGCCGCAGATCGCGCGCGGCCCGCAGGAGACCGATCAGCTTGGCGCCGTGCACCTCGCCGAAGGCCCCGCCCATGAAGCGGCCCTCCTGCGCTGCGACGAGCACGGGCTTGCCGTCGAGCCGGGCGCGTCCCACCACGATGCCGTCGTCGAAGGCGCGCGGCAGGTCGAAGAGCGGCAGGTGCGGACTCATCCGCCGCTCGGTCGGCGGCAGGAACTCGTGGAACGTTCCCGGATCGGCGAGCGCCGCGACGCGCTGGCGGGCGGTGGCCTCGTACCAGCTCAGCGCCCGCGGGTCGGTGCCCGCGGCCATGGGTGCGGCCATGGCTCAGGCCTCCATCAGGCGGGCGCCCTGAAGCAGGCGCAGGGACACGGTGTCGGGGCGGGCGCCCCCGTCGTTGATGCTGATGCGGAGGCCGCCGGGCTGCGCGCGGGCGACGAAATCGGCCACCACGGCCTCCCAGACCGGGCCGTAGCCCGCGATCGGCGTCTCGATCGCGACCTCGCAGGCATCCGGCGGCAGCACCCGCTCCAGCAGGATCTCGAGGTTGCCGGAGGCGACCACGCCCGTGATCGCGCTCGGCGCCGTGCCGCCGAGCGGCTTCTCGGTGGTGTGGCGGAAGGTCAGGGATTCCATGGCGGCCTCACCAGTTCCGGAACTTGGCCGGCGGCTCGTAGAGCCCGCCCGACCAGTGCACGAGGTCTTTGATCGACTTGGCGGCGAGCAGCGCCCGGTCGGCGTCGAGCGGCTCGATGCCGAGATCCTCCGGCCGGCGCACGATGCCGCGGGCGCGCAATTCCTCGACCTTGGCCCGGTCGCGCCCGCGCCCGATCTCGGTGTAGCCGGCCACGCCCCGGATCGCCTGCTCGCGCTCGTCGGCGTCCCGGCAGAGCAGCAGGTTGGCGATGCCCTCCTCGGTGACGATGTGCGTGACATCGTCGCCGTAGATCATCACGGGGGCGAGCTCGAGCCCGGTCTTCCTGGCCAGTTCCAGCGCGTCGAGGCGCTCGACGAAGGTCGGCACCAGCTTGTCGCCGAAGGTCTCCACGAGCTGCACCACCAGCTTCCTCCCGCGCATCAGCATCGGATCGCCGACGCCTTGCGCCTCGTGCCCCGCCTTCATCCAGGTGTCGGAGGGGTGGCGCCGCCCGTGCGGGTCCGAGCCCATGTTGGGCGCGCCGCCGAAGCCCGCCACGCGGTCGCGCGTCACGGTCGAGGAATGGCCCGCGAGGTCGATCTGCAGGGTCGAGCCGATGAACAGGTCGCAGGCGTAGAGCCCCGCCGTCTGGCAGAAGGCGCGGTTGGAGCGCAAGCTACCGTCCCGGCCCGTGAAGAAGACGTCCGGCCGCTCGCGGATGTAGCGGTCCATGCCGACTTCCGAGCCGAAGCAGTGCACCTGTTGCACCCAGCCCGCCTCGATCGCCGGGATCAGCGTCGGGTGCGGGTTGAGCGCCCAGTGCGTGGCGATCCTGCCCTTCAGCCCCAGCCGCTCGCCGTAGGTCGGCAGCAGCAACTCGATCGCCGCGGTGCCGAAGCCGATGCCGTGGTTGAGGCGGCGGATGCCGTACTCCGCGTAGATGCCCTTGATCGCCATCATGGCCATCAGGACCTGCGTCTCGGTCATCGCGGCCGGATCGCGGGTGAAGAGCGGCTCGACGTAGAAGGGCTTGTCCGCCGCGACCACGAAGTCGATCCGGTCGCCCGGGATGTCGACGCGCGGCACGCGCTCGACGATCTCGTTCACCTGCGCGATCACCACGCCGTTCTTGAAGGCGGTGGCCTCCACCACGGTCGGCGTGTCCTCGGTGTTCGGGCCCGTGTAGAGGTTGCCCTCCCGGTCGGCCGAGACGCCCGCGATCAGCGCCACGTTCGGCGTCAGGTCCATGAAGTAGCGGGCGAACAGCTCCAGGTAGGTGTGCACCGCCCCGAGCGCGATCTGCCCGCCGTAGAGCATCCGGGCGATGCGCCCGCCCTGGGGACCCGAGTACGAGTAGTCGAGCCGCCGCGCGATGCCGGTCTCGAACACGTCGAGATGCTCGGGCAGCACGATGCCCGACTGCACCATGTGCAGGTCGTGGACCTTACCCGGGTCGCAGGCGGCGAGCGCGCGGGCGAGGCAGTCGGCCTGCTTCTGGTTGTCGCCCTCCAGGCAGACCCGGTCGCCGGGGCGCAGCACCGCCTCGAGCAGCGCGACCGCCCGCGTCGCCGGAACGACCTTGCCGTCCGCGTAGGCTCGCCCGGCCGCGATGCGCTCGTCGGGGAGCCTCGCCTCGCTGCGCCAGTCCGTCATCGCTGCCCACCCCGATCTCGCATTCACAACGTGCCTAATCCGGTACTCGTGCATTCACAAGGCATCGATTTGGCGATATCGGTATCCCACGCAAGCGCGGCGTCAAGAGGCTGCGCGTGTTCGGACCGCGGGAGGGTGTCATGGAGAGTGCCGGCGCCGAGGAGCGCGAACTCCTCTCCGACCGTATCCGGAACGCGCTCACCGACGCGATCGTCTCCGGCGCCCTCGCGGCCGGCACCGCGCTCGACGAGCAGGAGCTGGCCGACCGCTTCGGCGCCTCCCGCACCCCCGTGCGCGACGCCCTGCGCCAGCTCGCCTTCAACGGGCTCGTCGAGGTGCGCCCGCGCAAAGGCGCGGTGGTGACGCGCATGACCTCGGAGCGCATCACCGAGATGTTCGAGACCACCGCCGAGATCGAGGCCATGTGCGCGCGGCTGGCCACCTACCGGATGACGCTTCTGGAGCGCGGCCGGCTGATGGAGCTGCAGGAGCGCGCCGCCGGGATGATCGCGCGCGGCGACCTCGACGCCTACGACGCCCACAACCTCGTCTTCCACGAGACGCTCTATGGAGCGACCCACAACGGCTTCATGGGCGAGCAGGCATTGGCCCTGCGCACCCGCCTCGTCGCCTTCCGCCGGACGCAGCTGCGCCAGGACGCCCGCATGGCGCGCTCGCACGCCGAGCACGGCGAGATCCTGGCCGCCATGGCCGAGGGCGACGGCGAGGCCGCGGCCCGCCGCATGCGCGCGCACATGCTCAACGCGGCCAACGCGCTCGCCCGCTGGATCGCCGAGCATTGAGCGGCGGACCGGCGCGGTTTCCCTCGGCCCGCCATCCGCTCTAAACCCATCCGGCCAACGCAAGACGCTACGGGTCTCGATCGCCGATGAGCGCGCATGCTCCTCTACCGCCGGCCCGTCCCGCGCCGGACGCCCTCGCCGCCGTCCTCGCCGGACTGCAGGAGCGCTTCGGCACGCGCCTCTCGACCTCCGAGACCCTGCGGGCGCAGCACGCCAGCACGCTCACCTGGGCTCCGAGCCAGCCGCCGGACGCCGTGGTCTTCCCGCACACCACCGCGGAGGTGCAGGCGGTGGTCCGCCTCTGCGCCGGGCACCGGGTGCCGGTGATCCCGTTCGGCACCGGCTCGTCGCTGGAGGGCCACGTCAACGCGCCCTACGGCGGGATCAGCGTCGATCTCTCAGGGATGAACCGGATCCTCGCCGTCCACGCCGAGGATCTCGACTGCGTGGTCGAGGCGGGGCTCACCCGCAAGGCGCTGAACCTGCACCTGCGCGACCAGGGCCTGTTCTTCCCGATCGACCCGGGCGCCGACGCCTCCTTCGGCGGCATGGCCTCCACGCGGGCCTCCGGCACCAACGCGGTCCGCTACGGCACGATGCGCGACGCGGTGCTGGCCCTCACCGCCGTGCTGCCCAACGGGGAGATCGTCCGCACGGGCAGCCGCGCCCGGAAATCGGCCGCGGGCTACGACCTCACCCGCCTGCTCGTCGGCGCCGAGGGCACGCTCGGCCTCATCACGGAGCTGACCCTGCGGCTCAGCGGCATCCCGGAGGCGACGGCAGCCGGGCACTGCTCCTTCCCGAGCGTGAAGGCGGCCTGCGACGCCACCATCCTGACGATCCAGTCCGGCCTGCCCGTCGCCCGGATCGAGCTGCTCGACGCGGTGCAGGTGCACGCCAGCAATGCCTACTCGAAGCTCGACCTCCCCGAGACGCCGCTGCTGCTGGTCGAGTTCCACGGCACCGCGGCCTCGGTGCGCGAGCAGGCCGAGCGCTTCGGCGAGATCGCCGCCGGCGAGGGCGGCGGCGCCTTCGCTTGGGCGACCGAGGCCGAGGCGCGCAGCCGTCTCTGGCAGGCGCGCCACGACGCCTACTGGGCGGCGCTCGGACTGCGGCCCGGCGCGCGGGCGGTCGCCACCGACGTCTGCGTGCCGATCTCGCGCCTCGCCGATTGCGTCGCCGAGACCCAGCGCGACATCGCCGGGAGCGGCCTCCTCGCCCCGATCGTCGGCCATGTCGGCGACGGCAACTTCCACGCCCAGCTCCTCGTCGACGTGGACGACGCCGACGAGGTCGCGCGCGCCACCGGCTTCATCGACCGCCTCGTCGCGCGCGCGCTGGCGATGGAGGGCACCTGCACCGGCGAGCACGGCGTCGGCCAGAAGAAGATGCGCTTCCTCGAGGCCGAGCACGGCGCGGAGGCCCTCGCCGCCATGCGCGCCCTGAAGCGGGCCCTCGACCCGCTCGGGATCATGAACCCGGGCAAGATGCTGGAGGCCTGACGGGCCCGGTGGGCCGGCGCTGCCGGAGGCCAGGGCTCCGCCCTGGACCCGCGAAAGGTCTCGACCTTTCGAAACCCCGACCCGGCGGCCTTCGGCACCGCTCGCCGCAACCAACCGGCCGTGCGCGACATTCCGCGCCGGTGGACCGCACTGCGAGGAGGCGACGTGCCCGGCTGGATCGAGAGCGCCCTGTGGTGGCACGTCTACCCGCTCGGCTTCGTCGGCGCCCCGCGCGCGGCGCGGGACGAGGCCGGGCCGGTGCACAGGCTGGGTCGCCTCGAGGCTTGGCTCGACTACGCCGCCGAGATGGGGGCGACCGGTCTCGCCCTCGGGCCGATCTTCGCCGCCGCGACCCACGGCTACGACACCCTCGACCACTTCCGCATCGACCCGCGCCTCGGGAACGAGGGCGATTTCGACGCGCTTGTCGCGGCGGCCCGCGCCCGGGGGCTGCGCCTGCTGCTCGACGGGGTGTTCAACCATGTGGGCCGCGATTTCCCGGCCTTCGCCGAGGTGCTGCGTTCGGGCCCGGACGCGCCCCGGGCGGGCTGGTTCCGCCTGTCCTGGCCGCGCGGGCCGGGGCTTGAGCCGGACTACGCCTGCTTCGAGGGGCACCGGCACTTGGTCACCCTGAACCACGACGCGCCGGAGGTCGCCGCCTATGTCGAGCGGGTGATGACGCACTGGCTGGCGCGGGGCGCCGACGGCTGGCGTCTCGACGCGGCCTACGCGGTGCCGCCCGCCTTCTGGGCCCGGGTCCTGCCGCGAGTGCGTGCCGCCCATCCGGAGGCCTACTTCGTGGGCGAGGTGATCCACGGCGACTACGCGGGCTTCGTGGCGGCGAGCGGCCTCGACGCCGTGACCCAGTACGAGCTCTGGAAGGCGATCTGGAGCGCGCTGAACGACCGCAACCTCTACGAGCTGGCCCACGCCCTGGAGCGCCATGATGGCTTCCTCGACCGCTTCGTGCCCCTGACCTTCCTGGGCAACCATGACGTCACCCGGATCGCGAGCCGGCTCGCCGACCCGCGCCACCTGGGCGCGGCGCTCGCGGTGCTGCTCACCTGCGGCGGCACGCCCGCGATCTACGCGGGCGACGAGCAGGGGTTTCGCGGGGTGAAGGAGGAGCGCGAAGGGGGCGACGACGCGGTCCGGCCGGAATTCCCGGCGACGCCCGCCGGCCTCCCGGCGGAGGGCTGGCCGACCTACCGCCTGCACCGGGACCTGGCCGGGCTGCGCCGCGCCCATCCCTGGCTGCACCGGGCGCGCATCCGGATCGACCATCTGGCCAACCGGCAGATGGTGGCCCGGCCGCACGCGGACGGGCACGCGCTCCTGCTCGCGCTCAACCTCGACGACGCACCGGCCGCCCTGCCTTCCCCGCGGGGGCGGGCCGTCGAGGCGGGGACCGGGCAGGTGATCGATCCCGGCGCGGCCGGCGCGCGCATCCTGGTTCCGCCCCATGCCTGGGCGGTGCTCTCCTGCGCCTGAACCGGCCGGAGCGGGCGGCCCGCGGCTCAGTCGTTCGCGCCGAGGCTCTCGATCAGGTGGTTGAGGTCGGTGCGCAGCGCCCGCACTTCCGGCTCGCTCAGGGCGAGCTGGCACATCACGCTCTCCCGCACGCGCACGGCCTCGCCCCGCAGGCCGCGCCCCTCCGCGGTGAGCGCGATCTCGACCTCGCGCTCGTCCGACTGGCGCCGGCTGCGCAGCAGGAAGCCGGCCCCTTCCAGGCGCTTCAGCACCGGGGTCAGCGTACCGGAATCGAGCCGCAGGCGCCGCCCGATCTCCGAGACGGTGACGCGGTCCTGCTCCCACAGGACGAGCAGGACGAGATATTGCGGATAGGTCAGCCCGATGCGATCGAGGAGCGGCCTGTAGGCCTTCGTCATGCGGTGGGCGGCCGCGTAGAGCGCGTAGCAGAGCTGGTTGTCGAGCAGCAGCGGATCGCGCGCCGGATCCGCCTCCTCCCGTCTGTCGTCGACAAGAACCATCAGACTCGCTCGCAACCGTTCCGGCAACGCATCTGGCCGGATGCCCTCTCCCCTACGATACCCGAGGATGCGCCCTGCGCCAGAGCCGAAATTTCCCCACCCGTATCGAAGGATAGATCGTCCGCGGTTTCAAGAGCCGCCTCGCCCGCGGCCCCAGGGGATCCCGGTCCGGTCCCTGCGCCGGAGGCTCCGTTCGCCCGCGGGCGGGCCCGGCTCTGGTCGGCGCCGTCCGCGCGGAACCGATGAAGCGGCCCCTGCCGCACCACCGAAACCGGACCGTCGGCATCGGCGAGAAAAGGACTTGCCAAGCCGGAAACGACCCCTTAGACACCCGCTCACGGACGGGGCGGCGCCGCTGCCAGCCCGGTCCGACAGGCGCCCGTAGCTCAGCTGGATAGAGCACCAGACTACGAATCTGGGGGTCAGAGGTTCGAATCCTTTCGGGCGCGCCATTTCCGCTTTCATAACAATCACTTAGCCTACGCAACCCTCCTCAATTTGGGTGGCTTCCTCCTTTGGGGGCGCAAGAGGGGCGCATAGGGGCGATCACATCGTCTCAGGTCCTTCTGCTATCAGCGCTTTTGGGATTGGCCGGGGGCGCAAGCACGAAATTCCCTTTTCTCGGCCCGTCTGGTGGTCACTCGTGCTCGTCGTGATGCGAAGCTCACGGCATGAAGACGTACCTCCTTCTCACTAAATCGGCTCCGCTTGGTCTCCTCCCCGTGTCGGAGGAGCAGCGGCTAACGCTTGAGCAGAAGCTTGTGGCAGCGCTCGAAGGGCGGGTCGCTAGCGCGACGAACGACCGCGATAGGGAGCGGGCGTCGGCGCGGCTGCGAAAATACAAGCGCCTGCTCAAGCAGGGCTGAGGCGTCAGACACCAACCCGTGCGCGCAGGGTCGCCAGTTCCTCGGCGCCGAAGCGAGACAGCTTGCCTGCGCGAATGTCCTGCAGTCGACCTTCCGGCACGCCCAGCCTAAGCGCTGCTTCACGCGCCTCCAGCCCTGACGCCTCTAGCCACTCGCTGACCGCCATTAGGGAAACGGACCGACCCTCCATCTCGTCGGCCTCGGCCGGCGGGTAGAGGTCGTGGAAGACACTGCGGGTGTAGGCTTCAGCCGTCATGGTCGCGCCCTCCTTGGCATCTGTTCGTTCCAGGCTTCCGCCGGCTACGAAGGAATCGGACGTTCGCTACTTACGGCGCGCCCCAAAGAACACTCCGCACTTGCACGATGCGCAGCCGAGATACCAAATCCCGGCGCTGCTGGAGAACTGACGGACCGGCTCACCAACGTGGAGACACCTGTAGCAAACGCGCCTGCTCATTTTGGTTCACCATGCTCGCCTTGGGCGCGCATGGCGGCGCGGGCCTGCCATCCTGACCATTGCAGCTGCAGATCCTCGTCAAGGTAGCGATCTACCTGCCAGGTCATTTCAGTAGCGGCCCATCCGAACCCCTGAGCCCATTCCTCAAACGCAGCTCGCTCGTCCCCATGCACGGCGGCAGGCGGGGCGCTAGTGAACAACTCCTGAAATGGCCAGCCCGCCGGGACGCTCTTACGCTTGTGCGCATAGCACCACGAAGACCGCATATCGTCTGGGCGCTCCTTGTATCGCCACGCCACCGGCTTACCAGTGGCGGGCTGGGTGGTCGGTACATCGCCAAGTATCTCGTTCAGGTAGTCGCGCAGCTTTCTGACGCCGACATGGTCCGCTGTGATGGCGACGTTTTCGTCTAGCTCGGTGCTGGTGATGATAAATCCTACCGCCGCATCCGTGGATTGGTAGACGAGCATGTCATCTTCTTTTGTGTGAGTGCAGCGAATGTAAATCCCCTCGTCTTTACTCATAGCCTTCACCTCGCACGCCGGCGAAGAGCCGCACTTCAAGCATAAAGTCTTTCACTTCCTTTCTCCTGCGAGGTCGCGCCTCTGTGTTGGTGTGTACAAACAATATCTCATTGATCATTATCGATCAACTTTCGGAATGATCTCATAGAACGCTTCTTGTAGCCACTCGTCGCGTGACTTGCAGTGCTCCCTCCAGAAGTTGTGAAGGTCACCCATATGTTCAGGGTGGACAAACGGCAGCTCAAGGTACTCGAACTGATCGTATTGCGGAGTAGGAACGGCAGAGCCCCGCCAAGCTCCATAGAGAATGCTGGCCGAGAGTGCCTGTGATACGCCTAGCAGCTTCCGCTGTGCATGTGCGATCTCATCAAGCTTCAGGCCTGAGCGCAGCCCGGTCGCTTGAGATCGAGAGAAGGCATCCGCGGCGTGCGCGATTGTCTTGTTTCTCATGCTCAGCACATCCTCGAATACCGGATCAGCGAGAGCGGCAGAGAGGCGATCAAAAACCTCACTTGAAATGGTATCAGTCCGTTGGCGGCGATCCGCGCTGATACCGGACAGGGCGTCGAACGACCGATGCATCAACTCGGACTGTGCCCATGCATCTGGGCCATCGGTGTCGAGCCAGCGCGAATAGACGCCGCCTTCCTCGTGGCCGACCCACTTCGCCATATCTCTGGTGCGAGCGGCTTCCCAATCGTAGGGGAGTCCGTCGTGGCAGATGAATACCTCCCGAGTGAACAGGTCCCTGGCGGCCGAAATCTCATCGACCAAGCGCCGGAGCGATACCACCGCACGTTGCGGGCGCTTCGCATCCGACGGGTCGAGCAGCTTGGCTATCGATAGGATCTGACCGGCGATGTAGCCGCGGTCGAGCAGCGTCCTCAGCACCGATGATACGGCAGCGCTCGGACCACTCTTGGAGGTGAAGCGGCGTGCCTCGTTGACCGACCGCCAAGCGGCGTCCTGCCAGAACATATCGCTCAACTGCGCTGAAACGGAGTGGTCATCCTCGCCGTTCAGCAACTCGCTCCAGACAGGAACGGAAGCGCGATAGGCTTCCAGTTTGGCCCGGTCCTGCACGTCGCATTGTTCGATTGGGTGCCGCCACGGCTGCGCTGCGGTCTGGCTTTCACTCATAGCTCGTCCCTGACGGCTCGCTGGTTCTGCATTCTCCAGCGCTCGGGACACCGTGTCAGACTGGACTGTTTCGGCGATCGGGATGCCTGTGGAAAACTCCCCCGATGAATCTCCGTACCCCTTCCTGGGGCATCTGGTCAGTCGGCCTGCGCCCCTGATCCGGGGGCGCGCTAGGGGCGCAAAAAGCGTAGAATTTCGTCCAACTTCGGTGATTTCGAGTGCCCGTTTCATTTCGGCTATCGCCTTCTAGGGATAGAAGAAATGGCTTCTGGAGAGTTTCGGACAAAGTCGACCTAACGGACTACGAATCTGGGGGTCAGAGGTTCGAATCCTTTCGGGCGCGCCATTCACGAACAGAACTGTGAACGCTGGGAGCGGCGTCCGGTCCGTTCGTGACAGCTCTTTCGCGACCATCACGCCGACCTGCCGATTTGGATCTGGTTGGGCTGCACCTCCACCCGGTCGATGACCGCGCGGATGTAGGTCTTTCGGAACGGAACCTCGCCCTCTCGCAGCCGCGCCCGCATCTCAGATGCGTACGTCGCGTCGCGCTCCGGTGCCATCGCCACAGGCTCCAGGATCTGCTCGCGTAGGCGCTCCAGTGCGGCCCGCGCCTGATCCCGATCGGTGCGTAGCGTGTCGAGCCGCTGCTTCAGCGTCGGATCAACCGAGCAGGTCGTCGATGAGACGGGTGAGATGCTGCTCGGTCGCCTCAATCTCCGGGATCGTCACCGCGGGCCGGTCTGGCAGGCAGAGCAGGATCACGGGCTGCGCATCGACCTCACGGGTGCGACGACCCGCGCCCGTGCTCCGGGAGCATGCCGTCCGGTCGGGCGGGCTCGGCCGTGCGGCGCGCAACGCGGCGGGACGTGTGTGAGCCGAGTGACTTACGCATGGCAGGGCTCCGTGGAAGGACCCCTCCAATGACACCGGCCTGCCCCCGAAAACGGGGATAAAAACGCGCTCGGCGCGGCCAAACGGCAGAGACCTCATCCTGAATTTGAGGCAGGAAGGGGACCTCGGGCTCCGCGCCTTCGCGGTCCATCAGCAGCCTCGGCCAGCTTCTCCGAGGCGGACATCGACGTGGGTTGGCGTAGAGGTCTCAAACGCGCCACAATCGGACCCTGTGTCCAGAGCGTCTGAGGGTCCGCTCCTGCCGTTAGGGATAGTCTTCGCGTGATCCGGAGGCGCAGTAGCAATGCTGAGAATAGCCTCGCCTGGAAATCGACTCGGCCCTCCCACCGCGGCCGCTCCTCACGGTTCTGCGAGCGGCCGAAGATTATAGCCCTGCGGCTTCGTCCGCTCGATCGCCGCAGCCGTCCGCACCACGTCGAACTCGCCGAGAGTGCGACCAACGATCTGCAGGCCGACCGGCATCCCCTCCGAGGCGATCCCCGCGCAGACGGAGGCTGCGGGCTGGCCGGTGAGGTTGAAGGGATAGGTGTAGAAGGCCCAGGAGACGAGGCTGCGGTCTTCCAGCCCGGCCGGAATGTTCCGGCCTGCCTCCAAGGACGAGATCGGCAGGGTCGGCGATAGAAGCACATCGTACCCGGTGAAGAAGCGGGCCATCCGGTCCCGCAGCGCGTAACGCGCGAAGACGGTCTCGTAATAGGCGCGCATCTCCTGGGCGAGGGCAGCGTCCAGCACGTCGGCGACGGCCGGGTCCAGGAGATCGCGGCGGCTCTCGAGAACGCCGCGCAGGCGGGTGCCGATCCCGGCGTAGAACTCGGCGGTCCAGAGATCGGCCGGGTCGGACCCGAAGACGGACTCGACCTCCTCCACGCGTGCGCCCTGGTCTGCCAGGGCCATGGCGGCGCAGCGGGCGATGGCCGCGACCTCCGCGCTCGGCCGCGCGTAGCCGAGGGTCGCGCTCCAGGCGACGCGGAGCCCGGCGACGGAAGCCTTCGCCGCCCCCAGGAGGTCGGGCACGGGCCCGGCCACCGCGAAGGGGTCGCGCGGGTCGTGACCGGCGACCGCAACCGTCAGCAGGGCGGCGTCCGCCGCGTTGCGCGCGAGCGCGCCGACATGGGCGAGCGTCGGCGTCGCCGAGGTCGGCCAGACCGGCACGCGGCCGAACTGCGCCTTGAGGCCGACGAGGCCGGTGAGCGCGGCCGGGATGCGCAGCGAACCGCCGCCGTCGGTGCCCAGCGCGAAGGGCGTGATGCCGGCCGCCACCGACGCGGCCGCGCCCGCGCTCGAGCCGCCCGGCGTCTTCGTCAGGTCCCAGGGATGACGGGTGATGCCGGTCAGCGGCGAGTCGCCCACGGGCTTCGCCCCGAACTCGCTCGTCGTGGTCTTGCCGATGATGACGGCGCCCGCGGCCCGCAGGCGCTCGACCGAGGGTGCGTCGGCGGCCGCGACGTTGTCCGCCATGGCGCGCGAGCCCGAGGCGTAGGGCTGCCCGCCCACCGCGATCAGGTCCTTCACCGAAACCGGCAGCCCGTGGAGCAGCCCGAGGGGGGCACCCCGCATCACGGCGTCCTCGGCCCGCCGGGCCGCCGCCCGGGCCTCGTCCGGCATCAGCAGGCAGAAGGCGTTCAGCGTGGCCTGGCTCGCCTCGGCGCGCGCGAGGGCGCGCTCGGTCAGTTCCACCGGCGACACCGCGCACGTCGCGATCAGGCGCCGCAGGTCGAGCGCGGTCATGAAGTCGAGGTCGCTCGTCATCGCTCCGCTCTCCTGAACCCAGAGGCGGCGCCCCGGCGGGGCGCCGCTTGCGCGTCAATCGTTGACGATGGCGAAGGCGCGCACCGGCGAGCCGGAGCCGCCCTTGAACTTTAGCGGCACGCCGAAGAACTGAACCTCGCCCTTGCCGAGCAGCTCCTCGAGGTTCACCAGCCACTCCCAGTGGCTCATGCCGAGGTCGCGGCAGAGGCGGTGCTGGGCGAAGACGTTGTCGCTCGGCTTGTCGGTCGAGGGCCCCTCGACGCCGTGCATCCGCGAGCCGCGCGCGTGCAGCCACTGCGTCGCCTCCGCGGTGAGCAGCGGGTTCTTCCACACCGAGTCGAGGCCCGGATAGTTGCGCGCGTGGAAGCCGGTGCAGAGCAGGACGATGTGCCCGTCGACCCTGACGCCGGTCTTCTCCTCCGCCGCCTCCATGTCGGCGACGGTGATGTCGCCGAGGTCGGGGATGTGGCGCAGGTCGAAGCAGACGGCCTTGCCCATGAACAGGTCCAGCGGCATCTCGTCGACGGGCTGGCCGTTCGGGTTCACGTGTAGGAAGGCGTCCACGTGGGTGCCGACATGGTCGAGCATCGCGATGAAGTTCGTCTGGAAGGTCATCGCGTCGCCCGGCACGCCGAGACCGAGGGCGGCCGAGCTCTCGTGGCTGAGATGCGTGGTGATCACCGGCCGCTGGAAGAGCTTGTGGGCCGGCATGTTGTCCTCGATCAGGAGGCTCAGGTCGACGACGCGCTGGGGCATGGCGGGTCCTTATCGGGCGTGGGAGACCGTTCGCGGCGCCGGAGGGTGCCGCGCCGGGTCGGGTCTTCGGGGATGCCGCTCTCAGGCGGCTTTCTTCTTGCCGAGGAAGGCCTCCATGACCTCCGGGTCGCGGGCGATGAGCCCGCTCGGGCCGTCCCGCACCACGCGCCCCTGCGCCACCACGTAGGCGTGGTCGGCGATGGCGAGCGCGTAGGCCGCGAGCTGCTCGACGAGAAGAATGGTGAGGCCCTGGCGGTTGAGGTCGCGCAGGACGCCGATCAGTTGCTCGACGACACGGGGCGCGAGGCCGAGCGAGAGTTCGTCGATCACGAGGAGGTCGGGCTCGGCCATAAGGCCGCGGGCGATGGCGAGCATCTGCTGCTCGCCGCCCGACAGGCTGCCGGCGGGCTGGCGCAGCCGCTCGCGCAGGCGCGGGAAGAGCGCGAGCGCGCGCTCCAGCGTTTGCTTGGCTCGGGCCGTCCTGAGGCCGCCATGGGTGTAGGCGCCCAGGATCAGATTGTCCTCGACGCTCTGGTCGGGGAAGATCAGGCGGCCCTCGGGCACCATGGCGAGGCCGCGGGCGACCTTGGCGTGGGCCGGCAGCCGCGTGACCTCCTCGCCCTTGAAGAGGACAAGGCCGCCGCACGGCCGCACGAGGCCGGTGATGCCGCGCATCAGCGAGGTCTTGCCGGCCCCGTTGTTGCCGATCACGGCAACCAGCTGGCCGCGCGGGACGGTGAGGCTCGCGCCGCGCAGAGCGGTCGCCGCACCGTAGCGGACTTCCAGGTTCTCGACCGTCAGAAGGGTCTCGCTCATCACGCGGCCTCCGCGTCGAGGATGGCGGAGGGGCCGCCGAAATAGGCCTCGATCACCCGCGGATCCGCCTGCACCACCTCCGGACGGTCGCTCGCGATGATCTGGCCGTAATCGAGAACCGTCACGGTGTCGGCGACCGCCATGATCAGATCGACGTGGTGCTCGATGAGCAGCACCGAGACCCCGAGCCCCGCGATCTTCCGGATCATCGCCTCCAGCTCGTCGATCTCCTGCGTGGTCAGGCCGGCGGCGGGTTCGTCGAGGAGCAGCAGGCGCGGACGCGTGGCCAGCGCGCGGGCGATCTCCAGGCGGCGCTGGTGGCCGAAGGGCAGGAAGCGCGCCTGCTCGTTGGCCGCCTCGGTGAGCCCCACGAAATCGAGCAGCCCGATCGCGGCCGCCCGGCAGGCGGCCTCCTCGCGGCGGAAGCGGGGCGTGCGCAGCACCGCGCCGGGCAGGCCGTAGCCGAGATGGCTGAAGCCGCCCACCATGACGTTCTCCAGCACGCTCATCTGCCCGAAGAGTTCGGTGTTCTGGAAGGTGCGGGCGAGGCCGAGCCGCGAGACGGCGTGGACCTTCCGGCCGGCGAGATCGGTCCCGTCGAGGCGGAACGTCCCCTCGCTCGGCCGATAGAAGCCCGAGATCGTGTTGACGAAGGTCGACTTACCGGCCCCGTTCGGGCCGATCAGGGCGTGGATCTCGCCCGGGGCGACCCGGACGCTCGCGGCGGAGAGCGCCGTCAGCCCGCCGAAGCGCACGGTGAGGCCGTCGGTCTCCAGGCCGGCCGGCGCGCGGCCGGCCAGGATCGCGGCGGCGGGCGTGCCCTGGGCCGGATCGACGCCGCGCGGGGCGGGGCGCAGGCGGGCGTAGAACTGGCCCAGCGTGCCCAGGATGCCGCCCGGCAGACCGAACATCACGGCGAGCAGCAGGGCGCCGTAGGCGAATTTCTGCCACTCGGCGAAGCTCTGCAGCACCTCCGGCAGGTAGGTCAGGATGAAGGCGCCGACGACCGGCCCGAAGGTCGAGGCCGCGCCGCCCAGGATCACCATCAGCAGGAAGCGGACGGAATCCGAGAAGGTGAAGATGTCGGGCGAGATGTAGGCGTTGAGGAAGGCGTAGAAGCTGCCCGCGATCCCCGCCGTCACCGCCGCGACCGCGAAGGCGAGCGTGCGGATTCCCGTAGCGCCGATGCCGAGGCTGCGCGCGGCCGTCTCGCTCTGAGCGACCGCCAGCATCGCGCGGCCGTAGCCCGAGTGCTTGAGGTTGTGCGCCGCCAGCGTGGCAAGGAACAGGGTGACGGCCAGCACCGCGTAGAAGGCGTAGCCCGAGAGCGGGTAGCCGAGGAGGTTCGGGCCGGGGATGCCGGTGAGCCCCGTGGTGCCGCCGGTGAGGCCCTGCCACTCGATGGCGACGTTCTCGACGATGAGGCCGAAGGCGATCGTCACCACCGCGAGGTAGACGCCCCGCACCCGCACGCTCGGATAGGCGAGCGCGGCGCCGAACAGCCCGGCGACGAGGGCCGCGCCGAGGCTGGCGAGGACGAGGTCGAGGCCGAGCCGGATCGCCAGGATCGACCCCGTATAGGCGCCGAGCGCGAACAGGCCGGCCTGGCCCAGCGAGACGAGGCCGGTGAGCCCGACCAGGACGTTCAGGCCGACGGCGATCACGCCGTAGATCAGGAACAGCATGAACAGGCGCAGCTCGTACTCGTTGCCGGAGGTGAGCGGCACGACGACGAGGACGGCCGCGAGCAGCGCGAAGCCGAGGGCGTGAAGAGCCTTCATACCTTGAAGATCTCCCGGCGGCCGAACAGGCCCTGAGGAAAGGCGAGGAGCACGAGGATCATCGCGCTGAAGCCGACGATCTCGCGCGCCGCGGTCGAGACGTAGCCCTCGACGAACTTCTCCATGACGCCGAAGGCGAGGCCGGCGAGCACCACGCCGGGCCCGCTGGTGATGCCGCCGATGATGGCGACCGCGAACCCTTTCAGCCCGAGCAGGACGCCCATGCTGGCCGAGGCCTGGATCACGGGCGCGACGAGCACGCCCGCGCCCGCGCCGAACAGGGCGGCGAGGCCGAAGGAGAGCATCACGATGCGGTCGACGTCGATGCCCATCAGGGACGCCGCCTGGCGGCTGTGGGCGACCGCCTGCATTGCCCGCCCGACGAGCGTGTGCCGCTGCATCAGGTGGAGGCCCACCATCGCCAGCACCGCGACCGCCGGGATGGCGAGTTCCTGCGGGTAGACGCCCGCGCCGAGGATCGAGATCGCCTTGTCGACGCCCGGCGAGGGCAAGGGCCGCGAGAAGCCGCCGAACTGCATGGTGGCGAGCGATTCCGCCATGATGCCGACCGCGATGGTGGTGAGCATCCAGCCGATCGAGGCGTTGGCGCCGATGAACGGCCGCACCGCGAAGCGCTCCAGAACCACGCCGAACAGGGCGCCGGCCAGGATCGCCAGCAGGCAGGCGAACGGCAGCGGCAGGCCGGCGTCGAGGCCCATCACGGCGAGCACGGCGCCGATCATCAGCGTGTCGCCGTGGGCGAAGTTCACGGCCTTGGCGGCCGACCACATGATGTGGAAGCCCAGCGCGACGAGGGCGTAGATGCCGCCGATCGCGAGGCCCGAGAGCGTGTATTGCAGGGCGGTCGTCATGGCTGCCGCGTTGGCTCCCGGTGCGAGGCGGGCGGGTCGTTCTGCGGAGGCAGGGCGCGGTCCGGCCCGGTGAGGGGGGATCCGGGCGAACCGCGCCCTGCCCCTCCCCGCCGGGGAGGGCGTGGGAGGCGCGTGCGCGCCTCCGGTTCGTCGTTCTTCAGTTCGACTTGCCGTAGGGCGTCTGGGCGATCGGCAGGAGCTTGCCGTCGGACCAGACGGTCAGCTTGTAGTCGCGCGGCAGGATCGCGTCCTGGCGCTCGGGATCGGCGGCGTCGAAGGCCGGGTCGTACTTGGCGACGAGGCCGTCGTACCGGACCTGGTAGAGCGCCTCGCGGACCTTCTTCCAGTCGTAGGCGCCGGCCTTCTCGATCGCCTGGGCCACGATGTGAACGGCGTCGTAGGCGTTGGCGATGCCAGAGCCCATCTTGATCTGCGACGGGTCCTTGAGGCCGTACTTCGCCTGGATCTTCTGCCAGAGCGCCTGACCCTTGGGATCGAGGTCGCCCATGAAGCTGTAGGTCTGCACGACCTCGACGCCGTTGGCGAGCGGGCCGGCGAGCTCGCCGAGATTGCCCGCGATGCCCCAGGCGCCGATGATGGTGGGCTTGTAGCCGACCTTGTCCATCGAGCGGACGAGCTGGTTGCCCTCGCGGTCGAGGGCCCAGAACAGGGCGACGTCGGCGCCGGCATCGCGCGCGCGGATCGCCTGCGCGGTCATGTCCTGGTCGTTCCAGTTGAAGGTCTCGGCGGCGACCAGCTCCTTGCCGGCCTTCGCGATGGCGGCCTTGACGTCCGGCACCGCGCCGTTGCCCCAGCCGGTATTCTCGTAGAAGAACGCGATCTTGCCCGTCTTCGAGACCTTGGCGGCCTGCTCGACGAGGAAGCGGGCGACCCATTTGTCCTTGGCCGACACCCGGAACATGTAGTTCGGACTGCGGCCGTTCTCGATCGCCTGGGTGTTGGCCGCGAGCACGCCGACGAAGGGGATGCCGATGGCGTGCACCGGCTCGACCTGCGCCACCGAGACGGTGGAGTGATAGCCGCCCAGGATCACCACGCACTTGTCGGCGAGCGCGATGCGGCGCGTGTTGTCGACGCCGCGCGGCGGCGCGCCGGCATCGTCGTACTGGACGAAGCGCAGAGGCTTGCCGAGGACGCCGCCCTTCGCGTTGATCTCCTGGATGGCGATCTCGGCACCCATCTTGATCGCCTGACCGCCGAACGCCGCCGGGCCCGTGATCGCCGCGGAATTGCCGATGCAGGGCTCCTGCTGCGCCAGTGCCGAACCGGGAACCGTGAAAGCCAGGGGCGCGGCCAGGACGAGGCGGCGCAAATACTTGTGCGCTTCCATGCGATGGGCTCCGATTTCCTGATGATGGCCCGGGTTCGGCCCCGATGCTTGATCGATGAGCCTCAGGCTACGCAGCGAATACAGGAGCCCGCAAAGACCAATTTCCGATACAAGACATTGGAAAATCCTATGAGCCTCAATCATAGGCGGGATCCGACACGGTGCTCGGGCGTCAACACACTGCGTCGCAAACACAATTTTTGACGCAATGCACATAGCTTGCGCAGATTGCCCAGGCCTAGAGCAGTTTGACATGCTCGTGGCGTTGCAACGATCCTGGCGTGCGCCTTGAGCAGGATCGCCATGGATCTTCGTCAGCTTCGGTACTTCGCGCAGATCGCGGAGAGCGGAAACGTCTCGCGGGCCGCCGAGGTGCTGCGGATCGCCCAGCCCTCGCTCAGCCAGCAGATGCGCAACCTCGAGGACGAACTCGGCGTCGCGCTGCTGTTCCGGCACGCCCGCGGGGTGACGCCCACCGAACTCGGGCTCAAGTTCTACGAGCACGCGCGGCGCATCCTGCAGGAGGTCGAGCGGGCCAAGGAGGTGGTGCGCTCGCAGGCGACGAGCCCGAGCGGGCGCATCTCGGTCGGACTGCCGACCTCGGCCTGCCGGGGCCTGTCCCTGCCGCTGCACCGAACGATGGCGGAGGCGCTGCCCAACATCAGCCTGCACATCGTCGAGGCGATGAGCGGGACGCTGGACGAGTGGATCCAATCCGGCCGCCTCGACGTCGCGCTGCTCTACGACCACAAGGCGTTCGAGCACGTGGCCTGGACCGAGATGATGGTCGAGGATCTGATGTTCATCGTCCCCGCCTCCCACCCGCTGGCCGCGCGTCGCGAGATCGCGTTCGGCGAGGTCTTCCGGCAGGCACTGCCCGTGGTGCTTCCCGGGCGGCCGAACGTGCTGCGCACCGTGATCGAGCAGCTCGCGGCGCGCCACGACATCACGCCGATGGCGACCGACTGCGAGAGCCTGCCGGCGATCGCGGAGCTCGTGCGCGCCGAGGCCTTCGCGGCCATCATGCCGCATTTCGCCCTGGCCGCGGAGATCGAGCGCGGCGAGATGGTCGCCATACCGATCGTCGATCCGACGCCGTCCTGGCGGCTCTCGGTCGTGGTCTCGCAGCGTACCCTGAATGCCCGCGGCAGCGAGGCCGTCGCAGAGGTTCTGGCGGGCGTGATCGGGGATCTGGTCGAGCGCTCCATCTGGCGGGCGCGCCTCAAGCCGACGGAGCGCCCGGCCCCCGTGCGGGTGCGCGCATAAGAGACTGAGACCGCATGACCGAATTCGACCTCGCCATCCGGGGCGGCACGCTGGTGACCGCCACCGACACGCTCCGCGCCGATCTCGGCATCCGCGACGGGCGCATCGCGGCCGTGGCCGAGCGGATCACCGACGCCGCCCGCACCCTCGACGCGTCGGGCCTCCTCGTGCTGCCCGGCGGCATCGACAGCCACGTCCACATCGCCCAGGCCTCGGGACCCGGGATTGTCATGGCGGACGACTTCGCCTCGGCGACGCGGGCCGCGGCCGCGGGCGGCAACACCTGCGTGATGCCCTTCGCGCTCCAGCCGCGCGGCGCGTCCCTGCGGGAGGCCACCCACGCCTACCGGGCGCTCGCGGAGGGGCAGTGCCACATCGACGTGGCGATCCACCTCATCGTCTCGGACCCGACGCCCGCCGTGCTCGGCCAGGAACTGCCCGCGCTGATCGCCGAGGGCTACACCTCGTTCAAGGTCTTCATGACCTACGACGACCTCGTCCTGAACGACCGCCAGATCCTCGACGTGTTCGACGTCGCCCGCCGCGAGGGCGCGCGCGTGATGGTCCATGCCGAGGGCTACGACACCATCCGGTACATGAGCGAGAAGCTGGAGCGCGCCGGCCAGACCGCGCCCTACGGCCACGCCCTGTCGCGGCCCGAACTGGTGGAGCGCGAGGCGGCGCACCGGGCGATCGCCCACGCGGAGCTGGTGGATCTCCCCATCGTCATCGTGCACGTCTCGGGCGAGCAGGCCATGGAGCAGATCGCCTGGGCCCGGGCACGGGGCCTGAAGATCCACGCCGAGACCTGCCCGCAATACCTCACGCTGACGGCCGAGGACCTGAAGGGCCGCGGCAACCCCGATCCGATGGCGGGCGCGAAATACGTCTGCTCGCCCCCGCCCCGCGACAGCGCGAGTCAGGCCGCGATCTGGCGCGGGCTGGAGACGGGTTTGTTCGAGATCGTCTCCTCGGACCATTGCCCGTTCCGCTACGACGACCCGAGCGGCAAGCTGAACCCGCGCGCGAAGGAGTCTTTCCGCTACGTGCCGAACGGCATCCCGGGCATCGAGACGCGTCTGCCGATCCTGTTCTCGGAAGGCGTCTCGACGGGCCGGATCTCCCTGAACCGCTTCGTGGACCTCACCGCCACGAATCACGCCAAGCTCTACGGCCTCTACCCGCGCAAGGGCTCCATCGGCGTTGGGTTCGACGCGGACCTGACGCTCTGGGACCCGAACCGCCGCGAGACGCTCACCCAGGCGAGGCTGCATCACGGCGCGGACTACACCCCCTGGGAGGGGTTCTCGGTGACGGGCTGGCCGGTGATGACCATCGCGCGGGGCGTGGTGGTGGCGGAGGACGGCCGGTTCACGGGCGCCCCGTATCGAGGGCGGGTGATCGACCGGACGGTGCAGTCCGCGCCACCACGGTGAGCCGAGGCGGCGACACCCCAACCGATCCGCCTCTCGGCCGGCGAACGCACGTTCGCGGTGCGGTACACCCAGGCGGTCCAGTCCGCGTGCATCGTCACCTCCCCGGCCCTGGGCTGGTTCACGGCACAGGTACGTCCTCCGTCAGGGAATCGATTGAGAGCAGGTAGCCGAGCAGCGCCTCTTGATCGCTGAGACTGTACCCCGCCGCCGCATCGACCCAGTAGGCATGCCCTTCCCCCGTTACGCGTGCCGTGCGCGCCGTGACGGAGGCGCGGTTGGCGGCCACGACCCGCCCGCGCAGGTCTCGGTCCACCAGGGCGCGCAGGCTGTTGCGCGGGTCAGGCGCGAGGCCACGGGCGAGGGTGCCGGGTACGCCGAGCTGCCCGGCGGGGTCGGGCCCGACCGCGACACCGCTGTCGTGCAGGTAGGGCGCCGACCACGTGAGGCCGACGAGATTTGGAACCTTGTAGCCACCTTCGGTTCCGGCATGCGCCCAGCCCAGCTGAACCTGGCGAAGCGCGTCTCCATCCAGGGGGATCGGCACGATCTTCGGGTCGGCTTGCAGCGGGAACGGGGTATCGGTCGCGAACATCGTGGGAGCGGAGAGACGCGCCTCCATCTTCGCCCCGGCGCGGGCCCGAGTCGGCTCGGTGCCGATCTCGCCTACGGGCACGATCCGATTGTTGGTGAGCGCAGGGCCGGAATGGCACCCAGCGCACCCGGCCCGCTCGAACACCGTGCGCCCGGCCGCAACCTCGACTTTCGGGGCGGTCGGCGGACGCAGCAGGTTTTGAAAGGCCGACATGGCGTTGTTGGCGAAGTTCGCCGGCTCCCCGGGTACGGAGGCGAACAGACCGTTGTCGGTCATGTAGTTCGTTGCCGGAAAGCTTGGCAGGACGGCGTACCGGTTGAGGCCCGGCGAGCCGGGCGTCGGGTCGAAGGCGGCCAGGATCGTGCTCGGCGTCCTGCCTCCCTTAGGATCGTAGCGCAGGGACGGATTGATCGCCCCCTGGAACAGGATGCCGAGGTAGAGATCCGGATCGAGCCCGAACAACCAGGGCGCCGCGGCGGCGAGCTGCGTCGTGTCGGAATTGGCCGCGTGCACGTTGTTGTTCAGCGACGACAGACCCTTGAAAGGCCCGACGGCTTCGCGCCCGCTCCAGCTGTAGGGCTCGCCGTAGGCGGAGAAGCTCGACGGGATGGAGGTCGGGTTCGTCACCCGGTCGGCGGAGGAGTCGAAGCTGCCCGGCGGCCAGCTCGCGACCTCGATCTTGGCCGCGGCCTCCAGCTTGTCGCGGTCCGGCAGCACCGCGGTGCCTCCGCCAGGGGTCGGTACCGTCCGCGCCGGATCGCCGGCGAGGGCCGCGAGATCGACGCTGCCATGCATGAAGTAGGCCGAGGCGTTGGCCGAGAGCGCGAGCAACAGGCCAGCGTTGAGGTCGGCGTTCGGCGCCCCCTCTACCACTTTGCCGGTGCGCGGATCGACCGCCGCGTGGCAGAGGGCACAGGTGATGCCGAGGCGCAGGTGACCGCGGTCGTAGAAGGTCTTCAGACCGATGATGCCGAGGCCGCCCGTCTCGACGTCCAGGCCGGTCGAGACGAGATCGCCCTTGCGCCATTGGCGCTCGCCGATCCGCACGTCCTGTGCGACACGGACCTGGAGATTGTTCGTGGCTTTCCCGCCGAGAAGGAGCACGGCGCGGGCGACCTCGTAGGGCGTCAGGGCGCCGTCGAGCATCCCCATGACGTCGGTGAGGAAGACCTCGTTCCCGAAGGTCTCGGTGTAGAAAGCCTCCCGACCGCGCGCGACGACGGCCTCGTCGATAGCGAAGGCGCCGGCTTCGGGCGCCAGCGTCCGGCGCCCCGCCTCGGTGGCCCGCAGGGCCTGCGCCTCCTCCGGACCGATGCGACGCCCGAGGAGATCGTAAGCCGTACGGATCGGGTAACGGTCGGGGTTCGCGAGGGCTTCGCGCGCGGGCATCGGCGCGTAGCTGAATCGGCCAAATTTCGCGACGGTGGCGACAAGAATGAGGACAGTGAAGGCGATCAGGATCAGATAACGGGAACGCATGCCGAGGTCGGATCTCCGGCCTGCAGCGGCCGCCGGACAACGGGCGTCGACGGCCACGGTTCGATGACAGATCCGCGAGGCAGCGGGCGTCGTGCAAAACCTCGTTTGGACAGATCGTCCGCTTCGGACGACGAAAGGAAATTGGCGCGACGGTTCGATTGGGCCGGAGGTACGTCTGCTCCCTGGCAAACGCGGAGCGTCCGCTCCCCACGCCAAACGGAAGTTCGCGGCCCCTTTGTCGAATGTCCGATCCGTGTGCGGGATCGGACCTCCATGATCGGGACCGGGTCAGGCGAAGTAGCCTGCGCTTACCTGCTCGGCCCGGATGCCGGAAAGATCGAGCACGCCTTCGCCCGAGAGCAGGAGGAGCGCGCCCCGTTCTACGCCGAGGAGACCGTGTAGGTTCGCCCGCCCAGCGCGATTCGGTCGCCCTCGGCCTGGTGAAGCCCAGGATCAGGTTGCTGCTCGACCCGGTGACGCTCGGCGTGGCGCTGGGCTTGTTCGTCGGCAAGCGGGCTCCGGGCTGGCCATCTTGGTGCTGGTCACCGCGCTCAAGCGGGTCGGACTCGCCCGGGAGGAAACGGAGGATTGAGCCGATGTCGATGAATGGGAAAGTGCCACCCGCCCGGGCTCGGGCGGCGGAATGGGAGGGGCGCCGGTGAGGGCGAGGGTACGGGCCTGGATCGAGTTCCTGGGCGACCAGTTCTGGCTGCGTCCGGCGCTCGTCGTGCTCGCCTGCATCGGCCTGGCCCAGGTCGCCGTGTGGCTGGAGACCGCGCAGATCGCCGGCCACGACCCGTCCTCCCCGAACGCGGACTGGGGCTGGACCGGGGGCGCCGAGGGGGCAAGGGCACTGCTCAGCGCCGTCGCTTCCTCCACCATCGGGGTGGCGGGCACCACCTTCTCGATCACCATCGCGGCGCTGACGCTGGCCTCGAACCAGATGGGGCCTCGGCTCCTGCGCAATTTCGTGCGCGACGCCCGCAACCAGCTCGTGCTCGGGGTCTTCCTCGGCACCTTCGCCTACGCGCTGATGGTGCTGCGCACGGTGCGCACCGTCGAGGAGGAGACCTTCGTCCCGCACCTCGCCATTTCGGGTGCCGTGCTGCTGGCGCTGGTCTGTATCGGGACGCTGGTCTGGTTCGTCCACCACGTCGCCACCAGCATCAACGTCGAGACCGTGGTCGACGCCGTCCACCGCGACCTCTGCGCGGCCGTCGAGGCGCGGACCCGCGACGGGGCCGACGTCCAGCCACCGACGGAAGCCCCGCGCGGCGCCCCGGTCGCGCCGGCGGACGGCGGCTATCTGCAGGCGGTCGACACGGATGGCCTCGCCGACTGGGCACACGAGCGGCGCGTCGTCCTCGCCCTGAGGGTTCGTCCGGGCGATTTCGTGCCACGGGGATTCCCGGTCGCCTTCCTCTCCGCGGGCGTCGAGGACGCCGCCGAGGCCGTCGGCCGCGCGCTCACCTTCGGGTGCCGGCCCGCCGCGCTGCAGGACCTCGAATACTCGGTGCGGCAGCTCGTCGAGATCGCGGTGCGGGCGCTCTCGCCCGGCATCAACGACCCGATGACGGCGGGCAGCGTACTGGACCACCTGGGCGACGCCCTGTGCCGGATCGCGCCGCGGCACCTGCCGACCGGAGCCGTTGCTCGCGAGGGCCACGTCGTGCTCGTGCATCCGGTGACGGACTATGACGGCCTGTGCGACGCGATGTTCCACATGATCCGCCAGAACGCCGCCGGCTCGGTCCACGTGCTCGCGCGGATGCTGGACGTCCTCACCCGCGCCGCGGAGGTCGAGCGACTGACCTCGCGCCTGTCCGAGCTCGGGCGCCATGCCGACCTCGTGCTCGCCGCCGCGCGGCGCGACGTCGCCGACCCGCGCGACCTCGCCGACCTGGAGGAGCGGCACACCCGCTTCGTTCGGGTGCGTGCGGGAGCGGCTCAAGCTGTCGGGTGAATCGATGCGGCATGCCCTGTCGACGAGGATCGTTGAACTCTTGGGGGCGGCCCGTCGGGATCGAGTGGCAGGCCTACAAGTGCACCGGGATGGCCGCCGCCACTGCGAGCGAGACGAAGGTCCGTCCATTGCCGCGATGGATCTCGGGACGGCCGGCGTCGGCGTCCTTAAGCCGTGAGATCATGCGGGGACGATTGGCTTGAGCGCTCTCCACCGAAGTGGATGCCGGTTCGGCGAAAGAGAGCGCGTCACAACAAGGACTTAGAGCCGTTCCCGATTGCAACGTGATGGGGAACGGCTCTAAGGAGAACCGCGGTCGCGGTCCCCACCGACGAAACCGCGACATGCCCGGTCGGGTCCGGATCATCGGCTTGGCCCATAGCGTCCCGCAAGGGCGCTTCGGCCATGTCGTCGTCGCTCGGCACGCCCGGCCCGGTCAGCGCCTGCTCGTCGCCGAGGAGGTGCTGGCCGGACGCGATCACGTACCGACCCGCGAACGCGCCGTGGCGGAACACCGCCTGCTCAGCAACCCTACCGATGCAATTTGTGGAAGAAATGTGGCGCCGCCCCCTTCCCAGCTGGGCCTGGAGAGGCCGCGGCCAAAGTCAAGATCGACCCGTCTCTCGCCAAGCGGCCGGCGAGCCCGATCCGACGAAACCCAGGTAAGCGTACCCACTGGCTGTTGAGAGCGAATCCAACGGGCTTGCCAATAGCTCGAACGAGCGAGGGCGCCGACTTACGCGTGCTAACTTTTGGGAGATTCTTGTTAGCACCGCGGATCATGGATCCTAGCCAAGTGCTTGATTTGTATGGCGCGCCTACGGGGAATCGAACCCCGGTCTGATCCGTGAGAGGGACCTGTCCTAACCGCTAGACGATAGGCGCTTTACTTGAGCAAGACTTGCTTACTACATACCTACCTTGGGACAGTCAACGATCGTAGCGGTCATTGGAACACCCGCAGGCCGGCAACCCTTGGTAGGCTGACCGTGCCCAACCCCTTGTACCTACATACTCGGTAGGGTCGAAGGGGCATGAAGCTGTCCTAGACCGCTGGGCGATGGGAGCTTCCCGCGGCGGCGTGGCGATCCTATAGCGACGCCTGAATGCGGGAGCAACCCCCGCGTGACGCTTTTTCGAGGCGGGCGGGAGAAACGGTGTGACGGGTGATCCGGTGGGGAATGCGGGCGGGACGGAGCGGCAGGGCGTGGTCGCCGCGGAGGCGCCGGTGCGGCTGGATCGGGCGCTGGCGCTCCTGTTCCCCGACCTCTCGCGCTCGCGGCTCCAGGATCTGGTGCGGGCGGGCCATGTGCGGCGGGACGGCGCGGCGGTGCGCGACCCGTCCCTGAAGGTCGCGGCCGGCGCGAGCCTCGCCGTCACGGTGCCGGAGGCCGCGCCCGCCGCGCCGCTGCCCGAGGCGCTCGGCCTCGTCGTGCCCTACGAGGACGACGACCTCGTCGTGATCGACAAGCCCGCCGGCCTGGTGGTGCATCCAGGCCCCGGCAACGAGACCGGCACGCTCGTGAACGCCCTGCTCGATCATTGCGGCGACAGCCTCTCGGGGATCGGCGGGGTGCGCCGGCCCGGCATCGTGCACCGGCTCGACAAGGACACGAGCGGCCTGATGGTCGTGGCCAAGAACGATGCCGCCCATCACGGCCTCGCCGCGCAGTTCGCCGACCACGGCCGCAGCGGGCCGCTGGAGCGCGCCTACCTGGCGCTGGCCTGGGGCGTGCCCGAGCCCGCGCGCGGCACCGTCACGGCCGAGCTCGCCCGCTCCCGGCACAATCGTGAGAAGATCGCGGTGGTGCGCCCTGGCGAAGGCCGCCACGCGGTGACGCACTACGCCGTCGAGGCGCGCCACGGCGCGGAGGTCGCCCGGGTGCGCTGCCGCCTGGAGACCGGGCGCACACACCAGATCCGGGTGCACCTCGCCCATATCGGGCACCCGCTCCTCGGCGACCCGGTCTATGGCGCAGCCTTCAAGACCAAGGCGGCGCGGCTGCCGGAGGCGGCCCAGGCCGCGCTCGCGGCGCTGCGGCGGCAGGCGCTGCACGCGGCGCTCCTCGGCTTCGCGCATCCGCGCACGGGCGAGCATCTGCGCTTCGAGAGCGCGGCCCCGCCCGACCTCGCGCGGCTGGCCGCGACGCTCGGGCTGTAACCGCCGCACGGGGACAGCGAAGGGGAAGGGCAAAGGGGGATGGCGCGCCCGAGTTGCCCGCCGGCAACGGTCAAGCCCGATCCGCGCGCAGGTGCGAAAGGACACCGATACCCGCGGCCAATCGTGCCAGTGTCAACCGACCGGGCCCTCGCGCGTTGATCACGACAACCGGTTCGCGGAACCGCTACCGGCCCGACGGCTCACGGAGTACAGATGGTGAGTCGCACGGCCGGCTCAAGGAGCGACCGTCCGCAACACGCGTCCGCCCGGGAGGGGGACCCTCAAGGAGAATGCCCATGGCCGGCGCTTTGCCCGTGCTCGCCAACGAAGGTGGCCTGTCGCGCTACCTCGACGAGATCCGCAAGTTCCCGATGCTGGAGCCGTCGGAGGAGTTCACCCTCGCCAAGAGCTGGCGCGACGGGGGTGACCGCGAGGCCGCGCACCGCCTCGTGACCTCGCACCTGCGTCTCGTCGCCAAGATCGCGATGGGCTACCGCGGCTACGGCCTGCCGATCGGCGAGGTGGTCTCGGAAGGCAATGTCGGCCTGATGCAGGCGGTCAAGCGCTTCGACCCCGACAAGGGTTTTCGCCTCGCCACCTACGCCATGTGGTGGATCAAGGCCGCGATCCAGGAATACATCCTGCGCTCGTGGTCGCTCGTGAAGATGGGCACCACCGCCAACCAGAAGAAGCTCTTCTTCAACCTGCGAAAGGCCAAGGGCCGGATCTCGGCGCTCGACGAGGGCGACCTCAAGCCGGATCAAGTCGCACAGATCGCGACCCGCCTCGGCGTGCCGGAGCAGGACGTGGTCGACATGAACCGGCGCCTGTCCGGCGACACCTCGCTCAACGCGCCGCTGCGCGAGGAGGGCGAGGGCGAGTGGCAGGACTGGCTCGTCGACAACAGCCCGAGCCAGGAGACCGTGCTGGTGCGCGAGCAGGAGGGGCAGAACCGCCTCTCGGCCCTGCGCGACGCCCTCGGCGTGCTCAACCCGCGCGAGCGCCGCATCTTCGAGGCGCGGCGGCTGGCCGACGACCCGATCACGCTGGAAGACCTCTCCGGCGAGTTCGGCGTCTCCCGCGAGCGCGTGCGGCAGATCGAGGTGCGGGCCTTCGAGAAGGTGCAGGAGGCGGTCAAGCGCAACCTCGCCACCCGCGAGGCCTCCCCGGGCCGTGAGGCGCGGGCCGAGGCCTGACGCCGCCGGAATCCCGACGCCGCGCGCCGGGATCGCCGCTCCGATGCCGCCCGTTTCGGAAGCGGGCGACGGAGGCCGGCGGCTCAGGCGGACGCGACCGCGCCGGCCCTCACCGCCACTGCTCGAACGCCCGCTGCATCACCTGCGCGCCCGTGTTGCCCTTCTCGAAGGTCACCACGGCGCGCTGACCGTTGGCGTAGCGCAGGCCGAGATCGAACCAGTTGCGATGGAGCAGGAAGTCGGTGTTCCGATCGACGTCGTTGCGCAGGGACGACAGCCCGATCAGGAACAGGTTCTCGCGCACCCGCACCGGCAGTCCCGAGAGGGGTGAGCCCCGGGCGCCCTCATCGTCCTTGGCCTGGAGCAGGCCGACATCCTGAACCGTCCGCTTCGACGCCTCCGGCCCCGACGGGCTGAAGGCGAGGCTCACGGTGTGCGAGGCCGGCAGGGTCGCGTCGAGATTGCGCTGGATCGTCAGCGTCAGGGTGAGGGCGTCCGGGATCGTGATCGTCGCGACGATCGCCGTCTGCAGGGGCTGACCCTGCTCGCCGCTCACGGATTCCAGCCGCCACAGGACGCGCCCCTGGCTCGTCACCGGCTGCGCGTCCGGTCCGCCGCCGCCCTCCTCCAGCAGCGTCGCGCGCTGCGCGACGGCGAGGTCGGGCTGGGCCGGCGCCTGACCCGCCCCTTGAGCGGGCGCGCGGCCCTCGGCGGGCGTCGCGCGCTCGGCCGGCGCCGGCTCGCCGCCGACCCGGTCCGCGAATTTCGCGTCGCCGCTCTCGGGCTGGCTGTCCGCGCCGCTCGGCGCGGCCGCCTGGAACTCGGTCGGACGATCGCGCAGCAGGTAGGCCGCGACCGCGATCGCACCGATCACGCAGGTGAGTACGACCCCCACGAAGGCGTTGCGCAGGAGCCGCGAGCGGTTGCGCGGCGCCACCACGTCGATGCGCGGGCGCTGGCGCCCGTTCGCGATCTCGGGCGTGGCCGCCGGCTCCGGGGCGGCGACCGGCTCCGGCTCGGATGGGGGCGGCGCCTCGCCGGGCGGCCGCGGGGCGGCGATGGCGATGGCCGGCTCCCGCGGCGGCTCCACCGGCGCCGGGACGAAGTGCGGCGGGGGCGCCGGCGGCAGGAAGGGCTCGGCCGGGTGCTCGGGCGGCGCGGCCTCGGCGAAGGCGGCCGGCCCCGGCACGGGCGGCGGCGGGGCCGGCGTCTGCACCGGCGGCGCCGGCGAAGGGACGGCCGGCGGCGGCTCCGGCACCTTGGCCGGACCCTGCGCCGGGGCGGGCGCGACCGCCGGCGCGGCGTCCGGATCGTTGGCGGCGGCCGGGATGTCGTAGGTCGCCTCCAGACGGGTGATCGCCGTGTCGAGCGCCCGGCGCTCGGTGTCGATGTCGTCCTCGCTCAGCGGCGGGTCGATCGAGCGGAGCTGGGCGACCAGCGCGTTGCGCGCCCGGTCGTAGACGGCCCGGCGCATCGCGGGCGTCCGGTCGGGCAGCGCGTCGAGGGCGCGCGCCAGCAGCGGGTAGTAATCGGCCATCGTCCCCGGTCCGGTCCCCTACGGGCTGACCTCTGGGCGCCACGCGCCCGAGGCTCGTGCTGCCTAGTCCTCGAAGGGGTTGTGCATCAGGATGGTGTCGTCGCGCTCCGGCGAGGTCGAGAGCAGGGCGACGGGCGCCCCGATCAGTTCCTCGATCCGGCGCACGTACTTGATCGCCTGCGCCGGCAGCTCCGCCCAGGAACGGGCGCCCGCCGTCGTCTCGGCCCAGCCCGGGAACTCCTCGTAGATCGGCTCGACCCGTCCTTGCGCCGCCTGGCTCGCCGGCAGGTGGTCGATGGTCTGGCCGTCGAGGCGGTAGCCGGTGCAGATCCGGATGGTCTCGAACCCGTCGAGGATGTCGAGCTTGGTCAGCGCGATGCCGTGGATCCCCGAGGTCCGCACGGTCTGGCGCACCAGCACCGCGTCGAACCAGCCGCAGCGGCGCTTGCGGCCGGTGTTGACGCCGAACTCGCGGCCCTTGGCGCCGATGGTCTCGCCGATCTCGTCGAACAGCTCGGTCGGGAACGGGCCCTCGCCCACGCGGGTGGTGTAGGCCTTGGCGATGCCGAGCACGTAGCCGATCGCGCCGGGCCCGAGGCCGGAGCCGGTGGCGGCCTGGGCGGCGACGATGTTGGAGGAGGTCACGAACGGGTAGGTGCCGTGGTCCACGTCGAGGAGCGCGCCCTGCGCGCCCTCGAACAGGATGCGCTTGCCGTGGCGGCGCTCCTCGTCGAGGAGCGACCAGACCGGCGCCACGTAGGGGAGGATGGTGGGCGCGATCGCCTTCAGCTCAGCCAGGAGCGCGCCCGCGTCGACCTCGTCGATCCCGAGGCCGCGACGAAGCGCGTTGTGGTGGGCGAGCAGGCGCTCGATCTTGGCGGGCAGCGTGTCGGGGTCGGCGAGGTCGACGACCCGGATGGCGCGCCGGCCGACCTTGTCCTCGTAGGCCGGGCCGATGCCGCGCTTGGTCGTGCCGATCTTGAGACCCACATTCGCGGTCTCGCGGAAATGGTCGAGCTCGCGGTGCAGCGGCAGGATCAGCGTGGCGTTGTCGGCGATGCGCAGCGTCTCGGGCGAGATCGCCACGCCTTGGCTTTGGATCCGCGCGATCTCGTCCACGAGATGCCAGGGATCGACCACGACGCCGTTGCCGATGACCGAGAGCTTGCCGCCGCGCACCACGCCGGAGGGCAGCAGCGCCAGCTTGTAGGTGACGCCGTCGATGACGAGGGTGTGGCCGGCATTGTGCCCGCCCTGGAAGCGCACCACGATGTCGGCCTGCTCGGAGAGCCAGTCGACGATCTTGCCCTTCCCCTCGTCGCCCCACTGGGCGCCTACGACGACGACGTTCGCCATGCGTGCCTTCGATCCGTGTGTTGTGCCAGCGGACGATAAGCCGGCTTGTGCGCGGGTAACCCGTTGCCGTGAGACCCTTTCCGCGATCCGGCCCGGGAAATCAAGCAAGCCGCCCCCAGGCAGCGGTGCATGGAGCGGTGCATGGCGGACGGGACGCTCCGCGCGACAGGCGCGCCGGGGGCGCCTAGAAGAGCCGGGAGACCGGCCCGAGCGGAGACCCGAGACGATGCGCACCGAGACGCCCCCGCTGATCCACCTCGCGGATTACCGGCCGAGCGACCACCTGATCGAGCGGGTCGATCTCGACGTGCGGCTCGACCCGCACCGCACCCGGATCACGGCGGTGCTGAGCCTGCGCCCGAACCCGGCGGGCGAGGCCGGGGCGCCGCTACGCCTCGACGGCGACGACCTGCGCCTCGTCGCGCTCGACCTCGACGGCGCGCCGCTGGCGCCGGGGAGCTTCACGGCCGGGCCGCAGGGGCTGGAGATCGCCGAGCCGCCGCAGCGCCCCTTCACGCTCACGATCGTCACCGAGGTGGATCCCACCGCCAACACGAAGCTGATGGGGCTCTACCGCTCCGGCGGGGTCTACTGCACCCAGTGCGAGGCGGACGGGTTCCGGCGCATCACCTACTTCCTCGACCGGCCGGACGTGCTCTCGGTCTACACCACCCGGATCGAGGCCGACGCCGCCGAGGCGCCGGTGCTGCTGGGCAACGGCGATCCCGTCGAGGGCGGCCCGGTCCCCGGCACCGACCGGCACTACGCCGTCTGGCACGACCCGCACCCGAAGCCCGCCTACCTGTTCGCCCTGGTGGGCGGGCGGCTGGACCCTGTCGAGACGACCTTCCGCACGCTGGAGGGGCGCGACGTCCGGGTCGCCGTCCATGTCGAGCCCGGCAAGGCGGAGCGGGCCGCCTACGCGCTCGACGCGGTGATCCGCTCGATGCGCTGGGACGAGGAGGCCTTCGGGCGCGCCTACGACCTCGCCGTGTTCAACGTCGTCGCCGTCTCGGATTTCAACATGGGCGCGATGGAGAACAAGGGCCTCAACATCTTCAACGACAAGTACGTGCTGGCCAGCCCCGAGACCGCCACCGACGCCGACTACGCGGCGATCGAGGCGATCATCGCGCACGAGTATTTCCACAACTGGTCGGGCAACCGCGTCACCTGCCGGGACTGGTTCCAGCTCTGCCTGAAGGAGGGCCTGACGGTCTTCCGCGACCAGGAATTCTCCTCCGACATGCGCTCGCGCGCGGTGCACCGCATCGCGGAGGTCCGCGCCCTGCGCGCCCGGCAGTTCCCCGAGGATGCAGGCCCGCTGCGCCACCCCGTGCGCCCGACCGCCTACGCGGAGATCAACAACTTCTACACGGCGACCGTCTACGAGAAGGGCGCCGAGATCGTCCGGATGCTCAAGACCCTGCTGGGCCCCGAGGCGTTCCGGGCCGGCATGGACCGCTACTATGCCGACAACGACGGGCGCGCCGCCACCGTCGAGGACTTCCTGAAGGCCTTCGAGGCGGAGAGCGGGCGGGACCTTTCGGCGTTCGCGCAGTGGTACGCCCGGCCCGGCACGCCGCAGCTCACGGCCTCGGGCCGCCACGACGCGACGGCGCGGACCTACGACCTGACCCTCGCCCAGAGCCTCGACGACGGCGAGCCCCTGGTGATCCCGGTGGCGCTCGGCCTCGTCGGCGCGGGCGGCGCCCTCGACGGCGCGACCTGCCCTGAGGTGCGGGACGGGGTCTACGTGCTGGCGGCGCGGGAGGCGACGCTCCGCTTCTCGGAGGTGCCGGAGCCGCCGGTGCCCTCGCTGCTGCGCGGCTTCTCGGCCCCGGTCCGGCTCCAGGCCGATCTCTCGGAGGGCGACCATCTGCGGCTGCTCGCCCACGACACCGACCCGTTCAACCGCTGGCAGGCCGCGCAGAGCGTCGCCCACGCCCTGATGCGCGGCGGCAGCGCCTCGGCCGCCTTCGCGGAGGCGCTCGGCCGGCTCCTCGACCGCGAGGGCGCGCGCGACCCCGCCTTCGCGGCCCTGGCGCTCGCGATCCCGAGCGAGGGCGAGGTCGCCAACGAGATGCGGGCGGAGGTCGATCCGGACGCGATCCACGCCGCGCGCAGCGCGCTCCGGCGCGAGCTCGGCCTCGCGCTCCGCCCGCGCCTCGACGCGCTCTGGGACGCGCTCGCCGAGGCACCTGGCGTCCCCTACAGCCCCGACGCCGCGGCGGCCGGCCGGCGGGCGCTCCGCAACGCCGCCCTCGACCTCGTGGCGGCCGGCGACCCGCAGACCGGCGCCGCCCGCGCCGCGGCGCACTTCGAGGCCGCCACCAACATGACCGACCGGCTGGCGGCGCTCGGCACGCTGGCGCTGATCCCCGGCGAGGCCCGGGAGGCCGCGTTCGCCGCCTTCGCCGAGCGCTACGCCGAGGAGCCGCTCGTCCTCGACAAGTGGTTCGCCGTCCAGGCGATGATCCCCGAGGACGGCACCCTCGCGCGCATCGCGCGCCTCACGGCGCACCCGGCCTTCGCGCTGACGAACCCGAACCGCGTCCGGGCCCTCATCGGCTCCTTCGCGTTCGGCAACCCGACCCAGTTCGCGCGGCCGGACGGGGCCGGCTTCGCCCTCGTCGCCGACACGGTCCGGGCGCTCGACAGCACGAATCCGCAGGTCGCCGCCAAGCTGCTCACGGCCTTCGGATCCTGGCGCCGCCTGAAAAAAACACGCGCCTGTAAGGCCGAGGAAATCCTCAAGCAGATCAAGACGATCCCGGGCCTGTCGCGGGACGTGGCCGACATCGCGGCGCGCAGTCTTGCGCCAATTAACCATTTGTAAACCAAACCGAAATAGCCGCCGGGGCGAATCCGCAACAGCCTCCCGCTGTCAAGCTGTAGCCTCAAAAATCCGTGGACAATCGCGGCGGCCCCAAGGCATATTGAATCCAGATTCGGGACGGCGCCGAGCGCCTCCCGACATCCCGATTTTCCCTAGGACGAGGTCCGGACATGCCGGAGGCGGCTTCCGCTTCCCTCTCCGCGCGTGCGGACACGATCTTGGGCGTCCACTGGCCGGCCCGTGCCAGGAGCGGGCGCCTCGCCCGGGTCGAGGCGGGGCTGCGCTACGCCATCCCCGCGCTGCTCTCGTGCTTCCTGGCCTGCCTCGTCGGCCTCACCGTCGTCCATGTCCGCGGCGAGCGCGACGAGATCGCGGCGGCCGCCGCCGCCGAGATCACGACGACGCTCCGGCTCGCCGCCGCGTTGCCGGGCGGCTCCATCGACCTCGCGGCGCTCGCGGCCGGTCAGGCCCGGACCGAGCGGCGCCTGCTTCTGATCGCCCCCGACGCGCGCATCCTCGCGGCCCAGCCGCCGCTGCCGGCCGGGCAGGACCGGCTCGTGCAGGTGCTCGGGGAGGCCGAGGCGCTGACGGTTCTCGGGCAGCGGGCCGGCGTCCTGACCCTGACGCCCCCGGGCGGCGAGCCGGTGCTCGCCGCGATGGGGCGGCTGCCGGACGGGCAGAGCCTCGCCGTGGTTCAGCCCCTGGCGCCCCTGCTGGCGGGCTGGCGCGAGCGCGCCCGCGACCAGACGGTGCTGGTCGGCGCCGCGATCCTCGTGATCCTCGGCGTCGCCGTGGCCTACGGGCTCCAGAGCCGCCGGGCGCAGACGGCCGACCGGGTCTGCGAGCAGATCCGCCAGCGCCTCGACATCGCCCTCGGCCGCGGCGGCTGCGGCCTCTGGGACTGGGACATCCCGCGCGGGCGGATCTACTGGTCGAACTCGATGTACGCGCTCCTCGGCTACCGGCGCGAGCACGAGTACCTCTCCTTCGGCACCGTGAACGCCCTGGTGCACCCGGACGATGGCGACCTCTACAGCCTCGCCCGCGGGCTGGCGGCCAACCAGACCTCGGTGGACCACGCCTTCCGGATGCGCGGCGCCGACGGCGCCTACGTCTGGCTGCGCACCCGCGCCGAGGTGGTGCCCGACCCCAACGACGGCGGCAGCCACCTCGTCGGCATCGCCATCGACGTGAGCGAGCAGCACCAGCTCGCCGAGACCAGCGCCACCGCCGACATGCGCCTGCGCGACGCGATCGAGGCGATCTCGGAAGCCTTCGTGCTCTGGGACACCGGCAACAAGCTGGTCCTGTGCAACTCGAAATTCCGCCACCTGCACGCCCTCAACCCGGAGGACGCGCAACCCGGCCGCCGCTACACCGAGGTGATGAGCCGGGGCATGCTCCCGCAGATCCGGCGCGAGATGCCGGAATCGGGGGCTGCCACCGCCCGCACCTTCGAGGCGGAGCTGACGGACGGGCGCTGGCTCCAGATCAGCGAGCGCCGCACCAAGGACGGCGGCTACGTCTCGGTCGGGACCGACATCACCAGCCTGAAGCGGCACCAGGAGCAGCTCGTCGCCTCGGAGCGCGAGCTGATCGAGACGGTCAAGGACCTCAAGCGCTCCCGCCGCACCCTCGAGGTCCAGACCCAGCAGCTCGCCGACCTCGCCGAGCGCTACCTCGACCAGAAGGCCACCGCCGAGACCGCGAGCCAGGCAAAATCCGATTTCCTCGCCAACATGAGCCACGAGCTGCGCACGCCGCTCAACGCCATCATCGGCTTCGCGGACGTGATGGCCAGCGGGGTGTTCGGTCCCCTCGGCTCGCCGCGCTACACCGAGTACTGCCGCGACATCGGCGAGAGCGGGCACTACCTGCTCTCGGTCATCGACGACATCCTCAACATGTCCCGCATCGAGGGGCATCGCGTCCGCCTCGCCCCGCGCGAGATCCCGGCGGAGCAGGCCGTGAATGCGGCGCTGAAGCTCGTCGCCGAGGCGGCGCGGGCGAAGTCGCTGCATGTCGGCCTCGACATCGCGCCCGACCTGACGGTGCTCGCCGACGCGCGCGCCCTGCACCAGATCCTGACCAACCTCCTGCAGAACGCCGTGAAGTTCACCGCCGCCGAGGGCCGCGTCGTGGTGCGCGCCCGCCGGGCCGGCGACCGCACCCACATCTTCGTGGAAGACACCGGCATCGGCATCCCGCGCACCGTCCTGCCCCGCCTCGGCCAGCCCTTCGTGCAGGTCGAGGCCAACATGACCCGCAGCCACAAGGGCTCGGGGCTGGGCCTCGCCATCGCGCGCTCGATGGCGGAGCTGCACGGCGGCTCCCTGCGGATCCGCTCCGAGGTCGACCAGGGCACGATCGTGCTGGTGCGACTGCCCGCCCCCACCCCGGAGCGCCTGGCCCAGGCCGCCGCGATGGCGGCGCCCGACGCGGGCGCGCAGGAGACGGTGGCCGCCCTGCGCGAGGCCTCGGGCGCGACGCGCCGCCGCGAGATGGCCCGCGCGGCGATCTGATTCAGCGCAGGTAGATCACGCTGTAGAGCGTGCGCCGCAGCTCCGCCTCCCAGAGCCAGATCCGGCCGTCCTCGCAGCGCTCGCGAATGCCGGGGCGCATGTGGGCGCAGTAGGCGCCCGTGTTGTCCTGCACGCGGTACTGGCAGCGCCCGCCGACCCGGCGGCGGGCCACCACGGTGCTCGAATGGTCGGCGGCGAGATCCGGGTCCTTCGGGTCGCGCGCCTCGAGGATGTACCAGCTGTAGCCGATCGTGGGCGCCCGGCCCCGGTCGAGGGCGTAGTCGAGCATCGCCAGCATCCGGTCGATCCGCGTCCGCGCCGGAAGCTTGCCGGTCTCGATCATCGCCATGAACTCGAGCTGGTTCGAGGCCACCCGGTAGGAGACCGGCAGCAGCGGCACCGGCGAGGGCCTGCGTCGGCAGAGTGCCGCGACCCGCGCCATCCAGGCCGCGTTGAGGGCGTCGGCCCGGCGGCTGCGCAGCCGCTCCACCGTCGCGCCGGTCGCCCGGAAGCACTGGTTCGGCGCCCGCACGTAGGCGCCGTAGCGCTGCGCCAGGAAGAAGCGGGCGTGGTGCGCGTAGCCCTCGTGCGAGGGCAGGTCGCGCTCGTCGCAGAGCCCGTCGAGATTGTAGAGCAGCGCCGCCGCGTCCTCCTCGCCGCCCTCCAGCTTGTCGAAGTAGGGCTCGTGGCGGGGGTTGCGGGTCGGGTCGATGTCGACCGCGTTGCGGCTCCAGGCGATGTCCTCGCGGAAGCGCGGATGCGCCCGGAGGTGCCGGGCGAGGCGCGGATCGGGCAGCGCGGCGAGGCGCTCGGGGTCGGCGAAGTAGAACTTGGTGGCGACGTCCAGCGGCGAGACCGCGCGCCCGACCCGCTGCGAGATCATGTCGGCGGTGGCATAGGCGAAGCAGATCGCGCTCTCCCCCTGCCCCACCGGGATGTCGGCGGGCCGCGGCGAGATCTGCACGCCCCCCGGCAGGGCGTGCGCGGCCGGCGGCATGGCGATCCGCACCGCCGGGCAGCCGGGGCTGCGGGCGTAGCGGGGTGCGGCCGGCAGCAGGTCCTCAGCGATGGCCGGGCCGGCGAGCGCGACCAGCATCGCGGCGAGCGCGCCGCGCCGCCGGATCCAGCATCCCCCGATCATTCCCGCCGCCCCCGCCGTCATCATCGAGGCCCGGCGGCCCCGGCACCCCTATAGCAAAGCCGTGCTCAGCGCGCCTCGCTTCCGCGCCAGGGCGGCGCCCGGTCGGTGGCCGAGAGGGTGTCGCGCGAGGCGGCGTCCGGGATCTCGGGGACCGGCTGGCCGGCGCGCCGGATCAGCCCGGCCAGCGCCTCGCGGGCGACGCGCTCGCGGGTCTCGGGCGGCAGCGCCGCGGCACCTGCCTGGATCGCGGCCGGGGCCGCGCCGGCCACCGCCGCCAGGACCGCGCCGCCGGAGGGCAGCGCGGGGGGGAGCGCATCCGGATCACCGCGCCTCAGGGCGAAGTAGGAGAGCACGCCGATCACCAGCATGGCGCGCAGCAGGAAGGACATGGGCTCGGCCCCGCGAAAATCCTGAGCAAGGTCGCGCGACCGTGGCGCGCGGGATCTGAAGCAGCCCTCAACGCGGCGCCCGAATCCTTCGACATGGTGAATATGGCTCCGTCCATCCGGCATGCGGCCGGTTACCTGCCGGAAAGCATCCCGGGCGATCGCGGAAGCCGGGCAACACTCGTTTAAGCGCCCCCTGCGACGGTCGGCCGGTCGTTCGAAGTCGAGCCGGGGACGCCGGGGCCGAGAGGTCCAGCGTTTTGCGTGTCAGTCTTGCGTATCAAAGATGTTCTGCCCTCGCTGATCGACGCGCGCCTCGCGGGTCTCGTGCACGATTCCGTGCAGGACGAGGCGGTGCGCCATCGCCACGAGCGCTTCCTGATCTCGCGGCTCGCAACCGGCGCCGTGATGATGGCGGCGCTGCCGCCCTACCTCGTCTGGCGCGGCGTGCCCTCGGTGATCGAGGGGCTCGCGGTGGCGAGCCTGCTCCTGCCGGTGCTGGCCGCCGTGATCCTCTCCCGCACCGGCCATCTCTGGATGGCGCACGCGATCTCCTCGGCGGGGCTGACCGGCCTCGTCGTCTGCCTCGCGGGCCTCACGGGCGGGGCGGGTTCGGCCGCCGCGGTCTGGCTGGTGGCGATCCCGCTGGAGGCCGCGATCTCGGGCTCGAAGCGCTCGGCGATCTCGGCCGCGGGGATCGCGGCGCTCGGCGCGCTGGTCGTGGCCTGCGCCGGGAGCTGGATGCCGGCCGGCCCCGTGCTCGACCTCTCGGTCTCCGTCGCCATGCCGGTCTTCGTGATCACGGCGATCGGCCACGTCGCGGCCCAGCTCGTCGGCCACCTGCGGCACGAGGGCCGGGTGCGCCGGCGCCTGCAGGACAACGAGGCGCGCGACCGCCTGCTGCTCTCGGCGATCGACGACCTCGTCACCTGGCACGACGTCAACGGCCGCGTCATCGAGGCCGGCGCCTCGGCCGCCCGCTTCCTCGGCGTCGAGGCCGGCGCCTTGCGCGCCCACGGCCTCCTGGAGCGGGTGCACGTGGCCGACCGCCCGGCCTTCCTGCAGGCGTTGAGCGACGTCGCGGCGACCGGCCGGCCCGCCACCGTGCCGTTCCGCCTCCACGTCGAGGCGACCGCCGACCGCACGGACGGCGCCCGCCTGATCCACGCCGAGATGCGCGCCCACCGGATCGCGCGCGGGGTAGAGGGCGCGGTCGCGGGCGGCGGAGTGGAATTCGGGGTCGTGGCCGTCACCCGCGACGTCACCGAGCACCGCCGGCACGCGGAGGAGCTGGAGCGCGCCCGCGCCGAGGCGGAGCGGGCCAACGCGATCAAGAGCCGGTTCCTGGCCAACGTCACGCACGAGCTGCGCACGCCGCTCAACGCCATCATCGGCTTCTCCGAGGTGCTGGGGGGCGCCGGGGCGGGCACGCTGGGGTCCGAGCAGGCGCGGGAATATGCCGGGATCATCGCGACGTCGGGCCGCCACCTCCTCGACGTGGTCAACTCGCTCCTCGACATGAGCCGGATCCAGAGCGGCAACTTCGACTACGCGCCGGAGCCGACCGACGTCGCCGACCTCGTGCGCAGCTGCTGCGACCTGATGCGGCTGCGCGCGGACGCCGCCGGGATCGCCCTGGTGCAGCCGGCCGCGGGCGGTCCCGTCGAGATCACGGCCGACCCGCGCGCCTGCCGCCAGATCCTGATCAACCTCCTGTCGAACGCCGTGAAGTTCACCGCCCGCGGCGGCCGGGTCGAGGTGGCGCTGCGGCGCACCGGCGCGGGCCTCGAGATCGCCGTGTCGGATACCGGCGCCGGCATCCGCGAGGCCGACCTGCCCCGTCTCGGCACACCGTTCTTCCAGGGCGGCGGCAGCGACTACAAGCGGGCGCACGAGGGCACGGGCCTCGGCCTCTCGGTGGTGCAGGGCCTCGTCGGCCTGCACGGCGGCTCGATCGCCATCGAGAGCGCGCCGGAGATCGGCACGAGCGTCACCGTGACGCTGCCCCGCCTCTGTCGCCCGATCGATGCGCCAGCGGCGCCCGCCCCGGTCTCGACCTCGGTGCGGCGGCTCGTGCCCCGGGCCGCCGGCCCGGTGGTCCGTCTGCCCCTCGGCCTGTTCGAGCCGGCGACCACCGGGACCGAGTCCACCCGCCCCCTGAGACGCGCCGGCTGAGGGCGGATCCACGCGAGAAGCCCCGATCCCGGCAGGGATCGGGGCTACGCCATGAGGAGTGAGGATGCGCGATTACCGCGAGATCAGCGTGGCGGGCGACGAGCGACCGCAGAGGCGCGATACGGCCCCGAGGCGCCCCGCGCCCCGGCGGCGGCAGCCCGCGCCGGACTGGCGGGGGCTCGCCCTCTCCGGGCTCGGCGGGACCGTGCGCCTCTGCCGGACCCAGCCCGGCAGCGTTCTGGGCTCGCTGGCGGTGCTGGGCGCCGTCGCGGCGGTCTGCGTGAACGCGCTGGGCTCGCAGGCGGGCCGCCACCCGGCCCCGATCCTGCCGAAGCCGACGGTGGTCGCCTCGGCCAAGGCGCCGCTGCCGAGGGAGGCCGCAAGACCTGCGCCCGAGCGTCCCCCGGAGGTGCAGCGACCGGCCGAGCCCGTCCGGACCGCCGAAGCGAGACCGGAGCCGCGCAGGGAGGCGGCCAAGCCTGAAGCCAAGCCCGACCCGATCGCCGCGCTGATCCGCTCCGAGGAGACCACGGCCTCGGTGAGCCCGAAGGACACCGCCGTGATCCAGGCCCAGCGGGCCCTGAACAAGCTCGGCTACGGCCCGCTCAAGGCCGACGGCCTGATGGGCCCGGGGACCCGGGCGGCGATCGAGAAGTTCGAGCGGGCCGCAAAGCTGCCGGTGAAGGGCGAGCCGGCGGGCCGGACGCTGCGCGAACTGTCCCAGAAGGCCGGACAGGGCTGAGGTCCGGCGCGAGGCACGGCTTGCATCGCCGCGCGGGGGCGCGCATCCCGGCGCGTCCCGAGGGTTCCCGATGCCGCGCCTGCGCTCCGACTTCTTCGTCTCCGCCCATCTGCGCCGCCTCGACGTGGCGAACATCCCGGCCGTGCTGCGCCGCCGCGGCGCCGCGGAGGCCGGTTCGATCTTCGTGAAGGTCGATCGCCTCGACGGCAGCGCCGACCTCTATGGCCCCGCCCCGCAGGCCCTGTTCGACGACGAGAATTCGGGCGACCGCCGCTTCAGCCCGCTCCTCCAGGGCTCGACGCCCCTCGACGTCGAGGAGCGGCTGGCGAAGGAGGCGCGGTTCGACTCGGATCTCTGGATCATCGAGATCGACGACCGGGCGGGACGGCATTTTCTGGATCTGGCCGAGTAGCGGGTCTCAGATCGATCCCACCGTCCTGAGCCGCGCCCGCGGGTGGATCTCGGCCTGGCTCATCACCGGGGTCTCGCGGCGGAAGCGCTCGATGATCGAGCGCACGAAGGGCCGGGACTGCGCCGAGGTGACGAGGACCGGCATCTCGCCGAGCCGGGCCGCCTGCTCGAAGCGGTCGCGCACCGTGTTGACGAACTCGGAGAGCTTCGAGGGCTGCATCGCGAGGTAGCGCTCCTCGCGCTCGCCCACGATCGAGTCGAGGAAGGCCTGCTCCCAGGCCGGCGACAGGGTGATGATCGGCAGCATGCCGTCCGGCCCCTGGTACTGCGCGCAGATCTGGCGACCCAGGCGGGCGCGCACGTGTTCCACGATGTCGCGCGGGTTCTTCACCGCGCCCGCCACCTCGGCGATCCCCTCGATGATCGCCCCGAGATCGCGGATCGAGACCCGCTCGGCGAGCAGGAACTGCAGCACGCGCTGGATGCCGGTCGTGGAGATCTGGGCCGGCACCACCTCCTTCAGGAGCTCGCCGTGTTCCTTCGGCAGCTCGCGCAGAAGCTTCTGCACCTCGACGTGGTTGAGGAGTTCCGAGACGTGCGCCTTGATGATCTCGGTGAGGTGCGTCGAGACCACGGTCGCGGCATCGACCACCGTGTACCCCTTGAGCTGGGCCTGGTCGCGGAGCCCCGCGTCGATCCAGGTGGCGGGCAGGCCGAAGGTCGGTTCCAGCATGTGCTGGCCGGGCAGCTGCACCTGGCCGCCCATCGGATCCATCGCCATGAACTGGCCGGGGAAGATCTTGCCGGTGCCGGCCTCGATCTCCTTCACCCGCACCACGTAGGCGTTGGCCTCGAGCTGGACGTTGTCGAGGATGCGCACCGAGGGCATCACGAAGCCGAGTTCCGCCGCGAGCTGGCGGCGCAGCGCCTTGATCTGGTCGGTGAGCCGGTCGCCGGCCTCGCCGTTGACGAGCGCGAGCAGCGCGTAGCCCATCTCCAGCTTCAGGTCGTCGAGCTTGAGCAGGTCGGTGACCGTCTCCTCCTTGGCGGCGGCCGCGGCTGCCGGATCGGCGGGCTTTCCGTCCGCGTCGAGGGGCGGCGCCTCCTTGGCGGTCTTGGCGATGCGCCACGCGGCGTAGCCGGCGCCGCCCGAGAGCAGCAGGAAGGGCAGGATCGGCATGCCGGGCAGGAAGCCGATCAGGATCATGACGCCCGCCGACATGCCGAGCGCCTTCGGGTAGTGCGCGAGCTGCTTGCCGAGCGCCTTGTCGGCCGAGCCCTTCACGCCCGCCTTCGAGACCAGGATGCCGGCCGCCGTCGAGACGATCAGCGCGGGCACCTGAGAGGCGAGGCCGTCGCCGATGGTGAGCAGCGTGTAGCTCTTGGCCGCCGCGCCGAAGGGCATGCCCTGCTGGGCCACACCGATGATGATGCCGCCGATCACGTTGATGAAGGTGATGAGCAGCGCCGCCACCGCGTCGCCGCGCACGAATTTCGAGGCGCCGTCCATCGCGCCGAAGAACGAGGATTCCTCCTCCAACGCGGCGCGGCGGGCCTTGGCCGCCTTCTCGTCGATCAGCCCCGCCGAGAGGTCGGCGTCGATCGCCATCTGCTTGCCGGGCATCGCGTCCAGGGTGAAGCGGGCCGCCACCTCCGCGATGCGGCCCGAGCCCTTCGTGATGACGACGAAGTTCACGATGATCAGGATCGCGAACACGATGATCCCGATGACGAAATTGCCCCCCATCACGAAGTTGCCGAAGGCCTCGATGACGTGGCCGGCCGCCGCCGTGCCCTCGTGGCCGTGGCCGAGGATCAGGCGCGTCGAGGCGAGGTTCAGCGCCAGCCGCAGCATGGTGGCGATGAGGAGCAAGGTCGGGAAGACGGTGAATTCGAGCGGGTTGTCGATGAACAGGCCCGTCATCATGATCAGCACCGACATGATGATCGAGACGGCGAGCAGCAGGTCGAGCAGCACCGCGGGCAGCGGGAAGATCAGCACCGCCAGGATGCCCATCACGGCGGTGGCGAAGAACAGGTCCGAGCGCTTGGACAGCGCCTGGAGGTCCCCGCGATTGGGCATCGTGAAGCCGGAGAGCGCGCCCCCGATCCCGCCCTTGGCCGGCACTGTGGCCGTGTCGCTCATGCCCGGTCTCTCACCCGCCCTCGCGCCCGGAGCCTCCGGCTCCGGACGGACACGGCAAGATTTGCCGGGTGCATGGTTAGCGAGACGTTAATCGGAACCCCGGCGCGCGCCCGGGGCTTGTGACGGAACAGGCCGCCACGGGACAGCGCACGGAATCGAGGCCCGGCGGCGCCACACCGATCGCCCCCACGAGGATCGCCGCCGATGCGCAGCCCGCTCCTGCCCGCAGCCCTTCTGGCCCTCATCGTGACCGGCGCCTCCGCGCAGGAGCCGCAGGCCAGACCGCAGGCGGCCCCCGAGGCGCCGCACGGACAGGGCGCGGTCGGCGAGCCGCTCCAGCCCGGCGCCAACAGCTTCACCGAGGCCCAGGTGCGCGAGCGCTTCGCCAAGATGGGCTTTGCCGAGATCACCGACCTGAAGAAGACCGACCAGGGCATCTGGCAGGGCACCGCCATCCACGCGGGCAAGCAGGTTCGGATCGGCATGGATTACCGCGGCAACGTCGCCGCCCAGTAGCGGCGGCCCGCCCCACAGAGACCCGGAGACAGACCATGGCCACACGCGCCGTCACGGCCCTGTTCGACGATTACGAGGCGGCGGCCCGCGCCGTCGACAAGCTGGAGGCCGAGGGCATCCCGCACAGCGACATCAGCATCGTCGCGAGCGATCCCGAGAATCGGATCGGCGGGCGCACGCCCACCGCCCGCCCCGCGGCCGAGGAATCCGACGCGGCGGACGGCGCCGGCACGGGCGCGACGCTCGGCACGGTGCTGGGCGGCGGCGCCGGCCTGCTCGCCGGTCTGGGGCTTCTGGCCATACCGGGCGTCGGCCCGGTGGTGGCGGCGGGCTGGCTCGTCGCAACCGTGACGGGAGCCGGCGTCGGCGCGGCGGCCGGCGGCCTGATCGGCGGCCTCACCGGCGCCGGGCTCAGCCAGCACGAGGCCGAGACCTACGCGGAGGGCGTGCGCCGCGGCGGCACCCTGGTCACCGCGCGCGTCGATGACGGGCTGGCCGACCGGGCGCTGGCGATCCTCGACAAGCACGGCTCGATCGACCTCGACGAGCGCGCCCAGGGCTGGCGCGCCGAGGGCTGGACGGGCGGCGGCGCGACGGACGGGACGGCGTCCAGCAGCGCGAGCGGCCTGGGCACGGCGAGCGCCGCGGGCGCGGCGTCCGGGGGCCTCGGTGATCCGAGCGCGCCCGCGACCGCCGGCCTGCCGAAGACGACCGACGTGGCGCGCGAGGAGCCGGGTCGGCAGACGGGTACCGCCCCGGCGCCGGGCCAGACCCACGGCGCGACGACGCGCTGAGGCGTCATGCGGCTTCCGGCCGGTCCCTTCGCGTGTTGCTGTATCCCTCTCCCCGCCGAGCGGAGGGAGGGCGGAGCTACAGCTTGAGGCGCTGAGGCAGCGTGCCCGTATCGGACATCCCGAAACGAGAAAGGGCCGCCCCCCGGGCGACCCTTTCCGATTCGCAGTTTGGCGCGCTTCAGGCCCGCAGGCGGGTCCGGACCTCGCCGAGGCTCGACCGGATCAGGTTCTGGGCGGCGTCGCCCTGCATCCGCTCGCGCAGGATGGTCTCGGAGACCTTCACGGCGGCATCCGCCGCGGCGGCGCGGACCTGGGCCTCGGCCTGAGCCTCGGCCTGGGCGATCTTCGACTCGGCCGCCTTGGTGCGGCGGGCCACGAAGTCGTTCAGGCGCTGATGACCCTCGGCGGCGGCACGCTCGGCCTCCTCGCGGGCGCTCGCGACGATCGCCTCGGCCTCCCGCTCGGCCTCGGTGCGGCGGCGCTTGTAGTCCGCCAGCACGGCGGCGGCCTCTTCGCGCAGGCGCTTGGCCTCGTCGAGTTCGTTGCGCACGCGCTTGGCGCGGCTGTCGAGCCCCTTGGTCATCGCGCCGAAGGCCCCGGCCTTGGCGGCGAGCGCCAGGAAGACCACGAAGGCGACGAGGACCCAGAATTCCGCGGTGAGCAGCATGGTTGTGGGTTCCTACTCAGTGCGCGGTGGCGTTGAGGGCGCGCTCGACGCTGGCCTGGTCGGGGGCCTGGCCGGTGAGGCGCTCGACGATGGCGGTCGCGGTCTCGCCCGCGATGGTGCGGACGTTGCCCATGGCCTGCTCGGTGCGGCCGCGGATGGTGGTCTCGGAGGCGGCCAGACGCTGGTTCAGCTCGGCCTCCAGCGTCTTGCGCTTGGTCTCGGCCTCGGCCGAGAGCGCGTTGCGGGTCTCCTGGGCGATCTCGCGGGCCTTGCCCTGCGCGTCGGCGAGCGACTTCTCGTAGGCCGCGCCCGCGGCATCGGCCTCGGACTTCATGCGCTGGGCCTCGTCGAGGTCGGCCGAGAGCCGGGTGGCGCGATCGTGCAGGATGCCCTGGATGCGCGGCAGCGCGATCTTCGACATCAGGTAGTAGAGCAGGCCGAAGGCCAGCGCGAGCCAGACGATCTGCGCCAGGAAGGTGTGGGTCTCGAAGGGCGGGAAGGCGTGCTTCTCGGCCGGGTGCAGGATCTCGCCCTTGCCCGCGTAGGTGTCGGTCCCGGGCGGCGGAGTGGTGAGAGGGTTCGGCTGCGCCATGGTCCCGTCCTGAAAGGAGTGTGAAAACAATCGAGCGCTCGCAGGTCTAGCCCGAGCGCTCGGTGTCTCTCGCGAAGCTCCCGCCGCGTCGCCGTGGCCGGAGTGGGATCCGTCGGGATCGGGAGCTTTGCGGGGAACACCTGAGCCGTGCCCGTCGCCGCGGCGGACCCGCGGCGACGGAGCGATCCCGCCTCAGACGGCGAAGAGGAGGAGCAGCGCGACGAGCAGCGAGAAGATGCCGAGCGCCTCGGTCAGCGCGAAGCCGAGGAGCAGGTTGGTGCGCTGGCTGTCGGCGGCCGAGGGGTTGCGAAGCGCGCCGGCGTAGAACTGGCCGAACAGGTTGCCGAGGCCGATGCCCGCGCCCGCCATGCCGAGGCAGGCGAGACCGGCGCCGATGTACTTCGCAGCGACGGGATCCATGAGTAACTCCTGAGGTTTCGAACGATTTTCGTTGCGCGGAGGGAGGCCGGCCGAGGGTTCTCAGTGGCCGGGGTGAAGGGCGTCGGCGAGGTAGACCGCCGTCAGCGTCGCGAAGACGTAGGCCTGCAGGGCCGCCACCAGGAATTCCAGGGCCGTCAGCGCGATGGTGAGGAAGAGCGGGAGCGGGGAGAGGATGCTCCAGGCGCCGGCGAGCAGGAGCTGCGCGACGAAGAAGGCGAAGATCTTGAGCGCGATGTGGCCCGCCAGGATGTTGGCGAAGAGACGGACCGAGAGGCTGATCGGGCGCGAGATGAACGAGACGATCTCGATCGGCACCATGATCAGCAGGAGGGGCTTGGGCACGCCCGCCGGGATGAACAGGCCGAGGAAGTGGCTGCCGTGCTTCATCACGCCGTAGATCACGACCGTCGAGATCACCAGGAAGGCGAGGCCGAAGGTGATGATCAGGTGGCTGGTCACCGCGAAGGCATAGGGGATCATCCCGAACAGGTTCAGGATGAGCACGAACATGAACAGCGAGAAGACGAGCGGCAGGAAGCGCTGCTCCTTGTCGCCGGTCGCCTGGTGCAGCGTATCGGCGATGAACTCGTAGAAGACCTCGGCCAGCGCCTGCATCCGGCCCGGCACCACCGAGCGGCCGGCAGTGGCCACGATGGTGATGAAGGCGATGACGCCGACGGCGGCGAACATGTAGAGCGCCGACTGGGTGAAGGCGATTTCCTGGTTGCCGATATGGCCCAGCGAGACGAGCGGCTTCAGCTCGAACTGGTGGATCGGGTCGATGCTGGCCGCCATGCTCTTGCTTCTGCTCCCTCGCGCGCTCGGGCGGCCTTGGCGGCCCGCCCCGGGCGGCTAACCCGAATCCGTGTCGACCCTCAAGGGCCTTTGCGATCTTTTGGGCCCCCGGGGCCGTTCGTCCCCGAGAAGCCGGACAGACGCATGATGTTGTAGACGCCCGTCACGAACCCCAGCAGCACAAGGACGATCATCCCCCAGGGTTTCGTCCCGAGGAAATGGTCGCACAGCCAACCGAGGATTCCGCCCGCGATGATGGCGGCGATGAACTCCGTGGAGAGCGTCATCGCCTGCCCGAGGGAGGAGTGCGCGGACGGCCCTGGACGCGGCGAAGGATCGGAAGAGGCCGCGGGCCGCTTGCCGTCGATCTGCGTCTCGAGACGTCTGAGCCTCGCGGAGAGTTCGCTGTCCGTGGGTGCCCGGTCTCCCTGCCCCTCGCCCTTGGTGTCGTTGCCGCTCACGGCGCGACCTCACAGTGTCGAGAGGACCCGGAAACGAGGCTTGCCCCCTTCAAGCGCGGCGCACCATAGTTTCGCCCCTATGGCGTGTCAAGGCACGGACAACATCAACCAAGTCACTGCGAAAGTTGATGTTTTGGCGTTTTCCGGGCCCGCCGGGACAGCTTGGCCCTCGATAAGCGTCGCCGCGGCGCTCAGGCCCCGAGGATCGGCTTGATCACCTTCTCCATCCCGTCGATCGTCATCTCGCCCTTGTAGCGCTCGCCGTTGATGAAGAAGGTCGGGGTGGAATCGACCTTGAAGGTGTCGAGGCCGCGCTGCTTCGTGGCGTTCACGCCGTCGTAGAGCTTCTGGTCCTTCAGGCAGGCCTCGAACTTCTCCTTGCTGATGCCGGCTTGGCGCAGCATCTGCTCCAGGGCGTCCACGGGCTTCTGCTGGAAGGCCCAGGCCTGCTGCTGGTCGAAGAGCAGGTCGGTGATGGGGTAGTACTTCGCGTCGCCGTCGCAGCGCGCCAGCATGAAGGCCGCGGTGGCCAGCGGATCGAGCGGGAACTCGCGCAGGGTGAAGCGCACCTTGCCGGTGTCGATGTAGCGCTCCTTGAGCGCCGGCCAGGTGGTGCGGTGGAAGGCGGCGCAGTGCGAGCAGGTCATCGAGGCGTACTCGATGATCGTGACCTTCGCGTCCTTCGGACCCAGCCAGACGTCGCCGAGCGGGCCGGGCTGCATCAGCGCGGCGGCGTCCACGCCCTGCGCCAGGGCCGGCAGGCCGAGCTTCGGCAGGATGACGGCCGCGCCCACGGCGAGCCCGGTGAGTTTCAAAGCGTCGCGCCGCGTGATCATGTCGTGACTGGCTCCGCTGATGGTCGGACGATCTCCGGGTCTGCGGTAGCGGGGCCGGACGGCGCTTGCAAGGCGACGAATCGACGGCGGTCCAGGCCTCGCCGGGTTACGGGGATGGCCCTGCGGCCGCGGCGATCCTCAGACCGCCTTCTCCTTGAGCTTGTGCTCGATCTCGTGGGCATCGAGGCCCGGGGCGGTCACCGGAGGCTCTGGCACGGCCGGCGTCTCGTTCCTGCCGACCGCGGCCGCGAGGCGCGAACGCTCGAACATCAGCACGATCACGATCGAGGCGAGCAGCGGCAGCCAGAGATAGAACACCCGGAAGACGATCACCGCAGCGATGACGGCGTCCTTCTGGGCGGCGTCGGTGATCTGCATCGCCGTGATGAAGACCAGCTCGAACACCCCGAGACCGCCGGGCGCGTGCGAGGCGAGCGCCAGCGAGAACGAGGCCAGGAAGATCGCCAGAACGGTCAGGAAGTCGACACCCATCGACTCGGGGAGCGCGAAGTAGATGATGCCGGCCGCGCCCAGCAGTTCCAGCGGCGCGGCGATCAGCTGGCGGCCCATGATGCCGGGGCGCGGATATTCCAGCTTGAACGCGCGGATGTGCAGCGGCGGCAGGCGCAGGACAGAGCCGGCGACGTAGAGCGCCACGAAGGCCAGCATGCCGATGCCGACGACGAGCGCGGTCTTCGGGTCGGTGAAGACGGCCGGGAGCTTGCCCTCGAGCCGCGAGAGCAGGTGCGGGTCGAGGACGAGGGTCAGGCCGCCGAGCGACACCGTGCCGAGGAAGAAGGTGAAGGAGCACAGCGCCACCAGCACCGCGACCTGCGCGGCCGAGAGCCCCTTGGCGGTGTAGGCCCGGTAGCGCACCAGCGCGCCCGAGAAGACCGAGGCGCCGATATTGTGCGAGAGCGCGTAGGTGGTGAAGGAGCAGAGCGAGACGAACAGCCACGAGATGTGGCGCACGCCGAGATGCAGCAGCGCGATCCGGTCGTACCAGGCCAGCGCCGCGTAGGCGACGAGGGTCGAGACCAGCGCCAGCAGGATCCGGTGCGGCGGGATCGCCAGGATCGCGCCCCAGATCGCCGAGAGCGAGGTGGACTTCAGTTCCTGGTAGAGGAAGTAGCCGGAGACGACGACGGCCGCGAGGCCGACGAGCGGCCAGATGAACTCGCTGATCTTCTTCATGGCACTCTCGTCCCCGGATCGGCGACCCTGATGCGCCAGGAACCGGCGCGCCGCAAGCGGGACGGGCCGCCCCTGCCGGGCGGGTGATGTCAGGCGATCGTGACCGTTTCGTGTGGGGCCCCCGGGATCGATCTCCGGCGGCGGAGCCGAACGCCGCGCGGGCGGCGGCGCATCCGGCCGGGTGTCGCGCAACGAAAAAGCCCGCCCCGTTCGGCCGGGGCGGGCTTCGGCAACGATCAGGACAGGGCGATCAGCCCTGCGGCCACTCGCGGATGTCGACGAAGCGGCCGGCCACCGCCGCGGCGGCGGCCATCGCCGGGGAGACGAGGTGCGTGCGCCCGCGCGGGCCCTGGCGGCCCTCGAAATTGCGGTTCGAGGTCGAGGCGCAGCGCTCGCCCGGCCGCAGCTTGTCCGGGTTCATGCCGAGGCACATCGAGCAGCCGGGCTCGCGCCAGTCGAAGCCCGCCGCCTTCAGGATCTTGTCGAGCCCTTCCGCCTCGGCCTGCGCCTTCACCAGCCCGGAGCCCGGCACGATCATCGCCGACACGCTCTGGTGCACCTTGCGGTCGCCGACGACCCGCGCGACCTCGCGCAGGTCCTCGATGCGTCCGTTGGTGCAAGAGCCGATGAAGACCCGGTCCAGGGTGATGTCGGTGATCTTGGTGCCCGGCGTCAGGCCCATATAGGCCAGCGCCTTCTCCTTCGACTGCCGCTTGTTCTCGTCGGCGATCCGGGCCGGATCCGGCACGAGGCCCTGGATCGAGATCACATCCTCGGGGCTGGTGCCCCAGCTGACGATCGGGGGGAGGTTCCCCGCATCCAGCCGCACCTCGCGGTCGAAATGGGCGCCCTCGTCGCTGACGAGGCTCTCCCAGTAGCGCCGCGCCGCGTCGAAGGCCGCGCCCTGCGGCGCCTTCGGGCGGCCCTTCACGTACGCGAAGGTGGTCTCGTCGGGCGCGACCATGCCGGCCCGCGCCCCGCCCTCGACCGTCATGTTGCAGATCGTCATCCGGCCCTCCATCGAGAGGGCGCGGATGGCCTCGCCCGCGTACTCGATGACGTGCCCGGTGCCGCCGGCCGTGCCGATCTCGCCGATGATCGCCAGGATGATGTCCTTCGCGGTGACGCCCGGCGGCAGCGCGCCGTCGACCGTGACCCGCATGTTCCGGGCCTTCTTCTGCACCAGCGTCTGGGTGGCGAGCACGTGCTCGACTTCGGACGTGCCGATGCCGTGGGCCAGCGCCCCGAAGGCGCCGTGCGTCGAGGTGTGCGAGTCGCCGCACACGATCGTCTGGCCGGGAAGCGTGAAGCCCTGCTCCGGCCCGATGATGTGGACGATGCCCTGGCGGCGATCCAGCGCGTCGTAGAACTCGATGCCGAAGTCGCGCACGTTCTCGGCCAGCGCCTCGAGCTGCGTGCGGCTCTCCGGATCCTCGATCCCCGCGCGCCGGTCCGAGGTCTGGACGTTGTGGTCCACGACCGCCAGCGTCTTCTCGGGATGGCGCACCCGGCGGCCGGCCACGCGCAGGCCCTCGAACGCCTGGGGGCTCGTCACCTCGTGCACGAGGTGGCGGTCGATGTAGAGGAGGCTGGTGCCGTCCGGCTGAACATCGACGACGTGGTCGTCCCAGATCTTGTCGTAGAGCGTGCGCGGGCTTGCCATGGCTTGGAGTTCGCTGTGGGGACCGACCGGGGCACCCGATGCACCCGGCTTGGAACCTCTCTTAGTAGGGGTCCGAGGCGAGAATCGGAAGAGGCGCCGCGCCGCCGCCGCGGGATGGCTGGCCGGCTTCTGTCGCACGGGTGCCGCGCGCGGGCGGCGACAACCGGCCCGGATGCGGTATGTGGAGGGATAGGCGTGCCCCGCGCGCCAGCCGGAGTCCCAACCGTGAGCGAGCCCGCCCCGCCCGAGATCCTGATGCTCCGGCCGATGCACCCGGTCGTGGCGGAGGCGCTGGGTGCCCGCCTCACCCTGCACCGGGTCGACGGCGCCGCCGACCCGGAGGCGCTGCTGAGAGAGGTCGCGCCCCGCATCCGCGGCCTCGCGGTCGGCGCGCAGACGCCGGTCGACGGCGGCCTGATGGACCGGCTGCCGAAGCTGGAGATCGTCGCCAATTTCGGCGTCGGCTACGACACGGTGGATGCGCGGGCGGCCGCCGCCCGGGGCGTCGTCGTCACCAACACGCCGGACGTGCTCACCGACGAGGTGGCCGACCTGACCCTCGGCCTCCTGCTCGCCACGCTCCGCCGGATCCCCCAGGCGGACCGCTACCTTCGGGCCGGACGCTGGCCGCAGGCGCCCTTCCCGCTCTCGCCGTCCTTGCGCGGGCGCCGGATCGGCATCCTCGGCCTCGGCCGGATCGGGCGCGCCATCGCGCGCCGGCTCGAAGGGTTCGGGGTCGAGATCGCCTATCACGGCCGCTCGCGGCAGGCGGACGTGCCCTACGCCTACCACCCCACCCTCGTCGGCCTCGCCGAGGCCGTGCACGTGCTGATCGTGGTGGCGCCGGGCGGCCCCGGGACCGCGGGGCTCATCGACGCCGCGGTGCTCCGGGGGCTCGGGCCGGAGGGCGTCCTGATCAACGTCGCCCGCGGCAGCCTCGTGGACGAGGCGGCGCTGGCGGCGGCGCTGGCGGACGGCACGATCCAGGCGGCCGGGCTCGACGTGTTCGCGGACGAGCCGCACGTGCCGGCGGACCTCGTGGCGTGCGACAACGCGGTACTGCTGCCGCATGTCGGCTCCGCCTCGCACCACACCCGCGCGGCGATGGGCCGGCTCGTGGCCGACAACCTGCTCTCGTGGTTCGAGGGGCGCGGGCCCCTGACCCCGGTGGCGGAGACGCCCTGGAAGGCCGGCGCCGAGCCATCCGAGGCGCCCGGCCCCGAGACATCCCGGAAGGTCGAGGCGTGAGACAGCTCCCCCTCGCGGCCCTCGCTGCCCTGCTGGGCCTCGGCGCGGCCGCGGCGCAGGAGGCGATCCCCGCCCAGCCGCCGCAGTTCCCGCCCCTGCTGCCTTCCGCGCCACCGGACCTCACGCCCGCCGCGCCGGAGGCACAGCCGACCTCTCCGCCGCCGGCCGATCGCCTGCCGGATCGATTCACCGGCGTCCCCGGTACCTGGGACCTCTCCCGCGACGGGACGAACCGGCGCTGCGTGATGACGCTCGGCCTCGACAACGGGCCGGTGGGGCGCAAGCTCGCCTTCCCGGCGGGCTGCCGGAGGGCGCTGCCGCTCACCGCCACCATGGTCGGCTGGCTCTACACAGAGGGCGGCGTGCGCCTCGTCGACAAGAACGTGCGCCCGCTCCTGATCTTCACCCCCCGGCCCGACCGGGGCAGCTACGGCGCGAAGGCGGAGAGCGGCGAGGTCTACAGCTTCGTGCCCCTCGATATCGCGGCGATGCGTCCGCCCGCGCCCGAAGCGGCCCTGCCCTCTGCAGCGCCGCCATCGGAGGCCGCCTCCAGCGTCGCCGGACAGTCGGCTCCGGCCGCCCTCCCCGCGCCCGCGGCGGGCGCCCCCGAGCCCGGCCTCTACGCGCTCGACCGTTACCGCGACCGCGATGTCTGCCGGCTCGAACTCGCCGGCGGTGGGGCCGTGTCCCTGATGCCGGGCTGCCGCGACAGCGGGATCGAGGTGTTCGGGCCCGCCGGGTGGAGCTTCGCCGCCGGCCGCCTGACGCTGACGGCCCGGCGCGGCCACACGGTCGGCCTGGTGCCGAACGGCGAAGGGGCCTGGCGGCGCGACCCGGAGACCGGCACCACCTTCGTCCTGCGCAGGGTCGAGCCCTGAGACCGTTGCCAAGTCCATCCCGTAGACCAGAGCTCAGCCCCGGGCCCGCGCGAGGTCCCGGACCTTTCGAAGGCCCGACGGGGTCGGCGCCCTACCCGACCTGATCCTGCACCGGCATCATGCGCTCGTGCAGGCCGTCGCGGCGCACGGCGACGTGCCAGACGGTCGCCAGGACGTGCAGGCCGACCAGCAAGTAGACCGCCCACTGCCCGGCGAGGTGGACGGACTGGAAGATCTTCTGCAGCCCCTCGTCCTTCGGCAGGCCCGGCACGGTGAAGAGCCAGAAATACGGGGTCGAGCGGCCCGCCAGCGCGCTGAGCAGGTAGCCGCTCACCGGCATGATCAGGAAGACCGCGTAGAGCAGCCAGTGGTTGATCCGGCCGAGCACGGCGAGCGCGGCGGGCATGCGCGGCTCGGGCGGCGCCGGGTGTAGGATGCGCCAGACGATGCGCACGACCACGAGGGCGAACAGCGTCAGCCCCACCGACTTGTGCAGCACGAACATGTCGCCCTTGGCCGGCGCGTCCCGGGCGAGGCTCGTCGCGATCCAGGCGAGGGGCAGCACCGCGGCGACGAGGAGGGCGGTCAGCCAGTGCAGCGCCTGCGCGACCCCGTTGTAGCGCGGCATGCCCGAGGCGGTGACGTAGGTGGGCGGCATCGTTCGCTCCGGCGCGGCCTGGATTTGATCCAAGTTAGATCCGGACGGGGCGAAGGGAATGGCCGCCATGGACGGGGCGGGCAATCGCGCTACAAACTCCGGCTCGAGGCTCATACGGATGTGGACGCCATGCCCCTGCTGCGCCGCGAGGCCCTCGTCCTGATCGGTGCCGCCCTGGCCCTACCCGCCCGCGCGGCGGAGGGTCGGGCCACGGACTTCGCCTTCGACAAGCCGGAGGGCGGCCCGCTGCCGCTCTCCGCGTTCCAAGGCCGGCCGATCCTCGTCGTCAACACCGCGACCGCCTGCGGCTTCGCCGGGCAGCTCTCCGGGCTCCAGGCCTTGTGGACCCGCTTCCAGGACCGCGGCCTCGCGGTCGTCGGCGTGCCCTCCCCGGATTTCGGAAACCAGGAGCCGCTCGACGGGCCGGCGATCGCGGAAGCCGCGCGCAAGAACCACGGCGTCACCTTCCCGCTCACCGCCAAGACCCGCGTGAAGATGCCGAACGCCCACCCGTTCTACGCCTGGGCGGCCGCCCAGCGCCCGGGCGAGACCCCGCGCTGGAACTTCCACAAATACTTGGTTGCCCGGAACGGCGCCCTGGCCGGCGCCTTCGCCACCCAGGTCGAGCCGAACGACCCGCGTGTGATCTCGGCGATCGCCGCGGAACTGGACAAGGCCTGAGGGCGCTCAGGCCGCGAAGATCGCGCGTCGCCCTTGCCAAAGCCCGAAAAACCCCCTATGCGCCGCCCCTCGCGTTCGCTCCGGCCGGGGGCTGAACGGACGGTGCCGCCTGCCGGCACAGGGCCTTGGCCCGTCGTCCCGTGTCTCCGCCTTCGATCAACCGCTCGGGCCATCATCACGGCTCGAAGGGCTTGGCGCCGGGCAAGCGTGAACGAACCGGCCCGGCGACCCGCGCAGCGCGTCACGGGCCTCATCCACGATGAAAGGCCCGAAATGCCTCTCTACGAGCACGTGCTCCTCGCCCGCCAGGACGTGACGTCCCAGCAGGTCGAGACCATGATCGACACCTACAAGGGTGTGATCGAGCAGAACGGCGGCCGCCTCGAGAAGATCGAGATGTGGGGCGTCAAGTCCCTCGCCTACCGCATCAAGAAGAACCGCAAGGCGCACTTCGCGCTCCTCAACATCGACGCCCCCCCGGCCGCGATCGCCGAGATGGAGCGTCAGATGCAGATCTCGGAAGACATCCTGCGCTTCATGACGATCCGCGTCGAGGAGCTGGAGCAAGAGCCCTCCGCGATGATGCAGAAGCGCGACCGCGACGACCGTCGCGACCGCGAGCGCGGCCGTCGCCGCGACGACGAGGGCTTCGGCGGCGGTGGCGGCTTCGGCGGCGACCGTGGGGATCGTGGCGACCGCGGTGGGGACCGTCCCGAGCGGGGCGAGCGTCCCGAGCGCAACTTCGGCGGGGAGAACTAAGTCATGGCCTTCGGTGCTGGTGGCGGCGGTGGCCGTCGTCCTTTCTTCCGTCGTCGCAAGACCTGCCCCTTCTCCGGCGCGAACGCTCCGAAGATCGACTACAAGGACGTGAAGCTCCTGTCGCGCTACGTCTCGGAGCGCGGCAAGATCGTGCCGAGCCGCATCACCGCGGTCTCCGCCAAGAAGCAGCGCGAACTGGCCCAGGCCATCAAGCGCTCCCGCTTCCTCGGCCTGCTGCCGTACGTCATCAAGTAGGTCTTTTCTGACCAGGCCGGTCCGGTTCCACGGGCCGGCCCCCGTATCATCAGAAGACGACGGCTTTTCCCGGCCGCCGTCATCGTTGGGGCCCACAATGCCTCTAACCCCGGTCGCATGAGACCGGCGGGACAGCGGAACCCATGACCCAGTATCTCGGCATCGGCATCGGCGCGGGCCTCGTCTCGGCCCTCCTGTTCGGCGTTCTCCTGAAAGGAACGCTGCTCGCGTTCGTGCTGAACCTCGTCTCGCCGCTGCCCATCCTGATCGTCGGCCTCGGCTGGAGCCACCGCGCCGCGCTCGCCGCCGCCGTCACCGGCAGCCTCGCGCTGGCGCTCGCGGTCTCGCCCTCGCTCGGCCTCGGCTTCGCGGCCTATCTGGCGCTGCCCGCGTGGTGGCTCGCCTATCTCACGCTGCTCGGCCGCCAGAACCCCGACGGCACGACGGAGTGGTACCCGACCGGGCGTCTGCTCGGCTGGGTCGGCAGTACCGCGGGTGCCGCAGTCGTGGCGATCGCGCTCCTGTCCTCGTCGAGCTACGAGGCCTACGAGACGCAGATGCGCCAGCTCGCCGGCAACCTGATCCGCGTGCAGATGCGCGACGGCACCGCGCCGGCGCCGCGCACGGAGACGAGCGAGGACGCCGAGCGGAGCGCCGAGACGCCGACCGCGCCCCCTGCCGAGCCCGCCGACCCGAAGGCCAAGGCCCAGGCCGAGCTGCACGCGGAACTCGCCGACGCGATGGGCCGCCTCCTGCCCGGCATCGCCGCCACCGGCCTCGCGCTGCTCCTCGTCTTCTATCTCTGGGCCTCGGCCCGCATCGTGCGCCTCTCGGGCCGCCTGCTGCGGCCCTGGCCGGACATCCCCTCGACCGCGATGCCGCGGGGCGTGCTCGGCCTGCTGGCGCTCGCCGTCGTGCTCACCCTGGCGCCGGGCTATCTCGGCGTGTTCGGCACGGCACTCGTCGGCGCGCTCTGCGCGGTCTTCGCGCTGCAGGGGCTCGCCGCCTTTCACGACCGCAGCCGCGGGCGGCCCGGGCGCGGAGCGCTGCTCTTCGGCCTCTACCTCATCCTGTTCGTGACGCAGGGCATCGCCCTCGTCGCGCTGACCCTGTTCGGCCTCGCCGATACCGCCCTCGACCGCCGCCGCCCCCGGGGCGGCCCGGCGACCTGAGACCCGTACACACACCCCTCTGAAAGGATCAGAACCATGGAAGTCATCCTCCTCGAGCGCGTGGCCAAGCTCGGCCAGATGGGCGAGACCGTGAACGTCCGCCCGGGCTTCGCCCGCAACTTCCTCCTCGCCCGCGGCAAGGCGCTCCGCGCCACCGAGGCCAACAAGAAGCGCTTCGAGGACCAGCGCGCCCAGCTCGAGGCGCGCAACCTCGACCGCAAGAAGGACGCCGAGGCCGTGGCCGAGAAGCTCGACGGCCAGAGCTTCATCCTGATCCGCCAGTCGGGCGAGACCGGCGTGCTCTACGGCTCGGTCTCCACCCGCGACCTCGCCGAGGTCGTCTCGAAGGAGGGCTTCACGGTCGAGCGCGGCCAGTTCGTGCTCAACCAGCCGATCAAGACGCTGGGCCTGCACACCGTGCCGGTGGTCCTGCACCCCGAGGTCGAGGTGAAGGTCACCGTCAACATCGCCCGCAGCCCCGAGGAGGCCGAGCGTCAGGCCCGCGGTGAGTCGGTCACCGAGCGCGAGGCGTTCAACCTCGACGACCTCGGCCTCGAGGTCGGCGCGGCGCTGGCCGAGGCCGGCGAGGGCGCCGACGACCGCGGCTGATCCCTTCGCGACCGGTGGACAGCGGGGATGATCGTCCCCGAGGGTTGACCGGTTCCTAATTTGTTCCAAACATGGACGCCCGCCGCTCTCCCGAGCGGCGGGCGTTCTTCGTGTCGCACCCCCGGCGCGCGGGCGGCGCGGCAAGCATCGGTCAACCATACCGGTGCATGGTCCGTGCAAGGTGAAGTCGCGCGGCCCACGGGGGACGCGCCTGAGGAGCTAGCCGATGGCCCTGCCCAACGCCCTGACGGCCCGGCTCGAGGCGGTCCCGACCGAGTACCGGGTCCAGCCCCACAACATCGACGCGGAGCAGGCGCTGCTCGGCGCGATGCTGGTCAACAACGACGCCTACTACCGCGTCTCGGACTTCCTGCTCTCCGAGCACTTCATGGAGGAGGCGCACCAGCAGATCTTCACGGTCGCCGTCTCGCTGATCAAGGCGGGCAAGCTCGCCACGCCCATCACCATGAAGACGTATCTGGGCGACGCCGATTTCGGCGGCCAGACGGTGATGCAGTACCTCGCCCGGCTGGCGGCGGATGCCACCACCGTCATCAACGCAGGCGAGTACGGCCGCACCATCTACGACCTCGCCATCCGCCGCCGGCTGATCAACATCGGCGAGGATCTGGTCAACGGCGCCTACGAGGCCCCCGTCGAGCAGGCGCCCCGCGAGCAGATCGAGCTGACCGAGCGCCGGCTCTACGAACTGGCCGAGGCCGGCCGCTACGACGGCGGGTTCCAGAAATTCTCCGACGCGCTCACCACCGCCATCGACATGGCGGCCAAGGCCTACCAGCGCGAGGGCAAGCTGTCGGGCATCGCCACGGGCCTCAGCGACCTCGATTCCAAGATGGGCGGCCTGCAGCCCTCCGACCTGATCATCCTCGCGGGGCGCCCGGCCATGGGCAAGACCTCGCTGGTCACCAACATCGCCTTCAACATCGCCAAGGCCTACCAGGGCGAGAAGGGGCAGGACGGCGTCACCAAGACCGTCAACGGCGGCATCGTCGGGTTCTTCTCGCTGGAAATGTCGGCCGAGCAATTGGCCACCCGCATCATCGCCGAGCAGTCGGGCGTGCCCTCCTACAAGATCCGCCGCGGCGACATCCGGCCGGAGGACTTCTACAAGATCACCGACGCCGCCCGGGAGATGCAGACGATCCCGTTCTACATCGACCAGACCGGCGGCATCTCGATCGCCCAGCTCGCCGCCCGCGCCCGGCGCCTGAAGCGCCAGAAGGGCCTCGACCTGCTGATCGTGGATTACCTCCAGCTCCTCTCCGGCTCGTCCAAGAAGGGCGACAACCGCGTGCAGGAGATGACCGAGATCACCACCGGCATGAAGGCGCTGGCCAAGGAACTCTCGGTGCCGATCATCGCGCTCTCGCAGCTCTCCCGTCAGGTGGAGAACCGCGACGACAAGCGCCCGCAGCTCTCGGACCTGCGCGAATCGGGCTCGATCGAGCAGGACGCCGACGTGGTGATGTTCGTGTTCCGCGAGGAGTACTACGTCGGCAACAAGAAGCCGCGCGAGGGCACCGAGGAGTTCTTCGCCTGGGAGGCCGAGATGCAGCGCGTCCACGGCAAGGCCGAGGTGATCATCGGCAAGCAGCGCCACGGCCCCACCGGCACGGTCGAGCTGCAGTTCGACGCCAACATCACCCGCTTCTCGAACCTCGCCCAGAGCGACCGCCTGCCCGAGCCGATGTGATCCACCTGCTCGAGGGTCGTAGCCGGTAGATGCCGCTCGCATGGATCGGCATTGCCGCGACGGCGTATAGGAGGGCGGAAATGCGCTGAAGACCGGCGCTTGCTCGGAGGAACGAACGATTCCCCCCACCGGACCCGTCGGACACGGCGCCCGCCTCACCGTCGATCTCGCGGCCATCGCCGAGAACTGGCGCCGCCTCGGCGCTCAAGGGCCCGGCACGCCCTGCGCCGCCGTGATCAAGGCCGATGCCTACGGTTGCGGGCTCGCGGCGGTGGCCCCCGCCCTGTGGCGGGTGGGCTGCCGCACCTTCTTCGTGGCGCATCTCGGCGAGGGGGCGGCGGCGCGGCGGGCAGTCCCTGAGGCCACGATCTACGTGCTGAACGGGCTGCCGCCGGGCGGTGCCGACGCCTTCCTGCGCGACGGCCTGCGGCCCGTCCTCGGCTCGCACGACGAGCTCGACGCCTGGGCCGGGGCGAGCCAGGGCGCGCACGGGGCCGCGCTCCACGTCGACACCGGCATGAACCGGCTCGGCCTCTCGGTGCCGGAGGCGCTGGCGCTGCGCGCAGATCCCCGCATCCGCGCCGCCGGCATCGACCTCGTGATGAGCCATCTCGTCAGCGCCGAGCAGCCTGAGGATCCGGTCAACGCCCGGCAGATCCGGGACTTCTCGGCCGCGCGCGCCGCCTTCCCGGAGATCCCGGCCTCGCTCGCAAACTCCTCGGGCATCTTCCTCGGAAGCGCCACGCACCACGACCTGCTGCGGCCGGGCTACGCCCTGTTCGGCGGCAACCCCACGCCCGGGCACCCGAACCCGATGCGGCCGGTGGTGCGGCTGGAGGCCGAGATCGTGCAGGTGCGCGCCGTCGAGGCGGGTGCGGGCGCCGGCTACAACCACCGCTGGATCGCCCCCGGCCCGCGCCGGCTCGCCACGCTGTCGCTCGGCTACGCCGACGGCTACCCGCGCGCGGCGAGCGGGCGCGGACACGCGCTCGTCGGCGGGGTCGCGTGCCCGATCCTCGGCCTGATCTCGATGGACCTGATCATCCTCGATGTCACCGAGGCGCCTGACGCCCGGCGCGGCGCGACCGCCGTATTGATCGGCGACGCGCTCGACGTGGACATTGTCGGGCGCGCGGCCGGCACGATCGGCTACGAGATCCTGACCGGCCTGGGTTCCCGGTATGTTCGCACCTATGTAGAGTGAGGCTGGTTCGACCGTCCGGCACTCGCGAGATCCATGGCCAAGATCCACCAGACCTTCGTCTGCCAGTCCTGCGGGGCGGTCTACAACCGTTGGCGCGGGCGGTGTGAGGCCTGCAACGGTTGGAACACGATCGTCGAGGAGACGCCGGGCGGCGGCGTGCAGGCGGGCCCCGCCGCGACCCGGCCCTCGCGGGCGCGGGGCCGTGTCTTTCCGCTCGAAGGGCTGACCGGCGAGGCCAAGCAGGCGCCGCGCATCCCCTCGGGCATCGCCGAACTCGACCGCGTCACCGGCGGCGGCTTCGTGCGCGGCTCGGTGATCCTGCTCGGCGGCGATCCCGGCATCGGCAAGTCCACCCTCCTGATGCAGGCCTCGGCCGCCATGGCCGGCACGGGCCAGCGCGTCGCCTACATCTCGGGCGAGGAGGCGGTGGGACAGGTGCGCCTGCGGGCCGAGCGCCTCGGACTCGCCGACCGGCCGGTGGAGCTCGCCGCCGAGACCAACGTCGAGGACATCGTCGAGACGCTCTCGCAAGGGCGCCCGCCCGCGCTCGCCATCATCGACTCGATCCAGACCATGTGGACCGAGACGGTCGATTCCGCGCCCGGCACCGTCACGCAGGTGCGCTCCTCGGCCCAGAGCCTGATCCGCTTCGCCAAGACCACCGGCACGGCGGTGATCCTGGTGGGCCACGTCACCAAGGACGGGCAGATCGCGGGACCGCGCGTGGTCGAGCACATGGTCGATGCGGTCGCCTCCTTCGAGGGCGACCAGGGCCACCATTTCCGCATCCTGCGCGCGGTGAAGAACCGCTTCGGTCCGACCGACGAGATCGGCGTGTTCGAGATGACGGACGGCGGCTTGGCCGAGGTGCCGAACCCCTCCGCCCTATTCCTGGCGGGGCGCGACCATCAGGCGGCGGGCACCGCGGTCTTCGCCGGCATGGAGGGCACGCGCCCGCTGCTGGTCGAGATCCAGGCGCTGGTGGCGCCCTCGGCCCTCGGCATGCCGCGCCGAGCGGTGGTCGGCTGGGACCCGAACCGGCTCTCGATGGTGCTCGCGGTGCTGGAGGCCCATGGCGGCATCCGGCTCTCGGGCCACGACGTCTATCTCAACGTCGCTGGCGGCCTGCGCATCTCCGAGCCCGCGGCCGACCTCGCGGTGGCGGCGGCGCTGGTCTCCTCGCTCTCCGGCTCGGCCCTGCCCCCGGAGACCGTCTATTTCGGCGAGATCGGCCTGTCGGGCGCGATCCGGCCCGTCGCGCAGGCGAGCGCCCGCCTGAAGGAGGCGCAGAAGCTCGGCTTCGCCAAGGCCTTGATGCCTCAGGGCCGCGAGACAGCCGACCGGGCGCTCGCCACCGAGGCGCTGCGCCACATCGCCGACATGGTGGCGGGCATCGCGGCCAACGGGCCCAAGCGCGGCGGGCGCGGCCGCAACCACAATCCGCGCTACGAGGAGGCGGATTAGCCCTTCGCCCACCGGTTGCGCGCAATCCCCGCACAAGGGTGACGGCTGAGGTTCCTCGGGATATACAGGCGCCGCGGTCCCCGGGGGAGCCGCGCGACCACCGCCCATGGCCGATCCCCGCCCGACCCAGATGCGCTGATGCCGTTCTCCATCCTCGATCTCGTCGTGCTCGGCATCGTGGTGATCTCCGCGCTGCTCGCGGCCGTGCGCGGCGTGACCCGCGAGGTGCTCGCGATCATCGCCTGGGTCGCCGCCGCGGCGGTGGCCTGGAAGTTCCACCCCATGCTGCTGCCGACCGTGAAGCAGCACGTGAACAGCGACACGGTGGCGCTCGTCGCCTCGATCGCCGCGATCTTCCTGGCGACGCTGATCGTCGTCTCGATCATCACCGTGAAGATCTCCGACGTGGTGCTCGACTCGCGCATCGGCGCGGTCGATCGCTCGCTCGGCTTCCTGTTCGGGGCCGCGCGCGGCTTCCTGATCTGCGTGATCGGCTGGGTGTTCCTGTCCTGGCTCGTACAGGGCAAGGTGCCGGACTGGGCCTCGCAGGCGCGCTCGCGCCCGATGCTGGAGAAGTCCGGCGACGCGCTCGTCGCGCAATTGCCCGAGAATCCGGAAGGCTTCCTCAAGCAGTTCAAGAAGCCGAAGGTCGACACTCCCCCAAACGAGCCGGTCGATGCCCCGGCCGACGAGACCCCGGCCCAGCGCCGCACGGACGGCGCAGCCACGCCGGCGCCGCGACGCTGACCTGCGCGCGCCGGCGCTTGGTCGGCGGGCGGAAAGCCCCTAGATAACCGCGGTCGAGGCGGCCGGGTGGAATGATTCCACGCAGCATTGCCTCACGGCCCGCGCCAGCATATCCGGCGCCCGCCGCCGGATCCCGGCGGCCATCAGGGACCGACATCGAGCATGCCCGACCGCGCCGTTGCTTCCGCTTCCGCCGATTTCGACCTCGATCTCGACGGCGATACGCTGCGCGAGGAGTGCGGCGTCTTCGGCATCTTCGATCATCCGGACGCCTCCGCCATCGTGGCGCTGGGGCTGCACGCCCTGCAGCACCGCGGCCAGGAGGCGGCGGGCATCGTCTCCTTCGACGGCGCGGTGTTCCACTCCGAGCGCCGCCCCGGCCTCGTCGGCGACTCCTTCTCGGACGGCGAGACCATCGCCCGCCTGAAGGGCCGTGCCGCGATCGGCCACGTGCGCTACTCGACGACCGGCGGCACCATCCTGCGCAACGTTCAGCCGCTCTTCGCGGAGCTGGCCAGCGGGGGCCTCGCGGTGGCCCACAACGGCAACCTGACCAACGCGCTCTCGATCCGCCGCGACCTCGTGCGCGACGGCGCCATCACGCAATCGACCTCGGACACCGAGGTGATCCTCCACCTTGCGGCCCGCTCGCGCAAACCGCGGATCATCGAGCGCTTCATCGACGCGCTCCAGGCGATCGAGGGCGCCTACGCGATCGTGGCGCTGACCAACAAGAAGCTGATCGGCGCCCGCGACCCGCAGGGCATCCGCCCGCTGGTGCTGGGCGAGCTCGACGGCCGCTACATGCTGGCCTCCGAGACCTGCGCCCTCGACATCATCGGCGCCAAGTTCGTGCGCGACATCGAGAACGGCGAGATCGTGGTGATCTCGGAAGAGGGCGTCGAGTCGATCCGCTTCGCCGAGGCCCGGCCGATGCGCCCCTGCATCTTCGAGTACATCTACTTCGCGAGGCCCGACTCGGTCGTGAACGGCAAGAGCGTCTACGCGGTGCGCAAGAACATCGGCCACGAGCTCGCCCGCGAGACGCCCGTGGAGGCGGACGTGGTGGTGCCGGTGCCGGATTCCGGCGTGCCGGCGGCGCTGGGTTTCGCGCAGGAGACCGGCCTGCCCTTCGAGATGGGCATCATCCGCAACCACTATGTCGGCCGCACCTTCATCCAGCCCACACAATCGGTGCGCGAGCTCGGCGTGCGCATGAAGCACTCGGCCAACCGCGCGGCGATCGAGGGCAAGCGCATCGTGCTCGTCGACGACAGCCTGGTGCGCGGCACCACCTCGGTGAAGATCGTGCGGATGATGCGCGAGGCGGGCGCCAGCGAGGTGCATTTCCGCATCGCCAGCCCGCCGATCATGCACCCGGACTTCTACGGCATCGACACGCCGGAGCGCGAGAAGCTCCTTGCCGCGACCCACGACCTCGAAGGAATGCGCCAGTACATCGGCGCCGACTCCCTGGCCTTCCTGTCGATCCCCGGCCTCTACCGGGCAATGGGCGAGGAGGCACGCGACAGCGCCTGCCCGCAATACACCGACCATTGCTTCACCGGCGAGTACCCGACCGCGCTGACGGATCTCGCCATCGCGGGGCCGAAGCGCTTCGCGATGCTGGCCGAGGCGGACTGAAGCCATGGCGGAGAAGGTTCTCGACGGCCGCGTCGCCGTCGTCACCGGCGCCTCGCGCGGCATCGGCCGGGCCGCGGCGCTGGCGCTGGCGGAAGCGGGTGCGCACGTGATCGCGGTCGCCCGCACGCAGGGCGCGCTGGAGGAACTGGACGACGCGATCCGTCAGCGGGGGGCGAGCGCCACCCTCGTGCCGCTCGACCTCACCGACTATGACGGGATCGATCGCCTCGGCGCGGCGATCAACGAGCGCTGGCGGCGGCTCGACATCGTGGTCGGCAATGCCGGCATCCTCGGCAACCTGATGCCGGTCGGGCACGTCACCCCGAAGGTCTGGGACCAGGTGATGGCGATCAACGTCACGGCGAACTGGCGCCTGATCCGCTCGCTCGACCCGCTGCTACAGATGTCGGATGCCGGCCGTGCGGTCTTCGTCTCGTCGGGCGCGGCCTCGAAGTGCCGGGCCTACTGGGGGCCGTACTCCGTCTCGAAGGCGGCCCTGGAGGCGCTGGTTCGCACCTACGCGGCCGAGACCGCCAACACGCGGATCCGGGCGATGCTGCTCAACCCGGGCCCGCTGCGCACCAGTATGCGCGCCGCGGCGATGCCGGGCGAGGACCCGGAGACGCTGAAGACCCCCGAGGATCTCGCCCCGCACATCGTGCGGCTGGCGAGCCCGGCCTCCGAGGACACCGGCAAACTCTACGATTTCCCGAGCGATCGGGTTCTGGAATTCCGCGCCCCCGAGTAAGGGGGTCCGGGGCCCAAGGCCCCGGCGGGTTCGGGCAGAGCCCGCCCCCTCACTTCCGGGTTCGCGTGCCATGATCGACGTCCGCTGCATCTGCGCCATCGGCCAGCGGGGCCAGCTCGGCCTCAACGGGCACCTGCCCTGGGAGGGCAACACCGACCCGCTCTTCGTGGAGGACGTGACGCGCTTCTTCGCGCTGACGATGGGTCACGTGCTGATCGCCGGCCCGAAGACGGTGGCCTCTGTGCCCGAATTCGCCTTCAAGGACCGCACCATCGACGTGATCCGCTCGCACGAGGATCCGGAAGCGGTGCTGAAGCGCTACCCGGGCCGGCGCATCTTCGTGGGCGGCGGCATCGCGGTCTGGAACGTCTACGCGCAGTACATCCAGCACTGGGACATCACGCGCCTGCCCTACGACGGCGAGGCCGACCGCTGGTTCGACCCGGCCTGGCTTGTGGGCGGGGCTCTGCGGACGCCTTAGCGGCACCTTTGTGGCGCTTCGGGAGTTGATGCGCACGCGTCCCCGAGGGTCACAATGCGTTCAGCGTCCTTCCGCTTCGGCATCGAGGAAGAGTATTTTCTGGCCGATGCCGAGACCCGAGGCACGCCCCGCCGGTCGGTGAAGCCGTTCCACACGGAGGTTGCCGAGCGCCTGCCCGAGACCGGGCGCGAGCTGCTGCAATGCCAGGTTGAGGTCTGCACGCCGCCGGTGACCGAGTTCGGCGCCGCGCGGGAGAGCCTCGCCCGGCAGCGCGCGGCGCTCGCCGACGTCGCGGCCGCGCACGAACTCCTCGTCTTCGCCGCCGGCACGCACCCGGTCGCCGACTGGGCCCGGCAATTGCCGACCAAGGGCGATCGCTACCGCGGCATTCTGCGCGACGTCGGCCTCGCCGGCCGGCGCAGCCTGATCTGCGGCATGCACGTCCATGTCGAGGTTCCGGATCCGGACGCACGCATCGACCTGATGAACCGGCTGCTGCCGTTCCAGCCCCTGCTCTTCGCGCTCTCGGCCTCCTCGCCCTTCTGGCAGGGCAAGCCCACGGGGCTCACCGCCTACCGGCTCAGCGCCTTCGGCGAACTGCCCCGCACCGGCCTCCCCGAGCTGTTCCCGGGACCGGAGGCCTACGCCCGCTACGTCCGCATCATGGAGCGTGCCGGCTCGATCCAGGATCCGAGCTTCCTGTGGTGGTCGCTCCGGCCCTCGATCAAGTTCCCGACCCTGGAGCTGCGCATCGCCGATTCCTGCACGCGGCTGGAGGATGCGCTGGCCATCGCCGCCCTGTTCCGCTGTCTCGTGCGCCTCGTGGTGCGGAGGCCCGACCTGAATGCCGGTCTCGACGGCGTCTCGCGTGCGCTCGCCGAGGAGAACCTGTGGCGGGCCCAGCGCAGCGGCATCGGGGCCGAGCTGATCGACGAGGCGCGGGAGGAGGCGCTTCCTTATGGGCAAGCCCTCGACGCGCTGCTCGACCTGATCGCCGAGGACGCGGCCGCGCTCGGCTGCGCCGAGGAGGCGGCGCGCGCCCGCACCATCCTCGCCGACGGCACCAGCGCGGATGCGCAGATCGCCGCCTTCGAAGCCGCCCGCGAGCAGGGACTGACCAACCGTCAGGCCCTCGACGCGGTGGTGGACTGGCTGGCCGCGACGAGCCGCGGCCAGACCCCGGGACGCCCCTGATCAGCGCTTGTCGAACGGGTTCTCGGACGTCCGCAAGGATAGCCGGATCGGCGTGCCCGGCAGGTCGAAGGCCTCGCGTAGGCCGTTGACGAGATAGCGGGTGTAGGATTTCGGCAGGGCGTTGAGCTGGTTGCCGAACAGCGCGAAGTGCGGCGGACGGCTCTTCACCTGGGTGGCGTAGCGGATCTTGATGCGCCGGCCGGAGACCGCGGGCGGCGGGTTGCGGCTGGTCGCCTCGGAGAGCCAGTCGTTGATCCGCGAGGTTGAGACGCGCCGGTCCCAGACCTCGGAGGCCTGGACCACGGCCTCCATCAGCTTGTCGATACCATTGCCGGCAAGCCCCGAGAGCGGCACCACCGAGACGCCGCGGACCTGCGGCAGCAGGCGGGTGCAGTCCTCGCGCAGGGTCTTCAGCAGGCCCGGCTGGTCGGCGACGAGGTCCCACTTGTTGAGGCCGATGACGAGTGCCCGGCCCTCGCTCTCGACGAGATCGACGATGGTGAGATCCTGCTTCTCGAACGGGATCGTGGCGTCGAGGAGCACCACCACCACCTCTGCGAAGCGCACGGCGCGCAGGCCGTCCGAGACCGCGAGCTTCTCCAGCTTGTCGTCGATGCGGGCGCGGCGGCGCATGCCGGCCGTGTCGTGCAGCTTGATCCGGCGCCCGCGCCATTCCCAATCGAGCGAGATCGAGTCGCGGGTGATGCCCGCCTCGGGACCGACGAGCAGGCGGTCCTCGCCGAGCATCCGGTTGATCAGGGTCGATTTGCCGGCGTTCGGGCGGCCGACGATGGCGACGCGCAAGGGACGGCCGCCGGGCGCGTCCGCGTCGTCGTCCTCCATATCCGGGTCCGGCTTCGGCAGCGCATCCCTCAGCGCCTCGTGCAGCTCGCCCAGGCCCTCGCCGTGCTCGGCCGAGAACGGGATCGGGTCGCCGAGGCCGAGGCGGAAGGCATCGTAGGCCCCGGCGAGCCCGCCGCCGCCTTCCGCCTTGTTGGCGATGAGGATGACCTGCACGCCGGAGCGGCGCACCAGTTCGGCGAAGGGCTGGTCGGCCGGCAGCACGCCCGCGCGGGCGTCGATGACGAACAGCACCACGTCGGCGGCGAGGATCGCGGCCTCGGTCTGCATGCGCATGCGGCCGGTCAGCGAATCCTCGTCGGCCTCCTCGAGCCCCGCCGTGTCGATGATGCGGAACGCCAGGCCGCCGAACTGCACGTCCCCCTCCCGCCGGTCGCGTGTGACGCCGGGACGGTCGTCCACCAGGGCGAGCTTGCGGCCGATCAGGCGGTTGAACAGGGTCGACTTGCCGACATTCGGCCGGCCGACGATCGCGACGGTCGGCAAATCCATGGGGTCTCTCGTATCGTTCGTCCCTCGCGGGGACGGCTGCGTGCCCGCGAGTGCTCCAATGAAGGCGCCGCCGGCCCGGGCGTCGAACGGCCCGGGACGACGGCGTGTGTGACTGATCCTTACACCAAGTCGCTCAGGCGCTTGGTACGAAAAGATCTCAGCGCGTCGGCGGGGGCGGCGCGGCGGGCTCGGCCTTGGCCTCGGTCACCGTCACGGGGCCGCCTGCCACGAGGGCCACGTAGACCTCGATGCGCTGGCGCAGGCCCTGCGGCGTCTCGGGGTCGGCGTTGAGCTGGTCGAACCAGCGCCCCGCCTCATCGTACTGGCCGCGCCGGAGCGCGGAGAGGCCCAGCATCTCGCGGGCGGTGTGGCGGAAGGGCGAGCCGGCGGCGAGGCTCTGGAGGCTCGCCAGCGCGGGCGCCGGATCGGGCAGGTCGATGCGCAGCAGCGCGGCGCGCAGGCGCGCGAGATCGCGCAGGCCCTCGCCGACCGCCGAATCGGCGGCGATCCTGTCGAACTCGGCCGCGCCCTTGGCCGGGTCGGCCTTGCCGGCCTCGGTGGCGGCGCGGATGCGCGCGAGCAGGCGGTAGCCCGCCGGGCCCTGCGCCTCCAGGTCGTCGAAGATCTTGTCGGCCTCCTGAGCCTTGCCGTCGCGGGCGAGGCGGTTGGCCCGGTCGAACTGCTCGGAGGCGGCCTCCGCGGCCGAGCGTTGCGCGCTCTGCCAGTAGCGCCAGCCGCCGACGCCGGCCACGACGAGGATCGCCAGCGCGATGATCACGCCGCTGTAGCGCCGCCAGATGTTGGCGACCTGATCCCGGCGATAGTCCTCGTTGACCTCGCGGATGAACTCGTTGTTCTCAGCCATTCGTCCCCGGTCCGCGGCGTGCCGCGGGCCACCTCGCATCCGTCAGGGCCACGCGCCTAGCACGTTGTTCGGGGATTGGCGACCGGCCCCTCGCTTCAGGCCTGCCCCGGCCAAACGGCGACGCCGATGAGCCAGGGATGGAGCCAGCGGGCGAAGACGAACCACGCCGCGACGCCGATCGCCACGGCCAGCCCGTCGTTGCGCCAGCCGGCCGGGGCGGCCTGCCCGCCGTGCTGGCTCGCCACCGCGCCGGCCGGCACACCGCGGCGCTTCACGCTGATGCGGTCAATCACCGCCCAGGCGAGGAAGGCGGCGAACAGCACGATCGAGCCGAGATCGCCGTTGGCGAGGAGATGTGCGGTCGCCCAGATCTTCACGGCGAGCAGCATCGGGTGCTTGGCGAACGCACGGATCCGACCCGGCAGGTAGGCCGAGGCCATCACCACGAAGGCCAGCAGCACGAGGATCAGGGCGAGGTGGCGGGTGAAGACCGGCGGGTTCCAGACCGGGATGTAGCCGGTCGCCCGGTAATGGCCGTAGCCGACCCCGATCAGCACGAGCCCCAGCACCGAGACCAGGGTGTAGCCGAGCTTGTACTTCGCCTCGCCGACGCGGCCCACCAGTTCGGCCCGGCGCGCCCGGGCCATCGAGAAGGAGTGGGTGCCGAGAAACAGCACGAGGCCGAGGATCATGATCAGCATGGGCGGGGTCTCGGGGGAATCTCGCGGGCTGTGGAGGGGCGCGGCGCGCTCAAGCTCCTTGTAACGGTTCCGGTCTGAAAGTCCTGCGGATTGTCGGGCCGGGCGGCCCGCGCGGCGGCCTGCCGCGGCTCACCGGAGAACCGCGATGCGCGCGCCCGCATTCCTGGCCCTAGCGCTTCTCGGCGCCCCCGCCGCGGCCGAGCCGGCCGGGCCGCCGCTGTCGAGCCTGACGCTGGTGGGGCCGCCGATGGCGATGTTCCGGGCGCCGCGCGACGCCTGCGACGGCGTGGACCTGCCCGACGCGCCCCTGCGCGCCTTCCGGGACGCGACGGGAGCGGTGGTGGCGTTCGGCCTGCACCACCGCAACCGGGCGTTGCGCGGACCCGACCTCGACCGCCTGAAGATCGACTGCGCGGTGGTGCTCGAATCCGGCCACAGGCCGGACCCGGCGCTCTACGACGACCGCTCCTGGATCACCGCCACCTGGACGGAGGATGGGCGCAACGTCGCCGCCCTCCTCCACCACGAGTACCACGCTGACGCGCATCCGGGCCGCTGCCAGGCGCAGAGCCTGATGCCTTGCTGGTACAACACGGTGACGGCCGCCGCCTCGCGCGACGGTGGACGCAGCTTCGGTCGGGCCGCGCCGCCGGTGGTGGTCGCTGCCCCGCCCTTCACCCAGGATATCGACCAGACCCGGCACCGGGGCTTCTTCAACCCCTCGAACATCCTCGGGGACGGGCGCTGGCGCTACGCGCTCGTCGCCACCACCGGCTGGGACCGGCCCGGCAGCGATCAGGCGGCGGGCGTCTGCCTGTTCCGCAGCGACGATCCGGCCGACCCGCGGCGCTGGCGCGCCTGGACGGGGGGCGGCTTCGCCGCCGCCTTCCCGGATCCCTACCGGATCCGAGTCAGGCTCCCCGACACCTGCCGACCGGTCGGGCCGTTTCCCGGCCCGGTCGGGGCGGTGGTGCGCCACCGCGGCAGTGGCACCTACGTCGCGGTCTTCATGGCGGCGGCGGGCGGCGACTTCCCCCGATCCGGTTTCTACTGGACGAGTTCGCGCGACCTGATCGCCTGGGACCGCCCGCGGCTGCTGCTCGCCGGCACCACCCTGTACGACGATCCCTGCAAAGCGGGGGGCGAGATGGTCGCCTACCCGTCACTGATCGATCCCGCGGCACAGGGCCGCAACTTCGACGATGTCGGCGAGCGGGCACTCCTCACCTACGCGACCCTGCGCACCGAGGGCTGCACGGTCACGGCCGAGCGCGACCTCGTGCGGCGCCCGGTGGCGATCAAGGTCTGGCCCTAGAGAGTTGCCCCCTCCCCGAGGTGACGGGAGGGAGCGTGGCGGATGGCCCCCTAGCGCCCCTCGTCGATGCGCTGGCCAAGCAGCGCGATCGCCTTCTGGTAGACGCCGGCCGCGTTCCAGCCCTGGATCGCCGCGAAGTTCGGCTCGCCCGGCTGGTAGCCGGCGCCGGCCCGCCAGCCATGGCCCTTGAGGAAGTTCGCCGTCGAATTGAGCGCCGTGCCGACGTTGTCCAGGCTGCCGCCGGTGCCGTAGGTCAGCACGTTCTTGGGCAGGAACTGGGTGTGGCCGACCTCGCCGTGGGCGGCGCCGCGGGTCGTGGGCGTGAGGACGCCGCGATCGACGAGGGTGAGCGCCGCGTAGAGCTGATCGGTGAAGTACTCGGAGCGGCGGCAATCGTAGGCGAGCGTTGCCACCGCCGAGAGGGTGTTCACGTTGCCCTTCACGGCGCCGAAGCCGGTCTCCATGCCCCAGATCGCCAGCAGCGGGCCCGGTGGCACGCCGTAGCGCTGCTCGATCTGGGCGAAGAGGGCCGCGTTCTGCTGCTTCAGCTGGCGGCCGCGCGCCACGATTGTGTTGCCGCCGCGCTTGGCCAGGAATTGGTCGAGGGAGAGCTTGAAGCTCTTCTGGCCCCGGTCCGCCGAGATGGTCGCGGTGGAGTAGGAGGTGTCCATCAGGGCCGCGAGGCTCTGGGCGCTCGCCCGGCCGCGGGCCTCCTGGGCGAATTCCCGCTTCCATGCCTCGAAGCCCGCGCCGGTATTGCCGCACTGCGCGGCCTCGGCGCGCTGGCCTGAGCCGGCGAGGAGCGCACCGGCCAAGACCCCGGCCGTGATCCCCGCCACGATTCCCGGCTTCGTGAACCCGCGTCTGCTCATGGGAAACTCCTGTCGCGGCGGCCTTCGGACGTCGTTCTGCCCGGCCGTCCGCCTTTAGCACGGCTATATGTCCGCGCGGGTGCGCAACCCAAGAGGCCGACCGCACAGTTCCTGCCGAGCTTGCAGGCTTTCCATCCGTAACCCTTGCGAATCCTCACCGCCGTGACGGGGATCAATTTTTTTGAACCATGCAGAAAAATGCATGTGCTTGGCCTCGCGCGGGCGCCCGTGTAGAGATCGGGTCTGCAAGAGCCCGCCCGTGCACGCCGACGGATGGCGGGTCCACCCGCCCGCAGACAAGAACAGAGGCCATGCCATGAGCGCCGGTACCGCCGCCGACAAGCATTTCACCGACACCTTCTTCGCCGCCCCCCTCACCGAGGCCGACCCCGAGATCGCCCGCGCCGTCGAGCAGGAGCTCGGTCGCCAGCAGCACGAGATCGAGCTGATCGCCTCCGAGAACATCGTCTCGCGCGCCGTGCTCGAGGCGCAGGGCTCGGTGCTCACCAACAAGTACGCGGAAGGCTATCCGGGCCGGCGCTACTACGGCGGCTGCCAGTTCGTGGATGTCGCCGAGAACCTCGCCATCGAGCGTGCCAAGCGCCTGTTCGGCGTCGGCTTCGCCAACGTGCAGCCGAATTCCGGTTCCCAGGCCAACCAGGGCGTCTTCATGGCCCTGATGCAGCCCGGCGACACCTTCATGGGCCTCGACCTCGCCGCCGGCGGCCACCTCACCCACGGTGCGCCCCCGAACGTCTCGGGCAAGTGGTTCAAGCCGGTCTCCTACACGGTGCGCCGCGAGGACCAGCGCATCGACATGGAGCAGGTCGAGCGCCTCGCCCACGAGCACAAGCCGAAGGTGATCATCGCGGGCGGCTCGGGCTACCCGCGCCACTGGGACTTCGCCAAGTTCCGCGCGATCGCCGACGCGGTCGGCGCCTACTTCTTCGTGGACATGGCCCATTTCGCGGGTCTCGTCGCGGCCGGCGTGCACCCGTCGCCGTTCCCGCACGCGCATGTCGCCACCACCACGACCCACAAGACGCTGCGCGGCCCGCGCGGCGGCATGATCCTGACGAACGACGAGGCGCTGGCCAAGAAGTTCAACTCGGCGATCTTCCCCGGCCTGCAGGGCGGTCCCTTGATGCACGTCATCGCCGGCAAGGCGGTGGCCTTCGGCGAGGCGCTGAAGCCCGAGTTCAAGATCTACGCCCGCCAGGTGATCGAGAACGCCAAGGCGCTCGCCGACACCCTGATCTCGGGCGGCTACGACATCACCTCGGGCGGTACCGACAACCACCTGATGCTGGTGGACCTGCAGAAGAAGGGCCTCACCGGCAAGGCGGCGGAAGCCGCGCTCTCGCGGGCCGACATCACCTGCAACAAGAACGGCGTGCCCTTCGACCCGCAGAAGCCGACCATCACCTCGGGCATCCGCCTCGGCACCCCGGCCGGTACCTCGCGCGGCTTCGGCGTGGCCGAGTTCAAGCAGATCGGCGGCTTCATCGTCGAGGTGCTGGACGGCGTCGCCGCCAAGGGCGAGGCGGGCGACAGCGCGGTCGAGGCCAACGTCAAGAGCCGCGTGCACGCGCTGACCGAGCGCTTCCCGATCTACGGCTGAGGCTCGGTGTAGCGGCCGCACTTCCGGCGGCTATCCCGGCCGCACTTCCGGCGGCCGGCACGACGGTCTAGGACGCGGGCCGCGGATCCTTCTGGGTCCGCGGCCCGTCTCGTTCCACGGCACCGAGGTCCGCCCGATGCGCTGTCCCTATTGCGGCGGCTCCGACACCCAGGTGAAGGATTCCCGACCGAGCGAGGATGGGGCGGCGATCCGCCGCCGCCGGGTCTGCCCAGATTGCGCCGGCCGCTTCACCACCTTCGAGCGGGTTCAATTGCGTGAGGTCACGGTGGTGAAGCGCTCCGGCAAGCGCGTGCCCTTCGACCGCGACAAGCTGCAGCGCTCGATCGACGTGGCCTTGCGCAAGCGCGCGGTCGATCCGGACCGGGTCGAGCGTCTCGTCAGCGGCATCACGCGCCAGCTCGAGAGCAGCGGCGAGGCCGAGGTCAGCTCGGAGGCGATCGGCGAACTGGTGATGGAGGGGCTGAAGGGCCTCGACGACGTCGCCTACGTGCGCTTCGCCTCCGTCTACAAGAATTTCCGCGAGGCCAAGGACTTCGAGGACCTGCTCGGCACCCTCGGGGGAACGCTCGCGGCGGGTGTCGAGACCGAGGTCGCGGCCGCGGAGGCCGCCCCCCCTCCCCGGCGCCGCGCCCGGCAGGCCAAGCCGTGAGTGTGGCCATGAGCGTGCCCCCGAGCGACGCGCGCTACATGCGCCTCGCCCTGGCGCTGGGGCAGCGCCATCTCGGCCGGACCTGGCCGAACCCCTCGGTCGGGGCCGTCGTGGTGGCGGGGCCGCCGGGCGCGGAGCGGATCGTCGGCCAGGGCGTCACCGCGCCGGGCGGTCGCCCGCACGGCGAGCCGCTGGCGCTGGTCCAGGCGGGGCAGGCCGCGCGCGGCGCGACCCTCTACGTCACGCTGGAGCCCTGCTCCCATCACGGCCGCACCCCCCCCTGCACCGAGGCGATCGTGGCGGCCGGGATCGCGCGCGTGGTCAGCGCGATCGAGGATCCCGACCCGCGGGTGGCCGGCCGCGGCCACGCGCTCCTCAGGGAGGCCGGGATCGCGGTCGAGACCGGGCTCTTGGCCGACATGGCCCGGCGCGACCATCTCGGCCATATCCGCCGCGTCACGACGGGGCGTCCGGCCATCCACCTGAAGCTCGCGCGGACCCGCGACGGCTTCGCCGCCGCCTCGGGACCGGAGCGCCTGCGCATCACCGGGCCGGTCGCGGACGGGGCGGTGCATCTCTGGCGCGCGCACGCCGACGCCATCCTGGTCGGCATCGGCACGGCGCGGGCGGACGATCCCTCGCTCACCGTGCGACTGCCGGGGCTGGCCCAGCGCTCGCCCCAGCGGGTGGTGCTCGATTCCCGCCTCGTGCTTCAACCGCAGAGCGTGCTGGTGCGCACCGCCCACGACGTGCCAACGCTGGTGCTCGCCACGCGCGGCGCCCCGGCCCACGCCAAGCGCATGCTGGAATCGATGGGGCTGGAGGTGGTCCGGGTCGCCGACGACGGGCAGGGGCGCGTCGATCTGTCCGCCGCGCTCGCGGCGCTCGCCGAGCGCGGGCTGACGCGCCTGTGCAGCGAGGGCGGCCCCCGCCTTGCGGACGCGCTGGCCGAGGCCGATCTGATCGACCTGTGCACGCTGATGACCGGCCCGAGCGAACTGGGGCCCACGGGCGGTCTGCCGGCGATCGGGCCGCACCTGCGGGCACTTCTCGACGGCGGGCGCCTGCGCGCGGTCGAGGCGCGCACCCTCGGGCCCGACCGGGCCGTCACCTACGAGCGGATCGATTGAGATGTTCACCGGCCTCGTCAGCGATATCGGAACGGTGCTCGCGGTGGCGGGCGACGCGCGTATGCGGCGGCTCACCATCGCCTGCGCCTACGACCCGGCCGGCATCGCGCTCGGCGCCTCGATCGCCTGCTCGGGGCCCTGTCTCACCGCCGTCTCGATCGAGCCGACCGATGGCGGCGCGGTCTTCGCCGTGGACGCGGCCGCCGAGACGCTCGCCCGCACCACGGTCGGCTCCTGGCAGCCGGGCCGGCGGATCAACCTGGAGCGCTCGCTGAAGATCGGCGACGAGCTCGGCGGCCACCTCGTCACCGGCCATGTCGACGGACTCGCCGAGATCGTGGCGCACGAGCGCGTCACCGACGCGGAGAGTTCCTGGGGGGCGAGCGAGCGCTTCACGCTGCGGGCGCCCGCGGAACTCGCCCGCTTCATCGCTCCGAAGGGCTCGGTCTGCCTCGACGGCACCTCGCTCACCGTGAACACGGTGGACGGCGACCTGTTCACGGTGCTGCTGATCCCGCACACGCTGGAGGTCACCACCTGGGGGGAGCGCCGCCAGGGCGACCGGCTCAACCTCGAAGTCGATCTCATCGCCCGCTACGCCGCGCGGCTCACCGAGGCACGGGCGCGAACGGAAAGCTGAGCCGTTCGGAGGCGATCGTGACCGGCTCCCTCTCCCATAGGGAGAGGGTTGGGGTGAGGGGTATGACGGTCCAGACCTGAGTACGCGATCGACGCGCGTTCAGGTCTTCGACTCATTCGGGAACGTCATACCCCTCACCCGGCTTTCTGCGAAAGCAGACCTCTCCCTACAGGAGAGGGGACCCACGCCTCGCTCGGAAATCGTCCGCTGCGCTCACGAGAGTACGGCAGCGCATCACATCCTCAGCGCGGCGGGATCGAGTAGGTGCCGGTGGCGTGGCAGACGATGTCGTCGCCGCCGCCCGCGGCGGTGATCGCGACCTCGCCGACCGCGAGCCGGCGGCCGAGCTTCATCAGCCGGGCCTCGGCGAGGAGGTCGCCCAAGGCGGGCTTCCGCAGGAAGTTGAAGTTCAGGCTCGTCGTCACCGCGAGCGCCACCGGGCCGATATTGGCCAGGATCGCCGCGTAGAGCGCGTAATCGGCCAGCGCCATCATGGCAGGCCCCGAGACGGTGGCGCCGGGACGCAGGAAACGCTCGTGCGCCTCGAGCCGCATCCGGGCGCCGAGCGGCGCGACGGCTTCGAGATGGTAGGCCCGTCCCCCCGCCTGCATCTGCGGGAACTCGCGGTCGAGGAAGTCCCGCGTCTCCGCGAGGGTCAGGACGGTCGTGCTCATGGCCCCATGCAGCACGGGCGCGGGTGGCGGGCAAGGGTATGAGGCGCCGTCAGCTTCGCCGGCATCGATGGATGAAACACCGCCCTTCTCCCGGACGCCCGGAGCGCCACCAGCATACTGCCAACTCCCGATCTAGAAAAAAATCGGCCGGGCGCTGGCGTGGTGCTCGGCCAGCACCGTGCCGCTGGCGGGGTCGATCTCCTTGAGCACCACGTCGTAGCCCCAGAGGTCGGCCAGATGCTGGAGCACGCGGTTCGCGTCCTCCTTCTGGAGCGTGATGCGGTTCAGCGCCTTGTGGTGCAGGATCAGCCGGCGGTCGCCCTCCAGGTCCACGTCCACCACCTCGATGTCGGGATCGAGCCACGCGACGTCGTACTGGCGGGCGAAGGAGCGGCGCATCTTGCGGTAGCCGCGCTCGTCGTGGATCGCCGCGACGCGCAGTTCCGGCTCGTCGGGATCGTCCACCACATGGAACAGGCGCAGGTCCCGCATCAGCTTCGGGGAGAGGAACTGCGCGATGAAGCTCTCGTCGCGGTAGTTCTCCCAGACGTCGCGCAGCACGGCCATCGCGTCGCCGGTGCCGGCGATCTCGGGGAACCAGTCGCGGTCCTCGGCGGTCGGCTGCTCCACGATGCGCTGGATGTCCTGCATCATCGCGAAGCCGATCGCGTAGGGGTTGTGACCGCCGTAGGAGCGATCGTCGTAGGTCGGCTGGCGGATGACGTTGGTGTGCGACTGCAGGAACTCCAGATAGGCCGCCTCTCCGATCTGCCCCCGCTGCGAGAGCGCGTTCATGATGCGGTAATGGACGTAGGTGGCGCAGCCCTCGTTCATCACCTTGGTCTGGCGCTGCGGGTAGAAGTACTGCGCCACGAGGCGCACGATGCGCAGGATCTCGCGCTGCCAGGGCCGCAGGCGCGGGGCGACCTTCTCCAGGAAGTAGAGGATGTTCTCCTGGGGCAGTTCCAAGAGCGCCCGCCTGCGCTCGGCGGCCGCGTCCGTGCGCGCCGCGCCGGGCTTGGCCGGCAGCGTGCGCCAGAGGTCGTTGTAGATCTGCTCGCCGTGCTCGACGCGCTCGCGCTCGCGGCGCTGCTCGGAGGCGAGGTCGGGGCGCTTCTTGCGCGGGTAGCGGTGCACGCCCTGGCTCATCAGGGCGTGGGCGGCGTCCAGCACCTGCTCGACCGCCTGATGGCCGTGGCGCTCCTCGCAGCGCGCGATGAAGCCCTTGGCGAAGTCGAGATAGTCGAGGATGCCCTCAGCGTCGGTCCACTGCTTGAACAGGTAGTTGTTCTTGAAGAAGTGGTTGTGGCCGAAGGCGGCGTGGGCGATCACCAGCGTCTGCATGGTCGCCGTGTTCTCCTCCATCACGTAGGAGATGCACGGGTCGGAGTTGATGACGATCTCGTAGGCCAGTCCCATCAGGCCGCGGCGGTAGCCCGCCTCGTGCTGGGCGAAGTGCTTGCCGAAGGACCAGTGCTTGTAAAACAGCGGCATGCCGATCGAGGCGTAGGCGTCGAGCATCTGCTCGGCCGTGATGATCTCGATCTGGTTCGGGTACCAGGAGAGGCCGAGTTCCGGCCCCGCCACGGCCTCGCAGGCGTCGTGGATGCGCCGGATGGTCTCGAAGTCCCAGTCGTTGCCCGAGAACAGCAGCTCGCCGGGCTTCGGCGGCTGGATCCTGGGGCGGCTCAGGCTGGTCACCATCCGGCCAATCTCCTCGCTGTCCACTCCCCTCCCCGCGCGGGAAGGAGCCTCACGCCTCCGCCTTCGCGTCCTTGCGGCCGAACAGCTCGCGGAACACGGGGTAGATCTCGCGGCGGTGGTTCACCTTGCGCATGGCGATGGCGCCGCCGGACTTGGCGACGGCCTCGTAGGTGCGCCAGAGCGTGGTGCGGTGCTCGACGAAGCCGGCCCGCGGCCCGTTCTCGTCGCCGACCTCCAGATAGGCGAAGTGCTGGCAGGCCGGCAGGATGTGGGCGCGCAGCAATTCCGTGGCGGTCGGCCCGTCGGAGGAGACGTTGTCGCCGTCGGACGCCTGCGCCGCGTAGATGTTCCAGTCGTTCGGATCGTAGCGCTCGGAGATCACCCGCTTCATCTCGACGAGCGCCGAGGAGACCAGCGTGCCGCCGGTCTCGCGCGAGCCGAAGAAGGTCTCCTCGTCCACCTCCGTCGCCCGGTCGGTGTGGCGGATGAACACGATCTCGACGTGCCGGTAGCGGCGCGTGAGGAAGATGTGGAGCAGGATGTAGAACCTTTTGGCGAGGTCCTTCATGTGCTCGGTCATCGAGCCGGAGACGTCCATCAGGCAGAACATCACGGCCTGGGCGATCGGTTTCGGGTAGGGCTCGAAGCGGCGGAAGCGCAGGTCGATCGGATCGACGTAGGGGATGCGCTTCGAGCGCTCGCGAAGCAGCGTCAGCGCCTGGACGAGGTCGGCCCGCTCGGGCGCCTCCTCGGGCAGGGCGTCGATGCGGGCCTCGAGCGCCGCGATCTCGTCGGGCTTCGGGCGCTTGAGCGCGATGCGGCGGGACATGGAGTTCCGCAGCGTCCGGCCCAGCGCGAGGTTGGCGGGCGAGCCCGTCACCGTGTAGCCGGCCCGGCGCATGCCCTCCGTCTCGACCACAGCGAGGCGGCGCTTGGCGAGATCCGGGAGTTCGAGGTCCTCGAGGAAGAGTTCCAGAAACTCCTCGCGGGTCAGCACGAAGCGGAAGGCGTCCTCGCTGTTCTCGCCGCCCTCCCCGCCCTCGCCGGAGCCGCGCCCCCCGCCGCCTCCCGGCGGGCGCTCGATCGTGTCGCCCTCCACGTAGGTCTTGTTGCCGGGCAGGATGTGGTCCTGCAGGCCGGTGCCGGGCTGGCGCGAGAAGCGCGGCTCGCGCACGCCGTCCGCCGGCACGGAGACGCGGCCGTCCTTGCCGAGGTCCTTGATGTCCCGTTCGCGGGCGGATTCGCGCACGGCCCGCTGGGCCACGTCCTTCACGCGGCGGAGGAAGCGCTGCCGGTTGGGGAGACTCTTGCCCCCGGGATTGAGTCGACGGTCGACGATGTGCATTCGGTGCCCGAACCCTCGTCCGCTCTGATTCCGGCCGGCCATGATCGCCGGCCGGCCGCTCGAAACTGTGGCGGCTTGAGGGTGTGGCCGGCCTCAAGCCGGCCTGTGCCCCCTACCCCGCCTGCTTCACCCGCATGTACCACTCGACCAGCCGGCGGACCTGCCGCTCGGTGTAGCCGCGCGCGACCATGCGCTCGACGAACTCGCCGTGCTTCTTCTCGGTGTCGCCGTCCTTCTTGGACCCGAAGGAGATCACCGGCAGCAGCTCCTCGACTTGGCTGAACATCCGCCGCTCGATCACCTCGCGCAGCTTCTCGTAGCTGGTCCAGCTCGGGTTGCGGCCGCCGTGCTGCGCCCGGGAGCGCAGGGCGAACTTCACCACCTCGTTGCGGAAATCCTTCGGGTTGGCGATGCCGGCGGGCTTCTCGATCTTGGTCAGCTCCTGGTTCAGCAACTCGCGGTTGAGGAGCTGGCCGGTCTCGGCGTCCTTGAAGTCTTGGTCCTCGATCCAGGCATCCGCGTAGTCGATGTAGCGGTCGAACAGGTTCTGCCCGTAATCGTGGTACGACTCGAGATAGGCCTTCTGGATCTCGTGGCCGATGAACTCCGCGTAGCGCGGCGCGAGCTCGGTCTTGATGAACTCCAGATAGCGCTTCTCGGTCTCGGGCGGCAATTGCTCGCGCTTGAGCGCCTGTTCGAGCACGTACATCAGGTGCACGGGATCGGCCGAGACCTCGGTGGTGTCGTGGTTGAAGGTCGCGGCCAGCACCTTGAAGGCGAAGCGGGTCGAGATCCCGTCCATGCCCTCGTCCACGCCGGCGGTGTCCTTGTACTCCTGCATCGAGCGGGCGCGGGGATCGACCTCGCGCAAGCTCTCGCCGTCGTAGACCCGCATCTTGGAGAACAGGTTCGAGTTCGCGTGCTCGCGCAGCCGCGAGAGCACCGAGAACCGGGCCAGCATCTCCAGCGTGCCCGGCGCGCAGGCGGCGGCCGAGAGTTCCGAGCCGGAGATCAGCTTGTCGTAGATGCGCTGCTCCTCCGTCACCCGGAGGCAGTACGGCACCTTGATCACGTAGATGCGGTCGATGAAGGCTTCGTTGTTCTTGTTGGTCTTGAAGGTCTGCCACTCGGACTCGTTCGAGTGCGCCAGGATCACGCCCGTGAACGGGATCGCGCCGATGTTCTCGGTGCCGACGTAGTTGCCCTCCTGCGTCGCCGTGAGCAGCGGGTGCAGCATCTTGATGGGCGCCTTGAACATCTCGACGAACTCCAGGACACCCTGGTTCGCCCGGTTCAGTCCACCCGAGTAGGAGTACGCATCCGGGTCCGCCTGGGAGAGGGTCTCCAGGCGGCGGATGTCGACCTTGCCGACGAGCGAGGAGATGTCCTGGTTGTTCTCGTCGCCGGGCTCGGTCTTGGCGATGCCGATCTGGCGCAGGCGGGACGGCCGGACCTTGATCACCTTGAAGCGCGAGATGTCGCCGTTGAACTCGTCGAGGCGCTTGAGGGCCCAGGGGCTCATCAGGCCGGTCAGCCGGCGGCGCGGGATGCCGTAGCGGCTCTGGATCTCCGCGCCCATCGTCTCGGGGTCGAACAGGCCCAGCGGGCTCTCGAAGACCGGCGAGACCTCGTCGCCCGCCTTCAGCACGTAGATCGGGTGGACCTCCATCAGCGCCTTCAGGCGCTCGGCGAGCGACGACTTGCCGCCGCCGACAGGGCCCAGCAGGTAGAGGATCTGCTTGCGCTCCTCCAACCCTTGAGCGGCGTGGCGGAAGAACGAGACGATCCGCTCGATCGTCTCCTCCATGCCGTAGAACTCGGCGAAGGCCGGGTAGGTCCGGATGGTCCGGTTCATGAAGATCCGGCCGAGGCGGGAATCCTTGGCGGTGTCGATGAACTCGGGCTTGCCGATGGCCTCGAGGATGCGCTCGGCCGCGGAGGCGTACATCAGCGGCTCGTCGCGGCAGGCCTCCAGATACTCGGAGAGCGTCATCTCCGTGTCGCGGCGCGCCTCGTAGCCTCTGGCGAAGCTCTGGAAAAGGTCGTTCGTCGCATGCATCGGCATTCGATAACCCTCTCAGACCACGGTTAGCTTCATCCTGTCCCGGCCCGGATGCAACTGACAGGCCCGCTTTTGTCGCACTGCGACGGAGACGCCGCAGGTGCGTGTGCCGCCTGCAACACTCCGCCTTTCGGCGGGCCGGATCAACACTCTTCCGGCTCCCTTGCGCGAGGCTGGGTGATCGCGGGCCTCGCCGAGGCGCCCGTGACCGAACGTGGACGCGCGGCCTGTTGTGCGATGCACAACAGGCCCGATGCGACGCGGCGCTTCAGAGATCGTTGCTGTCCTTCTTGGCGTCGCCCCCGCCCTTCGAGGCCGCCTCGACCGTGATCTTGAAGACCCGGGTCTGGACCTCGCCGTCGGCGCTCTTCACCTCGAACGTCAGCTCGTCCGAGCCGGTGAAACCGTCCTTGGGCTGGTAGAACACGCCCATCACGCCGGCATCCTTGTTCGGGCAGCGGAAGTTCCCCGGCGTCTTCTGCTTGCCGGCCTTCACGATCACGGCGCCGTTCTTCGGGAAGGCGGAGAACCGGAATTCCGGCATCGGCCCCTCCGAGCAATCCTTCTTCAGGTTCGGCGTGACGAGGAGCCGGCCCGTCTTGCCGGAGGCCACCGTCTCGGTCTTCTGGACCGTGTCGGCCAGGACCGGGCCTGCGGCGGTCAGGAGGCCGCCGGCGACGAGCGCGGCGAGCGGGCGGGCGAAGGTCATGCTGGGCTCTCCCCTGGAGCGTTCTCGAACCGGCGTCGGCTGCGCCGGGACACGCCATGTGGGGAGGCGGCGGCATCCCGTCGAGGGGCGGCGCGGCTCGGCGGGGAGCGGCCGGCGCTAATCCTGGAGCGCGGCCGCGACGATGCCGGTGACCCGCGCGAGGGCGGCCGGCTCCAGCTCGTCCTTCAGCATCGCGGCGAGCCGCGCCTCGACGCGGGCCCGCTCGCCCGCGTCGGCGACGGGCGTGACGGGGATGTCCGCCTCGTCGATGCGGCAGACCCGGCGGATGGTCTCGGCGGCGGCGAGCAGCGCCTCCCGGTCGGCGGGACCCATCTCCCAGAGCGGGTTGCGCAGCCGGCTGATCACCCGCTTGGCATCGCGGTAGGCGTGGTCGGCCTGGGTCGCCGCCTCGATGCGGCTCGCGAGGTAGACGAGTTCCAGCACCTCGGAGGCCGCCTGCGGGCAGGCGCGCACGACCCGCATCAGGCGGCTCGTCAGTTCCTGGGTCGGCGAGAGCGGGCGGCGAGGCGCTTTCATGCGCCGGTCAACGCCAGTCCTCCGGAAAGGTTCGCGGCCCACCGGGTGGGAAAGGCGTTGGCGGACCAGTGGGTTGCGCGCCATTGATCGGCCGGGCGCGACGCCCCCTCCTGTCCGCGGTCGGGGCAAGCGTGGAGAATGGGCCCCCTCCCTCGGCTCGGGCGAGAACCGCGCCGCGCCCCCTCTCCCGATCCGGCCCCGCGCTCGCTCGGCATCTGCGATCGCGCTGCTCTTTTGGGGAAGGGGAGCGTCGCGCGCTATTCCGGCTTCTCCCGCAGGGCCGCCAGCGCGTCGCGGCAGGCGTGGAGTTCGGCCAGCACCGCCTCGAGGAGCGCGCGCTGGGGCATGTCAGGCTCGAGGGGAGCCGCCTCGCGCTGCGTCTCGGGCGCCTCGGGGGCCGCCGCCACGGCCTCGCCGCGGCCGACCGCCTGGACGAAGCGGACACCGTTCTCCCGCAGCACCCGTTGCGCGCCCTGGATGGTGTAGCGCTGGACGTGCAGCATGTGCCGGATGCCGGCGATCAGCGCGACGTCCTCGGGCCGGTAGTAGCGGCGCCCGCCGGCACGCTTCAGGGGACGCACCTGCCCGAAGCGCGTCTCCCAGAAGCGCAGCACGTGCTGGGGCACGTCGAGGGCCTCCGAGACCTCGCTGATCGTCCGGAAGGCGCCGGCCTGCTTCGCCCCCGGATCGTCGGCGGGTGTGGCGGCAGGGGGCGCTGGCGGCATGAGCGGTTCCGTCGGGCAAGCGCGGACGGTCCGCCCGCGGGGCCCCGATCATAGGCCCGGCCCGCGGGTCACGGCCAGGGCGCAGACCGAAGAGGGGCGTTGGCCAAAAGGAAAGGCCCGCGGCGAGCCGCGGGCCTCCCGGAATCCTGGGTCGCGGCCCGCGCGGGCCGCGCCGCCTCAGCGCGAGTAGAACTCGATGACGAGGTTCGGCTCCATCTGCACCGGGTAGGGCACCTCGGAGAGGCCCGGCACGCGGGTCACGCGGGCGGTCATCTTCTGGTGATCGACCTCGATGTAGTCCGGCACGTCGCGCTCGGCGAGCTGGGTGGCGACCACCACGAACTCGAACTGGCGGGCGGCCTCGCGCACCTCGATCACGTCGCCCGGCTTCACGAGGTAGCTCGGGATGTTCACCCGCTGGCCGTTCACCTTGATGTGGCCGTGGTTGATGAACTGGCGGGCGGCGAACGGGGTCGCCACGAACTTCGAGCGGTACACGACCGCGTCGAGGCGGCGCTCCAGCAGGCCGATCAGGTTCTCGCCCGAGTCGCCGCGCAGGCGGATCGCCTCGGCGTAGTAGCGGCGGAACTGCTTCTCGGTGATGTTGCCGTAGTAGCCCTTGAGCTTCTGCTTGGCGCGCAGCTGCGTGCCGAAGTCGCTCATCTTGCCCTTGCGGCGCTGGCCGTGCTGGCCGGGGCCGTACTCGCGGCGGTTCACGGGGCTCTTCGGGCGGCCCCAGATGTTCTGGCCCATGCGGCGATCGAGCTTGTGCTTCGCCTGAACGCGCTTCGACATCGCGGTTCCTCTGTCTTCTGTTCGTGCTTCGAGGAACGCGCCCTCCTCTCCCCCCGGCCGGAGCCGTCCTCGGCCGGGGCCGAGCGGGGCGACAGGGCGGGGTTGAGCCCGCCCACGGGTGCGTTGAAAATGCAGCGGGGCCCCTCATCGGAGCCCCGCGACGGCGCGTCTGTAGTGCAGACGGCCGGTTCGGTCAACCTGCGGCCGGGATCGTCAGTTGCCGTAGGGGTTGTAGGGGTTGGCGGCGAGGTGCGGCAGGCCCGCGAAGGCGTAGCGCAGGCCGATGCGGAACTCGTTGGCCGTGAGATCCTTCAGGCGGGTGCCGTAGCCGTAGGCGTCCACGCCTGTGCGCAGCTTGCCGAGATCGACGTAGCGGTAGGACGCGTCGAGGCTCAGGCCGTAGCCGAGATCGTAGGACAGGCCGGCCGTGAGCGCCCAGGCGAGCGAGGTGACGGAGCGCTTCCCCCGCGGCACGGGATCGCGCGGGCCGGTTCCGGGCGAGCCGTCGCAGGCGTCGAGGAAGCAGGAGGTCTGGGTGTAGTTGCGGGTGGTGCCGATATCGGCGACGCCGACGCCCGCGCCGATATAGGGCGTCAGCCCCCACCACGTGCCGAGGTCGGCGTAGACGTTGACGAGCGCGGTGAGCGCGTCGGCGCGGCCGGTCTCGATGTTGCCGCCGGTCTCGAAGTTCGAGCGCGACGAGAAGGCGCTGAAGCGGGTCGGACCCCGCTGGTCGATGGTGGCGTCGATCCGCAGCCACGGATTGACCCGGTAGCCGACGCCGCCGCCGTAGCCGCCCGCGTCGCCGACCCGCAGGCCGACATAGGGCGGCCGGTTCGGGTCGCTCGGATCGGGCGGGGTGTCGTCGCGGGGCCGGCCGTAGCTCGCGTGGGTGAAGTCGCCGCGCAGGTACCAGCCCGAGCCGATCTCGACCGGCGGTGGGGCCTCGACCGGCGGCGGAGGCGGCGGTAGCGCGGTCGGCAGGAGATCGGCGGCCCCGGCCTGGTGGAGGGAGCCGGCCAGCGCGATGAGCGCGCAGACCGGCAGACGTGCAGACGCAACCATGGATCGTCCCGACGCTTGGGCCCGGCAGGCTCGACGGCCTCGCGGGGCGGTGGACCAGGGGCCCGGGGAGCCGGACGGACCGGCCGAATCGAATACTGACAAACAAGGGTTAGGAGGGACTTAACCCTAACCGAGGCGCCCGCTCCCGCGGGCGGATCACGCGGCCCGGGGAGACGGTCCGGACACGCAAGGGGGCGGCGCGTGGATCCGCGCCGCCCCCGCAGCCTCCCGGGTCCTCCCGTCGGGCGTCAGTACTTGCGGACCAGCGGGCCGGGGGGCGGCGGCGGCGCGTAGTCGGCCATCAGCGGGGGCAGCGGGGCCGCGACGATGCCGCCGAGCAGGTAGCGGAAGCCGAGCCGGACGTCGTGCGCCTCGAGGTTCTTGAACTTGTAGGTCGTGCCGGGGCACCCGTCGCTGCCGAAGCAGTTCAGGCTGCCGCTCTTGACGCTGCCGAGGTTGAGGTACTCGTAGGCCAGTTCCAGCCGCAGGTTCGGGGTCACCGCGTAGCCGAGGCCGGCGTGCAGGCCCCAGGCGAAGGTCGTGGTGTCGCTCGGCCGGATCACGCCCGCTCCGCCCGTCGCGGTGCCCGACCCCACGTCGGTCAGCGTGCCGAGGTGATGGAAGGCCGCGCCGACCGAGCCGCCGCCGAAGAACGACACGCCGTTCCAGGTGAAGAAGTCGTACGAGCCGCGGGCCATCGCGACGATCGTGGAGACGTGGCCGGTATAGAAGTCGAGACCCTTGCCGGGCGACTTGCAGGTCCCGTCCGCGTCGAAGTTCGCGTTGAAGCAGCCCGCGTAGCTCTCACCGAAGCGCAGGGTTGCGGATGTCCGGTACTGGGCCACCGCCTCCACGCGCAGGCCGTTGCCGAACTCGTAGCCGAAGCCGCCGCCCGCGAACGCCTGGTCGCCGATCTCGCGGTACTCCTCGTGGTAGCCGCCCTTCGGCTGCGGGAAGCCCGGCTTGTCGTACCCCTCGAACTTGCTGAGGCGCAGCGCGCTGACGCCGACCTCGCCGCGCAGGTACCAGCCGCCGCCGACATCGACGACGGGGGGCGGCGGGGGCGGCGGAGGCGGGGGCGGCAGGAGGTCGGCGGCTTGGGCGAGGCAGGGCGCGCCGACGCTCGCTGCGAGCGCGAGGCGGCGCACCAAGGCCGAGTGCTTGGAGCGGGCCATTAACGTTTCCTTCACTCGAATGCGAGCCGGAAGCTGTGTTCGCACGCTCCGGAAGACAATCGAAAGGATGAACGCAACAACTTAAGCCCGGCTTAACGTTAAATCTTAGACCCACGGAATCGCGCCGCCGTGAACGGAGGCCGGGACCTCAGGGCGCCGGGGGCGGCCGATCCCCGATGAAGAGGCCGTGCCGGCGCAGGCCGTCGGCGAGCCGGCGCAACTCCGCGTCCCGCCGCGCCGACGCCCGGGACGCCGCCCCGTGGGCGGCGTGCAGGATCTCGTGGATCGTGCCGAGACGGCGGGCGGAGGCGAGCCCGTCGAGGACGAGCGGGCTCGCCTCCGCCGGGCCGGGCGCATCCACCACCGTGCCGACCCACTCGCGGATCGAGCCGTCGACGTTCTCGACCGGCACCCCGCGCACCTGCATCCAGCGGTAGTCGCCGTCGATGTGGCGCACCCGGTAGGCGAGTTCCACGGGCTCGCGGACGCGTCGCGCGGCGGCCCAGATCCCGAGCGTGCGCGCACGGTCGTCCGGGTGCAGCGCGTCGAGCCAGCCGCGCCCCAGGAACATCTCGGCTTCCTGGCCGGTGCGCTCGGTCCAGCCGTAGCTGTGCGTGATCTGGCCGTCGGGCGCCGCCCGCCACTCGATCACCGCGCTCGCCCGAACCAGCGCGAGGTAGCGTTGCTCGCTCTCGTGCAAGGCGCTCCCAGGGTCGGGGATACGCACCGCGCCGCCCACGCCATTCCCGATGACGTCTTCGATGACGCCCCCGGTGGCGGCGCCCGGCACGGCCCCCGGACGGCCGGCTCGGCGGAACACGGGCTCGTAATGGCCGCGCGGCAGTTCGACCCGTACGCTGCCGACGCGGCCGGGCTCATCGTAGATGGCGGCGAGTACGCCCCGCAGCCGCCGCGCCTCCACGCGGACGATGGCGTCCGTGACAGGATCGAAATCCGGGGGGCGCCCCAGCGCCTGGGTGGCGATCGTGTACGCCTTCAGGCGATGGCCGCGCCCGCCGAGGCTCTCGCGCACGATGTAGCCGAGGAAGGCCGAGAGCTGCGGCGCCTTGCGCATGGCCGGATGCTGCAGGAGGGCGGCGACTTCCGCGGAGATCTCGCCCGGCTCGATCGTGCTGCGGTCCATCTGTGGGTGCGCGTGCCCCGCGACTGGAAACGCGATCGCTAGCACAACTTTTAGTAGAAAAACAGGCTCTCGATGAGGCCCCGCACGGGAACCGGGCGGCGCGTCCCGACTCCGTTCCGCCCCGGCGGCTGCGGCCCGGTGCGCGCCCCACGCGGAACGGAACGGATGGCGGTCCGGCTCCGTTGGCTTCGGAACGAGTGCCCTTTCGGCCTCACGGGAGATCTCAGTCCATGGCCCTCAAGATCCTGTCCGCCCCGCTCCTGGTTCTGGCTCTCGCGGCCGGCGGCCTCTCGGCCGCGCAGGCGCAGAGCAACACCTCGACGCCGGGGGCGCCCGCCGGCGACAGCGGCGGCAACGCCTCGACCGGCAGCACCGCCGCGCCGAGCGGCAAGTAACCAGGGACAAGTAACCAGGGGCAAGTCGCGAGCGGGCAAGTCGCGAGCGGGCGAGTACCCGGCGGCCGGCTCACCGCCGAAGCCCGACCGGGGAGCCGCGCGCCCGCCGTGCCCTGATCCCCGGGCCGGCCCCCGGCCGGCCCGGCGGGCGCCGGGACCCGTTCAGGCCCGGCAACTCTCGAACCCGGCGCGGATCGCCTCCGCGTCGAGGTTGCGCCCGATGAACACCACCCGGGAGACCCGGGGCTCGTCGGCGCGCCACTCGGCCTGCACATCCCCGTCCAGGATCATGTGCACGCCCTGGAAGACGAATCGCTTCGGCTCGCCCGGGAAGGCGACGATGCCCTTGCAGCGCAGGATGTCCGGCCCCTGGACCTGGGTCAGGTTGGAGATCCAGGGCATGAACGTCTCCGGGTTCACCGGCCCGTCGATCCGGGCCGAGACCGACCGGATCTCGCTGTCGTGGTGATGATGGTGGCCCGCCTCGAGGAACTCGGGCTCGAGATCGAGGATGCGGCCGAGATCGAAGGCGTTGCGCTCCAACACCGCGTCGAGGGGGACGGCACAGTCCTTCGTCCGATGGATCTTGGCGAAGGGGTTGATCGCCCGGATCTCCCCCTCGACGCGGTCGAGTTCGGCCGGCGTGACGAGGTCGGACTTGTTGAGCAGGATCACGTCCGCGAAGGCGATCTGGTTGCGGGCCTCGGGTGCGTCCTTCAGGCGGTCGGTCAGCCACTTGGCGTCGGCCACCGTCACGACGGCGTCGAGGCGGGCGGCCTCGCCGACGTCCTGATCGACGAAGAAGGTCTGGGCGACGGGGGCGGGATCGGCCAGTCCGGTCGTCTCGACGATGATCGCGTCGAACTTGCCGCGGCGCTTCACCAGGCCGTCCATGATCCGAATCAGGTCGCCGCGCACCGTGCAGCAGACGCAGCCGTTGTTCATCTCGAACACTTCCTCGTCGGCGCCCACCACGAGGTCGTTGTCGATGCCGATCTCGCCGAACTCGTTCACGATCACCGCGTAACGCCGGCCGTGGTTCTCGGTGAGGATCCGGTTGAGCAGCGTCGTCTTGCCGGCGCCGAGATAGCCCGTGAGCACCGTGACGGGGATCTTGGCCGAGGCCGGCGACGTGGCAGCGGGGGACGGGGCGTCGGACATGGCTTCCCTTCGGCTTCACTCTTCGGGCGGGTTCCTCGCCCGCGGGCGCCGCGCCCGGGGGCGAGGCCGTGACCTGTCATATCGTTACGCGCGCGCCGGATGGAAGGCGGCGGGAGGCCGGCGCAGGCCGAGGCCGCGGGAGAACGCCCCACTCTGGAAATGAACAGAAATTGTTCAGCAATGGGCCGGCTTTCGTAGGACTTTCCGTGACTTGAACAAAAATTTGCGGCTCACCGAGGCAGATTTCCGTGGCATTGTTCAACCCAGGCGGGTAAATTCCAACACCCAACGACCGGGTCCGCCGAATGAACCACGACGTCACTCCCAACCATCCCGGGCGGCTCAGGCATGATGTCGACCAGATGCCGGCCGACACGCGCACCGGAGGCCGCGATGATTGATGGGACCCCATTTCGGACCGGCGATGCGACAGACGAGCGGCTGGCGCGGATCGCCGAACTCGTCGGCCGCCCCGTCGAGGCTTTCCGGGCGCCGGAGAGCGATGCCCTCGGCGAGGCCCTGGAACTGGTGAAGCTCTGGGAGCGGATCGACAGGGCCGGCCGCGCCCGCCTCCTGGCCTGCGCCCGCGCCGAGGCGACCCGCACGGGCGACCCGCAGCGTCCGGCCGCGTCGGCGCGCGCGTCGGTGTGATCCGGCGCCGGCCGCGGCGCACGCTCCGCGGAGCGCGCCCCGGCCGCGTTGCGGGCGCGAGGACTCGATCGGACGAGGCAAAGCCGCCGCGCAGCCGCGCGATCCCCCGCCCTTAACGATCTGGTCAGCCTGTTCCGGGAGGGTGCGCGCCCGGATCAGCAGAGGAATGAGCATGTCCGACACGATCGACACCGTGGGCGTCGCGGGCGACCGCATCCGCTCCATCATCGAGCGCATCGAGCGGCTCGACGAGGAGATCAAGGACCTGATGGAGGCCAAGAAGGAGATCTTCGCCGAGGCCAAGGGCGAGGGTCTCGACGTGAAGGTGCTGCGGGAGATCCTGAAGCTGCGCAAGCAGGACAAGGACGAGCGCGACGAGCAGGAGAGCCTGCTCGAACTCTACCTGCGCGCCATGGACGCACCGAGCCCGGCACCGATCGCCCAGGCCGCCTGACCACCGCGGCCGCGCGACGGCCGGCCGGCGCGGGGTCCCACGGGGGCTCCCGCAGCGGCCGGCCGCCGCGCCGGAACGGTGCCGCCCGAATCCTGGGGAGCGCGGCCATCGGGCGCGGACCCGGGAGTGGGGCTCGCGGGTTCTGAAGGGACATCGCCGCGAGGGGGCAGCGGCCGCGGGCAGCGGCGGGTGCCGCCTGCGAGGGCCCCTGCGATCCATCGAGCACCCATCGAGCACCCATGGCCAAGCGGAAGACGAGAGCCGAGACCCAGCCCGAGACCGAGGCGCCGCTCGTGCCCACCGGCGCGCTGGCGGTGGCCCTGCTGGGCCTCGCCGGGCAGGGCGCCCCGCTCGTCCACGTCGCCCGCGACGAGCGGCGCCTGGAGGCGATCGCCGCGATCCTGCGGGCGCTCGCCCCGGATCTCGGCGTCGCCATCCTGCCGGGCTGGGATTGCCTGCCCTACGACCGCGCCTCGCCGTCGCGGGGCGTGATGGGCGCGCGGGCCGGCGTGCTGCGCTGGCTCACCGACGCGGAGAATAGACCCGACATCGTGCTGACCACGCCGCCGGCCCTGATCCAGCGGGTGCCGCCGCCCGCGACCTGGGCGGACGCCCGCGTCCTGATCCGCGTCGGCGACACCCTGGACGCGGAGGCGATGACGGCCGCGCTCCGGCGCCTCGGCTACATCCTCGACGACCGGGTGGACGAGCCCGGCGAGTTCGCGATCCGCGGGCGCACCCTCGACGTGTTCCCGGCCGCCTCCCCCCTGCCCTGCCGGGTGGAGCACGACGGCGCCCGGGTCGCGCGGATCCGGGCCTACGACCCGCTGACGCAGCGCTCGCACGAGGAGACCGCGGAGCTGGTGATCGACCCGGCCACCGAGATCATCCTCGCCCCCGGCTCCGAGGAGCGCCTGCAGCCCTTCACCGGCCAGGAGCACGGGCTCGCCCGGTTCTACCCGGCGCTGCCCTGCCTGCTCGACGACCTGCCCGAGGCCCGCTTCGTGGTCGAGGCCGGGGCCGAGGCGCGGGCCGAGGCCTTCTTCGAGCAGATCGCGGACGGGCGCGAGAGCGGCGAGGCGGCCAAGGGTGGCGGCCAGGCTCGGGGTCGGGCGGATCAGGATCCGCTCTACCTCGCTCCGGAGGAGTGGGCGCGGCTCCTCAGGGAGCGCCGGCTCGCGGCTGCCACCGAGGAGGCGGACGCGTCCCTGGCCGCCTTCGTGCGCCAGTCGCGCCCGACCGCCGCCTTCACCAAGACGCTCCGGGACCGCCTCAGGGCGGGCGACCGGATCGTGCTCGCCGGGCCGGAGCGGTCGCTGCGCCGTCTGGTCCGGCAGGCCGAGCGCTCGGGCGAGCGCCGCGTGCGGTCCGTGCCGGACTGGGCGACGGCGGAGCGCGCCCGCCCCGGCGAGATCGTCGCGCTCGCTCTGCCGCTCGATGCGGGCTTCCGGGTGCCGGAGGCGGGCATCAGCGTGTTCGCGGCGGCCGACCTCTACGGCCAGCACGCCGGCGCGGCGGGACAGCGGGCCGCGACCCTGCCGCTCGGCGAGGTCGAGCTGCGCACCGGCGACGTCGCGGTCGATCGCGACAACGGGCTCTGCATCTTCGAGGGCCTGGAGCGGGTCGGCGGGAGCGAGGCCCTGCGCCTGCGCTTTTCCGGGGACGACGTGCTGATGCTGCCCGTCACCCAGGCCGACCGGGTCTGGCGCTACGGCTCGGACCCGGAGGCGGTCGGCCTCGACAAGCTCGCTTCCGCCTCCTGGCGCCGGCGCCACAGCGAGGCGGAGGCCACCATCGCCCGCACCGCCCGCGTCATGGTGGGGCTGGCGCAGGAGCGGGCCGATGCCAGTGCCCCGGCGCTGCGCCCGCCGGAGCGGGAGATGGAGCGCTTCGGCGCGGGCTTCGGCTTCAGCCTGACGCCGGACCAGGCCGCCGCGACGGACGCGGTGCTGACCGACCTCGCCTCCGGCCGGCCGATGGACCGGCTGGTCTGCGGGGATGTCGGCTTCGGCAAGACCGAGGTGGCGCTGCGCGCGATCGCGGCGGCCGTCTTCGCGGGCAAGCAGGTCGCGCTGGTGGCGCCCACCACCGTGCTGGTGCGCCAGCACGTGCAGACGCTGGAGCGGCGGTTCGGCCGCTTCGGGATCGCGGTCGCGCAGCTCTCGCGCCTCGTCGGCCCGGCGGAGGCGAAGCGGGTGAAGGCGGGGCTCGCCGACGGCTCGATCCGTGTCGTCGTCGGCACCAACGCGCTCGCGGCCAAGGGCGTCGCCTTCGCGGATCTCGGCCTGACCGTCATCGACGAGGAGCAGCGCTTCGGCGCGAAGATGAAGGAGTCGCTCCGCGCGCTCGCGGGCGGCGGCCACGTGCTGACGCTCACCGCCACGCCGATCCCCCGCACCCTGCAATCGGCGCTGGTCGGCCTGCGGGCGCTCAGCGTGATCGCCACGCCGCCCGCGGTGCGTCAGCCGATCCGCACGGTGATCGCGCCGTTCGAGGCCGAGACGGTGCGGGCCGCGCTGATGCGCGAGCACCGCCGCGGCGGCCAGAGCTTCGTGGTCTGCCCGCGCATCGAGGACCTCGAGCCGATGGCCGAACGCCTGAGGGCGATCGTGCCCGAACTCGCGATCGTCCTGGCGCACGGCGAGATGAAGGCCGCCGCGATGGACGCGGCGATGATCGACTTCGCCGACGGCGCGGGCGATGTGCTGCTCGCAACCTCCATCATCGAGAGCGGGCTCGACGTGCCGAGGGCCAACACGATGCTGGTCTGGAACGCCGAGCGCTTCGGGCTGGCGCAGCTGCACCAGCTGCGCGGCCGGGTCGGGCGCGGCCAGCGCCGGGGCGCGGCCTACCTGCTGAACGATCCCGAGCGCCCGCTCTCCGCCGGCGCCGAGAAGCGCCTGCGCACGCTCGAGGCCCTCGACCGGCTGGGGGCGGGCTTCACCATCTCGGCGCGCGACCTCGACCACCGCGGCGCGGGCGACCTCGTGGGCGACGCCCAGGCGGGCCACGTCCGGCTGATCGGGCTCGGCCTCTACCAGCACGTGCTGCAGCTGGCGCTCCGCGCCGCCAAGGGCGAGCCGGCGGAGGACTGGCGGCCGGAGATCAACCTGGGGCTGGAGGGGGCGATCCCCCACGACTACATGCCCGAGCCCGAGATCCGGCTCGGCCTCTACACCCGCCTGCTGCGGGTGGGCTCGACCCAGGAGATCGACGCGCTCTGCGCCGAGACCGACGACCGCTTCGGACGGATGCCGGAGGGGGTCGAGACGCTGGTGACGCTCGCGCGGCTGCGGGTCCAGTGCGGTGCGCTCGGGATCAGCCGGCTCAGCGGCGGCCCGCAGGGCGTCGCGGCGGATTTTCGCGAGGCGGGCCGGATCCGGGCGCTGGCGCTCGACGGCGACCTCGCGGTGCGGGACGGCCGGGTGATCCTGAAATGCACGACGCGGGACGCGGCCGAGCGCGGCCGCCTCGCCGTGGAGCTGCTGGAGCGCATCGCCGAGGCCTGCGAGGCGGCGGCCTGACGCCGCCGCCCGCGCATCCGCCCGTCAGGCCATCTGCTTGCGGGCGAACAGGGCTCCGGCGAACGCCACGGCGGAGCCGGCCGCGACGATGCAGATCATCAGCAGGCGCCGCGGCTGGGTCGCGGATTCGGCCATCACCGGCGGCACGATCAGGCTGAAGAACTCGATCTGGCGCGCCGCGATGATGCGGGCGCGCTCGTTGGCCGCCAGCACGGCGGCGTAGTATTTCTCGGCGTTCTTGCGCTCGTTGTCGAGCGCCTCGAAGCGGGTCAGCGCGTCGGCGAGGACGCGCTTCTGCTCGGCGTCCTGGCTCGTCGCGGTGCGCTCGATCCGCGCAATGTTCTCGTCGAGGTCGCGGATCTGCGTCTTCATCTCGATGATGCGGTTCGAGTTCGGCCCGAGGTCGCGCTGCGCGACCGAGAGCTGGATCGATTTCTCGACGCGGGCAGCGCGCAGCTCGCCGATCGTCTTCAGGTTCGCCTCGTTGGTCTTCTGCGCGTCGAGCACGCCGTCGCGGTTGCGCAGGTCGCGCACCTCCAGGCGGACCTTGCGCATGCGGTCCTCGGCGAGCTTCAGCTCGCGGTTGCTCTCGGCCACCGCGTCCATGCGGGCGTTGAGGCTGAGCCGGTTCACCACCGCCTCGGCCTCCTTCAGGATGGCCTGGACGAGCGTGAACGATTCCTGCGGGTCGAAGGCGTTGACCGTGAGGACCATGACGCCGGAGCCGGACTCGACGGTGATGGCCACACGCTCCCGCCAGTAGTGCAGGAACCTCTCGATCGGCTTCTCGGGATTGAAGCGGGAGAGGATGTCGATGCTGTCGCGGCTGAACCACGCGCGCAGCGGCAGTTCCTTCTCCAGCGTCTCCAGCATCGGCCGGCTGAGCACGTACTGGTAGGTGATCAGGGTGTCCTGCGCGATGAGTTCCTTGGGCACGCCCGAGTTGGTGCCGACCGAGTCCGGGTTGGCCTTCTCGGAGCCGCCGAGCGCCGGGCGGATCGCGAACTGCGCCTCGGTGACGTAGCGGTCGGAGGCGATCAGCCCGTAATAGATCGCTCCCATCAGGGTCGGCAGCACGAAGCAGACCACGAACAGCACGGGGAGCCACGGGTCCCGCTTCACGTGGCTCTGATAGGAGCGGATGCCCTTCCGGCGGTCGGCGAAGCGCGACATCCGGGCGAACTGCCGGAGCGACTCGGCCACCGCGTTGGACTTGTCCGCGGTGGTAAGCGGCTGACCCTGCGGGTTGCGGATCTCGACGTTCATGGGGCTGTTCGTGTCCAGGTCCGGGGGCCGTGTCCGGGGCGAGTCGCCTCGCATGCCCGCGCGGCGAAACCATGTCCGCAAACGCCACGGTCCGCCAGCGCAGTCCTCGCGCCCGCCCGGCGTTCAGGCGTTCAGGCGGCGGTAGACCTCGATGGCGTCGTTGACGTCCTCGTACACGATGGCGCGGCCGTTGAGCAGGACGATGCCCTGCTGGCACCACTCGCGGATCGTCTCCATCGAGTGCGAGACCATGATGACGTCGGCGTTCCTGCGACGCTGGGAGAAGACCTCGGTACAGCGCTTCTGGAAGCGCGCGTCGCCCACCGCCGTGACCTCGTCGATCAGGTAGCAATCGAACGGGATCGCCATGCTCATCCCGAAGCCGAGGCGCGCGCCCATGCCGGAGGAGTAGGTCCGGATCGGCACGTCGAGGTAGCTGCCGAGTTCGGAGAAATCCTCCACGAACTCGAGCACCCGCTTCGGGTCCTCGCCGTAGATGCGGGCGACGAAGATGACGTTGTCGCGCCCCGTCATCTGCGGGTGGAAGCCGCCGCCGAAGCCGAGCGGCCAGGAGACCCGCAGGCCCCGGTGGATCCGGCCCCGGGTCGGATCCTCGACCCCGCCGATCAGGCGCATCGTGGTCGACTTGCCGGCGCCGTTGATGCCGAGGATGCCGTAGCTGATGCCGGGCTTCAGGGTCAGCGAGACCCGCTCCAGGATGGTGCGGCGGTGGCCGTCCGTCTTGTAGATCTTGGTGACGTTGTCGAAGCGGATCACCGGGAAGGGGCCCTGCGGGATGGCGCCGCCCTGGCGGGCGGGTTCGGTGCGCGGCTTGGCCGGTGAAAGCGGCGAATCTGAGGATGGCGCGCCTCGCCTGGACGGGGCGCGGGTCCCGCCTCCCTGCCGTGCGGGACAGCGGGATCCGCGATCCTCGGAGCCTCGTCCGGAACCGGCGGCTCTACCGGAACGGCGGCTCGTCGAAGCTCCTCAGCTTGCGCGAGTGCAGGCCGTGGCGGTCGGCACGCAGCACGTCGAGGGCGGCGAGCCCGATGCGCAGGTGCTCGCCCACCGCCCGCTCGTAGAAGGCGTTGGCCGCGCCCGGCAGCTTGATCTCGCCGTGGAGCGGCTTGTCCGAGATGCAGAGGAGCGTGCCGTAGGGCACGCGCAGGCGGTAGCCCTGCGCGGCGATCGTGCCGCTCTCCATGTCGACGCCGATGGCGCGGCTGAGGTTGATCACCCGCCGCTCCTGGGTGAAGCGCAACTCCCAGTTCCGGTCGTCGTAGGTGACGACGGTGCCGGTGCGCAGGCGCCGCTTGAGGGCGTCGCCGTCCTCGCCCGTCACCTCGGCCGCGGCCGCCTGGAGGGCGAGCTGCACCTCGGCGAGCGCCGGCACTGGCACGTCGGGCGGCACCAGCGCGTCGAGGATGCGGTCGCGCCGGAGATAGCCGTGGGCCAGCACGTAGTCGCCCATGCGCTGCGACTGCCGCAAGCCTCCGCAATGGCCGACCATCAGCCAGCAATGCGGGCGCAGCACCGCGAGATGGTCGGTGATCGTCTTCGCGTTGGAGGGGCCGACGCCGATGTTGACGAGCGTCGTGCCCTGCATGGCGCCGTCCGGCCCGCGCGCCACGAGATGGTAGGCCGGCATCTGGAAGCGGTGCCAGGGCGAGGCCGCGATGAGGGCTGCAGGATCCGCGGAGGCCGCCTCGGCCCGGCTCACCCGCACGCCGCCGGGCAGGATCAGTTCCTCGAAGCCCTCCGCGCCCGAGGCCAGCCGCTCCAGCCCGTGGCGGACGAACTGATCGACGTAGCGGTGGTAGTTCGTCAGCAGGATCCAGGGCTGGACGCAGGCCCAGTCGCTGCCCGTGTAGTGTACGAGGCGGCGCAGCGAGTAATCGACGCGCACCGCGTCGAAGAGCGCGAGCGGGCGCGGGGCGTCGCCCCGCTGCTCCCAGAGCCCGTCCGCCACCTCGTCGCCGACGACGGAGAGCAGCGGCACCGGGAACCACGCGGCGAGGTCGGCGCCGTCCGGCGCCCGCCGGCTCGGGCCTATCCCGGCCTCCAGCACGTAGGGGTACGGGATCTCCTGGGCGCTGAGCCCCACCTCGAGCGAGACCCCGTAATCCTCCACCAGCGGCCGCAGCTGCTGGATCAGGTACTCGCGGAAATGCGCGGGCTGCGTCACGGTCGTGGCGTAGGTGCCGGGCGCCTGGAGCTTGCCGGTGGCCCGGCTGATCCGCGGCATCGGTCCGCTCGGCTGGTAGGTGACGCGGATCTCCGGATAGCGGAACTTCAGCCGCTCGGCCGCGTCCGGCGGCGCCCCGCAGTCGAGATAGCGCGCCAGCGCGGCTCGCAGGGCCTGCGTCGCCTCCGCGTGCAGGGCGACCAGGCGCTCGACCGCGACGCCCACCTCCGCAATGGCCTCCATCGGCCGCAATTCCTCGACCAAGCCGCTCTCCTTCCAGCACGCCAGCGTCCCTTATACCGCGCGGGCACACCCCGCGTCGCGGCTTGCGGCGCGGCCCCGGGTGGCCGAAACGCGGAGGCGACGCATGACCCCGAAAGGCACCCCGTGAGCCAGGACGACGATTTCGGGCCCCGGCCCGGCGAGGAGAGCGTGGCGCTGCCCGAGCGCTTCGACGCGGGCCTCCACTTCATCGGGCGCCTGCGCACGCCGTGGACGCGGCGCGCCGCGTGTCCGAAGAACGGGACGCAGAGCGAGGCGGTCTGCACCGCGGTGGTCGATCCGCCCTACGCGCCGGCCCTTCAGGACATCGAGGGCGCGAGCCACCTGATCCTGCTCTACTGGATGGACCGGGCGGACCGGACGCTCGTCCGCCAGCGGCCGCGCCACGCGGACGGCAGCCGCGGCACCTTCTCGCTGCGCTCGCCGGCCCGCCCGAACCCGATCGCGCTGGCCGTGGTCGAACTCCTCGGGCGCGAGGGCGACAGCCTGCGGGTGCGCGGCCTCGACTGCCTCGACGGCACGCCCCTCCTCGACATCAAGCCGTACTACGCCACGACCGACGCGCGGCCGCAGGCGACGGTGGACCGCGCGGGCACGCGGTGAGGCGCGCCGTCGCGGCCGTCGCGGCCGCGGGCCTGCTCGTCGGGCTCGGCTGGATCCTCGGCGGGAGCGTTCGCGGGCCGGCGTTGGATGCGCGCCAGTACGGGCAGGGCCGCCTCGCCGCGGTCCAGCAGCATCTCGACGAGGCACCGGCCGGGTTCGTGTTCGTCGCGGGCGACAGTCAGGCCGAGCTGCAGAGCCCGGCCCAGCGCCCCTGCGGGCTCGAACTCGTCAACGGCGGGATCGCCGGCGCGAATGCCGAGGCCTACGCGGATTTCCTCGCGGGCCTGCGCTTCCCCCGCCGCGCCCGCGCCGCCGTGCTGGCGATCGGCACGAACGACCTCGTCGCGAAGAACCGGCCGGGCCGGGCCGAGAACGCCGTACGGTTCGAGGCGGCGAGCGAGCGGATCCTGCTCACGCTCACGCGGCACGCGGACCGGGTGGTGGTGGCGGCGCTGCCGCCGATCGGGCGCGCGCTCGGCGGGCGGCTCGATGCGAGCTCGGTGGCTCCCTACTCGGCGCGCCTGCGGGCTGTCTGCGCCCGACTGGGCTGCCGAATCGCCGATCCCTACGCAAGCTTGCGGGACGGGGAGACCGGCTTCGCGCTCCCCGGCGCGATGGGCAACGGGCTGCACGTCGCCGCCTACCGGCCGGTGATGCAGGCGCTGGAAGCGGAGATCTGCGGACCAACCGCCCCGTGAGATAGCCTCACGCCTCCCGTGCCGGCGGCCGGATGCGGTAGCAGCCGACGTAGAGCGCGGGCAGGAACAGCAGCGTCAGGGCGGTCGCCGCCAGGATGCCGCCGATCATCGCGTAGGCCATCGGGCCCCAGAACACCTCGCGGGCGATCGGGATCAGGCCGAGGCTCGCCGCCGCCGCGGTCAGCAGGATCGGGCGCATGCGGTGGCGGGTGGCCTCCACCACGGCGTCCCAGGGGGCCAGCCCCTCCGCCTCGCACTCCTCGATCTGGCTCACCAGGATCACGGCGTTGCGCACGATGATGCCGATCAGCGCCAGGATGCCGAGGATCGCCACGAAGCCCATCGGCTTGTCGAAGAGGAGCAGCGCCGGCACGACGCCGATCAGCCCGAGCGGGGCCACCGAAAACACCAGCAGCAGCTTCCCGAAGCTTTGCAGCTGGATCATCAGGAACACCGCCATGGTCAGCAGCATCACCGGCACCACCGCGGCGATCGGGCCCTGGCCCTTGGCGGCCTCCTCGACGGCGCCGCCGGTCTCCAGGGTGTAGCCCTCGGGCAGGGCCTTCGCGAAGGCGTCGATCTCCGGCTTCAGCGCCGCCACCACGGTCGGCGGCTGCGTCGTGTCGGTGATCGCGGTCCGCACGGTGATCGTCGCCACGCGGTTGCGCCGCCAGACGATCGGCTGCTCGAGGTCGTAGTCGATCCGGGCGAAGGCCAGCAGCGGCACCGCCGTGCCGTTGGCGAGCGTGACCTGGAGGCTCTGGAGCGTGTCGAGCGAGGTGCGCTCGGCCGCCCGCGCCCGGCCCACCACGTTCACGAGGTAGATCGAATCGCGCACCTGCGTGATCGTGGTGCCGCCGACGACGCCGTTGAGGATGCCGGCGATGTCCTCGCTGGTCACGCCGAGCTGGCGCGCCTTGTCCTGCAGGATCTCGACCCTGAGCACCTTGCCGGGCTCGTTCCAGTCGAAGGTCGGCACCGCGACGTGCGGGTTCTTCGCCACCACGCTGGCGAGGCCGAGCGCCTGCTCGCGCAGCACCTGGATGTCGGGCCCGCTCAGCCGATACTGGATCGGGCGTCCGACCGGGGGCCCCAGCGCGAGCGCGTTCACGAACACGTCGGTGCCGACGAAGTCGCGCTTGCCGAACGCCTCCAGGCGCCGGAACACGCGGTCGCGCGCCGCCAGCGACTTCGTCACGATGACGATCTGCCCGAAGAAGGCGTTGTCCAGCTGCTGGTCGAGGGGCAGGTAGAAGCGCACGGCGCCCTGGCCGACATAGGACGACCAGCGCTCGATGTCGGGATCGCCCTTCAGCCGCTCCTCGAAGCGGTCCATCTGGGACTTGGTCTCGGTGATCGTGGCGTTCTGCGGCAGGGTCATGTCGACCAGGATCTCGGTGCGGTCCGAGGCCGGGAAGAATTGCTGCTGGACATGGGTCATGCCGAACAGGGCGACCCCCATCAGCGCGACGCAGATCGCCACGGTCGTCCAGCGGAACCGCATGGCCACGCGCAGCACCGCCAGGAAGGCACCCGCGAGCCGGCCGGGAGGCGGCGCGCCCGCATGGCCCTCCGGGGACGCGTGCGTCTTCATCGTCTTCGGCAGCAGGGTCACGCCGATCAGCGGCGCGAACAGCACGGCCACGATCCACGAGACGAGCAGCGAGGCCGCGATCACGACGAAGAGCGAGTAGGTGTACTCGCCCGCCGACGAGCCGTTGAAGCCGATGGGCAGGAAGCCCGCCACCGTCACCAGCGTGCCGGTGAGCATCGGGAAGGCGGTCGAGGTGTAGGCGTAGGTCGCGGCCTTGCGCAGGCTCTCGCCGAGTTCGAGGCGGGCCACCATCATCTCGACGGTGATCATCGCGTCGTCGACGAGGAGGCCCAGCGCGATGATGAGGGCGCCGAGCGAGATGCGCTGGAGCGTCACGTCCATCACCTGCATCACCACGAAGGTGATGGCGAGCACGAGCGGGATCGACAGGCTGACCACGAGGCCCGCGCGCAGCCCGAGGCTCACGAAGCTCACGCCGAGCACGATCACCACGGCCTCGACCAGCGCCTTGGTGAAGCCGCCAACCGCCTCCTCGACGATCTTGGGCTGGTCCGAGACGAGGTGGACGCCGACGCCGATCGGGAGCTTGCCCTCGATCAGCCGCATGCGCGCCTTCAGATCCTCGCCGAAATGCAGGAGGTTGGCGGAGGGCCGCATGGCGATCGCGAGGCCGATCGCCGGCTTGCCGTCGACGCGGAACATCGCGGCCGGCGGGTCTTCGTAGCCGCGGCTGATCTCGGCCACGTCGTAGAGCCGGAAGAAGCGGTCGTTGACGCGCAGGTTCAGGCCGAGCAGCGATTCCTCCGAGGCGAACTGCCCGCTCACCCGGACGGAGACGCGCTCGGGGCCGGCCTGGACGACGCCCGAGGCGGTGACCGCGTTCTGGGTCTGGAGCGTGCGGATCAGCGACTGGATGTCGATGCCGTAGCCGGCGAGCTTGCGGGTGGCGAAGTCGAGGTAGATCGTCTCCTTCTGGGTGCCGAGCAGCAGGGTCTTGCCGATGTTGGGCACCTTCAGGATCTCGGTGCGCACGCCCTCGACGTAGTCGCGCAATTGCCGGTGGGTCAGCCCGTCGGCCGTGAAGGCGTAGACGTTGCCGTAGACGTCGCCGAACTCGTCGTTGAAGAACGGGCCCTGCACCCCTTGCGGGAAACTGCCCTGGATGTCGCCGAGGCGCTTGCGCACCTGGTAGAAGGCCGGCTGGATCTCGGCCTTCTTGGTGGTGTCGCGGAATTGCACGAACACCGTGGCGTTGCCGGGCGTGGTGTAGCTGCGCACGTAGTCGAGCGCGTTGATCTGCTGCAGCTCCTTCTCGATCCGGTCGGTCAGCTGCTCCAGCGTGTCGCCGATCGTGGCGCCGGGCCAGACGGCCCGGACCACCATGGTCTTGATCGCGAAGGGCGGGTCCTCCTCGCGGCCGAGCTTGCCGTAGGCGAGCGCGCCGGCCAGCAGGCAGACGCCCATCAGGAACCAGACGAAGGAGCGGTGGCCGAGCGCCCAGTCGGAGAGGTTGAAGCCCGTGCCCGCCGGGGCGTCGGACGCGTCGCGCGGCGCGTGCATCTCAGAGAGCCTCGTCGGCGAGCCGGACCGTCTGGCCCTCGCTCAGGGAATGGGTGCCGGCGACGACGACGCGCTCGCCGGGCTCGACGCCGCCGGTCAGGGCGGCGAAGCCTTGGCTGCGCCCCGCGACCGTGACCGGCCGGCGCGCGACGCGGGTGCCGGCGGCGTCCACCACCCAGACCGCGTCCCGGCCCTCCGCCGAGAGGATCGCGGCCTCGGGCAGCACGACGTGCGGCGGGACCTTGCGGGTCAGCCCGACCGTGATGGTCGCGCCGAGCCGGAACGCCTCCGGCGGGTCCTGCAGCGTCATGCGGATGCGGCGGGTGCGGGTGCTCGCGTCGGCGAAGGGGGCGACCTCGCGCACGGTGCCGGTCGCGGTGACCTCGGGGGCGCTCTGGAGCGCCACGGTGAAGCGCGCGTCGCGCGGCATGGCGCCGAGGAGGTCCTCGGGGATGTCGACCACCGCCTCGCGCACCTCGGGGCGGGCCACCGTCACGATGGTCTGCCCGGCGGTGACGTCCTGCCCGACCTCGGCCCGGCGCTCGGTGACGACGCCGTCGAAATCGGCCTGCAGCTCGGTGTAGCCGATCTGGTCGCGCGCCTTCTGCAGGCCGGCCTGCATCTGGGCGAGCCGCGCCTGGGTGGTGTCGCGGTTGGCGGTGGCGGTGTCGAGCTGGGCCTGGGTGACGTTGCCGCCCTCGAACAGGCGGCGCACGCGCGCCTCGGTGGCGGCGGCGTTCTCCGCCTGGGCGGTGGCGTCGGCCACGTCCGCCTCCGCCCGGGTCAGGGTGAAGCGCGTCACGATCGGGTCGAGGGCGGCGAGGCGCTGCCCTTTGCGGACCACGTCGCCCACCGTGACGTCGCGCGCGACGACGCGCCCGCCGATGCGGAAGCCGAGCTGGGACTGGTAGCGCGGCTCGATCGTGCCGGCGAAGGGGCCGAACCGCTTCGTATCGACCACCTTGGCCACGGTGTAGAGCACCGGGCGCACCGGCGCGGGCGCCTCGGCCGCCTCCTGCTTGCAGCCGCCGAGCGCCAGCAGGCCGAGGGCGGCGATCGCGATCGGACGTCTCATCGTCCGGCCTCCGCGAGCGTCACCGCGAGGCCGGGACGCAGGAACTGGATACCGGCGATCACGACCTCCTCGCCCGGCCTCACGCCGTCCTTCAGCGCGATGGAATCCGGGGCGTAGCGCTCGATCGCGACGACGCGCGGCTCGACGGTGCTCGTCGCCGGGTCGCGCACCCAGATCGCGGGCCGGCCGCGCCAGCGGTAGAGGGCCGACCAGGGCAGGACCACAGCCCTGCGCTCGGCGAACCGGCCGCGCCCGATCACCACGGCGCCCAGCGACATGCCGGGCGGCGTCTCCCGCAGCCCGACCTTCACCCGCACCGTGCCGGAGGCCGGATCGACGCTCGGCGCGATCTCGCGCACGGTGCCGACGCCGCGCACATCCGGATCGGCCTGGAGGGTGACCTCGACGGTCCCCGAAGCCGGCGGGCCCGCCAACAGGGCCTCGTAGACGTTGAAGACCGCGTCGCGCGGGCCGTCCTGCGCGACGGTGAGGACGGACTGCCCGGCCTGCACCACCTGACCGGTCTCCAGCGACCGGCTCAGCACGATCCCGGCGACGCCGGCCCGCAGCTCGGTGTACGAGAACTGCTCGCGGGCCGTGCCGAGGGCGGCCTTGGCCGACTCGACGGCGGCCTGGCTGACGCGCAGCTGCTGCTCGGCGTTGTCGTAGCTCGGACGGGTGGTGAAGCCGCTGGCGAGCAGCGATTTCTGGCGCTCGTAGGTGAGCTTGGCCTGCGTCGCCTGCGCCTCCGCCGACGCCAGCACGGCCTCGGCGTTGGCGAGGTTGGCGCGCTGCTCCTGCGGGTCGAGACGCGCCAGCACCTGGTTGGCGGTGACGTGATCGCCGACCTCGACTTGGCGCTCGGCGATCTTGCCGCTGGTGCGGAACGAGACGCTGGTCTGCGCCTGAGCCTGGATGTCGCCGGTGAAGACCGCCTCGGAGGCGACCGACGTCTCGGCGGCGACCTGCGTGCGCACGAGCGTCTGTGCGAGGAGCGGCACAGCTTCGGAGGCGGCGGCGGGCGCGCCGCCGGCGAGCGCCAGGAGGCCCAGCAAGGCGCAGGACTTCGGGTACGATCCGGACACGGCTGCCTGAACCTCGCAACGGGGCTGCGGTCTATCGCGGCGCCGACATATCCGCTATTCTACCGACCGTCCAGACGGTTTCTCAACGGACAGGGTACGATGGCGCACATCCGGCGCGCGGATCGCGCGCAGATCATCCTCGACGCGGCCGAGGCCTTGCTGCGCCGCTCCGACGCGCGGACGCTGACGATCGATGCCGTCGCCGCGGAGGCGTGCCTGAGCAAGGGCGGGGTGCTGCATCACTACGCCTCGAAGGACGCGCTGATCGCGGCGCTGGCCGCGCGGCGCGTCGGGCTGATCCGCGACGGCATCGCCGCGCTGCTGGCCGAACAGCCACCCGGGCCGGCGGCGCTGCCGCTGGCGGCGGTCGCACACGCGCGGCAGGTCTATGCCGAGGAATGCGGCTTTCCCGACGCGCTTCTGGTCGCGTCCGCGGAGAACCCCGCGGCGGTGGCGGGCTTCCGCGCCTTCCTGGCCGATCTCTTGGAGCAGATGGCCGCACTCGGCTGCCGGCCCGGCGCGGGCGAGGCGCTGATCTTCTCGATCCTCGGACTGATGCTCACCCGCTCCCTCGGCTTCCACAGGCTCGACGGAGCGGAGGCCGGACGGCTGTTCGACGCGCTGGAGGCGCAGGCGCGGATCCTGGCGGTGGAGGGAGATGGGGGCTGATACCGTTCCCGGTCGAAGAGTTCGGTTTGAGGCATCGTCTCAGGACGAAGCACGGGTCCCCATCCCATAGGGAGAGGTCCGCTTTCGCAGAATGCCGGGTGAGGGGTATGACGTGACAGATGAGGGCTGGACCTGAACGCGCATCGACCGCGTGTTCAGTCCTGTGAGGTCATACCCCTCCCCCCAACCCTTTCCCTATGGGAGAGGGGGCGCGGCGCGGCTCACCGCGGCCGGCCGAACCGATCAACCGGAGACCGTATCAGGCGTTCGCGTCGAGCCAGGCCACCACGCCTGACAGGTCGAACCCCCGCTCCGTCCCGAAGGCGCGCACGTCCTCGCGCCGCATCCGCCCCGCCAGGACCTCGCCGATCACCCAGAGGGTGAGGGAGCGCGTGCCGCCGCGGCAATGGGCGAGAACGGGGCCGGGCGACGCCTCGACGGCCTCGTGGAAGCGCAGGGCCGCCTCACGGGTGATGGTCGGGCCCGTCACCGGCAGGTCGAGATAGGCCATCCCGGCACCCTCGGCCGCCCGCCGCTCCGCCGCGGAGCCGGGCTGAGCCGCCTCCTCGCCGTCCGGCCGGTTGTTGATCACGAGGCGCACGCCGCGCCCGGCCAGCGCGGCGATCTCCGCCTCGCTCGGCTGATCGGCGACCGAGAGCTTGTCCGTGACGGGTGTGATCTTCATCGCGATTCTCGACGTGCGTGGCGCGCGGGCGTCGGCGTCAATTGTTGGCCGTGCGGAAGGTGTCGCAGGAGCGGGTCTGGCCGCTCTTGTAGCCGGCCATGAACCAGCGCTTGCGCTGCTCCGAGGAGCCGTGCGTGAAGGAGTCCGGCACGGCGTAGCCCTGGGAGGCCTCCTGCAGCTTGTCGTCGCCGATGGCGCTCGCCGCCTGGAGCGCCTCGTCGATGTCGCCGGGCTCCAGGGCGTTCCACTTGTCGTTCGAGTTCTTGGCCCAGACGCCCGCGAGGCAGTCGGCCATCAGCTCGACGCGCACCGAGAGCGCGTTCGCCTCGCGCTTGCTCGACGCCTGCTGCTGGCGCGCCTGGACCTTCGGCAGGATGCCGAGCACGTCCTGCACGTGGTGGCCCACCTCGTGGGCGATCACGTAGGCGTAGGCGAAATCGCCCTTCACGCCGAACTTGGTGGCCATCTCCTTGAAGAAGGAGGTGTCGAGATAGACCTTCTTGTCGAGCGGGCAGTAGAACGGGCCCATCGCGGCCTGCGCCGAGCCGCAGCCGCTGCGCGTGCCCCCGGTATAGAGCACCATCGTGGTGGGCGTGTACTGCTTGCCGGTCTGGTTGGGCAGGATCTGGTTCCAGACGTCCTCGGTGTTGCCCAGGATCTTCGAGGCGAAGCGGCCGGCATCGTCGGTCGGCTTCTGATTGCGGCGCTGCTGCGTCTGCGGATCGACGCGCTCCTCGCGGCTCTGGCCGCCGCCCCGGGTCATCTGCTCGGCACCGCCGATCAGGATCGCCGGGTTGATGCCGGTGACCCAGCCGATGATCAGCAGCACGACGATGGTGCCGATGCCGAGGCCGCCCGCCCCGCCGCCGGGAAAGCCCATGCCGCCGCCGCCCTCGCCGCGGCGATCCTCGACGTTGTCGGAACTCCGGAAATCGTCCCAGCGCATGAGCCCGCCGCCCTTGCCACGCCGCCGTACCGGCGGTCACCTGCCACGCCGCCGGTCTCCCGGCGGCTACCTGCCGCACCGCCGGAGGACCGGCGACCGTTAGTAATGGCCCGGCAAAAGCCCCGGTTCCCCCGTACGGTCAAGCCTTTCCGTCGAGCGCGGCGCGCACGAGCCGGAAGTCCCGCCAGGCCAGCCGCTTCTGCACGGGCTGGCGCAGCAGGTAGGCTGGATGCAGGGTCGCGAGCGCCCGCACCTCGCGGTTCGGCAGCCGATAGGGGAAGAAGCGCCCGCGCGCCTTCAGGATGCCGTCCTTCGTGCCGGTCAGCGTCTGCGTCGAGGGGCTGCCGAGGCACACGACGAGGTCGGGATCGACCAGCTCGATCTGCCGCTCGATGAAGGGTTTGCAGACCGAGACCTCCTGCGGGGTCGGATTGCGGTTGCCGGGCGGCCGCCAGGGTACGATGTTGGCGACGTAGGCCTCCGTGCGGTCGAGGCCGATCGCCTTCATCATCCGGTCGAGGAGCTGGCCGGAACGGCCCATGAACGGCTTGCCGACCCGGTCCTCGTCGGCGCCCGGCGCCTCGCCCACGAACATCACCCGGGCCGCCGGGTTGCCATCGGCGAAGACGAGGTTCTTGGCCGTGAAGCGCAGCGGGCAGGCGTCGAAGTCACGCAGGATGGCCTCCAGCTCCGCGAGCGTTCCGGCCGCCCGCGCCCGGGCGCGGGCGTCGCTCGCGGCCTCGTCGGGCTTGGCGGAGGCCGACTGGCCGAAGGTGCGCTGCGGCGACGGCCGGGCCGGCGGCGGTGCCTCGCCCCGTGGCGGCAGGGCCGGGCGCGCCGGCTGGAGCGCGGCCTGAGGCGCGGCCTGAGGCGCGGCGCGGCGCGGCGCCGGCGCGTCGGCCTCGCCGAAGCGATCGTGCGGGCGCTCGTCCAGGGCCGCGTCGACGCCGGACTCCGCGTGGAAGTCCAGATAGGCGATCAGGTCGTGCTGCGCGTCGGCGGGGGACGTCATGAGGCCGATGTGGGGTGTCATGAGCCTGTGGACAACGCGGGTGCCGGGGTGACAGGAGGCGGCAGGATGGCACGCCTCACCTGCCAGGCGCGGCTTGCCATCCTACCTTAGAACGGGTTGAGAGCGAGCGCGACCGGGTCGAGACCATCGCGCACGAACGATAAGGCCGAAGGCCGACGGAGAGGCAGGAGACACGGACGATGGCGCTACCCGAACGCGAGGGCATGGATTTCGACGTGGTGATCGTCGGCGCGGGGCCGGCGGGTCTCGCCGCGGCGATCCGCCTGAAGCAGCGCGCCGCCGAAGCCGGCGAGGAGATCAGCGTCGTCGTGGTGGAGAAGGGCTCCGAGGTCGGCGCCCACATCCTCTCGGGCGCGGTGATCGACCCGTCCGGCCTCGATCTCCTGGTGCCGGACTGGCGCGACGACCCCGAGCGTCCGCTCAAGACCGCCGTCGAGCGCGACGAGTTCATGTTCCTGACCAAGAACAGCGGCGTCACCCTGCCGAACGTGTTCTTCCCCAAGCTGATGTCGAACCACGGCAACTTCGTCGGCTCGCTCTCGAACGTGACGAAGTATCTGGGCGCCAGGGCCGAGGCGCTCGGCGTCGAGATCTATCCGGGCTTCCCGGCCGCCGAGGTGCTCTACGACGAGCGCGGCGCGGTCATCGGCGTCGCCACGGGCGATCTCGGCATCGGCCGCTCGGGCGATCCGCGCGACGACTACACCCGCGGCATGGAGCTTCGCGGCAAGTACACGATCTTCGGCGAGGGCGCCCGCGGCTCGCTCACCAAGACCCTGATCGACCGTTTCAAGCTCAACGCCGGCCGCGACCACCAGAAGTACGGGCTCGGCGTGAAGGAGTTGTGGCAGCTGGCGCCGGGCAAGTTCGAGCCCGGCCTCGTCCAGCACACGATGGGCTGGCCCCTGCCCAACAAGGCCGGAGGCGGCTCCTGGCTCTACCATTTCGACGACCATCTCCTCTCGGTCGGCTTCGTCACGCACCTGAACTACGAGAACCCGACCCTGTCGCCGTTCGAGGAGTTCCAGCGCTTCAAGACCCATCCGATGATCGCCGAGACCTTCGAGGGCGCCAAGCGCATCGGCTACGGCGCGCGCGCCATCATGGAGGGCGGCTGGCAGTCGGTGCCGAAGCTCGTCTTCCCGGGCGGTTGCCTCGTCGGGGACTCGGCCGGTTTCGTGAACGTGCCGCGCATCAAGGGCTCGCACAACGCGGTGCTCTCCGGCATCCAGGCCGCGGACGCGATCGGCGAGGCGCTCAAGGCCGGACGCCAGGGCGACGAGCTCGCCGCCTACGATCGCGGCTGGCGCGACAGCCCGATCGGGCTGGACCTGAAGCGCGTGCGCAACGTCAAGCCGCTCTGGTCCAAGTACGGCACGCTGGTCGGCGTCGGCCTTGGCGGGCTCGACATGTGGTCGAACACCATCCTCGACGCCTCGCCCTTCGGCACGCTCTCCCACGGCAAGCCGGATCACGCCTGCCTGAAGCCGCTCTCGGAGGTGACGCCGATCGTCTACCCGAAGCCCGACGGCAAACTCACCTTCGACCGGCTCTCCTCGGTCTACCTCTCGAACACGAACCATGAGGAGGACCAGCCGCCCCATCTGCAGGTCAAGGATCCCGGCCTGCAGAAGTCGTCCGAGCACGACGTCTTCGGGGGGCCGAGCGCGCGCTATTGCCCGGCGGGCGTCTACGAGTGGGTGGAGGACGCGGCGGCCCAGGGCGGCGTGCGATACCAGATCAACGCGCAGAACTGCGTCCACTGCAAGACCTGCGATATCAAGGACCCGAACCAGAACATCAACTGGGTCACGCCGGAAGGACCGGGCGGGCCGAACTACCCGAACATGTGAGGGCTTCCGGGACGGCGCCGGCAGGGGCATGCGCAGGTCGTTCTTGGGTATCGACGCTTCGGTTCTCTTCCGCCGGCATTCCGTGGCCGCGTCGGCGGAACCCGGGCTCCATGGACACCGTCCTGCTCCGTCCTGCCGCTGCGGTGTGCACGGATCCCGGGCCCGCCTGCGGCGCGCCCGGATTTCGGTGGGGGCGTGGGGTCGTCGGCGGCGATCGCCCCGGGTGACGGCCGGGGCCGAGACGCGGTCCTGCACCTCGGCTATGCTCCGGCCCGAGGTCGGCTCACGGCCGGTGAAGGAGGGTCGATGACGCGTAGCAGGCCTCGCCGGAACGGCCGGCCCCTGTCGGCCCTGCTCCTGGCCACGATCCTGGCGGGCGGGAGCCTCCCGCTCGGTGGGACGCCGGTGCATGCGCAGTGGGGTGACAGCTACGACGCGCCCCGACGCCGGCCCCGCGACTCCTATTACGCCCGCGACGACGCCTATCGGCCGCCGCCGCGCCGCTACGCGCCGCCCCAGGAGGCGCCGCGCCAGTTCTACTGGCCCTGGGAGGACCGCCCGCAGCCGCAGGCGCAGCCCCCCGCCGCCGAGCCGGCCTATCGGCGCCCGCGTCCGCGCCCGGCAGAGACGACGCGCTCCTCCGAGGGGAGCCGGCCCGCCGTGAAGCGCCAGACGCGGTCGGCCCCCGCCGCGCCGCCGAAGCCCGCGGTCGCCAAGACGGAACCGAACATCCAGATCGCGGTGTTCGGCGACTCGCTCGCGGACCATCTCAGCCGCGGCCTCGACGACGTGTTCGAGGACAACGCCGACGTCGCCGTGATCGACCGCGCCAAGGGTGACAGCGGCCTCGTGCGCCGCGATGTCGTCGATTGGCCGAAGGCGGCGGAGGATTACCTGAAGGCCAGTCCGAAGGTCGCCTACGCGGTGGTGATGCTGGGTGCCAACGACCGGCAGGCGATCCGTGAGGGCGAGGAAAGCGTCGAGCCACTGAGCGAGCGCTGGCGCGAGATCTACCGCGCCCGCGCCGCCGCGCTGGTGAACGTGTTCCGCGGCCGCAAGCTGCCGCTGATCTGGGTAAGCGCACCGCCGATGCGCAGCGAGAGCCTCACCCGGGACCTCGCGGCGATCAACGACATCGTCCGCGAGGTGGTCCAGCGCGAGGGCGGCATCTGGGTCGATGTCTGGCCGGGCTTCGTGGACGACCGCAACCGCTACACCGCGTCGGGTCCCGATCTCGAAGGCCAGACGGCGAAGCTGCGCACCTCGGACGGCGTGCACTTCACCCATGCGGGCGCGCGCAAGCTCGCCCACTTCGTTGATGTGGAACTGAAGCGCCTGATGGGGAACGCCGCGCCGACGCCGGAGGCGCCCGCCGCGGTCTCGGCCGCGCCGGGCCCCGCCCTCGACGGGGCACCGGCCAAGCTCGACGACGTGGCGGCGATCGACCGCCAGATCACCGCGATGCTGCCGAGCCTGCCCGAGCCGCCCGGAATCCCGGCCCTGCCGGTGAAGGCCGCCGCAGGGCCGGTGGTGCCGCTCGGCCGCGCCGAGATTTCGCCCGGCGGCGCGCTGATCAGCGGGCGCCCGCAGGACGGCGACCCCTCCGGCAACGTTGACCGCGCCCTGCAGCGCGGCACCGCCCCCATGCCGCAGCCCGGCCGCGCCGACGACTTCCGCTGGCCGCCGGGATAGGTCCCGGTTTCGAAAGGCCTGAGGCCTTTCGTGGGTGCGGGGTGAAACCCTGCTTTTGAAAGCTCCGCCCCGGCAGAGCGGGGGCGGAGCTTTCAATCCCGGGGCTGCGCGCCCCGGGACCCCGCCTGCAGCGCCTCTAGGCGCCGAAAGGGCCTCGGGCCCTTTGGGATCCCCGGACCTTACCGCGGCAGGATCGTCGCGCCCATCAGGTGCTCGTCGATGGCGCGGGCCGCCTGGCGGCCCTCGCGGATCGCCCAGACGATCAGGGACTGGCCGCGGCGCATGTCGCCCGCCGCCCAGACCTTCGGGTCGGAGGTGCGGTAATCCTCGTCGTTCGCCTCGATGTTGCCGCGCTTCGTCATCGCGACGCCGGACTGCTCCAGCAGCCCCTTCTGGACCGAGCCCGCGAAGCCGATCGCCATGAAGACGAGGTCGGCCGGCAGCACGAACTCGGTGCCGGGGATCGGCTGGCGCTTCTCATCCACGCGCGCGCAGACCACGCCGGTGACGCGGCCCTTCTTGTTGGCCTCCAGCCGCAAAGTGGCGGCCTGGAACTCGCGCTCGGCACCTTCGGCCTGGCTCGACGAAGTCCGCATCTTGGTCGGCCAGTAGGGCCACACCGAGAGCTTGTCCTCGCGCTCCGGCGGGCGGGGGCGGATGTCGAGCTGCGTAACCGAGAGCGCGCCCTGGCGGAAGGCGGTGCCGACGCAGTCGGAGGCCGTGTCGCCGCCGCCGATGACGACGACGTTCTTGCCAGCCGCGACGATCGGCGGCTCGCCGTTGCCCGGCATCGGCTCGGCGGCCACGCGCCGGTTCGACTGGACGAGGTAGGGCATCGCGTAGTGCACGCCCTCCAGGTCCTGGTTCGGCAATTGCGGGTTGCGCGGGTCCTCGGCGCCGCCGCAGAACATCACGGCGTCGAACTCGGCCTTCAGCTCCTCGACGGACTTCGTCACGCCGATGTTCTGGTTGTAGTGGAAGACGACGCCCTCGGCCTCCATCTGCTTCACGCGCCGGTCGATGTGGCGCTTCTCCATCTTGAAGTCCGGGATGCCGTAGCGAAGCAGGCCGCCGGCCTTCGGCTCCCGCTCGAAGACGTGCACGTCGTGCCCGACGCGGGCGAGCTGCTGGGCGGCGGCCATGCCGGCCGGGCCCGAGCCGACAATCGCCACGCGCTTGCCCGTGCGGGTCTCGGCCGGCTCGGGCTTCACCCAGCCCATGTTCCAGGCCCGGTCGGCGATCGCCTGCTCGATCGTCTTGATGGCGACCGGCTGGTTCTCGAGGTTCAGCGTGCAGGCCTCCTCGCAGGGGGCGGGGCAGACGCGGCCGGTGAACTCGGGAAAGTTGTTGGTGGAGTGCAGGTTGCGCGCGGCCTCCTCCCAGTCCGACTGGAAGACGAGGTCGTTCCAATCCGGGATCTGGTTGTGCACCGGGCAGCCCGTGGGCCCGTGACAGAACGGGATGCCGCAATCCATGCAGCGCGCCGCCTGCTTGGTGAGGTCATGCTCGTCGAGCGGCAGCGTGAACTCGCGGAAGTGCCGGATCCGGTCGGCGGCGAGCTGGTACTTCTGCTCCTGCCGGTCGAATTCGAGGAAACCCGTGATCTTGCCCATCGGTCAGCCCCTGGGCCCGCGCGTCTCCCGACTGCGCCGCCCGCATCGTCCAATATCCTGAGCGCGTGACCGGGCGGCGAACCGCCCGGTCGTCTGGCGATGCCTACTCGGCCGCCACCGGCATCCGCGCCATCTCCATCTCGCGCAGCGCCCGGCGGTACTCCACCGGCATCACCTTCACGAACTTGGTGCGGTAGTTCGCCCAGTCGTCGAGGATCGCCTTGGCCCGGGGGCTGCCCGTGTACTTGAGATGGTTGGTGAGCAGCTGGCTCAGTCGCTCCTCGTCGTGGCCCGACATGTCGGCCAGGATATCGACGCGCCCCTTGGTCTCCAGGTCGCCGTCCTGGTGGAAGCGGCGCATCAGATCGTCCTCCTCCTCCACGGGCTCCAGATCGACCATCGAGAGGTTGCAGCGCTTCGAGAACGAGCCGTCCTCGTCCAGCACGTAGGCGAGGCCGCCCGACATGCCGGCCGCGAAGTTGCGGCCCGTCTCGCCGATCGACACCACGACGCCGCCGGTCATGTACTCGCAGCCGTGGTCGCCCATGCCCTCGACCACCGCGATGGCACCGGAGTTGCGCACGGCGAAGCGCTCGCCCGCGGAGCCGCGGATGTAGCACTCGCCCGCGATCGCCCCGTACAGGACCGTGTTGCCGGCCATGATGGTGCGGCCTTCCGCCGACTTCAGCGCCTCGCTCGGGCGGATGATCAGCTTGCCGCCCGAAAGCCCCTTGCCGATGTAGTCGTTGCCGTGGCCGGTGAGCTCGATGGTGACGCCGGCCGCGACCCAGGCGCCGAAGCTCTGGCCCGAGGTGCCGCGGAGCTTCACCACGATGGTATCGTCCGGTAGCCCCTCGTGGCCGTGCGCCTTCGCCACCGCGCCGGAGAGCATCGCGCCCGCGGCCCGGTCCGAGTTCTTGATCACCTCCTCGATCACCACCGGCGTGCCGGTCTCGATCGCGCCTTGCGCTTTCGCCAGCAGGCGCCGGTCGAGCACGGTGTCGATCGGGTGGTGCTGGGTCTCGACATGGCGGATCGCCACCTCGGGGCCGACATCGGGCCGGTGGAACAGCTTCGAGAAGTCGAGGCCGCGCGCCTTCCAGTGGGCGATGGCCTCCCGCTTGTCGAGGAAGTCCGAGCGGCCGACCACGTCCTCGAGCTTCGTGAAGCCCATGGCGGCGAGCAGCTCGCGCAGCTCCTCCGCCACGTAGAAGAAGTAGTTCACCACGTGCTCGGGCGTGCCCTTGAAGCGCTTGCGCAGCACCGGATCCTGGGTGGCGACACCGACCGGACAGGTGTTGAGGTGGCACTTGCGCATCATGATGCAGCCCGCCGCGATCAGCGGCGCGGTCGAGAAGCCGTACTGGTCGGCGCCGAGGAGCGCCGCGATCAGCACGTCCCGGCCGGTGCGGATGCCGCCGTCGGCCTGCAGCGCGACGCGGCCGCGCAGGTGGTTGAGCACCAGCGTCTGCTGCGTCTCGGCCAGACCCGTCTCCCAGGGGCCGCCCGCGTGCTTGATCGAGGTGAGCGGGGCCGCGCCCGTGCCGCCGTCGAAGCCGGAGATCGTGATGTGATCGGCGCGCGCCTTGGCGACGCCCGCCGCGACCGTGCCGACGCCGACCTCGGAGACGAGCTTCACGGACACGTCAGCCGCCGGGTTCACGTTCTTCAGGTCGAAGATCAGCTGGGCCAGATCTTCGATCGAGTAGATGTCGTGGTGGGGCGGCGGCGAGATAAGGCCGACGCCGGGCGTCGCGTAGCGGACCTTGGCGATCTTGGCGTCGACCTTGTGGCCGGGCAGCTGGCCGCCCTCGCCGGGCTTGGCGCCCTGCGCGACCTTGATCTGCATCATGTCGGCGTTGACGAGGTACTCGGTCGTGACGCCGAAGCGGCCGGAGGCCACCTGCTTGATCGCCGAGCGGCGCGAGCGCCCGTCCGGCAAGGGCTTGAAGCGCTCGACCTCCTCGCCGCCCTCGCCCGAGTTCGAGCGGCCGCCGAAGGAGTTCAGCGCGATGGCGAGCGTCTCGTGCGCCTCCTTCGAGATCGAGCCGTAGGACATCGCGCCCGTGGCGAAGCGCTTGACGATCTCGGCCGCGGGCTCCACCGCGTCGATCGAGACCGGATCGCGGCCGAGCTCGGCCGCCGACTTGATCTTGAACAGGCCGCGGAGCGTCTTGAGGTGCGTTTCCTCCTCGTTCACGAGGCGGGCGAACTCGCGGTAGCGCTCGGGCAGGCCGAGGCGGACGGCGTGCTGGAGCGTCGCGACGGTGTCTGGCGTCCAGGTGTGGGTCTCGCCGCGGAGCCGATAGGCATACTCGCCGCCCACATCGAGGGCGTGCCGGTAGATCGGCGCGTCCCCGAAGGCGTCGCGGTGACGGCGTGCCGTCTCCTCTGCGACCTCGGCCATGCCGACGCCCTCGATCATCGTCGCGGTGCCGAAGAAGTCCCGCTCGACGAAGGACGAGTTCAGGCCGATCGCGTCGAAGATCTGCGCGCCGCAATAGGACTGGTAGGTCGAGATGCCCATCTTGGACATCACCTTGAGCAGGCCCTTATCGATCGACTTGATGTAGCGGTAGATGATCTCGTCATCGACGAGGTCCGGCGGGTACTCGTCCTTCATCGCCAGCAGCGTCTCGAAGGCGAGGTAGGGGTTGATCGCCTCGGCGCCGTAGCCGGCCAGACACGCGAAGTGGTGCACCTCGCGCGGCTCGCCCGACTCGACCACGAGGCCGACCGAGGTGCGAAGCCCCTTCCGGATCAGGTAGTTGTGCACGGCCGCGGTCGCCAGCAGCGCCGGGATCGGAATCCGGTCCGGCCCGACCGCGCGGTCCGACAGGATGATGATGTTGTAACCGCCGCGCACCGCGACCTCGGCCCGGTCGCAGAGCCGGTCGAGCGCGCCCTCCATCGCCGCCGCACCCGTCTCGGCCGGGTAGGTGATGTCGAGGGTCTTGGTGTCGAAGCGGTCCTCAAAATGGGAGATCGAGCGGATCTTCTCGAGGTCGCCGTTCGTCAGGATCGGCTGGCGCACCTCGAGCCGCTTGCGGCGCGAGGCCCCCTCCATGTCGAGGATGTTTGGCCGGGGCCCGATGAACGAGACGAGGCTCATCACGGCCTCCTCGCGGATCGGGTCGATCGGCGGGTTGGTGACCTGTGCGAAATTTTGCTTGAAGTAGCTGTAGAGCGGCTTCGGCTTGTCGGAGAGGGCGGGCAGCGGCGTGTCCGAGCCCATAGAGCCCACCGCCTCCTGGCCGGTCACGGCCATGGGCTGCATCAGGAGCTTCAGGTCCTCCTGGGTGTAGCCGAAGGCCTGCTGGCGATCGAGCAGGCTGACGTCCGAGCGCGACTCGCGGGGCTGCACCGGGCGCAACTCCTCCAGCACGATCTGGGTGTTCTTCACCCAGTCACCGTAGGGGTGGGCTGCGGCGAGTTCGCCCTTGATCTCCTCGTCGGAGACGATGCGGCCCTTCTGGAGGTCGATCAGCAGCATACGGCCCGGCTGCAGGCGCCAGGACTCGACGATCTTCTCGTCCGGGATCGGCAGGGTGCCCATCTCGGAGGCGAGCACCACCAGCCCGTCATCCGTGACGATGTAGCGGGCAGGGCGCAGGCCGTTGCGGTCGAGCGTCGCGCCGATCTGGCGGCCGTCCGTGAAGCAGACGGCGGCCGGCCCATCCCATGGCTCCATCAGGGCAGCGTGGTACTCGTAGAAGGCACGCCGCTCCTCGCTCATCAGCGGGTTGCCGGCCCAGGCCTCCGGGATCAGCATCATCATGGCGTGGGCGAGCGGGTAGCCGCCCTGCACCAGGAACTCGAGCGCGTTGTCGAAGCAGGCGGTGTCGGATTGGCCCTCGTAGGAGATCGGCCAGAGCTTCGAGATGTCGTTGCCGAACAGCTCCGAATCGACGCTGGCCTGGCGCGCCGCCATCCAGTTCACGTTGCCGCGCAGCGTGTTGATCTCGCCGTTATGCGCGACCATCCGGTAGGGGTGCGACAGGCGCCAGGTCGGGAAGGTGTTGGTGGCGAAGCGCTGGTGCACCAGGGCCAGCGCCGAGACGTAGCGCTCGTCCTTCAGGTCGAGGAAGTAGCCGCCGAGCTGCGTCACCAGCACCATGCCCTTGTAGACGATGGTGCGGCTCGACACCGACACGGGATAGAACGCCATCAGGCGCGGGTCGCCGGCCTTATAGACCTTGTTCGAGATCACCTTGCGGGCAACGTAGACGCGGCGCTCGAAGGCATCCTCGTCGGCGACCGTCGCCGGGCGGCCGATGAAGACCTGCCGGTGGGCCGGCTCGGTCTCCAGCACGGCCTTGCCGAGATCGGACGGATCGACAGGCACGTCGCGCCAGCCGAGCAGCGGCAGGCCCTCGTCGGCGAGCGCCTGCGTGACCAGCTCCTCGACGATGCGGCGGGCCTCTTCCTCCTTCGGCAGGAAGAGCTGGCCGACGGCGTACTGCCCGGCTGGGGGCAGCTCGAAGCCGAGGCGCGAGCACTCCTCCGCGAAGAAGGCGTGCGGGATCTGGGTGAGGATGCCGCAGCCGTCGCCCATCTTCGGGTCGGCGCCGACCGCCCCGCGGTGGTCGAGGTTTTCCAGGATGTTGAGACCCTGCTCGACGATGGAATGCGTGCGGCGGTCCCGCATGTCGGCGACGAAGCCGACACCGCAGGCGTCGCGCTCGTGCGCGGGGTCGTAGGCGCCCTGGGCTTTCGGCAGGGCCGGATCGCGCACGATGAGCGGAGCCGGACCGCCGCGCGGCGCCGGAGCCGTGTTCGTCTCGCCGAAAGCTGCCATGCCCTGATCTTCCATCCCGTTCGATCCGACTGTCCAGGCGATCCGCCCGGAGGCCAGCATGTTTCATGCCCGAACATCAATCGATGCCGGGCCTGTCAATTCGTCTCGTCGGGTTAGACCGGTTCTTCCCTGGGGAAGCGCCCGCCGACCCGCGGGCTCGCCACCAGCCCGTCTTCAGCCGGCGTGGGCCCGAATCGCCGAAGCGGCGATCGGCTTGCGGATGTGTTTCGACGTCGCGACGCGCACGTGACCGACACCTCTGCCCAGGACATGGGCACCCGGGGGGCGCCCGCCGACAAATGGGACAGCCGTACTGTCCTAAAACCGCAAACTGACAGATTCCAATCGTTCCAGCAAGAGGGGTGCGCTTTGTCACGCACGCCCCCTTGCCGCAGGCGCGGGCCTGCCCAACTGCGCGCCGGATCGCAGCGGCCCGGCAGAGGCTGGCGCGTGGCCGGATCGCGCGCCCCGCATTCTCGCCCGAATCTGCTGGTTAACGAAACCTTGCCGAGCACAAGCGGCATGCGGGGCAACGACCCTGCGCGTACGGGCCCCGGACCCGATCCAACGGTCCGGGGCCGTGCCGGTCGAAGCGACCCGCCGGCCCGGCAGAGCGTGAGACAGATCGAGACGCGCATGCAGACGAGTCCGCGAAGCGGTACAGGCCGTCGTTCCACCCGTCGCCGGCTCGGAGCAGGCCTGCGCGCGGCCGCGGCCGCGTGCGCCCTGCTGGCCGGATCGGCTCTCTCGGCCCAGGCCCAGTACGTCTTCGAGGACGAGATCCTGCCCCCGCGCGCGGTCGCCTGGCGCCTGAGCGACCGCGGCTTCACCGGCATCGGCCGCCCGCGCTTCGACGGCCGCGCCTACGTCGTGGAGGCCTTCGACCCGCGCGGCGACCGGGTCCGCCTCGTCGTCGCGCCGGACAGCGGCGCGATCGTCGGGCGCCAGCGCCTCGACGCGCCGGTCGCGCTCGGGCGTCCTGTGCCGGGCTACGGCTGGACCGAGGAGGATTACGGCCCCGCCCGCAGGCCGTCGCGGGCGCAGGAGGCCGAGGGTCTGGTGCCGCCCGGCCGCATCCCGATGCCGGAGGAGCGCGGCGCCTATCCGGCGCGCCCGCTACCGCCCGTCACACCGCGCGCGCACGAGCCCGCGCGCCGTGAGGCGGCCCGCGAGGCGACCCGCGAGGCCTCCGTGGCCGATCCGGGCGGCAACCCGCTCGGCCTGAACCCGGACACGGCCACCCGTCAGGCCGCGCCGCGCCGGACCGCCCGCACCGCCGTGCCCGGTGAGAAGGCTGCGAGCCCCCGCCTCTCCGACGTCAAGCCGCCCGAGAAGCCCGCCGCCCGCCTGACCCCCGAGGCGCCGCGGCCGGCCGCGCCCGCGGCATCCAAGCCGGAGGCCCCCGCGACCGAGTCGGCCAAGGTCGATCCGAAGGCCGATGCGCCGAGGGGCCCGTCCATGCCCGCCGCACAGACGCCCAAGGCGGCGGACGCGAAGCCCGCCGACAAGCCGGCCGACAAGCCGGCCGAGAAGTCCGCGGATGCGGGCTGGAAGGATCCGCCGGAGGGCAAGCGCACCGTGCGGGTGATCGGCGGCGCCACGATCGTGCCGGGCACGACCGAGAAGGATGGCGCGACGGCGAACTGAGGCAGGGCCTCACACCGTTTCCGGTTGAAGCGTTCGGTTCGACGCAACGTTTCAGGACGAAGCGCGGGTCCCCTCTCCCATAGGGAGAGGTCTGCTTTCGCAGAAAGCCGGGTGAGGGGTATGAGGCGTCCGAACAGGGCTCGATCTGAACGCGCGTCGATGGCGTGCTCAGCTCTGAAAGGCCATACCCCTCACCCCAACCCTCTCCCCATGGGAGAGGGGGCGCGGCGCGGTTCCAGTGGCGATCTCGGAGACGACCCCGCCATATGCGATCGCCCTGCCCTATGGGAGAGGGGGCGCGGCGCGGTTCATCCCACACGGCCGCACCCATCGACCGGAAACGGTATCAGCCCGGCATCACCAGCCGCTCGCCGCCGCAGAACACCGTCAGCGTGTCCGAGCGCGCGATCGCGCAGAGCGTCATGTCGTGACCGCGGGCGCGCGCGAGCGCCAGGGAGGTCGGGGCCGAGATCGCCACGATCACGGCGGCGCCGAGGCGCGCGGCCTTCTCCACCATCTCGAACGAGCAGCGGCTGGTGATCACCGCGAAGCCCGTCGCCGGGTCGCGGCCGGAGCGCATCAGCGCGCCGATCAGCTTGTCCAGCGCGTTGTGGCGGCCGACATCCTCGCGCACCGCGACGAGCGCGCCGTCGAGATCCGCCCAGGCGGCGGCGTGCACCGCGCGGGTCTCGTGGTTCAGGACCTGCGCCTCGGAGAGCGCCGAGAGCGCCCGCTCGATCGCCGCGACGGTGACGCGGATGGCGGGCGCCGCCCGCATGTCCGCGACCGGCAGCGAGGCGAGGTCCTCGACCCCGCAGACGCCGCAGCCGGTGCGCCCGCTGAGCGCCCGCCTGCGGGCGAGATGCTCGCGCAGCCGCCCCGGCGCGAGGTCCACGAGGAGGCGCACGCCCCCCTGCTCGCCCTCCTGCCCGCTCTCGAGCGCCACGCCCCGGATCTCGTCGGCGGACTCGACGATCCCCTCGGTCAGGCTGAACCCGTAGGCGAAATCCTCGAGGTCGGCCGGCGTCGTCATCATCACCGCGTAGGGCACGCTGCCGTAGACGAGGTTGACCGGCGTCTCGACGGCGAGGGCCCGGCTGTCCGCCCGCGGCTCGGCCTCCCGGTAGGCGACGACCCGCGTCGGCACCCGCACGGCCGGCTCCGGCAGGCCCGCTCCGTTCCCCGCGACATCGTGCCCAGACATCGGCAACCTGCAGCTTCTCGCGGCCTCGACGGCCATCGGGGCCCCTCCTACACCAACCCGCCCGGCGAGCGAGGGTGGCGGGCGCGGATTTGCGACGCGCAGGGTGCGGGAAAGCGCGCGATGCGACGCTTGTACGGTTGCGCCTTGCACGCCCATGTGATCTGACACCGCGATCGGAAACCCCGGCCTCACGGCCGTCGGGGCCGCGAAGTCGGTTGCGCGCTAGCCGGAGATAGGGCCTCGCGCGGCCAAGAAGAAGAGTCTCCGAGGGGAGCTAAGGGAGCCACATGCGGACGGCGCGGACGAAAACACCATTCTTGTCGGGGGTGGCCGCGCTCGGCGCCCTCCTCGTGACGTCCTCCCAGACCTTCGCTGCGGGTGTCGGCCAGCCGGTGCCGTGGCAGATGGACCGTCAGGTCGCGGTCACGGAGAACGCGCGCGACATTCACAGCTTCGAGCACGGGATGCACTGGCTCTCGCTCGGCATCTCGCTCTTCGTTCTGGGCCTGATCCTCTGGTGCATCTTCCGCTTCGGCGAGAAGCGCAACCCGACGCCCTCGAAGACCACCCACAACACCGCCATCGAGATCGCCTGGACGATCGTCCCGGTCCTGATCCTGGTCGCCGTCGCGATCCCCTCGTTCCGCCTGCTGCGCACGCAGCTCTCGGACCCGAAGGCCGACGTGATGATCAAGGTCATCGGTCACGCCTGGTACTGGTCCTACGAGTATCCGCAGACCGACCAGGGCGGCGGCTTCACCTTCGACGCCAACCTCGACGAGGACAAGCAGCCGAAGCTGCTCGCCACCGACAACGACATGGTCGTGCCGGTGAACAAGGTGGTGAAGATCCAGGTCACCTCGACCGACGTGCTGCACTCCTGGGCGCTGCCCTCCTTCGGCTTCAAGATCGACGCGATCACGGGCCGCCTGAACCAGGCCTGGTTCAAGGCCGACAAGGAGGGCACCTACCACGGCCAGTGCTCCGAACTCTGCGGCCAGCGTCACGCCTACATGCCGATCACCGTGCGGGTGGTGAGCGAGGAGGCCTACGCCCAGTGGCTCACCGAGGCGAAGACCAAGTACGCCCGCCTCGACGACGGTGCGAGGCTCGCCGACGCGCGCTGAGCGCCCTTTCCGGGCCGGCGCCCCTCGGGGCCCCGGCTCGGCTCACCGCGAGACAATCAGAGAGAAACGCACAAGGCTCTTCGATCCATGGCAACAGCCGCTGCACACGGGGCGCACGACGCCCACGACGACCATAAGCCGAGCTTCTTCGCCCGCTGGTTCCTGTCGACCAACCACAAGGACATCGGCACGCTCTACCTGCTCTTCGCCTTCTGCGCGGGCATGGTCGGGGCGTTCCTCTCCTTCGGCATCCGCATGGAGATGGAGGAGCCCGGGCTCCAGTATTTCTCCAACCCGGCCACCTACAACGTGTTCGTGACCGGCCACGGCCTCATCATGGTGTTCTTCATGGTGATGCCGGCCCTCATCGGCGGCTTCGGCAACTGGTTCGTGCCCCTCATGATCGGCGCGCCCGACATGGCGTTCCCGCGCATGAACAACATCTCGTTCTGGCTGACCTTCGCGGGCTTCCTGAGCCTCGTCTGCTCCCTCTTCGTCGAGGGCGCACCGGGCGCGCAGGGCGCGGGCACCGGCTGGACCGTCTACCCGCCGCTCTCGGCCGCCGGCCATCCCGGCCCCGCCGTCGACTTCGCGATCTTCGCCCTGCACCTCTCGGGCGCGGGCTCGATCCTGGGCGCCATCAACTTCATCACGACCATCCTCAACATGCGCGCCCCCGGCATGACGCTGCACAAGATGCCGCTCTTCGCCTGGGCCGAGCTGGTGACCGCGTTCCTGCTGCTCCTGTCGCTCCCGGTGCTCGCCGGCGCGATCACGATGCTGCTCACCGACCGCAACTTCGGCACGACCTTCTTCGACCCGGCCGGCGGCGGTGACCCGATCCTCTGGCAGCACCTGTTCTGGTTCTTCGGTCACCCCGAAGTGTACATCATGATCCTGCCGGCCTTCGGCATCGTCTCGCACATCATCGCCACGTTCTCGCGCAAGCCGGTCTTCGGCTACCTCGCGATGGCCTACGCGATGGTCGCGATCGGCGTCGTCGGCTTCGTCGTGTGGGCCCACCACATGTACACGGTCGGCCTCTCGCTCCAGACGCAGTCCTACTTCGTGTTCGCCACGATGGTGATCGCGGTGCCCACCGGTGTGAAGATCTTCTCCTGGATCGCCACGATGTGGGGCGGCTCCATCCGCTTCACCGCCGCAATGCACTGGGCGATCGGCTTCATCTTCCTGTTCACCGTCGGCGGCGTCACCGGCGTCGTCCTGGCGAACTCGTCGATCGACAAGTACCTGCACGACACCTACTACGTCGTGGCGCACTTCCACTACGTGCTCTCGCTCGGCGCCGTGTTCATCATCTTCGCCGGTGTCTACTACTGGTTCCCGAAGATGACCGGTCGCATCATCCCCGAATGGGCCGGCAAGCTGCACTTCTGGCTGGCCTTCATCGGCGCGAACGTCCTGTTCTTCCCGATGCACTTCCTGGGTCTGGCCGGCATGCCGCGTCGTTACGCCGACTACCCGGAGGCGTTCGCGGGCTGGCACAAGGTCTCGACCTACGGCGGCCACATCTTCGCGCTCGGCATGTTCGTGTTCGTGATCGGCGTGGTCCTGGCCTTCCGCTCGAAGGTGCGCGCCGCGGACAACCCGTGGGGCGAGGGTGCGACGACGCTGGAATGGACCCTGTCCTCGCCGCCGCCCTTCCACCAGTTCGAGACCCTGCCCCGCATCGTGGACGAGCCGGGCCACCACTGAGGACGGATCGGTCTGGGATATGCTTCCCGGACCGCGCGGGGACCGCGACAGCGGCCCCCGCCCTTCCCCGGGCGCCGTCGCGCGGCGCCCCGGAAAGGGCGAGATCTCCCGGTAGCGGGCCGCATCGGGCCCACGGGCTTGGAATTGTTCCGTTTCGCCTTTACCGCCGCCATGACGGCCGGCGCGCCAGAGCCAGTGATGTCGATGACGAGTCTGACCAACTCCCTGCCCGCCGAGCGCGAGGCTTTCGCTCCGGCGGTCGGCGGCGACGTGCCGGACTACTTCGCCCTGCTGAAGCCGCGGGTGATGGTTCTGGTGATCTTCACCGCGCTCGTCGGCATGGTGGTCTCGCCGCACGGCCACGTCTCGCCGGTGATCGGGGCGATCTCGCTGCTGATGATCGCGATCGGCGCCGGGGCGTCGGGCTGCCTCAACATGTGGTGGGACGCCGACATCGACGCGGTGATGACCCGCACCGCCAAGCGTCCGATCCCGGACGGGCGCATCCGGCCGAACGAGGCACTGGCCTTCGGCCTGTTCCTCTCGGTCGGCTCGACGCTGATCCTCGGGCTCGCGGCGAACTGGCTGGCCGCCGGGCTCCTGGCCTTCACCATCGTGTTCTACGCGGTGATCTACTCGATGTGGCTGAAGCGGGCGACCGCGCAGAACATCGTCATCGGCGGCGCCGCGGGCGCCCTCCCCCCGGTGATCGGTCAGGCGGTGGTCTCGGGGACGGTCGGCATCGAGTCGCTCGTGCTCTTCGCCATCATCTTCATCTGGACGCCCCCGCACTTCTGGGCGCTCGCCCTGGTGAAGGCCGGCGAGTACGCCAAGGCCGGCATCCCGATGATGCCGAACGTGGCCGGGCCCGAATCCACCCGCCGCCAGATCGTCTGGTACACGGTGCTGCTCGCCCCCCTCGGCCTCGTGCCGGTCGCCCTCGGATTCGGCGGCCTGCTCTACGCGGTGATCGGCGTGCTGGGCGGCCTCGGCATGCTGGCCTTCAGCGTGCAGGTGCTGCGCAACCGCGAGGGCGAGGCCGAGAAGCGCGCCGCCATGGGCATGTTCGGCTTCTCGATCCTCTACCTCTTCCTGCTCTTCGCCGCGCTGCTTGCCGAGCAGAGCCTGGGGCTGTTCCGGCCGCTGGTGGCCTGATTGACCATGATGGATCCCAAGGTCGAGTACCGCCCCCTCACGCCGGAGGAGGAGGCGCGCCGCCGCAAGCGCTCGGTGGCGATCGCGCTCGCGCTCGGCGCGATGGTTCTGCTGTTCTTCGTGCTGACCATCGCCAAGCTCGGGCCCCAGATCATGAGCCGGCCCCTCTGATCCGGTGAGGCAGGGATGACGAACGCGCCGCAGAACCGGAAACTGGGCCGCACCGCCCTCGCCTGCGCGGGCTTCGCGGCGGGCATGCTCGGCCTCGCCTTCGCCTCGGTGCCGCTCTACGACGCCTTCTGCAAGGCGACCGGCTACGGCGGCACCCCGCGCCAGGGGCCGGTGCCGACCGCGGTCGCGGCCAAGCCCGGCGATGCCATGCTGGTCCGCTTCGACACCAACGTCGCGCCCGGCCTCGGCTGGAAGTTCCGCGCCGAGAGAGGCGGCGTCGAGGCCCCGCTCGGCGAGACCCAGACCGTGTTCTTCCACGTGAAGAACACCGGGCCGACCGCGACCACGGGGGTTGCCACCTTCAACGTGCAGCCCGAGCTGATGGGCGGCTACTTCGTGAAGGTCGAGTGCTTCTGCTTCAAGGAGCAGACGCTCCAGCCCGGCGAGACGCTCGACGTGCCGGTGGTGTTCTACATCGACCCGGCCGTGCGGGCGGATTCCAACACCGCCGCGCTATCCGAGATGACCTTGTCCTACACCTACTTCGCCTCGAAGAACGGGCAGCCGGTCACCGCCGCGCTCGACCGGGGCGGGACGGTGCCGGGACGGGGGAATTTCTAGGCCCCGCGGCGGCGCCAAGCGTGACAACAGCCGCGCCCGTCCAGTATGGGTGCGGCCAGGGTTTTGAGACGAGCTTCGACGGGGCGGCACAGGCCCCGCGATCGTGAGGGCAGGACCCGCGGCCGGCGACGGCGCGGTCCCAAGGGGTCAGGAGAAACGTTCCGATGGCAGAGGCGCACGCCAAGAACCACGATTTCCACATCCTGGCGCCCAGTCCGTGGCCGCTGCTGGGTGCGATGTCGGGCTTCGTGATGACCACGGGCGCCGTGTTCTGGATGAAGAGCATCCAGTTCGGCACCCTCACGCCCGGCCCCTACGTGTTCGGCGCCGGGCTGCTCGGCGTGCTCTACACCATGTTCGCGTGGTGGAGCGACGTGGTGAAGGAGGCCAATTCCGGCGACCACACCCGCGTGGTGCAGCTCCATCACCGCTACGGCATGATCATGTTCATCGCCTCCGAGGTGATGTTCTTCGTGGCGTGGTTCTGGGCCTATTTCGAGGCCGCGCTCTACACCGCCGACCCGATCCAGGCCTCGCGCGTGGAGTTCACCGGCGGCACCTGGCCGCCGAAGGGCATCGAGGCCTTCGATCCCTGGCACCTGCCGCTGCTCAACACGCTGATCCTGTTGACCTCCGGCACCACCATCACCTGGGCCCACCACGCCCTGCTGCACGGCGACCGCAAGGGCCTGAAGCTCGGCCTGCTGCTCACCGTGATCCTCGGCGTGCTCTTCACCGCCTGCCAGGCCTACGAGTACCACCACGCCGCCTTCGGCTTCTCGGGCAGCATCTACTCGTCGACCTTCTTCATGGCGACGGGCTTCCACGGCGCGCACGTCATCATCGGCACGGTCTTCCTGATCGTCTGCCTGCTGCGCGCCAACGCCGGCCAGTTCACCACCCAGCAGCATCTCGGCTTCGAGTTCGCCGCCTGGTACTGGCACTTCGTCGACGTGGTCTGGCTGTTCCTCTTCGCCGCGATCTACGTCTGGGGCGCGGGCGCCGGCCACGGCGCGCACTGAGGACCGGCCGCCGCGCTCCGCGCATGGCGGCGATGCGAAGGGCGGCTCCGGCCGCCCTTTTTCATGCGCGCGACGCCGCGCGATCCCATATCGGACGCGCGGGGGACCCGCGTTCGAGGGAAGCACGATCTTGGATCACAGCCATCAGCGGCCGGAAGCCATTCCGACGGGCCTGCGCGGGCGCTGCCCGCGCTGCGGCGAGGGCCGCCTGTTCAAGGGCTTCCTCACCCTGCGGCCGTCCTGCGAGGCCTGCGGGCTCGACTACACGAACTTCGACTCGGCGGACGGGCCGGCCTTCTTCGTGATGTCGATCGTCGGCCTCGTCGTGGTCGGCCTCGCGCTCTGGATGGAGATCACCTACGAGCCGCCGATCTGGGTCCACGCCCTCGTGGCGGGGAGCCTGTCGATCGGGCTCAGCCTGATGCTGGTGCGCCCGCTCAAGGGCATGCTGATCGCCCTGCAATACGCCAACAAGGCCGAGCAGGGGCGCTTCGAACAGTGAGCGCCCGACCGGAGACTGGGCTGCCCGCGCCGCGGGGCGCGTGGCGCGATCTGGTCGCGCCGGGCCTCTCGGCGCTGATCGTGCTCGCCATCCTGCTCGGGCTCGGCGTCTGGCAGATCGCCCGGAAGACCGAGAAGGAGGCGCTGATCGGGCGCATCCGGGAACGCTCGCTGGCTGCCCCGGTCGCGCCGCCGTCGCCGGATGCCTGGAACCCGGCCCGCGACGAGTTCCGGCACGTCCGGGTGACCGGCCGTTTCCTGAACGACCGCGAGACCCTGGTGCACGGCCTCGCCCCGGGCGACACGCCCGGCCGCGCGCTGCAGGGCTACTACGTGCTGACGCCGTTCGAGCGGACGGACGGCGGCACGCTCCTGATCAATCGCGGCTTCGTGCCGACCGAGCTGAAGGCGCAGGCCGACCGGCGCGACGGCCTCGTCGCCGGCGAGACCGCGGTGACGGGCCTCCTGCGGGCCAGCGAGCCGCGGGGCCTGTTCGTGCCCGCCCCCGACCCGGCCCGCGGCGCGTGGTTCAACCGGGACATCGCGGGCATCGCCGAGGCCCGCGGCCTCGGACCCGTGGCGCCCTACCTCGTCGAGGCGGATGCGGTGCCCGGCCAGACGAGTTGGCCGCGCGGGGGCCAGCTCCGCATCGACCTCCCCAACAACCACCTGCAATACGCCTTCACGTGGTTCGGCATCGCTGCCTGCCTCGTCGGCGTGTTCTCGGTCTTCGCCTGGCGGCGCCTGCACGATCCGGCGGCCTGACACCAGGCCCCGGCTTGCGGACCCGATCGGCCGCGCTACCCTCATGGGCCGGGTACCTCCGGGCAGGTGGGCACGATGCGCGCGCGACTGACGTCCTCGGTGATCCTCGCGGCACTTCTGCTGGCGTCCGTCCCCGCGGCCGCCTTCGACGAGGCCGACCGGGAGGCCGCACGGGCCGTCATCGCGCGACAGGTGGACGCTCTCGGGCGCGACGACGCGGCGACCGCCTATGCCCAGGCGGCCCCCGGCATCCGGGACCTGTTCCCGACGCCCGAGGTCTTCATCGGAATGGTCCGGACGAACTATCGCCCGGTCTACCGGCACCGCAGCTTCGTCTTCGGCGCCGCGCAGGACGGCGGCGCGACCAGCCTGTCCCAGTCCGTCGCCATCCAGGACACCTACGGGGTCGATTGGACGGCCGAGTACAGCCTGGAGCGGCAGCCGGACGGCCAGTGGCGCATCGCGGGCTGCCGCCTGACCAGGTCCCCGGGTGTCAACCTCTGATTGCACTATCAGATGAAAGCAATCGGAAGCAATCACAAGGCCCGAGACACGGTTTATCTTTCTATCGCCCAGTTCGAATTCGCCCGATGACTTCGAAGGAAAACTGGATCCAATCGTCCTGTCCGCGGTTGTCGGGCCTGAACGGGCACGGAGATCGAACCGGTATGGCCAAATCCAGGCAGGACATGGACCGGGAAGCCGCTGCCGCGACGGCGCGACCGGAGGATGCGGATCGCTACGACCCGGTCCGGAGCGCCCTGCGGAGCGCCCGCGACGCGTTCGATCCGGACGGGGCGACGCGCGAGCACCGCGCCGCGACCGCGCCGCTGGTCTGGTACATCGAGGACACGCTTGACATGGCCCTCGCGAAGCCGGCCGCCGGGACGGACCTCGAGAAGCCGTAGCCGCGCAGCGATACGGCGCCGGCGCACTTCGACACCGCTACGCGCATCGTGTAGAGGGAGCGCCTTCTCCCGGAGGCCCCTGTGCTGCACGTCTCGACCCGCGGCGACGCCGCGCCGCTCTCGTTTTCCGACGCCCTCCTCGCCGGCCTCGCCCGCGACGGCGGCCTCTACGTGCCCGAGAGCTGGCCCGGTCTGACGAAACCCGAGATCGCCGGCCTCGCGGGCCTCTCCTACGCCGACGCCGCCAAGCGCGTGCTGCGCCCGCTGGTCGATGGCGAGATCGCCGACGCCGACCTCGACCGGATGATCGACGAGGCCTACGCCACGTTCCGGCACCCGGCGGTCTGCCCGATCAACCAGCTCGACGACAACCTCTTCCTGCTCGAACTCTTCCACGGCCCGACGCTCGCCTTCAAGGACGTGGCGATGCAGCTCCTCGGGCGGCTGATGGATCACGTGCTGCGCCAGCGCGGCAGCCGCGCCACCATCGTGGGCGCCACCTCGGGCGATACCGGCTCGGCCGCCGTCGAGGCCTTCGGCGGGCTCGATCAGGTCGACATCTTCATCCTCTACCCGCACGGCCGGGTCTCGGAGGTGCAGCGGCGCCAGATGACCTCGGTCGCCGCCCCCAACGTCCACGCGCTCGCGCTCGACGGCACGTTCGACGATTGCCAGAACATCGTCAAAGCCCTGTTCCAGCACGCCGACTTCGCCGACTCGGTGAAGCTCTCGGGCGTCAACTCGATCAACTGGGCCCGCGTCGCCGCGCAGGTGGTGTACTACTTCACCAGCGCGGTGGCGCTGGGCGCGCCGCACCGCCCGGTCTCCTTCGCGGTGCCGACGGGCAATTTCGGCGACATCCTGGCCGGCTGGGTCGCCAAGCGCATGGGCCTGCCGATCGAGCGCCTGATGATCGGCACGAACGCCAACGACATCCTGGTCCGCACCCTGGAGCACGGCGCCTACGAGCTGCAGGGCGTGACGCCGACCACCTCGCCCTCGATGGACATCCAGATCTCCTCGAACTTCGAGCGGCTGCTCTTCGAGGCGCTCGGGCGCGACGCGGCCTCGATCCGCCGCCTGATGGCGGGCCTGAAGCAGTCCGGCGGCTTCCGCCTGGACGAGTCGGTGCTGGCGACGGTGCGGGCCGAGTTCGACGCGCACGCGGTCTCGGAGGCCGACGTGATGGCGGAGATCCGCGAGACGCACGCCGCGACCGGCGTGACGCTCGACCCGCACAGCGCCATCGGGGTCCGCGCCGGCCGCCGCCTCCTGGGCAAGGATCCGCGCACGCCCGTCGTCGCGCTCGCCACGGCGCATCCCGCGAAATTCCCGGACGCGGTCGCCCAGGCGACCGGCGGCGCCCGCCCGGCGCTGCCCCCGCACCTCGCCGACCTGATGGAGCGGCCCGAGCGCATGACGCGCGTGGCCAACGACCAGGCCGCCGTCGAGGCGCTGATCCGCGAGCGTGCCCGCATCACGAGAGGCGCATGAACCAGCATTTCGACACGCACGGCGCCTCGCCCTCGCTGCGGGTGACGCGGCTCGCCAACGGCGTCACGGTCGCGACCGAGGCGATGCCGGGCGTGGCCACCGCGACGCTCGGCGTCTGGGTCGGCGCGGGCTCGCGCCACGAGCGGGCCGACGAGAGCGGGCTCAGCCACCTCATCGAGCACATGGCCTTCAAGGGCACGCGCACCCGCTCGGCGCGCGCGATCGCCGAGGACATCGAGAATGTCGGCGGCGAGATCAACGCCGCGACCTCCGCCGAGGGCACGAGCTACAGCGCGCGCGTGCTCGGCGAGGATGTCGGCATCGCGCTCGACGTGATCGGCGACATCCTCACCGACTCGGTCTTCGACGCCGGGGAACTCGCCCGCGAGAAGGGCGTGATCCTGCAGGAATACGCCGCCGTCGAGGACACGCCCGACGACGTGGTCTACGACGCCTTCACGGAAGCGGCCTTCCCCGACCAGCCGATCGGCCGGCCGATCCTGGGGCGGCCCGAGACGATCCGCAGCTTCGACGAGGCCGCGATCCGCGCCTATCTGGCCCGCGAATATACGCCCGACCGCTACGTCGTGGCGGCCGCGGGCGCGGTGGAGCACGAGGCCTTCGTGGCGGCAGCCGAACGCCACTTCGGCGCGATGCCCGCCGTCGAGGCGCCCGCCGCCGTCGCCGGCAGCTACGGCGGCGGCGAGCGGCGCATGCCGAGGAAGCTCGAACAGGCCAACCTCGTGATCGGCCTGCCCGGCCTCTCCTTCCGCGACGACGGCTACTACGCCCTGCACATGTTCGCGCAGGTGCTCGGCGGCGGGCTGACCTCGCGCCTCTGGCAGGAGGTGCGCGAGACGCGCGGCCTCGCCTACGAGATCCAGGCCTTCCACTGGCCCTTCTCCGATTGCGGCCTGTTCGGCATCGGCGCCGGCACGGCCGGCGGCGACGTGGCCGAACTCGTCTCGGTGACGCTCGACGCGGTGGTGCGCGCCACGCGCGACATCGCCCCCGAGGAGATCGCCCGCGCCAAGGCGCAGCTGAAGCTCTCCCTGCTCGGTGCGCTGGAGACGCCGGGCGGGCGCATCGAGCGCAACGCGCGACAGATCCTGGCCTGGGGCCGGGTGATCCCGGCCGCGGAGGTGATCGCGAAGGTCGATGCCGTGACCGTCGAGGACGTGCGGGCGGCGGGCGCCGCGATCCTCGCGGGCGCGCCGACGCTCGCGGCGATCGGTCCGATCAAGGGCCTGCCCTCGCTCGACAAGGTCGGGGCGGCCCTGCGGGCGGCCTGACCGAAACCCGCAGGGCGATCGCCTGTGCCGACACGGCCGGAGCGCGCGCGCTTCGGCCCGGGTGCTATCGCGGCGCGGGCCGGCAAGGCTTGTCGGCTTCCCGAAATCGCCCGGCGCCGCGGACGGAACCGCGCGCCGTACAGCGGATGGCGGGAATCCTGCTCAGCGAGCCTGCGCGTCCCTGTTTGTTGGGCGGGGCGCCCCGCGGTCGGGCATCCCCAACTTGTTTTGGCCGCAAACGCGGGCGATCCGTCCCGGGTCGCCTGTCGGCAGGAAGCGGTGGGTCGCTCGGCTCCACGTCTCCCGTCGGCTTGCCCGGGATCGACCCCGACTTTACCAAAAGCTAACTGAGCCGTTCACGCGCTCGCCCGCCCGGCCGGAACCCGTCTCGTTGCGCATCCTCGTCCTCCTCCTCGCGTTCCTCGTCGGCGCCCTCGCGGCGAGCACGCCCGCGAGCGCGGTCGAGGCGGTCCGCGTCACGCTGGACGCCCCGGTCATCGACCTGACCCAGGCGATCGAGCGCTACCGCTCCGACGGCGACCTGATCCAGATCTCGACCGCGCCCGGCAAGGACGGCATCGTCCGCCGCATCGTCGTGAAGGCGCGCGACGCAGGCGCGCGGCCCGACTGGATGGTCTTCGCGCTCACCAACGACACCGACGAGCAGATCGACCGCATCCTGGTGGCGCCCCACTTCCGGCTGGTCGATTCCGGCGTGGTCTGGCCCGATCTCGGCGGCTCGCGCATCGCCGCGATCACCGCGAGCCAGGGCATCCGGCCCGAGCGGGACGAGAACCCGGAGGCCGACCAGTTCGTCATCACGCTCGATCCCGGCACCACGATCACCTACGTGGCCGAGCTGCGGGGGCCGAACATCCCGCAGGTCCACCTCTGGGACCAGGACGCCTACCGCAAGAAGGCCGCCGGGCTGACCCTCTACAAGGGCATCATCATCGGCATCGCGGGCCTGCTCGCCCTCTTCCTCACCATCGTGTTCGTGGTGAAGGGCGCGATCATCTTCCCGGCGGCGGCCGCGCTCGCGTGGTCGGTGCTCGCCTACGCCTGCATCGATTTCGGCTTCCTGCAGCGGGTCTTCCCGGTGACGGAGCTCGCCGAGCGGGTCTACCGGGCCTCCGCCGAGGCCGTGCTCGGCGCGACCCTCCTGGTCTTCCTGTTCGCCTACCTGAACCTCTCCCGCTGGCACGTGCGCTACAGCCACGTCGCCTTCTTCTGGCTGGCCTTCCTGGCGGGCCTCGTGGGGCTCGCGGTGTTCGATCCCCCGGTGGCGGCGGGCGTCGCCCGCATCTCGATCGCCGCGGTGGCGGGGGTCGGCCTCCTCCTGATCCTCTACCTCGCCACGCATAACGGCTACGACCGCGCCATCCTGCTCGTGCCGACCTGGACGCTGCTCGTGGTCTGGGTCACGGCCGCGGGCTTCGCGGTGACGGGCCAGATCGGCAGCGAATTGGTGCAGCCGGCCCTCATCGGCGGCCTCGTGCTCATCGTCATGCTGATCGGCTTCACGGTGATGCAGCACGCCTTCGCGGGCGGCGGGCTCTCGCACGCCCTCGTCTCCGACACCGAGCGGCGCGCGCTGGCGCTGACGGGGGCGGGCGACATCGTGTTCGACTGGGACGTGCCGGGCGACCGCGTCTTCGCCGGCCAGGAGATCGAGAGCCAGCTCGGCCTCTCCCGCGGCGCCCTCGAAGGGCCGGCCGCGAACTGGCTCGCGCTCCTCCATCCCTTCGACGTCGAGCGCTACTCGGCCGCCCTCGACACCGTGATCGAGGAGCGGCGCGGGCGCATCGTGCACGATTTCCGCCTGCGCTCCTCCGGCGGCGCCTATTTCTGGTACCGTCTGAAGGCCCGGCCCGTGATCGGCTCGGACGGCGAGGTGATCCGCGTCGTCGGCACCATCGCGGACGTGACCGAGGTGAAGACCGCCGAGGAGCGCCTGCTGCACGACGCCGTGCACGACAGCCTCACCGGCCTGCCGAACCGCGAGCTGTTCGGCGACCGCCTCGACGCGGCGCTCGCCTTCGCCAGCCAGGACGCGCGCCTGAAGCCCACCGTGATCGTCCTCGACATCGACCGCTTCAAGGGCATCAACGACGCGATCGGCCTGTCTGCGGGCGACTCGATCCTGCTCACGCTGTCGCGCCGCCTCGGCCGCCTGCTGCGCCCGCAGGACACGCTCGCGCGGGTCGCGGGCGACGCCTTCGCGGTCATCCTGCTCTCCGAGCGCGAGCCCGACCGGGTGCTGGCCTTCGCCGAGATGATCCGGCGCACCATCGCCACGCCGATCACCTACGCCGACCGCGAGATCTTCCTCACCGTCTCGATCGGGCTGGCGCTGCACGAGACGGGCGCGCACCCGAAGCGCGACGACGTCTACCAGAGCGCCGAGATCGCGATGATCCAGGCCAAGCGCGGCGGGGGCGACCGCATCGAGGTCTTCCGCGCCAACATGCGGGCCGAGCGCTCGGACCGGCTGATGCTGGAAGGCGATCTCCGCCGGGCGATCGAGCGCAACGAGATGAAGGTCCTGTTCCAGCCGATCGTCCGGCTGGAGGACCGCACGGTCGCGGGCTTCGAGACCGTGCTGCGCTGGGACCATCCGAAGCTCGGGCGCATCCCGTCGGCGACCTTCATGCCGGTGGCCGAGGAGACCGGCTTCGTCGTCAACCTCGGCATCTTCGCGCTGGAGCGCACGGCGCTGGAACTCGCCGCCTGGCAGCGGGCGCTGGAGGTCGAGCCGCCGATCTTCGCATCCGTCGACGTCTCCTCCCGCCAGCTCCTGCGCCACGACCTCCTGCACGACGTGAAGACGGTGCTGGCCCGCTCCGGCGTGCTGCCGGGCTCGCTCAAGCTCGAGCTCTCCGAGAGCCTCGTGATGGAGAACCCCGAATACGCCGCCCAGATGCTCGCCCGCATCCGCGACCTCGGGGCGGGCCTCTGCCTCGCCGATTTCGGCACCGGCTACTCGGCGCTCTCCTACCTGCAGCGCTTTCCCTTCGACACGATCAAGGTCGATCAATCCTTCGTGCGCCAGATGGCGACCGGCAAGACCGCGATCCTGCGCTCCATCGTCAAGATGGCGACCGAGCTCGACCTCGCCATCGTGGCCGAGGGCACGGAGTCGGAGGCCGACGCGCAGGCGCTGGCCGAGCTCGGCTGCGAGTACGCCGAGGGCTACGCCTTCGGCGAGCCGATGACGATGCTCCAGGCCCGCCAGCTCTGCGGCGCGGCGCCCGAGGCCGCCTGAGCCGCCGCGGATCCGGACAGGATCGGGTCCGCGCGGAACGGGTCGACGGGTCCACTTAAATCTGCCTTAACCATGTTGCGGCAAGGTCCTGTGGAAGGACGGCCCTCCGCGCGCAGGCTTGCGCGGCGGCCTTGTCGAGTGGAGGGGCGTATGGCCGAGGCGGCGCATCAACTGGATCAGACCGTAGGGGCCGACGTGGTGCGTCGGCTGATCGCCCGCCCGATTCGCCTGGAGCACACCCGGTACATCGCCGAGGTGGCCGCGCCGGAGCCCGTCGTGGACGAGGCCGCGGACGCGGCGGCGCCGGACGAGGCCCGCGACGTCGCCTCCCTCGAGGCCGAGCTCGCCCTGCTCAAAGCCGTGCTCGACGCGGAGCGCCGCGAGGCCGCCAGCCTGCGCGCCCGCCTCGCCGATCCCGCCGCGTCCGATCCGGCCGACCCCGCGGCCGTGCGCGCGCGCTGGGCCGGCTTGGTCGACGACCTGCTGCTGCGCCTGCGCTGAACCACTCTCATTCCGCTGACCAGGAGACGCCCATGAGCGCGCGTTGCTCGCTCATCGTCAACGGCAAGTCCGTGCGCGTCTCAACCGGCGACACGCCCGTCGAGGCTGCGCTGGCCGAGGGTATGATCGGGCCGATGCAGGCCCTTCACGGAACCGCCTTGCTCGGGCAGGGCCCCGGCCCGGCCGTGCGGCGAGCGCGGGCCCGCAGCAGGCGGCCCGACGCCCTCAAGACCGCCCCCCTGTCCGGCCGCACGATCGAGCCCGCCGAGGCGCGCGCACTCCCGCAGGCCAGCCGCAAGGGCTCCCTGAGCGAGGTGCGGGTGCTGAGCCCGCACGTCGTCGAGGCGGTCGTCACGCTGACGAAGCGCATCGATCTGGAGCCGGGCCATCAGGTCGCGGTGAGCTTCGAGGGGCTGGCCCCGCTCACCCTGGCCCCCACCCTGCGGATCGCCGGGACGACGGAACTCAACGAGCTGGTCTTCCACCTGCCGCGCTGCGAGCGGGACGGCAGCCTCGTCGAGGCGCTCGCCCCCCGGGCCGCCGTGAAGGTGAAGGGTCCGGTCGGCCGCGGCCAGTACCGCCCCGGCGGCGGCCGGCTCGTCCTCGTCGCGGCCGGCACCGGCTTCGCGCCGATCTGGTCGATCGCCCACGCGGCCCGCTACATCGAGCCCGCCCGCGAGTTGCACCTGATCGTCGGCGCCCGCGACGCGCTCGACCTCTACATGCGCGACAGCCTCGACTGGCTGCGCCGCACCGGCGTCGCCCGCCTCGTCCTCACCGCCGACCGCGGACGCCAGCGCCCGCCGGACGTGCGGCCGGGCCCGCTCACCGCCCACCTGCCGACGCTGCGCGCCACCGACGTGGTGCATGTGGCAGGCTGCGCCTCGACGGTCGGCGCCGTGCAGGTGCTGGCCGCGTCCGTGGGGGCGCGCTGCTACCCGATCCCGGTGGATCTGGGCTGACTACCCGAGGGGGCCCCCTCTCCCCGCTTGCGGGGAGAGGGAAGCCGCGCATCAGACCTTCGCAGCATGGCTGGCCAAAAGAAAACGCCCCGTCCCTCTCGGGATGGGGCGCTCGCTTCGAACCCGGCTCAGGCGGTCTTCACCCGCCAGATCTCCTCGGCATATTCCCGCATCGAGCGGTCGGAGGAGAACCACGCCATCCGGGCCGTGTTGTGGATCGCCCGCTTCCACCAGCCCCGCGGGTCGTTCCAGGCGGCGTCGATCTCGCGCTGCGCCCGCCAGTAATCGTCGAAGTCGCAGGTGAGCAGGTACTGGTCGCGGTGGCGCAGGTCGTCGGTCAGCGGCCGGAAGCGGTTGGGCTCCTCGGGCGAGAACCGGCCGGACGCGATCATGTCGAGCGCGGCGGCGAGACGCGGCGAGTTCCAGATCGCGTCGCGGGCGTAGTGCGGCTCCGCCGAGCGGGCGCGCACGCCCGCCGCGTCGAGGCCGAAGATGAAGATGTTCTCCGCCCCGACATGGTCGCGGATCTCGATGTTGGCGCCGTCGAGCGTGCCCACCGTGAGCGCGCCGTTCAGCGCCAGCTTCATGTTGCCGGTGCCCGACGCCTCCATGCCGGCAGTCGAGATCTGCTCGGAGAGGTCGGCCGCCGGGATGATCGCCTCGGCGAGGCTCACCGAGTAGTTCGGCAGGAACACCACCTTCAGCCGGTCGGCGACGTCCGGGTCGTCGTTGACCGCGCGGGCGACGTCGGCGGCCAGCTTGATGATCAGCTTGGCCTGGGTGTAGCTCGGCGCCGCCTTGCCGCCGAAGATCTTGACCCGCGGCGTCCAGTCCTTGTGGGGCTCGGCCTTGATCGCCTGATAGAGCGCGACCGTCTCGACCACGTTGAGGAGCTGGCGCTTGTACTCGTGGATGCGCTTGATCTGCACGTCGAACAGGGCGGACGGATCGACCGTGACCCCGGTGCGGTCGTAGATCACCTCGGCCAGCGCCTCCTTGCGGCCGCGGCGCACGGCGGCGTAGCGCGCGACGAAGGCCGGATCCGCGGCGTAGGCGTCGAGGCCCTTGAGGAGCTCGGGGTTGTCGAGGACGCCCTCGCCCAGGGTCTCGACCGCGAGCTTCGTCAGGCCCGGGTTGGCGTTGTGCAGCCAGCGCCGGAAGGTGATGCCGTTCGTCTTGTTGACGATCTTCTCCGGCTCCAGCGCGTGCAGGTCGGCGAAGACCGTCTCGCGCATCAGCTCGGTGTGCAGCGCCGAGACGCCGTTCACCCGCCGCGAGCCGTGGAAGGCGAGGTGCCCCATGCGCACCCGCCGCCCGTGCGATTCGTCGATCAGCGAGACCGAGGCGAGATGGGCCGCGTCGCTCTTGCCGCTCTTGCCCTGCTGCTCGAGATGCATCCAGTTGATCAGGTAGATGATCTGCATGTGGCGCGGCAGCAGCCGCTCCATCAGCTCGACCGGCCAGGTCTCGAGCGCCTCGGGCAGCAGGGTGTGGTTGGTGTAGTTCAGCGTGTTGGTGGTGACGTGCCACGCATCCTCCCAGGTGAGGCCGTGGTCCTCCAGCAGGATGCGCATCAGTTCCGGCACCGCGATCGCCGGGTGCGTGTCGTTGAGTTGGATCGCGGCGTGGTCGGGCAGCGAGCGCACGTCGCCGCGCTCGGCCACGTGGCGCAGCACGAGGTCCTGCAGCGACGCGGAGGTGAAGAAGTATTCCTGGCGCAGGCGCAGTTCCTGGCCGGCGGTCGAGGAATCGCTCGGGTAGAGCACGCGCGAGATCGCCTCGGCGCGCATGCGGTTCGCCACCGCGCCCACGTGGTCGCCGCCGTTGAACTGGCCGAGATCGACCGGCGCCTCGGCCTCCGCCTTCCATAGGCGGAGCGTGTTGACCGTCTTCCCCCGCCAACCGACCACCGGCACGTCGTGGGCCACCGCCCGCACGGTCTCGGCCGGGTGCCAGGTGCGGCGGATGACGCCCTCGCTCACCATCGACATGGTGACGGAGCCGCCGAAGCCGATCGTGTAGGTCGCGGCCGGCCGGGCGAACTCCCAAGGGTTGCCCTCGCTGAGCCAGGTCTCCGGCGCCTCGCGCTGCCAGCCATCCTCGAAGGACTGGCGGAACAGGCCGTGGTCGTAGCGGATGCCGTAGCCGAAGGCCGGGATGCCGATGGAGGCCATGCTCTCCATGAAGCAGGCGGCAAGGCGCCCGAGGCCGCCGTTGCCGAGCGCGGCGTCCGGCTCCGCACCCTCGACCGTGCCGAGATCGACGCCGAGTTCGGCGAGCGCCTTCCGGGTGGTCTCGACGAGACCGAGATTGTTCATCGCGTCGGACAGAAGGCGCCCGATCAGGAACTCCAGCGAGAGATAGTAGACGCGCTTGTTCGGGACCTGCTTCTCGGCCGCCAGGCAGGCATCGACGATCCGGTCGCGGAGCGCCAGCGCGGTGGCGGCGAACCAGTCGCGCTCCCGCGCGGTCTCCGGCGTGCGGCCGATCGCGTAGGCGAGCTTGGCGCGGATCGCCTCGCGCAGATCGACCACCGCGTCACCCGTGCTCGGGACGGAGGGTCGCACGCCCCGGGCGGGGGCTTTCCCGGCCGTCACGAGCGTGTCATCCGATTTCTCGACACCGGCGGCGGACGGAGAAAGAACTTCGTTGAGCACGTCAAATCCCCCATTCAAGGCCCCGCTGCGTCTTTGCGCGTCCGTTGCCGCACCCGGAGTGCTCCTGGATGGCCGGCCCGGCGTTCGGGGCTGATGATCCTGCGACCGCGTTGCGGCCGTGTGAAGGCGTGTCTGAGGCATGAATCGGCCTCTGCAAGCGATGTGCCGCCCGCACTGTGATGCGTTCGACACAAATTGCCCGACCAGGGACCAGTTTTCACCACTCCGGTTGAAGCAATGCTGAATGCGCCCGATCGATCCCGGCGGCCGGCTCAGCATCGGGTCGCCTCGCCGGCGCCGAAGAGCTAACCCTGTCAGCGCAAGCCAACGAGTCGGCACGACTCGCACGAGGGCCGACATGACCGAGACCGTCTGGTGGAAGCGCGGCACCGTCTACCAAGTCTATCCGCGCTCGTTCCAGGACAGCGACGGCGACGGCGTCGGCGACCTCGCCGGCATCACGGCCCGGCTCGACTACCTCGCCTGGCTCGGCGTCGATGCGGTCTGGATCTCTCCCGTGTACCCCTCGCCGATGGCCGATTACGGCTACGACGTGGCGGATTATTGCGGCATCGATCCGCTGTTCGGCACGCTCGCCGACTTCGACCAGTTGGTGTCGGAGGCCCATCGGCGCAAGCTGAAGGTGATCCTCGACTTCGTGCCGAACCACTCGTCGGTCGCCCATCCGTGGTTCGCTGAGGCGCGGGCCTCGCGGGACAACCCGCGGCGCGACTGGTACATCTGGCGCGACCCGGGGCCCGACGGCGGTCCGCCGAACAACTGGCTCTCGAATTTCGGCGGCCCGGCCTGGACGCTCGATCCGACGACCGGCCAGTACTACTACCACGCCTTCCTGCGCGAGCAGCCGGACCTGAACTGGCGCAACCCCGCCGTGCGGGCGGCGATGTACGACGCGCTGCGCTTCTGGCTGGAGCGCGGCGTCGACGGGTTCCGGGTCGATGTGATCTGGCACCTGATCAAGGACGAGTCGTTCCGCGACAACCCGGCCAACCCGCACTTCGCCGAGCACCTGCCGGAGATCAACCGCTTCCATCAGGTCTACTCCGCCGACCGGCCGGAGGTGCTCGACGTCATCGCCGAGATGCGGGCCGTGCTGCGCGCCTACGGCGAGCGGGTGCTGATCGGCGAGATCTACCTGCCGCTGGAACGGCTGATGGCCTATTACGGCGCCGACCTCTCGGGCGCCGACATGCCCTTCAACTTCCAGCTCATCCAGACGCCCTGGCGCGCCGACGCGGTGCGGGAGCTGGTGGAGAACTACGAGGCGGGCCTGCCCGAGGGCGGCTGGCCGAACTGGGTGCTCGGCAACCACGACCAGCCCCGTATCGCCGCGCGCATCGGCGAGGACCAGGCTCGCATCGCCGCGATGCTGCTCCTCACCCTGCGCGGCACGCCGACCCTCTACTACGGCGACGAGCTCGGCCTCGGCCACGTGCCGATCCCGGAGGATCGCGTGCGCGACCCCTGGGAGATCAACGAGCCCGGCCACGGCCGCGACCCGGAGCGCACGCCGATGCAGTGGGAGCCGGGGCCGCAGGCGGGCTTCAGCGCCGCCGAGCCCTGGCTGCCGCTCTCGCCCGACCACGCGACGCGCAACGTCGAGTGCCTGCAGGACGTGCCGGGCTCGATCCTGACGCTCTACCGCCGCCTGCTGGCGCTGCGCCGCGAGCACGACGCGCTCGCGGTGGGCAGCTACCGCACGATCGCCCTCGGCCTACCCGACATCCTCGCCTACGAGCGCGGCGCGGGCGAGGCGCGCCTGCGGGTGATCCTCAATTTCGGCACCGCCGCGCACGAGATCCCCCTGCCGGAGAACGAGGCCTGGACGGTCCTCCTCTCGAGCCGGGGCGGCCGCGCAGGGGAGCGAGGCGCCGGGCGGATAAGACTGGGCGGGGCGGAGGGACTCATTCTGATGCAGTCGTGACACGGGGTTGCTGCATCGCAGCGTGAACCGGAAAAAAGCCGTGTTTGCCTGGCCTGGTTTGTGCAACGCACAGGAACCGACTCGGTCCGGAAGCGTTGCCATGACGAACTTGGCCGCGGGCGCCTCAGCCCGTCTCGGGCGACCTGCCCGTATCGAGAACGCTGCGATGAGTTTCTGGGGTTGTTCGGGCGATCACAGCCACGAGCCGCAGCCAAGCCCTGCACCCGATCCAATCCTCGATTCCCGGACCTCGCTCCAGCCACGCGTGCTGTTCGCTACGCCGGAGATGGCTGACTTCGTGAAGACCGGCGGCCTCGGCGAGGTCGCCGGCGCGCTGCCGCGCGCCCTGCGCCGCGGCTTCGACGTCCGCGTGCTGATCCCCGGCTACCGGCAGGTCCGCGCGGCCCATCCCGACATCCCGGTCGTCGCGCGCCTCAACGGCTATGCCGGCGTCCCGGCCTGCGATCTCGGCCTCGTCGAGACGGAGGACGGGCTGCAGATCTACGTCCTCATCAACGACGAGCTGTTCGCGCGCGACGGCACGCCCTACGGCGACGCCGGGGGCGATTTCGGCGACAACGACCTGCGCTTCGCCCGGCTCAGCCTCGCGGCCGCCGAGATCGCGGTCGGCGCGGATGCCGCCTGGCGCGCCGACCTCCTGCACCTCAACGACTGGCAGGCGGCGCTGGCACCCGCCTATCTGGCCTGGCGGGGCCTGCGCGTACCGAGCGTGCTGACGATCCACAACCTCGCCTACCAGGGCCTGTTCCCGCAGGCCAATCTCGCCCGGCTCGGCATGCCGGACTCCGCCTTCCAGGTGAACGGCGTCGAGTTCTACGGGCAGCTCTCCTTCCTGAAGGCCGGTCTCTACTACGCCTCCTACATCACCACCGTGAGCGAGACCTACGCCCGCGAGATCCAGACGCCCGACATGGGCTGCGGTCTCGACGGCCTCCTGCGGACCCGCGCCAGCCAGGGTCGTCTCGCCGGCATCCTCAACGGCATCGACGAGAGCTGGGACCCGCGCACCGACCCGCACCTCGCCACCCGCTTCGAGGCCGACGACTGGAAGGGCAAGCGCGCCAACGCCGAGGCCGTGCGCCAGCATTTCGGCCTCGCGGTCTCGCGCGGCCCCCTCTTCGCCATCGTGTCGCGGCTGGTGCACCAGAAGGGCATCGACCTCTCGATCCAGGCGGCCGAGACCATCGTGGCCGAGGGTGGCCAGATGGTGGTGATCGGCCAGGGCGAGGGCCGGTTCGAGAACGCCCTGCGAAGCCTCGCCTGCCGGTACCCGGAGGCTGTCGGCGTGCATGTCGGCTTCGACGAGGCGGATGCCCGCCGGATGTTCGCGGGCAGCGACTTCCTTCTGATGCCCTCGCGCTTCGAGCCCTGCGGGCTGGCCCAGATGTACGCCCAGCGCTTCGGCTCGCTGCCGATCGTGCGGCGCACCGGGGGCCTTGCCGACACGGTCGAGGACGGGGTGACGGGTTTCAGCTTCTCGGAGCGGGACGAGGGCGGCCTCGGCGGCGCGGTGCGGCGGGCGCTCGACACGTTCGGGCAGAAGAAGCGCCTCAACACGATGCGCCGGACCGCGATGGGCCGCAGCTTCGGCTGGGACAACTCGGCGGCGCACTACGCGGCCCTCTACGCCCGCGCCTTCGGCAACGCCGCCCCGCGCTGGCGCGCGGCCTGAACCTGGGATTGCAAAGGGCCTGAGGCCCTTTGGCAGGGTTCGGGGCGGAGCCCCGAGCTTGGCTTCGCCGACCAGGGCGCTGCCCTGGACCCGCGAAAGGTCGTGGACCTTTCGAAACCATGACTTCGAAAGGCGCGCGGGATTCACCCGCGCGCCTTTCGCGTTCTCAGCGCTGCAGCACGAAGATCGTCGTGCCGAGCGGCGGCAGGGTCAGGTTCAGGGACTGCGCCTGACCGTGGCTCGGGCTGTCGTCGCTGTGCAGGCCGCCCCGGTTGCCGACATTCGAGCCGCCGTAGACCTCGGCGTCCGAGTTGAAGGCCTCGCGGTAGAAGCCCGCCTCCGGCACGCCGATGCGGTAGCCCTCGCGGGGCACGGGCGTGAAGTTCGAGACCACGATCGCGATCTCGCCCGGCTCGCGGCCCTTGCGGGCCCAGGCGATGACGCTGTTGTCCTGGTCGTCCGCCACCAGCCACTGGAAACCGCCCGCCTCGACGTCGCGGCTGTAGAGGGCCGGGGTCGACGTGTAGAGGCGGTTGAGGTCGCGGATCGCGTCCTTCACACCCCGGTGCAGGGGATCGTCGAGCAGGTGCCAGTCCAGCGACTGGTTGTGGTTCCACTCCTTCTCCTGGCCGAACTCGCCGCCCATGAAGAGCAGCTTCTTGCCCGGGTGCCCCCACATGAAGCCGAAATAGGCGCGCAGGTTCGCGAACTTCTGCCAGCGGTCCCCCGGCATCTTGCCGAGCAGCGAGCCCTTCCCGTGCACCACCTCGTCGTGGGAGAGCGGCAGCACGAAGTTCTCGGAGAAGGCGTAGAGCAGGCCGAAGGTCAGGTCGTGGTGGTGGTAGCGCCGGTGGATCGGCTCCTTCGAGATGAACTGCAGGGTGTCGTGCATCCACCCCATGTTCCACTTGAAGCCGAAGCCGAGGCCGCCCGTGTAGGTCGGGTGCGAGACGCCGGGCCAGGAGGTCGATTCCTCCGCCACCGTGATGGTGCCGGGCGCGTGGCTGTAGGTCGCCTCGTTGGTCGCGCGCAGGAAGTTGATCGCGTCGAGGTTCTCGTTGCCGCCGTACTGGTTCGGGATCCACTCGCCCGCGCGGCGCGAGTAATCGAGGTAGAGCATCGACGCGACCGCATCCACGCGCAGGCCGTCGAGGTGATAGTGCTCCAGCCAGAACCGGGCGTTGGCGGCGAGGAACGTCGCCACCTCGGTCCGCCCGAAATTGTAGATGTAGGTGCCCCAATCCTGGTGGAAGCCCTGGCGCGGGTCGGCGTGCTCGTAGAGATGCGTGCCGTCGAACAGGCCGAGGCCGTGCGCGTCGAGCGGGAAGTGGCCCGGCACCCAGTCGAGCAGGATGCCGATGCCGGCCGCGTGCGCCGCATCCACGAAGGCCGCGAACTCCTCGGGCGTGCCGAAGCGGCTCGTCGGCGCGAACAGCGAGACCGGCTGGTAGCCCCAGGACCCGTCGAACGGGTACTCGGTGATCGGCAGGAGCTCGATATGGGTGAAGCCCATCTCCTTGACGTAGGGGATGAGGCGCTCGGTCATCTCCTTGTAGGTGAGGTAGCGGTTGCCCTCGTCGGGCACCCGCGCCCACGAGCCGAGATGGACCTCGTAGATCGAGATGGCGCTGTGGCGCGGGTCGCGCGCGCCGCGCGTCTCCATCCAGCCCTTGTCCTGCCACGCGTAGCGGGTCGCGCCGTTGAGGACGGAGGCGGTCTCGGGCGGGTGCTGGGCCCGGAAGGCGACCGGGTCGGCCTTCAGGGGTAGCACGGACCCGTCGGGCCCGCGGATCTCGAACTTGTAGGCCTGGCCGACCTTGAGGCCCGGGACGAACAGCTCCCAGACGCCGCCGTCCTGCCACTGCCGCATCGGGTGGCGGCGGCCGTCCCACTCGTTGAAGTCGCCGACCACGCTGACGCGCCGGGCGTTCGGCGCCCAGACGGCGAAACGGAAGCCGTCGATGCCGTCGAGGTTGCCGAGCTGGGCGCCGAGCACGCGGTAGACGACGTTGGTGCCGACCTCGCGCAGGGCGTTGACGTCGTGCTGCTCGATCGACGAGCCGAAGCTGTAGGGGTCGTAGCGCTTGCGCCGCGCGCCGTCCCAGGCCTCGATCTCGATCTCGTAGAGCGGGCGGCCCTCGCTCTTCACGGACGCGACGAAGAAGCCGTCCGGGTGGCGCCGCTCGAACGGGATGCTCCGCCCGGCGGTGAGCAGCGTGGCGGCGCGCGCCTCGGGCAGCACCGCGCGGACCTCCCAGGCGCCGGGGCCGACCTGATGCGGACCGAGGATCCCGAAGGGGTCGCCGTGGTCGGCGGCCATCACCGCCTTGATCGCGTCCGGGTGCAGGCTCGGACGCGCGGCGGGCGGCGGCGCCTCGGCGGCCCGGGGCGGAGCAGATCCGCGCTCGGTTCCGCTCGCGAAGCTGTCGTCGATCGCCGTCATTCAAGCGCCTTTCGTGCGTTCGTCCAGAATATTGAGAACCCCGCGCGCCGGGATTTCGATCCAGTCCGGACGGTTGTTGGCCTCGTAATCGATCTCGTAGAGCGCCTTGATCAGCAGACAGAGGCGCAGGAGATTGTCCTGGGTCGCCGCATCCGTGACGGCGGCCGGGCTCTCGCGAACCGCGTCCGCGTAGCCGGCCAGGAACGCCTCGTTGATCATGCCGAGCCACGCCACCGCGGCGTTGCGCCCGCGCCCCTCCGAATCGGCGAAGCGGCTCGCGATCTCGCGGATCACCGTCTCGGCGCCGTAGGCGAAGGAGCGCAGCATCCCGGCGACGTCGCGCAGGGGCGTCGACTTGGCGCGGCGCTCGTCCGCCGGCCGCGAGGGCTCGCCCTCGAAGTCCACGATGATGAGGTCGCCTTCCGAGACCAGCACCTGGCCGAGATGGTAGTCGCCGTGGATGCGCGTCTTGTGCGCCCCCCGCGGCATGCCCTGGGTGAGCCCGGCGATCAGCGCCTCGACCTCGCCGCGGCGGCCGTAGAGCTCGGCGACGTTCGGCCGGTCGAGCCCGCGCTCCACCACGGTCTTCATGCCCGCGAAGGCGCGCTCGGCCTGGAGGCGGGCGTCGCGGGCCAGCACCGCGAGGTCGTCCTCGCCGAAGGTCTCGGGCTGGAAGGCCGCGTCGTCGCTGTCGGTCGCGAGCGCCCGGTGCAGCTCGGCGGTGCGGCGACCGAGGAGGTCGGCCCAGCGCAGGTGCGCGCCGAAGGCCTCCTCCGGCGGCGGCGCCTCGCTCTCAGGGGCCAGCACCACGGTCTCGAAGTCGCGGCGCAGGCCCTCCAGCATCACCGTCCAGGCGTCGCCCTGGTTGAGGACGTAGCCCTGCAACACGGCGAGCGCCGTGCGGGTGCCGTCCTCGGCGACGTGCTCCAGAGTGCCCAGCAGCGCGGGGGTGTTGGTGAAGTGCGCGACCTCCGTGAGGAAGCGCCCGACCTCGACCTCGGGATGCGTGCCCGGCTGGAGCCGCCGCAGCAGCTTCAGCATCATCTTCGAGCCGATGGCGATCGAGGTGTTGCTCTGCTCCGCCGAGAGGCGGCGCACCTCGCCGGCCTCGTAGGTGATCTCGGGATCGTAGGCCGAGGTCTTCGAGAAGACGAGCGTCCCGCGCTCGGTCGGGATCTCGCGGCCGTCGCGCATGCCGTCGATCAGGGCGACCGCGAAGTCGCTGGAGGCGGCGGCGCCGTAGAGCAAGCCGGTGCGGGGCCCGCGGCGGACGCGGGCCACCGCGTAGGTCATCAGGGTCTCGTCCTCGCGGCCCTCGTCCACGCCGACGGGCACGAAGTAGTCCTGGCGCTCCCCGTTGGCCAAGCTCACGGTGACGCGCGGCAGGAGGAAGCGGGCCTCGCCCTCGCCCTCCTTGAGCACGGCGCAATCGATGATCTGCACGCCCTTGATGCGCGAGCCCTTGGCGCCGAACCAGCGACGGCTCGCCAGGAAGGGCGGGATCACGGTCCGCTCGAAGGCCGTGCGCTCGCGGCCCGCGACCAGGGACTCGATGCCGCCGGTCAGCACCAGCGTGAACAGCTCCGGCGCCTCGCGCTGCGGGCCGACCGCGCCCGTGTTCGCCGAGGAGAGCGAGAACCAGTAGAAGCCGTAGGCCGGCAGCGTGAGCAGGTAGGGCAACTCGCCGATCGCCGGGAACTCCGTGCCGCCCGTCAGCTCGATCGGGACGGCGCTCCTGAGTTCCGACAGGTCGAGCTGCACGGCCTGCGGCGCGCGCGAGAGGTTGGCCACGCAGAGGATGCGCTCGCCCTCGAACTCGCGGATCCAGGCCAGCACCTTGCGGTTCGCCGGATAGAGGAACTGGATCGTGCCGCGGCCGAGCGCGACCGAGTTGTTGCGGATCGCGATCATGCGCCGCGTCCAGTTCAGCAGGCTCGTCTGGGCCTGGACCTGCGCCTCGACGTTGATCGCGTCGAAGCCGTAGATCGGGTCCTGCACGGAGGGCAGGAACAGCTTCTGCGGGTTGGCGCGCGAGAAGCCGCCGTTGCGGTCGGGCGACCATTGCATCGGGGTGCGCACGCCGTCGCGGTCGCCCAGATAGATGTTGTCGCCCATGCCGATCTCGTCGCCGTAGTAGAGCACCGGCGTGCCGGGCATCGACAGGACGAGGGACTTCATCAGCTCGATCTTGCGCCGGTCGTTCTCCAGCAGGGGCGCAAGGCGGCGGCGGATGCCGAGATTGATGCGCGCGCGGCGCTCGGCGGCGTAGAACGACCAGAGGTAGTCGCGCTCCTCCGCCGTGACCATCTCGAGCGTCAGCTCGTCATGGTTGCGCAGGAAGATCGCCCACTGGCAGCCCTCCGGGATCTCCGGGGTCTGGCGCATGATGTCGGTGATCGGATGCCGGTCCTCGCGGGCGATCGCCATGTACATGCGCGGCATCAGCGGGAAGTGGAATGCCATGTGGCACTCGTCGCCGTCGCCGAAATACTGCGCCGTCTCCTCGGGCCACTGGTTGGCTTCCGCCAGCAGCATCCGGTCCGGGTAGCTCGCATCGAGCGCCGCGCGGATCGCCTTGATGACGTCGTGGGTCTCGGAGAGGTTCTCGCAGTTCGTGCCGTCGCGCTCGATCAGGTAGGGGATCGCGTCGAGGCGCAGCCCGTCGACGCCCATGTCGAGCCAGTAGCGCATCACCTCGATGACGGCTTCCAGCACCGCCGGGTTGTCGAAGTTCAGGTCGGGCTGGTGCGAGTAGAAGCGGTGCCAGAAATACTGCTTGGCGACCGGATCCCAGGTCCAGTTCGAGACCTCGGTGTCGAGGAAGATGATGCGGGTGTCCTTGTACGGCTCGTCGGTGTCCGACCAGACGTAGAAGTCGCGCTCGGGGCTGCCGGGAGGCGCCTCGCGGGCCCGCTGGAACCAGGGATGCTGGTCCGAGGTGTGGTTGATGACGAGCTCGGTGATGACGCGCAGGCCGCGCTCGTGCGCCGCTGCCACGAAGGCCTTGAAATCCTCCATGGTGCCGTAGGACGGGTTGATGTCCCGGTAATCGGCGATGTCGTAGCCGTCGTCGCGCAGCGGCGAGGGATAGAACGGCATCAGCCAGATCGCGGTGACGCCGAGATCGCGCACGTAGTCGAGACGCTGGGTCAACCCCGCGAAGTCGCCGATCCCGTCGTTGTTCGAGTCGAAGAACGACTTGACGTGGATCTGGTAGATGATGGCGTCACGGTACCATTGCGGATCGCTGCGATCGATCATCGCGTCGCTGCCTCATGCGTCGGGGCGGGTCGGAGCCGGTCCCGCCCGACGGGGGTCGGCGCGTGAACGGGCGAGATGCGGCTTGACCGCATCATCGCGGCAACAGCGCGGCAGAGCGCGCCGGGTCGGTGTCTGGTCGCACGCGAGCGCTCATCCCGCAAGGCGCCGCGGCACCCGCAGGCGCCAGATCACGCAGGAGCGCTCCGCCGGATCGAGGGCGATCCGGTGCGATTTGCCGCGCAGCTCGAAGGTGTAGCCTTGGAGCAGGTCCTCGACCTCGACCGCGCCGTCGTCGGGCAGGCCGAACAGCCAGAGCGGCACCTCGTAGGTGCATTCCTGGCGGTTCTTCGGGTCGAGGTTGACCATCACGAAGACGCAGTTGTCGAGCTCCGGCGTCACCTTGGCGTAGGCGATGATCTCGTCGTTGAAGGCGCCGCAGAAATGCACGTTGCGGAAATCCCAGAGGGCCGGGTTCTCGCGGCGGATCTGGTTGAGCTTGATGATGTGCTCGCGGATGTTGCCGGGGCGATGGTAGTCCCAGGCCTTCAGTTCGTATTTTTCCGAGTTCAGGTACTCCTCCTTGCCGGGGTACGGCGCGGCCTCGCACATCTCGAAGCCGTTGTAGATGCCGTAGACGGAGGAGAGCGTCGCGGCGAGCGTGGAGCGCACGACGAAACCCGGCCGGCCGCTGGTCTGGAGGTAGTACGGATTGATATCGGGTGTGTTGGCGAAGAAGTTCGGGCGGTAGTACTCGCCCATCTCGCCGGCGAGTTCGAGGGCGTACTCGGTCAGCTCCGCCTTGGTGTTGCGCCAGGTGAAATAGGTGTAGCTCTGCTGGTAGCCGGCCTTGGCGAGCTTCTTCATCATCTTCGGCCGGGTGAAGGCCTCAGCGAGGAAGATCGCGTCCGGATACTGGCCGTTGACCTCGGCGATCACCCATTCCCAGAACGGGATCGGCTTGGTGTGCGGGTTGTCGACCCGGAAGATGCGCACGCCGCGCGCGCACCAGCCGAGCAGGATGTCGCGCAGCTCGATCCAGAGCGAGGGCAGCGCGCCGCCGTAGAAGTGGACGTTCGAGATGTCCTCGTACTTCTTGGGCGGGTTCTCGGCGAACTTGAGCGTGCCGTCCGGGCGCCACTCGAACCATTCGGGGTGGTTCTTGATCCAGGGATGGTCGGGCGAGCACTGGATCGCGAAATCGAGCGCGATCTCCATGCCGTAGGCGTGGCTCGCCGCGACGAGCCGCTCGAAATCCTCGAGCGTGCCGAGATCCGGATGCACGGCCTCGTGGCCGCCCTCCTCGGCGCCGACCGCGTAGACCGAGCCGACATCGCCCGGCAGCGCCTTCAGGGTGTTGTTCTTGCCCTTGCGGTTGGTGCGCCCGACCGGGTGGATCGGCGTGAAGTAGAGCACGTCGAAGCCGAGTTCGCGGATCTGCGGCAGGCGGTCGATCACGTCCTGAAAGGTGCCGTGGCGGTTGACGTCCATGGACTGCGAGCGCGGGAAGATCTCGTACCAGGCCGAGAACCGGGCCGCGAGGCGATCCACGATCACCGGCAGCACGACGGGATAGCGGGAGAGGTTCACGCGCTCGGCATGGGCCCGCACCAGCTTCACCGAATCGGGCTGCAGGATGCGGTCGAGTTGCGCCGCAGAACCGCTCTGCTCGGCGGCCAGTGCCGAGACCAGGGCCGCGAGCCGGTCCTTGTCGCGGCCGGTGGCGAGATCGGCCGCGGTCTGGACGAGCGCCACGCCCTCGATCGTCTCGAGGCGGACATCGACGCCCGCGTCGCGCTTCTTCAGGGTGTCGCGCATCCAGGACGAGAAGCCGTCGCGCCACGCCTCGATCGTGACCTCGTAGCGGGCGTTCTTCTCCAGCGGGACGCTGCCGCCCCAGCGGTCGTTGTCGATGAAGACCATCGGGTCGCGCCGCCACGTCTCGGTGCCGGCCACGCGCGAGAGAACGGCGGCGTCGATGATTTCGTGGCCGTCCGAGAAGATGTCGGCCTCGACGTGCATTGACTCGCCGACGACGCGCTTCACCGCCGAGCGGCCGCCGTCGAGTTCCGGCGTCACCGCCTCGATGACGACGCGGCCCCTCCCCTCCGGCCGGTCGTGCAGAGGCAGACGCGCGACCTTGGCGGCGTCGGCCGTGATGATGCGCAGTTCTCCCGGCGCGAGGTCGATCGCGCTGCCCGGGTGAAAGGCGATCGGCTCGGCCTCCGGCGTGCGGTCGGTCCAGGGCCCGAGCATGCCGCCCGTGCGGGCGATCAGCGTGCCGGCATCGACCGGGAGCGGGCGCTCGGTCGGGTTGTAGAGCACGATCACGGCGTTGCGCGCCGAGGCGTGGTGGCCGGTGTCGAAGCGGGCGAGCGCGACGAGATCGGAATCGGGCGCCGAGATGCGCTGTTGCGCGCCCTCGACGTTGGCGGCCGGGATCTCGGCGCGCAGCTTATTGATCGCCGCGACCGAGGCCGAGATGTCGATGCCGGTATCGTGCTCGCGGGAGGCGGGCGTGGTCTCGACCACGTGGAGGCGGCGGCGGTAGCCCCACTCGTAGCCCACCGGCATCAGCACGCCCGCCGAGAAGAAGGCGGCGAGCGCGTAGCGCGCGCGCAGGTGCGCGGCGATCTCGGCGGCACCGCCCACCACCTCGGCCGCGAGGCGGCCCATGTCGTGGTTCTCCGGGAAGGCGATGGAGGGCGCGAGGACGCGCAGGCGCTCGTACTGCTCCAGCGCCCAGCCCTTCTTCAGGTCCCACCACGCGAAGGAGTTGAACAGGTAGTCGAAGCCGGCGCCGGCCGTCTCGCGGGCCTGCTCGAAGGTGCAGCCCAGGGTCTCGGCGGCGAACAGGCACTCGGGGTCGCGCCGCTTCGCCTCGCCGATGAGGACACGCCACGTCTCGGCCGGGACCATGTAGGCGGCGTCGCACCGGAAGCCGCGCACGCCTAGCCCCTGGAGCTTGGCCACGTAGGCGCCCCAGATCCGGGTCAGTTCGTGGCGGGCGTGCTCGGCGTGGTAGTCGAGCTCGGCCAGATCCCCCCAGACCGTGCGCTTTGACGGGTCGTCCGGATCGACCGCGAAGGGGCTGGCGATGGTGCCGTCCGCGTCCTTCAGGAAGAGGTCGGGCCGCTCGCGGGCGAGTGTGCCGTCGTTGGCCGTGTGGTTGATGACGAGGTCGGTCATCACCTTGAGGCCGGAGGCCTCGGCCGCCGCGCAGAAATCGCGGATCTGGTCGTCGTCCGAGCGGCCGTCGGCATCGCGGAACCGCTCGTCCAGGCGGTCGGGGTCGGCCACCGCGTAGAGGCTGCCCGAGCCGCCGGTCTGGTGGAACGGGTTGAGGTAGACCCAGTCGAAGCCGAGATCGGCGATGCGCGGCAACTCGCGCGTCCAGTCGGCGACGCGCCCCACCAGCAGCGGGAACAGGTTGTAGATCCGCGGCCCCTCGGCCCGCGGCGCGAAGGCGGCCGGCAGGGCCTCGACGCCGGTCGCCGGGGCGGCCTTCGTCGCGGTGGTCGGTGCGTTCATGCAGGCCTCTTCGTCGTCTCGCGTGTGGGGCTAACGCCCGAGCATCCGGCCCGCTCCGGGCGTGCGGCCCGCGAATGTCTTGAAAATCCGCGGGCTCCGGGGCCGCTGTCTTAAGCGGCCTCTATGTCACTCCGTCCGTCGCAGCACCGCGAAGGGCAGGTGCCGGAACAGCTCGGCGCAGTCGGTCTGCCCGCCCGCGCGGGTCTCGCCGGTGACGAGATCGCGCCAGCGCGTGCCCGCGCCGAGGTCGAGCACGGTGCCGGCGAAGCCCTCGCCCGACCAGACCTGTCCGTCCGGCACGAGCTTCGCCACGAGCCGCGGCACGGCTACGACGAGATCGTCGCCGCCGCCCGCGCCGTCCGCCCGCTGGAAGGCGAGGACGTGGGCCGCCTTCGCGCCCTCGGCCGGCAGGGCCCGGTAGTCGGCATCGGCGTAGAAGCCCGCCCGCTCGGCGCGCTCCGTGAGGAGCTTGGCGAGCACCGCCTGCTTCACGCGCCCGTCCCACCACGTGCCCAGGAGTTCGGAAGCGGGACGTTCCTCCTCCAGCGCCCGCGCCAGCGCCGGGTAGTCGACCGGGCGGCGGTTGTCGGGATCCACGAAGGAGAAGTCCCAGAACTCGGTGCCCTGATAGGTGTCGGGCAGGCCCGGCAGGGTCGCCTTCAGCACCGTGCGTCCCAGGGACGTCAGCATGCCGAGATGGGCGAGGCGCTGGGCGAAGGGGCGCAGCTCCCGCAGGAAGTCCGAGCCCGGCGCGACGATCGCCTCGAACAGGCGCTTGACCGCGCCCTCGTAGGCCTCGTCCACGTTGACCCAGCTGGAGCGGCGCTTGCCCTCGCGCATCGCCTTCTCGCCGTAGGCGATGAGGCGCTCTCGGAAATCCTCTATCCCGGCCGCGTCGTCCTGCTCGAGGAGTTCCAGCGGCCACGCGCCGAGGATCGCCTGGAAGAACATCCACTGGTCGTTGGCGTCAGGCGCGGGCTCGTCGTCGATCGTGGCGAGGTGCGGCCCGGCGGTCGCGCGCCAGAGGTCCCAGGCGCGAGCCCAGGCATCCGGCATCTCGGAGAGGGCGATGAGGCGCGTGCGGGCGTCCTCGCCGCGCTTGGTGTCGTGCGTCGCCGTGGTGATCATGGCGTTCGGCCAGTCGCGGGCGCGGGCCGCCTGGAGCGCGTGAAAGTGCTCCGCGTCGATGCCGTACTCGCCCGGGTCGCCGCCGACTTCGTTGAGGCCGAGGAGCAGCGCGTAGCGGTAGAAGAGGGTGTCCTCCAGGCTCTTGGCCATGACCGGGCCGGTGAGTTGCTGGAAGCGGCGGCGGAAGCGCAGTACCACCCGCGGATCCGGTCGGCCCGGCCCGGAGGTCTCGACGCGGCCGAGCAGCACGTTCTGCGCGAAGTCGTGCACCGAGCGGTCCGGCAGGCCGGACCAGCGCTTGGCCTTGGCCACCGCGCCCTCGATCAGCCGGACGTCCTCGGCCTCGATCTCGGCGTCCTCCAGTTCCGGCGGCAGGTAGCTGCGGTAGGTGGGAAAGCGCGCGATGATCTCGATGAGCGCCCGGCGGATGGCGTTGACCGAGAAGTCGCGGGTGCGCCGGTCGGCGTCGGCCACCTCCTTGAGGTCGGCGGTCAGCACCTCCAGCTCGCTCGCGAAGCTGATCTCGAGGATCTCGGCCTTCGCGGCGCGGAGCTGGAAGCCGTAGGGCTCGTCCATGCCCGAGGCCCACTCGTAGATGCGCCGGACCTTGGCCTGCTTCTCCTTGTCGACCAGAATGCCGTCGAGCTGGTTCAGCACGTCGTATCCGGTGGTGCCGGCCACCGGCCAGGGCCGCAGCTTCTCGCCGGGCTCCAGGATCTTCTCGACCACCACGTAGAAGCCCGGGCCCACCGCGGCCTGGAGCGCGCGGGCGTAGCCCAGCGGGTCGGCCAGCCCGTCGATGTGGTCGATGCGCAGGCCGTCGATGCGGCCCTCGCGCACGTGCCGGAACACGGTCTCGTGCGAGCGGTGGAAGATGTCCGTCTTCTCGACGCGCAGGCCCGCCAGCGAGTTCACGTCGAAGAAGCGGCGGTAGTTGATGTCGCTCGACGCGATGCGCCAGTGGGCGAGCCGGTAGGCCTGGCTCTCCAACAGGCGGTGCAGCGGCCCGAAGCTGTCCGGGTGTCCCTTGACGCCGTTGAGAAGCTTCAGGCCCCGCTCCATCGCGTCGCGGATCGTCGGCGCCGCGGCGTAGACGGCGGCGAGGCGCTGCTTCAGCCCCTCGGCCTCCTCCGGGAAGCCTCGGCGGCGCTCCGGGTTCGTCTCCTCGCCCATGGTGCGCAGACGCTCGGAGATCGCCATCAGCTCGGCCGAGGCGTCGTCCCCGACCTCGCCGAGGGCGGCCAGCACCCGGTTGAGGATGGTCGGGTAGTTCAGCGGCCGGATCGGGAACTGGTGCTCGTAGTGCCAGACGCTGAAGGCGCCGGCCTGCGGGTCGAACTTCAGTTCCAGCGTGCCCTTCTCCAGGGCCTCGCCGTAGCGGTCGCCCAGGAACGGGATGACGAGGTTGCGGTTCGCCCCCATCCGTTCCCAATCGATGTCGAAGGCGTGCGCGAACGGCGACAGCGGACCCCACTCGAGAACCGAGAGCCACCACGGGTTGTCGGCGCCGCCGACGCCCATGTGGTTCGGCACGATGTCGAGCAGGAGCTTCAGGCCGTGCTCCCGCAGCCGGTCGGAGAGGCGCACGAAGCCTTCCTCGCCGCCGAGTTCCGGGTTGATCGCGCCGTGATCGACGATGTCGTAGCCGTGGGTCGAGCCGGGCCGCGCCTTCTGGAGCGGCGAGGCGTAGACGTGGCTGATGCCGAGCTTGGCCAGGTACGGGACGATCCGCTCCGCATCCGCGAAGGTGAAGTCCTTGTGGAACTGCAGCCGGTAGGTCGCCCGCGGCGGCGGCGCGTTGAGGCGCGCTGCACCCGAATGCGGTCCGCGCTCCTCGGCCGAGAGCGAGGCGGCGAGCTTGGCGAGCGGGCCGCCGGGCTCGGCGATGGCGGTGAGGTCGCGGTCGAGCTTGCGCCGCCAGTTCGGATAGCCCTCGGTCGAGCCCGGCACGTTGGCCTGGGAGAGTTCCGAGATCACGTCCTCGTACTGGACGGCCGTGAGGATCGAGGGCGCGCGGGCGAGATAGCGCGCGGCGGCCTCGAAGGGCGCGGCGTCGGGCGGGTCCCAGCTCGGCAGAAGCTGCTCGCCGGCCAGGGCCTCGGTGAGGCGGCGGCGCTCGGTGACGCGCTCGCCCCGCTCGGCCTCGGCCCGCTCCTGGTCGTAGAGGCCGAGCGCCTGCCGGGTGTCGGTATCGACGCCCCGCCACCAGCCGACGAAGGTCGGCAGGTCGTGCGTGGTGATCGCGGTGAGCGCGTCGCGCGGATAGGCGCCCGGCGCCTTGAAGCGGCCGTCGCCCTCGCGCTCGAAGGCGAGGATGCGGTAGCTCAGGATGCCGGCGCCCATCAGCGCGTCCGAGAAACCCTCGGGCGCGGTGCCGAGATCCTCGGCGATCACGATGCACTTGTTGCGGTGGCTCTCCAGGCGCAGCACGGCCAGCATCGGCTCGAACGGCATCAGGACGTAGGCGCCGTCATGAGCCGAGCCGCCGAGCGGGATCAGGAAGAGCCGCGCCAGCTGGAAGGCGTGGTCGATGCGGATCGCGCCGGCATGGCGCATGTTGGCCTGGACCAGAGCCCGGAAGGCCGCGAGTCCGTCGCGCTCCATCTCCAGCGGGTCGAAGGCCGGCAGGCCCCAATCCTGGCCCTTCGGGGCGAGGAGATCCGGCGGCGCGCCGATCGAGACGCCGTTGGCGAAGCGCTCGGGATGCGACCAGATCTCGGAGCCGCCGCGGTCGGCGCCGACCGCGAGGTCGCGGTAGAGGCCGATGCGCATGCCGGCCTCGTGCGCGCGCCGGGAGGCCGCGGCGAGCTGACGGTCGGCGAGGAATTGCAGCCAGGCGTGGAAGCTCACGGCCTCGGCGTGCTCGGCCTCGAAGGCGCGCACAGCCTCCGTGCCGGCGCGGCGGTACGCCTCCGGCCAGTCGCCGAGCCAGTGGGCGCCCTGGGCCTTGAAATGGGCCGAGAGCGCTTCGAACACCGCGTGGGCCTGAAGATCCTCGCCGCCATCCTGGCGGAACGCCTGGAAGTCGGCATCCTCGCCGCGGCGGGCCGGCGAATCCTGCCAGAGCGCGTCGAGCACCGGCGCCAGCACGTCCCAGACGCCCTGGTGATCGACGAGGGAGGCCGAGCGCAGGGCCTCGACCGCGCGACCGTTCTCCCTCAGCAGCGCCTCCGCCCGCGAGCCGACGAAGCCCGGCAGGGCGTCCGGCGCGATGAACAGCGTCTCGAGGAACAGGCGCGAGGAGGGCGAGTAGGGCGAGATCTTGGTGCGGTCGGCCCCGAACAGGGCGTGGACCGGGCTGAGACCCAGGAAGGACGCGCCGCGCAGGCCCGCATCGTGCGCGGCCTGCCCCGCATCCGCGTAGGTGCCGATGCCGATATTGTCCGCCGAGCGCAGGCCGTAGAGCTGCGCGGCGAGGCCCCAATCGGCCGCGCCCTCGTCGGCGTAGGCACGCGGGCGCCAGCAGCGCTGCGGCGCGGCGATCACCCAGGCCTCGGCTTTGCGGTCGCCGAGCGTCGCCGTGAGGTGATGGTAGCCGGGCGTCAGCGGCGGCAGCTCGAAGCCCGCCTCGCTGCCCGAGATCGCCGCACGCCCCTCGCGGGCATTGCCGCGCTCGTCCACGACGCGCCACGCCAGGGTACCGGCTTCCGCCCGCACCGGCACGCGGGCGGTGCGGCGCGCCTCGACCGGCATCAGCGGCGGGACCAGCCCGCGGCGCAGGGCCTCGACGGTGCGGAGCGACTCCGCGGCCTCGTCCTCCGAGCCGACCCGGAAGCCGAGGGCAGCCAGCAGTCCCTTGCGGACCTCCAGCTTCGTCTCGACGGGTTTGCCGAAGGCATCCGTGTAGCCGCCGGCGACGCCGACGAGGTCGGCCAGACGTTCGAGAGTGCCGCTCACTGGTTCTTTTCCGTCACGAAGACGCCGGTCCAGCCGGCCAGGCTCGCGCCCCGATCGTCGGGCGCGTTGGTCCAGATCACCTCACCGGAGAGATCGTCCGGCTGAAACTCGGCGTCGCCCAGGTTGGCGACGAAGCGGAGCGTCCCGGCGCCGAAGCGCCAGGTGCAATCGACCACGTCGGGGCGCGGCAGGGTCGCGATGGCGCCGCGGTAGCCGGACTTGGCGAGCGGCACGACCACGTCGCGGCGGATCGCCAGCAGGCGCTTCGTCTCGGCGAGCACGTCCTTGTGCGGCGCGCGCTCCGGCTCGGACCAGTCGAGCTTCGAATCCGCGAAGGTCTTCTCCTCGGTCGGGTCCGGGATCTTCGAGGTGTCGTCGGCGAAGGCGGCGAAGCTCTTGAACTCGCGGCGACGGCCCTCGCGCACGGCCTTGTTCAGCTCTTCGTCGGGCGCGAAATCCACGAAGAACAGGAACGGCGTCGAGGCCGACCATTCCTCGCCCATCCAGAGCATCGGGATCTGGGGCGCCAGCAGGAAGCCGCCGCGGGCGAGAGCGAGCTTTCTCGGATCCGAGAGCTGGCTCAGCCGCTCGCCGAGCGCCCGGTTGCCGACCTGATCGTGGTTCTGCAGGAAGGTCACGAAGGCGTGGGGCGGCAGGTGCGCCGAGGGCTCGCCGCGCGGGTGGTTGTCGAGGGTCGGGAAGGGCTCGCCCTGGTAGGCGAAACCCTCCGACAGGCAGCGGGCGAGACGCTCGACCGGCTTGTCCGCGAAGCTCTCGTAGTAGCCGGCATCCTCGCCCGTCAGCAGCACGTGCCAGCAATGGTGCAGGTCGTCCGCCCATTGCGCGTCGTGCTGGCGCGGCTTGCCGTCCGCATCCCGCTCCAGCCACTTGGCCTGGTTCGCCTCGTTCTCGAGCATCAGGTGGATCTGGCGGTCGGGGAATTTCTCCCGGACGGTCTCGCCGAGCTCGGCCAGGAAGTGTCTTTCCGAATCGTCGAGGATCGCGTGCACGGCATCGAAGCGGATGCCGTCGAAATGATACTCCTCCAGCCAGTACAGCGCGTTCTGGATGAAGTACTGGCGCACCGTGCGGCCGCTCTCCTTGCCGTCGAAGTTGATCCCCGCCCCCCAGGGCGTCTGGTGACGCTCGGTGAAGAAGGTCTTGGCGTAGGCGTGGAGATAGTTCCCGGCCGGGCCGAAATGATTGTAGACGGCGTCGATATAGACCATCAGCCCGAGGGCGTGCGCCCGGTCGATCAGGCGCTTCAGGTCGTCGGGCCGGCCGTACGCTCCGTCAGGCGCATAGGGCAGCACGCCGTCGTAGCCCCAGTTGCGGGTGCCCTTGAAGTCGGCGAGCGGCAGCAGCTCGATCGCGGTGACGCCGAGGTCGCGGATGTATTCGAGCTTGCCCGCCAGCCCCGCATAGGTGCCCTCGGGGGTCGCGGTGCCCACGTGGGTCTCGTAGATCACCGCCTCCTCGAAGGGGCGGCCCGTCCAGGCGTCGTCCGTCCACGCGAAGGCGTTCGGGTCGATCACCTCGCTCGGACCGGACACGTCCTCGGGCTGGAAGCGCGAGGCGGGATCGGGCACCACGAGGTCGCCGTCGATGCGGAAGCCGTAGCGGGCGCCGGCCCTCACACCCGGCACCACCGCCCGGCGCCAGCCGTGCTCGGCGGCGGGAATGGCGTGGTCCTGCCCGTCGATCACCAGGGTGACGTCCTGCGCGGTCGGGGCCCAGAGCGCGAAGCGCACGCCGCCCTCCACGAACTCGGCACCGAAATCCATGCTGTGGGCGCGCCGCATCGAGCCTGTTCCTTGTCGTCGAAGACCCGCGCTCGGGAAGCGCGGACGAGCCGTCGAACCGTGTCGTGGCACGCCCAGGAACGCCGAACCGGCGGCGCATCGTTGGACGTCTTGGAGCCCCTCACGAAACGCCCGATCGCCGGGAGACCTCCCTCTGCACGCGACGGTGCAGCGGGCGTTTCGCGAGAGGCTCTTGGGGAGCGTGCGGGCGTGTCCGGCCCCGCTTCCTCATCAGAAGGCGGCGCGGCGCATCTTGTTCCCGCGCCGCAACTAAGGCGGTGGAACGGTGCGGCAACGGTGTCGCAGGGTGGATTCCGGCGGATCGGGCGGCGGTGCGCATCGGCGTCGCCTCGGGGGCCGGCGCCGGGCCGCGCTCTCGACAACTCCCGGTTGCCGTCCCCCGCAGCGCCATGCGCCAAGTGCAGCGTCATCCCGCGGCAGCGCCGGAATGACGGGGGTGGGAACCCGGTCGCGGGAGACCGCCTCAGGCCGCCTCGTCGGTGCGGGCGGCGAGCACCAGCACCGTGCGGGCCGGCAGGCTCAGGCTGCCGCCCCCGGCGAGCGCGGCGGGGCCGAACAGCACGGCGCCGGTCTCGCGCGCGGTGTCGAACACCACGCGCCAGGGGCCGCCGACGTCCGGCGCGATCCGGAAGCTGCAGGCCGTCTCGGCAGCATTGAACAGGATGAGCAGGCGCTGGCCCGCCTCGCCGTCGTTGCCGATCTGCATGCCGAAGGCCTGGCGGCCGTCCTCGCCCCAGGCGGCCCCGTCCATCTCGGTGCCGTCGGGGCTGAGCCAGTGCACGTCGCGCAGCGGCTCCTCCGGATCGATCGCGGAACCGTCGAAGAAGCGGCGGCGGCGCAGGGCCGGCTCCTCGCGGCGCAGGCGGAGCAGGTTCGCCACGAAGGTCGCCAGCGTCGGGTCCGGGTCCGAGGTCCAGTCCATCCAGCTGACGGCGTTGTCCTGGCAGTAGGCGTTGTTGTTGCCGCCCTGGCTGCGCGAGCGCTCGTCGCCCATCAGCAGCATCGGCACGCCCTGCGCCAGCATCACGGTGGCGAGCAGGTTGCGCTTCTGGCGGGCCCGGACCTTCAGGATCTCGGGGTCGTCCGTGTCGCCCTCGACGCCGTAGTTGCGCGAGACGTTGTGGCCGTGGCCGTCGCGGTTGCCCTCGCCGTTCTCTTCGTTGTGCTTCTCCTCGTAGGCGACGACGTCGGCCAGCGTGTAGCCGTCGTGGCTCGCCGCGAAGTTGATGCTGGCGAGCGGCGAGCGGCCGGAGGGCGCGAAGACCTCGCGCGAGCCGGACAACCCTTGCGTCAGCTTCGGCAGGGTGCCGCGGTCGCCGCGCCAGAAGCCGCGGGCGGCGTCGCGGAACTGGTCGTTCCACTCGCTCCAGCCGCGCGGATAGCCGCCGAGCTGGTAGCCGCCCTCGCCGATGTCCCAGGGCTCGGCGATCATCTTGACGCCGGCGAGCACCGGGTCCTGCGCCACGGCCTGGAAGAAGGCGGCCTGGGGCGAGAAGGCCAGCGGCGCGCGCCCGAGCGAGGAGGCGAGATCGAAGCGGAAGCCCGCGATGCCGTAGGCGGAGACCCAGTGGCGCAGCGAATCCATCACCAGCTGCATCACCCGGGGATGGGCGACGTCGAAGGTGTTGCCGCAGCCCGTGCAGTCGATCCCGCGCTGCGGGTCGGCGGGGTCGAGCTTGTAGTAGCTCGCGTTGTCGATGCCGCGGAACGAGAGCGTGGGGCCGTCGAGCCCCGCCTCGCAGGTGTGGTTGTAGACCACGTCGAGGAAGACCTCGATCCCGGCGGCGTTCAGTTCCCGGATCGCCGCCTTGAGGCCGCCGGTCCCGCCGTGCCCGAGATAGCGCGGGTCCGGCGCGAAGTAGCCGAGCGGCGAGTAGCCCCAGTAGTTCACCAGTCCCTTGTCGACGAGGAAGCGGTCGTCGGCGAAGGCCTGGATCGGCAGCAGTTCGAGGGCGGTGACGCCGAGCTTCCACAGGTGCTCGATGATCGCCGGATGGGCCAGCGCCTCGTAGGTGCCGCGCTCGGCCTCGGGGATCGCCGGGTGGGTCATGGTCAGGCCCCGGACATGGGCCTCGTAGATCACCGTCTCGTGCAGCGGCCGGCGCACCGGCCTCAGGGCGAGGTCGGGCACCTCGGGCGCGGTGACGACGGCCTTCGGCATGTAGGCCGCGCTGTCGCGCCGGTCGATCCGGTCCTCGCGGGCGACGCCGCGGCGATGGCCGTAGAGCGCGTCGTGCCAGCGGATGCGGCCCGCGATCTCGCGGGCGTAGGGGTCGAGCACGAGCTTCGAGGCGTTGAAGCGGTGGCCGCGCTCCGGCGCCCACGGCCCGTGCACCCGGTAGCCGTAGAGCTGGCCCGGCAGCACGCCGCGCAGGTACCCGTGCCAGACGTCGTCGGTGCGCGCCGGCAGCCGGATCCGGTGCGTCTCGTGGCGCTCGCCCGGCTCGAACAGGCAGAGATCGACCGCGGTGGCGTGCTCGGAGAACAGGGCGAAATTGACCCCGCGCCCGTCGAAATGCGCGCCGAGCGGGGCCGGCACGCCGTCATCGACGCCGATCATCGGGCAAGTCCGTCCAGAGGGTTCGAGAAGGCGACCGGGATTACTCGGCGGCCTCGGCCGCCGTCGGCGGCTCGCGCTCGACGGTCCGGAAATGCTCGAGCTCGGTCAGGAAGTTGCGCGCCCACCAGTCCACGTCCTCGCGGGTCATCCGCTCGGCCATCGGCTTCCAGCGCTCCAGCCGCTCGCCGCGCGACATGTAGAGCGCCGTGCGGATCGCCTCGGCCACCTCGAAGCGGTCGTAGGGATTGACCAGGAGCGCTTCCGGCAATTGCCGTGCCGCCCCCGCGAACTTCGACAGGACGAGGACGCCCGGATCCTCCTCGCTCTGCGCGACGACGTATTCCTTGGCAACGAGGTTCATGCCGTCGCGCATCGGCGTGACGAGGCCGACGCGGGCCGCCCGGTAGAGGCCCGCCAGCACGGGCCGCGGATAGGCCTTGGTGACGTACTGGATCGGGGTCCAGGCCGGGTCGCCGAGCGAGCCGTTGATCTCGCCCACCGTCTCGTTCACCTCGCGGGCGAGCTGCTCGTATTCCGGCACCTCGCTGCGGGATTTCGGCGTGATCTGGATGTAGGTGACGTTGCCGCGCTGGTCGGGGTTCGAGGCCAGGAAGCTCGAGACCGCCTCCATACGCTCGGGCACGCCCTTCGAGTAGTCGAGGCGGTCGACGCCGATGATGAGCTTGCGGGTGCGCAGGCCCGCCATGGTCTCGCGCACGACCTTGTTGGACGAGGCCTTCTCGGCCGCCTCCTTGAAGCCCTCGACGTCGATGCCGATCGGGAAGCTGCGGATGCGGGTGCGGCGGCCATCGACCATCAGCGAGCCGCCGCCGAGGGGGATGGCGCGCAGGCTGTCGATCAGGTTGCGCGAGAGGTTCTGGACGTCCGGATCGGTCTGCAGGCCGATCAGGTCGTAGTCGGCGATGGCGCGCAGCAGGTCGCCGCTCGCCGGCAGCGAGTTGAACACGTCGGCCGCCGGCCACGGGATGTGGTGGAAGTAGCCGATCGGGTTGGCGAGGCCGAGGCCGCGCAGCTCCGAGGCCAGCGGCAGCAGGTGGTAGTCGTGCACCCAGATGATGTCGTCGGGCTCGACCAGCTTGGCGAGCGCGCGCGCGAAGGTGCGGTTGACCCGGCTGTAGCCGGCGTAGTCCGAGCGCGAGAAGGCGCCGAGCCCGAGCCGGTAATGCATGATCGGCCAGAGCGCCCGGTTGGCGAAGCCGGCGTAATACTCCTTGTGGTCCTGCGGAGAGAGATCGACCACGGCATACTGCACCCGGCCGCGATCGATCAGCGTCGGCTCCTCGGACGGGTTCTCGCTGATCGTGCCGCTCCAGCCGAACCAGAGGCCCTCGTAGGAGGAGAACGCTTCCTTCACCGCGACGGCGAGGCCACCCGCGGCCACCGCCTTGCTGCCTTCCTCGGGAACCGCCACGCGGTTCGATACGATGACGAGGCGTGCCACGCAGTCGGCTCCCGTTCCCTCAAAATCGTGCGGACGCGAGAGACGCGGCGTCCGCCGTACACCTGCTAGCCAGAACGCGCGGAAGCGAGGCGCGATCCCGCCGACCTGCCGAACCAAGCGCGGAACCGCCCGCCGGGTCAAGGGCCGGCGCGCGTCCTGTCCCGACGATTCACCCTGCCCTTCCTCCCGGACGCCGTCTCCCGGGAACGGTCCGGAACGGGCTCGGGACGGGTCCGAGACGGGTCCGAGACGGTTCCGAGACGGGTCCGTTCGCACCCGGGAGGCCCACCGGGAAGCCCCGGGAGGCGGCGGCGGGAGCTCGGCGGAACGTATCGGAGTTGCACCTGCGAGGACCGGAACCGTAGGGGGTCGAGGCGGTTACTCAGCCACGTTCAGCAACGCCCCGCGCGAGGAGTGACCGATGGCCGCGAGCGAGTTCCCACATCCGGCCCCGGGCGATCCCTCGGCCACCCACGATTCGCCTGGCGCACGGCAGCAGGCCGACTGGCGCGGCCTGAAGGGCGACGTCGAGGGCTTGGCGGACGTCGCCGCCGAGCAGGGACGCGGCCTCCTCGACGCGGTGCGCGTCCAGGCCCAGGACTACGTCGAACAGCGCAAGAACGACGCGGCCGGACAGGTCCACGACCTCGCCCGCACCATCCGCTCGTCGTCCAAGGATTTCGACGACAAGCCCAACATCAAGGCCTTCTTCGACAGCGCCGCGGACGGCCTGGAGCAGCTCGGCTCCTCGATCGAGAGCCGCAGCTTCGGTGATTTCTACGCCGAAGCCGAGTCCTTCGCCCGCCGCGCGCCGGTCGCGGTGGCGGTCGGCACGTTCGTGGCGGGCCTGCTCGCCGCCCGCTTCATCAAGTCGTCGAGCCTGCCGCCCGAGGGCGACGCCCGCGACGGGTTCCGGGGCTGAGCCATGGCGCAGGGTTCCGCACCTCCACCGAACGGGTCGAGCATCCAGGGCCTCCTCGGCGAGGCCCTGCGCGAGACGAACGACCTCGCCCGCAAGGAGATCGCGCTGTTCCGCGCCGAGATGGCGTCGAACCTGCGCTCGCTGATCGTCGGGCTCGCCTGCATGGCGGCCTCGGCCGTCTTCGCCGTGGTGGCGCTGCTCGTGCTGATCGGCGCCTTCGTGAAGTGGCTCGCCACGATCGTGGGGTCCGAGTGGCTCTCGGCGCTGATCGTGGGCGGGGTCCTCCTCGTCATCGCGGTCGGGCTCGCCCTCTGGGCGCGCAGCGCGCTCTCGCTGTCGACGCTCGCGCCGACCCGCACCACCCGTCAGGTCCGCCAGGACGCCCGTGCATTGTCGGAGCGCGTATCCGGATGAGTGGCATGAACGATTTGGAGCGCGACATCGAGGAGAGCCGCGCCCGGCTCGACCAGACGATCGACCGCATCCAGGGACGCCTCAACGCGTCGAGCCTCGTGGACGAGATGCTCGGCAGCGCCCGGCGCACGCCCCTGAACGGCGTCTACGACGGCGCGCTCGAGGCGGTGCGGCGCAACCCCGTCCCCGTCCTGCTGATTGCGGCGGGCGTGGGCTGGCTGATGCACCGCATGTCGCAGGAGGCCAACCGCCGCCGCACCGAGGTGCAGGCCGAGCGCGTCCCCGTCCTCAACACCGGCGCGGCCCGCGTCTACGACCCGGACCGCCCGACGACGAAGCCCGCGGCGGTACCGGCGAACGACATCGTCGATACCACGCACGTCTGAAGTCCCGCACGGGCGCCCCCGTCGCGCCGGAGTCCGAAGGAGTTTCCCATGAGTGAAGGTGCCGGACAGAAGGACGGGCCTGGCCTGCCACAGCTCGACCCGCACGGGCGCGCGGCGGACCACACCCTGAAGCCGGATCCCCAGGGGATCCACGACCCGCTGGGCCGTGCCGACCACGACCCGCACGGCCGCGCCGCCGACCACACCCTGCATGCCGACCCCGCCGGCGAGCGCGATCCCCTGCCGCGCGCGGGCCTCGATCCGCACGGCCGGACGGCGGACTTCTCCAACAGCAACACCTCGGGCACCGCCTCCGGCACCGGCGGCGATCTCCGGGCCAAGGTCGAGGGCGTGGGCGCCGCGGCCCGCGAGCAGGCGGGGGCGATCCAGGACCGCGTCGGTCAGGCGGCCGATGAGGCCGGCAGCCGCATCCGCTCGGCCTACGACGACGCGCGCACCTACGTCTCGGAGGCCGGAGAGGGGCATCTGCGCCGCATCGACGACCTGACCGACCGCGGCCGCGAGGGCCTGCAGCGCGGGCGCAACGCCGTGGAGGACTTCGTGGGCGAGAACCCGCTGCTGGTCGGCGTCGTCGGCCTCGCGGCCGGCCTGCTGCTCGGCGCGCTCCTGCCGCGCACCCGGCAGGAGGACCGCAATCTCGGCCCCTACGCGGACGAGGTGCGCGACCAGGGCCTGCGCTACGCCCGCGAGTTCACCAATCGCGGACGGGAATTCGTGCAGACCGCCCTCGACCCGGAGACGGTCAATGCGGCGGCCCGCAAGGTGGCCGGACAGGACGACGCGCAGAGCCGCAGGCCGGACGATCCGGTGCGGCACACGCTCTGAGTCCGACGTAGATCCCGAATCGGCAAGAGGGCGGTGCCGCGCGCCGCCCTCTTCGTTTGTTCCCGGAGAAGGCCGTCCCTGGGGGAGGCCGCCCCGCTCCCCTCTGCCGCATGCGTCGAATCCGGCGCCACCGCGTTGATCCCGCATGCCCAAGCCCGCCGCTAGACCCGAGCCGCCCGAGACGCCCCGCCTCGGCTTCTGCTGCAAGTTCATCCCCGACGAGCCACCCGGCACCCACGCGACCCAGAAGGCCGCGAAGGAAGCCGCGCTCTTCATGAACCTGACCAGCGCGACGATGGCCCACCTGACGAAGCTCGCCCCCGTCGCGCGGGCGGCGAAGCTCTCGGGGATCGTCACCCACAATCTCGCGGCGCTCGAGCGCCAGATCGACTGGGTCGGCGCCCGCCCGCCCCTCGAGCGCCTGCTGCGCATCGCCAGCAACGTCCTGCCGGGCTACACCCACCCGATCGCCGAGCCGCTCTACGCGGACCCGACCTTCGCACGCGCGATCGAGACGGGGCTCGCGCGGATCGGCGAGCGGGCGCGGGCGCTGGGCGTGCGCCTCAGCTTCCATCCGGGGCCGTTCTGCCTGCTGGCGAGCCGCAACCCGGCCGCCATCGCCAACGGTCTGGGCGAACTGGAATATCACGCCCGCATCTTCGAGATGATGGGCTTCGGATCCGGCTGGCACCCCCACGGCACCCACATCAACATCCATGTCGGCGCGCGCGACCCGGGCCTTGCCGGCTTCCGCGAGACGCTGCCGCGCGCGAGCGAGACCGCCCGCAACCTCCTGACCATCGAGAACGACGATTTCGGCTTCAGCACCGACGAGTTGCTCGAACTCGCCGACGTGGTCCCGATCGTGCTCGACCTGCACCATCACTGGGTCCTCAGCGGCGGCGCGTATCTGGAGCCGGACGATCCCCGCATCGCCCGCATCCGCGAATCCTGGCGCGGCGTGCGGCCGATCGCGCATATCAGCGTCTCGCGCGAGGACATGCTGCCCGCCCCCGACCCCGACGTGCTGCCGGATTTCGGGGCCCTGCGGGCGGCCGGCGTTCCGGTCAGGGAACTCGCCGCCCATTCCGACATGATGTGGAACCGGGCCGTCAACGCACTGGTGGCGCGCCACCTCGCCTGGGCGGATTTCGAGGTCGAGGCGAAATCCAAGAACCTCGCCTCGGTCGGCCTCGCCGATCAGGTCCGGGCGGGCCTGGGGCCCGTCGGCACGGCGCGGGGCCTGATCGCGGCCGAATGAATCTCGACGGCCCCTCCGCCAGAGGCTAGGCATCGGCCATGAAGACCGCCGACTGCGACATCCTCATCGTGCCGGGGCTCCGGGGCTCGGAGGAGGACCACTGGCAGGCCCGCTGGGCGAGCCGGCTCCCGACCGCGCGCCTCGTGCAGCAGGACGACTGGCACAACCCGGAGCCCGGTCCCTGGCGCGCCCGCGTCGCCGAGGCGGTCGCCGCCGCGACCCGGCCCGTGATGCTGATCGCCCACAGCCTCGGCGTCGTCGCCTGCGTCGAGGCGGTGCCGGACCTGAAGCCCGGCATCGTGCGCGGCGCGGTCTTCGTGGCCCTTCCCGACGTCGAGAACGCCCCGGACCTGCCCGACAGCGTGCGCGCCTTCGCGCCTCTGCCGCGCGACCCCCTGCCGTTTCCCTCCCTGGTGGTGGCGAGCCGCACCGACCCGCACTGCGACTATGCCCGCGCCGAGGACTTCGCCTACGCCTGGGGCGCCGCGATCGTGGACGCGGGCGATTCCGGTCACATCAACGTCGCGAGCGGGCACGGGCCCTGGCCCGAGGGCCTGATGCGTCTGGCCGGCTTCATGAAGACGCTCTGAGCGCCGAGCGCGCCGATTAAGGCTTCGTTTACCCTGCGGGGGTCTGGATGGTCGCGAAAGCCGGGCCAGCCCGCCCGCGGGAGATGGATGTGACGCGCAGAGAGCTTCTGGAACGCCTCGATACGGCCATCGCCGCCCTCGGGCCGCGGGCGCCCACGAACTTCAACAGCTCGCTCTTCGGCGATGCCGCCCTGCTCAAGCGCATCGAGGCCTTCGAGGCGCAGATCAACCTCCCCGAGAAGCCGAAGGTCGCCGACTACACCGGCAACATGTTCTCGCGCATCGCCAACCGCCGGGCCGCCGGCGCGAAGTGAGGGATCCCAGGGCTCCGCCCTGGACCCGCCAAAGGCCGTAGGCCTTCGGGATCCAACACCATCCGTGTCCTACCGCGAAGCATCCGCGTCCGGCTGAGCCGCCTTCAGGAGCTCGCCCGCCACGTCGGTGAGCCGCGGCGGGGCCTCCCGGGTGAAGGGCAACGGCCGGCAGACGGCCAGCGCCGCGAGGCCGAACCGGGCGGTCATCAGCCCGTTCAGCACGCCCTCGCCGAGCTTGGCCGAGATGCGCGCGGCCACGCCCAGCCCCAGCACCTGCTGCAGCATGCTCTCGCCCACCGCCATGCCGCCCGTCACCGTGAGGTGGGCCAAAGCCGCGCGGGCGAGCCGGATGAAGCCGAGGAAGCCCGGGCGCCCGCCGTAGATCGCCGCGATCCGGCGCAGAAGCCGCACCGCAGCGAAGACCACGAAGGCCACGTCCACGATCGCCCGCGGGCTCAGCGCGGTCACGGCGGAGACCTGCTTGGCCGCCGTCGCGATGGCGTTGCGGGCCTGCCGGTCGAGGGGCGACAGCAACTCGTGCTCGGCGAGCCCGATGCGGTCGTCCACGTCGAGGATCGCGTCGCCCAAGGTCGCCAGCCGCTCGCGGCCCGGCGCCAGCGCCGCGCGGTCGGCGTAGAAGGCCGAGAGGTCGCGCACCACGCCCTGCGCCGCGGTGTGGTCGCGCGTCGCCAGCGCGTCGATCGCGGCCTGCCGCAGGTGCTCGATCTTCCGCTCGCGCCAGAGCCCGGAGAGCTCGCGCGCCACGATCGCCAGCAGGGCCAGCGACGCGAGGCCGAGCAGCGCCAGCGCCACCCAGCCGAGCCAGGGCGCCGTCGCGAACAGATCCGCGATCAGCCGCTCGACCGAGAGCCCGACTGCGATCGCCACGAGGCCGCTGACCGAGGAGAGCAGCAGCGCCCCCCAGGGCGAGCGGCTTCTGGCGGCGACCGGCACGGGCGTGCCGTCGGCCGCGTCCACGATCTCGAAGGGCTCCTCGACGATCCGGACCTGGGACGGCGCGACGGGCTCGGGTGCCACGCCCTCCGGCGCCGGCTGGTCGGAGGGAATGCGGAAGGCGCGCGGGCGGCGGGGGTTCGACATGGCTCAGGCCTCGAAAACGATCACGCCAACCGGTCCCCGATCAGGAACTGCATCGCCCGGTCGAGCCGGATCTGCGGCAGGTGTCCCGGGCGCCCGAGCGCGTCGGGCCGGACCGGCGGCGGGCGGAACCGGGGAAAGCGGAGCGAGCCGGGCTCGACCGCGCCCTCCAGCACCGCCTCCGGTCGGGCCGGCAGCTCGCCGGGGAAGACGGCCGCCTCGCTCGTCCCGTCGAAGACCTCGCCGTCCACCACCTCGCCCGCCTCCGGCACGCCGGCCACCGCGCGCAGCGCCTCGGCGCCGTCGTGGACCGTGGTCTCGCGGGTGGCCCGCACGGAGGCGAGCGCCACGGTGCCGACCCGCGCACCCGCCGCTTCCGTCCGGCGCATGGCGCGCGAGACGAGCAGGCGCAGCAGCGCGTCGAGCCGGTCGTGGCTCGTCTGGTGGAGGTGGTCGGCCTTGGTCGCGGCGAACAGGATCCGGTCGGCCCGCGGCGCGAAGAGCCGCGAGAACAGGGTGTTGCGGCCGATGTTCAGGCTGAGCAGCACCGCGTCCAGCGCCTCCTCCAGCTCGGCGACAGCGGTCGGGCCGGCATCGACCGCGGCCAGCACGTCGACCAGCACGATCTGCCGGTCGACCCGCTGGAAATGGTCGCGGAAGAACGGCACCACCACCTTGGCCTTGTAGGCCTCGAAGCGTCGCTGCATCAGCCAGGCCAGGCTTTCCGGCGCGATGGCCTCCGGCAGGTTGTCGAGCGGCGCGAAGGTGAGGGCCGGCGAGCCCGCGAGGTCGCCCGGCATCAGGAAGCGCCCCGGCGGCGTGGTGGCCACGGCCTCCGGCCCGTTGCGGAGCGCCGCGAGGTAGGCCTTGAACGCGTCGCTCGCCCGCTCGGCCAGCACCTCGTCCAGCGGCGCGTTCGGATCGAGGGTTTCGAGCAGGGCGAGCCAGGGCGCGGCGCTCTCCGCGCGGCCGGCCCGGCGCGTGCCGTTGATCGTGGCGCGCGACCACGCGGTGTAGTCCTGCTCGATCAGCGCGAGGTCGAGCAGCCACTCGCCCGGGTAATCGACCACGTCGAGCATCAGCGTTCCGGGGCCCGAGCGCCAGCCGCCCGCCCGCTCGTACTCGATGGCGAGGCGGAACTGGCTGATCCGGTCGGTCGATCGCGGCCAGAGGCGACGCTCGGTGAGCGCCGCGTAGTGGTCCTCGAAGGGGAAGCGCGGCACGTCGTCGTCCGGCTGCGGCACGAGGCGGGCACGGCGCAGCCGCCCCTCGTGCGCGGGGGCGAAGGCCGGCAACGCGTGGGCCTCGGTGAGATGGTGGATCAGCGCGGTGGTGAAGACCGTCTTGCCCGAGCGCGCCAGCCCGGTGACGCCGAGCCGCAGCGTCGGCTGGACCAGGAGATCGCCCGACGCCTCGGCGAAGGCCCGCATGGCGGATCCGGCACGGGCGGCGAGGTCGGTCAGGGGCACGGAGACTCCCGGGGCGGGCGGTCGGAACGGTGAACTTGGCCGCGCTGAGGTGGCGCGGCACGCGGGTGGGCGCAAGGCCCGGGCGCGCGGACCCCGCTCAGTTCGCCGCCTGGGCGGTCGCGAGGGCGGGGATCGACAGGCGGACGATCGCCGCCCGGACCAGCTCGGCGGAGGCGCGCATCGTGCCGAGCTCGACCTTCGACATCGCCAGCATCACGCGTTCGAGGTTCGGCCCCGGGCGGCCCTCGGCGTCGAAGAGCTTGAGGTCGTCGTCGGGCCCAAGGCCCACGCTGCCCGCGATGGCGGCGGCATAGTTGCCGATGCGCGCGGTGTCGCCGCTGCAGATCGGGGCGGGCGCGCGCAGGTCGGAGAGGGTGAAGCCCGGTGCCAGCAGCGGCAGTGTGGCCGATTCGGCGACGAGCTGGGACGGCGGCGGGGTGCGCCGCTCCAGCAGGGCTGCCGGGTTGTCGGCGCCGCGTACCGGGGTGGGGGATGCCGCGATAGCCCGGGCGGGCTTCGCGGCGCTGCCCGGCCGGAGTCCCGGATGGCCGGCCATCCGGGCGAGCGGCGACCAGGGCTGCACGCGCAGGGCCGGGCGGGCGGCGACGCGGCTCGCCGGGGCGGGGCGGCGCGCCGCGGCCACCCGGCGCGGGGCGCCGCCGCGCAGGTGGCGGGCGAGGTAGCGGGCGCGCAGCGTCTGCCCCAGCCCGCGGGTCGTCAGGCCCGCTGCCGCGGCGGCCGGAGCGGTCGCGGCGACCGAGGCGACCGGTGCGGTCGCGGGAGCCGGCGTCGCGGGCACGCGGACCGCCGGCGCGGGGCCGCACTCCGCGGGTGCCCAGCGGCGCACGATCGCCAGAGCGGTCCGGCGGCCATAGGTCCGGTAGTAGCGCCGCAGAAGGTTGGCGGCGGCGTCCGCGCCGTCGGCGGCGCTGGCGAACCCGGTATGTCCCTCGGCATCGCCGCCGATCTCGCCGGGCCAGCGGGCGCGCTTGATGCACCAGTAATTGTTGAGCTTCACGCAGCGGGCGACGAAGGCGGGGTCGCTCGCCGAGAGCCGCGCCACCAGGGCGAGCGAGGCCGGCAGCAATGCCTCGCCCGTCTCGCTGCGCCAGTTCGTAACCGCGCGCGCGGCGGCCTCGTAGCGCGCGGCCTCGACCGGAACCGGCGGGGGCAGCACCGCCTGAGCGGCCAGCCGCTCGGCTCCGGCCTCGATCCGCGGCACGAGCGTCGTCAGGACCATGAGGGCGGTGATCAGCACGGGCGGGCAGGATCTCGGCGGCGGGCCTGGGGGAAACGGCCGAGTTGCCGCAACGGTTCAGACGCGCGTTCCTACCCCCCGAGGCGCTTCAGCGCCGCCTCGTGCAGGCGTGGGTCGCCGGCCGCGACGATGCGGCCGCCCTCCGTCGCCGGGCCGCCGTCCCAGCTCGTGACCACGCCGCCCGCGCCCTCGACGATCGGGATCAGCGCCACGATATCGTAGGGCTTCAGGCCGGCCTCGATCACGAGGTCGATCTGGCCGGCGGCCAGCATGCAGTAGGCGTAGCAGTCGGTGCCGTAGCGGGCGAGGCGAACCGCGTCCTGCACCGCACGGAAGCGCTCGGCCTCCTCGCCCTCCGCGAAGAGGCGCGGGTCCGTGGTGGCCAGCAGCGCCGCCGAGAGGTCGGCGCAGCGGCGGGTGCGCAGGGTCCGTTCGCCCGCGGGACCGCGCAGCTTGGCGCTGTGCCCGTCGCCCGTGAACCGCTCGCCGAGAAAGGGCTGGTGCATCAGGCCCCGCACCGCGGTCCCGCCCTTCCGCAGGCCGATCAGGGTGCCCCAGGTCGGCAGGCCGCTGATGAAGGCGCGGGTCCCGTCGATCGGGTCGAGCACCCAGACGCACTCGGCGTCGAGCCGCTCCGAGCCGAACTCCTCGCCCAGGATTCCGTGGCCCGGGAAGGCGTCGCGGATCATGCGGCGCATCACCACCTCGGCGGCGCGGTCGGCCTCGGTGACGGGATCGAAGGGCGCGCCGCCCCGCGCCTTGTCGTCCAGGCCGAACTGCGCCCGGAAGAAGGGCAGGATCGCCCGGCCCGAGGCGTCGGCGAGGTCGTGCATGAACCGGCCGAGTTCGACGACGCTCATCGGGCCCCTCCGCCTTCACGGATCATCGGGCGGACGATCCCCGATCCGCCGCTCACGGGGCCAGACGAAGCCGGTCCGCGCCGGTTCCGTCAAGCCCCGTCAGGCCCCGTCAAGCCTCGGCCGGCTCGGGCGTCCGCGCGCTCCGGCCGGGCGCCCCCTCCTCGCGCACCATGCCGACCACCGCCTCGACCGCCCCGCGCAGGGTGGCGACGTGGGTCTCGGCGGGAATCGCGGTCGGCGCGGTCGCGACGTCGTCGGCCTGCCAGAGGCCGACGAGGAGCGGCACCTCCGGCAGGCGCTGCCGCAGGCGCCGGGCGAGGCGGCGCAGGTGGGTCGGCTCGCCCGCGATGGCCAGCGAGACGATGCAGACCAGCTGCGCGGGACCAGGCTCGAAGGCGTCGATCTTCGCGCGGGCGAGGTCGGAGAAGGGCACCACGCGGGTGCCGAGGCCACGCTTGGCCAGAAGCTGGGCCAGGATCGCGGCGGCCGCCTCGTCGAGGAAGCCGCGGCCGGCCACGCACAGCACCGCGCCGGTCCGGGTCCAGGCCTCGGGAAGCGTCGGGGGCTTGGGTGCGAACGGGACGCCGTCCTCGCGGTCGCAGACGCCCTTGCCGCCCCCCGTGGGCGCATCCTCCGGGGCCGCGTCGTCGCGCTCGGCGAGTTCCTCGATCAGCTCGGTCACGCTCTCGCGGATCGCCGACTTCTGCTCGACGGTGAGCACGCCGCGCGCCGCGTCGCGGGCGGCGAGTTCGAGCCCCTTCACCACGACCGTATCGTAGTAGGCCGAGAGCGAGCACTCGGCGAGGATCAGGTCGGCGTGCTCCTGCGCCTCCTCCGGGTCGTCGGCGAGGATGCGCTGGTAGAAGTTCTCGACCGGGGTGAGCGCCGGGGTGTTGCCGAACAGCACGTCGAGGAACTCGAGCTTGTCGACGTGGCGGCCGAGCACCACGAGGCAGACCGTGAGCGGCGTCGAGAGCAGCAGGCCGATCGGCCCCCAGAGCCAGGTCCAGAACAGGGCCGAGACCAGCACCGCCAGCGGCGAGAGCCCGGTCGAGTGCCCGTAGAGCATCGGCTCGAAGATCTGCCCGACCAGCGGCTCGAGCACCACGAAGAGCAGCCCCGTGGCGATGAGCATGTTCCAGCCCGGATCGACCGCCGCCGCGAGCGCCATCGGGAACAGGGCGCACAGGAAGGCCCCGATATAGGGCACGAAGCGCATCAGCGCGGCGAAGATGCCCCAGAGCACGGGGTTCGGCACGCCGATGAGGTAGAGTCCGGCACCGATCGCGACGCCGAAGGCGGCGTTCAGTGCGAGCTGGGCCACGAAGTAGCGGCTCAGGCGGCGCGCGGCGTCGTCCATCGCGACCGTGGTGCGGTGCAGGTCGCTGGAGCCGGCGAGCCGGATCATGCGGTCGCGCAGGTCCTCCCGCTGCATCAGCACGAAGATCAGCACCACCACGACGATGCCCGCCGTCGCCAGCGGCTTGAGCGCGGGCGAGAGCAGCTTCTCCGCGGTCTCGAGCGGACCCGGCATGGGCTGGCGCGTCTCGACGACGACCGGCTTCGGCTCGGGCTCGGCACCGGGCTCCGCGGCCGGCTTGTCCGCCTGCTTGTCGCCCCGCTCGGGCGCGCCCGCCTCGTGGATGGCGCGTCCGATTCCGGCCACGTACTCGGTGATGCGTCCGACCGGGCTCTCGCGCAGGCCCTCGACCTTGCGCTCGATCGTGGCGCGGTAGCGCGGCACGTCGCCCGCGAGATCGGCGACCTGCACGCCGATCAGGGTCGCAAGCGCGGCCACGACCCCCATCGTGAGCATCACCGTCAGCCCGACCGCGAGGAGGCGGGGGATGCGGACCCGGCGCAGGAAGTGGACGAGGGGACCGAGCACGAAGGAGAGCAGCAGCGCGATGGCGATCGGGATCAGGATCTCGCGCCCGAAATAAAGGCCCGCGATGATCACCGCGGCGATCACCACCGGCGAGGCCATCGCGGCGCGCGGGGTCTCGGCCGCGGCGATGCGGGTCGGCCGCGGCGGGATCAGCGGCCCCTCTGGTGTCATGCTCGCCATGCCGTATGCCTGCCCGTGAACGCGACGCTTCGGCGCGGGCTCGGGTCGCGCCGCACGGGGAACCCCCGCAGGCGCCGAAACGATCCCTTGCGGGACGGCAAAGCTCACGCGGGCGTGAAGTCAGGGCATGAGGCTCAGGGCGCGAAGGGCGTCAGGGCGTGCCCGGCCGCCTCCAGGGCGCGGCGCACGGCCCGCGCCGTCGCGAGGGCGCCGGGCGTGTCACCGTGGACGCAGACCGTGTCGATCCGCACGGGCAGGCGCCGGCCCGAGACCGTGGTGACGGCCCCCTCCGCCACCATCGCGGCAACGCGCGCGGCGGCCTCGTCGGGGTCCTCGATCACGGCGCCGGGGAGCGCCCGGGAGGCGAGCTGGCCGTCCTCGGCGTAGGCGCGGTCCGCGAAGACCTCCCGGGCGACGGCGAGCCCGGCCTCGAGCGCGCCCCGCTCGGAGGGCAGGCCCGGCATCACCACGAGGACGAGGCGGGGATCGACCCCGCGCACGCCCCGCGCCACCGCGGCAGCGACCTCGGCCTCGGCGTTCTGGAGGTTGTTCAGCGCGCCGTGCGCCTTGACGTAGGTGACGCGGTGGCCTGCCAGCGCCGCGCAGGCCTGGAGCGCGCCGACCTGGTAGGCGACGAGGTTCTCGATCGCGCGCGCGCCCATGCGCACGACCCGGCGGCCGAAGCCCTGGAGGTCGGCGAAGCCCGGATGGGCGCCGAGCGCGACGCCGCGCACCCGCGCGGCTTGCGCCGTCGCCACCATGATGTCGGGATCGCCCGCGTGCAGCCCGCAGGCGACGTTGGCCGAGGTGACCACGTCGAGGATCGCCGCGTCGTCGCCCATCCGCCAGGGGCCGAAGCCCTCGCCGAGGTCGCTGTTCAGATCGATCCGCATTCCCGCGCTCCGCATCGAGGACCGGCGCTCCCGGGGACGCACCCCGCTCAGACAACGACCGGCAGTTCGGCCTGCTCCTCCACGCCGAAGACGCGCTTGTAGCGCTCCACCTGCGCCGCCGGCCCCTGCGCCTTGCTGGGGTTGTCGGAGATCTTCACGGTCGGATGACCGTTCGCCTCCGAAACCTTGCAGACGATCGAGATCGGGTCGAGCCGGCCGTCCGGGACGAGGCCGCGGAAGTCGTTCGTCAGCAGCGTGCCCCAGCCGTAGCCGATCCGCATCCGCCCGTGGAAATGGGCGTGGATCCTCTCGATCGTGTCGATGTCGAGCCCGTCGGAGAAGATCGCCAGCTTCTCGCGCGGGTCGCAGCCCCGCTGGCGCCAGAACGCGATCACCTCCTCGCCGCCCTCGATCGGGTCCTTCGAGTCGATGCGGATGCCGGTCCAGGCGCTGATCCAGTCGGGGGCGTCCCTGAGGAAGCCGGTGGTGCCGTAGGTGTCGGGCAGCGCCACCAGCAGGTTGCCCTCGTAATCCTGCTGCCAGTCGCGCAGCACGTCGTAGGGCGCGCGCGCCAAGGCTGCGTCGTCCGGGCTCAAGGCCGCGTAGACCATCGGCAATTCGTGCGCGTTGGTGCCCACCGCTTCCAGCTCGCGCCGCATGGCGATGAGGCAGTTCGAGGTGCCGGTGAAGTGGGGGCCGAGCCCCTCCTGCATCGCCTGCACGCACCAGTCCTGCCAGAGGAAGCCGTGGCGGCGACGCGTGCCGAAATCGGCGATCGAGAGGTCGGGCAGGCGGCGCAGGCGCTCGATCTTCTCCCAGACGCGGCTCATCGCGCGGGCGTAGAGCACCTGGAGGTCGAAGCGGCCCATGCCGCGCAGCGTGGCGCGCGAGCGCAGCTCGTTCAGGATCGCGAGCGCGGGCACCTCCCACATCGTGGTCTCGAGCCAGGAGCCGTGGAAGCTCAGCTCGTACTGCCCGTCCCGGACCGCGAGCTCGTAGTCCGGCAGGCGGAACTCCTCGAACCACGCGATGAACTCGGCCGAGAGGATGCGGCGCGTGCCGTAGAAGGCGTTGCCGCGCAGCCACGTCGCCTCGCCGCGCCCGAGGCGGAGCGAGCGGGCATGGTCGAGCTGCTCGCGCAGCTCCCCCGCATCGACCGCCTCGGCGATGCGGACGCGGTGCGTTCGGTTGTGGATGCCGAAGGTGACGGCGACGTCGCCGTGCCGGCGCAGGATCATCTGCGCCATCAGGAGCTTGTAGAAATCCGTATCGAGCAGCGACCGGACGATCGGGTCGATGCGGAAATTGTGGTTGTAGACCCGCGTCGCGAGATCGGACATCGGTCGGGATCGGCTCCGTCCGCGGGCATGGCGACGCCCGCGAGCGCAGGGCGCACGCGGGCGGCACAGGAGTCAATGGCTTGGCCTATGTCAGCCGGGACAGGTTCGCCCGGTCCGACTCCGGATTCAGGCCAGATCGACCTTCTTCACCTCGGTCTTCGGGCTCTCGCCGGTGAGCGTGGCCTTCAGGTAGCCGTAGAGGTGGACCATCGTGCTGTTCGGGCTGTCCCAGTACTCGCCCTTCTCCGGATGGACCCGGATCAGCGCCACCTCGGGGTCGTCCTTGCCGTTGGGGAACCAGGTCTTCAGGCTCTCCTGCCACTTCTCGTCGATCTTGGCCTGATCGCGCACGATCTCGGCCTTGCCGGCGACCGAGACGTAAGTCTGGCTCGACGGGTCGGAATAGGCGAGGTTGATCTGGTTGTCGCGGCTGATCTCGGTGGTCTTGGGCGAGTGCAGCTTGGTGAAGAACCAGAGGTCGCCGTTCTCGTCGGCGTCGTTGTTCCACATCGGCCGGCTGTTGAGCGTGCCGTCGGCGTCGACGGTGGTCATCATCGCGATCTTCACATCCTTGATCAGGTCGAAGAGCTTCTTCGCGCCCTCGTGGTCGCGGTGGTTGCCCTGATGCATGGAATCTCGTCTCCTACACGTCGCGTCGGTCGGTCCGGGCGGAGGGGCGCCGAGCGCGCCGCGGGCCCCCGCCTGAAGGCTGCCCCGACAACGGCCAAGTGCCGGCTTGGTTCAGCCCCGGCGCGAGAAGGACAGAGGTTATCCGCATGCCGCGCGTTGCCCGCGCTCTCGCCCTCGTTGCGGCCTGCCTGGCGGCCTCGCCGACGGCCGCCGAGGTGCGCTTCGGCCCGGGCGTGCGCATCGGCGGGCACGATTTCTCGAGCCGGCGCTACCGCGGCGTCCCCATCGAGTGGGTGCGGCGCCTGCCCGGCCCGCCCGGCTGCCGCCACGTCCGGAGCGGCTCCTACCGGCGCGGCGACGGCCGCGTCGTGCGCGGGCCGATGGAGCGCTGCAACCTCGTGGCGATCCCGCCGCACCGGCGCTGATGCGGTGCACCATGCCCGGGGGTCTGGTGTTCCGGGCGCGCTCGGTTACATGCAGGATGATTCGCAGGTGGTATACCTGCTCGCGCCACCGGGAGAACGACCTTGGCGATCAGCCGCGACGACGTGATGAAGGCGCTGACGGGCGTGACGGTGGACGCCGCCGGCACCACGCTCACCGGCTCCGGCCGCCTCTCGCAGGTGGTGGTCGATGCAAACAACCGGGTGATGTTCTCGATCCTGATCGACCCGAGCGAGGCCGAGCGGTTCGAGCCGGTGCGGCGCGCCGCCGAGGGCCGGGTACTGTCGATCCCCGGCGTCTCGGGCGTGTTCGCCAGCCTGACCTCGGAGCGGGGTCCGGGCCCTCAGGCACAGAGCGGCGCCCCGCCCCGCCCCGCGGCGCCGCAGCCGCCTCGCCCCGGCGCCCCCCCGAACCAGGGGCCGCAGCTGCCGGGCGTGCGCCACATCGTGGCGGTCGCCTCCGGCAAGGGCGGCGTCGGCAAGTCGACCACCGCCTGCAACCTCGCCCTCGCGCTCAAGGCGCAGGGGCTGAAGGTCGGCCTCCTCGACGCCGACATCTACGGGCCTTCCGTTCCGAAGCTCTTCGGCCTCTCCGGCAAGCCCAACGTGGTCGAGAACCGCTCGATGGAGCCGATGGAGGGCTACGGGCTCAAGGTCATGTCGATCGGCTTCCTGATCGAGCCCGAGACGGCGATGATCTGGCGCGGGCCGATGGTGCAGTCGGCCATCACCCAGATGCTGCGCGACGTGCTCTGGGGCGAGCTCGACGTGCTCATCGTGGACATGCCGCCCGGTACCGGCGACGCGCAGCTCACCATGGCTCAGGCCACGCCCTTGTCCGGCGCCGTGATCGTCTCGACGCCGCAGGACCTCGCGCTGATCGATGCGCGGCGCGGCGTGACCATGTTCAAGAAGGTCGCCGTGCCGATCCTCGGCGTGATCGAGAACATGGCGACTTTCGTCTGCCCGAATTGCGGCCACGCCTCGCACATCTTCGGCCACGGCGGCGCCCGTCAGGAAGCCGAGCGCCTCGGCGTGCCCTTCCTCGGCGAGGTGCCGCTCAACATGACGATCCGCGAGACCTCCGATTCCGGCCGTCCGGTGGTGGCGACCGATCCGGACGGGCCGCAGGCGCAGGTCTACCGGGAGATCGCGGCCAAGCTCTGGGCGAACCTCTCGGGCGCGCCCGCCGGCCGTGCGGCGCCGAAGATCGTCATCGAGTGAGCGCGCCCGTCCTCGGCCTGATCCTGGCCGGGGGCCTGGCCCGGCGAATGGGCGGGGGCGACAAGCCCCTGCTCCGGCTCGGGGGACGCACCCTGCTCGCGCGGGTCGCGGAGCGGCTGGAGACGCAGTGCGGGGCAGGGCTGGCGCTCAGCGCCAACGGCGACCCGGCCCGGTTCGGCGCCTTCCCGGGGCCGGTCCTGCCGGACACGCTGCCCGACCGGCCGGGGCCGCTCGCCGGCATCCTGGCAGGGCTGGAGCACGCCGCCTCCCGCGGGGTTGGGGCAATCGTCAGCGTCTCGGGCGACGCGCCCTTCCTGCCCGCGGATCTGGTGGCGCGGCTGGCGGCCTTGCGCCCGGAGGCCGGCATCGCGCTCGCGGCCTCGGGCGAGCGGCGGCACTACACGATCGCGCTGTGGCCGGCGGCGCTCAGGCACGACCTGCGACTCTATCTAGAGGGCGGCGAGCGCCGCGTCGGCGGCTTCATCGCCCGGCACCCGGCGGCGGCGGCCTCCTGGCCGGTCGCGCCGCTGGACCCGTTCCTCAACATCAACACGCCGGAGGATCTGGCGGCGGCGGAGGCCGTGCTCGCCATGTCCGCCCCGCGTTCGGTGTGAGACGAACCTCTCGACCGTCAGCGGATCCCCTCTCCCCGCGCGCGGGGAGAGGGGAAGCCGCGGATCCGAACAGATCATCTCGCCCGCAGCCGGTATCAGATCAGGGGCCGGCTCACGCTGCGCCGACCGTCGCCTTCACGATCTTGTCCGGCGAGCGCGGGGGCTCGCCCTTGTTGATCGTGTCGACCACGTCCATGCCCTCGATGACCTTGCCCCAGACGGTGTACTGGCGGTCGAGGAAGCGGGCGTCGTCGAAGCAGATGAAGAACTGCGAGTTGGCCGAGTGCGGGAAGTTCGTGCGGGCCATCGAGCAGGTGCCGCGCACGTGCGGCTCGGCGTTGAACTCGGCGTTGAGGTCGGGCAGGTCCGAGCCGCCGGAGCCCGTGCCGGTCGGGTCGCCGGTCTGGGCCATGAAGCCGTCGATCACCCGGTGGAAGGGCACGCCGTCGTAGAAGCCCTGGCCCGCCAGCGTCTTGATGCGCTCGACGTGGTTGGGCGCCAGGTCCGGGCGCAGCGCGATCACCACGCGGCCCTTGGTGGTCTCGAGGACGATCGTCTCGTTGTCTGCCATGTCGTCGTTCTCCGTTGGTGGAAACTCGTCCCGATCGTCAGGCCGTGCTCGTGCGACGGCCTAACCCGATCCGCGGGCTCGCGGCAAATCGGGAGGTCAGCGGGTGCCCCGATAGACGAGGCGCAGGCCGATCGGCCGGCCGGCGATGGCCCGGCCGAGATCCGGCGTGATCCGGGCCGGCGTGCAGGCCTTGAGCGCCCGCAGGGTCGTCCGGAGGAGCCGGTTCCTCGCCTCGCCCGCCGCTCCGCTCGTGAAGACGATGCGGGGCGACGCGATGAGGCTGCCGTCCCGCCGCAGGGCGAAGCGGGCCGTGATCTGGACCTCTCCGTGGCCGAGCCCCGCGGGCGGCTGCCAGCAGGCGGCCAGCACCGGATAGAGCTGGGGCAGCGTGTCGGCGGGTGCCGCCGGAGCCTCGGCGAGCGGCACCACGACGGTGCCGCGCAGCGTCTGGGGCAGGCTCAGCGGGGGGCCCGGCGCCCCGTAATAGGAGGCCGACGCCGCACCCGGCAGCAGGGCGCCCGCGAGCGCCGCGCCCCGTATCGCCCGCGCGAGCCTCAGCTCACTTGGCCTTCTCGGCCAGCTCCATCTTCACGATCTTGTCCGGGTCCTTCACCGAGCCGTTGTCGCTCTTGGAGCCCTTCTTGACCTTGTCGACCACGTCCATGCCGTCCGTCACCACGCCGACCACGGTGTAGTTGTTGTTCAGGAAGGTCGCGGGCGCGAGGCAGATGAAGAACTGGGAGTTCGCGGAGTTCGGGTCCTGCGAGCGGGCCATGCCGACGGTGCCCCGCAGGAACGGCGTCTGCGTGAACTCGGCCGGGATGTTCGGCAGCTTCGAGCCGCCGGTGCCGTTGCCGTTCGGATCGCCGGTCTGGACCATGAAGCCGTCGATGACGCGGTGGAACTTGAGGCCGTTGTAGAAACCTTGGCCGACCAGCGTCTTGATCTGCTTGACGTGCTTGGGCGCCAGATCCGGCCGCAGCTCGATGGTGACGCGCCCGTCCTTCGTGTCGAGGTAGACGGTGTCCGGCCCGGCGGCCTGGGCGGCGGGGGCGAGGCCGATTGCGGCGGCGAGCGCGAGCGCGCCGAGGGCGGTGCGACGGTTCATGCGGGGCATCTCCGGTTGGTCGTGGACACTCAAGGGGCTTTGGCGAAGCGCGCGGCGAGGCGCGCCGCCACCGGCCCCGGTACGAAGGGGGCGACGTCGCCGCCCATCGCGGCGATCTGGCGGACGAGGGTCGCGGTGATCGGTCTCACCTGGATCGAGGCCGGCAGGAACACGGTCTGGACCTCGGGCGCCATCGCGCCGTTCATGCCGGCGAGCTGCATCTCGTAGTCGAGGTCGGTGCCGTCGCGCAGGCCCCGGATGAACAGGGTGGCGCCGCAGCGCCGGGCCGCCGCGACCGCGAGATCGTCGAAGCGCGCGATCTCCAGCTCCGCCCCCTCGGCCCGCGCCAGCGGCCCACAGGTCTCGCGGAGAAGCTCGGCCCGCTCCTCGGCGCTGAAGAGCGGCGTCTTTCCCGGATGCACGCCGATGGCGATCACGAGGCGCGACACCAGCCGGCAGGCCTGGCGCACGACGTCGAGGTGGCCGTTCGTCACCGGATCGAAGGAGCCGGCGTAGAGGGCGGTGCGCGTCATCGCCTCCGCCCTAAAGCATTTTCTCGGGGAACGGAACCGTGGCGGCCAGTGCTTGAGGACAGGCCTGAAGCAATTGGGGCTGGGTCAATAGCGGTCGGACCGGACGATTCCGCACCGATTGATCCACGCTAGGGGCAGGACGTTAACGGCGACATTCGGTGGCACCTCGTAGAATGCCAATCTCCGATAGCTCCAGGCGTACGGCTTACAATCCTTGATCGCCGCCGTGTGTAAAAACGACTGAAAATCTGCAGGAGCCTTGCGGATAGACTTGAAGAAAGAGCTCTCATCGACGGAATCGGGCACGAGCACGAGGATACCCTGATGGCGGATCCTGTCCGCGTAGATCCCCACGCTCAGAGTTGGCAGGATTACGGCTAGGACAGTGAAAATCGGCCACCGAAGGAGATCGAAGATTTTGCCTTTTCGTGGAAGCGCGAAAACCAGCGCCGAGATGGCGACGCAGATAGCAGCGACTTGCCGCCAATAGGGAATGCCAAGTCGATCAGACCAGAACGTTGCGAGACCGATGGGTTGCGCCGGATCGCCGAACAACGCCACCGTCACCACGCCGTAAGCGAGCGCGGCGAGAAAGAGCTTCGCGATCCCCATCTCCGACTGCCTACTCGCTGCAGGCGAGAATGCGTCGCGCGCAGAAGGCATTGTCGCGCTCAGTTCCCGCAGATCCGCTCAGAGCCAGATGGCGATCCGGCAACGGGAGCGCGCCTCCTGTTGAGGCACGCTCCCGGCGCTCAGGCCTCGTCCTCCTCGGCCCCGTCCTCGCCCTCGATGTGCTCGACGGAGACCACGCGCTCGGCCTTGTCGGTGTTGAACACCGTCACGCCCTGCGAGGCGCGGCCGACGATGCGGATGTCGTCCACTGGCACCCGGATGAGCTGGCCGGCATTCGTCACCAGCATGATCTGGTCGGTGCTCTCGACGGGGAAGGAGGCGACCAGCTTGCCGTTGCGGGCGTTGACCCGCATCGCCGTGATGCCCTTTCCGCCGCGGTTCGAGGTTCGGTACTCGAAGGACGACGAGCGCTTGCCGAAGCCGTTCTCGGAGAGCGTCAGCACGAACTGCTCCGCTCCACCCATCTCCGAGTAGCGCTCGGTCGAGATCGCGGCGGCGCTCGCCTCCTCGGCCTCGCCGTTGTCTCCGGCGTCCTCGCCGTCGCCGATCACGGCGCGGCGCATCTTGAGATAGCCGGCGCGCTCCTCAGGCGACGCCTCGAAGTGGTTGAGGATCGCCATCGAGATCACGCGGTCGCCCGAGCCCAGGTTGATGCCGCGCACGCCGGTCGAATCGCGGCCCTTGAACACGCGCACGTCCTCGACGGGGAAGCGGATGCACTGCCCCTCCGCGGTGGTCAGCAGCACGTTCTGGTCGGGGCGGCAGATCTCGACGTGAACGATGTGGTCGCCGGCATCGAGCTTCATTGCGATCTTGCCGTTGCGGTTCACCTGCACGAAGTCCGAGAGCTTGTTGCGCCGGACGTTGCCGCTGGCGGTCGCGAACATCACGTCGAGCGTCTCCCAGGAGGCCTCGTCCTCCGGCAGCGGCATGATCGTGGTGATGCGCTCGCCCTCCTGCTGCAGCTGCAGGATGTTGACGAGCGCCTTGCCGCGGGCGTTCGGGGCGGCGATCGGAAGACGCCAGACCTTCTCCTTGTAGGCCTGGCCCTGGTCGGAGAAGAACAGCACCGGTGTGTGGGTGTTGGCCACGAACAGCCGAGTGACGAAATCCTCGTCGCGGGTGCTCATCCCCGAGCGGCCCTTGCCGCCGCGGCGCTGCGACCGGTAGGTCGAGAGCGGCACGCGCTTGACGTAGCCGGCGTGGGACACGGTCACCACCATGTCCTCGCGGGCGATCAGATCCTCGTCCTCGACGTTCGAGTCGAAGTCCACGATCTCGGTCCGGCGCGGCGTGGCGAATTGCGCGCGCACCTCGGCGAGCTCGTGCTTGACGATGCCCTGGATGCGGGCGCGCGAGCGCAGGATGTCGAGGTAGTCGGCGATTTCGTCGGCGAGCGTCTTCAGCTCGTCCCCGACCTCGTCGCGGCCGAGCGCGGTGAGGCGCTGCAGGCGCAGGTCCAGGATGGCGCGGGCCTGCGTCTCGGAGAGCCGGTAGGTGCCGTCCTCGGAGACGCGGTGGCGCGGGTCGTCGACGAGCGCGATCAGCGGGGCGATGTCGTGGGCCGGCCAGTCGCGGCCCATCAGCGCCTCGCGGGCGGCGTTCGGGTCCGGCGCGGTGCGGATGAGGCGGATCACCTCATCGATGTTGGCGACCGCGATCGCGAGGCCGCACAGGACGTGGGCGCGCTCCCGGGCCTTGCCGAGCAGGAACTTGGTGCGCCGGGAGACAACCTCCTCGCGGAAGTCGTTGAAGGCCTGGAGCAGGTCCTTCAGGTTCATCAGCTCGGGGCGACCGCCGTTCAGCGCCACCATGTTGCAGCCGAAGGAGGATTGCAGCGGCGTGTAGCGGTAGAGCTGGTTCAGCACGACGTCGGCCATCGCGTCGCGCTTGATCTCGACCACGATCCGCATGCCGGAGCGGTCGGACTCGTCGCGCAGGTCCGAGATGCCCTCGACGCGCTTCTCCTTCACCAGCTCGGCGATCTTCTCGATCAAGGTCGCCTTGTTCACCTGGAACGGGATCTCGGTGAAGATCAGCGCCTCGCGCTCCTTGCGCAGCTCCTCCACGTGGGACTTCGCCCGCATGATGATGGAGCCGCGGCCGGTGTTGTAGGCCTGGCGCGTGCCGGCGCGGCCGAGGATCAGGCCGCCGGTCGGGAAATCGGGGCCGGGCACGATCTCGATCAGCTGCTCGATCGTCAGGCCCGGATCGTCGATCAGCGCCACGCAGGCGTCGATCAGCTCGCCGAGATTGTGCGGCGGGATGTTGGTGGCCATGCCGACCGCGATGCCGCCCGCGCCGTTGGCGAGCAGGTTCGGGAAGCGGGCCGGCAGAACGGTCGGCTCTTCCCGCGACTCGTCGTAGTTCGGTCCGAAATCGACGGTGTTCTTGTCGATGTCGGTGAGCAGCGCGGTGGCGGGTTTGGCCAGCCGCGACTCGGTGTAGCGCATGGCCGCCGGCGGATCGCCGTCGACCGAGCCGAAATTGCCCTGCCCGTCGATGAGCATCAGGCGCATGGAGAAGGCCTGCGCCATCCGCACGAGGGCGTCGTAGATCGATTGGTCCCCGTGCGGGTGGTAGAGACCGATCACGTCGCCGACGATGCGGGCCGACTTGACGTATTTGCGCTCCGGCAGGTGCCCCGACTCGAAGGCCGAGTAGAGGATGCGCCGGTGCACGGGCTTGAGCCCGTCGCGCGCGTCGGGGAGCGCGCGGCTCACGATCACGCTCATCGCGTAATCGAGGTAGGAGCGGCGCATCTCGTCGGTGATGGAGACGGGGCGGATGTCGGTGGCGGGCGGCGGCGCGCCGGCTCCCGGATCGTTGGTCTCGGCCAAGGCTACCTGTCCAGAATCTGGGGCGTACCGCCCCGGCTCGGGTCGCGTCGCGCCCGCCCGGACGGGGGCGCGGGAAGATCCGTGATATCAAATGGTTAAATAAGACTCACGGAGCCCCCGCGCAAGCGCGGCCTCAGGCGGCCAGCGGCATCGCCGCGCGGGCCGAAGCCTTTCCGATCCCGAGGAAATCCTCGACCGCCGCGAGGTCCGGGAAGCTCATGAATTCGGGCCGCAGCGGCGCGGGCAGGCCCTCGAAGCCGAGGCCCGGGAAGGCGTCGGGGTTCGGGTAGAGCTGCCAGGGCGCGCCCGCTTCCGCGGGCTGGAACAGCATCGCCACCTTGCGGCGGCCGAGTTTCACCAGCCGCGTCGGGCTGTAGCTCAGGGTCTCGATCGCGTAGCGGTCCTGACGACGGTCGGCGGCGCGGCGCATCGGGGGCTCCTCTCGTTCGAAGTCGGGGGTCGGACGTCTCGATCAGGCGGCGCGGCGTCGGCCCTTGGTACCGGGCCAGCCGAGCGCCACGAGGCGGGCCTTGGCGTAGTCGCGCACCTCGTCGCGGGTGCCTTGCGGCATGCCGGCGAGGATCCGTTGCGTCTCGCCCGCCAGCATCAGGTCGGTGACGGCGTTGATGGTGTCGGTCGCGTCGATGGCGCGTTTCAGGTCGGCCTCGGCCTCCGTCACCTCGTCGAAGGCGGGCGCCTCGAAATCCTCGTCCACCGCCTGCACCTCGGCCAGGCGCCCGCCGCGGAACTCGTCGGCCTCCTCCTCGGAATAGACGAGGCCGTGCAGCTCGATCAGCTTGAGGATGACGCGGTCCTTCCCCCGCTTCTCGGCCATGGCGTAGACGTAGGCCGCCTGCTTGCCCGAGACGCGGTAGTTCACGTTCACCAGCGCCTCGCCGATCGACCACTCGACGCGCTCGGTCCCGGCCTTGGCGCCCGGAAGGTGCCCGGTCACCAGCACCACGGCCTCGTCGCGCTCGGCCCGGATGATCGTCGGCGGGTCGAAGCGGATGCCGGCCTGCGCAGCGATGCGCTCCAGGGTCTTGTGGTAGATCACCGCCGTGCCCTGAACCCGCCAGACGTTGCCGGCGAAAGGCTCGCCGTAGCGGACCAGGGTGTCGGCGATCTGCTTGTCGGCGGTTCGCATGGGCTCTCACCTCGGGGCCGGCCGCGCCGCGGAAGCGCGGCCATTCGTTCCTGTTTTGTTCTTACCCTTTATGGAGGGTTATCCACAGGCTTGCAAGGGGTGACCGGGCTTGACGGGCGTGATTCGAGGCCCGCCTGCGACTACCGCGCGGCGCATAGTGCGCGGGTCCCCGGAGCCGTAGCGGAGGGCACGGTGCGGTTCCGGGCCGAAGCCGGGCCGCCCCCCCGCAGCGGGCGGAGTGGCGGGTGCGGCCCGCCCCTAATTCTGCCCGTCCCGGCCCATCTGCAGGGCCACGCAGGTCCGCACGAGATCGCCCAGCGTCAGCTCCTTCGTGTCGCCGATATTGGCCGTCTCCTCCAGACAGCGCATGAAATAGGTGTTGCTGAGGTCCGGGGAGAGCTGCGTCATCGACCTGCCCATCCGGTTGGTGAAGTCGATCTTCTCCTCCATGCCGGCCCGCGGCCAGAGGGAGGCCTTGTCGTCGAGCTTGAGCCGTGCCGCCGCCTGGGCGGCGACCGGGACCATCGCGATCGAGACGATAACGAGACGCAGCACAGACATCGGGGATCCTCCGCTCTTCTAAAATTCTTATTTGAAATCAATTGCCTGCCGGTGGCTGCCGTCTACATAGCGCTCGTGTGGGCGCGGCAAGGCGGCAGCCGGGCCGGGCGGCTTAGCCCGGAAGAGGACCTCGCCGAACGGTGGCCCCGGCGGTATGCGGACGTACCGTCCGCGGTCCACTCGCCGCAGCGCTCTCGCCGCGGCCCTCTCGCGATCCCGGGGGGCATCGGCCGAACCACTTTCGGTTGCAGATGACCGGCACTTGCCAGCCACCCGTCCGCGACCTACTTTGCGATGCAAAGCAGACCGTAGCCGCAGACCGCGAACCGGACCACACGGGGGTTTTGGCCGATGCGCGACCTCGACAGAGCCCTGGCGGACATCGTCGCGATCCGCAGCCAGCTTGCGCGCGACGAGACCTTCCGCGGCCTCGGCGCCGCGACCGTGGCGGCGACCGGCATCGTCGCCCTCATGGTGGCGGGCGCCCAGGCCCTTTGGCTGGGCGATCCGAACGCGCGGCCGCTGCTGTTCTTCACCATCTGGGTCGGCGCGGCGCTCGTTGCCTTCGCGCTCGTCGGTGTCGAGACCGTGCGGCGCTCGCGCCGGATCCATTCGGGCCTGGCCGACGCGATGATCTGGAACGCCATCGAGGTGTTCCTGCCCACCGCCGGCGCCGGCGCCTGCCTCGGCCTGGTGATCGGGCGCTTCGCGCCGGAGGCGGCCTGGATGCTACCCGGCCTCTGGCAGGTGCTCACCGGGCTCGGCCTGTTCGCCTCGGCGCGCATCCTGCCGCGCAGCGTGCAGAGCGTGGCGGCCTGGTACCTGCTCGCCGGCCTCGGCGGTCTGGCGCTCGCGAGCACCACGCACGCCCTCTCGCCCTGGCTGATGGGCCTGCCCTTCTTTCTCGGCCAGGGCTGGCTCGCCCTGATCCTCCATCGCGCGACGCGGGGCGACGATGGCGCTCGCTGACGCGGACGAGGGCCGGTTCTCCTACGAGGGCCTGGACCGGACCATCCACGAGAAGGCGCGCCTCGGCGTGCTGACCTCGCTGGTCGGCCACCCCAAGGGGCTCCCCTTCCCCGACCTGAAACGGCTCTGCAACCTGACCGACGGCAATCTCAGCCGGCACCTCGCGGTGTTGCAGGAGGCCGGGCTGGTGAGCCTGCAGAAGGGCCACGCCCACAACCGGCCGCAGACGCTCTGCCGCCTGACGCCGGCCGGGCGCGCGCGCTTCCTCGAATACCTCGCGGTGCTGGAACGGGTGGTGCGCGACGCGGCCGAGGCCGCGGGGCCCGCCCCGGACCTGAAGACCGCCTGATGGACCAGCCCGCCCCGACGCCGCCCCCCTCACGACCGGAGACCTCGACGATGCCCAGCCCGGCCGAACCGCGACCCGGCCTGCACGCGGCGATCATCATGGATGGCAACGGGCGCTGGGCGACGGCGCGCGGCCTGCCGCGCTTCGCCGGGCATCGCCGCGGGGTCGAGGCGATCCGGGCCACCGCCGAGGCCTGCCCCGACCTCGGCATCGGCACGCTGACCCTCTACGCCTTCTCCAGCGACAACTGGCAGCGCCCGGCCGACGAGGTCGGCGCGCTGATGCGGCTGCTGCGCTCCTACCTGCGCAACGAGACCGCGCACCTCGCCCGCACCGGCACCCGGCTCAGCGTGATCGGCCGGCGCGACCGCCTCCCGAACGGCATCCCGGAGGCGATCGGGGCGGCCGAGGCCGCCACCGCGGCCGGCACGCGGCTCCACCTGCGCATCGCGGTCGATTACTCGGCCCGAGACGCGATCATCGCGGCCGCCGCGCGCCTTGCCGACCCGGCGACCTCCCGGGAGGCCTTCGGCCGCATGGTGGCGGGCGAGATGCACGGCTCGCCGGTCGACGTGGACCTCCTGATCCGCACCGGCGGCGAGAAGCGGCTCTCGGACTTCCTGCTCTGGGAGGCTGCCTACGCCGAGCTGCACTTCACCGACCGGATGTGGCCGGATTTCGGGCGGCCCGACCTCGCCGAGGCGGTCGCCGAGTTCGCCCGGCGCGACCGCCGCTACGGCGGCCTCAACCCGCCCAAGGTCTCGGCCGCGGCCTGAGACGGCCAGCCGCGCGATCGCCCGGGGAGGCGGGGTTCCCCTCTCCCCCTCGTCGGCGCGCGGGCCGGCCCCAGGCGTGCGTCAGCCGGCGACGAACAGGCCGGCGATCGCCGCGCTCGTCAGGTTCGAGAGGCTGCCGGCCAGGATGGCGCGCAGCCCGTAGCGGGCCAGCTCGGGCCGCCGCTCGGGCACGAGGCTCGCGAAGCTCGCGAGCTGGATGGCGATCGAGGCGAGGTTGGCGAAGCCGCAGAGCGCGAAGCAGACGATGGCGGTGCTGCGCGGGTCGAGCCGGCCGGCTTTCAGGGTCGGCGAGAGGTCGGCGTAGGCCAGGAACTCGTTGAAGGCGAATTTCTGCCCGATCGCGCCGCCGACGAGCGCGGCCTCGCTCCAGGGCACGCCGAGCAGCCAGGCGAAGGGGCTGAGGACGGCGCCCAGCACGCCCTCGATCGAGATCTGCGGGTAGCCCGCGAAACCGCCGAGCCAGCCCAGCAGGCCGTTCGCCAGGGCGATCAGGCCCACGAAGGCGATCAGCATGGCGCCGACCGAGACCGCCACCGCCAGCCCCTTCTGGGTGCCGTCCGCGGCGGCCTCGATCAGGTTGGCGGCCCGCCGCTCGCCGAAGGTGACGCGGGTCGTGGTGATGCGGGTGGGCTCCACCGTGGGCATCAGGATCTTGGCATAGAGCAGGCCGCCCGGGATCGCCATCGCGGAGGCCGCGAGCAGGTAGGTCATCGGCACGCCGAGCGCGGCGTAGCCGGCCAGGATCGAGCCCGCCGTCGAGGCGGCCCCGCTCGTCATCACGGCGAAGAGCTCGGCCCCCGTGAGCAGCGCAAGGAACGGCCGCAGCGCCACGGCGATCTCGCTCTGGCCGATCGCGACCGTGATCACCGCCGCGAAGGACTCGATCGGCGAGGTGCCGAGGACACGCCGGAGCCCCGCACCGAGCCCGCGCGCCATCAGCTGCATCACGCCGAGATGATAGAGCACGCCGATGAGCGCCGAGACGTAGAGGATCTGCGGCAGCACGCGCAGCGCCAGGACGAAGCCGGAGCCGCCGAACAGCTCGAACATCCTCGGCTCGACGAGGCCGCCGAACAGGAAGGCGGTGCCGCGGTCGCCGTAGGCCAGCACCGCCTGCACCACGCCCGCCGCGAGCGCCAGCGCGGCCTGGCCCGCCGGCACGAACAGCACCAGCGCGCCGAGCCCGACCTGCAGCGCGAGCGCCGGGAGCACCACCCGGAGGCGGATGGCCCGCCGGTTGCTCGAGAGCAGCACGGCGATGCCGAGCAGGAGCAGGATGCTGGCGGCGGCGTGGATCAGGCGATCGATCATCGGGAACGCGGGGAAGCGGGCGGCCGGAACCTTGGCCGGTCCTGCCCGTCTTGGAAAGCTCGGGCCGGGCCTCGGCGGTCCTTTCCGCGGCTCTCGGGCATCGGCGGGTGGATATGCCGTCCGCGCGTCCTAGAACGCCCTCCATCTCCCGAGCGGCGAAGGGACGGACGTCATGGCGAGCTTGCGCGCGCATCTCGGGGCCTGGATGGTACGGCGGAACGTCCGCAACCGCCTCGGCGCGATGGAGGACGTCGGCCGGATCCGCGCCGTGCTCAACGGCGCCACCTTTCCGGACCCGCCGGGCGTCCGCTACGAGGCGGGCCGCCTCGGCGGTGTGCCGGGCGAGTGGGTGCGCCCGGCGTCGGGCCACGGGGCGCGGCTGCTCTACCTGCACGGGGGCGGATTCGTGGCCTGCTCGGCCAAGACCCATCGGCCGGTCACGGGCGGCCTGGCCCGGCGCGGCCTCACGCTCTTCGTGCCCGATTACCGGCTCGCCCCGGAACATCCCTTCCCGGCCCCGCTCGAGGACGCGCTTGCGGCCTGGACGGCCTTCGCGGCCGAGGGGCCGGCGGTGATCGCGGGCGACTCGGCGGGCGGCAACCTCGCGCTCCTGGTGCTCCTGGCCGCCCGCGACCGCGGCCTGCCGATGCCGCGCGCCGCCGCCCTGTTCTCCCCCGCGGCGGACCTCGCCAAGACGGACGGCTCACGCATCACGAATGCCCGGCGAGACGCGATGTTCGATCCGGTCTCGGTCGCGCGGCTGCTGCCGCTCTATCTCGGCGGCGGCACCGACCCGGCCGACCCGGCGGTCTCGCCGCTGCGGGCCGACCTCGCCGGCCTGCCGCCGCTGCTGTTCCACGTGGGTGAGCGCGAGATCCTGCGCGACGATTCCGTGCTGATGGCCGAGAAGGCCCGCGCCGCCGGCGTCGAGGCCCGGGCCGAGGTCTTCCCCGTCGTGCCCCACGTCTGGCAGTTCGCGCACAGCTTCGTGCCGGAGGCGCGGCGCTCCCTGGACGAGGCGGCCGCGTTCCTGAAGCGCCACGCCGGACCTTGAGGCGCGACGATCGGGCGGTTCGCGGGATCCCGCGCGGGGACACGCGGGCTCCTTCGCGAGGGCGCCGTCAGGGCGCGGGGCGGCGGAGGGGCGGCGGAGGGGCGGCTTGCCGAAGCGGTGCATCGCGCGACGCGGCCGCGCCTCCTGCGGCGAAAGCCGCGCCCCCCTTCCCGCCGTGCCGGAATGGGGGGCGTGGTTCAGGCCCGCCCGGAGGGGTGTCGACCGCCTCAGGCCGCGGGGGCGTCCTCCTCCGGCTCCGGATCGGCCGTCCACGCGGTGGCGAAGGCGGCGAGCCGGCGCGCGTCGGGGAAGGCCAGCACCGTCACGGTCCGCTCGGTCGGCGCCGCCCCCGGATAGGGTGCGAGCGCCACGCTCACCTGCGTCAGCCGCGCCTCCGGGGCCTCCGCCGCGATCCAGGCGGCGGCCGCATCGTCCAGGCGGTCGGGCGCGGCGAGCGCCCGGGAATCGCCGCGCAGCACGATCACGTACGATCCGAGACTTGGATCCGCCTCCTGGACCGCCTTGACGACGTCGATCACGCGCCGCTCTCGGGGAATTCGTTGATCTGGACCTGGGCCTGACGGTCGGTGAACTTCGGGATGTCGCCGAAGATCTCGGCCCCGTGCGCGGCGGCCGCCTTCTGGAAGGCGTCGGCCGATTCCCAGGTCAGCAGGGCCATCACCTGATAGGGGGCCTCGCCCCCGTCCGGCGTCGAGACGCCGCGCACGATCTTCGCCTCGTGCAGGCCGAAGGAGGACCAGCGCTCGCGCACCAGCGGCATGTGGTGGCCGAGATAGTAGGCCATGTCGAAGCGGCCGCCGGCCGGGTACATCACGCTCACGAGTATCATCGTTTCTCTCCCGGTGCCCGTCCGGCGGGCGGTCCCCGCTGGCGGGCGCCGCCCGGTGCGGGACTTCGTGTGCCGGGCGCGGACGCGCCCGGTCTGGATCTAGGGCGGCGCGGCCCTCAGTGCAGCTTCACCCGCGGCTCGGTGCGCCGGGTCAGCGCCCGGGCGGCGGCGTCGAGCGCCGTCTTGACGGTGCCGTGCAGCGCCCGCTCGTGCATCTTGTAGAGCGAGCGGTACATCAGCCGGGCGAACAGCCCGGCGATGAACATGTTCTTCCCCTGGATGAAGCCCATCAGGCTGCCCACCGTGGAGTACTCGCCGAGCGAGACCAGGGAGCCGAAGTCGCGGTAGCGGAACGGCGTCAGCGGCCGCCCGGCCATCTTGGCGGGGATCTGCTTGACGAGGTAGGTCGCCTGCTGGTGGGCGGCCTGGGCGCGGGGCGGCACGGGCGTGTCGGAGCCGGCCTCCACGAGGTAGGCGCAGTCGCCGATCGCGAAGATGTCCGGGTCGCGCGTGGTCTGGAGCGTCGGCGTCACCACGAGCTGGTTGGTGCGCGTGGTCTCGAGCCCGCCGATATCGTGCAGGAAGGGCGGCGCCTTCACGCCCGCCGCCCAGACGACCAGTTCGGAGGGGATGAAGGCGCCGTCGGCGAGCGCGACGCCGTCGGCCCGCACCTCGGTGACGCGGGCGCGCACCCGCACCTCGACGCCGATCTTGGTGAGCAACGCCATCACCTCCGCCGAGAGCCGGTGCGGCACGGCCGGGAGGATGCGGTCGGCGGCCTCCACCAGGGTGATCTTGAGGTCCTTGTCCGGGTCGATGCGGTCGAGGCCGGTGCCGACCACGTGGCGCAGCGTGCGGTGCAGCTCGGCAGCGAGTTCCGTGCCGGTGGCGCCCGCACCGATCACCGTGACGTGGAGCTGGCCCGGCCGCACCGGGCCGGTCTGGGTGTGGGCGCGCAGCATCGCGTTGACGAGGCGCTGGTGGAAACGCACCGCCTGGGCCTGGGTGTCCAGCGCGATGGCGTGCTCGGCCACGCCCGGCGTGCCGAAATCGTTGGTGGTGGAGCCCACCGCCATCACGAGCGTGTCGTAGGGAACCGTCCGCTCGGGCGTCACCTCGCGCCCTTCCGCATCGTGGCTCGCGGCGAGCTGGACCGTGCGCGTAGCCCGGTCGAGCCCAATCATCTGGCCGATGCGGTAGCGGAAATGGTGCTGGTGGGCGTGGTGCAGGTAGTCCACCGCGTGGTGCCCGATGTCGAGGCTGCCGGCCGCCACCTCGTGCAGCAGCGGCTTCCAGATATGGGTGCGGGCCCGGTCCACCAGCGTGACGTGCGCCTTGCCCTTGCGGCCGAGCTTGTCCCCGAGCTGCGTGACGAGCTGCAGGCCGGCGGCGCCGCCTCCGACCACCACGATGCGGTGCAGGCCGCTCTCCTTCTCGGCAGGTACCATTCCGTCCCCTCAAGCGCTCGTCGGCCCGGCACGTCCGGCCACCGCGATCTCATCCCTGCTTACACAGGATAGGCGTCTGTATGCCAGATCTTCCCGTCACCCCGTCCGGCCTCTTGCGCGGGACGCGCGCTCAGGCCTGCGGCGCGCCGGGCTGGCGCAGAGGATGCGCCTCGGCGAAGGCGGGCAGCGCGAGGCAGGTCTCGGCGATGCGGGCCACGGTCGGATAGGGCTCGGTCGGCACCGAGAAGATCCTGGTGCCCACCCAGAGGCTGACGAGGCAGAGGTCGGCGTGGCTGACCTGATCGCCCTGGCAGAACCGGCCGGTGCCGGGCTCGCCGCTCAAGCGCTTCTCCAGCGTCTCCAACCCGGTGGTGAAGCTGTGGCGCACGAACTCCATCATGCGCGCCTGGGGCAGGCCGTAGGCTTCCATCAGGTAGGTGCGCACCCGCGGCACGTAGAGCGGGTGCGTGTCGCAGGCGACGACCTGGGCGAGCGAGCGCGCCCGCGCACGGGCCCGCGGGTCCTCCGGCAGCAGGCGCACGCCGCCCCGCGTTTCCTCCAGATAGTCGAGGATGGCGAGCGACTGGGTCAGCGGCGGCCCGTCCCCGTCGAAGAGCGCCGGCACCGCGCCCTGCGGGTTGATCGCCCGGAATTCCGGCCGGTGCTGGTCGCCCGCGTCGAGGTCGATGAAGGTCTCCTCGTACGGGATCTGCTTCAGCTTCAGGGCGATCCGTACCCGGAAGGCGGCGGCCGAGCGCCAGTTGCCGTACATCTTCATCGTGTGCCCCCATCTCGCCTGCCACCGAGCACACCCCAGAGCGGTCCGAACCGCAAGGGCCGCGCCCGTCATGATCCGGGCCTCTCCCCGGCCTGCTATCCGCCGGCTGAAAACCTGCCCGGCGCTGCGACGCGTTGCCCCGGCCGCGGCTTCCTGCAAAGACACGGGCTCAAGGACACGCTTCGGGCCCGCACGAGCCCCGATGGAGCACCGGGATGCAGATCGCCACACCCTACCTGATGTTCCTCGGCGACGTGCCGGACAAGCTGGCCGCCAAGACCGCCTACGGCATTGCCGACTGGCGTCCCGAATGGTGCGTCGGCCAGATGCGCCTGCCCGGCTGCGCGGCCGATCTCGGCATCCCGGACCTCACCCTCGACGAGGCGCTCGCCAAAGGCTGCCGGACGCTGGTGATCGGCGTGGTCAACGCGGGCGGCGTGCTGCCCGAGCACTGGGTCGCCGAGATCGTGGCCGCCCTCGATGCCGGCCTCGACGTGGCGAGCGGCCTGCACGTCCGGCTCGGCGCGGTGCCGGCGATCGCGGAAGCGGCCGAGCGCAACGGCCGCCAGCTCCACGACGTCCGCCACACCAGCGAGACCTTCGCCACCGGCAAGGGCACGCGGCGGCCGGGCCTGCGCCTGCTGACCGTCGGCACCGACTGCTCGGTCGGCAAGAAGTACACCGCGCTGGCGCTGGAGAAGGGCATGCGGGCGCGCGGCCTCGACGCGGATTTCCGCGCCACCGGCCAGACCGGCGTGTTCATCTCCGGCCGGGGCGTGGCCATCGACGCGGTGGTGGCCGATTTCATCTCGGGTGCCGTCGAGTGGATCGCGCCGGCCGCCGCGCCGGGGCACTGGGACCTGATCGAGGGCCAGGGCTCGCTCTACCATCCCTCCTTCGCGGGCGTGAGCCTCGGGCTGCTCCACGGCGCGCAGGCGGACGCCTTCGTGGTCTGCCACGAGCCGACCCGCACCACGATGCGCGGCGTCGAGCACCCGCTGCCGACGATCCGGCAGGTGATCGACCTCACGGTGCAGCTCGGGCGGCTCACCAACCCGGAGATCCGGCCCGTCGGCATCGCGGTCAACACGCAGGCGCTGGAGGAGGCCGAGGCCCGCGCGCTCCTCGACCAGCTCGCCGTCTCGCACGGCCTGCCCGCGACCGACCCGGTGCGCTTCGGCGTCGAGGGTCTCGTCGATCGGATCGTCGCCGAGTTCCCGGGAGCCTGAGGCGATGACCCGCCGCCTCACCGTCGCCGTCGAGCGCTTCCCCATCGCGGGCGCCTTCACGATCTCCCGCGGCAGCCGCACGGAGGCCGCGGTGGTGGTCGCGCGCCTCAGTGACGAGGCGGGCTTTGCCGGGCAGGGCGAGTGCGTGCCCTACGCCCGCTACGGCGAGAGCGTGGAGAGCGTCGCCGCGCTGATCGCGGCGCAGGAGGAGGCCGTGGCGGCCGGGATCACGCGAGCCGAGTTGCTGGAGCGCCTGCCCGCGGGCGCGGCCCGCAACGCGCTGGACTGCGCGCTGCTCGACCTCGAGGCGAAGCAGCTCGGCCGGCCCGCCCACGAGATCCTCGGTCTCACGGCGCCGGGCCCGGCGGTCACCGCCTACACCCTGAGCCTCGGCACGCCGCAGAGCATGGAGGAGGCCGCCCGCAAGGCCGCCGCCCGCCCGCTCCTGAAGGTGAAGCTCGGCGGCGAAGGAGACCCGGAGCGGATCGCGGCGGTGCGCCGGGGCGCGCCGGATTCGCGCCTCATCGTCGATGCCAACGAGGCGTGGCGGCCGGAGACGCTGGCGGCGAACCTCGCGGCCTGCCTGGCGGCGGGCGTCGGCCTGATCGAGCAGCCGCTGCCCGCGGGCGAGGACGCGGCGCTCGAAGGGATGGAGCGCCCGATCCCGATCTGCGCCGACGAGAGCCTGCACGACCGGGCCGGGCTCGACGCGCTCGCCGGGCGCTACGACGCGATCAACATCAAGCTCGACAAGACCGGCGGCCTGACCGAGGCGGTGATGCTCGCCCACGAGGCGCGCGCGCGCGGCCTCTCCTTGATGATCGGCTGCATGGTCGGCACCTCGCTCGCCATGGCGCCCGCGATGCTGCTCGCCCACCACGCGGACTACGTCGATCTGGACGGCCCGCTGCTGCTGGCCCGCGACCGCGAGCCGGCGCTGCGCTTCGAGGGCAGCACGATCCACCCGCCGGAGCCGGCGCTCTGGGGGTGAGGCCTCAGCGCTGCGGCGTCGCCACCACGGCGAGGCCGAGGCGGTCGAGGGCGTCGCGCAGGGACGCGTCCTCGATGCGCGAGACGGCCTGGGCCACCTCGCCGCGCCGGCCGGGATCGATCTCCCGGCGCCGCGCGGGCGCCCCGGGCCGGCCGACCCGGTCCTGCTTCATCACGATCCGGCCGATGCAGGCCCAGCCGTAATGCGCGTTGATGCGCTGGATCACCACGGGGGCGAGGTGCTGCAGCTCGATCGCGAACACGCTCTCGACCTGCACCACGAGGGTTCCCGAATCGGGCGCCTCGGCGCTGTTGCGGCGCTTGCGCGGCCACTCGATCCGCGCGGGGCGACAGTAGCGGGCGAGCCGCGCGCCCACGATGTCGGGCCAGGCGGCCAGGATGTCGGTCGAGGCGAAGCCCTGCGCGGCAAAGGCCGGCCCGATGCAGCCCTCGATCAGTTCCGCCAGCGGTTTGACGCGCGCCATGGTCTCTCGAACGCCTCAGCGGCCACGCCCGCACGATAACCCGCCGATGGTTAACGCGGCAGCCCTTTGACCGGGCCCGCGCACCGGCTATCACCGCGGGGATGCCAGCGTCCGACTCGTCCGATCCGGGCCTCCCGCCCGCCCGCGCGGCCGACCTCCTCGCCTGGTACGACCGGCACCGCCGCGTCCTGCCCTGGCGGGCGCTTCCCGGCGAGACCCCCGACCCCTACCGGGTCTGGCTCTCCGAGGTGATGCTGCAGCAGACCACCATCGCGGCGGTCCGCCCCTATTTCGAGCGGTTCCTGGCGCGCTTCCCCGATATCGGCGCGCTTGCCAGCGCGCCCGAGGAGGCGGTGATGTCGGCCTGGGCCGGGCTCGGCTACTACTCGCGGGCGCGCAACCTGCACGCCTGCGCGAAGGCGGTGGCGGCGGCTAGGGCCTTCCCCGACACGGCCGAGGGCCTGCGCCGGCTGCCCGGCATCGGCGCCTACACGGCGGGCGCCATCGCGGCCATCGCCTTCGGGCGCGCGGAAGCCGCCGTCGACGGCAACGTCGAGCGCGTGATGAGCCGCCTCTACGCGGTGGAGGCGCCGCTGCCCGGGGCGCGGACGGAGATCCGGCGGCTGACGCAGGCCCTGGTGCCGGCGGAGAGACCGGGCGACTTCGCGCAAGGGCTGATGGATCTCGGCGCCACGATCTGCACGCCGAAGCGGCCCGCCTGCGCGCTCTGCCCCTGGCTCGCGCCCTGCCGCGCCCGGGCCGCGGGCACGCAGGAGACCTTCCCGCGCAAGATCAAGGCGGTGAAGGGGGCGCTGCGGCGCGGCGCGGCCTTCGTGGTCGTGCGCGCGGGCGACGAGGCGGTGCTGCTGCGCACGCGGCCGCCGGAGGGATTGCTGGGCAACATGGCGGAGCCGCCGACGAGCGCCTGGGAGAGCGATTACGATCCGGCTGGCGCTCTCCTCGACGCGCCGCTCGACGCCCGCTGGAAGCGCCTGCCGGGCCTCGTGCGGCACGGCTTCACGCATTTCCCGCTGGAGCTGACGGTGTTCCTGGCCCGGGTCGCACTCAACACGGCGCCGCCCGCCGGCATGCGCTTCACGCCCCGGCGGGATCTCGCCGAGGAGCCCCTGCCCGGCCTGATGCGCAAGGTGCTGGCCCACGCCTTCGACCCGCGGCCGGAGCCCGAGAAGAAGCCGCGCGGCCGCCCGAGGAAGGAGCCGCCGCCGATGCCCCTCCTCGCGGTGTTCGACGAACCCGAGGTGGTGGCCGAGCCCCCGCCGCGCTTCCGCCCGGTGCCGAAGCCGCGCCCGCGCATCGCGGAGGCGCCGCCTCCGGACACCGAGGAGATGTTCTCCGACGAGCCGCCGCCGGAGGTGTCGACCCCGCGCCGGCCGGTGCGGGGGGCGGGCCGGCGGCGCTGACGGCGATGTCGAGCCGCCATTCCCTGCAGACGGGCCACCGTCCCGCTTCCTCGATCCCCGGCCACGGGCGGGCGCACCCGCTATTCCCGTCCCTTCGCGGGACGGGAGAGCGCATGGTTCGGTGCGTTCGATCCCAGGACCCGTTCACCCCTCCGCGAACAGCTCAGGGTGCCTGAGCCGCAGCGCGTAGACCAGCACCAGGGTCTTCATGTCCGCGATGGTGCCGCGCTCGCTCATCGCCGCGACTTCGGCGAGCGGTAATTCGTGCACGGTGATCGCCTCGTGCTCGTCGGCGAGACCGCCGCCGGGGCCGGCCTTGTCGGACTCCGAATAGGGAGCGAGGAACAGGTCCATCCGCTCGGTCGAGATGCCGGGCGCGGTCCAGGCGCTGACCACGAGCTCGAGCGCGTCCAATCGCAGGCCGGTCTCCTCGAAGGCCTCGCGGCGGGCGCCCTCCTCGGGATTGCCCTCGTCGAGGATGCCGGCCGGCGCCTCGATCATCTCGGGGGGGCCGTCGGCGTAGAGGACGGGCGCGCGGAACTGCGAGATCAGCACGGCGGTGCGCCGGACCGGATCGTAGGGCAGCACCGCGACCGCGCGCCCGTGATCCTCGATCTCGCGCTTCACGCGCGTGCCGTCCGCCATCGTCACCTCGGCGACGAGGAAGCGGGCCCAGCCGTCGTGGATGAGGCGGGTGCCGCCGATATAGGGTGCCATCTGCCGGAGATTCCTGCCGTTCGTCCTGAGCGCTGCGAGGAGCGCATGGCTCAGGAATGCGGCGTCATCGCGAAGCCCCGGAGAGAGCTCTGCGAATCCGCGGCGGCGCCGCGATCACCCGGAGCCGTCGGCCCCGCGGAGGACCACGAACCGGAGCACGCCGCCTTCGCGCGCGCTCGATTCCAGGCGATGCCCGTCCTCCCGGAGGAGGTTCGGAATGTCGATGGCCGCCATCGGGTCGGTGCAGGTGAGGGTGAGGCGCGCCCCGGGCGCGAGCGTCCGGAGGGCCTTGCGCGTCCGGAGTACCGGCAGCGGGCATTTCAGGCCCGTCAGATCCAGATCGACCCCGTCCGCCATGACCGCACGCGAGAAAGCCCCGCCGACGCGGTGCGCCGACGGGGCTTTCCTTAGTGGGTCCGGTTCGGCCTGTCAGCCTTACCAGCCGCCGTAGCCGTAATAGCCGCCATAGGCCGGGTAGCCGTACCCGTAGCCGACCGGCGCGTAGCCGTAGGCGGGGTAGCCGTAACCGTAGCCGCCGCCGTAGCCGCCATAGTAGCCGTAGCGCGGGGCCGCGCTCGCCGCGATGGCGCCGCCGATCAGGCCGAGGGCCGCGCCGGCCGCGAGGGCGCCGCCGACATTACGGCGATAGCCGTAGCCCCGGTAGCCGTAGCCGCCGTACCCGCCGCGCCAGCCGTAGCCGCGGCCGTAGTAGCCGCCGCGCCAGCCGACATTGTCGACCGTGGCGTTGGCGCCGCCCACCTGGTTGCCCGACAGGGCAGGAAGCGGGGCCGCCTGCGCGGTCTGCACGGCACCGATCGAGGTCCCGAGTGCCGTGACGCCGGCCAGGGCGAGAGTCATGAAGCGCGACATGATCGCGATCTCCTGAGCATGGGAAGGTCCCGGAAAACGGCGGGACCGCCCCTCTCGTTCCAGTCCGTACGGTCGCAGGCCCACGAAAGTGCGCGGCCGCACACGGGTCCGTGCCGGGACCCGCTCGGGCGCTTCAGAAGATGCAGGCCTCGAAGGCCGGCTCCACCGAGCGCTGCCACGCGCCCTCGTAGGCGGCGAGCCGGTCCTCCGCGCGCGAGCGCCCGGCCGCCACGATGGCCTCCAGCGGCTGCAGGTAGATCGTCTCGTCCCGGCCCGACGCGTCCCGGCGGGCGCGGGCCTGCAGGCCGGCGCGCGCGATGGCCAGGGCCTCCGCCGCGACCGCCCCGAGGCTGCGCCCACAGATCGGCGTGGCGAGGCCCAGCCGCGGCACGGTGGCGCGCATGGCCTCGCGCCCCTGCGCGCTCCAGCCCTTGGTGAGGTCGAGGCCCGCGTCGAGGGCGGCCTCGTCGTAGAGCAGGCCGGTCCAGAAGGCGGCCTGCGCGGCGATCATGTCCGGGCCGCCGACATCCGCGCCGCGCATCTCGAGGAAGCGCTTCAGGCGCACCTCCGGGAAGGCGGTCGAGGCGTGGTTGGCCCAGTCCGAGACGGTGGCGTACTCGCCGGGCAGCTGCGCGAGCTTGCCCGCCATCAGGTCGCGGAAGGAGGCGCCCGAGACGTCATGGTAGGTGTCGCCGCGCTTGACGAAGTACATCGGCATGTCAAGCAGCCAGTCGACGTAGCCCTCGTAGCCGAAGCCCGGTTCGAAGGCGAAGCCCAGCATGCCGGTGCGGTCGGCGTCGGTGTCGCGCCAGATCTCGGAGCGGCGGGAGAGGAAGCCGTTCGGGCGCCCGTCGGTGAAGGGCGAGTTGGCGAAGAGCGCGGTCGCCACGGGCTGCAGGGCGAGCGAGGCGCGCAGCTTCCTGACCATGTCGGCTTCGGAGGCGAAATCGACGTTCACCTGCACGGTGGCGGTCCGCAGCATCATGTCGAGGCCGAGGCTGCCGACCTTGGGCATGTAGCCCGCCATGATCCTGTAGCGGCTCTTCGGCATGACGGGCGTCTCCTCGCGCCGCCATTTCGGGCTCATGCCGAGATCGAGGAAGCCGATGCCGAGCGGGTCGGCCGCCCGCTTCGTGGCGGCGAGGTGCTCGTCGAGCTCCCGCACGGTGGCGTGCACGTCGGGCAGCGCCGCGCCGGAGAGCTCGAACTGCCCGCCGGGCTCGATCGAGATCGCCCCGCCCGCCTCCGCGTGCAGGCCGATGATGTTGCCGAGATCGAGGATCGGCTCCCAGCCGGTCTCGCGGCGCAGGCCCTCGAGCAGCGCCCGGATGCCGTGCTCGCCCCCGTAGGGCACGGGCGTGTTGTCCGCCCGGTAGAACGGGATCTTCTCGTGCTCGGTGCCGATGCGGAACTGCTCGCGCGGCTTCTCGCCTTCCGCGAACCAAGCGATCAGCTCGGCGCGCGTGGTGAGCGGGGTGGTGTCGGAGATGTCGCGCGCCATGCGCCTTCTTCCCGTGCGTCGTCGTCTGCGATGGGTTGAAGCGCGCCGGGCGTGCCGGCGAGTCCAAGGTCCCGACCCGTTGAACGGGATGTCGTGCGCTTAATCCAGCCGGCAAGGCGCGACAACGCGCTCGCGTGCGGCCCCGCCGCGCCGTTTCCGCCCATCCGGGCGGCCCGAGCCCCTCCATGTGCGTCCGCGCACACGGCCAAGCCTGGGATCCCCGTGGTCCTCGGGTCCTTCGGTCCAGGGGAGCGAAGCCCCCGGCTTGGGATCGGCCTCAGGGATCCGAGACTTGTCCGCTTCCCTGCCGGGCGTCGCCGAGCACGGCCTGGACCAGGGCGAGCACCGCGACCGCGGCGGTGTCGGCCCGCAGAATGCGTGGCCCCAGCGAGAGCGCGACGGTGTTCGGGCGGGCGGCGATCAGGTCTCGCTCCTCGGGCGCGAACCCGCCCTCCGGCCCGACCAGCACGGCGAGCGGGGGCGGTGCGGCCGGGTCGCCCGCGCCGCGCAGCGCCGCGACCGGGTCGGCGACGGGCGCGTCCTCGTCGCAGAAGACCAGCAGGCGCTCCGGCGCGAGCGCGGCCAGGGCTTCGGGCAGGCGCGCGGGCTCGGCGACCGCCGGGATCGCCAGGATGCCGCACTGCTCGGCGGCCTCCACCACGTTCGCCCCGAGACGTTCCAGGTTGATCCGCTCCCCTTGCGTGTAGCGGGTGAAGACCGGCCGGATCGTGCCCGCGCCCATCTCGACCGCCTTCTGGGCGAGGTAGTCGAGGCGCGCGCTCTTCAGGGGTGCGAAGAGGTAGTGCAGGTCCGGGGCCGCATTCTGGGGACGGGTCCGCTCGACCACCATCAGGTCGGCGCTCTTGCGGCCCGAGGGGACGAGGCTCGCCCGCCACTCGCCGTCGCGCCCGTTGAAGAGCAGGACCGGATCCTCGGGCTTCCGGCGCAGGACGTTGAGCAGGTAGTTCGCCTGCGCCCGGTCGAGCGGCAGGCTGGCGCCCGCGTGGAGATCCGCCGCGACATGGAGCCGGGGCGCGGTGAAGTCGTAGGCTGCCATGCCGGTCTGGTCGCGCGGGGCGCGGCCCCTGTCAACGCATCGCGCCCGGGAGCACCGAAACGTTGCCGAAAGGTTACAGCGGGGCTTTTTCAGCCCGAACCGCCCCTCCCGCGGCAACCCTTCGCGCCTTCGCGGTTGGCAGCGGCGGCCCGCGTCTTGATTGACGCCACATTCCTGTGGCGAACCGGACACCAAGAACACAGCCGCCGTTCCGGCCGGGCTCCGGCGCCCGGCGCAGCCCAGAATGGCGGCCCCAGGGATACGGCCCAAAGGACCCCAGGAGTCTAGGCGATGGCATTCAGGACCTGCGTACTGGCCGCGGCGGCGCTCGCCGGCAGCACCCTCTGGGGCGCCGCCGCCCTGGCCCAGTCGTCGAGCGATTGCGGCGCGATCCAGAAGACCCTGGAGGAGCGCAAGGCCCTGGTCGCGAAGGCGAACGCCGCCTCGACCTCGAAGAAGAAGATGACCCCGCAGGAAGCCTGCGCCCTGTTCGGCAAGCTGCAGCAGAACGGCGCCTCCGGCATCAAGTGGATCGAGGCCAACAAGGAGTGGTGCTCGATCCCCGATTCGTTCGCGCAAGGGTTCAAGGCCGACAACCAGAAGGTCGGCGAGGTCCGCACCAAGGTCTGCGGCATGGCGGCCCAGGCCGCCAAGATGGAGGCGCAGGCCCGCGCCCAGGCGGCGAACGGCGGCGGCGGCGGCCTGCTCGGCGGGCCCGGCCTGACCGGCTCGTTCAAGCTGCCCCAGGGCGCGCTCTGATCCTCCGGTGCGCGCGGCGCACGGGGTGAGCGGCCCCGCGGACGGGCGCGAAGCGGCCGCGGACGGACGCGTCGCGGACGCGGTCGCGGGACACTGGGTCGACCGGCTCGCGCCGCGGGCTGCCCGGCCCTATCTGCGGCTCGCCCGCATCGACCGGCCCATCGGCTGGTGGCTGCTGCTCCTGCCCTGCTGGTGGTCCGCCGCGCTCGCCGCGACCCGGGCCGACCATCCCTGGCCCGATCCCTGGCACCTCGCGCTGTTCCTCGTCGGCGCCGTGGCCATGCGCGGGGCCGGCTCGACCTACAACGACATCGCCGACCGCGACCTCGACGCCCAGGTGGAGCGCACGCGCTCGCGCCCCCTCCCCTCCGGGCAGGTCCGCCCCCGGGCGGCGGCCCTGTTCCTGATCGCGCAGGCGCTGGTCGGCCTCGCGGTGCTGCTGCAGTTCAACGGCACGGCGATCCTCGTCGGCCTGTGCTCGCTGGTGCCGGTGGCGATCTACCCGTTCATGAAGCGGGTGATGCCGATGCCGCAGGCCGTGCTCGGGCTGGCCTTCGCCTGGGGCGCGCTGATGGGCTGGGTCGCGGTGTTCGGCACGCTCGGCGCGCCGGCGCTCGCGCTCTACGCGGGCTCGGTCGCCTGGGTCGTCGGCTACGACACGATCTACGCCGTGCAGGACATCGAGGACGACGAGATCGCCGGGATCCGCTCCTCGGCCCGCCTGTTCGGCGACCGGCTGAGGTTGGCCGTGGGCCTCTGCTACGGGATCTCCGCGCTGTGCATCGCGCTCGCCGTGCGGGGCGCAGGGTGCGGGCCCCTGGCCTATCTGGGCGTCGCGGCCTTCGCGAGCCATCTCGCTTGGCAGGTCTGGTCCCTGCGGGAGCGGGACGGGCGCGGGGCACTGACCCTGTTCCGGGCCAACCGCGGGGCGGGTCTCATCCTGTTCGCGGGGCTGGCCGCCGATACGGTGGCGCTCGGCTGGCTGTACTGAAGCGCTCTCAGGTCCGGGCGATGATCTCGTTCTCGCCCCGGTGGATCAGCGGGCGGGCCGGCAGGCGGCCGGTCTTGCGGCGGACGAGGAAGCGCGGGCGCCGGTCGCAGAGCGAGCCGTGGCGGCGGCGCATCCGGGTCTTGCCGAGCGCGAGGCGGCCGAGCTGCTGCGAGACCGGGCAGAGCACGCCGTCCTCGCGCACGATCATCCGGGCAAGGCCCGCCCGCTGGGCGATGTCGCGCCACACGGCGACGACCTCCTCCTCGCAGAACGGCCCGAGCTGGTCGAACACCCGGCCCTCGGCGTCGACGAGCGCCAGCTTGAAGCGATCCTCACCGCTCATCTCGCTCTCGTCGCCCGCGAAGGCGAGGGCGACGCCGGCGGGCTTCGCGCCCTGCTGGCCGGCGCCGAACACCGGGAGCGCCGGGAAGGCGGCGGGCCAGACCGGGGCGGAGGCGCCGTCCTGGCAGTGGATCTCGTGCGGGCTCGCCATGGTTTCGAAGGTGTTCATCGGTTCGATGCCCTGTTGCAAGTGGCGATCTCTGTCGGACCGTCCGTTATGCAGAGCAGATTGGGCCCCGACCTCCCTCGATGACCTTAAGAGCCAGCGTTAAGCGAATCTGGACCCGGGGGTTGCTGGCGGAATGCTCAACGCTTCCTTGCCCCGATGCGACGGATGCGACCGATCCGACCGGCGGTGCCACGCTGCTTGTGGCCCCCAGCACCGCACCTTAGAACAGGTGGCACCGCCGGCCTCGCCGGCCCGACCCTCTCTCGTCCCCGTGTCGCCCGGTCCGCAAGCAGGGATCGCCGCGCCGCTTTGGGGCCGACCCGAACCGGATCACGGATGCCCGACCCGATCTCCGCCGATGCCGTGTCCGCGCTGATGCCGGCCCTGCGCGGCGCGCTCCGCGAGGCGGCGGACCTCGCCCTGCCCTTCTTCCGCCGGGGCGACCAGACCTCGGCGCGGGTCTGGTCGAAGGCCGGCGGCTCGCCCGTGACGGAGGCCGACGTCGCCGTCGACACCTTCCTGAAGATCCGCCTGAGCGAGCTGGTGCCGCAGGCCGCGTGGCTGTCGGAGGAGACGGCGGACGACCACGCCCGGATCGGGCGCGACCTCGTCTGGATCGTCGATCCGATCGACGGCACGCGCGCCTTCCTGTCGGGCCATCCGGACTGGTCGATCGCGGTGGCGCTGCTGTCGGCGGGCGAGCCGCTCGTCGGCTTCGTGCACGCCCCCGTCTGCGGCAAGGCCTACGAGGCCGTGCGCGGGCAGGGCGCCACCTGCAACGGGGAGCCGATCCGGGTCTCGGAGCGCGCGGACCTGCCCGGCGCGCGCGTCACCGGCCCCAAGCCGATGTTCGACCGGCTCGAGCGCGGCGTGGCGCGCGGGGGGGCGAGCGCGGATTTCACGACGGTCGAGCGCATTCCCTCGCTCGCCCTGCGGCTGGCGCGGGTGGCCGAGGGCGCGATCGATCTCGGCCTGATCACCGCGAATGCCCGAGACTGGGATCTGGCGGGTGCGGATCTCGTCCTGCGCGAGGCCGGCGGCAGCGTGCGCGATCGCGGGGGCCGGATGCCGGCCTACAACCGGCCCGAACCCGTGCACGGCGAACTCGTCGCGGTCACGGACGGCTTGCGCGATCAGGCGCTGTCGGCCTGGCAGATGGGTGGGTAGGGGACGGCCGGAGGGCAGCTTGCCGAACGGGCCGCCCCGAGGAGGCCCCGAGGAGGCTCAGATCGCGGCTTCCCGCAGCCGCACGGTGTCGGGCGCGAGGCCGAGGCGCTCGGCGAGATGCCAGCGCAGTTCGCGCGGCGAGTGGTAGCCGTAGCTGCGGTCGATCAGATGGGAAAGGTCGGCCCTGCGCCCGGCGCGGGAGGCTTCGTTGAGGGTCCTGACCCGAAAGGTCGGCGCGTCGGTGACGGGCGACCGGGCGCTCTTGAGGCGCGTGTACTCGAACTGCATGTCTTTTCTTGTTCTGTCCAATGTCGGCGCAGGTGATGCCCGGTCCGTCCGGCCCCTGCGACTCCGTTTCTTCGTGTGCTTTCGACCGTCCGGCGCGACCGGTCCCGCGGATGAGCGCGGGACGGCAGCGTCGGAGGGCTTCGGCCGGGTTCCGGCCGCGTGGAGCGGGCTCCGGTTGCGAGAGCCGCGGGAGGGTGCGTCAGGCCGCCTGGAGGTTGCCCGCGGCTTCCTTGCCGCTGCGCTTGTCGGCCACGATCTCGTAGGAGAGCTTCTGGCCCTCGACGAGGTTACGCAGCCCAGCGCGCTCCACGGCGGAGATGTGGACGAACACGTCCTTGCCGCCGTCGTCGGGCTGGATGAAGCCGTAGCCCTTGGTCTCGTTGAACCACTTCACGGTGCCGGTATTCACGTATAGTACCTCGTATCGTCCATAAGAAGACGACGATCCGTACGCCCGAGGACGCAGATCGCTTCGTCTTCGAAAGTCTTGCAGAGCAGGCAGGGCGCGAGACGCTGAACCTTGAAAAGCGTCGGTCTCGATCGGTGGCCCTCCACGGACATATCTAGTGGGTCCTTGCGGCCGCAACAAGGCGAGGCCGCCATCCAATTTCCCTCCGGGCCCCGCGGCCTTCTCGCCGGAGGAGCCGCACGGCCCTGTGAATCCGGGCCGGCGCGGTGCATATATGGTACGCGTTCAGGCAGTTAGGCGATCCATGGCAGGCATCTCGGTTTCGTTGGAAGGAGCCAACATTCAGCTCTCCTTCCAGAAGGACGATCAGGCGACGGCCGTGGTGATGGATGCGCGCGCCGCCCGCGCCCTGGTGCGGGCCGTCGGCCAGCTGCTCACCGCGATCGACGACTCGGAGGAGCCCGAACTGCCGGAGGATCTGAGCGACGAGGAGGTCGCGATGCTCGACGTCACCTCCTCGGCGATCGAGGTCGGGACCGACGAGCAGGGGCAGGCCGTGGTCGCGCTGCAGGCGGGCGCCCTGCCGCCCTTCCAGCTTCGACTGACCGACGAGGAGGCCCGCCACGTCGCGACGAGCCTCGCCGAGATCCTGAACGCGCCGCGCGACGTGCGGGCCTCGCACGGCGGCCACTGAGGCCTCCGGCCGGGAGGCTCCTCCCCCGCGGGGGGAGGAAGACGGCGCCCGCTACATCCGCACGCCCGGATCGGTCGGGCTGCCGGGAAAGACGTCGGGCTCGGAGCCTGGGCCGCCCGGCTCGCCGATGCCGGGATCGTTCACCGGGTAGGGCGTGCGCGGGCCGGTGGGGCCGACATCCGGCAGATCGTCGGGCTGGGGCGGCGGCGGAAGGTCGCCGGGCGCGGGGTCGGGCGTCGGAAGGCCGGGATTGGCCATGCGCGGATCTCCTGGTTGTCGGGCTGGCTGTCTGGGATGTGTGGGCTAACGGCCGCGCCGCCCGCCTGTTCCGGCCCGACGCCGACGCGGGCCCGCCCTGCCCTCACCGGGCGGAACGCCGCGACGCCGCTCCCGTTGCCAGTCCAGTCCAACGACGAAACGGGAGACGACGCCATGCCCGACATCAAGCAGTCCAAGGTCCTGATCCTCGCCACCGACGGGTTCGAGGAGACCGAACTGACCGTGCCGCTGACCAAGCTGCGGGAAGCGGGCGCGACCGTGCACGTGGTCGCCCCGAAATCCCGCGAGGCGAAGGAATCGATCCGCGGCTGGGACAAGACCGATTGGGGCAAGAACGTCGCGGTCGATCACGATCTGGAGGCGATCGACGCCGCCGCCTACGACGCGCTCGTCCTGCCGGGCGGCCAGATCAACCCGGACAAGCTGCGCCTCGAGCCGAAGGCGCTGGAGGTGATCAAGGGCTTCCTCACCTCCGGCAAGGTGGTCGCCGCGATCTGCCACGCGCCCTGGCTGCTGATCGAGACCGGCGCCGTGAAGGGCCGCGACGTGACCTCGTTCAGCTCGATCAAGACCGACGTGATCAACGCGGGCGGGCGCTGGCACGACAAGGAGGTCGTGACCGACCAGGGCATCATCACCAGCCGCAATCCCGGCGACCTCGACGCCTTCGTGGCCAAGATCATCGAGGAGGTGCGCGAGGGCAAGCACGAGGCCCGTCAGCTCGCCGCCTGACCCGCCGCACCGGAGCTGAGAACGAGAGAGGCCCGCACGCCGTCGGCGTGCGGGCCTCTTGTCTTTAGGCGCCGAGGGCCGAGGCCTCAGTTCGCCTCCTCGTCGCCGGGCTCGAAGGTCTCCGGCATGGTCGACTCGGCGCTGGCGACCGGCGTCGGCGCGCTGATCGTCGAGGGCACGTTCACGCCGTCGCGCTTGTAGATGTCGTCGCGGAACTGCACGAGGCCGTCCGGGGTCGACCAGGCGGTGATGTAGGTCCAGTAGACCGGCACCGGCTGGGTCAGCGTGGCGTCGATGCGCTTGCCGCTCTCGATCGCCTGCTCGACCTGCTCGCGGCCCCAGCCGGGCGTGTCCTTCAGGAGCCACGTGATGTACTCGCGCACGTTCTGCACGCGCACGCAGCCCGAGGAGATGAAGCGGAAGTCGTCGCCGAACACGCCCTTGGTGTTCGTGTCGTGCATGAACACGCCGTAGGGGTTCGGGATGTTGATGCGCACGATCCCCATCGAGTTGAAGTCGGCGCCCGAATCCTGCCGGTAGGTGTAGCGCGTGCCCTCGTCCGAGAACCAGTTCACCGACTTCGGCGAGATCTCGCCGCCGCCCGACAGGATGCGGATCTTGTTGTCGGTGAGGTAGTTCGGATCCTTCTGCATCTTCGGGATGAGGTCCTTCTTCACGATCGAAGCCGGGACCGTCCAGGTCGGGTTGAAATTGATCTGCGTCGCCTTGGTGTTCATGATCGGCGACTGGCGGTCGATCTTGCCGACGCCGGCGGCGTGCAGGGTCACGACCTGCCCGTTCTCGACCGTCTGGACGAGGGCCGCCGGGATGTTGGTGATGACGAAGCGGTTGCCGAGGTTGCCCGAGTAGGAGCGCAGGCGCACCGCGTTGATCTCGAGCTGGCGCAGGCGGATGTCGGCCGGCACGTTCATGGCCTGCTGCGTGGCGAGGCTCATGGCGCCGGTCTGGCTGAGCCCGTGGCGGGCCTGGAAGCGCTTCACGCCGGCGGCCACGTAGGAATCGTAGACGCCCGAGGTGCCGGCGGCCGCGTCGAGGTCGCCGGTGACGATGAGGCGCTGGCGGACGGCCGCGACCGCCGGGCCCTTGGCGCCGATGCGCAGGCGGTCGGCGCCGCCGACCTGCCGCCAGCCGCCGCGGGCGACGATGTCCTTGTAGCGCTCGACCATCTGCTCGGTCGCCGCCACGGTCTGGGGCGACAGGATCGGGGTGGACGAGCGCTGCACCTGCATGGCGGCGGGCGATGCGTAGTCCTGCGCCCACTCGGCCTGGGCGAAGCCGCCCGGTTCGCGGGCGAGGGCGCCGCCCGCGGTGGCGGCGGTGGCGAGCAGCGCGAGGCTCGTGGAGACCCGCAGGGTTGCCAGTTTCAGCATGGGCCGGTGGCTCTGTCCGTCGGTGGGCGAGATACGGGTTCGGCAGGCCGGATCGCCCGCCGCGCCCCTTGTCGCCGGGGTATCTGGGTACGGTTAAGAACCCATGGGGACCCGGCCAGAATGTGGCGCGCGGGTGCGGCGGCGCACCCGCCACGGCCCCGCTCGTCCCGTCGCCCGGCTGCCCGAGCGTGGCCGTGGCAGAAAAGCCGCACCGTCGCGTTTCGGGACCGGGCCGTCCCGCACCGGGACGGCAAGCGCCGGTCACGGCCCCGCCCCTCCCCTTCCGGCGCGTCGCCGCCGGTGCGGCGCCGGCGCATTAACGTTATGTTTAGCTATCGTTACCGGATCGCCCCGCGGGGCGCTAGGATTGCGTCCACGACCACGCGATCGGCGTGCGGATCCCGACACGGGACGCCGCCCGAACCGGGGTTCAGGAGGCAAGATGAACGGCTTCGACGTCACGTTCCGCGACGAGCGCGACTGGGTGGATTTCGGCCGGACCTATGTGGGGTCGGAGGCCTTCCGCGCCCTCTTCCGCGACGGCATGGCGCTGGTCGAGGAGACCGCGGCCTATCTCGACGGCGAGGGCCGCGAGGAGTCCCGCCTGATCTCGCGCGACGCAACCCTCTGCTACGCCTCAGAGAGCATGCGGCTGACCACGCTGCTGATGCAGGTCGCCTCGTGGCTCCTGGTGCAGCGCGCCGTCTCCGAGGGCGAACTGACCCCGAGCCAGGCCCTTCAGGAGAAGAACCGCGTGCGGCTCGCCGCCGCCGAGCCGCCGAAGCCCGAGAGCTTCGGCCTGCTACCGGTGCGGCTCCAGAACCTGATCCTGCGCACCCGTCGCCTGCACAGCCGCATCCTGCACCTCGACGGCCTGATCTCGGAAGACCGTCCGGCCCCGGTGCCGCGCGAGAGCCCGGTGGCGGCCCAGCAGGGCCTGCTCCGCTCGGTCTTCCAGCACCACTGAGGACGCGCCCGTCGTCCCCTCTCGCTCTGGGGAGGGAGAGGGACGCACGGGGCCCGAAGCACCGTGCGGGCACGAAAAAAGGGGCGCTTCCTTGCGGAGGCGCCCCTTTTTCATGCCGTCCCGGAGGCCGGCGCGCCGCCTCAGCGGCGGCCGACGAGGTTGCCGAAGCGCGAGTTGAAGCGCGAGACGCGGCCGCCGCGATCGAGCATCTTCTGCTCGCCGCCGGTCCAGGCCGGGTGGGTGAGCGGATCGATGTCGAGGTTCAGCGTGTCGCCTTCCTTGCCGTAGGTCGAGCGCGTCCGGTAATCGCTGCCGTCGGTCATCACGACCTTGATGAAGTGGTAGTCGGGGTGCTCGGTACCCTTGGCCTTCGCGGCCGCGTCCTTCGCCATGACCTTTGTCCCTGCAGTGCCGTCCGGGTGGGGATCGCCCCGCCCGCCGGGTTGACCTGGTGTTCTTGGAATTGTTGCAATGAACCCGAGGTTCATGGCAACGGCTCGTGCAACGCCGACCGGCCCGTCTCTAGAGGCCCGCGGCCATTCAACACGCGCAATCGGATGAAGCCGCGCGTATATCCCAGGCTCCGTCCGCGAACAAGCGCACTCGTACAGGGTGGGATCCGAACGGAACGCCATGGGTAAGACAACACGCGGGGCCGAGGGGCGCGGCAAGGCATCGCTCGGCGCCCTGCGCCCCCTCCTCCCCTACGCCGCGCGCTATCGCGGCCGCATGCTCGCGGCGCTGGTCGCGCTGGCCGCCGCCTCCGCCGCCACCCTGACGGTGCCGATCGCGATGCGGCGGGTGATCGACCACGGCTTCTCGGCCGAGGGCTCCGCCGTCATCGACGCCTATTTCCTGGCGCTGCTGGGCGTGGTCACGGTGCTGGCGCTGGCCTCGGCCGCCCGCACCTACACTGTGACGACGCTCGGCGAGCGCGTGGTGGCGGACCTGCGAAGCGCCGTCTTCGCCCGCCTCACGGTGCTCGACCCGGCCTTCTTCGACCGCACGCAGTCCGGCGAGATCGTCTCGCGGCTCACCGCCGACGCCACGCAGGTGAAGGCGGTGTTCGGCGTCTCGATCTCGATCCTGCTGCGCAACCTGTTCCTGTTCATCGGCGCGGTCGCCATGATGGTGGTGACGAGCCCGCGGCTCTCCGTGATGGTGCTGGCGGCCATCCCGCTCATCGTCTTCCCGCTGATCGTCTCGGGCCGCGGCGTGCGCCGCCGCTCGCGCGCCGCGCAGGACCGGCTCGCCGACGCCTCCGCGTACGCGGCCGAAGCCGTGGGGGCCGTGCGCACCATGCAGGCCTTCGGCCGCTCGGAGGCCACCGCCGCCCGCTTCGCCGCGGCCTCGGAGGAGGCCTACGGGGCGGCCCGCAACTCGATCCGGGCCCGCGCCCTACTGACGGGCGTCGCCATCTTCCTGATCTCGACCAGCGTCGTCGGGGTGATGTGGTACGGGGCGCAAGGGGTGCTCAGCCACCAGATGAGCGCCGGCCAGCTCTCGCAGTTCGTGCTCTACGCGGTGTTCGGCGCGGGCGCGCTCGGCCAGCTCTCCGAGGTCTACGGCGAGATGGCGCAGTCGGCCGGCGCCGCCGAGCGCCTGGCCGAGATCCTGGCCGCCGAGCCGGCGATCGGCCGGCCGGCCGATCCGGTGGCTCTACCCGTCCCCGCCCGCGGCGCCGTGACCTTCGAGGCCGTGCGCTTCGCCTACCCGACCCGCGAGGAGAAGCCGGCCCTCGACGGTCTCACCTTCCGCGCGGCGCCCGGCGAGCGCATCGCGCTGGTCGGCCCGTCGGGTGCCGGCAAGAGTACCGTGCTGCAACTGCTGCTGCGCTTCTACGACCCGCAGGCGGGCCGCGTGCTGGTCGATGGCGTCGATCTCGTCCGCACCGATCCGGACGACCTGCGCGCCCGCATGGCGCTGGTGCCGCAGGACCCGACCGTGTTCTCCGGCACGGTGATGGAGAACATCCGCTACGGCCGCACCGAGGCCGGCGAGGCGGAGGTGCGGCGCGCGGCCGAGCTCGCCCACGCGGCCGGCTTCATCGAGGCCCTGCCGCAGGGCTACCACACCCAGATCGGCGAGCGCGGCGTGACGCTGTCGGGTGGCCAGCGCCAGCGCATCGCCATCGCGCGGGCGATCCTGAAGGACGCGCCGATCCTGCTCCTCGACGAGGCGACCTCGGCCCTCGATGCCGAATCGGAGCGGGCTGTGCAGCAGGCGCTCGACACGCTGATGCGGGGCCGCACTACACTGGTCATCGCCCACCGGCTCGCCACGATCCGCGCCGCCGACCGCATCCTCGTCCTCGACGAGGGCCGGATCGTCGAGGCGGGCACGCACGAGAGCCTGCTGGCGCAGGGCGCGCTCTACGCGCAGCTCGCCGCGCTCCAGTTCACCGACGCGCTGGACGAGACCGCCCGCGGCAAGGGCCAGCGGGCGCGGACGGAGACGCTGCCGGCGGCGGAGTAGCGGCGGCGCCTTCAAGGAAGCCCGTGCCTCCTGCGGGCAGCCACCGCGAGAGTCGGCGGATCCCTTCTCCCTGCCGTGCGGGGAGAGGGCATCGGCGACCTCGTCGTCGCCGAAGCGAGGCGGCGCATCGATCCCGAAGGGACCGACCCGGGGGTTGATGGGGCTTCGACGAAAGAGGCTTGTCCGGATCCGCCCCCTCACCGCCGCTGCGGCCTCGCCTCAGCCTCCCGCAGGCACGACAAGGTGCCCGCGGGCCTCTCCCCGCACGCGGGGAGAGGGAGAGCCGCGGTAGCCAGTGTGATCGACCGGAAACGATCTCGCGTAGCGGACGAGATGCGTCGAAGAGAGTCGAACCCCTTTAGCGCCGCGCGGGGATCAGCGCCCCGAGCGCGGCGACGAGCCAGCCGGCCATCAGGGCGGTGCCGCCGATCGGCGCGGCCATCGGGAAGAGCGGCCTCGTATAGAGCGCCCGCAGCGCGAGGTCGCCGCTGAACAGGGCGAGGCCGGCGAGCAGCAGGAGCGCGGCGAGCCGCGTCGGCCACGCCCGCGTCAACCCGGCACCGCCCAGCGCGGCCAGGGCCAGGATCGCAGGCGCGTGGAAGAGCAGGAACTGCGCGGCGGTCTTCAGCGAATCCGTGCCCGTCCCATGCGCGGCCGCGGCGGAGGCCGCAACGCCGAGTCCGCCCGCGAGGGCGGCCAGCGCGACGACCAGCCGGTCGGCAAGGCTCACGGCGCGCGCTCCGCGAGCAGCCGGGCGATCGCCGCGCGCAGCTCCGGCACGCCGCTGTCGTCGCGGCTCGAGGTCAGGATGATCTGCGGGAAGGCCGCCGGGCGCCGGGCAAGCGCGGCCTCGATGCCGGCGAGCCTGTTCGCGACCTCGGACTTCTTCAGCGCGTCGGCCTTCGTCAGTACGATCTGGTAGCTGACGGCCGCCTTGTCCAAGCCGTCGAGCACGTCGGTGTCGAGGCTCTTCAGGCCGTGGCGCGCGTCGATCAGCACGAAGACCCGGGCGAGGTTGGCGCGGCCCTTGAGGTAGTCGTGGATCAGCCGCGTCCAGGCCTCGACCTTCGCCTTCTCGACCGCGGCGTAGCCGTAGCCCGGCATGTCCACGAGGCTGAGGCGCGGACCGACCTTGAAGAAGTTGAGCTGCTGCGTCCGCCCCGGCGTGTGCGAGGTGCGCGCCAGCGTGTTGCGGCCGGTGAGCGCGTTGATCAGGCTCGACTTGCCGACATTCGAGCGACCCGCGAAGGCGATCTCGACATCCTCCATCGGCGGTAGCCGGTCGAGGGTCTGGGCGGCGGCGTAGAAGTCGGCGGCGCCCGCGAAAAGCAGGCGGCCGGCCTCGATGAGGCCGGCCTCCTTGTCGTCGTCCGTCTGGTTCACGAGGCGGGTCTCAGCTCTTGGCGGCCACGTTCTTCGACGCGCCGCGACGGAACGTGCCCCTGAGGTTGTCCCACAGCTCTACCTTCACGCCGTTGCGGCGCATGATGACGTATTGCTGGATCACCGAGAGGGTGTTGTTCCAGGCCCAGTAGATCACCAGGCCGGCCGGGAACGAGCCGAGCATGAAGGTGAAGATGATCGGCATGAAGGTGAAGACCTGCGCCTGGACCGGGTCCGGCGGCGCGGGGTTCATCTTCATCTGCACGAACATCGTGATGCCCATGATGATCGGCCAGATACCCAGATGCACGAAGTCGGGCGCGGCGTAGGGCAGAAGGCCGAACAGGTTGAGGAAGCTCGTCGGATCGGGCGCCGCCAGATCCTGGATCCAGCCGAAGAAGGGCGCGTGCCGCATCTCGATGGTGATGAACAGGACCTTGTAGAGCGCGAAGAAGACCGGGATCTGGATCAACACGGGCCAGCAGCCGGCGACCGGGTTGATCTTCTCCTTCTTGTACAGCTCCATCATCGCCTGCTGCTGCTTCATCTTATCGTCTTTGTAGCGCTCCCGGATGGAGGCCATCTCGGGCTGCACGGCCTTCATCTTGGCCATGGAGACGTAGGAGCGGTTGGCGATAGGCAGGAAGAAGAGCTTCAGGATCGCCGTGACGACGAGGATCGAGACGCCGAAATTGCCGAACAGGTGGAAGAAGAAATCCAGCGCCCGGAACATCGGCTTGGTGATGAAGTGGAACCAGCCCCAGTCGATCATCAGATCGAACTGCTTGATGCCGAGATTCTTCTCGTAGGCGTTGATGGTGTTGACCTCCTTGGCGCCCGCGAACAGGCGCTGGGTCGAGGCCAGGGTGGCGCCGGGCTCGACGCTGCGGCCGTCACCGCGCACGCTCGCCTGGTAGACCTGGGTCCGGCCGTCCGCGCGCTCGGTGAAGGCACCCGTATAGGGGGTCTGCTGGTCCGGGATCGCGGCCGCGGCCCAGTACTTGTCGGTGATGCCGACGAAGCCGCCGGTCACGTTCGACCACGCCTTGCCCTTGGTGTTGGCGCCGCCGTAGGCGCCCTCCTTGGCGAGGTGGTCGTAGGTGTATTCCTGCAGGCCGTCGTTGCCGAGGACGCCGATCATGCCCTCGTGCAGGACGTAGTAGCCTTGGGTATGCGGCTTACCCCAGCGCGAGACGAGGCTGTAGGGATAGAGCGTCACCGCGCCCGAGCCCTTGTTCTCGACCTCGTCGCGGACCGTGAACATGAACTTGTCGTCGATCGCCAGGATGCGGCGGAAGACGAGGCCGGCGCCGTTGTCCCAGGCCAGGGTGACCGGCATGCCGGGCGAGAGCGTCTCGCCGCTCGCCGTCCAGAGCGTGTCGTTGGTGGGCAGCGGGCCCGCGTTCTGGCCGACCCAGCCGAACTCGGCGTAGTAGGGCGTCTCGGTGCCGGCGGGCGAGAACAGCACGATCTCCGGGCTCTTGTCGTCCACGGTCTCGTGGTAGCCCTTGAGCTTTACGTCGTCGATGCGGCCGCCCTTGAGCGCGACCGAGCCCGAGAGCGCCGGGGTCTCGATGCGGATGCGCGGCGAGCGGGCGAGCACCGCGTCGCGCGGCTCGGGGGCGGAGGGGTTCGTGCCGGCGACCGGCGCCGCCGGGCCGCCCTCCTTAGGCGCGGGCGAGGGCACGCCGTCCGGGCTGACGCCCGGGGGCTGCGCCTGCGTCTGAGCCTGCTGGTTCTGCAGGGCGGCCTGCCGCTGCTGCTCGACCCGCGGCGCGGCGACGAAGTAGTTCCAGCCGAGGAGCACGACGAGCGACAGGGCGATCGCCACGATCATGTTCGTCTTGTCATTGCCCATCTGGGACACCGCCGCACGCGTTCGAGAGGGATTGCGGGAGAGACGCGGCCGGAGCGGGAGAGCCCGCCGCGCGACCGTGAGGTGTGGGTTGGTCCGGCTTGCCGCCAGAGGTCTTGCCGCCAGAAGTCGGCCCGGGCGCGCCGCGCTGGCCCGAGCGTCGCGGGCGGGGACCGGCGTCGGGGCCGCGTGCCTTGACCACTGCGGTGACCGCGCGGCGCAGATCGTCCTTCAGGGCGTCGAAGGGGGCATCGAGCGCGGGGCGCCGGGCAATCAGCACGATGTCGGCCGGAACGACGGGCAGGTCGGCCGCCACCGCCGCCACGGCCGCGCGCAGACGCCGCCGGATGCGGTTGCGCTCCGTGGCATGGCCGACCCGCTTGGTGATGGTGAAGCCGACACGCAGAGCCTTCGGGTCGTCCGGGGCCGCGCCATCGCGCAGTCGTCCCTGCCCGGTCATGCGCTCGGTGTGAAAGCGGCGCCCGTCGGCCGCCGCTAGGAAGTCGGGCCGCCGCCTGAGCCGCTCGATCGTCGACATCGCCGATCCGACCCCGCTGGCCTCGATGGTCGCGGGCACCCGGGCGGGTGCCGCGAGGGGGTCCGCCTTACGCGGACAGGCGCTTGCGGCCGTGGGCGCGACGGCGCGCGATCACCTTGCGGCCGCCGGCGGTCGCCATGCGGGCGCGGAAGCCGTGACGGCGCTTACGGACGAGCTTGCTCGGCTGGTAGGTTCTCTTCATGGCGATGCCTTCAGGGTCGAGGCGCGTTCGCGGACGGCGGCTGCCGTGTGCCCGACCTTCACGCGTCCTGGAGAGTGTCTGCAAACGCGAAGGGCGCCCGAACGGGGCGCCTCGACGCGACTGGCGGGCTTATGGCGGAAGGGTGCGGCGAAGTCAACGTTTCGTGCAAGGCCTGCGCCCTCAGGCGCGGCGGCACAGGTCGGCCGGGTCCGCGCGGCGATCGAGCACGAGGGCGACGGCGAGGGCGCTCAGGCTGGCGACGAACGGCGCCAGCGCCAGAACTCCGGGACCGAGCGGTCTCCAGCCGAGACCGACGGTGAGGAGGCCACCGGGAAGCGCGGCTGCAACGAGGTGAAACATCGGGCGCATCTCGCGACGCGCGCTCCATGCCCGCATCCGACGGGAAGGCTTAGAAGATCCACCCCGTTTTGGAATACGCCGAACAGGGCAGATCGGCGAAAATCATACCCTTCCCAGGTCTATTTTCATGCGGCCCACCACCGTCGGTGCATGACCTTCGGATCCCGCTACCTACGATCAGGACACCCTCAGTGTCCCTCGAACTCCATCAGGGTCCGGACCGGAACGCCGAGGTCGCGCAGGCGCTGGGCGCCGCCGATCTCCGGCAGGTCGATGACGAAGCAGGCCGCCACGATCTCGGCGCCCATGCCGCGCAGCAGGTTGATCGCGGCGGTGGCGGTGCCGCCGGTCGCGATGAGGTCGTCCACCAGCAGCACCCGGTCGCCGGGCTTCACCGCATCGACGTGGATCTCGATCTCGTCGGTGCCGTATTCCAGCGCGTAGGCCATCGAGACGGTCTTGTGCGGGAGCTTGCCCCGCTTGCGGATCGGCACGAAGCCCGAGGAGAGCTGGTGGGCGACCGCACCGCCCAGGATGAAGCCGCGCGCCTCAATGCCGGCGACCTGATCGATGCGCCCGCCCGCGAAGGGATGGACCAGCGAATCGACGGCCCGGCGGAAGGAGCGCGGGTCGCTGAGCAGCGTGGTGATGTCCCGGAAGACGATGCCGGGCTTCGGGTAGTCCGGAATCGAGCGGATCGAGTCCTTCAGCGCGGCGTGGCGGCGGGCTTCCATGGGCGGGACCATCCTGTTGCGGGAGCGGCCTCGAACCGGGCCGCGCACGGGCTTGCCGGTGTCGGGTGCGTCAGCCCTGCGCCTTGCGCAGGATGGCCAGCAGCTCGCGCTGCAGCGTCTCGTTGCCGGCGCAGACCGAGCGGGAGGCGAGCGGCTCGGCCGCCCCGTCCGCCGCGGTGACGAAGCCGCCGGCCTCGCGCACCAGGATCACGCCAGCGGCGAAATCGTAGGTCTGCAGGTCGCGCTCCCAGTAGGCGTCGAGGCGCCCGCAGGCCACGTAGGCGAGGTCGAGCGCCGCCGAGCCCATGCGCCGCGTGCCGCCCGAGACCGCCATCACGGCCGCGACCTCGCGGAGCAGCCGCGGGTGGTTGCCGCGCCCGAGATAGGGCGTGCCGTAGCCGACGAGGCCGTCGGTCATGTCGGTGCGGCCCGAGACGCGCAGGCGCCGGTTGTTGAGATAGGCGCCCTTGCCGCGCTCGGCCACGAACAGCTCGTCCTTGACCGGATCGTAGATCACGCCGGCCACGATCTGGCCCTCGCGCTCGAGGCCAACCGAGATCGCGAAGTGCGGGATGCCGTGCAGGAAGTTCGAGGTGCCGTCGAGCGGATCGACGTGCCAGGTGTGGCTCTTGTCGGTGCCCTCGATCAGGCCGTTCTCCTCCAGGATCAGGCTGTAGCCGGGGCGCGCCTTCATCAGGGCGTCGCGCAGCACCTCCTCGGCCTTGCGGTCGGCCGCCGAGACGAAGTCGCCGGGGCCCTTGCGCGAGACCTGGAGGTTCTCGACCTCGCCGAAGTCGCGGCGCAGGCCGCGCGAGGCCTTGCGCACGGCATCGACCATCACGGTCATCAGGGGAGACGAGATCATCGCGAAGTCCGGTTGTGCAAAGAGCGTTGGCCGCCCGTTAAACGCTCGCGCGCGCGGAATCGAGCCCCCGGCCCGCATGGGAGCCATCGCGCGGCCGACGCGAGGGGCGGATGTGGGATGTCCCGGCCTCAGCCATCGGCCGGCTCGCCCAGCGTGTCCTCGACGTAGATTTGCTCCAGGAGCACCTTGATCACCGCCATCAGGGGCAGCGCCAGCGCGATGCCCCAGAGCCCGAAGATCACGCCGAGCAGGAGTTGCCCGGCGAAGATCGTGGCGGGCGGGATGTCCAGCGCCCGCTTCTGGATGAAGGGCGTCAGCCCGTAGCTCTCCAGACACTGGACCGCGAGGTAGACGCCGAGCGCGCCCAGCACCCCGTTCAGGCCCGAGCCCAGGCTCGCCAGCAGGATCACCACGCCCGCCACCAGGGGCCCGATCGTCGGCACGAAGGCGAGCAGGCCGGCCTGCAGCCCGAGGATCAGCGCACCGCCGATCCCCAGGAAGGCGAGGCCTGCCCAGGTGCAGAGGAAGATCACCGCCATGGTGAGGAGTTGGCCGAACAGCCAGTGCCGCAGGGTCTCGCCCGCGCCGTCGAGCACGCGCGCCCCCCGCGGGCGCTTGCGCGGGGGCACGAAGCGCAGGAGCCCGTCGCGGTAGCTGCCGGGATCGGCCGCGAAGGCCAGGCCGAGGAAGGCGATCACCGCGACGTTGCCGAGGGCGTTGAACAGGCCGAGCACCACGGTCGCGGCGGGGCCGAGGACGCTCGACGCGTCCGAGATCAGCGAGCCGGAATTCTTCAGGATGCTGCTCGCGAAGCCGCCGAATGCGCCCTTCCCCGCGTCCCTGCCGGGCTCTTTCCGATCCTTGTCGGCTGGATCCTGACCCGGCTCGCCGCCCTCGCCCGGGAACGGCACGTCGATACCCCGCTGCTGCAGCCAGTCCTTCACGGTACCGGCCTGGGCCCCGACCGTCCGGCCGAGGTCGCGCCCCTGCTGCGCGATGGTCGCGCCGCCGAGGCCCGCGAAGCCCGCGACGGACGCGGCCAGCACGAGGCTCGCCAGCGTCAGCCGCAGGCCCCGCGGGATCGGCAGGACGTATCCGAGCCCCCGCGTCAGGCCGTCGAGGAAGACCCCGAGCAGGACGCCCGCGAAGATCAGCAGCAGCGTGTCGGCGGCCATCCAGGCGAGGGCCAGGGCGACGCAGAAGCAGACCACGCCGATCCCGGAGAGCGCCAGCGGGGCCGCCCCCCGCCAGGGCCCGACCGGCCCGCGCAGGGCCTCCGTTCCGTCCCGCGCCATCGCCTGAGCCATCGCTTCCCCCTGCCGCCCGCCCGTGCCCGTGGTCGCGCTCACGCCCAGCGCTCCGCCGCCGCGTCGTCGGCCTCGGTCGCCTCGACCCAGCCGCCGGTCGTGCCGTCGGCGAGGTGCTCGCGCTTCCAGAAGGGGGCGCGGGTCTTCAGGTAATCCATCAGGAAGGTCGCCGCCTCGAAGGCGGCGACCCGGTGGCTCGAGGCGGTGACGACCAGCACGATACCGTCGCCCGGCGCGACGAGCCCGTGCCGGTGGACGACCCGCACCGCCTGAAGCGGCCAGCGCGCGCGGGCCGCCTCGACCACGCGGCCGATCTCGGCCTCGGCCATGCCCGGGTAATGCTCCAGTTCCAGGCCCTTCAGCCGCCCGCCCTCGTCCCGGCACAGCCCCGTGAAGGTGACGACGGCACCGGCCCGGCCGCCATGCTCGGCCTCGACCCGCGCGATCTCGGCCGCGACGTCGAAGGGCTCGGCCTGGATGCTGACGGGATCGGGCGTGGGATCGGGCATACGGAACTCAACGCGCGGCGGGTGCTGTCCCGCCCCGAGCCTGACACTCGGGGCGCGGGCGGCTATATGGCACGGCAGGCGCCCCGGTGCAGGCCCACCGCCCCAACCTCCGCCGAATCCTGTGAGGACGAGCCCGTGAGTCCCGACCTGATCCTGCCCTACGCGGGCGCCCTGCCGGACTTCGCGAGCCGCCCGGTCTGGTGCGGCCGGGGCAGCACCGTGATCGGGGCCGCCACGATCGGTGCCCAGGCCTGGATCGGCGACGACGGGGTGATCCGGGCGGACGGCCAGAGCGTCACGCTGGGCGAGCGCTTCTGGCTCGGGCCGCGCTCGACCGTGCATATCGCGACCTTCACCCACGGCACGGTCTGCGGCGACCGGGTGACGGTGGGGCGCAACAGCGTGGTCCACGCCTGCACGGTGGGCTCCGACGTGGTGGTCGAGGACGACGTGGTGATCCTCGACGGCGCCACGGTCGGTGACGGGGTGGTGATCGAGGCGGGCGCCACCGTGTTCCCGCGCGCCACGCTCGAATCCGGTTTCGTCTACGGTGGCACCCCGGCCAAGCCCCGCAGGCCGATCGACCGGGCGGGGGTGGCCGAGCGGGCCGAGCGCCTGCGCGAGGCGATGGGCGAGAGCCCGGCGAGCCCGGCGCCCGAGCCGCACGAGGCAGACGATACGGTCTTCGTCGCCCGCACGGCGCGCCTGCGCGGACGCGTGGGGCTCGGTGCTGGGGCGAGCGTGCTGTTCTCCTGCGCGCTCGACGCCGAGGTCGGTCCGATCGTGGTCGGCGCCGACACCAACATCCAAGACAACACCCAGATCCGCACGCGCGGCGAGGGCGTGGTGATCGGGCGCGACACCACGATCGGCCACAACGTGCGCGTCAGTGACAGCCGCATCGGCGCCCGCTGCCTCATCGGCATCGGCGCGACGGTCGCGCCCGGCACGGTCATCGCCGACGAGGTGATGCTGGCCGCCGGCGCCACCACCGATCCGGGCCAGTTGCTGGAGGGCGGGCATCTCTGGGGCGGGCGGCCCGCGCGCATTCTCGGGCCGCTTGACGCCGAGAAGCGCGCTATGATGGCCCGCATCGTCGAGGGCTACTGCCGGCACGGGCGGGAGTACCGGGTAGCGCAGATGGAGGCGGAGTAGCCGGTCTCCCGCCATTCACCAGCCCTCTCACGAGCCGTGTCACGAACATTGGGGCGGCTGCCTGACATCCCCCTGAGCCTGTCATCGCGTCCGGCCCCGCACCTTTCCCCTTGTTGCGGCGCACGTTATGCACGGCGCCGTTCGGGGCATCCGGCTTGGCCGGAAGAACCCTGCGGAGAGGCCCAAGGCTCAGGAAGGCGCTCGGATCATGGCGAAGATCAAGGTGGCGAACCCCGTCGTCGAGCTCGACGGCGACGAGATGACCCGGATCATCTGGTCCGAGATCAAGAACAAGCTCATCCACCCCTATCTCGACGTCGATCTCGAGTATTACGACCTGGGCGTCGAGCACCGCGACGCGACCAACGACCAGGTCACGGTCGATGCCGCCAACGCGATCAAGCGCCACGGCGTGGGCGTGAAGTGCGCCACCATCACCCCGGACGAGGCCCGGGTGAAGGAGTTCGGCCTCAAGGAGATGTGGAAGTCGCCCAACGGCACGATCCGCAACATCCTCGGCGGCGTGATCTTCCGCGAGCCGATCATCTGCAAGAACGTGCCCCGCCTCGTCCCCGGCTGGACCCAGCCGATCGTGGTCGGCCGCCACGCCTTCGGCGACCAGTACCGCGCCACCGACTTCAAGGTCCCGGGCAAGGGCCGTCTGTCCATCAAGTTCGAGGGCGACGACGGCACGGTGATCGAGAAGGAGGTGTTCAAGTTCCCGGACGCCGGCGTCGCTCTGTCGATGTACAACCTCGACGAGTCGATCCGCGACTTCGCCCGCGCCTCGCTGAACTACGGCCTCAACCGCAAGTACCCGGTCTACCTGTCTACCAAGAACACCATCCTGAAGGCCTATGACGGGCGCTTCAAGGACCTGTTCGAGGAGGTCTACCAGAACGAGTTCAAGTCGCGCTTCGACGCGCTCGGCATCGTCTACGAGCACCGGCTGATCGACGACATGGTCGCCTCCGCCCTGAAGTGGTCGGGCGGCTACGTCTGGGCCTGCAAGAACTACGACGGCGACGTGCAGTCCGACACCGTGGCGCAGGGCTTCGGCTCGCTCGGCCTGATGACCTCGGTGCTGCTCACCCCGGACGGCCAGACGGTGGAGGCCGAGGCCGCCCACGGCACGGTGACCCGCCACTACCGCGAGCACCAGAAGGGCAAGGAGACCTCGACGAACTCGATCGCCTCGATCTTCGCGTGGTCGCGCGGCCTCGCCCACCGGGCCAAGCTCGACGGCAACGCGGAACTCGCCACCTTCGCGAACACGCTCGAGAAGGTCTGCATCGACACGGTCGAGGCGGGCTCGATGACGAAGGATCTCGCGCTCCTCGTCGGCCCGGACCAGCGGTGGCTCTCCACCACCGGCTTCCTCGACAAGGTCGATCAGAACCTCAAGGCCGCGATGGGCGCCTGAGCCGCAGGCACCGCGCGAACCGAGAAGGGCCGGCGGGAGCGATCCGCCGGCCCTTCTTCTTTCTGGACACTGGTTTCGACCCACTGTTGCCCATGAGACGCTGCCCTTTTCCCGGACGCCTGGAACGCAGTGGAAGGTGATCCGGGATCCAGAGAATGAAGCGCCGCGCAGCGGCTCGACCTTCATCACCGGCGCAGCATTCGGACGCTTCGCGTCTCCATGTGCTGGGTCCCGGATCACCCTCCGCTGACGCTCCGGGCGTGCAGGCCCGAAGGGCCCGGAAAGGGGCGTGGCGGCAAAGCCGGAGCCGCGGCGTCGGGGGCTTCTCGTCAGGCCTTGCCGCCGCGCTCCAACAGCTCGATGCGCACGCCGTCCGGTCCGTCGAGGAAGGCGGTGCGGAGCACCGGGTTTACCTGCGTGAGCGGGATCGCCAGCGGGACGCCGCGCGCCTCCAGATCCGCGAGCGCCGCGTCGATGTCGGCCACCCGCAGCCCGATATGCTCGATGCCGCGATGCGGCGGCACCGCGGCCGGGGCGATGTCGGCGGGCGCCTGCTCGATGAAGACCCGCAGGCCGCCGAGATCGAGCACCACCCGGCTCACCGGATCGCCGATGCGCTCGGTCTCGCGCGCACCCAGCACCGCAACGTAGAAGCCCGCCGCCGCCACCGGATCGCGGCTGCGCAGGTGGACGTGGTCGATGCTGTAGCTGAGGCCGGTGGCGTCCATGGTGTCCTCGTTCAGGCGGCGCAGCGCGCCGCAGTTCAGGCGGCGAGCTTCTGCGCGGCGACGGGCGCGTGCGCCCGCACATGGGCGAGCAGCGCCTGGACCGGGTGCGGCAGGGCGCGGCCGTCGATGAGCTTGGCTTGACAGCGGCAGGAATAGCCGTCGGCTAGCAGCGTGCCCTCCGGGCTCTCGGCGACGCGGCGCGCCCAGCTCTGGCCGTAGATCACCTCGGAGGTGGCGCGGTTCGCCGCCTCGTGGCCGTAGGTGCCGGCCATGCCGCAGCAGCCCGCCGCCGGGATCTCGAGCGGCAGGCCGAGATGCGCGAAGAGCGTCTGCCAGTCCTTCACGGCGGCCGGCGCGTTGGTGCGCTCGGTGCAGTGGGGCAGGAGCCGCAAGGGGCGGCCCGCCGGGCGCGGCGCGATCGCGTCGAGCCGGGCGGCGAGCCATTCCTGCACGAGCCGGACCTTCGGCGCGGTCTCGGGTCCCAGCGCACCGGCATATTCCGAGCGGTAGGTCAGCGTCATCGAGGGATCGACCCCGACGAGCGGCACGCCGGTCGCCTCGAGCGCGCGCAGCATCCGGGCATTGGCCTCCGCCACCCGGCGAAACCGGGCCAGGAAACCGTGGACGTGGACCGGCTTGCCGTTCGGCCGGAACGGGGCGAGCCAGGGCCGGAAGCCCAGCTCGATCAGCAGCGCGCAGAGGTCGACCACCACCGGCGCCTCGAAATGGCTGGTGAAGGCGTCCTGCACCACCACGACTGCGCGGGCCCGCTCCGCCTCGGACAGGGCGCGGAGCGCCTCCGGCGTGGCGGTCGCGACACCGAGCTTGCCGAGCGCCGGGGCGAGCGGGGCCGAGAACGCCGGGACCGCCACGAGCCCGAGCCGGCCCAGCAGCCTTTGGGACAGCGGGTTGCGGGAGAGCAGGTTGCTGAGACGCGGCGCCCGGCCGGCCAGCGGCAGCAGCGGCTCCAGCGCGGCCACGACATGGTCCTTCAGCGGCCGCGGGTAGCGCTGGTGGTAGAGCGCCAAAAACTTCGCCCGGAAGCTCGGCACGTCGACCTTGATCGGGCAGGCGCCCGTGCAGGACTTGCAGGCGAGGCAGCCGTCCATCGCCTCCTTCACGGCGTGCGAGAAATCCTCTCCCGGCGGCCGGCGCCGCAGGGCGCCCGCCAGGGAGGCCGCGAGCGGCCCGAGCCAGCCGGGCCGCTCGTCGCGCAGCGCCGCAGCCGGGTCGATGCCCGCGGCGGCGGTCCGGCGCAGCCACTCGCGCATCAGCGAGGCGCGGCCCTTCGGCGAGTGGCGCCGCTCGCGGGTCGCCTTCCAGGACGGGCACATCGCCTCGTCGGTGTCATAGCTGAAGCAGGCGCCGTTGCCGTTGCAGTGGAGCGCCTCGTCGAAAGAGGCCCGCACGTCGCGCGGGATGGTGCGGTCGCGCTCGCCCCGCAGCGGCACGGCGTCGATCGCGGTGAGCGCCGCCCCCGTCGCCGAGGCGATCTTGCCGGGGTTGAGCCGGTCGCCCGGGTCGAAGGCGCGCTTGACCGCCTCCAGCGCCGGCACCAGCGGCCCGAACACGCCGGGCACGAACTCGGATCGAAAACCCTTGCCGTGCTCGCCCCAGAGCAGGCCGCCGTAGCGGGCCGTGAGCGCGACCACGCCCTCGGTGACCTCGCGGATCAGCCGCTCCTGGTCAGGGTCCTTCAGGTCGATGGCGGGCCGCACGTGCAGCACGCCCGCATCGACGTGGCCGAACATGCCGTAGCGAAGCCCCTTGCCGTCGAGCAACCCGCGGAAATCCCGGATGTAGTCGGCCAGCTGCTCGGGCGGGACCGCGGTGTCCTCCACGAAGGGGATCGGGCGCGCGTCGCCCTTGACCGCGCCGAGCAGGCCGACGGCCTTCTTGCGCATGGTCCAGAGCCGCTCGATCGCCGCCCCGCGGGCGACCGTGAAGCCGATGCGGGTCGGGCTCGCATCGGCCTCCAGCATGGCGACGAGGCGGCCGAGCGCCGCCTCGACCTCCGCTTCCTCGGCGCCCACGAACTCCACGAGGTTGATGCCGTCGACCCGGCGGCCGGCGGGGTCCTCGGGGAAGAAGGCCTGCACGCCGGCCCAGCCGGGATCGTTGCGGGCAAGCCCCAGCACGGTCGAGTCGATGGTCTCGACGGAGGCCGCGCCGAAGGGCAGCAGCGCGCGGGCGTCGCGCAGAGCCGCGTCGAAATCGACGTAGCTGAGCGCCACGAGCGCCGCGGCCTCCGGGATCGGCAGCACGTCGAGCGTGGCCTCGGCGATCAGCGCCAGGGTTCCCTCCGAGCCGCAGACCAGGCTCTTCAGGTCGAGGCCGCCGGCCGCGCCCCGCGCGTGGGCGAGGTCGTAGCCGGTGAGGCAGCGGTTGAGCTTCGGGAAGCGCTCGGCGATGAGCGCGGCGTTCTGCGCGATGACCGCGTCCACCGCCCGGTGGATGGCGCCGGCCCGGTCCTCGCGGGCGCTCACGGCGGAGAGCGCCTCCGCGTCGAGGTCGCGCGCCTCCAGCACCGTGCCGTCGGCGAGCACGCAGATCAGCGCGCGGACGTGGTCGCGGGTCTTGCCGTAGAGGCAGGAGCCCTGGCCGCAGGCGTCCGTCGAGATCATGCCCCCGATGGTCGCCCGGTTCGAGGTCGAGAGCTCGGGCGCGAAGAACAGGCCGTGCGGTTTCAAGGCGGCGTTGAGCTGGTCCTTCACCACGCCGGGCTCGACGCGCACGGTCCGCCGCTCCGGGTCGATCTCCAGGATGCGGGTCATGTGGCGCGAGCAATCGACCACGAGGCCGGGGCCGAGCGACTGGCCGTTGGTGCCGGTGCCGCCGCCGCGGGGGCGCACCACCACCTCGCGGAAGCGCGGATCGTCGAGCAGCCGCCCGATCCGCACGAGGTCGTCACGGTCACGCGGAAACGCCACCGCGCCGGGCTCGACCTGATAGATCGAGTTGTCCGTGGCGAAGACCGTGCGGTCGGCCTCGCTCAGGCTGAGGTCGCCCGCGAAGCCGCGGGCGGCCAGCTCCGCACAGAAGGCGGTGTAGAGCGGCAGGGCGCCGGCGGGGCGGTTCAGGACCGGGATCATGGTCGGCGGGGCTGGCGAAGCGGATCTGGCGGGCGGCCGGATCCGGCGCCGGACAGGTCCGGGCGCCCGCGCGGCGATTGCCTCCCGCGGCCGACTCTCTCGCGACCCGCAATGCCCGCGGCGGCGGGCCGACGCAACCCTGCACCCGGTCGCACGGATCCACGGGGGCAAAGAGAAATTTCCTGCGATCGTGCGCCGCAACCAAGCGGCCTCCCGGACCGTTCAGGGTCCGCAACACCAACCCGAGAACGGGAGCCCGCCATGAAGACCACCGCGTTCCGCCTCACCGCCGCCGCCGGCCTGCTCGCCCTGTCGGCGGGCCTCGCCGCCGCCCAGACCAACACCACGACGCCGGCCCCCTCCACGACCACGAATCCCGACCTGACCAAGAACCCCGAGAACACCGGCCGCGCCTCCACGGCGACCGAGGCCACCCAGGACAAGAACCTCAAGGAGTGGCAGGTCGCCAAGTCCGCCAAGATCGGCCTCGCCCAGGCGATCGCCACCGCCGAGGCCAAGGCCGAGAACAACGAGAAGGGCAAGGCCATCGACGCCGACTTCGAGAAGGCCGACGGCAAGAACCCGGCGCACTACGCGATCAAGGTGGTGTACCCGAGCGGCAAGCTCGTAGAGCACGGCGTCAACGCCGACACGGGCGAGCTCTACAAGTCGGAGAACCAGCCGATCGAGCGCTACTTCACCCGCCTCAAGGTGAGCGACTTCCAGAACGCCAAGGTCTCGCTCAAGGACGCGATCGCGCTGGCCGAGCAGAAGGCCGCGGGCGGCAAGGCCTACGAGGCCGAGGTCGAGCGCGAGGGCAACGCGGTCGAGTACGAGATCAAGGTGGCGCTCACCGACCGCGAGCAGGAGGTCAAGGTCGGCCCGGACGGCAAGGTGAAGAACGACTGATCGCTCTCGAACGCATCGGGTGATCGGACGGGCGGGCGCTCCCGACAGGGGGCGCCCGCTGCCATTCCGGCGGCGGCTCCGCACGCCCGACGCGGCAGGGAGATCGCGGCAGGATCTCCGCCGTCCCGCCTCACGGATGGGCGTGGCGGGCCGCGTCGTAGGGTTCGAACCGGCGCAGGCGGATCGTATCGAGCAGGGCCCGGCGCTCGACCCGGGCGAGATGGGGCGAGAACCCGGCCTTGGCGCAGCCGCGCAGGGACGGCACGTTGGCGTTCTCCACGAAGGTGATCACACGAGCCGCCCCGATCCCGGCGGCGCGCTCGGCGATGAGCGCCATGGCGCAGGACATGATGCCCTGGCCGCGATAGGCGGCGGGCGTGTAGGCGTTCTCCAAGAGGGCCTCGTCGGGCGCCAGCTCCGGGAACCAGCGCGGCGGAAAGGTCTCCTGGATCAGCCGGTTGTGGCTCGCGCCCATCAGCCACTGCGTGTAGCAGGGCGTGCCCGTGCGGCCGTCGAGGGCGACCCAGCAGGTCGGGATGCCGGCGCGCAGGTGGAAGCGGCGGGTGTCGAGCTCCAGGCGCTCCTTCCGGCTCAGCCCGCTTCGGTCTTCGGGGAAGAGATGGGGCAGGTCCGCGTCCCGGAGCGGCCGGACCTCGATCGGGATCTTGGCGGACGGGACCGGACAGGGCACGCCGAGGTCGCGCCGCAGCCCGATCGTCACGCGCGTCGCGTAGAGCAGCCCGGCCCCGCGCCGCGCCATCTCGGCGAAACGTCGCTCGGCCCACAATTCGCGGGCCACGCCCGCGGCGTTCCGGATAGCCAGCACGGCAACCTCCCTGATCCCGCCGGGATGGTGCGGGGAGGGAGCGTGCCGGGGCCGGCGCGCCGGATCAAGCAATCGTGAGCACGACCCGCGGGATCGCTGGAGCTACCTCGCCCGGGGCCGGCGGACGATGGCGCCTCGCGATGCGGGCGCCGTCGGGCGGAGCGATCAGAAGAAGGCCTGGAGCCCCGTCTGGGCGCGCCCGAGGATCAGCGCGTGCACGTCGTGCGTGCCCTCGTAGGTGTTGACCGTCTCGAGGTTCTGGGCGTGGCGCATCACGTGGTACTCGCCCATGATGCCGTTGCCGCCATGCATGTCGCGGGCGACCCGGGCGATGTCGAGCGCCTTGCCGCAATTGTTGCGCTTGATGAGGCTGATCATCTCGGGCGCCATCTTGCCCGCATCCATCAGTCGGCCGACCCGGAGCGAGGCCTGGAGCCCCAGCGCGATCTCGGTCTGCATGTCGGCGAGCTTCTTCTGGACGAGCTGCGTCTGGGCCAGCGGGCGGCCGAACTGCTTGCGCTCCAGCGTGTAGTCGCGCGCCCGGCGCCAGCAATCCTCGGCCGCGCCCATCGCCCCCCAGGAGATGCCGTAGCGCGCCCGGTTGAGGCAGCCGAACGGCCCCTTGAGCCCGGAGACGTTGGGCAGCAGCGCGTCCTCGCCGACCTCGACGCCCTCCATCACGATCTCGCCGGTGAGCGAGGCGCGAAGCGAGAGCTTACCCTTCAGCGCCGGAGCGGAGAGGCCCTTCATGCCCTTCTCCAGCACGAAGCCGCGGATCGCGCCGTCATGCGCGTCGGACTTCGCCCAGACCACGAAGACGTCGGCGAAGGGCGCGTTCGAGATCCACATCTTGGCGCCCGTGATCCGGTAGCCGCCGTCGATCTTCTCGGCCCGCGTCTTCATGCCGGCGGGATCCGAGCCGGCATCCGGCTCGGTCAGGCCGAAGCAGCCGATCCACTCTCCGCTCGCGAGCTTCGGCAGGAACTTCCGGCGCTGCGCCTCGGTGCCGTAGGCGTGGATCGGGTACATGACGAGCGAGGATTGCACGCTCATCATCGAGCGGTAGCCCGAATCGACCGCCTCGACGGCCCGCGCCACGAGCCCGTAGGCGACGTAAGAGGCGCCCGCGCAGCCGTACTCCTCGGGCAGCGTCACGCCCAGCAGCCCGAGTTCGCCCATCTGCCGGAACAGGTCCGGATCGGTCTTCTCCTCGGCGTAGGCCTCGACGATGCCGGGCCTGAGCTTCTCCTCGGCGAAGGCCTGGGCCACGTCGCGGATGGCGCGCTCGTCCTCGGTGAGCTGGTCGTCGAGCAGGAAGGGGTCGTCCCAGACGAAGGACGCCGAGGGCTTGGCCTCGGGGGCGGCGGAGCCGGGCGGACGGGTCGGGGCGTTCATGGGCGTCTCCTCCATTCTCTCTGCGGGATCGCGTCGCATCGATCCCGGATCTCGCAGGCCGCCCGCGGCCGAACGCGGCGCGCTCCCTCTCCCATAGGGAGAGGGTTGGGGTGAGGGGTATGAGGCTTCAGACCTGAGCATACCATCGACGCGCGTTCAGGCCTTTGCCTCCTCCGGCCACGTCATACCCCTCACCCTGTCCCTCTCCCTATGGGAGAGGGGACCCGCGTCATCTCGGAAACCGCATCGCGGCAGCATCCCGGGATGACGGGCGATCTCGTCAAGCGGCGCCGAGCAGGCCGCCCGCGTCGCTGACGCGGCGCAGGTGGTGGGGCGTGTCGCCGAACAGGTACTCGATCGTGGTCAGGCGCCGGAACAGGTGCGCGCCGAGATATTCCAGCGTCATGCCGATGCCGCCGTGGAGCTGCACCGCCTCCTGGCCGACGAAGCGAGCCGCGCGGTTGACCTGCACCTTCGCGGCCGAGACCGCGGGGCCGCGCTCAGCGGCATCCGCGCTGCCGGCCATCATGGTGGCGTAGAGGGCCATGGAGCGAGCCTGCTCCAGCGCCACGAACATGTCGACCGCCCGGTGCTGCAGCGCCTGGAAGCCGCCGATCGCGGTGCCGAACTGCTTGCGGGTCTTGAGGTAGTCGACGGTGAGCGCGTGCAGGGCCTCCATCACCCCGACCGCCTCGGCGCTCAGCGCCGCGATGCCCTCGTCCAGCACCCGCTCGATCACCGGCAGGCCGGCATCGGCCTCGCCCAGCAGCGCGTCCGCGGGGAGCGCGACGCCTTCCAGCACGAGGTCGGCCGCGCGGCCGCCGTCCTGCGTCGGGTAGGGCTTGAGGGTGAGACCCGGCGCGTCGGCGGGCACGAGGAACAGGCTGATCCCGTCCGCGTCGCGCCGCCCGCCGGCCGTGCGGGCGCTGACCACCAGGGTCTGCGCCGCGTCGGCGTTGAGCACCACGCATTTGGCGCCGTCGAGCCGCCAGCCGCCGCCATCGCGGCGGGCGGTGGTGGCCACGTCGAAGCGGTCGTAGCGGGCCTGGCGCTCGCCGTGCGCGAGGGCGAGGCGGTGGCTGCCCTCGGCGATGCCGGGGATCAGGGCCTCCCGCTGCGCCGCGCTGCCGGCGAGCCGCAGGGCACCGCCGCCCAGCACCACGCTCGCCAGATAGGGCTCGGGCGCGAGGTGGCGGCCCAGCGCCTCGACGGCGATCAGGGTCTCGACCGGACCGCCGCCGAAGCCGCCATCCTCCTCCGCGAAGGGTAGCCCCAGCAGGCCGAGTTCTGCGAGCTGCGCCCAGGCCCCCTCGTCGAAGCCGAGCGGCTTGCGGCGTGCGGCCTCCACCTGTTCTAGGCTGCCGTAGCGGGAGGCGGCCCAGCGGGTGACCGAGTCCTTCAGCAGGCTCTGCTCGTCGGTGAGATCGAAATCCATCGCGAAAATTCCTTCAGAGCCCCAGGATCGTCTTAGAGACCCAAGATCGTCTCAGAGACCCAAGATCGCCTCAGAGACCCAAGATCGCCTTGGCGATCACGTTGCGCTGGATCTCGTTCGAGCCGCCGTAGATCGAGACCTTGCGGGTGTTGAGGTAGGTCGGCGCGGCGAACGCCTCCCAGCCGAGGGCGTCGACGTCGTTCGCGACCGGGGCCGGCAGGCTCAGGGGGCCGGCGAGTTCCACCAGCAGCTCGGTGGCCGCCTGCTGCAACTCCGAGCCCTTGATCTTGAGGATCGAGGAGGCCGGGTCAGGCTTCGAGGCGTCGCGCCGGGATTGCGCGGCCACCACCCGCATCTGGGTGATCTCCAACGCCTTCAGCTCGATCTCGATGGTGGCGACGCGCGCGCGGAAATCGGCGTCGTCCCACATCGTGCCGGCGCCCGCCGGGGTCTCCCGCGCGAGCCGCTTGACCCGGGCGACGCGCTCCTTGGTCAGCCCGATGCGGGCGATGCCGGTGCGCTCGTTGGCGAGCAGGAACTTGGCGTAGTCCCAGCCCTTGTTTTCTTCCCCAACGAGGTTCTCAGCAGGCACCCGTACAGAGTCGAAAAAAACCTCGTTGACCTCGTGGCGCCCGTCGATCGTGATGATCGGGCGCACCGAGATGCCGGGGCTCTTCATGTCGATGAGCAGGAACGAGATGCCGGCCTGCTTCTTCGCCGTCGGGTCGGTGCGGACGAGGCAGAAGATCCAGTCGGCGTACTGGCCGAGCGTGGTCCAGGTCTTCTGGCCGTCCACGATGTAGTGGTCGCCGTCGCGCACGGCGCGCGTCTTGAGCGAGGCGAGGTCCGAGCCGGCGCCGGGCTCGGAGAAGCCCTGGCACCACCAGTCGTCGAGATTGGCGATGCGCGGCAGGAAGCGCGCTTTCTGCGCCTCGTTGCCGAAGGCCGCGATCACGGGGCCGACCATGAAGCAGTTGAACTGCAGCGGCAGCGGCACCGCCGCCTGCATCAGCTCCTCCATGAAGATGTAGCGCCGGATCGGGTCCCACTCCTGGCCGCCCCATTCCTTGGGCCAGTGCGGCACCGCCCAGCCCTTGGCGTTCAGGATGCGCTGGGAGGTGACGTAGTCCTCCCGCGCGAGCGAGCGGCCCTCGGAGACCTTGCGGCGGATCTCCTCCGGGATCTCGCTGCGGAAGAAGGCGCGCACCTCCTGGCGGAAGGCCGTTTCCTCGGGCGTGAAGCGCAGGTCCATGGCTCTTACTCCCGCTCGATCTCGAAGAGGCCCGCGCAGCCCTGGCCGCCGGCCACGCACATGGTGACGACGGCGAAGCGTACGCCGCGGCGGCGGCCCTCCAGCAGGGCGTGCCCGACCAGACGGGCGCCCGACATGCCGAACGGGTGTCCGACGCTGATCGCGCCGCCGTTGACGTTGACCTTCTCCGGATCGAGCCCGAGCCGGTCGCGGCAGTAGATCGACTGCGAGGCGAAAGCCTCGTTCAGTTCCCACAGGCCGATATCGTCCACGCTGAGCCCGTTGCGCTCCAAGAGCCGCGGCACCGCGAAGACCGGGCCGATGCCCATCTCCTCCGGCCCGCAGCCGGCTGCCGCGAAGCCGCGTACGATGCCGAGCGGCTTCAGGCCGCGCCGCGCCGCCTCCTCGGCCGACATCAGCACCGAGGCCGAGGCGCCGTCCGAGAGCTGGCTCGCATTGCCGGCGGTGATGAAGGCGCCCTCGCCGCGCACGGGCTTCAGCTTGGCGAGGCCCTCCAGCGTGGTGTCGGGCCGGTTGCCCTCGTCCTTCACGAGCCGGGTCTCGACGTTGCGCGTCTCGCCGGTCGCCTTGTCGGTCACCGCCATGGTCGCGGTGATCGGCACGATCTCGGCGTCGAACAGGCCGGCGGCTTGAGCGGCGGCCGTGCGCTGCTGGCTCAACAGGGCGAACGCGTCCTGCGCTTCGCGGGAGATGCCATAGCGCTCCGCCACGATGTCGGCGGTCTCGATCATCGGCATGTAGATCTCGGGCAGGTGCTGCTCGAGCCAGGCGTTGCGGGTGAGTTCGCGCCGCACCTGCGGCTGGACGAGGCTGATCGACTCGACGCCGCCCGCGACCGCGACCGGCACGCCGTCGAGGCGGACGCGCTTGGCCGCGTCCGCGATCGCCTGCAGGCCCGAGGCGCAGAAGCGCGAGACCGTGGCGCCGGCCGACTGCACGGGGATGCCGGCCACCAGGCTCGCGTGCCGGGCGACGTTGCCCCCCGTGGCGGCCTCCGGATAGCCGCAGCCCATCACGACCTCCTCGACGGCCTCCGGCTCGACGCCGGCGCGGTCGAGCGCGTGACGGATGGCGTGGGCGGCCAGATCCGCCCCGTTGGTCAGGTTCAGCGCCCCGCGATGCGCCCGGCCGATGGGCGTGCGGGCGGTGGCGACGATCACGGCGTCGGTCATCGGATGAACTTCCGTGCAGTGGACGGTTGGGTGACGGATTGGAGGATGCTCACGCTCCCAGGAGGAACGCGGGGTCCCTCTCCCGTGCGGGAGAGGGACAGAGTGAGGGATCCGGAGCGTGCCGGAGGAAACGCTACGGTTTCGCGGCGACCGCGCGACCCATCCGGGAAGTTCTCATCCCTCACCCCAACCCTCTCCCGCACGGGAGAGGAGGCCTGTCGCGTGTCCTGCGCGCGAACCGGAATGGGTCCGGTCCGCGGCAGCGTCTGCGACGCGCTCACGGGGCGTCCCACGCGGAGAACCCCCTGCCCTGCTCGGCGAGGCGGGCGAGGAGCGGCGCGGGGCGCAGGGTCTCGTCCCCCGCCTCCTCGGCGAAGCGCTCCAGGTCGGCCGCGACCTTGGCCAGCCCGAGCCCGTCCGCCCAGTGCATCGGGCCGCCGCGCCAGGCCGGCCAGTTGTAGCCGTTGAGCCAGATCGTATCGATGTCGCCGGGGCGCGCAGCGATGCCCTCCTCCAGGATGCGGGCGCCCTCGTTGACCATCGGCAGCATCAGCTGGGCGACGATCTCCTCGGGCGTGAAATCCCGCCGCGCGATGCCCCGCCGCTCGGATTCGGCGGCGATCAGGGCCTCGACCTCAGGATCGCGCGAGCCCGTCCGGGCGCCCTCCGGGTAGAGGTAGAAGCCGCGCCCCGTCTTCTGGCCAAGGCGGCCCTGCTCGCAGAGCGCGTCGGCGATCGGGGCCTTGCCGCCGGTGGCCTTGCGGGTGCGCCAGCCGATGTCGAGGCCGGCCAGATCCGCCATCGCGAAGGGCCCCATGCGGAAACCGAAATCGGTGACCGCGGCGTCGATCTCGTGCGGCAGCGCGCCCGCGAGCAGCAGGCGCTCGCCTGCCGCCGAGCGGCGGGCCAGCATGCGGTTGCCGACGAAGCCAAAGCAGACGCCGACCGTCACCGGCAGCTTGGCCAACCGCCGCGTGAGATCGTTGGCGGTGGCGAGCGCGTCGGGCGCCGTGCGCTCCGCCCGCACCACCTCGACGAGGCGCATCACGTTGGCGGGGCTGAAGAAGTGCAGGCCGAGCACGTCGGCGGGCCGGTCGGTGGCCGCGGCGATCCGGTTCACGTCGAGATAGGAGGTGTTGGTGGCGAGGATCGCGCCGGGCTTGGCGATCCGGGAAAGGGCGGAGAAGATCTCCTCCTTGACGCCCATCTCCTCGAAGGCCGCCTCGACCACGATGTCGGCCTGCGCCGCGTTCTCCAGCCCGACCGCGCCGGTGATGCGGGCGAGGCGCTCCGCCATCGCCGCCTCGCTGAGCGAGCCGCGCTTGACGGACGAGGCGTAGGTCGCGCGCATCCGCGCCAGGCCGCGGTCGAGGGCGTCCTGTTCGGTCTCGATCACCGTCACGGGGATGCCCGCGTTGGCGAAGCACAGCGCGATGCCGCCGCCCATTGTGCCGGCGCCGACCACCGCCGCGGAGGCGATGTCCCGGCGTGGCGTGTCCTTGGAGAGCCCCGGCACCCGCGCGGTCTCGCGCTCGGCGAAGAAGGCGTAGCGCAGCGCCTTCGAGCGCGGATCGTCCACCAGGGCGAGGAAGCGGGCGCGCTCGGTCTTCACGGCCTCGTCGAAGGGCTGCGCGAACCCGGCCCGCACGGCATCGACCAGGGCCGCCACGTTCGGCTGGCCCGGCGCCTTCTTCAGCGCCTCCGCCGCGCGCGCCTCGAAGGCCTCGCGCGCCGTCTCGTCCATGCGCTCGGTGCGGTCCCGGGTCCGGGACGGGCGCCCCTCCGCGGCGAGCCGCAGGGCGAGCGCGCAGGCCGCCGCGACGAGATCGCCCGGCTCCAAGGCTTCGGCGAGGCCCGCGGCCACGGCCCGCTCGGCGCCGACCGGCTCGCCTGAGAGCATCATCGCGAAGGCGGCCTCCGGACCGATCAGGCGCGGCAGGCGCTGGGTGCCGCCCGCGCCCGGGATCAGGCCGAGCTTCACCTCCGGCAGGCCGAGCTTGGCCGCCGGACCGACCACCCGGGCGTGGCAGGCCATCGCGAGCTCGAGCCCGCCGCCGAGCGCCGCCCCGTGGATCGCCGCAACCACCGGCTTCTCCGCCCCGTCGAGGCGCTCGATCAGGTCCGGCAGCAGCGGCGCGCGCGGGGGCTTGCCGAATTCCGAGATGTCCGCACCGCCGACGAAGACCTTGCCGTCGGCCGCGAGCACGACGGCCCGCACGGCGTCGTCGGCGAGCGCCCGCGCCAGCGCCGCGTCGAGGGCGGCGCGCAGGTCGTATCCCAGCGCGTTCACCGGCGGGTTCGACAGCGTGAGCACGGCGACGGCGTCGCGAAGTTCCTGGCGGACCACGCTCGCTTCCTCCTGTTGTTCTGCAGTGCAGAATACCAGTCTGCAAATTCGCGTGGATGTCGCGCTTTGGACGGATGCATGTCAAGGCAGGATCGTGCAACCCGGCATCAAAATGACAGATCTGATCCGTCATGCAGACGATCGATCTGCAAAAAATTGACAGGTCCGGAATCGGTATGCCATCCAGGCGCCGCCTCGGACCGCATTGCGGATCACCGGGCCACGCGGAGCGGCAGACTCCGCGCATGGGACGAAACACGAGCGCGCAGCCCTCCGGCCCGCGCCCAAGGAGGAACCCGCATGCTTCGCAGAGCCGTCGCGGCCGCGTCGATCGCCCTTGCCACCCTTGCCGGAGGGCCCGCCCGCGCCGACGAGATCCTGGTGGGCGCCCACATGCCCCTCACCGGCTCGCTCGCGCGCTCCGGTCAGGCCTTCGACGAGGGCATGCGGGTGGCGATCCAGATGTTCAACGCCCGCTCCGAGAAGCACAAGATCCGCCTCCAGGTGATCGACGACGAGAGCACGCCCGCCAAGGCGGTGTCGGCGGTCGAGAAGCTCGTCTCGGACGGCGCGGTCGCGGTGATCGGCGGCTACGGCTCGAACATCATCGGCCCGGCCTCCGACGCCTCGAACCGGCTGAAGACCACCTACATCACGGCCGGCGCGGTGAGCGACGAGTTGACGGCGCGGGGACTGAAGACCTTCTTCCGGATCAACAACAACGCCGGCTACCAGCGCGGCATGGGCGCCCTGCTGGAGAGCCTGAAGCCGACCTCCGTCTCGATCCTGGCCTCGACCAAGGAGGCGCCGGCGCTGCTGGCCAAGGGCCTGCAGAAGGACCTCGCCGCCAAGGGCGTGAAGGTCACGGTGCACGAGTTCGACCCGGCGATCACCGACTTCAAGCCGGTCATCAACAAGGTGAAGCTGCAGGATAAGTCGGACATCCTGGTGATGTCGGCCTACGAGAACGACTACGTGGGCATCATCCGGGCCGCCAAGGTGCTGAAGCCCCCGGTGAAGCTCATCGTCGGCGCGTGGTCGCTGGCCACGCCGAAGATGTACAGCGAGTTCCCCGACCTGATGAACAACGTCGTGGGCACCTCCTTCCTGCCCTTCCCGGTCGAGATGAAGGACGAGGAGGGCAAGCGCTTCGCCGAAACCTACAAGAAGACCTACAACAAGGAGGTCGAGTACCTCTCCACCCTGAGCTTCGTCGAGACGACGATCCTGGCCGAGGCGATCGCCCGCGCGGCGGATGCCGGCACGCTCAAGAGCGGCGGCCTGCCCGACGCGATGCGCCAGACCGAGCGCGAAACCCTGCTTGGGCCCGTCCAGTTCGACGCCACCGGCGACAACCCGCGCTTCTCCGTGGCGATGGGCCAGCACCGCGCGGGCAAGATCGTTCTGGTCTCGCCGGCCGCGGCCGCGACCGGCGAGATCGTCTTCCCCGGCCTGCCCTGGTGAGGCCGGCGTGACCGATCTGATCCTCCAGGCCCTGTTCTCCGGGCTCCTCGTCGGCAGCGTCTACGCCCTCGTGGCGCTCGGCCTCGCCCTCTCCTTCGGGGCGATGCGGATCATCAACCTCGCGCACGGCGAGCTGGTGCTGCTCGCCGCCTACTGCGCCTACGTGGTCGAGGCCCGTGCCGGCCTCGACCCGTACCTCGCGATCCCCCTGGCGCTCGTCGTGGTGTCGGTGGTCTGCGCCGCGCTCTTCCTGATGATCGACCGCATCCGCGAGCACCGGGAGCTGAACTCGCTGATCCTCACCTTCGGGATCGGCATCGTCCTGACGAACGCGATCCTGCTGGTCTTCGCCAGCGACGTGCGCACCACCGCCTCGCCGCAGCTTCAGGATGCGACGTCGATCGGCCCCGTCTACGCCATGAACGGCGAGATCGTCGCCTTCGGGGTCAGCCTCGCGCTGATGGTCGCCCTGTGGTGGTGGCTGAAGAAGAGCTGGTACGGGCGGGCGGTGCGCGCCGTCTCGTCGAACCGGGCGGCCGCGACGCTCATGGGCATCAGCCCGGTGCGGACGGAACTCGTCTCCTTCCTGGTCGCGGGGGCGCTCGCGAGCTTCGCGGGGGTGGCGCTCTACACGATGAGCGTGGTGCAGCCGGCGCTCGGCCACGCGCTCACCGTGAAGGCCTTCATCGTCACGGTGCTGGCGGGCGTCGGCTCGATCCCCGGGGTGTTCCTGGCGGCGATCCTGCTCGGCGTCACCGAGGCGCTCACTGTCACGCTCGCCAGTTCCGCCCTGCAGGAACTCGCCGGGATGGTGCTGTTCCTTCTCGTCCTGTTCCTGCTGCCGAACGGCCTGTTCGGCGCGCGCGCCCGCCGCGGCTGAGGTGACCCGCATGGCTTCCCTCGAGTCCGCCCCCGCCGTCGCGCTCAAGGCCGCCCCTGCCCGCTCGCGGGTGCCGGGCGGCGCCGCCCTCGGCCTCGGCCTCCTCGTGCTGGCGCTGCTGCCGGTGCTCATGGGCGCCAGCAACTACATGCTGGGCCTGCTGATCTCGGCGCTCATCCTCTCGGGCGTCGCGCTCGCCTGGGCGCTGCTCGGCAACCTCGGCGGCATGGTCTCGTTCGGCCACGCCGCCTTCTTCGGGGTCGGGGCCTACGCCTCGGCGATGCTCTCGGCCAAGCTCGGCCTGCCGGTGCTGCTCACCGTGCCGCTCGGCGGCCTCGTCGCCGTGGTGGCCTCGCTCGCGATGCTGCCCGCGCTCCGGCTGTCGGGCCCCTACTTCGCGCTCGCCATCCTCGCCTACGCGCAGATCTTCCGCATCCTGGCGACCGAAGCCTCCTGGCTTACCGGCGGCGGCGCGGGCTTCCAGCGCTACCCGGGCCTGCCGAACGTGTTCGGGCTTGACCTCGCGAGCCGCACCGGCAGCTACCTGCTGCTCGTCGCGGTGGTCACCCTCTGCGCGCTGGCCTACCTCGCGGTGCGGCGCAGCCATGTCGGCCTGGCGCTCCGCGCCATCGCCGAGAGCGAGGACGCGACCCGGGTGGTCGGCGTCAACAGCACGGTCCTGAAGTCCCTGATGCTGCTGCTCTCGGCCTTCATCACCGGCGTGTTCGGCGCGCTCAACGCCCACATCATCGGCTTTCTGGAGCCGGACTACGCCTTCTCGGGCGTCTGGAGCCTGATGCCGATCATCGCGGCGATCTTCGGCGGCTACCGCACGATCGTCGGCCCGATCGGCGGCGCGGTGATCATCTACCTGTTCGACCAGGTGGTGGCCAAGAGCCTGATCGCGGTCGGCCACCAGATCATCCTGGGCTTCGTCCTCGTCGTGATGGTGCTGGCCGCGCCGAACGGGCTGCTGGGCCTCGTCAGGAAGGGGGACCGCCATGCTTGAACTCGACGCCGTCACGGTCCGCTTCGGCGGCCTCGTCGCGCTGCGCGACGTCACCTTCACGGTGCAGCCGGGCGAGATCCTGGGCCTCGTCGGCCCGAACGGGGCCGGCAAGACCACGCTCTTCAACGGCATCTCGGGGCTGACCCGGGTGCGCGGGAAGATCCTGTTCGGGGGCCGCGACGTCACGCGCCTGCCCCTACACCGCCGCGCCCGCCTCGGGATCGGCCGCACCTTCCAGATCCCGCAGCCGATGAAGCACCTGACCGTGCGCGAGAACCTCGCGGTCGCGCAGGTCTTCGGCGCCGGGCGCCACGACCCCGCGCGGATCGAGGAGATCCTCGCCGTCATGGAGCTTCAGCAACAGGGCGACCGCCCGGCCGAGAGCGCGCTGGCGCTGCAGGAGCTGAAGCGGCTGGAGATCGCCAAGGCGCTCGCCACCGAGCCAAAGCTCCTCCTCCTCGACGAGGTGCTGGCGGGGTTGGAGAGCCAGGCCAAGCGCCAGTTCGCGGCCAAGCTCAAGGAACTGCACCGCCGCTTCGGCCTGACCATCGTCATCGTCGAGCACGACATCGAGACGATCTCGGGCCTCTGCTCGCGCGCCGTGGTGCTGAACTTCGGCGAGATCATCGCCGACGGCACCCCGGCCCAGGTCTTCCGCGATCCCCGCGTCGTCGAGAGCTATACCGGGACGGCCCATGCTTGAGACCCAGAACCTCCGGGCCGGCTACGGCCACATCACGGTGCTGTGGGACCTCTCGCTCACCTTCCGCGAGGGCGCGCTGACGGCCATCGTCGGCCCGAACGGGGCCGGCAAGACGACGCTGCTGCGCGCGCTGACCGGGCTGATCCCGCACAAGGGCGAGATCCGGCTCGGGGGCGAGCGTCTGGCGGGCAAGACCTGGGATCTCGCGGGCCAGGGCATCGTCATGGTGCCGGAGGGCCGCCTCGTCTTCCGCGACATGAGCGTGGAGGAGAACCTCTGCCTCGGCGCCTACCCGAAGCGCTGCCGCGGCGACCTCTCCTCCGGCCTCGACCGGGTCTACGGCCTGTTCCCGCGCCTGCGCGAGCGGCGCGGGCAGATGGCTGGCTCGCTCTCCGGCGGCGAGGCGCAGATGCTCGCCATGGGCCGGGGGCTGATGTCGCAGCCGAAGATCCTGCTGATCGACGAGCCGTCGCTCGGCCTCGCGCCGGTGATCGTCTCGGAGGTCTTCGACATCATCGCGCGCCTGAAGGAGGCCGGGACCACGATCCTGCTGGTCGAGCAGAATACCCGCGTCGCGCTCTCGGTCGCCGACGACGTGCACCTGCTGCGCGGCGGGCAGGTGCGGCTCAGCGCGCCGGCGGCGCAGGTCGACCTCGACCACCTGCACGACCTCTACTTCGCGCGGGAGGCGCAGAGCGCGTGAACCGTCTGCCCCCGATCCTGCGCGACAACCTCGCCCTGCCGGTCATCGCCTCGCCGATGTTCATCGTCTCGGGGCCGGACCTCGTGATCGCCCAGTGCCGCGCCGGCATCGTCGGATCCTTCCCGGCGCTGAACGCGCGGCCCGCCGCGATGCTCGACACCTGGCTCACCCGCATCACGGAGGAGCTCGCTGCCGCGCGCGCGGCCGACCCCGCGGCCCGGATCGCGCCCTTCGCGGTCAACCAGATCGTCCACGCCTCGAACGACCGGCTGGCGGAGGATGTCGAGACCTGCGCGCGCCACCGCGTGCCGATCGTCATCACCAGCCTGCGCGCGCCCGACGCCGTGGTGCGGCCGGTCCACGGCTACGGCGGCCTCGTCTTCCACGACGTCACCACGGTCCGCCACGCCGAGAAGGCGCTGGAGGCGGGCGTCGACGGGCTGATCCTGGTCTGCGCCGGGGCCGGCGGGCACGCGGGCACGCTCTCGCCCTTCGCACTGGTGGGCGAGGTGCGCCGCTTCTACGACGGGCCGCTGATCCTCTCGGGGGCGATCACCACTGGATCCGCGATCCTGGCGGCGCAAGCGATGGGTGCCGACCTCGCCTACATGGGCACCCGCTTCATCGCCTCCGCGGAGGCGAACGCGGCGCCCGCCTACAAGGACATGATCGCGGGCGCGAGCGCGGCGGACATCCTCTACACGCCCTTCTTCACCGGCGTGCCCGGCAACTACCTGGCGCCCAGCATCCGCGCCGCAGGCCTGGATCCGGACACCCTGCCGACCGCCGACAAGACCGCGATGAGCTTCGCCAGCGACCGGGCGAAGCCCTGGCGCGACGTCTGGGGCGCGGGCCAGGGGGTCGGCACGATCCCCGACGTGCGGCCGGTCGCCGAGATCGTGGCGGGGCTGGCGCGGGAGTACCGCGCGGCCCGCGCCGGCCTCGCGGCCTGAGGAGGATTCCGAGCCATGACAGAGTCCCCCGCGACCGAGACCCTGCGGATCACCGAGCCGGCGGACGGCGTGCGCCTCCTCACCATCGACCGGACGGCGCGCCGCAACGCCCTCGACCGGGCGACCTACGGGGCCATCCGGGAGGCGATCGCGCGGGCCGGCACGGACGAGGCCGTGCGCGCCATTGTGCTCACGGGCGCGGGCGGCTGCTTCACCGCCGGCAACGACCTCGCGGATTTTCGCGATACCGCCGAGACTGTCGCGGACAGCCCCGGCCTCGCCCTGCTGAAGGTGCTCGCCGCCTGTCCAAAGCCCGTCCTGGCGGCGGTTGAGGGCCACGCGGTCGGCATCGGCACGACGCTGCTCCTGCACTGTGACCTCGCCTATGCGGGGGCGGGCGCGCGCTTCCGCCTGCCCTTCACCAGCCTCGGCCTCAGCCCCGAGGGCGCGTCGAGCTACCTGCTGCCCCTCGTCGCCGGCACGAAGCGCGCCGCCGAGTTGCTGATGCTGGGCGAGCCCTTCGGGCCCGGGACGGCCGAGGCGGCCGGCCTCGTCAACGCCGTGGTGCCGGCGGGCCAAGCCCTCGACGCGGCGCTGGAGCGGGCCCGGGCGCTGGCCGCCCTCCCGCCGGTCTCGGTCGCCGCCACCAAGCGGGCGCTGCGGGCGGGCCACGCCGAGATCGTGGCGCGCACGCTGGCCAGCGAGGCCGAGACCTTCCACGCGCTCCGCCGCGGCCCCGCCGCCCAGGCCGCCTTCGCGGCCTTCTTCGCACGATGAGCGCGATCATGAGCGAGACCGCCCTCGATCCCCTCGCCGACCCCGAGGCCGAGGAGGGGGCCGGCCCGAAGGAGGACCGGCACTTCGTCACGGCGCTGGCCCGCGGCCTCGCGGTGCTCGCCTGCTTCGGGCGCGACCGGCGGATGCTCGCCAACCACGACATCGCCGAGGCCTGCGGCCTGCCGCGCTCCACCGTGTCGCGGCTGACCTACACGCTGACCAAGCTCGGCTACCTGCACCTCGTCGAGGAATCCGGGAAATACCGCCTCGGCACCCAGACGATCGCGCTGGGCTCGATGGCGCTGGGCGGCCTCGACGTGCGCCAGATCGCCCGTCCCGCCTTGCGCGCCGTGGCGCAGGCGGCCAACGCCTCCGTGGGTCTCGGCGTGCGCGACCGGCTGAGCATGCGCTACATCGATTGCCAGCGCGGGCCGGCCGCGATCTCGCTCAACCTCGACACGGGCTCGCGCATCTCGCTGGCCCGCTCGGCCATGGGCCGGGCCTACATCGCGGTCTGCTCCGACCGCGAGCGCGCCGCGCTCTACGAGGAGTTGCAGGCCTACGACCCGCTGGCCTGGCCGGCTTTGCGGGCCGGCCTCGACCGGGCGGTGCAGGAGCACCGCGAGATCGGCTGCTGCACCTCCTTCGGCGAGTGGCAGGACACGGTCTCGGCCATCGCGGTGGGCTTCCGCCCCGGCGGCGGCCTGCCGCCGATGTCGGTCAATTGCGGCGCCCCCACCATCATCACCGACGGCCGCTTCCTGATGGACGTCGCCCGCCCGAAGCTGATCGAGGCCGTGCGCGGCCTCGAAGGTGTCATGGGCGCTTGATTGCTGGTCTCATCGATCCCGGCCTATGGCCGGCATCGATGAGGTCCGGCGGACGACCGCCGCCGCGCCGTCGCGCGGGCAGACCTCGCCGCGAGGACGCGGCGAGATCTGATTGAGGAGTGACCCGATGCTGTTCGATCCCGACGACCTGCCGCTCGCCGGCATCCGCGTGCTGGATCTCTCCCGCGTGCTCGCGGGACCCTGGTGCGCGCAGGTGCTGGGCGATCTCGGCGCCGACGTGATCAAGGTCGAGCACCCCGAGCGCGGCGACGACACCCGCGACTGGGGCCTGCGGACCGGCCCGAGCAACACCTCTTATTTCGACAGCGTGAACCGCAATAAGCGCTCGATCGGCGTCGACCTCGCCGACCCGGAAGGGCTGGCGCTGGTGCGCGACATCGCCCGGCAGAGCGACGTCGTGGTGCAGAACTTCAAGACCGGCGGCGCCGACCGGCTCGGCCTCGGCTACGCGGCGCTCTCCGCCGAGAACCCGCGGCTGATCTACTGCTCGGTCTCGGGGTACAGTTCGGACGGCGCGGAGGCGACGCGGCCGGGCTACGACCTCGTGATCCAGGGCGAGGCCGGGCTGATGGCGCTGAACGGCGAGGCGGAGCGGCCGCCCCTCAAGTTCGGCCTCGCGGCGGTCGACCTGTTCACCGGCCAGTTCGCCGCGCAAGCGGTCCTCGCCGCCCTCTACCAGCGCGAGCGCACCGGTCGCGGGCGCCTCGTGGAACTCGCCCTGTTCGATTGCGGCGTGGCGCTGACCTCCTATTACGGCCTGGAGGCCATGGTGCAGGGCCGCGACCCGGCCCGCTACGGCAACGCGCACCCCTCCATCGTGCCCTACGGCGTGTTCGAGGCCGGCGACGGGCCGATCGTGCTGACGGTCGGCAACAACGCGCAGTACCGGCGCTTCTGCGAGCAGGTGCTGGAGCGGCCCGACCTCTGCGCCGACCCGCGCTTCGCCAGCAACCTCGACCGCTCGCGAAACCGCGCCGTCTTCGTGCCGGTGCTCGAGGCGGAACTCGCCAAGTGGAAGCGGGCCGACCTCCTGGCCCGGCTCCAGGCCGCCGGCATCCCCTGCGGCGAGGTGCTGGGCCTGCACGAGGCCCTGACCTCGGAGCGCGCCCGCTCCGCCGGCCTCGTCATCCCGCAGGGCGCGGGCGCGGAGGCGGCGGCCCACGTGCTGGCCCCGCCCTACCGGCTCGACGGCGCGCGCCTCCCCGTGCGGCGGATGCCGCCCGCGCTCGGCGCTTCGGGCGCCGAGATCCGGGCCGCGCTGTCGGGGCCTGCGGAGGCGACGGGGGAACGCTGACGAGGGCCGCGCCAACGCTCGCCTCGCGTGGTACCTGTCACCGGCACGTCATCGACCGTCGCGGGGCGACGGTCCGTCGAGAAGGGAGGAGACGATGCGGGCATCCCGCCGGGATCTGATCGCGCTCGCGGCCGTCGCCACGGCGGTCGGCACGCGCCGGGCGGAGGCGCAGGCCGCGCCCGAACCGCTCTTCGCCGTGCCGGCCACGACCGTCCCCATCCTGGGCGAGAGCCGCGTCTTCCCGGTGCGCCGCATCTACTGCATCGGCCGCAACTACGCGGCCCACGCCATCGAGCGCGGATCCGATCCGAGCCGGGAGCCGCCGTTCTTCTTCCAGAAGCCGACGGACGCGATCCAGACCGTCGCGGTCGGCGCGGTCGCGGAGCATCCCTATCCATCCCTGACGAAGAACTACCATCACGAGATCGAGCTCGTCGCCGCCCTGCACGTGGGCGGCGTCAACATTCCCGCCGAGCGGGCCCTCGACCACGTCTACGGCTACGCGCTCGGCCTCGACATGACCCGCCGCGACCTCCAGAACGGGATGGCGGCCGAGAAGAAGCCCTGGGAGATCGGCAAGAGCTTCGACCATGCCGCCATCATCGGGCCGATCCGGCCGGTGGCGCAGGTCGGGCACCTGCGCAAGGGTGCGATCGCCCTGTCGGTCAACGGGACGGTCCGGCAGAACTCCGATCTCGACAAGATGATCTGGAGCGTCGCCGAGCAGATCGCGAAGCTCTCCGAGGCCTTCGCGCTCGCGCCGGGTGACCTGATCTATTCCGGCACGCCCGAGAATGTCGGCCCGGTGGTCAGGGGCGACGTGCTCCTCGGCACGCTCGACGGCCTGCCCGACCTGTCGGTCCGCATCGTCTGATCCCGCCGCGCGGCCGGACGAAGGCGCAGGGCCGGTCCCTCGACGAGGAACCAGCTCAGGAGCCCCAGCGGGAGCGCGGCGGCGAGCGCGAGCGCCGCTACCGCCCAGGGCGAGATGCCCGGGACGTGGGCGACCAGAAGGTTCTGCACCGGCCACGCGTAGAGGTAGAGGCCGTAGGAGGGGTCGGCCCGATCGACCGCGCGGCTCAGGGCCAGGGGACGCACCGCGAAGGCGAACCAGAAGATGAGGTAGCCGCCGAGCACCGCTAAGGCGGGCTCGGCCAGCGGCCGGACGAACATCAGGGGCAGCAGCAGCAGCGCGGCCCGGCAGGCGCCGCGCCGCGTGTAGGCGATCCGGTCGCCGAAGAGCTGGTAGGCGCCCCCGCAGCAGAACACGAAGACGAAGCGGATCATCTCCGAGAGCGTGCCGGCCACGTCGCCCGGGAGCCCGACCGGCAGGAAGAGCCAGCGCAGGGCGAGGAGCGCCCCAAGCCCGGCCAGCAGCGCGAGGTAGCGCGCCCGGATGCGCAGGACGCGCGCGCGGCCGGCCAGCCCGAGGAGCAGGTAGCAGCCGAACTCGCAGGGGATCGTCCACATCGAGCCGTTGAGGTGCGGGTAGGGCAGGCCCTCGAACGCGCCCGGGACGACGGGCATCAGCAGCAGGGCGAGGCGGAGCAGCGTCTCGGCGCTCGACAGGGCCACCATGTCGCCCCCGGCGAAGGGCGCCACAACCAGGATGCAGACGAGGGAGGCGACGACGAAGCCCGGGTAGATCCGCAGGGCCCGGCGCCGCACGTAGCCGGAGAACGAGGTCCGCGCGCGGTAGCTCGCGGTGATCAGGTAGCCGCTGACGAGGAAGAAGCCGTCGACGGCCAGTTCGCCGAAGGACAGCGTGCCGAAGACCCGGGTCAGGATCTCGCGCGAGCGGTCGCCGTCGATGAGTTCCGGCGCGTGGGCGAGGATCACGAGCGCGGCGAAGAGGAGCCGCAACGTGCCGAAATTGTTCGCGCACCGCTCTCGGTCGCCCGCTCCCTGCGCCACCCCGTGCTCTCCGTCCGGACGTCAGGCCCTTACGGGCCGGGAAACGCGGCGCGGCGGCAAGAGCACCGGCGCAACACCGGCGGCCCGCCCGCGGTGAACGGCCCTCGGGCGCCCACCGTTCAAGTCAGCGCCCAGATCAGCATACGATTTACGTATACGGAGCGGAATGATATAGGCCAACACCAAACTTCTCTCGGCCGAACCTGCAAAAGGGGGACATTGCACGAGGGAATGCCATGCGAAATCATGTCTTTTTCTGGGCAATCGCAGCGTGTCTCGCCCTGACCGGGACCGTGGAGGCGCGATCCCGTCACCGCGGCGCCGGCCATTGCGCGATCGGGCAGATGTATCGCCCCTCGCTCGGCACCTGCCAGTCCCGGGCACTCTTCCGCAGATCCATGCGCAAGGTCGCGACCGACGCCCGCGGAGCCCGCGAGACCCTGCGGCATGCGGCGCGCCGGGACCGGCGCCAGAGACTTCGTGAGGCCCGCGCGGCGGCGGAGCGGCCGGAGGCCCGACCGAACCGCCTGCTTCCGACGCGGCCCGTCCCGCGCGCGGACCACGCCCTCGACGAGGCCGCGGTGCGGGCGGCGGAGGCCGCGACGATGCCGGACGCGCCCGCGACGGGGCCCGCATCCCCGCCCGCGCGCAACGGTCCGGCACCGGTCGAGTTCGCGGCCATTCCCTGGACCGCCAGCGGACCCTTCTCCCTCGATCCGCGGCCGCGCTACGCCGCGCGCTCCGATCTCGACTGGCGGCGTTGAGCGCGGCGCCGAGCGGGCAACGGCCGTCGGCGCGCGGTGCGCGCAGCGCATCCGGGCCCTAGATGGGGCGCACGCGCATGGCTCGACCAGCGCGATCCGCAAGAGCGCCCGATGCCGAACCTGTCCGCCGAGAATCTCCGCGTCGCCGACGTGATGGCCCGCGACGTCGAGTTCATCGAGCCGCACGCGAGCGCGCAGGCCGCGGCCGTCCTCATGGGCGAGATCGAGGTCGGCGCGCTTCCCGTCGGCTCGGCGGACCGGATCGTCGGCATCGTCACGGACCGCGACCTGCTCTACCGGGTCGTGGCCCGCGGGCGCGATCCGGCGGCCGTCTCGGTGCAGGAGGTCGCCTCGCGGCCCGTCCTCGCCTGCAGCCCCGGCGACACGCTCCGCGCGGCCATGGACGTGATGGTGGCGAACTACGTGCGGCGGCTGCCGGTGCTGGACGGGAGCCGCCGGGTGGTCGGCTGGCTGACCCTGGCCGACATCGCCCGCCACCTCCTCGTCAACGACGACGCCCTGCAGGTCTCGCTCCTGACGCTCACCGAGGGCGCGGGGGCGGGCTGATCAGGCCCGGTACCGGCGCTCCGCCGCGCGCACCGCAGCGTTCGGCAGGGCGCGGTGCAGGGCGACGTAGTCGGCGAACGCCCATCCGGCCGGGCCGGCCTCGCGCGCGGCGACGAGGCACAGGATGAAGGCGATCAGGGCGGTCTCGGGCTCGACGAGCGCCGCGAGCGCCGCGTCGAGCGGCGGCGGCGATCGCAGCGCCGCCTCGAACGCCGCGAGCAGGCCGGCATCCGCGCCCGAACCGCGGAGCCAGGCCCGCACCGGATCGAGGGCGGCCTCCGCGCCGCCCGCCCGGGCGGCCACCGCGGCGAAGCGGGCGAGCGCCGCGCACTCCCCCTCGGCGAGGCGCGTCAGGTTGACGCTCAGCGGCATCAGGGTCTGGTGGCGGTTCTGCAGGAAACCGTGGAGCACCTTCTGGCCGACCGCCTCGGCGAGCTGGCGGCGGCCCGGCTCGACGGCGCGGTGGCGGCGGTCGATCGTCGCCCGCTCGCCCTCGGACGGCTGGTGATCCGGTCCCGTCTCGACTAGCTGCAACACCTGCCCTCCATGCCCGCGCCGCCGTTGTCGGCGCACCGATCAGGTGTTCCCGGATGACCGTCGATCAAGTGCTCGCCTTCGGCCTGATCGGCGTGACCGTCGCGGCCTTCGTCTGGGACCGGCTGCCCTACGACGTCGTGGCGCTCACGGCGCTCGCGGTCGGCATCGCGATCGGCCTCGTGCCCGCCGACAAGGCCTTCTCGGGCTTCTCCGACGACATCGTGGTCATCGTGGGTGCGGCGCTCGTGCTCTCGGCGGCCATCGCCCGCTCGGGCGCGGTCGAGACCCTGATGCGCCCGCTCATGCCCTACCTGACGAGCGCGGGACGGCAGGTGCCGATCCTGGTTGCCGGGGTGCTGCTGCTGTCGATGGTGACGAAGAACGTGGGCGCGCTGGCGATCTTCATGCCGATCGCCCTGCAGCTCGCCCGCCGCAGCGGCACGCCGGCCTCCGCGATGCTGATGCCGATGGCCTTCGCCTCGCTGATCGGCGGCATCGTCACCCTGGTCGGCACCTCGCCGAACGTGATCGTCTCGAAGGTCCGCGCCGACCTGACCGGCCAACCCTTCGGCATGTTCGACTACACCCCCGTGGGGCTCTGCGTGGCGGCCTCAGGCTTCGTCTTCCTGTGCCTGGGCTGGCGGCTGCTGCCGCGGCGCGACGGCGGCACGCGCTCGATGGAGGCGGCCTTCACCCTGGAGCGCTACACCACGGAGGCGCGCCTGCCCGCGCGCCACCCGGCGGCCGGCGGCACGGTGGCCGCGCTGGAGGCGCAGGGCGACGGCGAGGTCCGCGTCGCGACCGTCCTGCGCGAGCGCTTCCGGCGCTATCCGGCGAGCCCCGACTTCCCCCTGAAGGACGAGGACGTGCTGCTCCTCGACGGCGAGCCCGACGCGCTGGAGCGCTTCGTGGCCCGCACCGGGCTCGCCCTCGCGGGCGCCGCGCCCGCGGCCGAGGCGGTGGTGATGGAGGGCGTGGTGACCGCCGAATCCGACCTCGTCGGACGCACCGCTGCCCAGCTCGACCTGGAGCGCGCCACCGGCCTCGGCATCCTCGCGGTCAGCCGGCGCGGCCGGCGCATCGAGCAGCGGCTCTCCTCCGTCCGCTTCCGGGCCGGCGACGTGGTGGTGGTGCGCGGCCGCGCCGCCGCGCTCGCGCCCGCCCTCGGGACCCTGAAGGTGCTGCCGCTGGCCGCCCGCGAGATCGCGCTCGGCCGCAACGACCGGAGCTGGCTGCCGGCCGCGATCCTGCTCGCCGCGATGGGCCTCGTCGCGCTCCACGTCGTCCCGGTGGCGGTGGCCTTCTTCGGCGCGGTCGTGGCCGTGCTGCTCCTGCGCAGCATGACCCCGCACGAGGCCTACCAGGCCGTGGAATGGCCGGTGCTGGTGCTGCTCGGCGCCCTCATCCCGATCTCCGAGACGGTCAGCAGCACCGGCGGCGCGGACCTCGTCGCCGCCCACCTGACGGCCCTGGTGCAGGACCTCTCGCCCGTGGCGGCACTCGGCGCGATCCTGGTTCTGGCCATGGCGGTGACGCCGTTCCTCAACAACGCCGCGACCGTGCTGATCATGGGGCCGATCGCCGCCAAGCTCGCGACCAAGCTCGGGCTCAATCCCGACCCGTTCCTGATGGCGGTCGCGCTCGGCGCGGCCTGCGACTTCCTCACGCCGATCGGCCACCAGTGCAACACCCTGGTGATGGGACCCGGCGGCTACCGCTTCGGCGACTACGCCCGGCTCGGGCTGCCGCTCTCCCTCATCGTGATCGTGGTGGGCGTGCCGCTCATCGCCCTCGTGTGGCCCCTCCATCGGACCTGACGGGGGCGTCTTTCGGGTTAGGCCGCAAGAGCCCCGGCTCCGACCTCCGGGGCGATGCGCCGCGCGCGGGCACCGGTCTATGAGCGTGGCGATGCGAGGGTCGTCGTCGCGCGTCCGGCGCCGAGGCGACGACCTGCCGGCCGGTCGGGAGCGACGCGTGGCGCCAGACGACATCGACGTGATCCGAGCCCGGCTCGCGGCGCATCCGAGACCCGCCGACCTCGCCGAGCGGCGCGCCCGCATCGACGGCCTCGGGGCCGGCTACGCCCTGCCTCCGGATGTCGTGGTCGAGCCGGCGGATGCCGACGGCGTGACAGCGGAATGGACGCGCACCCCGGCGGCCGAGGGAGACGCCGTCATCCTGTTCCTGCACGGGGGCGGCTACGTCTCCGGCTCGCTGACGAGCCATCGCCACATGGTGGCGCAGGCCGGGCGCGCGGCGCGGGCACGGACCTTCGCGCTCGATTATCGGCTGGCGCCGGAGCACCCGTTCCCGGCCGCGCTCGAGGACGCGCTCGCCGGCTACCGCTTTCTCCTCGCTTCGGGCATCGCGCCGGCGCGGATCGCCCTCGCGGGCGAGAGCGCGGGCGGCGGCCTCGCGCTCGCCACGGCCCTGTCCTTGCGCGCGGCGGGCGTTCCGCTGCCGGGCTGCCTCTGGCTGAGTTCGCCCTGGGTCGACCTCGCGCTCATGGGGGCGAGCATGGACGCCAAGGCGGCCGTCGATCCCCTGCTGAGCCGCGCCTACCTGTCCGAACTCGCCGGCCTCTACCTGAACGGAGCCGACGCGCGGGGGCCTCTCGTCTCACCGCTCGGAGCCGACCTCGCGGGCCTGCCGCCGATGCTGATCCAGGTCGGCTCCGCCGAGACGCTCCTCGACGATTCCGTGCGGCTCGCGGCGGTCGCAGGTGCCGCCGACGTCGCCGTGCAGCTCGAGATCTGGCCGCACATGATCCATGCCTGGCATCTCTTCTACCCGGAGGTGGCCGACGGGCGGCACTCCCTCGCGAGCGCGGGGGCCTTCGTCGCGCGCCGTCTCGGCGCCCGCTGACGCGACGGGGCGCGGGGACGGCCGAAGCCCTCCCCGTCGTGGCGGCACCGATTCAAGCCGCCTTCACGCCCGCCAGGAACAGACCCACCTCCCGGTGGAGGCTCTCGGAATGGTGCGAAAGTTCCCGCGCGGCACCGAGCACCTGCCCGGCGGCGCTGCCGGTCGAGCCGGCACCCTGGCGCACGTCGGCGATGCTCCCGGCGACCCGGCCGGTGCTGCTCGCGGCCTGCTGGACGTTCCGGGCGATCTCCTGCGTGGCAGCCCCCTGCTGCTCCATGGCGGCGGCGATCGCGTTCGAGGCCGCCGCCATCTGGCCGATCGTGGCCCCGATGGCGCGGATCGCCGCGACCGATTCCTGGCTCACGCTCTGGATCGCGGCGATCTGGCCGGCAATCTCCTCGGTCGCGCGGGTGGTCTGGCCCGCGAGGTCCTTCACCTCGCCCGCGACGACCGCGAAGCCCCGGCCCGCCTCGCCGGCCCGCGCCGCCTCGATGGTCGCGTTGAGCGCCAGCAGGTTCGTGTGCCCGGCGATCTTGTTGATCATCGCCACGACCGTGTCGATCCGCTCGGCCGCGCCCGCGAGTTGCCGGACGAGCCCGTCGGTCCGGTGCGCCTCGTCGGCGGCCTTCTGGGCGATGCGGGCCGACTGACCGGCCTGCTGCGTGATGTGCTGGATCGAGGCCGACATCTCCTCGCTCGCGGCGGCCACGGTCTGCACGTTGGCCGCCGTGGTCTCGGCCGCCCGCATGGCGGTCGCGGATTGCAGCGCGGTCTGCTCGGCCGTGCTCGCCATGGTCTGGGCGGTGGCCTCCATCTCGGTCGCGGCCCCGGCCAGCCCCTGCGCCAGCACCGAGACGTTCGCCTCGAAGGTCTTCGTCAGCCCGTCGAGATGATCGGCCCGGCGCATCTTGGCGTCGGCCTCCTCGGCCGCCGCGGCGTCGGCGCGCGCCTTGGCGATCAGCGCGTCCTTGAAGACCTGGACGGCGCGGGCCATCGCGCCCAGCTCGTCCCGGCGCGCGGCGCCCGGCACCGCGACGGCGTGGTCGCCGGCAGCAAGGCGCTGCATCGCCGCGGTCATCGCGGTCACCGGCTGCGCGACGCCCCGGCCGACGCGCCATGCGAGGAGCACGCCGATCACGAGGGCGGTCGCGCCGATGCCGATCACGAGCCCGCGCAGGTGGTTCGCGTCCGCGGCCATCAGGGCCATGATCTGCTGCTGGTCGCGTACCGCCCGCTCGCGCGTCTCGGCACCCAGGGCGACGAGGTGGTCACCCGTCTGCTTCAGGGTCTGGTAGGCGGCCTCGACCGTGCCCGCACCGGTGAGCACGCCGTCGAGCGCCGCCTTGAACGGGGCGACCCTGCCGGCGACCGCCTTCAGCGGGGGTTGGAGCAGGCCGGCGCCGTCGATCCGCGCGAGCGCCGCGATCTCCCGCGTGTAGCGACCGAACTCCACCGTGGCAGTGCTGGCATCCGCCGGGTTGTTGCTCGAGCGGAACAGGTAGGCGGCGGCGAGGGTGGCCTGGAGGGCGCGGTCGGCCCGGAAGGCGGCGGCGGCGAGGGCCGGATCCTGCGCGGCCCGGTCGGCCATCGCGTAGCCGGCATTCGAGAGCGCGACGCCGAGCTTGCCGAGGTCGCCGAGCGCGGCCTTGCGCGCCTGCATCACGCCGATCAGGGCGTTCGCGCCGGCCACGTAGTCCCGCGACGGCCCGAGCATCGCATCCTCCGCCTCTCCGGACCGGGGAGCGGCCTCGCTCTCGGCCGCGAGTTTGGCGAGCCCCGCCTTGAGCTCGCCCAGCATCTCGCCCTGCTCGGTGCGCATGTAGTTGAGCACGAGGCGCCGGGCGCCGTTGACGAGCAGTTCGGAGGCGCTGGCCCGCTCGGCGGCCCGCACGCGGGCGTCCGCGCCCTCCACCTCGGCGTTGAGCACGCTGACGCTGCGGAAGGTGGCGAGCGCGGACAGCAGGAGAAGCACCAGCACCACGCCGAAGCCGGCGGCGATGCGCTGGGCGACCGAGAGACGGTCCGGACGGAGAGTGAGCATCGGCGGCAGTCCTGGAACCTCGGTGCATCCTCGCCGGCCTGCAGACGCGGGCCGGTGCGGGACCGTCGGGCAGCGGAGAGGAAGGGTCGTTCGTGATCCGGCGCGCCCGGATCGGGCCTCAGCGGACCGCCCGGATCTGCCGGAGCGTCTCGGCCCCGAAGCGGGCGCTGAACCCGGACGTCGTCGCCTGCAGGCTCTGCTCGAAGGCCGCGCGATCGACGCCCGCGACCACGCTCATCCCGGACCTGCGCAGCGCGTCGACGCCCTCGGTCTCGGCCCGCCCGGCCACCTCGCGGGAGACCTGCCCGGCGGCGCGAGCGGCCTCGGTGAAGGCCTTCTGGTCCGCGGCGCTCAGGGCCTCCCAGGCGGCGCGCGACATCGCGACCACGGCCCACGAATAGACGTGCCCGCTCAGGGTCAGGTGCTTCTGGACCTTCTCGAAGCGGGACGCGGCGATCACCGAGATCGGGTTCTCCTGGCCGTCGAACTGTCCCGATTGCAACGCGCCGTAGAGGGCCGGGAAGGCCAGCGGCTCCGCCTTCACGCCGAGGCTCCGGAAGCCCGCCAGCATGATGTCCGATTGCGGCACCCGCATCGAGAGCCCCTTGAGGTCCTCCGGGCCCGTGATCGGCCGCTTCGAATTCGTGATGTGCCGCATGCCGTTCTCGCCCCAGGCGAGTGCGACGAGGCCCTTCTGCTGGAACTTCCTGAGATAGTCCTGCCCGATCGCGCCGTCGAAGACGGCTTGGGCGTGGCGCGCGTCGCGGAACAGGAACGGGATATCGAACACCCCGAACTCGGGGATGATGCTGGAGAAGGGCGCGCTCGTGATGAAGGCGAGATCGAGGTGCCCGAGGCGCAGATCCTCCGCCATCTCCACCTCGCCGCCGACGGAGCCGTTCGGATAGAGTTCCACCCGGTAGGCGCCGCCGGTGCGCTTGGCGACCTCGGCGGCGAAGCGATCGGCCCCCGCCCCGAGCTGGGACGTCTGCGCGAACAGGTAGCCGAATCTCAGGACCCGCTCGTGTGCCCCGGCCTGGGCGACGGTCCAGACAGAGCAGAACCCGACGACGGCAGCGACGACTCTGAGACGTGAAAGCACCGGTCGATCCTATGCGAGGGCCGTCCGATGCATAACCCCAGTTGCTTAAAAGACGATTGACGTAAAATCTGAAGCAAGACCCGCCTCCTGAGCGCATCTTACTTGGAGACCAACCCATCTGGACCCACGCAGACCCCACCCATAGCCACGCCGCACGTCGCCCTACCTTCGGCTGGATGGCGCCTGCTGGACAACGCTTCGCGCAGAACCGAACGACCGCTGGACGATTCCCCGCCTCGCGCGTTCCGGCCGACGCGCCGCCACGGCCCAGTTCCGCGGCCCCGGCCCGCCGACCTGCCGCAGCGCGGCGACCGCCTCCCTCGGATTGCCCTCTGCCGATCCACATCCCGGGCCCCATGCCTCGGGGCGGCCCCCGTCACCCGGGGGCCGATCAGGCCGGGTCGGAACACGCTCGAGCCCAAACTCCTTCCGTCCCCCGTTGCGCGGCGCGAACGGTTCGGCTAATCAGACCGGAGCAGCACCCGTAGCTCAGCTGGATAGAGCGTTGCCCTCCGAAGGCAAAGGTCACACGTTCGAATCGTGTCGGGTGCGCCAATCTTTTCAATGACTTAGCACGTATCGGGTTGTCCCGGTATCGCTCGGGGCTACTGTGGGGCTACAGGCTGCCTGCGAACGCAGGTGTGCTACTGGCGGCTCGCGACGGCCGCCCATGTCCGCTCAACGGCGAACACTCCCTCCCGCCCTTCCGGTAATGTTCCCACGCATCGAGCCATCGGCATGTCGCCGTCCCCGGCAGTGTGCAGTTCGGCACCTTGCGGTCCGCACCGTGACCAACCAAGCTCGGCTGTTAACAGATGGCCAGCCCGTTGGGCGCAGACTTTGTGGGAGATTTAATGGACGGCCAAAGCCATCTACCGAATCAGCCCGTATCGATTCCGCCGGGCTATGAACTCGCCCAGGATGCCTTGATTCGCTTCCACGCGGAACGCATCAAGGCCGTCGAGAGCGAGGACCGGGTTGTCCAGCAGGCTCAGGTGACCATGCTCGTCACTGAGGCCCTGTCCTCAGGCAGTCTCATGATCTTTGTCCGCACGCTGGAGGGGGGCGTGGAACCTATTCCGACCGGCGTGTGGCGCCCGCACCCGACCGACCCGGGCCGACAGCACTCAAATATTGCCAAGCTTCACCAGACCGGACGCTGCCTAACCGATCCCTTGGTCCTGATCCACGAGACCTTCACGGCAAGTGGAATTGCGCTGGTCGACCGGAACAACTGGGTCGGCTTTTCGAATTATGCCGGCAAATGGCCACCCTACGACATCCCGGTGTCCGTCAGGCTGCTCCTGCGCTTCTGCGAGCACAAGCGTGCGTTCAGCGAAGGCCTTCGAATACAGAAGTGCGACGCCATAGATTGGTTCCGGTACAACTGGCCGCCAGAAATGGAGCATCGATGGCCTGCACCTGATCGGTTCCATAAGATATATAATAACAAGGACAATTGCCCGACATTCGTCTCCGAATTCGCGCAAGTTGTGCTCGATGAAAGCGAGCGTATTGGCGGAACCCTCCCGGACAAGTTGCTGAAAGCCGTAAACGACAGGCGCAGGCGCATGGCGCGTCCGGCGACGGCAGTGGCAATAGAGCCCGGGTTAACGATCATCGAGGATTAATCGCTCGAGGGCCCATCAGGATGGCGTTCGATCGTCCCGGTGGACTCCGCCGCGAGGATGCGGTCGTGATAGCGACAGTTCTTCCACCCACTCGCTCACAGACATGCTCGCTGCCGACCAAACATGCGTCCGCGGTCGAGGTGTCCGACTCACTGATCGCGCCGCATGGCATACCAGTCGACCTCATGAATGGTCGCCTACCACTAAACCATTCAATGGAACGGAGAATTTCTCGGTCAAGCCCTCGTTCGCGGCCCGTGGTCCTCCCCCACAGACCGTAGCGCTCCCCCGCCTTCTTCGGTCACCTGGCGTCACGAGGCGACCCGAACCCCCGCCTCGGTCGGAGCGACCGATGAGCACCAAACCTCCCGTGAGCGGATGCGAGACCGAGACTAACTCGAACACAACGGACCTCGCCCTCCACACGCAGCCGGAAGCTGCCAGGATCCTTCGCCTGTCAGAGCGAAGCCTCGAACGTCATCGCGTTCAGGGTACCGGGCCCCGCTACGCCAGCCTCGGGCGGCGCATCGTTTACACCCGCGGCGATCTGCTCGCCTGGGTGCGGGACTGCAGCCGCCGCAGCACCTCCGAACCCCGGCGGTGATGGCCATGAGCGCACTGAGTACGCATCAACCTCCGCCTCCGCGCTACTTCGCGCAACTCGGTGCCGCGATCCTGGCCAACGGCTACCACCCGTTGCCCGTTCGTCCGTGCGAGAAGAGGACTTTCGTGAGGGAGTGGTCGCGCTTCTGCGCGATGCCACCGACCGCCGCGACCGTGGCCGGCTGGGCCGCCCTCCCAACGAACTACGGGCTTGCCCTGGCCTGCGGCTACGCTTGCGTCGCCATCGACCTCGACGAGGACGATCCCGCGCGGCTCACGCAGCTGTACGCCCTTGCCCTCGCCACTTTCGGACCAACGCCTCTCGTGCGCTGCGGAAGCCCTCCGCGTTGCGTCCTCCTGTACCGCCCCGCGATGCCCGGTATGCCGAGCCGTCGTCTGGGGATCGCAGTGGAAGTGCTTGGGGCGGGCCGCTACGTGGTGGCCTTCGGCATCCATCCCAGGGCCACTCCATACGCTTGGGAGGGGCTGGGGCCGCAGGAGGTTCCGGCCGCGGATCTGCCGGTGATTACCGCGGCAATGATCGAGGCTTTCGCGCAGGCGGTGCACTCCCTTTGCGACCGCACCGGACCGAACCAAGATGCGTCGGTCAGCGCGCCCCCCGCTCCTGGGCAAGAGGCGCCCCCGCCCGGAGGACCGGAGCAGCCATCGCGTACCGTCCCCTCGGCTTCCCGCTGGCTGCTCGACGCGGATGGCAGGGTTTGCGACGGGCGCGATGGCTACCTTGCGGCTCTAGTTTGCCGGCACTTCTGCCACGGTGTCACGGACAGCCAAGCGTTAGCCGACGCTGCTTGGTCGGAGTTCGCGCGCACCACATCTCTGGAGCGGGGCAAGCGTGACGGCACGAAAGCCTGGGCCCAGGCTGATGCGCTCGCCAAGGCCATCGCCATTGTCCGCAAGGCCAATCGGCGCCCGGGCGTCCTGCGCACGAGCGCCCCGCGGCCCGGGTACTGGACGCCAGCCCGCGTAGAGACCTTCCGCCGTCTCGTCGACAGCCACGGTGCCGCGGGACACCTCTCCCCGGCCATGGTCCGGGTCTCGCACGCGATGGCCGGCTTCGTCCGTGGGGACGGAACCTGCTTTGCCAGTCCCGGCACTCTCGCCAGGCTCGCCGGGTGCAGCGAGCGAACCGCGAAAGCCGCCCGCCGGAAGCTGGTCGGGATGGCGCTCTGGCACGTGAGCGAGAATCGCGGCGGTCGCGCGCGCGGGGCTGACTACGCGCCCCGCCGCGACGCCCTGGAGGCGCCATCGAGCGGCGATGCCCGAACTGAAAACGGTGAGCAAAGTGCACACCCGAATATACCAGTAGGGTTGGGGGTTATCACGACCGCCCCCGGTGGGCCGTCGCCAAACAAAAAGACAACAAATAAACCCGGATTTTCTCTTGGTGCTTGGTGTGATGACGGCGCGTCGCCCGGGTACCGCGCCGCGCGTCGCCCATGTGCCGACCGAGGCGTCGTCGAGGTGCCGCCCCGAACGTTGGCGATCGCCCGGAACCGTGAGGGCACGCGATGACCGCCTTCGCCACGGGTCGCCGCCAGAGGGCCCTCACGTGCCTGCGAGCACCGACCGCCTTCCTCCGCTATCCCTTCCTCGCCCCGGGACCACGCCACACCCCGATCATCTACCGAGGTCGGGAGAAGGGCAGGCCCTTCTTCCTGCATGTCGGGGCGGCGAGTCCCGATATCGGTCTTGCCACCCAAGCCGACGGTGACGTTCTCATCTACGCCGTGACGCGGCTGATGGATCGCCTGAACAGCGGGGTCGAGCTCGAGGGGGCGCTCATTGTCCGAAGCGGGGAGCTTCTCCGCGGGCTCGGCCGTTCCGGAGGCGGACGCCAGCATATGCTCCTCGACGCGCAGATCGCGCGTCTGAATGCAACGATGGTCTCCACCAACCTTCGTGGGACGACTCAGTGCTTCACCCTCATCGAGCGGGTGGAGCGCGTCAGTGGCGCCTCAGCGGGTTGGCGGTTGCATCTGCCCACGTTCCTCATCGAGGAGGTTCGGGCGCGGCGCATCCTCCAGATCAGTTCCGCCGCGGTACACCTGCGCGGCCTGGAGCGCCGCGTCTACGGCTGGGCGCGCACCTATGTCGGTATGAGCCAAGCCGCGCACTGGGACATGCCCCTCGATCGCGCCCATGCCTCGGCCGGATCCGAGGATCTCAGGCGACGCTTTCGCAGCGCGATCCGTGCGATCATCACACGTAACCGGCTGCCTGACTATGCCCTGCAATGGGTTCAGCAGGACAGGTCCGCCTGCATTCGCATGACGCGTCGGGACGCCCCCGCTCCGGCGGCTGTCACGCTTCGGGTCGATGCCGACGGTGGATCGCCCGGGCCGGAAGATGATCCTTTCGACTTGGGGCTTCAGTGGCCGGACGCTGCGAACCGTGACGGGCTCGCGCCGGTGGAGGAGCTCTGCTTGTCAGAGCTGATCGGGCCGTCCGCTCCTCTCTGCAAATCCTAGCGTCGAGGATCCGCATCCTCCGTGCCCGCTCCCGCACAGTGAGGGAGCGGGACCGTCCGTGAACACCATCCGTACGCTGTAAGGAGAGTCTCCGATGGGGATCATCACCTGCGATGGGCACCTCACACTCATCCCCGGGACCGTGCGCAACGGCTTCGCCACTGCGAAGGGCAAGATATCCGATCGGGACCCCCCACGGCAGAAACCCAGTTCATCGAGTCAGTTCCTTCTGTCGATATATTATCCAAAATACCATGCCCTCCAGCGACAGTACCTTGCTCAAGGCCACCCGGAGGCCCTGCGGCAGCCTCTCCGCTCGTTCGGGATGACGGATGAGGGCATCGCGTATCTCGAGGCAACCGCGCAGGTGCGATCCACGGTCCACCACGGCTGCCCGTCCCGATTCAGGGTGACCGAAGTCGCCGAACGAGGGGCCGAGGTGGTTCAGGGAGACCTGCTCTTCAGATATGGCGAGGTCGCAATCTGCACTCACCTGCCGAAGCGTGTCGTCGAGCATCTGGAGGCGGGTACTGAGGCTCATGCCTACCCTCAGAACTGGCCCGAGACGAGTACTTCCGGGGGACGAAGGTTGTCGGTCCGTGTCGCCCACGTCGATACAGGATCCTGGTCGGACCATGCCGTATACCTGTCGGTCAAGGGTACCTGCCCAGACTACATGATCGGCGCCTCATTCAATTTGGACTTCGACATCCCCGCGCTACCCGATGGACCTGCAATAATCCATGAATTCAAGCCTGTAGATAAGTCCATTCGACCTTCCACCTGGCTGCCGCGAAGAGGAGCTGCGGGCGGATACCTGTCGCGTCACAAACTAGGAATGCACAGGTGGGAGCCGGAGGCCAACAGGGTCAGCGACGTACGACACGCCTTCTCAACACGAGTGCAGCCGAATTCGATGCCATGGCTCATACAAAACGGTGGGCACAAAGCCGCGATCGCGCAAGGACAACCATTCGTGGCCACAGCTACCCCCGGGAGCAACGGCGGGTCACTCGCAGGCAATGTTGCAGCGTCGGCACCGGCCCAGTCGGATGACGGGAGGCCGAGGTCGCGACGCAAGTCCAGAGGGGTCGCCACCAAACCTCATCCCTGAGGGGACGCATTCAATCCACCCCTCCTAGAATCGACGGCCGTCCGAGCAATCCGTGCCTCAGGGCTTGCGCCGACCGCCGCGCAGCGGCTCGGGCGCTTGCGCTCCCGCCTCCGGCACCAAGAACAGCTCGCCCAGCGGCACGGCCAGCGCCGCGGCGACCTTGTCGAGCAGATCGACCGTCGGGTTCTCCGCCTGACGTTCCAGCCCGCCGAGATAGGCCCGGTCCACGCCCGCGTCCGCGGCCAGCCGCTCCTGGCTGAGCCCTTGCGCCACGCGCACCCGGCGCAGGTTCCACGCGACCAATGCCCGTCCCTTCATGGGCGAGGATGAGCGGCCAGCGCGGACTATCTAACCACTGGCTATAGCCACACGGTACGGCTACGCTTCGTGCCGCGGCGGGGGGCCGCGGGGCAGGGCTCACGATGCAGGTGCGCATCCACCGCGGCACGCGCGAGATCGGCGGCACCTGCGTCGAGCTGGAGCACGACGGCGCCCGCCTGCTCCTCGACCTCGGCCTGCCGCTCGACGGGGACCCCGACGACACGAGCCGCCATCCGGCGATCGAGGACCTCGCCGGCGGTGGCGATCTCCTTGCGCTCGTGCTCAGCCACGGCCACCGCGACCACGTGGGTTTGAGCCACCTGGCCGGGCCGGACCTGCCCGTGGCACTGGGCGCCGCGACGCTGCGCATCCTGCAGGCGGCCGCCACCTTCGTGCCGGACAGCCACGTGCCGGCCAACACCGTGACCTTCACGGAGGGACGGACGCTCGGCTTCGGCCCGTTCACGGTGACACCGATCCTCGTCGACCACTCGGCCTACGACGCCTACACGTTGCTCGTCGAGGCCGGCGGCCAGCGGCTGCTCTACTCCGGCGACCTGCGCGCCCACGGGCGCAAGGGCGCGCTGTTCGAGCGCCTGGTGCGCGAGCCCCCGCGCGGCATCGACGTGCTGCTGCTCGAAGGCTCCAGCCTTGGGCGGCTCGACGCGGAGCGCACCTTCCCGAGCGAGGACGACATCGAGGCCCGCTTCGCGGCGCTGTTTGCCGAGACAGCGGGTCTGGCGCTCGTGGCGGCGTCCGCCCAGAACATCGACCGCGTCGTCTCGCTCTATCGCGCCTGCAAGCGCACCGGCCGCACCCTCGTCCTCGATCTCTACGCCGCCGAGATCCTGGCCGCGACCGGGAACCCGCGGATCCCGCAATCCGACTGGCCGGGCGTGGCCGTCTTCGTGCCCCAGCACCAGCGCGTGCGGATCAAGCGCACCGGCCGCTTCGACCTGATCGCGCGGCACGGCCGGAACAGGATCCACGCGGAGCACCTCGGGGATCTCGCTCCCCGCGCCGCCCTGCTGTTCCGCCACTCCCTGCTGCCCGACCTCGACAGGGCGGCCTGCCTCGCGGGCGCGCGGGCGATCTGGTCGCAGTGGGAGGGCTACCTGCGCCAGCCCCGCGGTCAGGCACTGGCCGCCGACCTGGCCGCGCGCGCCATTCCGCTCGCCCACGCCCACACCTCGGGCCACGCCAGCATCCCGGACCTGAAGCGCCTCGCAAGCGCGATCGCGCCGCGCCGGCTCGTCCCGATCCACACCTTCGCGCCGCAGGGCTTCCCGGCGCTGTTCGGCACCTGCGTCGACATCAGAGAGGACGGACAATGGTGGAGCACGGCAGCCTGACCGGGGCGGCGCAGGCGGGATACCGGAGCCTCGGCACCCCCCTTCTCGCGGCGCTCGAGGCCCTCGCCGTCGCGCCGCACGGCGCGTGGTGGGCCGACGTGCTCGCGGATGCGGACCTCCTGCTCGCGGTGCGGGACCGGTCGCTGAACGTGTACTACCGCGGCGCCTCGCTCTTCCGGATCACCCCCGCGGGCGATGGCGTGGCGGCCGAGACGCACGTGAAGTACCTCGTCCGCCAGCGCCAGGCCCTGACGCGGCTCAAGCCCGACGGCCGCTTCGCGCTCGACCCGGCCAGCGCGGTCTGGACGCGCTACGAGGGACCGGCCACGCTCGCCGAGATGAAGCGGGCCGCGACACCGCTCGCCGGGCTGGAGAAGACGGGCGTCCACGCGCTCGTGCAGGCCAGCGCCAACGTCGTCGATGTCGAGATCGCGCTCACCGGGTCCCCCGTCGCGGACGCGGCGGAGCTGGATGAAGCCGGCGTGGACGCCGCCCTGCTCGATCCCGAGGCCGAGGCACCCCCGCTCCGCCCCCGGCAGGACCGGCTCGACGTCGCGAGCCTGGAGGAGCGCGGGGCAGCGACCGAGGCCTGGCTCGTCTTCCACGAGGCCAAGCTCGCGACGAACCCCGCCCTGCGCTCGCGCACGACACCGGCCATCGTCGGTCAGGTCGAGCGCTACCGGGCCACGCTGCAGCAGGAGGCTGAGCGGCTCGCCGCCGGATACGTCGCCCTGTGCCGCGACCTCGTTCGTCTCGACGCGCTCCGCCAGACGGTGCGTGCTGGTCGCGGCCTGACCGCCCTGCCCGAGCGCGACCCGCTCGTGGCCGCGGTGGCATCCGGCGCGCGCCAGCTCCGGGTCGACCCGGAACCGCGCCTCGTCCTGTTCGGCTTCGACGCCGATCAGCGCGACGGCGTCGTGAGCGCGATCAGCGAGGATCTGCGCGGCAACCATGGCCTGCGCGTCCATGCGGTCGGCCGACCCGGCAAGGGCACGGTCGCCTTCCGCCGTCCCCGCGATCTCCCCTCCGCCTCAGCCTGACGCAGGGTGCGGCAGGCGGCCGCACCCGAATTCGTCCTCCAGCTGTAAATTTCCGGGCGGGCAACGGGAATCCCTCTCCTCAGCTCCACCGGAGCGTCCGCGAGATCCTGTCGTCATGCCCTGCCCGTCCCATCGCCCCGCCCCGAGCCACCCGACGCCCCACCTTCGTGGGCGGACCCGCTTCGCGGCGGCCACGCTGCTGCTCGCCCTCGCCGCGGCGCCCGCGCGGGCGGAGGCACCCTTCGAGGGGCGGTACCAGGGCCGCGGCGAGGGCCGCCTCTCCCTGACGGTGTCCTCGCGCGGCGGCGCAGGGCCGGGTGCCACGCACACAATCGATGCGTTCACCGGCATCCCGAACGCGTGTTCGGGCACGATCTCAGGCGTCGCCCGCCGGGTCGATGCCGATACCTTGCGCCTCAGCGTAAAGGGTGACGAGGCGGTCTGCGAGATTACCCTCCGCTTCGGCCCGGACCGCAAGCGTGTGCGCATGGACGAGCAGGAGTGCGGCAATTTCCACGGGCCGGCCTGTGCCTTCGACGGAACGCTGACCCGCCGCTGAGCGGACGCCACCTCAGCCAGGCGCCCTCGGCGCCTGGACAGCGCCCTTCCTTCCTCTTCTCGACGGATACAATCTCGATGACGCGCGCGATGCTGCCGCTCGCCCTGCTGCTGGCAACCCAGCCAGCCCAGGCCAACCCGCCGGTCGATCAGATCAAGGAGGGGCGCTGCCTCGAACTCAAGGTCGACGGTCAGGCCAAGTCCTGCAACGACGACTTCCGCCTCGTCGACAACGGGCGGGGTGAGGTCAACTTCGTGACCGGCTACAACGACGGCAGGGGCAGCCCGAAGACTGTCGTGGCCCTCTTCACCACGCAAGCGCCCGACATGGAGAACGCCTACGGCTACGCGCTCCGCCTCAGCCACGTGACGCTGATGCCGTCAGCCGCGCCGGCCAGCCAGCGGATGTGGAAGGCCACAGGGCTCTGCTTCATGGTCAAGCCGAACCCGGTGCGGGCGGGCACCCAGGCCATCCGGCAGGACATCGTGGTCCTCTGCTCCGCCCAGCTCGCCGACCCTGCCGCCGGGGTGCGCCGGATCGACTGGAAGTTCGTGCTCTGACGGGGGCGAGCGCCATGAGGACGGACACGGTCCGGCCAGGCTCACCGGCCTCGGCGAGTGCAGCCGATGCCCCGAGCGTCGGCATCTTCTGGGGCGTCCCGGAGGATGGGCGCATCGTGCTGGTCACCGACCGAACGCCGCTCGCGGAGGCCGAGGCCTACGGCGACTGTCTCACCCACCCGCGCGGGCACCACGAGGTCTGGGAAGCGTGGCGGGCGCTCGGCGCCACGGCGCTGCGCCGCCGCGGCCTGCCGGCCGTTATCGCCTCCCGCGAGTACGAGGCGCTCCCGCGTGGGCGGGTGGTCTTCATGCGCACGCCCACCCTGTTCACACTCTACGCCGACCGGCGCCTGCAACGGCCGGAGCTGATCGGCGAACTCGTCCGGCTGTTCGGCCTGGGCGAGCAGCACCACGCGGTGCGCTCGGACGCGCACTACCGCACGCTGGCCTGATCGAAGCCGCACACCATGCGCGGCTGCTCGGCCGACATCGAACCTTGCGAAGGGCCTCACCGCCCTGGCGTGCTCACCGCGCGTTGCGACGGCTACATCCTCCGGAAACACATCCTCCGGCCGGCCGGACCTGGAGGAGGTGATGCCCCCCTGCCGAGATGCAGGACGAGGCGGATGGTCGCCGCACCCAACCAGGCAGACACACTGGACACCCCACACGACCGCCGCCTTCCGCGCTTCCGCAGCCCGGCAAGGTGCTGCAGTTCTCCTAGCGGTCAGCCGACCCGCCCCCCGACACCAAACATCGACCGATCAGCGCCGGTCCAGGCCCTGCCAACGCGTTGAAACTTGGCACCTCTGACCAGGGCGGTTGTGCCGACAAACGGCCTTCCCCGGAGCCCGCGACCTGTAGCTCGATCCCACGACGACATCAGGCCTTGGCGTCGCCGGAATCAGGATGGTATTGGCTGTCCGTCCCAGGCGAAGACCTGACCGGAATCTTGGACCTGCAGCCCGCAACTCCTAGCGATCGACGATGGTCCGATGCTGGAGCAGGGCATCAAGGCGATGGCGGGCCGCACGATCCGGCTGCCCAACCAGCGCGCCGACCGGCCGGATCGCAATCGTCTCAGCGCACCGTTCGCTGACTTTGAATTTCGGAACCGACCCTTCTCAGACATTCTGAAGTGCATACTCGATGTTCAAAGCTCTCGACCCGATGCGTCACTAAGACCAACAAATTACGTACAGCACTCATCGGCAGCTACAGGCGCGCGTCGATCCAACTCTGGGGCACGAGCCCTTTGCCCCGCCAGCGGGCAACCACGGCATCTGCGAACCATTGATCTCTGAGGTCGGCATGATCGGTGACGATCAGCTGAAAATGAGGCGACAATTCCTCGGCGACGTCATACATCAGCTTGAAGAGTTTGAATACGGCCTCACGGTCAGCGTCCGGAAGAGCCGATACGTCACCATCACGATCCTGTTCGGCCGGGTAATGTGCCTGCGACGGCTGATCGAAAAACAGGAAGCCCGGGATCGGGCGATGCTTCTGCCTGAACCACCGGTGCAGGGCAAGATGGGCCAAGACGTGATAGCCAACCCAGTTCTCGCCGCTGCCCATCCTGAAAAGCGGAACAGGACCGTCAAGGGTATCTGCGATGACAGCGAGCTGACGAATGTCCAGCCGGAGCCTACTACCGCTGTGTTCGAGGTCCAGCTTCCGGGAATCTCGCGTCATGAATTCGCCGATAAGATTGAGGATCGACGTGAGACGCTCAGCGGTATTCTCGGGGTCGACGAGCTTCTCCAGCGCCGCGACGCGCTTGCGCGCAGCCTCAAGCTCGTCGACCGGAATCAGTGCGGCGGCCGATGGCGGGAGGGTTTCTAAAAAGTAGGCAATCCTCCCCATGGTGCGGGCTAAGCGTAATTGGCCATCCCGCTCCGTGCGAAACGCATCGTCCTCCTTAGTGAGAGCGTCGATACGGCTTTGATTACGCCTTAGCTCATTCTCAATGTCGTTCTGCTTCTTGACGAGTTCGGACTGCGCTTCCTGCAGTCGAGGCACCTCACGCCGGACTTGGCTTAATTGTTCGTCGATGCCGCTGAGAGTCTTATTCATTTCGATCGCGGAGGGTACCTGCACGTCAGCCGATCCGCATAATGCGCAGGTCTCGACGTCGCCTTTCGCGAGTAGACTTAAGGTGGCCAGCCTGCCTCGTTGCTCCTCGGCCTCCAGGGCGAAGCTGCCAGCCACATCCTCAACGTTTCTTATCTGGCGCAGGCGTTCCTTGACCGCGGTGAGCTCACCCCGCAGCAATGACCGCTCACGACGCGAAACAGCGATGGACTCCGTTGAATCTGGGGGTATGGGGGCCTCGTGTATGACGGGATTGATCGCACGCAAGCTGGTGAGTGCGATATCCTTGGCAGGCGTCGGGCCCGGCGGAAGCAGCCCAACGGTTTGGGCTTCCCGGAAAATGTCCTCTGTGCGCGCGCCTGACAAGTTGGCCAGATGCTCGCGCTCGTCGGCGGTTTTCTGCAGCTTCCTGAGCTCCTTTTTTTCTATGTCCAGCTGAACCTTGAAGCGCAGCTGATCCTCATCAATGGCGCCTAGAAAGTAGGGCAGCACGTCCTTAATCGTCTGCGGAAGGAATGGTTCGCCCTGACGATGAAAAAGTTTCTTGCGACTGTCGATATCGTCTTGGTCTTGAATGCAGAACATCAGAGCGTGCCGAATATTTGCACTGATTGGCTTACGAGTCTGACCTTCTGGAACGGTCGTCTGGTTCTCGGCGATGCCGGCGGACGACGTAAGGATGATCTCGATGTCCTCGACACCGAGATTGGGCGCCCAGGCGACGGTATCGGGCATCCGCAAATCGGTCCCAACCGCATAGTAGACGTCTGGGTCGCGGGTTTTTGGCGGTTTTGGGTTGCGACGGGCAAGGAACACCCGGCTATCACCCCGTTCGAGAAGGATACCATACCAGGCCACATGCTGTCGTATGACACCATCCGAGACATGGCACTGCTCGCGGCCGAAACAGTACTCGATGATATCGATAAGCGACGATTTACCAGTCTTCGACTCGCCCGTAATAATGCTAAGACCGAAAGGATTCAGACGCACGGAGCTCAGATCATTGTTGTATCCATACACGCCGATCTCCAATATTCTTATGCTCAAGGCCTCACTCCAAGCATCGAGAGTATGGTGGACTGGCGATCTTCTTTCGGAAGCCATCGGCCGATAAAGCGGGCAGCCTCGTAGCAATCACGGATATCGTCGGTGTCCGTGGCGAGACGTGGTGGGTCGGGCCGAAATCTGTGCGGGCCTGGACGCAAACCGTCGCCAGCGATGGTAAGCCACTCCTGTACGCAGCCCAACTGGATAGCCTCGCGTGTGGTGGAGACCAGTTCGTACGATCTGTTGGCGAATTCACTTACATGCTCGGGATGCAAGTTGACCCACGTCGTCATCCTCGTTCGCAGCGTCGGCAAATCCCTGCGCATTCCTGCATTTAGGACGATCGGAAGGACAAGGAAGCAGTGGGCCATAGGCAATGCACGCCCGTCCGCTCCGCCTTCTTGGTAGCCCCGACACGTAGTGCGCAATAGGATGGCGCAGAAGGCCGGGTTGAAGAGGCTCTGGTCCTCAATTGACCTTTCACTCCACGTCAGGTTCATCGCCGCCTTCCGCGCCTGCCCGACGTAGCCGTTCCGCGTACTCGGGATGCCATCCGATCCGACGATCATCGGAAAGCATATGGTAGGACCCTTGCGAGACATACGCCTCGCTGACCTCCCTGATAGGGATGCAGTTGGTGGTGGTTGTGGAGAAGACGTCCATACCGATATCCGCGAGTTCCGCATCGGACATGCCTGTCCTGATGCGGGCCTCCGCGACGCCCCTGCGACGCTGCCAATGCTCAGTCAGCTGCCGACCATAATCGGTGAGCTCGTTCTGCCTGAGCAGCCCGTCACGGGCCCAGCGGGATCGCTGCTCCCTCGCGCGGAAGTAGTCGACAATAGCCATCTTCTGTCCGGTAGGTCCAAGGCCGATTAGCTTCAGCTGCTCCACGAAGGGTCTATTCTCCAGAAGATCGACTGCCGCGGCGGTGGGATCGGCTCCACCGAAGTCGATGGGAAGCCGCTCCGGCCCAAACTCTTCCCGCAGATCGTCCACCTTCGAATCGATGAGCGAGACAGGTATCAGCTTGCCGCCGGGGGTAGATAGAGCGTCGATCACGATCCTGAACCACCACCCCTCCAGCCGTTCGATGAACGCCGTGATGTGATCTGGCCGGCAAGCGCGCCTGACGCTCAATGCAAGGGCGTCGGAGACATCAATAATGGTCGGCGAGGCGTCAAGCATGTCTACCATGTCGAGTATCTGCTCGCGCATTTCTGGCGTCTGCTCCAAGAATAGCCTCGTCGCCCATGCAACCTTGGCATTCTTCGACTCCGCCGCCGCCAAGGCGAGCTTCGTTGCGGCGCTGGCGACGTCACGCACCTTGGGATCAGGCCGGAGAAGAGAGGCCGCGGTGTCGGCCCCCAGCGTCGATGTGGTGACGAAGCTCAACCGTACCTTCCCAAGCTCGGCCGGATGATCGACCACCCGTTTCGTCCAGATGCCGATGGTGTTCCAGAACTGCCTAGCCTTGTCACTCATCGTCTTGGGCCGCAAGCTGTGCTTGGCCTGCAGCAGTTCCACAGGTGAACCATCCTTGGAGAAGGATATGTCGTCGAAGCATTCGATCGATACTTCTAGACCAGGCGTAACATCCTGCCGCCTCAACGCTGCTAAGAGCGCGTATCGGCACTGATACAGGTAGCCACTCGCCGAATCTGCCGCCGAATGATCCGCCATATCCTCCCCCTTCTACTGCGAAGCTATCTGCTCATCACCGCCGGAGGCAAGAGCGACTTCGGTCGTGGCTACCTTAAGGAACGGGGCCGGGCGTTCAGCTGAAGTTCACTCAAGGCGCATCTCGGAGCGGGCGACGGCGCTTTGACGCAGGGCAGCGAGTGCACCTCGGCTGTCGGACCCGCTATCTTCGCGAAAACAACAGCCAGACCAGAGACGAGGCGCACGCAGCCGGGTGGCGGCGGCGCAACACCTGCGCCTACCACCCCTACGCCGACACCGCCGGCATGCCTGCCGTACCGCCGCTGACGTGGACAACAACGGCAGCAACCGTCTCCTGGCGGACCGGCACCTCAATCAGCGGCCACGCCGAGGCACCAGACTGACCACGCCCATGCGCACCGCCGGCGTGGTGGGCCGCGCTACGCCGCCCCCTTCGTTGTTCATCCCGCTGCCCCCTTCGGGAACCCAGTCCAACCGCACCACCGCGGCCGTGACCCAGGACCCGTACGATGAACATCACCGCTCCCCTGCCACACGCTGACGGCCTCGCTCCCCTCGCAGCCGCCGCCTACGCCATCTTCGACCCCAGCAGTCTCGGCGCGATCGACCGCGTGCCCCTCATCCCCGAGACCGCCCGCCGCCGGCACTGCGTCTTCGTCCCCGCCGACCACCGCTTCAAGGCCGCCGCCCGCTTCCTCCAGGCGCTCTGGCGCGAGGACCGCGGCCTCGCGATCGGCACCCACATCGACCGCCGCAACCCACACCGTCCCCGCCGGCTCGGCTCACGTATCTCGACCGCGGCCGGCGCGCTCGGCAGCAACTTCCTTCATCCGGACATCATCCCGGTGGTCACCCGTGCCCTGACCTACCGCGAGCCGGGCGCGGCCTACGACGTCGACCGCCTCAAGACCAACCTGCTCTCCTCGCAGCCGCTCGTCTTCAACCTGTTCGGACTGCTCGCCCGCGACCTGACCCTGGCCACCCGCTTCGTCGCGGAGCTGCTGCCCGGGACGCTGACTTCGGCCACCGACATCCTGTTCGAGCACAGCCCCGGCCGCGGCGATCCCCGCTTCACCGCCGACCGCACCGCCTTCGACATCGTCCTGCGCGGCCGCGACACGACCGGCGCCCGCGGGCTCCTCTGCATCGAGGTCAAGTACAGTGAGGCCGGCCACGAGCCCGCACCGCCGCCCCACCCACGGCACACGGAGATCGCCCGCGCCACCTCCGGCCTGTTCGTGGCCCCGGACGACCCGACACTGACCGGGCCCGCCTGCCAGCAGCTCTACCGGCAGCACTGCCTCGCGAGCGCCATGCTCACCGCCGGGCTCGCCGACACGGCGACGCTGGCCTTCATCGCCCCCACGCACAACCAACTCGCACACGCGGCGGCCGCAACCTACACGCGCCAGCTCACCGACCCACGGGCTGGCCCGATCCCGTTCGTGCCGACGACGCTGGAGCACGCCTTCGCGGCGCTGGCCGCCGCCGGCCTGCCCGACCACGCCCGCGCCCTCCATCGGCGTTACACCGACTGGTGGCTCGTCGACGGCGAACTCGACCTGGCGGCGACGGTCGCAGCACCGTGGGACTTCACACCGCGGCCCCCTTCAGGATCGACCGACGCCTCGCGACCGGCGGCCAAAGCCTCACGCTCCGACGGTGGCACCTTGGTCAGCAACCCTCGACGCTCACATCGTGCTCGCACCACCAAGAGAGCGACGCGCACTGCCGCCTAACACCCCGTCGTTGCAGCACACGGACAGCCAAACTGCCTGTTCGTGACCACAACAATCCCGGCGCGGTTGCCCCCGCGCCGGGCTTCGCCACGCCTCGATGCTCACCATGAGCAACCGGCGGCACCAGCGCGGAGCCGAGCCGAGCCCTGTCTGTGCCACAACTGGCGGCACGCAATCTGCCCCTCGTCGCATCCGTCATCCGACGCGCTCGCCCAGACAGGCGCCTCCGCTCCTTCCGCGGCCCTGCCGCGCCGCGCAGGCGCAGCCCACCGGTACGAACGCAACTGTATTCACCTGAGTGCACGACTGAGCTGTGCCTGAATATATCCCATTCGTCGACCTGCGGAACCAAACGCAGTCCGGCACAATCTCTACCAACAAGGAAAGCTGCCATGAGCAAATCTCCCGAGATCGTCCTCGGCAAGATCGCGAAGAAGATCGAAGTTCGTGACCACTACCTCAGCCGACGTCTGGAAGCTTCGACGGGCCACGCCTATCTCACATGGCGCGACCCAGAATCCTTCCTGCACTGGTTCGTGCCGCCGCAGCTGACAGTCATCTCGTATGAGCACGACGCGAAACAGAACAGACTCGTCCTTCGCGATCACCTCGGCAACACGTCTGAATACCGCCTACGCTACGAGCGGGATGAGCTCAACGCCGTCATCCAGCTGTGCGGCGGTGAGTGCTTCGGGGACCAGCGTGGCGGCGAGGTCCAGTCGATCTTCACTGTCATGTTCGACGAGCTTTCCGCGCCGTGCGAGGAGTTAAGTGAGGACGCGAAGGTCACGTTCGTCCAACTCCTCATCCGCCACCCGACGGTCGCTGCGTGGTACAGTGCTGACGGCTGTGGTCTGCACGAACTCTGGACGGCAGCCTTCGAGCGCTACGTCCAGCGCGTCGAAGCGCGATAGTCGTAGTTGGGGTCAGGCCAATTACAGCTGACCCCCTTCGGGCAAAACTGGCGCGCACGATCAATTCGCTAAAGCAGTAGCGGCAATTCACGACTACCCTATTGCCGCTTCACTGCGAGACTCGGATGAGGATTCAAAGTCGCATGTGCCAACCCGATGCCAGACAAGATGCGGCCAGAACCCTTGGTGGCTTGAGGCCAACTCTACGAGGGCCGGCCATATCCAAAACAGGATCTATAGATTAGAATCCCTTCGTCGATCGACGGCGCCGCGCCGGATCCTGCCGCACACACCACTTACCTCGTTCGCACTTCCGCGCCTGCCATGTGCAGGCGCCTGCTTCTCTGCGCCCCACCCTGACCGTTGCCGCAGTCCCTGGCGCGGCGTCCCTTCAACGGGCGCCACGATGTTCATCAACCACAAAGCTTCCCACCAGCTCGCGGACACGTTCACAACAGGCTGCCTCCTGGACGCCTCCCCCCACCACCTCGGAGGCATCCTCAAGAACCCGGATCTTTTCAGGCCGCCACTGGTGGAACGGCTGCCGCACTGCCCCATCGCGATCCACCTCGATCCCGGCTCCAGAGGCTGCAGCGCGCTGACACTCCACTGCCCGACGGCCGGCATCAGCGAACGTCAACCCCTTCAGATCAAGCAGCTTTCGCCCTGGACCATGCTGGCCGAGACGACCGACCCCAACGACCACGGCGCGAGCCAGGTGCCCACCTTCGCACTCTGGTTCGGCCTGATACCGCTCGTCCAGCCGGGCGGAATTATAACGACCCGCGTCAGCCTTACCTTCCACTTCGTGCGCGAGGCCTGGTGGCCAACCGACATAGCGACCGCCCTGGCGGACATCGCCGATCTCTGGCTCCGACGCCTAACAAACCAGACCCCGCCAGCAGCTTCACACCGACGAAGTCCCACGCACTGACGGGACCACCCGGAAGGGCACATCGCCCTTCCGGCGCCGTTTTGCGGCCCGCCAAGTGTTTGAAACTTGGCACGTTTGCCCACGGGTGTTCTGCCAACATGCGGCCTCGGGCGCCCCCAGCGAGCTCCAGCTCGCCCCCGCTCCGACAGCGCCTCTTGCCATGGAGTGCCATACCAAACGGGTGGCGACCCTGCGGGCAAGGCGTGCCGGGAGGATGGCCAGTGCAGCTCCGGTGAGGTGGCGTGTGACCTCAAGCGCTGGCGGAGGGCCGCGCCTGGATTACGCCGATAGCTGATGCCCGTGTATCAGGCTTCGTGTTCGCGAGAGGCGTTTTGCCCTACCCCGTCCGCTTGCAACCAACTGGCGAACTCGAGATCCTCGAAATACCGGCGATACAGCTCAGCGGACCGCCGTTCGACGGCGTTCTGGAACGCGGCGAGACGCGCTTCGTCCCATCGGCCATCAGGCGTCGACGCGGCAAGCCACATCGCGCGCCCCGCCGGATCCAGCGCCATCGCCGCCATGGCCGCCGCGGCCTCCTGCGTGAGTTGGGTGTCCGCGAGGCCCGGCACCTTGGCGGGCAGTGGGATGTCGCCATCGCCCCGGTTCACCGAGGCATCAACGATCCTCAGGTTGCCGATCCCGTTGCCGAGGAGGCTGCGCCATCCCCGCATCGCACTCGCGATGCCGGCTGGGGCGTCGATCCGGCCGCTCAGCCCAGCCCAGTGCGCGCCCCAATCGGCATGGGGGCACAGGTGGTCGAGATCGTAAGGTAGATCGTCGTCCCGGTCCGAGAGCGGATCGTAGTGCGGGAACGCGGACGCCACGTAGTCGCGTTGCAGCCACGGCAGCAGCCTTCGTGCGGACCACCACCAGGCTGATGCCAGCGCCTCGTAGCCGACAGGGGCCTCATCGCATGCGAAGCGCTCCTTTGCCGAGCGCCAGGCCGGTGCCGGCGGGTCCGCGACGAGGAAGCGTGTCATCACGTCGGCGGGGAGCAGACGGTTCGCGCAGCGCTCCCCGTCGGCGTCGCCGACGCACAGCCTGTAGAGGTTCCGGCCGGGAAACGTGCAGGTCTGCTGGTGCTCCTGCAGCACCTTGAGCGACCAGGCGGCCGCCCGCCCGTCGTTGTAGACGCACAGGCGCCAGAACAGCGCGAAGCGGAGCAACTCCCCGCGCGCCGCGCAGAGGTCCGCGACGGTCAGCCCGGCGCGCAGCCCGCACACCACCCAGAACAGGACGACCTGCCACAGCTCCGTCGGCAAATCGACGAGGGCGGTCCGCGGCAGGCCGTTCGGATTCGATCCGGCGGCCGCGTCGGAAGCGGGTGCGTATTCGAGCAGCGTGCACGCCGCGCGGAACGCCTGGGTCAGGAGCGCCGAGTCGGCCGCCTCGCCGTCCGTCGGGATCAGCTGCGACAGCGCGTCCCGAAACGACGCCGTCTGCGGGACCCGCTCGCTCATCATGCGTGCGAACCCGGCGACGTCCGGGAGGCCGGTCCCGCCGGCGGAACTCAGCGCGTTCGCGATGCGCAGGGCCGTGACGACGATCTTCGTCGGGGCCATGACCCGTCCGACCGCCGTGTGAATCCCCAGCACCGCGTTGTGGACGCGCGGGTCGTGGTGCTTGAGGATGGAGAACAGCCGCTCGTCGTTCGACAACGGCGTCCCGCCGGCACCGATCCGGTCGAAGAGCATCAGCAGGCTCTCGTGGGCGGTCTCCCCGCCGCCGGCGAAGCGGCGCGGATCGATGTGCATCAGCGCGACTTCGCCGTCCGCGACGCGCGCGAACGCGGTGGCGAGCTCGGCCAGCGCCGGTCGGGTGTCCTCGCCCGGCGCCCGTGCCGCGATGAGCCGCGCAAGCCCGTCGGCGCCTGCGCCGGTCGAGACGTGGGCCGCGCGCCAGGCGGCGAGCAACTCATCGAGGCGATAGGTGCAGCCGGATGCCTTGTAGGGCCGGGGGAGATCCCGCTGGCCGTCCGGTTCGGCGAGGATGAGATCGAGGATCTCGTGATCGTAGGCGGCGCGGGTCTCGCCGGCCCCGCCGCACGCGACCGTGAGCGTGACCTCACCATCGAACGCGGCTCTCGCCTTCGCCCGGTCCGAACGCGAGAGCTTCTGCCCGGTTGACGGATCATAGCCGAACGGCTGGCTCGCCGAAGTCAGATGAAGCCTGAGCTTGGCCCCCATCGCCAGGTCAACCCAGAGGCAGCGGCGGTCGAGGTCGGGGCCGCAGACGCCGAGCAGCATGGCACGCGTCCGTTGCTGTCCGTCAAACAGGTCGAAGCCCGCCCGCGCAATCGACGCAATCCGGCCGTTGCTGCCGAAGTCCCGGCCTTGCGCGACGTCGTCCGCGCCGCGGGCCATCAGGAAGAAGCTGCCGATCGGCAGGCCGCGCAACAGCGAGTCCCAGAGGTCGACCACCTGCCTGGGTCGCCAGACCGCGCTGCGCTGGACCGGCGGCAGGGCGAGGAGGCCGAAGCGTTGGAGGGATTCGTGCCGGCCTTCATCCGCCGCACCGCCCCCGGTGCCAGCGCGCAGGACGGCGTTTGAGCTGCGCGCCCAGTCGAGAAATGCGAGGAGGTTCAGGCCTTGTACGGAGGTCCCGTCGAACAGGCGATCAGTCATGACATCCTTGCTGGTCCAAGCGGGCTGACATCGCAACCCGGTCGCCCCGGGCGGCGCACATGATCGACCCACCGCATGACAGAACCGGACGTAGCTCAAGGAGGAGGCCGCCCCCGCGCACCATGAGGGTTGAGAGGAACCGACGCATCGGACACCTGGGTCGGTCCGTAGCGCCCGATGATCGGGACAGCTGATATCGGCTGCATGGCGGGGTCGATGTCAGGCATGCGCCGTGATCCGGGTGAGCCCAGTGCAGCGGGCAACTCCGCCCCCAAGACGCCTACGGTTCGGCGCGGTCGGCCTCCGGTCGATCCGTTGCATCCCGTCCGTGTCGACCCTCGGCGATGGCTACGACAAAATCGGGCCTGGGCCTGAGACGGACTGAGGCGGGGCGCCGCCACAGCCACCGTCCCAGGGCTGTGCCGAGCCGCCGGCAGAACAGAGCCAGCCCGAACGCCCAGGCGAGCGCGAAGAGAACCGTCCGCGCGAGCGCCGCCAGTTCGCGGCCCAGGACGAGGGCGGAGCGGTCGAGAAGCTTGAGCGTCGCGCGCGTCCGTGTGCCGAACCGCAGCGCCAAGCGCTCCGCCTGTGCGATCTCCCCGGGGGTGCGGGCAACCCCGAGAACCTGCAGCACGCCCCGGGGGCCCGCCGCGGCGTAGAGGCCGTGGACGTTGCCGCCGAGGGCGCGCAGGTCCCGCAGTGCGTCGGGCCGGACCGCTGACCGGGCCGCCGCGGTCAAGCCCGCTGCATCGAGGCGCCCCCCCGCCCGGACCAAGACACGCACCGCCTCGGGGTCGACGGAAGCACGTACCATGCGCGTCAGCGCGGCTACGAGCGGCGCAGGGAGGCGCCCAAGCTTGCGTGCGGTCTTCAGGATGGTCACACCGGCGCGCAGCGGGGTGGCGGCACCCGCGCTTGCGATTGTCGCCGCGTTCGTCGCCAGCCCCACCGTGGCGAGCCCCAGAACCAGGGTGTCGCACGCCTCGCCCCGCGCGCAGATCGGTCCCTCGCGGGCGATGTCCCGGATGTCGCCGAGCCCTGAGAGGTCGGCCGCGAGCACGCCCGCGAGCCCGGCGGCGGTCTCGGCCTCGCCGGTGGCCGCTCCCGCGGCGAAGGCCCGGGCCGCGCGATAGCTCGCCCCGTTCTGCATCGCGGCGACTCGCGCGCGGCGGTCTGGGGCGACCATGACTCCGTGCGCGTCGGCAAGATCGAGGAAGCTCCGAGCGAGGTCGTCGTCCTCGGCGACGATCGCCGCATCGATTTCGGCCTCCACCCGTTCGGGGGTGAGCACTCGTGGCAGCCGGATGGCGGCGATCGCCGGGGAATTCTGGGCCAGGGCGAGCAGCCGCGCGGCCGTCCCTGCGCGCGGCAGGAGGGGCAGGCCGCTCCCGACGAGAGCGAGTAGCACGGTCAGGAGGAGGATCCACTCGCCGAAGGGCCTCACCCGCATCTCGGCTGCTCCCATGCTGCAGCCGCTGCCGGCAGAACTGACGCTGGTGGCGACCACCGCCCGCAGCGTCCGAGCGGCTCAAGGGCCAAAGTTGGCCCGCCGTGCCGCCACTACCCGCCAGGCCGCCCTGGTCCGTTCGGCCGCCGGCGAGACGAGTGCCGCGCAGCAGCCGATCAGCGCGGATTCCCCCGGCCAGAAGATTGACCCGATCGGCGACCTGCTGCGCGGTCTCGGCCTCACCGACAAGGGCTGAGGCGTCGCTCGCATCACAGCGGCATCGCTCGGCTAACCGTCGTTTGCCCGGGAGGGGCCCACGATGGTCTCAAGCGAGCCGGTTCGCTCTGACGGCACGGATGCCTGCAGAATGCCGAGTGCCGCTTCAGCGAGCCGACGTACCAGCCTCAGCGACGACTCGCGGAGCGGCCGGAGCAGCAGCGGTCGAGTTCGGCGTGGTGGTCAGCTCGGAAGCCGGTCGGACAGCCGCCGTGACGCGAGCCTGCTCGCGGTAGAGCGGCGGCGTCAGATTGATGCGGTCTTCAGCCATCGCGGAGCCGGCGGCGGTGGCAGAAGCGAGAGCAGCAAGGGTCAGAAGCTGGATGGTGCGCATGATTTTGTCTCCGCGGGGCCGCCTGTGGAAGGCGACCGATGCGGACATTGAACCACGTCTTTGTGCGCTGCGGCCTGCGAATTCCGCAGCGCACCATAGTTCGAGCGCAGCGATCCGTCTCACGTATATTGCAGTTTACGAAGGAGAATCGGCGTGCGCTCAAGTTCCGAGCCATGCGCCTGCCGCCTGAATAGAAATTCTTGCGCACGGACCAAATTAAATTGCAACGCAAGATACTGCTACGAGCTCTCGAACTTTCTTGCTCATTCGCCGGTCTATCACTGCTCGGCCCGTAGGATCCTCAGCACCGAAGCCACGGGCTCGCGCGGTGGGTCGACGTATGGGAAGTCGATGTTGAGCTCGCGCGCCGCCTCCGCTGCGCGGGCGTGAACGGCCGCGTCCGCAAACCCGTCGTGCTGGATGTGTGCCAGCGCAGATGCCGCAGCTGCGCCAGCGTGCCGAATTACGTCGAGCAGGGTGTAGCGAGCAGCAGAGCCAGTGCCTGCTCCTTCACGGCGTGGGCCCGCAACTCCCGAGCCTCCGGCGCGACCTGCCAGACAGCCCAAGCCTCATCGTGGGCGTCGATCGCCGCAAGGATTGGGTTGGCGTGGAAGGGCACACGCTCGATCGGGCGCGGGGCGCGGCCGGCGGCAGGGGCTGGCTGAAATCAGGGAAGCGGGCGTGCGTCATCGTTCGGGCTCCGGTGCGGGCTCGTTGGGCGGCTTCGTGATGGCAGGGTGGTCGTCGGTGCCGGCGCGGCGGCGCAGTGGCGCGGCGTTCAGGTGCGGGCGGCTCGGGCGCGCCGCGGGCTGCCGATTAGTGAGCGGCGCGGCAGCGGGCGGCCTTGGCGACCTGCCACACGCCCCTTGAGGGCGGCCGATAGGCACATGCCCCACGCCTCGCCCGTGACTTGGCGGCGGCACTGCGCCGAGTAGATGGCGGCTGCCATAATGGCGCGGCGGTCGTAGACGCCGTTCACGACAAGCGGGCGGCTGCCCTGATCGCGGCGGGCTCGCGTGGCGGCGAGCTTAGCGAAGGTAGCGGCGCGGCAGATGGCTGCGCGCTCGCCCGGGGCGAACTGCTGCCGATCGGCATGCAGGGAGCGGAGGGCGCTGTTCCAGGAAAGGGTGCGGGACATCGGGAGATCCGTTGAACCGTTGGAGGCGTGGTGATACTTATGGATCAGCACGCGACTTTAGTCAAACGTTCGGATCGCAATGAGCCAAAAGGATCATACACCCACGGGCCGGCAGATCGCCGCGGCGCGCGCACTTCTAGCGATGGGGCAGGCGACGCTTGCCGAAGCCGCTTCGATCTCCGTGCCGACGCTGAAGCGAATGGAGGCGAGCGTCGGCGCCGCCGCGGGCATGCCGAACAACGTGCGCGCTGTCGTGGCAGCGCTGGAGGCTGCCGGCATCGAGTTCATTCCGGAGAACGGCGGCGGGGCCGGCGTGCGCCTGAAGGCCGACGCGTGACGGCCGGCCGGCGCAAGCGCGTCTCTTCGGTCCGTCTCACCCTGACAGTCCTTGGCCTATTGGCTGCCCCGGCCCTCGCCGCCGAGCCGATCACCGGCCGGCCGAGCGTCACGGACGGTGACACGCTGGTGATCCGGAACACCCGCATCCGGCTTCATGGCATCGATGCGCCGGAGAGCGCGCAGACCTGCCAGGACAAGGCTGGCAAGGACTACCGTTGCGGGCAGGCTGCGGCGCTGGCGCTCGACAGCCACATCGGCCACGCCACCGTTACGTGCGAGCCTCGGGATACGGACCAGTACGGCCGCACCGTCTCCGTTTGCCGGAAGGGCCCGGAGGATCTGAATGCCTGGATGGTGACGCAGGAGCACGCCATCGCCTACCGGCGCTACAGCACCGACTACATCGCGCAAGAGCAGGCCGCCCGCGCGGCTCGGCGCGGGATCTGGGCCGGCACCTTCGAAGAGCCGTCGACCTGGCGGCGAGCGCAGCGGGGCGCCACTCGCGAGAATCAGCCCGACCCCGTGCCCTCGCACCCGGCCCTCAACTGCGCGATCAAGGGCAACATCAGCCGCTCGGGCGAGAAGGTCTACCACCTGCCAGGCAGCCGGGACTACGCACGCACGGTCATCAAGGAGCGGGCTGGCGAGCGCATGTTCTGCTCGGAGGATGAGGCAAGGGCGGCTGGCTGGCGGGCGCCGCGCGGCTGAAGCTGGCGGCCCTGTTCGCGGTTCTGCTGGTGGCGGCGTGCGGCCCGTCCGAGACCATCGAGACGCTCTACCGCAACTCGCTCCTCGACGAGAACGCGCGCATCCACGTGGCTACGTTCGACGCCGCCGAGAGCCGCGCCTACAACCAGGAGAATTGCCGACAGGCTCAGGAGCTGTTCCAGGCACAGCCGGGCGTTCGAACCCGCTTCTGGTGCGAGGCGGGCCGGTACAGACGGTAGGTGTGCTGAGCCCTGCAGGCGCGGCGACGACGCCTTCGCTTGACGTTGGCCGAGTCTGCACCCTGTCTGCACGACCGAATCGCCCTTCCGCCCCGATCGTCACACCCCGACGCCAGCCGACAAGTTCGATACTAGGCTGCGCGAGGCAGACGCGCGGGAGTCGGTGAGGCTGCGACGTTCGGCCAGCCCGCGCTCGACGTGGCCGCTCGGTCCGCTGGCCGTAATGATCGGTCTAGGCTGTAGGCCAGCGCGACATCCGCGGCTAGCTGCGAGCCAGCTCTCAAAACGGCAAACCGAGCTAACCCATTGTGTGGAGTGGATTTTTCGGGCCACTCGAAAAAGAATTGAGAGTGATTTAGAGTGGCGTCATGGACGAGCAGTTCGCCTTCAAACTGGTGCCCCCTAGAGCAGAGCTAATCCAGCTATGGACGCCCGACGAGATATATGACCGCCTAGATCTATATAATATCGAGCAGTTTGTCGAGGATCGAAGGGTCGAGCGCAAAAGCGCGTCTGTTCAGCCTCGCGCATTGGCAGAATACCTTTCTATGTGGTCCAATACTCAACCTCATGGTGGCATAATCATCGTGGGTATAGATGACTCCGGACGACTCTCTGGGTGCAAGAAAATTGCCGCATCCCATAAAAATACTCTCGAAAGCCTGTCTTTGCTCTGCCCTGATGCAAGGTGGGCAAACAAGGACGTAGCTATTAAAAATTATAAGGGCGAAGATGACTTCGTTATGGTGTACCGGGTAAACTATCGGCCTGATAAACTTGTAGAAACGTCGGGTGGAGAAGCGTTTGTTAGGGAGGGCGACAAAAAGATAAAAATTAACGAGTATTTAAAAAGAGAGCTGAGAATTTAGAAGGGAGAAATACACTACGAACTTGAAGAAACTAACCTTAAATACCCCGAAGAATTCGACATGGGTGATATAAGCAATTTTTGTAAAGCTTTTCACATAAATCGACGCTCGCAATCGGATCGATCAAAAGAAGAACTGCTAGAGTTGGCAAAGCTCGGCAAGCATGTGGGAAAGAAATTCAAGCCAAATCTGACTTGTGCGCTTCTTTTCGCGCATGACCCTAGAGACGTTATTCCAGGCGCTCGCATTCGGGTGATCCGCTACGAAGGCAATCAAGAGAAATTTGGACAAGAGCTAAATTCTGTTTACAGCACATTCGTAGATGAAAATGCATCAAAAATATTATTCAACGTTAAGCCGATTGTCTCTGCGCAAATAAGAACTCTTCAGAGATTCACAGTAAGCGGCAGAATAACAATAAAGCCGGAATACCCAGAGGAAGCTTGGTTCGAAGCTATTGTCAATAGCGGTAGCGCATCGCTCGTACAACCTGAAAACGCAAAATATATTTGTGAAGATCTTTGATGACAAGTTTGTAGTTGAAAGTCCCGGCGGGTTCGTGCCCCCTACAACTGCATTGACTGTGTACGATGCACACAATCCGCGCAATCCATACCTCATGGAAGCGATGATGCATTTAGAGCTTACATTTTGCGGCTATGAGGGAACTCGGCGCATGCGTAGCGCAATGCAGAAAGCTCGACTGCCCGAACCTCACTTCAAGCAAATCGAAGCTCACTCTTACCATGTCCATGTAACTTTAGAGAATGATGTAAAAAACCGAAAGTCGTTCCTTCCAAAGTAAATGGCAAGAAGCTTTACGCCTCAGCAGTTAAATTATCTGACTGCTGATGAAAGTTTCATAGTTACTTATCTGACAACAAAGAACGATATTAACATAACCGAAGCTGCCCTGGCAATGAATAAATCATGGCCGACGGTCAGCAAAGCTATGTTATCACTTCTAGAGCGTGGCATAATTGAATTCACCGACAACAAGGGGCGCAAGCACGACTCTAAAAAATATACAAATTGAAGAGAGCGCTTGAAAACTAACGTTGCGCACCAAAAAGCCCGCCGCGGCGCTGAGCCGTGGCGGGCTGAAGTCTCGGGAGGAAACACCGCCGAAGCGGGCACACGAAGCGATTAGCATTTGGCATGCCAGACCCCGCGTGCGCCTCGGCACTCGTCACCGAACCGTCATCAGCGCCGCCAAGTCCGCTGCCAGCCTGTCGTAGTCGCGCAGGTGCACGCCGTCCGGCGGCGCGGCCTGCGTGGTCAGGCCAGGTCCGCCGTCGCGCAGGCCTGCGAACGGATCGAGGAACCGGCATCCATGTCGCTCGCACAGGCTGCGCAAGACTGCTGAGTAGGCGTCAACCGCCGCCGGATCGCGGATTGCCGCAGCCTCGGGGCCGAGCGGCGGCACGGCGGCTACCAGCACCACGTCCGCATGCGCGCGGAGCCAATCGATGATGCGGGCTGCCGCAGCCTCAAACCCGGCCCGGGTGCTCTCCGACAGCGGATCTGCCCGGCGCAGGATGTCGTTGGTGCCGACGAACAGCACCGCTGTTCCAGCCCGAGCACTGAACGGCAATGCGTCGAGCTGCGCGGCATAGCCCCGCGCCGAGGTGCCCCCTATGCCACCGTTGACCAAGAGCACCCGCCGCGCCAGCGCAGGGGCGACAATCTCCGCGTGCGAGTTGCCCGCCAGGAACACGAACCCCGGCTGCGCCTGCGCCAGCGCCGTGCGGATCTCCGGCAGGCGCCGGTCGAGGTGCTCGCGCGCCAGTCGCGCGTTCCGCTGCGCCTGATCCTCGGCGTAGACCGCAGTCACAGCCGCGCAGGCTCCGACGGCGAGAACGCCCCTGCGCGTCCAGCGGCGGGGAGGCCGGGCGCGGCTGTCGCTGAAGCTGTGCATCCGCCGCCCGGCATATCATGCCAGCCGGCACATTACTCAGCGCCGCCCCGCCTGCCCCTGCACGGCAGCCCGAAGCACCGCATCAGCGACCGGCGTCTGAGCCCGCTGCGCGACGATGCTCCGGATCTGCTGCACGCTGTCGGGCGCCGAGAAGAGCTCGGCCAGAGTCGCGTTGTTGCGGCCGAGATAAGCCCGGCGTGCTGCCTCACCTGCGTTCGCCAGCATGGAACGGCCGCCGGTGCGCAGCGCCGTCAGCCCCTGCTGCGGCAACGTCTCGCCGCCGATCTCCGCCCGGTAATGCGCGTTAAAGTTGGTCGGGCTGCCCTGCGGCTTGCGGGTGCCCGTGGCGCGCAGGACGTCGAGCAGCTCGCTCACAGCCTCGCGGGGCGAGGCAGCCGGCGCACGCTCGCGCTCGAGCGCCGCCATCACCGCGTCGAGGTTGCGCCCCTGCTGCTCCGTCCCGGCGACGTCCTTCGGGAATCGGGCACCACCGCCCTGTACCTCTCCGCCAACGAGCCGCGTCATGCTGGCGTCCGCCTGGTTGGCGAGTGCCTGCCGGATAAGCGGCCCAACCACGTCGGGGTCGCGCGCCGCCAGCCGCGTGACAGCGTCGGCAAGCTCGCCCTCGCCGCCGACCTGCGGGCGGTGCGGTAGCACGGCGGCCGTCGGGGCGTTCGTGTCGCTGGCGCCCGCGACGGCGCCGAGCGGTCCGTGCTCCAGCGGCTCCAGGTTCTGCCCGCGCGCCTGCGCCTGTGCGGCCAGCGCGTCGTCGTACGCCTGTGAGCCGCCGCGGGCCGGGTCTCGAGCGATGGCGCGCGCCTTAGCGGCCCCGCCTTCATACAGGCTGGCAGCCTGTGAACTGAAGCCCGGGTTGGCCCGGTTGCCGAGTGCCACGCCGCGGTCGCGCATGTCCTTCGTCACGGCGTCGATGACAGCCACGGAGTTGTCGGGCTGGCCGGCATAGGCCGGGCCGAGCACCTCGTCGTTGCGCAGCCGCCGCAGCGACGCCTGAAAGGCCGGACCTGCTGCGATTGGCTCAAAGTCAGCCCGGTCCAGGACGTGCCGCCCGGCCTCATCGTAGGCGGGGCGCGTGGCGCGGTTGATGCCGGCCCGTACGTCGTCGATGGCGCCCTGCGCCGCCGCGGCCGCGGACGCGGCCGCCTCTGGCGCAACATCCCCTATGCCGAAGCCCCGACCGCATGAGCAGCCGGGGCTTCGGTCAGCGCCGGGGTGTCTATCAAGCGAAGAAGCTGGTGCTGAACTGCTGTTGCGAGAGCCCGGCAAACTCGACGGTTCCCCCGCCTGAGAGCCTCAGCAGAGCATTCCCGTTTGCGGCTGCGCCTAAGGTATAGGTCTGACCCTGCAGGTCGATACGGTCGCCCTGCGCTTGGTTGAAGCCGAGGATCACATCACGACCTGAGTTCTGGCCAAACACATAGCGATCGGCGCCAAGATCGCCGGAAAGCACGTCGTCGCCACGGTCGCCTGAGATAAGGTCATCCCCCTGTCCGCCATAGAGCGTGTCATTGCCCTGGCCGCCGTAGAGAACGTCGGAACCGATGTTGCCAAACAGGAGGTCGTCACCCAGGTTGCCGAACATCACGTCGGAAGCAACACCGCCGTAGGCGCTATCGTTGCCGATACCGCTGTAGATCGTGTCGTTCCCCTGATTGCCATACAGCTGGTCGTTGTCTTGGTTTCCGTAGAGCTCGTCGCTGCCGCCGCCCCCAAAAATGGTGTCGTTCCCCTGGTAGCCAGCTATGAAATCTCCGCTTTCAGCACCGGAAAACGCATCGGCAGCGGCGGTGCCGGTCAGGTAAACACCGCCGCCGGCACGGTGGGCCGCGATGTAGGATGATGAAACGTCTACTGCTGCGGTGCGGCCGCCGTCCTGCGTGTCGAGGCCGATAGCGCCTGTGATCTCAATGATGCCTTGTCGAGGCGCGCCGCTGGACGGTGACGTAGTCGTCCAGGTCACATTCGTCAGGAATGCCTCCAATGAAGACACCTCTGTGAGCGGCGCGGAGCCGATCGACCTGTAGTAGTGAAGGTTGTTCCAGTCAGAGGCAATCTCAGAAAGCCTGGCGGCGTCGGACCGTATAGAAGAGGAGAAGGGCGTGCTGTTTGATCCGCTTGCCGCCGTTCGGATATCGGACGCAATCTGCCTTGCTTGTTGCGCGTTAACGTTCACGCCATTCGTCTCGTACAGCTTCGTGAACGCCAGCGTCACCTGTGCGACGCTCATGATATCCGAGCGGAGCGCGACGTCGTCTATGCCCTGAGCAGCTTTTGCTGCGTAGCTAGCGGTTAGCTGATCTGTGATGCGGCTTAGATCCCCAATCAAACCAGCAGCTTCTTGAGCGTACATCTCGGCGCCGGCGCGCACTTGCAGTGTTACGGATGAGCCGAGAAAATCAGCTTTCGGTGCGAACTTGTACTGACTCCTGACACCGAAGGTCCCTGCTTTATCGAGCAGGGAGGCTTCATCAGAGCCCATCTTTGCGTAGAACTGGACGCTCCCAACGTTGGGGTTCAGCGAGTAGCCCATATAGTCAACAGGATCTACGGCAGCGTTTGCGAACGAAGATCCAGATATGCTGGCGCCCGACGATTGTACGTCGTAGAATGACAAGAATGCTCCGTACTGGCCGTCTAATCCGTCGGAGGATAGGCGCCCGTCGATATCAGCGGTGACCAGCTGATTATTCGTCGGCTCGGAGTCATTGCTCATTTTGGCGTCTCCAATCTAGAGCGCCTAGGCAGCACGAAGGCCACTAATTAGCAATGCCGCAATCCGGTCCTACGTTCTACCTCCTCGTCCGAGTGTCTCTTGTGTGACACCAGGCAACACGTCGCGGCAAGGACCATAAGTCCTTGCATCGCCGACGGCCTGCGCTTGAAGATCCGGGACTTCGCCCCTCTCGCAGCGGCAAACATGCGCTGCGCTTCGCGACCGCCTACCGAAAAGCGGCCAGCGCGAAGTTGCTGGCGTCGCCTGCGTCGGCCGTGATGGCGCCGCGCCGGATCGGGCGTGCTGCGGGCGACATCGTCAGCTCACCCGCATCATGGATGTGTAGCCCTCGTTGGCCACCGTGGACGTAGCGACGTCCGAGAAGGCCTGCACCGTCAGGTAGTCACCGGCGTTCAGACGAACGGTGCAGGACACGTTGAGCTGCGTGTTGGCCCCACTGCCCGCAGGCAGGTGAGCCACGGCTGGAAGATCGGCGGTCGAACCGTTCTTGAGAACGATGATGGAGCGGAGGCTACCTGCCGTCTCAGTGCCGAGGCAGACCGACGCCGTGAAGCTGTAGAGGCCGGTAGTAGGTGCGATAAAGCGCCCTTGTGCGCCGGCGTTGCGGTACCCTCCGGTGTCCTCAATCGTCGACCACGTCACGTTCGTGGCGGTGTTGGCGGGGACCGAGACCCCGTTGTGGCGACCGCTCGCGAAGTTCGACCCGACCTGTAGCTGAAGCGCGCCGTCGAGCTTCACGAGGCTTGAGCGGGGCGTTCCACTGTCACGGTCGGCGCTGATCAGCAGGTTGCCGCCGCTGTCCTGCGTGAAGTTCGTGTAGAACGGCGTCCCGACGTTGCCGATGCTGCTGAAGCGAAACGGGCGCGAGCCCTGGCCCGGGGCGCCCGTCATCTCCGGGACTGTCGCGGGTGGGAGCGTATCGTCCTCGCAGGTATTGCCGAGGCCGAAATTGTTGCGGCTGCCGAGATCCACGACGTTTGCGTCATTCACTCGGAAGCGGCAGTTGTCGACCGTGACGCCCGCCGATCCCGCGCTGAGGAGCACGCCCGCTCCGACGCCCGCAAAGACGCAGCCCGTAATCATGCCGCCCGCGATGAGCGCCGGCCCGATCTGGACGCCGTTCGACCCGGGGGGGGGGCTTTCGTATTCGGCGGCTCTAGGAAGGTATCGCCCTGGAACCAGCAGTGGTGAATCTGGAACGGCACCGGATGGTCGATCCTGATGCCAGCAAGGTTCCGCTTCATAAAGAATGTGCAGTTGATGGCCGCGAACGTGAACAGCTCGGTCAGGATCTCAATACCGGAGCCCGTGAGCAGGCCGGCCTGGAAATTCGCCACATAGAGCTGCGCCAGCACGCCCTTACGCGTCGCGTTTTCCACGGTGGCGATGCCGGTCCGGCAGTAGACGGCGTTGCCGTTGACCAGGGACACGCCCTGCACGTAGTCGCCGTAGTAATGCCCTCGGTCCAAGCAAACGAATTGGAAGTTCGTGACGTTCAGCAGCAGCCCGTAGGAGAAGTCGCCGCCGAATGTGCCCCCTTCGATGCAGATGCCGTCGCCCAACGGCGGCGAGTTCTCCCCCGACGTAGAGCCGCCGGCGCAGATGATGTTGACGATGTCGCAGTTCGAGGTCCCGCGGAGATCGATGCCCTTATTCCAGTATTGCTGATTGAAGGCACCGAGTCCGCCCCGAGTGACCACGTTCCGCACCGTGTCGTACGGAACCCGCCGATGGCCGGCGGGATAGAATTCCGAGGTAGAATTCAGCCGATACGCGCTGCCACTGCCCGCGATGTTGTCGTACTCGGTACTCAGCGTGAGGTCGGCCAAGTGCGCCGAGTGCCCGAAGTAGCTGAAGTCGTACCGGATGCCGCCGTTGGCATTCTTCCAGCGGAGAACAGTTGCGTCGGTACCCTGGCCGCGGTTGGTGATCGTGCGGGCCTGCTGTGAGCCCTTGGGGAACACCTCGTAGATCTGCTCTTTCAGGTCGCAGATGCCGGCCGGCCACTCCAGAACGCCACCCGTGATCGGCAGGGCGGCAGACGCCGCCTTGTAGGCGTTGTCCCACTTCAGATCGCCGTCGCTGTCCTTGGCGTAGGCGGCCAGTCGAGGAGCAATCCGCCGTCACGAAGGAAATGTCCGGGAGCATGCAGACGGCGGCTGGGGGCGTCGCAACCATCGCCGAGGCCATGCGGTTGGTCGCAGAAACGAGCGAGCGTGCAGATCTAGCGACGCGCCAAGTCCGGGAGGTCGCGAACGCCGTTCGGTGATCTGTTGTCGCAGAAGCCTTCGGTGCGAGCCGCCAGGGTCTGATCCATGCTCGTCGACGTGCACGCCCATCCCACAGTGAACTGATCGATGCCCTCTAACCCATCACAATAAATATAACCTGAGTTACCGCTTCAGCAGGTTTATGAATGACAAATAAATACCAAATCCCACCACAGATCTTCTCGGCTGATACCGACTTGCTTGCGCAGATCGAAGAGGCTCCTGGCCTGCCTTTCGGCACATTACTCTGCATGACACCAAGTATGAAGAGAAAAATCAGATTTTATTCGACACGTTGGAGATTATCAGAGTCTTTACGCAGATCTAAAATCAAAATACGCGCCAGGGGTGTTTCTAATTTGTCCGGTCGGCGCACGAGGTGACAATCCAGAACTGATTTGCATCGCTATAACAAAGATATACTTTTTCGCATATGTGAAAGGAATACGCCAATCTTGAACAACTGCGTTAACTTGCCCTGCGACCGATTTTTATGTCTGCTTTTTGGTGCAGCTGAAGGTTGATATACTGGCCGCTTTGGGTCGGACGCAGAACGTTCGCTTGCGGGCAGCTAGCCAATCTCCGCTTCCCACCCTGAGCGGCCCCCCGACCGAAGGGGCTCAGAGGTATATTAGAGGTCAGCCCAAAGCTTGCGCGATCGCCCCCTCACGCGCCTCAAGACCTCGTGGCCAGTTGAGCCGCCAGCCCTGATCCATGGGATTGCCGCCATGCGTCAGGATCCTGGAAGACACCTGCCCACATTCCGAGCCGCCGCCCCCAGGCGCGCGCTGCAATCTCGGCGTAGGGATGCGAATCCTGACGTTCGGCCATCGCGTAGCCCTGGCCGACCACCCAGGCGCCGAGATCTTCGCCCGCGACGCGGCAGAGCGCCGTCAGCGTGATGTTGCTTGGCGCATCGGGCAACTCGCACGTCACGGGAGCCTCGCCGATCCGCTGCGTCAAGGCTTTCGCCGCAGCGCGGCCACAGGGATACGCGCGTTCCCGCGCATCCCAGCAGGTCTGGTCGAGATCGGGCGCCGACACCCCGTAGAGGCGCACGTGGCGATCCGCGATCACGAGGTTGCCGCCGTCGATGATTGTCGCGGGTCCGATCAGGGTCTCGCCCGCACGCGCCGAGAGGGGAAATGCGAAGAGCGCGCTCCCAAGGAGCGCGGCCCCCGCCAAGGCAAGATGCTGACCTTCGCGGCGTTTCTCCGGCGAAGGACAAAGGAGCGTACCGGCCAGACCGGCCGCGCAGGCCAGGAGTACACCGACGATGATGGACATGGAGGGAGCCTTTCAGCGCTGTCTCGGATGCCTCCCGTCTGCCCGCTTCCATACCCAGCAGCCTGACGGCGCCTGTCAGCGTTCCGTCAGGCAACCGCGCGTAGATTGATCGCCGCCATGCCGCCTCACCGTACGCTACCGCTTCTTCTCCTCGCCGCCGCGCTGGCCTGCGCCGGTCCGAGCGCGCGCGCGGCCGAGGATGCCGACCGCGCCCGCCGCGCCCTGGAGCAGGGCGAGATCCGCCCCCTCGACGAGGTGCTGCGCGCCGCCCGCGCCGCAGCGCCCGGGGATGTGGTCTCGCTCGACCTCAAGCGGAGCGACGGCCGCTGGCTCTACAAGCTGCGGATTCTCAGTGCAGACGGGAAGCGGCGGACCCTCAAGGTTGATGCCGCCTCGCTGCGGATCCTCGACGGTGACGAGGATGATGATGACTGAGGGCCCGCAGCGCACGCGCGTCCAGGGGCTCGCGCCGTGAAGATCCTGATCGTCGAGGACGAGCCGCGCATTGCAGCGGACCTGAGGCAGGGTCTCGAGCGCTCCGGCTACGTCGCTGAAGTCGTGGCCGACGGCGAGGCCGCCTGGTTCCGTGCCGAGGTCGAGAGCTACGACGCGATGGTGCTCGACCTCGGGCTGCCGCGCCTCGACGGGCTTGGCGTGCTGCGCAGGTTGCGCGCAGCCGACATCCGCCTGCCGGTCCTGATCCTGACCGCCCGGGACGGCTGGCGCGAGCGCGTCGAGGGCATCGACGCCGGGGCCGACGACTATCTCGCAAAGCCCTTCCGCATGGAGGAGTTGGTGGCGCGGCTGCGCGCGATCCTGCGCCGAACCGCCGGACACGCCTCCGCGGTGCTGCGCTCCGGGCCGGTCGAACTCGACACCCGGACGCGCGCCGTCAGCGTCGAAGGGCGCGCGGTCGATCTGACCGCGCTCGAGTATCGCCTGCTCGCCTTCTTGCTGCATCGGCCCGGTGAGGTGGTGCCAGCGGGCGCGTTGCTCGACCACCTCCACGGCACCGACAGCGCGCGCGAGGCGAACGCGATCGAGGCCTTGCTGACACGCTTGAGGCGAAAGGTCGGCGCTGGGGTTATCGAGACGCGCCGCGGCCAGGGCTATGTCGTGCCCGTCCCGGAGCCCAGCGGGGACGGACGGTGCGGCTGAAATCCCTACGTCTGCGGCTGGGTCTCGCGGCGGCCGCCCTGATCGCGCTCGCGCTCGTCCTGGCTGGGATCGGGCTGGCGCTGATCTTCGATGCGGTGCTTGAGGCGCGAACAGTGGATGACCTCGACCGCACGGCCAAGCAGATTGCCGGACAGGTCGACCTCGCCCCGGACGGCAATCCGGTGGTGGCCCGCGAGCCTACCGACCCGCGCTACGCTGCGCCCTACGGCGGACTGTACTGGCAGGTCGAGGCCGGCACGAAGCTCCTGCGCTCCCGCTCGCTCTGGGACAAGCGCCTCGGCGGGCCGGTGGACACGGCAGCCTCAGACGATGGAAGCGTTCTGGATCTGCCCGGTCCAGACGGAGCTTCGCTGATCGCCGTCCAGCGCTCCGTCGCGCTCGGCTCGCGCGAGGGCGAGAGGCGCCTGCGCATCGTTGTCGCTGAGGACCGGCGTGATTTCGCCGGGAGCCGTGCGACCTTCCTGCGCCTTCTCATACCCTCGCTCGCCGCCCTCTTCCTGATCCTAACCGCCGCCATGGCGCTCTTCGTGCACCGGGCCCTCGAACCATTCCGCGCACTCCAGGCGGCTCTGCGTGCTGTCCATGCGGGGGAGCGAGCGCGCCTACCTCTGCACTTCCCGGACGAGGTTCAACCCCTCGTCGCCGACCTCAATCGGTTGCTTGACGCGCAGGAGCGCGCCCTGGTTCGCGCTCGCGCGAGCGCGGCCGACATGGCGCACGGCCTCAAGACGCCGCTCGCTGTCCTCGACGCTCTGGGCCGCCGCATCGGTGGCCGGGAGCCGGAGATGGCCGCCGAGATCGCCGAGCAGGCCCGTGCGATGGGTGGCCAGGTTGAACGTGCCCTCGCCCGGGCGAGAACCGTCCCCCCGGGGGACCTGAGGCGGCGCTCCTGCCTAGTGGCGCCCGCGATCGAGCGACTTGTCGTGACCATGCGGCGGCTGCCGGAGGGCGACAGCCTCGTATGGGAGGTCTCGTTGCCGGCAGACCTCAGCTACCCCAGTGAGGAGGGAGAGCTGATGGAGGTCGCGGGCAATCTGCTCGACAACGCGCACAAGTGGGCACACCGGCGGGTCCGTGTGGGCGGGCACGCCGGCCGGGATGACGCGAGCCTCCTGATCGAGGATGACGGCCCGGGCATGAGCGAGGCGGCAATCGCCGGGCTAGGCCGCGGCGTGCGCTGGGACGAGAACCGGCCCGGGACCGGCTTTGGGCTCGCAATCGCGCGCGACATTGCCGATGCAACTGGTGTCGAACTGAACTTTGGCCGCTCGACGCTCGGAGGTCTACGAGCGGAGCTGACCTGGACACAGTCCCGCATGAGCGGCCCCAAACCCGCCAGCACCGGGTCGTGAAGCGCCAAAGCCCGCTATCCACCCTCAGCAGTCATTGAAATGCTAGGGCCAGAACTACCGCTTCCGACTGAGATACGGATTCCGGCGTTGAGTAGGGCCATGCGGCGCTCAGCCAGCGAACTCAGTCCTGCATGATGCGCCAAGGTGGCGCAGGCCCATCTCGACGCAGAACCACCTATCCAACCCACGGTTGGTGCTGAGCCCATCGGCCCTATCATATGTTTGTGATCCAGACGCT